>Ga0207756_100016_pt1 | contig 404970 bp, 415 predicted proteins | sample A23M1SouthBayCA_FD_187748 | JGI IMG/M metagenome (GOLD analysis project Ga0207756, IMG submission 187748) | Aerobic enrichment media microbial communities from Eden Landing Ponds, California, USA - A23 M1 (3) (SPAdes) | ecosystem: Environmental > Aquatic > Marine > Unclassified | place... | reverse complement strand
TTGTGGAAGAGGCTGTTGGGGAGTAGCATCTGCCGAACGAAGTGAGGCAGTTCACCGGGCCCGAGCGGTGCGAGGTCGCGAAGCGACCTCGGGAAGCCGAGCGGCGATGCCGCGAGGCAGGGAGGGTCCGGGTGTTTTTGGTCCAGTTTTTTCAAGGAGTGGGTTGCGGGCCGGACGGCCCGCAACCGATTCCGTGGCGGCGGAGCCGCCACGCGGTTCGCGAGCGAAGCGAGCGAACCCGACGCAGTAAAAAGGTGGTCGTGTACGAGTTGTACGGGTTGACCGACGAAGAAATCGAGATCGTCGAGAAAGCAGTTGGGGAGTAGCATCTGCCGAGTGCCGAAGGCACGAGGCGGTCCACCGCGAGTGAGGGCGCGACCCGACAGGGCGCGACCGAGCGAGCGGCTGTTTTTGGTCCAGATTTTTGCAAGGAGCGGGTTGCGGGCCGACGGCCCGCAACCGAATGACGTGGCGGCGAAGCCGCCACGCGGTTAGCGAGCGAGCCGTGCGGGGCGAGCGAGCAAACCCGACGCAGTAAAAAGGTGGTCGTGTACGATCTGTTCGATCTGACTGAAGAGGAACGTGAAGTCCTCGAGGAGTATCTCGACGTGTTCTGAGACGGAACGAACGGCTAGTAAACTACCCCTCCTACTCCCTCAGCGCATACGCGCCTCGGTCCTTGAGGGAGGGGCTTTGATGTGGACTCCCGGCGATCAACTGTCGGCGGTTGGCCGATAGCCGTCACCGTTCAACATCCCACCATTTACACGCACGTCTACTGGTGCGTCTACGCTCCCCGACGTGGGCGAGGAACGCAGTCTGTGCTGTCGCTTCCGCATATACCGCAACCCGATGTTCTTCGCGCCGTTGTAGTCTGCGTTAATTTCGTACCCACACTCCAGACACCGGAACTGCCCGCCGTTACGGTTATCTTCGTGAGTAAAGCCACAGTCGGTGTGCGAACACCGTTGGCTCGTGTGATCGGGTTCGACCTGTTCAACCGCGACACCGCGTTCTGGAGCTTTGTACTCGACATACTCGACAAGACGGCGGAAAGCCCACACATGATGCCAGTCAGCGTGGGGCAGCCGCTCTCGAATGTCGGTCAAGTCCTCGAACACGATCACATCGCAGTCGTGGGCAACCGCTTCGGCAACAATCTCGTTGGCGACTGTGTGGATATACTGTTTGCGCCATGCTCGTTCTCGCTTTCCAAGCCGAAGCAAGGCGTTGTGAGCGGCTTGTGTCTCGCGCTGCTGCATTTCCGCCCGGCGTTTTTCAAACTCCTGTATCCAGTGGTCGTACTCGTCACCACTCCAGAACGTGCCTGTTGACGAAACGGCAAGGCTGTTCACACCGAGGTCGATGCCGAGGACGGTTTGGTGCTCGGTATCGTTCGAAACCTCGATTTCAACAGCCTCACCGTCTGTATCCACTTTCCGCGTTTTGACATGGAAGTAGAACTCGTCGGTGGCCTGGTCGTACTGGAGTGTACTCGTCCGAAACTCGTAGTCTTCCGAGAGAACGTATTCCTCGTATGGTGTTGGACTATCTGCTGGCAACTCAAAATCACACTCGATGCGCCCGTTCACCGTCGAAAGCGAGATTTTGTTCCGGTAGAATGTTGCGCTTCGCTTGTCGTAGACCAGACTCCACGAGGTGAACACCGGTTTGTTCGTCCGTTTGCCTTTTTTCCAGCGGTCAACGCCGCTATCGACGGCGTGGACGGCACGCCGGATAGCTTCTTGGACGAGATTTGCTGTCAGGTCAGTTTCCTCGCGGAGACGGTCGTACAGCGCATCTCTGGCTTTCACGTTCGAGGTGATACAGTCTTCGTAGTTGGTGTTGTCCCAGCAGTAGTCACTGGCCTCGTTCGCGCAGTACAAGAATTGGTCGGCAGTTTCGTGGAGGTCGCCATGATACTCGTCGGGAACGACGAGCTTGACCGGCGCGGTACGTCTGACCTCCATATTTCAGATGTGTTTTCAACGGTACTTAAAATTTGAGAGTCAGTCGGTTACTGTCTCGTGGGTTGTGTCGTAGAGTGTCGGCTTCCTCCTCGGCCTACTCGCTCCGGGCTTCCGACTGTCGGAAGCCCTCGCTCTCTCCTCACGGGCCGCAGGCCCGTTCGGATGGTCAGAGTGATCTCCGATCCCTCACGACTTGAGGCCGGGGGCTCCGCCTCGAAATTGCTGCATTCAGTCCGTAGAAGCTACGCATATTCGAGTTCATCCGCTGGTTTCTGAATTATGTCGAACACTTCTTCCGCTCGAAAGACTCGGTTTCTGCTTTGGCCAGTTATTTCTTCTAAGACGCCATCGTTCTCCAATCTCCGAACCGCAGTATTCGCTGCATTAAAGCTCATGTCGAGAAGATCACTTGCCTCACCCACAGTCAGATATGGTTTAGTAAATGTTTCCATGGCGAGGTGTGATACCGAATTTGCGTCGTCTTGATACCGGTCACGGTACGCATCCCGAAGGTCAAGTAGCTCAGACGCCCGGCTAAATGCTTCCTCCGCCTGATGTGAAATGGCAGTCAGGAAGAACGAAAGCCATTCTTCCCAGGCACCATCACGACTCACAGCTAACAACCGATCTGTGTATTCGTCTCGATTCCGATTAAAGTACGAGCTTGGATACAGATACGGTTCGGGAAGCAGGTCAGTATCACACATCATCAACATAATGAGTAGCCTCCCCATGCGTCCGTTCCCGTCCATAAACGGGTGAATCGTTTCAAGCTGATAATGAACCAATCCGATATCAATGAGGGTTTGATATGCTCCGCCGGTCTGAATGTACGTCTCCAGATTTTCCATTGCGTACGGCACAATGGATGATGGCGGTGGTACAAATCGAGCTTCTTCTCCCCGGCCTCCGATATATACTTGTGTATCCCTGAATTCTCCAGGCTGTTTATCTTCCCCTCGAACATCGCTCATCAGGATTTCATGCAATGCCCGAATGAGATTGAGGTCAATACCAGCATCCATTCTATTAATTCCCTCAAAAACCGCTCTAACGTAGTTATGGACCTCACGAAGTTCGTTTCGACTGGGACCTGATGCTCCACCCCCTCGTCCAGCTTCGTACTCATAGACATCCGAGAGAGTAACGCGGGTGCCTTCGATCTCTGAGGAAAGAACCGCCTCTTTGTATATAAATGGGCTAATCAACATTCTTGGATTATCTACCCGCCTTCCGATGCCACTAAGCTGCCCAACATTGTTGGTTGCCTTCGCGAATATATCCAGCAACTCCCCGTTTATATTGATCTCAGGAGGCAATGGATCGGGATTAAATGCAATATCACCGCCGGAGTTCACAAGCTCTCCAGGAGACTCACCCGATTCAAACTGTTCAATGTTCATATGTCTTTTACAAAGCCGACCTATATTTAACTATTTTGGGTATAGCTTCAATATGGGGTATAAGATATGCACTGTATTGAACCAATTCTGGACTTGAGTTCAATTATTTATGTAGCGTATTAACTCTGAGGAGTGCAAATAGTACCTCTCGTACCGAGATCTTCATAAAAGACGCATACAACAGAATGCTTCAATAAGGCGCTGAAAGACGGAGTGTGTTGAAGCACACAGCGGAATGCTTCAATTAGACGCTGAAAGACGGAGCGTGTTGAAGCACACAGCGAAAGTTTGATGAACAAGACATCCACGAGATATTCTTCTAGCTTTCCATTTTTTCGCCTTTCGTCGCGTGGTCGTAGAGCACTGTCTGTAGTGTTCAAATTACTCCGCCGCCTCATCGGCTTGCCACTCGCCTAGAAACTCGACAGACAGTCCGACTTTTTTTCCGCAAGATCGCAAAGACGGGTCTTCTTCCCTGGCGAACAAATGACCCCTTCCATTTCAATTCGTATCGGCTGGCCAACCGGACAATCCGGGAGGGAATGAAAGGGGCGGCTGGCTCCAGGAAGACGGGCGAAGCAAGCACCGCAGGGCGAAGCCCGAGGAGCGTGGTTCGAAAGAGCGCAGCTCTTTCGTCATCCCGGAAATCTCCGATTTCCGGCGACAGCGAGCCCCTCGACTGGAGCCAGCCGGGGCTTTCAATTTCTTACTTCAATTCAATCGTTCTCTGTTTTACTATGGTCCCTCGCTGCCCCATGTCGAACGACTCGGGGCTTTCACGCTGTTCACGCTGAAGTAGAAGCGTCTCTGCACACGCCTGGCCAAAACCCCAATGAATTATGCAGTCCCCCTCACAACACGGAATCAGTCCGGATGTTGGAACGCATACAGAACTTCGTCGCGGACGAACTCTGGCTGGCGATCGGTGCGCTCACGCTGCCGGCCATGATGCTGTTCGACACCATCGGGCCGGCGGTCCTCGCCGAAGTATCGCTGATCGTCGGCTGGTTCCTGCTCGCGCCCCTGTTTCTCTTCTGGGGAGAGGACATCGCAGCCGTGGTCTTTTCGAGCGACGAAGCCGAGGGGTCGACAAATGCCCAGGAAGAAGCGATCGAGAAACTCAAGCGACGGTACGCGGCGGGCGAGATCGACGAGCGGGAGTTCGAGCAGCGCCTCGATCGACTGGTCGCGACGGAGGAGGGAGAGCCGGCGGCGGTCGACGACCTGACGGCCGGCGACCGGGGCGGTGATCCACTCGAGACGGACTCGCTCGAGAGTGTCGAACGAGAGCTGGAGACGGAGTGAACGGAACGGATTACCGATAGACAGTGAACCACGCGAAGACAGCGGTCTCGCTATTTTCCTCGCGACAGAAATGGGCCAAGCCGGATATCAACTCTCCCACTATAGGCCGGCCAGCCTGAGTACTTGGCCGATTGAGCGTGGGAGTTGTCCGTGAACTCGACCTCAGCCCCGTGCAGGGGAGGGGGTAAATCCCCCGTTCGGTGTCACGGTTCCGGACTTCAGGGCGAGTTGACTGTCGCCCGTCCGCCGGGACGACTGTTGGCCCCGACGGACGTACCGCATGCCGATGGTTTTCGCGGCGTTGTAGTCGGCATTCGCTTCGGATCCGCACTGCTGACATCGAAACATGCTCCGCGATGGTCGGTTTGCCTCCGCCGTGAAGCCACACTCGGCGCATCGTTTCGATGTATACGCTGGCTCCACCTGTTTCACCACGATACCGCGGGCCTCAGCTTTGTATGCAACCTGTTCGTAGAGCGTCCGAAACGCCCATCGATGCCCCCACGACGCGCCAGTTCGATCGCGTATACCCGTCAGGTCTTCGAACGCAATGACGTCACAGTCATACTGACGCGCTTCGGTGACGATTTCGTTCGAGGCGTGATGGAGGACGTCACGGACGTATCGACGTTGGCGACGGCTCATTTCCTCGATCGTCCGGTGGGCGCTTCGCGTCCCGGTCTGCTGGAGACTCCCGCGGACCTCCTCGAATCGTTCGAAGTCGTGAGTCAACTCCCGTCCATTGATGAAGGTGGCAGTGCTGGTGACGGCCAGGTTCTCGATACCGAGGTCGACCCCGAGGACCGTCCCGTCCTCGGCGGTGTCCCGTTCGGTCTCGGTTCGATGTCGGCGGAAGCCGAGATGCAAAAAGAACTCACCGTCACGGGCGGTGAGCGTGCTTTCGGTAACACTCCATGCCTCGGAGTCGAGATACTGACGTTGATAGCCGTCGTCCGCGGCAGGAAGGACGAGCGAACACCGCACTCGATCTTCGACCGTCGAAAGTGAGACGGTATCGTCGTCGAACAGCGTCATCGTTCGTGCGTCGAACGTCACCGTCGGCGCGGAGAACGCCGGCTTGCTGGCCTGTTGGCCCTTCGACTGCCGCTCGATACAGCCGGTGATGGCTTCTGCGGCCTGGTGGGTTGCAAGAACCGCGTGTTGACCCCCGAGATCAGTCTGCTCACGCAGGGCATCGTACGCGAGGGATTGGACGTCTCCCTTGGCGTGACAGGTTTCCCACGCCATGTCCGTGGCGATCTGACAACCGCGTTTCCACTCGGTGATGGTCTCTTCAAGCAGTTCGCGTTGCTCGTCGTCCACCGCGAGGCGGGTGATCGCAGTCCGACGCACGTACTCGTCCGCCACGGGATCGGTGGCCGCGGTTTGGTATTTAAAGCGTATGGAAAATAGCGACGATACTCGGATGTCAAGCATCGTTATTCGTCAGTGATATATAAGACATCACACAATTGCAGAATTAATATTCTCGGTTGGAGTTGTAGAAAAAATGGGCCAACGCGGATTTGAACCGCGAACCTCCCGGTTATCAGCCGAGCGCTCAACCTGATTGAGCTATTGGCCCAGGTGAGCGCATCAGAGCGTACCGGAGGCCTACCATTAAGCGTTTCTTTTCGCTCCCGTCGTCACCCTCGTGGCTGGCGATCACTCGGTGCGATCGTCCCCGTCCTCAACGTCGTCGAGGTCCTGGGCCTCACCGATGTCGCGGACTCCATCGTCCGTCGCGCCGCCGATACCCCCGATCCCGCCGGGCCCACCGAATCCGCCAGGACCGCCGGAATCACCGCCGACAGGCCCGTCCCCGTCGTCGTTCGGAAAGCCACCGACGTAGACCGACCCCGTGGCGAACCCGCCGGTCTTCTTTTCGAGGTAGGGCGTGACGACCCACTTCTTCAGTGCAAGGCGGACTGGATATCTGGTCGGCGGGATCACGAGGACGAAGCCGATCACGTCGGTCACCAGCCCGGGAGTCAACAGCAGCGCGCCGGCGATCAACAGCAGCGCGCCGTCAAGCAACTCGTCGGTCGGTGCCTCCCCCTGGAGGACCTTCCGCTGGATCTTCGCGATCGTGTGACGGCCCTCCGCACGGACGAGCAACATGCCGATGAGTCCCGTCAACACCACGAGCAATACTGTCGGGACGGCACCCAGCTCACCGGCAACCACGACTAGCATCACCATGTCGACGAGAGGTATCAACAGCAGGAGCGCGATGATCCGGAGCATGCCGCCCCCTACCGGGCGGGGCCTCAAAACCCTTTTCGAGCGAGTACAGGTGTGGGCAGACGGCGAGGCTCTATCGGTCGCCGGAGCCGTTCGTCCGCCGGTCGACGCTGCCGGTCTCCGGATCGGGATTCCCGCCGCTTGCGTCACCGTTGACCTCGTCGATGAGATCGGCGAAGCGGGCGACGCGCTCGGCGTGTGCGTTGTGCTGGTGGATCGACTCGTCGTTGGATTGTTCCATACGAACGACGGCGTCCGCGGGGAGGTCGGGGAACGTGTCGACGACGCCCTCGGCCAGCGACCGGACGCAGTCCTCAACGAACTTGGCGTCGGCGTGAGCCTCGTAGGTCATGTGATCCTCGTCCGGACGTTTCGCGAGGTTGTAGATGTGGGCGCTCATCGCATCGCGGGCGACTGCGATGACGTCCCGGAGATCGACGTCCGGCGAGCCATCGCTCTCGATGGTGAGCGTGGCGTGGCCGCGCTGGGAGTGGCCGGCCTGGGGGACTTCATCGAGGAAGGTGTCGATAGTCTCTCGATCGACATCCAGGTCGTTCAGTGTCTGGCGCGCACGGGACTCGGACATCCCTTGCGAACAGGGACAGACCGTCATGCCGGTGACGCGCGCGCCGAGTTCCTCGCGGGTGCCGTCCTCGGTCGCAGTCGCGGAGGCGATGATATCAGCGGTACTCTGAGTCGGGCGGTCGCTTTCCGGCGTGCGCTCGCGGGTGACGTACTCGGCCTCCATGCGCACCTCCGCGCGGTCGGTGTAGTCGTGCTTGTCGAGAAGACGCTCGGCGGCGTCGCCACAGACGTCCTCGACGCGATAGCCGGTGTTGTCGACGGCGGCTTCGAGCGTCTCGTCGATGACCTCCATGTTGCGGCTCATGTCGGCCCCCTTTCGCCAGGTCGGCAGGTCGACGAAGACATCGAACGTCGCCATCAGGACGATCGGACGACGGTCCTCGCGGTCGATCTCGACGAGTTTCTCGACGCCGGTGACGCCGACGCGGTTGAGTCCGACGGCGACCTCCGGACTGTTCGCTTGGACGTCCGGGAGTTGCTTGCTCATTCGCATCTCCGTAGGGTCGATTCGTGAATAGTGTTTACGGAAGGGGTGGCGTCTGCACCCAGAAGACGCCGCGCGCGCCAGCGATGGGTTCACCCACTTACGGAACGACGCCGACAGTCAGCAACGTGCCGTGCTCGCGGTAGTGTTCGACCATCGCCTCCCGCGTTTCCCAGTCTTCGATCGGGAACTCCTCGGCGGGCGGGATCTCGACTTCCTCGTCGGGGATCGCCTCCTGCTCGGCGACGTGAAACCCGGCCTCCCGGAAGGCCTCGCGGTACTCCGCCCGCGACCACCGGGTCATGGCGACGTCGACGTACTCGTCCCACTCGGCGGTGTGGGGGTTGTCCGCGACGTAATCGACTGCACAGTAGAAGGTCCCGCCCGATCGCAGGACGCGACGGAGTTCACGAAGCGCTTCGACGGGGTCGGGAGCGTAGTAGATCGCCTCCATCGAGAAGACGTGATCGACACTGTCGGCGGGGAACGGCATGTGCTGGAAATCCCCGACAAGGAACCCGACGGCCGCGTCGTCAGTGTACTCGCGGGCGTTGGCTGCCATCTGTGGCGAGCGGTCGAGGCCGTAGGCGCGTCCGGCCCCACCGGCGACTCGAAGCGCGCGGGCGGCGTAGCCGCTCCCACAGCCCAGATCAAGCACTACGTCGCCGTCCTCGACCGGCATCCGGCCGAGCGCGTGTTTGGCCGTATGCCAGTGTCGTTGTTCCATGCCGCGGTCCTTCCCCTGCTCAGCCCACTGGTCGAAGGCGTCGCCGACGCTCATACGCGTCTTCGGAGGGGGATCGGCAAAACCCGTTCGTCTCACGCCGGGTCAGCGTTCGTGATGGGATGAAACGTGATCGTTCACGCCAGATCCGGAACTGGCCCGTCGACAAGTTGTTCCTTCTCGCCACGCGACAGTTGCTTGATCGCGTATTCGCGGGACATCGCGGCCGATTTCGTCTCGAACGTCTCCAGATGGACGAGTTCGACCGGCGTCCGACCGCGGGTGTACTTCGCGCCCTCGCCGTCGTTGTGTTCGCGGACGCGACGCGCCGGATCGGTGGTATAACCAGTATACAGCGTGTCGTCAGCACACCACAGAACGTACACGTAGTGATCGGCGTCGGGGTCCGTCATCTGCCAGCCCCCTCACGTGTCGGGAGCGCGTTCCTTGGCGGTTTCGGCGATGCCGGCGTGGGACGAACAGGAGGGGCAGGCACGTAATCGACCGTTAGCGTCCGCGAAGACGCGTTCGAACTGGTCGGAGACGTGTTCGCCGCAGTGATCGCATCTTGGCATGTGAGACCGTCGGGAGTGTGTCCCGTTATGACATGTATGTGATCCACAAACATGAACAGTGGGAACTCAGGGACGCTTGCCGCGGGCCGCGTCGAGTTGCCGGGCAATCAGGCCGGCCTGGGCACCGGCGGTGAAGCCGGCATCGACGTTGACGGTCGTGAGTGCGGTACAGGACTGCAACATGCCGAGGGCGGCCGCCTCGCCGTCGCCACCCTGGCCGTACCCCGTCGAGACCGGGAGCCCGATCACTGGCACATCGACCAGGCCGGCGACGACGGTTGGCAGTGCGCCCTCCCGGCCGGCGGCGACGATGATCACGTCGTGGGCCCGGATCGCGTCGAGTCGGTCAAGCAGGCGGGCGATGCCGGCGACGCCGACGTCGTCGATCCGGCCGACGCGGGCACCCATCTCGCCGACGATGGCGGCCGCCTCGCCGGCCGGGATCGCGTCGGAGGTCCCGGCGGTAACGATCCCGACGTCGGCATCGAGTCGGGGCGGTTCGAAGTCGGGGCTATGGCCGACCACCACGTTCGAGCGCTCGCGCCAGCGGATCGTCGTGCCGGGGTGGTCCGCCGCCAGTCGACGGCGGATCGCCGCGACTTGCTCCCCCGTGACGCGGGTGGCGATGACGCGGCCGGTCGTCTCGACGGCCGTCGCCGCGAGGGCGGCGACCTCGACGGGCGTCTTGCCGTCGCCGAGGATCGCTTCCGGAACGCCACCGCGGACCTCGCGTGCCGCGTCGAAGCGACCACCGTCGTTGCTGGCATACCCGCGAAGTTCGGCTTCGGCCGCCTCGACGCTGATATCGCCGTCTTCGAGGGCTTCGAGGATCTCTCGCATGCGACACATTCCGGGGCCAGGGTACTCTTAGGCATCGATTCCGTGTGCGAATCGCACACTCGACTGTCCCACACGGAGTCCCCCTTTGACCTTCCAGGCGGGTCTCAAACCCGTCTAACCGTCCCGAGAGCGGGTAGAATTGGGAACGCTTATAAATGATCCTGTGGAACACAACCCTGTATGGCAGACCTAATCGTCAAAGCCGCCGTCAAGGAAGAGCTCGATGACATGAACGTTGCCTCGGACTTCTACGCTGCCCTCGACGACGAGGTCGAGGAGCTGCTCGCCGACGCAGCGCGACGTGCCGAGGAGAACGACCGCAAGACCGTCCAGCCGCGCGACCTGTAAGGTCGTCGCATCCGCGGTTTTCGTTTCTGACCAACTGATCCGATAGAGCATCGGCAGTGTCGACGGGTAGTTTTACCAGCCGCTCGCCTGAACCGGGAGACATGTCCGGACCCCCGAAGGATTTCGACCCAGAATCGCCCGAAAAGCGGGAAGTGGCAGGGGAAGCCGCCCGCGACAGATCCGACTTCCTCTCGCTGATGGGCCACACCTATCGGGGAGAACTCGGCCGGACGACGTCCTGGCGAACCCGAATCGATCGGACGACGAACTGGGCGGTCGTCCTGACTGCATCCCTGCTCACCTGGGCATTCTCGGCGGAGACCCGCCCGCACTATATTCTGCTCGTCGGTATGGGCATGCTGGTCGTCTTTCTGGGTATCGAGGCGCGGCGATATCGTATCTACGATGTCTGGCGATCGCGGGTGCGCCTGTTGGAGGAGAACGTGTTTGCTAACGCGCTCGATCCGGAAGGGACAGAGCAACCCAACTGGCGCGAACTCCTGAGTGACGATCTCCGGGAGCCGACGATCAAAACGCCACCGATCGAAGCGGTCTCCAGGCGACTCGCGCGGGTGTATACCCCGCTTTTGTCTGTGCTGCTCGCCGCCTGGCTGATCCGACTCACGGTGTTCGGCGATCCCACGTCGGGGCCGATCGGGGCCGCCTCGATCGGCAGGATTCCCGGCGAAGTCGTCCTGGGACTCGTCGGCGTATGCTACGCGCTCGTCATCGTGGTCACGTTCTGGCCGGGGTCACGACAGGCCAAGGGCGAACTCCAGGAAGAGGACAACACCGAGGCGTGGCGGTGACGCCACTCAGCGTTGAACTGTCCTGACCGAGTCTTTTTGGGACCGGTCGGCGAGAACAAACGTATGTTCGGAACGAGCGGTATCCGTGGCCCGGTTGGAGAGACGGTCACGGCCGATCTTGCACTGTCTGTGGGACGGGCGCTGGGAATCGACGCCGACCGCGTGGTCGTCGGTCGGGATCCGCGTGAGAGCGGCGAGTTGCTGCTGGACGCAGTAACGGCCGGATTGCGTGAATCAGGCACCGACGTGATCGACCTCGGCGTGGCGGCGACGCCGACCGTCGCGCGCGCCGTTCGTGGCGAGGATGGCGACGCCGGCGTCGTGATCACGGCCAGCCACAACCCGCCAGCGGACAACGGCATCAAGCTCTGGCAGCCGACGACCCAGGCCTTTGATACGGCTCGACAGAACACTATCGCCGACCGGATCGAGTCCGAGGCGTTCGATCTCGTCGCGTGGGACGATCTCGGAACGCGACGCCGACGAGACGGCGCCGACGCCCACGTCGAGGCCATCCTTGATGCCGTGTCCGTCACCTCGCCGCCGGATGTCGTCGTCGACCTCGGCAACGGTGCCGGTGGCGTCAGCGTCGAGGCCCTCACCCAGGTGGGGTGTGACGTCGAGACGCTCAACGCCCAGCCGGACGGGGCCTTCCCGGGCCGACCCAGCGAACCGACGGCCGAAAACTGCGAGTCCCTGACGGCGCTGGCTCGGGCAACTGGCCGACTCGGGATCGCCCACGACGGGGACGCCGACCGACTGCGCGCCGTCACGGAAGACGGCGAATTCGTCAGCGGGGATACACTGCTGGCGATTCTGGCGCGCGACGCGGCTGCCCCCGGCGAGACGGTCGCCGCCCCGGTCAACACCAGCCTGGCCGTCGACGATTACCTCGCGGCCGACGACATCGACGTCGTTCGCACACGGGTCGGCGACGTCTCCGTGGCCGAGCGAGCCAGTGAGCCCGGCGTCGCGTTCGGCGGCGAACCCAGCGGCGCGTGGATCTGGCCCGCCCAGGCACTGTGTCCCGATGGCCCGCTCGCGGCCGCAAAACTGGTCGAGCTCGCGGCCGAGCGCCCACTCGCCGAGCGCGTTGACGACATCGAGGCGTACCCGATCCACCGGGACAGTGTCTCAGTGACGGAGAAAGCCGCGGTGATGGAACGCATCCACGAACGTGTCCAGGCGGAGTACGACGACGTCACGACACTCGACGGCGTGCGCGTGGATCTGGGTGACGCCTGGTTCCTGCTCAGAGCGAGTGGGACACAGCCCCTCATCCGTATCACGGCCGAAGCGCGTGACCCGGAGCGCGCCAACACTGTCTTCGAAGAGGCGCGGGGGATCGTCACCCGAACCCAGGGATGAGGGCACTGGAGGGAAGGTGGCGGGAACGCGGAACACGGACAGGAGGGCTTATCCACGCCGGGTCGACCGCGCCTCCCGCACGTCGGCTCCGTCACGGATCTTGTCCTCGCACTGCGGACAGACCCGGGGCTGATCAACTCCGTTCGGCGTAAAAACGCGTGCGTATGCGGCGGTTACGAACGCACCGCAGTTCTGGCAATGCGGCATACGACTTGTTGTTTCTCACTCGTACCCTTAACTGTTGGTGGTGTGATAAAAGTTACCAATCCTCACGATTTATCGTACTTTTCGGCCGTTCTTACCGGGTCCGGTCAAAACGAGGCCGTCATCGATCCGTCCGTCTCCAGTTCGATGACGCCGTCGAACAGCGACCGGAACCGGTCGAGTCGATCTTCGTCGTGGACGCCGCGCGCGAGGTGGAACAACCCGACTGCGTCGTGGTCGGCCAACAAGGCGAGCAACTGTTCGACAGCGGCCGTCGTTTGCGGTTCGTCAGCGTAGTACAGCATCTCCGTCAGAGAGTCGACGCTGATTCGTCGCTTCCCCTCGGTCGTCGAGAGGAACTCGCGGGTCTCGGCGACGATCCCGTCGAAGTCATCGGGCGCGGAAACGTACCGGACGTCGTCGCTCCGGCGGCGGGTGTATCCGCGTTCGACCGAGAGCGCGTCGAGGATCGTCGCCTTCCGCTCGTCGACCTCGTAGTGTTCGATCTTCTGGGACACTTCCCGGGCGGTCGTGCGCGTCGAGACGACCAGGAAATGGTCGGTATCGGTCGAGAGAAAGTCAGTATCGACGCGGTCAGTTTCGCCAGTGCTCGGATGAATCAACAGGATGCCCGTCCCGCCAGGGACGGTCTCCGGCGCGTCGTCGATCGCCAGGGTGTAGTCCATCTCTGCCCGTTCTGGGGGCGGGGATCGACTTAAGCATGCTGCATACCGCAATCAGAAGACGCTATCGGCGGTCGCCGCCCCGACGACGCTGAAGATCGCGCCGACGCTGACCACCCGCAGCGTCACTTCGAGTTGTTCCATCCGTCCCATGCCCTCCAAGAACGACGCGGGCGCGTTGAGCAGGATCGCCAGCAGTGCGACCGACCCAAAGGCGACCGAGATGAGCGAGAGAAACCGGAGTGGCAGTCCAGCAACCTCCGCTTCGGTATCCGGGTCGCGGTCGTCGTCGGCCTGATAGAGCGCGCCGTAGCCGATGACGGCGACGAGGACGGCCGTCGCCAGGCCGTGAAACCAGCTCATCCCGTCGGCCAGCGTCCAGACCTCCTCGGTCACGACGAACGGCCCAGCGAGCAGGAACCCACCGACGATCTGCTGGGCAGTGTCTGCCAGTTTGTACCGCGGCGGTCCGACCATAGCTACATGCACACGGCGTCCCGAGTTGAATCCGTCGCTCTCCGGAAGCCTGCCGCCAGGACTCGAACCGATGCAAGACGGTCTTGCTCGTTCGCTGCGCTCACTGCGCGAGCTGCGACTCGTCTGCCCGAGTCCCGGATAACGGCGTATCTCGATATCGCTGTCGCTCGGCGATGAAACGCCTCGCAGGAAAATCGAGAACGCCGCCGCCAGGACTCGAACCTGGGACAACCACGTTAACAGCGTGGTGCTCTACCATCTGAGCTACGGCGGCAGGCATTCCAGGGTAGTCGGAGTTATTTGATAGGGCTTTCGCTTTCGTCCGGTCGCCGGATGGCGGTCGCGACGCATCGATACGCTTTCCTGTTCCTGCCGGTACGGTTTCTGTATGTCTGAGGAGCTTTCGGGCGTTCTCCGGGCGGTTCGACGACAGGTCGAACCCACCGGCGCCGAACGCGAACGCCTCGAGCAGGCGGCCCACGAGGTGATCGGCCGGGCCGAGGCGGCCCTGGAAGAACGCGGGATCGACGGCGATGTCATGCTCGTCGGCTCCACCGCCCGGAACACCTGGATCGCCGGCGACCGCGACGTCGACGTCTTCGTCCGATTCCCAACCGCTGTCGACCGCGAGAAACTCGAAGCAGTCGGCCTCGATATCGGCCACGCGGTCCTCCCTGATGGCCACGAGGAGTACGCCGAACACCCCTACGTCGTCGGCGAAGTCGACGGCTACGACGTCGATCTGGTCCCCTGCTACGACGTCGAGGATGCGACCGCGATCCAGTCGGCCGTGGATCGCACGCCGTTTCATACCGAGTACCTGCAGGCCCGCCTCGACGACGACCTCGCCGACGACGTCCGGCTCACGAAGGCCTTCCTCAAGGGGATCGGCGTCTACGGGAGCGACCTCCGAACCCAGGGGTTCTCGGGCTATTTGACCGAGTTGCTGGTGCTCGAACACGGCGGCTTCCGGTCGCTCGTCGAGGCCGCGGCGGAGTGGCATCCACCAGTTCGCTTCGATCCGGAAACGCACGGGACCGCCACGTTCGAGGACGATCTGGTGGTGATCGACCCGACCGATCCCGAGCGCAACGTCGCCGCGGCGCTCTCGACGACGAACCTCGCGCGCTTCCAGCACTACGCCCGCGAACTGCTCGCCGAACCACTCGAGTCGCTGTTCGAACCCGTCGACCCCGACCCACTCGACCCGGAGGCAGTCCGAGCGGCGTTCGACGAGCGCGGGACGACGCCCGTCGCCGTGACCTTCGAGACACCCGATCTCGTCGAGGACGACCTCTACCCACAGCTGGAGAAGTCACTCGATGGGATCCGCGGGCTGCTCGACCGTCACGGCTTCGACGTGTTGCGCGCGGCCGCCTTTGCCGGGGAACGTGCAGTGCTCCTCTTCGAGCTCGAAGTCGCCGAACGGCCCGCGGTCGAACGGCACGTCGGGCCACCTGTCCACGTCCGCGAGCACGCCGATGGCTTCTACGAGAAGTACGCCGATTCCGACGTCTGCGGCCCGTTCGTGAGCGAGGAGCGGTACGTGGTCGAACGTGAACGAGAATACCACACCGCGACCGAATTGCTGGAAAGCGACGCGATCTTCGACGTCGCCCTCGGTACCGACGTCGAGAGCGCCCTCGAAACCACGCACACAGTGCTGGTCGGGGCTGCCGTCGGGACGCTCGCCGAGTCATTCGGGCGCGAACTGGCTGGCTATCTCGACCCGAAGCCCTGATACACCAGCGAATCGAGCACGTTCTGGCCGCCGTCGGTGGGTGACGGCTCGATCGAGTCGGCGTCCTCGCCGTTGAGAACCTCGTGGATCTCGCGAACGCCGGCCGAGAGTGTTTCGAGGCCATAGCCGCCTTCGAGGACAAACGCCAGTCCCGCGTCGATCCGGTCGGCAAGTTCGTGGACGCGTTCCGCGAGCACGCCGTACCCGGCCGTCGAGACCAGCATCCGGGAGATCGGATCGTTCTCGTGTGCGTCGAATCCCGCACTGACGATGATGAGATCCGGCTCGAAGTTCTCGAACTCGGGGGCGACGACCTCTCGGTGGACAGCGAGGTAATCCGCGTCACCACTCCCAGACGGGAACGGCACGTTCAGGGTGCGTCCGCGCCCCGCGTCGGCCCCGGTCTCCCCGACGTCGCCCGTCCCGGGGTACAGTCCCTCCTCGTGGAACGAGGCGTAATAGACGTCGCTGCGGTCGTAAAAGATGTCCTGGGTGCCGTTGCCGTGGTGGACATCCCAGTCGAGTATCGCCACCCGGTCGACGCCGTCCCGTCGAAGTGCATGTTCGGCCGCGATTGCGGCGTTGTTGAGAAAGCAAAAGCCCATCGCGTCGTCTTCGACGGCGTGATGGCCCGGCGGTCGACCCAGCGAGAACGGCGTCTCGTACCCGTCGGCACCCTCGAGTGCTTCGTCTGCGGCCCACGCGGCAAGCGTGGCACTCGCCACCGCCGCATCCCAGGTCGCCTCGACGGCGACAGTGTCGGCGTCCCAGTTCCCGCCCCCGTTGGCACAGAACTGCCTGACATCTTCCAGATAGTCGTGATCGTGGACGGCCCAGATAGCGTCACGAGGAATGGCAGTGGCGGGAACGTACTCGACGTTCGCCGAATCGGCGAGCGTCCGCTGTATCGCACGCAGTCGGTCGGGACTCTCCGGATGCCGACTGCCGGTGTCGTGTTCGAGGCAGATTTCGCGGTAACCAAACTTCATTCAACGTAGTGAGTCAGTTGGGCGTAGAGTTCGACGTCCTCCGCCTTAACGGTTCGGCGGCCGGCATGCTCGGCCAGTAACGACGCCGCCGCGGCGACGTCGTCGGCCTCGCGCTCCAGGATCGACGCCAGCGCGATCCGTGCGTCCATTGCGACCCGATACCGGTCGTCGATGTCGAGGCGTGCGATGCGATCGACCGGCGCGATCGGGAGTTCGAGTGCATCCTTCTCCGGTACCTCCCCGACCCCGAAGTCCATCGCCATCAGCGTCTTCCGTCCGTCCGCGCTGGCCGCCTCGGCGGCGTCGGCGGCCAACGTTGCCCCCCGAGACTGGATACGACGGGTGAGGGCTTCGGTCGCTTCGGCACTCACCCGCAGTCCGCCGGCATTTCGCCGGATGATCGAATCGACGGGAGCAAACGGTAACTCGACGCTCATACGCCACAAGCGGGCGGTTTCCGTCTTAAGCGTTTCCTCCCGCCGCCGACCGATTCAAAACAGTTCCTCCGCCTCGATCTCGTCGCCGCGTCGCCGCCCCCTGACCGTGACTTCCTCCCCGAGACGGACCGACTCGGTCGTATCGACAGTGACGGTCTGTTCGCCGTCGTCGACGATCACCGGATCGCCCGTCTGGACGACGGTACCCGTGAACTCGACCTCCTCGCCGTCCGCCGCCCCGTCTTCCGCACCCGCAGCACTCCCGCCCGTGTCGTCGCCTGCTGTCTCTCCGCCCTCGCCGTCATCTGCGAACGCCGAGAGCCCGGTCGACGCGCTCGCGTCCTGGCCATCGCTGTCGCCCGCAGTGCCTGCATCGTCCGCGTCGGGGGTCGTCGCCATCGACGCACCGTCCTCGAGGACGACGACCGTCGATCCCCAGCCCGCGGAGGCCTCGAGATCGTCCTGCCAGCCGTCCTGAATCTCGACGTCGGCACAGACGACCTCGTCACCCGGCGCGAGGTCGCGGTCGGCTTTCTCGCCCCACAGCGCCACCCGGATGTCGCCGGTGTCGTCCTGGATCCGGATGTTCTTGACTTGCCCCTCCGAGCCGTCGTCGCGGTCGAACGTCCGCGTGGGGTCCGTCGAGCGGACGACGCCGCCGATGTCGACTGTCTCCTCCAACTCGACATCGTCGATCGGCGTCGTCTCCGGCGCGTACTCGACGTCGGCATCGTCAAGCTCGTCGATCGCCCCCTCCTCGCCGACGTGGACCTCCAGATCGCCGTCGCGTTCCCGAACGTAGCCGTCGACGACTTCGACCGTCGTACCGGCGTCGATCTCCTCGACCCGGTCGGCGCGGTCGTCCCACAACGTCACCCGCACGCGCCCGGTCTCGTCCCCGATCGCGAGGTTCGCGACCCGCCCCTCCGACCCGTCGTCGCGCTCGAACGTCCGCACCGGCTCGGTGTCGAGGACGACGCCCTCGACGGTGACGTTCGACTGGCCCATGGTGAGCGCATCGATGGTCTCGCCGTCACCGGGTTCGACGTCGATCGTCGCGTCGAGATCCTGTTCGGCCTGATCGACGCTGACCTCGAGACCGTTGTAGCCCTCCTGTGGCCGACCTTTGACCCGGAGGACGTCGCCGACTTCGACTTCCCCCTCGTCGACGGCGACAGCTTCCCCATCCCAGAACGTCAGTCGGAGGCTGTCGGTCTCGTCGGCCGCCTCGACGTTGATCACGCGGCCGTCCTCGTCCTCGCCATCACGCTCGAAGGTCCGCAACTCGCCGATCGAAAGCACCTTCGCCAGAAACCGGACCTCCTCCATGCCGGCCTGGACGTCCGCGACCGTCTGGGCCTCGTTCTCGGTGAGTTCGTGGGCGATCAGCATCGCGGCCGTCTCCTCGTCGGCCAGTCCCCCCATCTGTTCGACCTTCTCCTCGACGGCTTCCCTGAAGTCGTCCTCGGAGACGTCGGCGTCGAGATCCGCGTATACGTCCTCTATCGCGCCCATCTGTCTACCGAGGCCAGGGTTGCGCTCCGTTTAAGCGTTGTCGTCGACAGTTCGACCCTTCGCTTTCGGGTGGTTCACTCGCGAAATGGTGAACGGACATGATCGACGCTGGTCGCCCTCTCTGTTAAAAAGGTACGGTGAACCCACCGTTCGGACGGGTGTGGAGCCCCACCTTTCTGACGGGCGTGAAGCCTCACTCCTCGGGTGGCGTCGCACTCGAAGAGCCGTAGGCGGCACTCATACCGAAGCGGTCGCCGTGACTGATCGCAACCTCGGATGGAATGTCGTCCTCGAAGGAAAAGGTCGCCTCGTAGGGGATGTCGACGATGCACTGGCCGCCGACCCCGCCGTCCTCGCACTCCTCGCGGTCGACAGCGTCGACGGACACGGTGAGTCGTTCGGCGTCGGTGTCGTGGGAGACATCACCTAGCTGGGCGCGCTTACAGAGGTCGCTCCCACGGCGGATCCCCTTGACGACGATCCGACCCTCGTCGGGCTGGAATTCGACGTCGGCGTCGTCCTCGCCCTGGCCACATTTGGGTGCGTGTGAGGTGAACTGGAAGGTGACGCCGTTCATCTCGCCACCAGCGCTCCAGGCCTGTTCGGCCGATCCGGAATTGGGCGTTTCCGCCCCGCCCCCTTCCTCAGGAGTCGATATCTCGCTCGATCCGTCGTCCGCTCCGTGGTCGTCCGGCGTCGAGGTGGAGCGGTCGTCGGATTCGTGCTCCCGATCGTCGGTATTCGAGGTCGAATCGGTCGGGGATGGGGTGGACGTCGGGTCAGGTGTGTCAGTCGGTTCGTCGGTCGGCGAATCGGTGTCGTCAGGGTTGTCGGTGCTTGCACCGCCGAGACAACCGGCGAGGAGACCGATCGCACCGGTCGACGCGCCGATCTGGAGGAATCTGCGTCGGTTCATGTTCGAACAGAGGGACGATTGGGAAAAGGGCCTTCCGTAGGGTCAAACGAACGTTTGTCCCGTCCGGCGGATGGGTCGCTGAATCGTAACCCCTTTATTTGCAACCGCGATAGAGAGAGTCGAGTCCGGGTAGGGTAGTGGACTATCCTCTTGGCTTGCGGAGCCAGGGACCGGAGTTCAAATCTCCGTCCGGACGTTTCCTGCCGACGCAATTCGCCGAGCGATAGCGAGGCGACCGCGTCGGCAGAAACTCAACAGGAGATTTGAGCAGACGAGGAACGCGCAGCGTAGCGAGCATTTCTCGGCGAGTTCAAATCTCCGAAAATAGACTCATCAAGGTTTCACGGCTACGCACTCAATGCTGGCGAGCATCGAGCCGCTTCCGGTAGAGCGCCATCTCGAAGGAGCTATCCCCGACGTCGACCGTCAGATTTCGCTCGTGTTCGATGCCACTCGACTCGTAGAACGATCGCGGGGCGTCGAAGTCCGCGCCCGTGTCGAGGACGACCTCGCGGAACCCGGCGTCGCGAGCGCGTTCTTCGAGTCGACGAAGAATGACGGTCCCGAACCCACGGCGTTGATACGCCGGGTCGACGCGCATGCGCTTGAGTTCCGCCGCGGGAGTGGCGAGATCCGAAACGGCGTCCGCGATCCATTCTGAAGCCGGCCGGAACCCACCCATCGCCACGATCTGACCCGCCAGTTCGCCGACGAGGAAGTCGCCACCCTGTTCGATGTAGGTTGCGTGGGGAGCAGTCAGATCCGCGTCCGGTCCATCTTCGACGTAGCCGCCGGCATCCCGCAATGCCACCTCGTGCAACTCCCGGATGCGATCGGCGTCAGCAGGGCGACACCGGCGGATCTCCAGTTCCTCAGGCATAGATCGGATGGGATTCGGCGAGATCGGCCACCGTTTCGCGTGCCTGCTCGCGGACGCCGTCGTCATCGGGCGCGTCACAGACGTCCGCGATGGCGTCCGCGAGTCGGCGGGTGGCCGCGGCGTCGAACCCGCGTGTCGTGATCGCCGGCGTGCCGATCCGGATGCCACTGGTGACCGTCGAGGATCGCTCCTCGCCGGGGACCGTCGACTTGTTCAGGACGATACCAGCGTCCTCCAGCGCGGTCTCGGCCACCGCACCGGTCAGCTCCGGGTGGGTCTCCCGGAAGTCCACCAAGGCGAAGTGGACGTCGGTACCGCCCGAGACGAGGTCGAACCCGCGGTCAGCGAGGCGGGCAGCGAGGGCACGAGCGTTCTCGATGGTTTGGGCGGCGTCGGCATCGAATTCGGGTTCGAGCGCCTCGCCGAACCCGGCTGCTTTGCCGGCGATGTTGTGCATCAGCGGGCCGCCTTGCGTGCCGGGCATGACGGCCTGATCGATCGCGTCGGCGTACGCCTCGCCACAGAGGATCATCCCGCCGCGGCCGGCCCGGATGGTCTTGTGGGTCGAACCGGTGACCACGTCGGCGACGCCGACCGGCGAGGGGTGTTCGCCCGCCGCGACGAGGCCGGTGAGGTGCGCGATGTCGGCGACGTGGTGAGCGTCGACCGCCTCGGCGATGGCTTGCTTGGCCTCGAAGTCGACCTGTCGGGGGTAGGCCGAATAGCCCGAGACCAGCAGGTCCGGATCGACGGCCTCGGCACGCTCGTGGACGCGCTCGTGATCGAGGCGGCCCGTTTCCACGTCGACGCCGTAGTGGGCGACGTCGTAGACGTCATCGACCATGGTGTAGGGCTGGCCGTGGCTGAGGTGGCCGCCGTGGGAGAGCGAAAGCGAGAGGATCGCATCGCCGGGTTCGAGCAGCGCCTGGTAGGCTGCCAGATTCGCGCTGGTACCCGAGTGGGGCTGGACGTTTGCGTGTTCGGCATCGAAAAGGGCTCTGGCGCGGTCGATCGCCAGTTGCTCCACCTCGTCGGCGTACGCACAGCCGGCGTAGTAGCGGTCGCCGGGCGAGCCTTCGGCGTATTTGTTCGTCAGCACCGACCCCTGGGCGGCCAGGACAGCGTCGCTTACGTAATTCTCGCTGGCGATCAGCGAGAGTGTTTCCCGCTGGCGGTCGCGCTCGCCCGCCAGCGCCGCGGTCAACTCATCGTCAACGGGGGTCAGGTCCGTCACCATACGACTGGCTGCCCGTCGTACGGGGTTAAGTTCTTGGCAGTAATAGCGTTACAGACATAACAATCGTTACTGTGTCGTCATTATGTCACAGTCGTTAAGGGCGCACGGGGAGGAACACGGACATGGACGTTCCCGAGCGAGTGCACCTGATGCCGGTGGGGTACGAGAACGACCGGATCGCCCTGCCGGCCGAGCGACTGCGAGCCGATCGCGTCGTGCTCCTTCAGTACACCGACGAGACTGACCATCCCTCCTACGCCGACGTCGTTCGCGACCGCCTCGAGGCGGCAGGGATCACCCACGAGACTGTCGCCTGTGACATCTTCGACCTCTACGATTCGATCGGGACCGTCGCCCGCCTTGCCAGCGAGTTCGAGGAAAGCGACGTCTACGTCAACCTCGCGTCCGGTTCGAAGGTGACGGCGATCGGCGGGATGATCGCCTGCATGGCCACCGGGGCCACGCCGTACTACGTCCGCGCGGAGCGCTACGCCGCTGAGACCGACGGCGACGTCGCGGAGGGGGTCGCCGAGATCGCGGAACTCCCGACCTATCCGATGGACAGCCCCGACCGCCAGCAGGTGGCGGTCATGGCTTTCCTCGACAGCGACGGCCCGGCCGCCAAACGCGACCTCATCGCCTTCGGCGAGGCTGAAGGCCTGCCGTTCGTCGAGGGCGGTGCCGACTCCCGAAAGGGCCAGTACCGACGGCTGGACGCCCGGATTCTCGACCCGCTCGAAGCGCGCGGATACGTCGACAGCGAACAGGCTGGCCGGACGACACGCGTCTCGCTGACCGACCGCGGCAGCGACACGCTTCGGGCGTTCCGCTATCTGATCGAATGAGCGATACGGACAGTCTGTCGGAGGGCCGGAGATAGGGCGTCAGCGGCGGAGTCAGGACAGGTCGATCGTCCGGTCCACGCTCTCATGGAGGGACAGTAGCACCTCGCGCTCGCGTCGGGACACCGGATTTTCAGTCCCAAGTTCCTCGCTGTCGAGGGCGTTGAGGACGGCACAGCGGGCGCGCTCGCAGTAGTCAGTCAACAGCGCGGGATCGTTCGTCTCGTGCTGGAACGGAATGGTCGCATCGTTGACGAACACCGCCCGTGGCCCCGGTGCGTTCTCGAACAATGTCCGGGCTCGCTCGGCGTTCTCCCGGGCCAGTGTGACAGCCTCGTCGGCGGAATCGGACGCCGCCCGGGGTGCGTGGGCGTCCAGGACGCCGTGCCAAACACCGTCAGGAATCTCGACGAAGCGGTCCAGCCGACCGCCGAGGATTCGCCCGTCGCGCTCGACTTCCGGCGCGAACTCCAGGACGACGACGCCGTCGGTGCCGTGGCGATCGAGCCAGTCACCCAGCGCCCGTGCCGTGGTTGCCGTCTTGCCGACCTGTGAGGGGCCGACCAGCAGCGTCGATCCCGACAGCGGGACGTCGGTCATGGGACAGTGCCGGCGACCCGTTCCTGGAAGAACTTCACGAGCAGCCCGAGAGTCGCGATCGAAAGGATCACGCCGAAGGAAAGCACCGCGGCGGTGAGGACGTCAACATTCCCGGCGGTCGCTTCACGGAAGAACTCGATGGTGGCCGTTTCACGGAGGAAGTTCGCCGCGAGTCCGCCGGTGACGGCGAGCAGGGCGAGTCCGGCAACGTTCGCGGCGGGGGAATTCACCCGCGGGACGGCCCCGGAGTTCAGCAGGTACAGCACGACGGCGATCGCAAAGGGCGTCCCGACGGTCCCGATCGCGAGGACGAGCACCAGTTGCCCGAGTACCTCGCCACCGATGAACGCGCCGGGGGCCGACAGCAGGGCGAAGGCGGCGAGCAGTCCACGGTAGCGCGAGTCCTCGACAGTCGTCCCCCAGCCGAGTTTGTCCGCCAGCAGAAACGGCGGGACAATGGTGTTACCGCCGAGCGTCGAGACGGCCGCGCCGCCGAGGCCGAGCAGGAACAGCACCTCGGCGCGCTCGCCGACCAGCGGGCCCAGCGCCTCGGCCGCCCCGACGGTCGAAAGGTTCGGGTCCGAGAGGACGCTCGCCGTCACGAGGAAGATCGCCACGCTGTAGATGCCAAAGGCCACGAGCATCGAGATCCCGACGTCGAAGGTCGCCAGATCGTACTCGTCGGCCGTCCACTCCCTGGCGCGCATCGTGTAGGAGTGCATCGTGATCAGCGTGATGTGGACCGCGCCGCCAAGGACAGCGGCGGCCACGGCCGCGCTGCCGCCGGGGACCGACGGGACGAGTCCGCTCGCCGCCGCGGCGGGGTCGATCGGCACGACGAAGACGCTCGCGACGAACGCGAGCACGACGGCGCTGACCAGCACCTTCGCGAAGAGTTCGACGAAGCGGTAGCCGCTCCCAGCCAATCCGACGGCGAGGATCACCGCCCAGAGGACACCCCAGACGCGGGCATCCAGCCCCGATATCGTCGCCGAGACCGAGGCGACGGTGTTCATGATCACCAACTGGGCGACGCCGGCGGCGATCACCGCGTCGAGGACCAGGATCCACGCCCAGGACTCACCCAGGTGGTCCTCGACGACGCCGACGATCCCGCGCTCGGTCAGGAGCCCGAGTCGCATCGCGAGGTACTGCGTGAACGCACCGGCGAACGCCGAAAGGACGACCACCCACAGCAGATCGTACCCGTACCCCGCACCGGCGGCGATCAGACTCGCCATCGTCGCCGGCCCGGCGGCGATCGCCCCCGCAACCCAGGACGGCCCCATCTCCTGGAGATGGGTTTTGACAGTGCCACTCGCGTCTTTCGATGTTGCCATATCCGAGTAATACTACTTGGTGGTTATAACCGTAGCGAATCCAGATGCTGGCGGCTAAAGGTTCGTGAGCACTGTCGGTCAAGGCCGGACCGAATATCTCCGCGAAGGTTTAGCCGACAGTACAGCGTGTCATAGAACCGTTCTCAACCATTTCGGTTATCCGTGAATGGTCGATATGATCTGCGCAAGTGTCTCTCAATACTGTGGATAGTATGTTTCCGGTCATGATCTGCGTGCGAGATATAGAGATGATATTCAGCTGCGGATGAGCGTAGTCAATTTTATCTAGTGAACCGTTTCTGGGGAAAACCTATTAGATAACAAGACATATACATTTATATGAACCGGCGAAAATTGCTTTCGATGGCAGGCGTCAGTGGAGTCTTGGGACTTGCAGGTTGTACGGATTTGACCGCCGGAGGGAACGAAGTGGACACCGCGGCGAATCTAGTCGTTGAATCAGGTACAAGACTGGAAATGATGCCGCATATCCCTGCAGCAAACCCGAACCGAGAAAGACCGCCTCGGAAAAATCGTGTAACCGTATGGAACAATAACAAGGGCGGGGAGGCCCACCTGTTCGACGTGACGATCAGTGGTCCCGATGGAGTGCTGTTCGATGGGAACGTCCGTCTCGAAGAGCCGGCTTCGCTTATGATTTTCATCTCGAAAGAGGGAGAATACAGTGGATCGGTCTCGCTCGGTGACGAGACTGTCTCGGAGAAGTGGGAATTTCGGTATAATGCCGATACATTGTTCGAGTACGATGGTGAACTCACTGTAACCCGGGAATACGATCTCAGCTCGAGTTCAGATGACAAAAATAGCTCACTCAATGGATAAAGCAGGCCCAGTATCTTCTTGAGTACGTACGGGAGAACCTACGAACACAGATAGATCGAGGATTACTCCATGTACCCGAGTTGCTGAAGCCGATCGGCGACTTCCTCGCCGGCCTCACCGCGAGCCCCCTCGTCGATCCGGATCGGATCACGCCGGCCCCAGTCGGGATCGCCGGCGACGATCGGGAGCACGTCGCCAGTCATATCCCGGGGGACGTCACACCCGGCCGCGACCAGCAGCGTCGGGGCCATGTCGAGAATGCTGATCCGGTCGAGTTGCCCGCTGGCCGTGAAATCCGGGCCGTTCGCGAGGAAGATGCCGTGGCGGGTGTTCTCGGCCGCCCAGCGATCCGGGCCGGCAGCGATCGCCCCCGCAACCCAGGACGGCCCCATCTCCTAGAGATAGGTTTTGACAGTGCCACTCGTGTCTCTCGATGTTGCCATATCCGGGTAATACTACTTGGTAGTTATAATCATAGCGAATCCAGATGCTGGCGGCTAAAGGTTCGTGAGCACTGTCGGTCAAGGCCGGACCGAATATCTCCGCGAGAGGGGAAGAGATGGCCGATAGTATAGCGTGGCATAAGACAGCGGGTGTCGTGTCCGTTGTCGCAATGATTGTGACGAGGGAGGCACCCTCAACACGACTCGCGTTTCGGTTATACCGAGTAAACGTACGCTGAGCCCGCCTCCTCACCGTTAGGATCCTCGTCTTTGTAGGCACCGACGATGGCTGTACTCCCGTCACCCGACACAGCCACCGACCGACCGAACTGGTCCTTACTGTCGCCTTCACCGGCAGTGAGCTTGCGCCGCTCGCTCCAGGCCCCGTCACTGGAATCGAACACGTACGTCGAGCCTGCCTCCTCCCCATTGGGATCCTCGTCTCCGGGAGCACCGATGATGGCGATGTTGCCGTCATCCGACATTGCCACAGACCGGCCGAAGCGATCGTAAGTGTCACCATCGTCTGGAGTGAGCTTGGCCTGCTCACTCCAAGATCCGTCCGTGGCCTGGAAGACGTATGCCGAACCCGCGCCCTCACCGTTTGGAATTGGATCTATATTGGCTCCGATGATGGTAGTAGAACCGTCACTCGAGACGGCTACTGAACCGCCGAAGAACTGAATTCTGCCACCCTCGAATTTGGCCGCTTGACTCCAGGATCCGTTACTGGCCTTGAACACGTATGCCGAGCCCTCGTAGGACTGGCCGTTGCCAAGAAGGGCACCGATGATGGCGGTGGTGCCGTCACTCGAGACGGCCACCGACCGGCCGAACCATTCGAACCGATCACCATCGTCAGGAACGAGTTTGACTTGCTGACTCCAGGATCCGCCGATTCCCTTGAACACGTACGCCGAGCCCGCTTGCCTTCCGTTAGCAGTATTGTCATTGCGGGCACCGATGATGATGGTGTTGCCGTTACCTGACATGGCCAGTGCATAGCCAAATCTGTCAGTACTATCAACATCGTCGGGAGCGAGTTTAGCTTGCTGACTCCAGGACTTATCGCTGGCCTCGAACACGTACGCCGAGCCCCCCGCCTCGCCGTTTGGATCCCCGTCTCCGGGAGCACCGATAATGGCGGTAGTACCGTCACTCGAAACAGCGACTGACTGGCCGAATCTGTCCTTGCTAACGCCATCGTCAGGAGTGAGCGTGGCCTGTTGACTCCAGGATCCACCATTGCCATCGTATACATACGCCAAGCCCCCCACCTCGCCGTTTGGATCCTCGTCTCCGGGAGCACCAATAATGGCAGTAGTGGCGTCACTCGAGACGGCTACTGACCGGCCGAAGCGGCCCCCACTGTTGCCATTTTTGGGAACCACTTTGGTGGCTTGAGCCTCGGGATTCCCGATACAGCCGGCGAACGCACCGATACCAACGATGCTACAGAGATGGAGATACTTTCGTCTACTTGTCATACTGCCACGTTTAATTGGGAAAATAGTAAATTTGTTGATCTATATTAAAAGTAAGATGGATAGACACTCACGGGACGAGTGATTCAATCAGCACCGATGATAACATCGCGGAGATAGTTCCATGACACGCTCAGCAGTACGGAGGGGTGGAATCCAGGAACGTAGATCGATCGAGAGTCACTCCATATAGCCGAGTTGTTGCAGCCGGTCGGCGACTTCGTCACCGGCCTCGGCGCGAGCCCCGTCGTCGATCCGGGTCGGATCACGCCGGCCCCAGTCGGGGTCGCCGGCAACGATCGGCAGCACCTCGCCAGTCATGTCGTGGGGGACGTCACAGCCGGCCGCGACCAGCAGCGTCGGGGCCATGTCGAGAATGCTGATTCGATCGAGTTGCCCGCTGGCCGTGAAGTCCGGGCCGTTCGCGAGGAAGATGCCGTGGCGGGTGTTCTCGGCCGCCCAGCGGTCCGGCCCGGCCGTGATCTCGCCGCCGCCGACGCCGTCGTTGACGTGGACGCCGGGGCGCATGTCGAGGACGATCTCCGGGGCATCCTCGACGTAGGGGCCGGAATAGACGTCTTCGCCACGATAGACGCCGTCGAACAGCGGCCCCTCGCTGTCCTCGACTGCCCGGAGATCGGCCATCAGCGACTCGCGGACCGATGCGTCGTCGAAGTCGGGGTTGAGATAGATCGGGCCCTGCCCGCTCGCGACGGCCTTCGTCCGGTCGAGGTCGATCGCTTCGAGCTTGCGGTCGCGCTTGAGCCCCGCCTGCTGGGGCACGAGTGCCTGGAGGCGTTCGGGGACGACCGTGGCAAGGACGTCGACGATCCCGAGGCGCTTGGCCACGCCAAGGGCGGTCTCACGGTCGAGGCCGATCCGCCGCAGGGTATCGTCGATCGTCGCCGTGCGGGCCTGATAGCCGTGCTCGGCGAGCCACTCGTTGACGTAGAACTCCGTCGTGGTGGGGGCGCTGCCGTGGTCGGACATGAGGACGACGTTGAGGTCGTCGATGTCCGCCAGGCGACCGAGGTATTCGTCGACGAGTTGCCAGGCACGATGAGTCGGCTCCGCGTCCCAGAAGAAGTGATGGAGGACGTTGAGATAGAACAGCGTGACGTGGACGAAATCCCGGTCGCGCTCCTCGAGCAGCCTCAGCGCGACCTCGAAACGCATCTCCAGAACGTCGAGGATCGCCTCGACCTCGGCCCCACGTTCGTCGTTGCCGGAGAGCAGGGGGTCCGGATGGACCTGGTAGTCGAAGCGCGATTCGATCTCGGATTCGAGTTCCGGCGGGTGGGTGTACCCGCCCGAGATCGAGCGGTACTCGCCCTCGACGGCGTCGGGACCGCCCGCGATGATCGACGCGCCGTCGATCGCTCGCGGCGGGTACATCGTCGGCATGTTGACGACACCCGTCGATTGGCCGTCAGCCGCGAGATAGTCCCAGAGTTCGGCGGTGTGGTAGTCGCTGCCGTCGGCGACGGTGATCTCGCCGGCCTCCAGATCGACGTGCTCGAACCAGAAGACGCCGAACCCACCGGGGTCTTTCCCCGACGAGTAGCACTTCCAGTTCGGGAAGGTTACCGGTGGGAGGCAACTCTCGGTCTCGGCCCACGAGCCCGAATCCCGGAGTGCGGCGAGGTTCGGGAGGTCGCCGGCTGCGATCCAGGGGTCGAGCAGCCGCCAGCTCGCGCCGTCGAGCCCCACGACGACGGTCCGGGTGCCGGTCATTGTCTGCCGGGACGCGGGCGAACCACTAGTGGGTTTCGAACGGGACGCCTGAGTGATGCGTTGCGAGCGAGACGCCCAAGCGATGCGTTGGGAACGATACGCCTAAGTGATCGCACGGTGGCGATCCTACCGTGCGAACGGTCGCCGTCATCCCCGCGTACAACGAGCGCGAGACGATCGAGTCCGTCGTCGACGGGACGAGTCGTCACGTCGAGGAGGTCGTCGTGGTCGACGACGGCTCGACGGACGGGACACCCCAGCTCGCCCGGGAAGCGGGCGCGACGGTGATCGAACACGTCTTCAACACGGGCGTCGGCGGCGCGGTCCGGACCGGGTATCGCTACGCCATCCGGAACGACTTCGACTTCGTGGTCCAGGTTGACGCCGACGGACAACACGACCCCGAAGAGATTCCACGGCTGCTCTCGGTGGCCGAGGACGCGGACATGGTGATCGGCAGTCGGTATCTCAACGAGAGCTTTCAGGAGTATTCGTGGCTCAGAGACCTCGGGATCCGGTCGTTTACGGCGGTCGTCAACCTGCTTGGTGGCGTCGACGTCACAGACGTCACCAGCGGGTTTCGGGTCTATCGCGTCACTGCCTTAGAGCGGTTGTTGCATCGCTCGGACAAACACTGGGCGGTCGAACAGACCCTGGAGGCCGCCAGGCGCGATCTGGACATCCGGGAGGTCTCGATCGCAATGCCGACCCGGGAGACGGGGTCCTCGCAGTTCACGGTCGAGACCTTTGCGCTCTACCCACTGCGCATGACCGATGCCATCCTCCGGGTACTGCTCTTTCGTGAATCATGACCTACAGTCTCGTCAACGTCCTCGCCGTGCTCGTCGGGCTCGCCTTCCTCTGGAACGCCTATCGCATCGTCGGTCGTGGCCGGGAGGATCTGGCTCTCCTGGCGCTGTCGCTCGTCCTCGGCGGCGGGTTGATCTTCGTCGGGATCTTTCCGAGTACCTTCGAGGTCGTCGCAACGGTACTCGGACTCAACTGGAAGGCCAGAGCGATGCTCGTCCTCTCGAATCTGACGCTGTTCGTGGTCGTGACGTATTTGTTCGATCGCCTTGGGCGACTCGCCGAACGCGTCTCGACGCTCAACGAGGAGCTCAGTCTGCTCCGGGCCGAACTCGACGAGCACGATGACTGATCGACAGGCGGTCCTCTCGATCGATGTCGAACTGTTCGATCAGATACCGGCGTACCGGAACGCTGACGGGGTCGTTGATCGGGACGACATCGGTCTCGACGGCCTCACCTTTCTCCGGGAAAGACTCGATGCCCACGGCGCAGGAGCCACGAGCTTCGTGGTCGCCGAACTCGCCGAGCGCCACCCCGACGCGATTCGCTCGCTCGCCGAGGACGACCACGAGATCGGGTCACACACGCACACCCATCAGCTACTGTCGGATCTCGATCCGGCGACACAGCGCGAGGAGATCGAACGCTCACGCGCAGTGCTGGCCGAAGCGACCGGCCAGGACGTATCGGGATTCCGTGCGCCGTCGTTCGATCTGGCGGCCGATCACTTCGGGACGCTCTCGCGGGCGGGCTACGACTACGATTCGAGTATCGTGTCGAGTCGGGCGATTCCGGGATGGTACGGCGGTGAATACGATGTCCACCAGCCAGTGTCGGCGACGGAGATCGACGCCGACGCACCCGCGGATATGCGGGAACTACCGGTCAGCGTCATGCCCGGACTGCGACTGCCCCTGACCGGGACCTGGCTGCGGTTTTTCGGCCCCCGATACACGATCGTGGGGATGCGATGGCTGGCTCGGCGGGGAATCACGCCGATCCTGTATGTCCACCCCTGGGAATGCGTCGATCTCCCTGACGTCGAGGGGGTCCCGTCGCGGGTGTATTACCACACTGGAGCGTGGATGCGCCGGGCGATCGAACGAATCCTGTCGAGTGAATTCACATTCGTTCAGGCTGGGGACGTCGTCGGAACGACCGACGGCGACGGTTCCAACGACCACGGCACCGTCATCGACGGAGGTGAGTGACGTGGACGCGGGGCGGGTCCGGGCCGTCGCTGTCACGCTCGTCCAGTATGCGGTCGCCCTGGTCGCGCTCGGGTGGGCGGTGTCACAGACCGATCCGGTCGAGGCGCTGTCGCTGCTCGCCGGTCTCGACCTGCTCACAGTGCTGGGTATCCTGCTGGCGAGCCTGGTCGGTCTCCTCGCCCGGTTTGGGACCTGGCGGGCCACACTAGAGCCGATTCAGCCGACGGACCGCCGGACAGCCGGCAGTGTCGCCCTCGTGGTCAACTTCGTCAACCAGTTGCTGCCGTCGCGACTGACGGGCCGACTCGCCGCGCCGTTCGTCCTCCGGAGCAAAGTTGGGGTGTCCTACGCCGACGGGACCGCGATCTCGGGGGTTCACACGGCGATGTATGCACTCCTGTACGGCGCAGTCGCGACTGTCGGCCTTGTATTCGCCATCGACCGGCTGTCGATCGGTCTCGCCGGCCTCCTGGCGCTGTCGATCGGCCTGTATCTCGTGGCCGGGGTCGCTATTCTCGGAGCCGGGACGAACCTCAAACGCCTCGACTGGGTGTTCGCGGGCGTGACGCGCCTGCTGAGGTATCTCCCCCGCGTCGGTGAATCGCTCGCTGCGCGCGCGGAGAACGCCGTCTCGTTCACGGCCGACTCGACGACCGCATTCCGAACGATTGCCGGCGATCCCGGCGTCTGGGTTCGGTACACTGTGGGGTGGCTCGTGGCGAAGCTGATCGCCCCGGGCGTGCGCGTCTGGCTGTTGCTCTCGGGGTTCGGCGTGGCCTTCGAACCGGGCCTGCTGTTGCCACTGTATCTCGTGATGGCCTACAGCGTGACGCTGTTGCCGCTGACGCCCGGCGGGTTCGGCGTGACAGAGGCGACGGCGACGGCCGTCTTCGTCGCGCTCGGGGTGCCAAGCGCGGTGATCGTCCCCGTCGTCTTCGTCGATCGGTTCCTCGACATCTACCTCCCGGCGCTGGCGGGCTGGTATCCGTTTCTCGGGATCGATCGGGCATCGCTCCGGACCGGCGAAGGACACTGAGAACGCGACCGTGGCCGCCTGCTCAGAACGGTGGGTCGCGATCAGCATCGCACTCGCCGGTCGACTGGAGGATCACCGTGAACTGGTTGGGACGGAGTTCCTGTTCGTCCGCGTGTTGATCGACCTGCGGGACGATCCCGTATGGGAGCAGGTCCACGAGCGAGCCTGGGGTCGGCCGCTGCGGGAAGTACGCCGGCGGCCGGGAGCCGAACTCGGCGACGATCTCGTAGCCGGATTCACCGTCGAGAAGCCCCCGAATATATGCCTGTCGCCGCGGCGAGTTCCGGAGATACGTCCCGTCGAGATACACCAGATCGCGATAGGTCAGCATGATGTACTCCGGGCAGGCGGTGAACTCGCCTTCCTTGTAGGTCACGTTCGCGCCGTGGGGAAGTGCCGTGTCCTGGAAGTGCCACCGGTAGGTCTCGATCGTCTCGTTTGCGTCGACGCGGTCGTCCAGCCAGGCCGCGGCCTGATCGCGTGGCGTGTCAGCGTAGCCAGCGACGCCGACGCCGGCGTAGACACCAGAGCTGACGATCAACGCGACCGTGAGAACGCGGGCAACGGTCTCGCGGCGGTCGCGAAGCTCCACGAGCCACGTCGCGACGAGGATCGCGAGCAGCGGGAACGACGGCAGGAGGTGGTGGACGCGAAAATCGTGCCAGGGGACGTACAGCGCGGCGAACCCGCCGATCGTTGCCAGGACGAGTAGCGTCCCCGTGTTCGCGCGGCGGCGGCCGACCCGGGAGAGGGCAGCGACGAGGCCGCCGACGCTACCGACCAACAGCGGGAGGCCGAGGCCGTTGAAATACCCGCGGGCGAACCACCACCACGTCGGCGCGGTGGGGCCGTGAGGATTCCCCGGGCGGCTGATCGAGTGGCCGCCGATCCGGCTGAGCACCGGGTCGAACGCGCCGACGAGCGTCGTCGGGAGTCCGACCACGATGGCAAGTAAGCCAAGCGCCGCACCGATCCCGATCAGTCGCGGACGGTAGAGTGATCGCGGCCACGCCTCACGCTCGCGGGCACGCAGCACGTGGGCGAGCGCGATCAGCGCGATCACGACCGCCATCGTCAGCTTGAACGCCATCGCGACGCCGCCGACCGCGCTCGCGGCGTAGAACGTCCACGTCTCGCCCGAGCGGACGAACAGGATCAACAGATAGAGGGCCACGAGCAGGAAGAACAGCGCCGGCATGTCCTCGCCACCCTCGTGGGCGATCGTCAGGAAGCCGAACGTGAGTGTCAAAAACAGCGCCGCAAGCCGGCCGGTCGATCGATCGGCGATCGTCGTGGCGATCCGGTAGGTCAGGTACACCGAACCGACCGCGAAGGCGACGTTGAACAGCCGGGCCAACCCGATGTAGCCGGTCCAGAACCACGCCGGGACCTCGTTCCAGATCGGGAAGTGACCGAAGTCCCAGCTGATATGCGGGGTACCGGTGATCGCATCGAGACTGCCGGTCAGGACGGCGACGGCGATCATCGGGACGAGCGCGAGCGCGAACAGGTAGAACGTCGCGCCGAACGGGACCCGACCCCACGCGACGCCCTGCTTGAGCCCCTCGAAGCTCGGATCGGCGACCACCGACCGGAAGGCGACGAGGGGATCCAGCGCCCGGCTCCACTCGTCTCTGGTGGCGACGTTCGGGAGCCGGTGCCAGAACCAGAAGCCCGACAGCACCGCCGCCAGGACGAGCAGGGCCGGCAGATACGGATCCGTCCGGAGATCGTCGAGAACGCGGGCTTTCGCCCGACCGAGCAGTGCGCGAACGGGGACCATCTACCGCAATTTTCCCCCGAGGTGTGCAAAAATCTGTCTGACTCGGGCAGCCGTCTGGCACGGCTGCCATCCGTCGGGCACGGGACTGCAGACAGAGGCGTTTTGTCGGAGCAGGTCCGAACGGAGCGCATGGACGCCGCTTTGCGGGCCGGGATCGCGCTCTACAACGCCGGGTACTATCGGATCACCCATGACGCCTGGGAAGCACCGTGGCTCGGGATGGGGGGTCGTCAGGAACCCAAGGACTTCCTCCAGGGACTCATCCAGTTCACCGTCGCCATTCACCACGCTACCGTCGACAACGAATCCGGCGCGCGGAAACTCGCCGGCCGCGCACAGACGTATCTGGAGGGGTATCCACAGGAGTATCAGGGCGTGGATCTCGGTCCAGTGCGGGCGTACCTCGCTGCACTCGAAGTCGACCCCGCTCACGTCGAGGACACCGACCCGCCGACGATGACCCACCACGGCGACGTCATCGAACTGGCCGATCTGGACTTCGAGGAGACAACGCTGGCTGCCGAGGCGATCGCCGAGGTCGAGGGCGACGAGGACCTCCTCGACGCGGCGATCGAGTACGCCGAAGCCGACCTCGACGACGGCGACGAGGGCAGTCAGTTCGTTACGTTCGTCTTCGATTACGTCCGGAGCCCGGACGATCGGGCGATCATCCGGCAACGACTGAGCGAACACGTCGATCGACGAGACGGACGGGAGGCGGACGTCGAGGGACTGTTCGAGTGACTGCGGCGGGATACTGCCGGCGTTGTAACAGTCAGTTGCACTCGAGAAGTTCTCCCTGTCGGGGATCCACGCTCAGGTTGGTGGTCCGGTAGACGACATCCGAAGTGACGTAGTACGCTGCCCTAGTCCAGTAGTCGGCGTGGCCGACGGATTCGTCCATCGAAACGAGGACGGTCGCATGGGTGAGTTCGAAGGCCGCGCCGTCGACCTCGCCGGCAAGCGTCTCGATCGTATTCCGGATGTGCTGGTAGTCGTATTCGTCGCTCCAGTAGTTGATCACCGAGGACCGTTCCCCCCGGTACACCGCATCAAGCAGTTTGGAAAGGCGATCATACTGCGTATGATTAAACGACACGGCCCCATCGACGGGCTCTCGCGTCGACTCGAATACGAGTTCGGGTTCGATCGAATACGTCGCTGCGGAGCCGGCGATGTAGACCAGATAGCCGCCATCGACGATCGAACTGTTGTGGGTCTGCGCCCACGGCCCGTCGACCCGGTCGACCCGGTTGCGACTGGCTATCGACCGGTTGAGGGAAGCGATCTCGTACTCCTCGACGAAGGATGTGACCGCTTCACGGCTCAGATCGTTCGGGGGGTCGTATTCGTCGAGCGTATCGACTGGGCACTCCGCCGGAGGGGTAGTCTGAGGCGTCCCCTGCGGAGCGGCGCAGCCAGCAGCCCCAACGAGCCAGATCACGGCCAGCGAGGCGAGTCCCGTTTTCCAGTTCATGAATTCGACAATACGGCCAACACGTTCTCGCCGACATAAAAAACTCCGCCCAGCACCGGCGTGTCAGTACGCCGGCCGCTGGGCACGGATAGTCGAGGCGAGTTGCTGTTCCTCGTCGGCGATGAGTTCCGTCAGGTCGTCGGCGGTGACGATCCCGGTGAGTTCGTCCCCATCAGTGACGGGGAGCCGGCGGATGCCGGCGTCGCTCATCAGGTTCGTCGCTTCGTAGAACCCTGCGTCCGCCTCGATCGTCTTGAGGTCCGCCGTCATCACGTCCGCGGCGGTCGTTTCAGTCCGGTCGCGTTCCTTGCCGAGCACACGGATGGCAAGATCACGGTCGGTGACGATCCCGACCGGTGTGTCGTCGTCGGTGATGACGACGCTGCCGACGTCTTCGGCATCCATCCGCCCGGCGAGTTCGGTGACCGGCGTCTCCGGCTGTGCTGTGACCACGTCGCTTCGGGCGAGGTCTGTTACTGGCATGTGGGCACCCCGTTAGATGTTCAGCCGGCACCAACATAATAGTTCATTATATTTTTCGGGGGGAAAGACTGCGGATAGAGACAATACGGCATGGACTCGGAGCAACCAGTGACGAAGGAAACGGGAAAACCCCTAACGAATTGTCACGTGGCAGTGGTTTAAATAGTAGTCCGTGGGAAGGCGAGAATAATGTCAGACGAGTTTTCACTCAGTCCAACCCGTCGGCAGTTGCTCGCATCGCTCGGGACTGGCGGCGTGCTTGCTGGTGGGGTTGCGAGTTTCAGGACGATGGCGGATGTCGTCTCCCCAATAGCAGCCCAATCGCCCCAGCGCGGGACACTCGTGGGGACGATGACCGGCCCTACCCAGGGACTGCACTTCAACCTCTTTGGAACGTCGAGCGCGGATATCCCCGCTGAGATGGTGTTTGACCCGACGGTGAAATACCATCGTGGTCGCGGCGAATTCATCCCGGCCGCCGTGACGGAGTGGACAGTCGAGGGCGAAACCATGACCCTCTCGCTGCGACCGGATCTTGTCTGGGACGACGGCGATCCGGTGACCGCCCGCGATCTGCGAACCCAGCTACTGCTCGGCAAGACCGTCGACGACGATCTTTGGGAATACGCCACGGCAGTCGAGACGCTCGGGGAAAAGCGACTCGCGGTTCACTTCGACGCGTCGTACAATCCGGACTTGCTCGAACGCATCGTTCTCGGAGACCGCCGACTGTTCGTCAAACATGAGTATTACGAGCCGTTTCTGGAGACGTTACGTGCCGACGGCGAAATCGCCGCCAGAGAGGAACTCATGGCATTCACGCCTACGTCGATGGGCGAATTCGCCGCAAGCGGCCCCTTCACTGTCGACTCGATCGACACCGAGGGAATCAAACTCGAACTGAATCCGACCCATCCCGACAGCGATTCCATCGGGTTCCAGTCCTACGAGTTTCGCGCCTTGCTCGGAACAGACACGAGGTTTCAGGCACTCGAAACCGGCCAGGTCGACGTGATCGCCTCGATGTCGACGCTACCGAACCAGCCCATCGAATTGCCATCATCCGTTGTACAGGTGCGGATCCCCGATTATTGGGGGTTGGGCCTCTGGCCGAACCACGATGTCGAGCCGCTGGACGACCGGGCCGTCCGACAGGCAATCGCCTTTGTCATCGACCGCTCGGCCGTGACCCAGGCGAGTGGCCGGGAAACGAACCAGCCAGTAGAGACGCCAAATGGCCTGCCGGCGTCCGCTGTTGCGGACTGGATAGCGCAGGATTCACTGGAGACGTATGTCGATCCGGATAACGAGGCTGCGACAGACGTCCTGTCGAGGGCAGGATATACTCGCGAGGATGGAACCTGGACGGCTGAGGACGGGACACCCCTCGGCTTTTCGATATCGGTCCCAGAGTTCATCACCAACTTCGTCAACGCGACTGATTCCGTCGCCGAACAACTCCGTTCGTTCGGCATCGAAGCCGACGTTCGGGAAGTGACGTTTCGGGACATCTTCGCCGGTGACTTCGACGTCGTGTCGGGGTGGTGGCTACCGGGGAACATCGACAGTACACACCCGTACGTCGCGTACAGGTTCGGGTTCGGCATGGGGATGGTCCAGCCCGATCTACTCGAGTATCCAGGGTTGGACAGCACCGTGACTGTGCCCGCGGACGGGAACAACGGCTCGATAGACGTCACTCCCCAAGACGAACTGGAAGCGCTGGCCACGACTGTCGACCGCGGCGAGGCCGAATCGATCGTGCAGCGACTCGCAAAGGTGTACAACGCGGACCTTCCGATGCTCCCACTCTACCGGAGTCAATATACCTCGTTCATCGATACGAGCGCCGTCGACGCACCGGCGGAAGGTTCACCGAAGTTCCAGATCACGTGGCCCCCGCACTGGCTTGTTCGAACCGGCGATCTGCACAGTCCAGGCTGGGCCGAGAACGAAGCCTCGACACCCACCGAGACAGTAACAAATACGCCGACTGCGACGGACACGGAACGGGAGACGCCATCGGCAACCGAAACCGAGACGACACAACCGACGGAGACGGCGACAGAATCCAGCCCGTCGACACCGAGCGAGACGGCGACGAAAACGGTGACGCCGACAGCAACCCCGACAGCCCCAAAAACATCGACAGCCACCGAGACAGTCACGAACACTCCGGCAACGACCGAGACAGACCGATCGGCCACTGAATCACGGACGACAACAGTCAGCAGGACACCGACCTCGACAACCGATGCTGAATCAGAAGGTGGCCAGAGTACCGAAGGCAATACCGACGGAGCCACCACAACTGGCGGTCCAGGGTTCGGTCTCCTCTCGTCGGTGGCTGGATTGGGTAGCTACGCGTTCTATCGGGCCAGGAAACAGGACGAGTAGACGACTGATCAGGCGAATCCGGACAGGACGCCGCTTCCGTCAGTGCCGCCGATGTCGGCGAGCGTCATTCGCTCGGGGTGGGGCATCATGACGGCGACGTGATCGGACTCGCCGGTGACGCCCGCGACGGCGTGTTTCGAACCGTTGGGATTGGCCTCGGGTGTGACGTTGCCCTCGGCGTCGCAGTACCGAAAGAGGATGCGATCATCGGCTTCGAGTGCGTCGAGACGGTCGTCGCTGATCTCGAAGCGGCCCTCGCCGTGGGCGATCGGTAGCTCGATGACTTCGCCTTCCTCGTACTGAGTCGTCCAGGGCGTCTCGCTATTCTCGACGCGGAGGTGGACGTGTTCACACTGGAAGCGCGCGCTCTCGTTGGTGGTGAACGCGCCAGGAGTTAGCGAGGCTTCACAGCCGACCTGGGCTCCGTTGCAGATCCCCAGCACGGGCGTGCCTTCGTCGGCAGCAGCCCGGACCTCGTCCATGATCGGCGAGTGGGCGGCCATCGCGCCCGCCCGGAGGAAGTCGCCGTAGGAGAACCCGCCGGGGAGGACGATCCCTTCGGCCTCGGCCGGCAGGTCGTCCTCGTGCCAGACGAGTTCGGCCGCGACGCCGACGGACTCCAGGGCCTGGACGGTGTCTCGATCGCAGTTGCTCCCGCCGAACTGGATGACGGCAACGGTCATTGGTCCTCGATCGCAACCTCGTAGTCGTGGATGGTCGGGTTGGCGAGCAGGCGCTCGGCCATCTCCTCGACGCGGTCTCTGGCCGCCTCGCTATCGGTTGCCTCCAGGTCGATCTCGAAGCGGTCTGCCGCCCGGAGCGCGTCGAGTTCGAAGCCGAGGCGTTCGAGCGCCTCGCGGGTGGTCTCGGCCTCCGGATCGAGCACCCCCTCCTTGAGCTGGACAGTCACGGTCGCGGTGTAGGTACTCATCGCGTGGAACGCGGATGGCAGCCGCGAAAACTCTTGTGACTTTCCCCAACCCGGTCGCTCCAGAGTTATGCCACACACGTAAGATATCTTATATACCGGTATTTACCGGCAATACCTTCCTTATCGTTCACGAAGGAAACCAAATATCTATAATCGAGACAAGCTTTATTTGGTGGAATATCGTATTTTCAACTCGATATGGTGACTGATATCCTTCTTGCACCGCCGATCGCCTTTGGTATATTTCTTCTGATAAGTTTCACTATTGATCGTGTGGGAGACAGGATCGCGTCGGACCGGGCCGACGCCGGTGAGGCGTTCCGGACGGCGTGGGCCAGCGGCGAGGAGCCGCCGAGCGGCCAGGGGCGGCCCCGGTATCGGCTCTATCACGTCGGGATCGGCTTTACGATCATTCATGTCGCCGTGTTGCTCGTCGCGACGATCCCAATCGACGCGAACGGGGTATTACTCGGCGTGCCGCTGCTTGCCGTCGTCGGACTGGCGCTGTTCGCGATCGTCGAGGGCGGCCGACCACAACCAGGGAGGTAACACACATGGGACGCATCATCGATTGGGCGCGGAACCGCTCGCCGTGGATACTCCACATGAACTGTGGGAGTTGCAACGGCTGTGACATCGAGACGCTGGACGCGCTGATGCCCCGGTACGACGTCGAGCGCTTCGGCATCCAGCAAAAGGACACGCCGCGACACGCCGACGTGCTCGTCGCGACCGGACCGGTGACCAAGCAGATGGCTCCCCGGCTGGAGCGCATCTACGAGCAGATGCCCGAGCCGAAGCTGGTGATCGCCGCCGGGTCGTGTGCCGCGACGGGCGGCGTCTTCCAGGACTGTTACAACTGCCACGAGGGCATCGACGACGTGATCCCCGTCGACATGTACGTCCCCGGGTGTCCGATTTCGCCCGAGACGCTGATCGACGGCATCGTCGCACTGTTAGAAGAGGCCGGCCAGGAGGCCAAAGCCGAGCGCCTCGCGGCGGCCAAACCCGAGATCGTCCAGGGCGGCACACGGATCGACGAGGCCGTCGCGGCCGATCCAGAGCAACAGGAGGGAACGGATGACACCGAGCCAGTTGAAGCGTAAGCTCGACGACGAACTGTCCGAGCTACTCGCCGCCTCGGAGGAACACGACTGCGGTCGCCTGGAGTTTGTCCTCGCTGACAGGGATGCTCTCGTCGAGGCCATCGAGACACTTCAGGAAATGGGCATCACCCACCTCGTCACGATCACCGGCGTCGACGCCGGCGACGAGATCGAGGTGCTGTATCACTTCCTCAAGTACGGCGAGTACGACGACGGCGACCTGAGCGAGGGCGTCGAACTCACGATCCGGGCGATCGTCCCGAAGGACGATCCCACGATCGAGACACTCACCGATATCCTCCCCGGCGCGACGCTGTACGAGCGTGAACTCATGGACATGCTCGGCGTCGAAGTCACGGGCCACCCCAACCCGGAGAAGCTCCTGCTTGCCGACGACTTCGACGGCGGGCCGCCGCTGCGAGCCGAGAACCTGGAGGTGAGCGACTGATGTCCGAAGACGTCTCAGGCACGGAAATTCCGGTCGGCCCACAGCACCCCTCGTTGAAGGAACCCGCCAACTTCACGCTGACCGTCGACGGCGAGGTCATCACCGGGGCGGATCTCAAACTGTCGTACAACCACCGCGGGATCGAACAGGCCGTCCTCTCGAAAAGCTATCTGGAGAACATCTATCTGCTCGAGCGCATCTGTGGTATCTGTTCGCACGCCCACACGACCTCCTTTGCCATCGGCGTCGAGGACCTCCTCGATCTCGACGTTCCCCGGCGGGCGAACTACATCCGGACGCTGATCGGCGAACTCGAACGCATCCACAGCCACATGCTCTGGCTCGGGGTCGCGGGCCACGAGATCGGCTTCGACACCCTCTGGCAGTACGCCTGGCGCGACCGTGAGATCGTGCTGGACCTCTTAGAGGAGATTACGGGCAACCGGATCCACTACTCGATCAACACGATCGGCGGCGTCCGCCAGGATCTCACCGACGAGCAACGCGAGACCGTCCTCGAAAAGATGGACGAACTCGAGGAACGCATCGACTTCTACCTGGAGACGGTTCCCAACGAGGAGACGGTCCGGATGCGATGTGAGAACGTCGGCACTGTCTCAGCCGAACTCGCCCGGGAGTACTGTGCGGCCGGGCCGGTCGGGCGCGCCTCCGGACTCCCCGTCGACGTGCGCCGGGATGCCCCCTACGCTGCCTACGACGAGATGGACTTCGACGTGATCACGGACACGGCAGGCGATCTCCTCGCGCGCACGACGGTTCGGATCCGCGAGATCGCAGAGAGCATCAAGATCATCAGGCAGGCCGCCGCGGATATTCCAGACGGGGATCTCAAGGCCAGCCCGAAGCCGGTCCAGGCGCTGCTGGCACAAATTCCCGAGGACGATGCCGTCAGTCGCTACGAGGCCCCGCGCGGCGAACTCATCCACTACATCCGGGCCGACGGGACCGACACGCCCGAACGGGTTCACATCCGGGTGCCGACGCTCGCCAACTGGCCGACCGTCGTCGAAGCCTTACGCGGCAGTTACATCGCCGACACGCCGATCGTCGTCGCCGGAATCGACCCCTGTATCAGCTGTACCTCCCGGATCGGCGTCGAAACCGACGGCAGCCACGGCGGCGAGGACTCGTTCAACCTCGAGGAATTGCGTGAGTACGGCATGGAATGGTACGACGAGCGCGCCGACGGCGGATCGGTGACGGGCGAGTCGGGAATCGACCGGGGTGACCGACCGTGAGCCTCGAGATCGACCTCGCGACCGGGTTGCTCTACCTGCTGGTGTTCCCCGGCTTTGCGTTCCTGTTCACCTACGCGCTGGCCGCCGAATACGTCGACCGGAAGCTCTACGCCCGCCTCCAGAACCGCGTCGGGCCGCCGCCGCTGCAGCCACTGGCGGACTTCCTGAAGCTACTGGCCAAGGAGTCGGCCGTCCCCGAGAACGCGACCGAACGGATCTACCGGGCCGCGCCACTGACGGGGCTGGCCGGCGTCCTGACCGCGATGCTGTACATCCCTGTTTGGAGCGAGGCGGCGGCGATGTCCTTCGAGGGCGATCTGGTCGTCGTCCTCTTCTTGCTCTCGTTGCCGTCGTTCTCGCTGTTCTTCGGCGGGTGGTACTCCGGGAACGTCTTCAGCCAGGTCGGGACCACCCGGACGATCACGCAGCTGTTTGGCTACGAGATTCCGTTCTTCCTGGCGTGTTTCGCGCCGGCGGTCGCCGCGGGGACGCTCGAACTGTCGGGCATCGTCGCGTTCGTCGGGTCGAACCCGGCGTACGTGCTCGTCTTCGCCCCGGCGTTCGTCATCGGGCTGCTGTCGCTGCAGGCCAAACTCGAACGCATCCCCTTCGACGCGCCGGAGGCCGAGTCCGAACTCGCGACCGGGGCACTCGCGGAGTACTCCGGCCGGAAACTCGCGCTGTTCCGCCTCACGAAGGACGTCGAGCTCGTCGTCGGCGCAGCACTGCTGTCGGCGCTGTTCCTCGGCGGCCCCTACCCGGTCGGATCGATCGAGGGGATCGCCGGGGCCGCGCTCGGGATCGCGGTCTTCCTCGTGAAGACACTCGCCATCGTGGCCGTCCTGTCGGTCCTCAAGGGCGTGCTCGCGCGCCTCCGGATCGAGCAGGTCGTCGACGTGTTCTATCGGTGGCTCGTCCCGATCGGGCTCGTCCAGATCGGACTCGTACTGGCTGTCGGACTGTACGCGGAGGGACTCCTATGAGCTTACCAGGCAAACTCCTCCCCGAGGCGCTGAAAACCCTCGGGAAAGACCGCGCGACCGTATCGTACCCCAAGAACAAGCGCACGCTCCCCGATCGCTTCCGGGGCGCTGTCGAGTTCGATCCCGACCCCTGTACCGGATGTGGGATGTGTGAACGCCACTGTGCCGCCGACGCGATCATCGTCGGGACCGACGACGACGGCAACGTCACCTGGGAGTACGACGTGGCCAAATGCATGTTCTGTGGGCAATGCGAGGAATCCTGCCCGACCGACGCCATCGTGATGGGCAAGGACTTCGAACTCGCCGACAGCGACCGGGAGTCCTTCGAGGAATCGTACACCTTCGAACGGTGAACCGCGTCGCGCTGCCGGGTTCGCCCGCGCGCGTCACGCCATCATTCAACGCAGAGCACGTCCATCAATTCCGCCGCCAGGTCGTCGAGACGACCCTCGACCACCGACGACAGGTCCGTCCCGAATTCGATCCGGGCCGGTTCGATACCGAACAACGCCACGGCAGCGTCCATCTCGCGAGTGAGAAAGGTTTCCAACATCGCCGGGGTTGACTTATGCGACGAAAAGGACTCGCCACCGAGGTCGTCGGACTCGATCCACTTCGAGTCGCCGGGCTCGCCGTCGAAGGCGATAGCGTCGACCAGGACGATCCAGTCCGGATCGAACCGGCGGATCACGCCCGTCTGATTTTCGGGCGCGACGCCGCCCTCGATCACGCGGAGTCGGTCGTCTTCGAGGCCGGACAATCGACGGACGACTTCGAGGCCGACGGCGTCGTCGCCGCGCAGCTCCGAACCCATGCCGACGAGGGCGACGCGATCGGCAGCGTCGATTTGCGGTGGCGTCGTCACACGTTTGTCCAGGATTCGCCCCATCTAAAGCGACTCGTTCGAGGACGACCGTTGCCGAGTCGCCGACCAGCAAAGCGCCAGACACGTTTGGGAACAAAAATGAAGAAAGTCGAAGCTGACGTCCGAATTAAGTCGAATGATTCAAGAAGTATTCACCGGAAAAACAAAGGTATGTATTCGTCCGTGACCCAGCGAATGCGGCGGGTTCGCGACGGTCGGCGAGAAACTGCGGCGGACGGTGTGCATCGGGACCGTTCGCCGGGAGGACAGCCGTGACCGAGACGCCGCTTGCGATGGCCCCGTTGCTCGCGCTGTTCGCGGGCATCTTCGCCACGTACCTGGTGGGCCGTATCGACCACGACCGGGCGAGCGAGGCGAGTGGCATCGTCGCGGTCACAGCCGTTCTCGCGGCCCTCGTCGGGACCTGGACGCTGTGGACCCGCTCACTCCCGATCGAGTACGCGATCGGCGGGGCTGGCGTCGGGGTCCAGGTCACGGCCCTCAGCATCTTCCTCTCGGTCGTGGCGTGCCTGCTCGGGCTGGCCGTGACCGTCTACACGATAGCCGGCACGGACGACGAGGGGGCCACGGAACTCTACGATCCGCTCCTGCTGGCGGCGGTCGCCGGCGTCGTCGGCATCGGCTTTGCGGCCGATCTGTTCTCGCTGTACGTCTTCTTCGAAATGATGGCCGTCGCGACCTACGCGCTGGTCCCCTTCGCCGTGTCCCGGGCGACCGCCGTCGAAGCCGGCTTCAAGTACGTCGTGCTGAACACAGTCGGCTCGCTGCTGGCCATTTTCGGCGTGTCGCTGGTGTATGCCGAGACCGGCGGCACGCTCGCCTTTGGCCCGGTCACCGAGGCGCTCGCTGGCACAACGGAGGTCGCCACGGCCGCCGTGCTCTTCCTGGTCGTCGGTTTCGGCGTGAAGGCCGCGATCGTCCCGCTCCATACGTGGGTGCCGGACGCCTACGCCGAGTCGCCGGCCAGTGCGAGCGCGTTGCTCGCCGGCCTGGCGACGCCGGCCGCCGCCGTGGCGATAGTGAAGGCGCTGTCGGTGTTCCCCGGAGCGATCCCGGTCGGCTTGCTGCTGGTCGTCTTCGGCGCGATCACGATGACAGTCGGGAACTTCCTCGCGCTGGGCCAGCGTGATCTCAAGCGGCTGCTCGCCTATTCGTCGATCCCCCACGTCGGCTACGTCGTCTTCGGCTTCGGGATCGGCCTCCACGGCGGATTCGGCGTCGCCGTCGACGGCGCACTCTTTCACGTCCTCGCGAACGCGTTCATGAAGGGCGGAGCCTTCCTCGCCGTCGGTGCGATCGGCTACCGGCTCGCGAGTACGGACGTGGCGAACCCGCGCCACCTCGATGATCTCGCCGGGATCGGCTACCGGATGCCGGTCGCCGCCGGCGCGATCGCGGTCGCGGTGCTGGCGCTGGCCGGCGTCCCGCCGCTTGCGGGCTTCTGGGGCAAACTCCTCATCGTCGTCGGGGGCGCGGAGGTGTCCGGCTGGCTCGGCGTCGCCCTCGCCTTGCTCGTGATCGGCAACTCCTTCCTCTCGCTGGGCTATTATCTGCCGGTTCTCCGGAGTCTCTTCGCCAGCCCTGACGACGCCGTGGGTTCGGCCGGTCGGACGCCGACACTGCTGGCGCTCCCGATTCTGGCATTGACTGCGGGGACGATCCTGCTCGGGATCGTGCCCTCGGTCGGGTTCGATCTGGTCGGACCGGCGACAGAGGTGCTGCTCTCGGGGGTGACACCATGACGACGCTGACGGCGGCGGCGCTCGTGGCGACGGTCAGCCTCGCGCTCTCCGCGGTCGCCGCCCGGGACTTCCTGGTCTCGATCCTCTCGCTGTCGGGCGCAAGCGTCGCGCTTGCGGTGTACTTCTATCTGGCCGGTGCGCCGATCGCGGCCGTCTTCGAGGCGGTCGTGGCCGCCGGACTGGTGACGGTCCTGTTTTTGCTGATGATCAGCCTGACCGACGCCGAGACCGCCACGCTGATCGAGCAGCGCAAACTGCCGATCGTCGGGCTCGCACTGGGCGCGCTACTCGGTGTCGGCCTGGTCGTCTGGGGCTTGCTTGGCGGTCTCTCGACCGGCGGGGGAAGCGAGATGGAACTCGCCGAGGCGCTGTGGAGCCGCCGGTCGATCGATCTGCTCGCGGTGACCGTCCTGCTGTTCGTCGGCGTGCTCGGGATCATCCGACTCACCGCCGAACGCTTCGACGCGACTGATCGGGCCGTCACGAGTGAAGGAACCCCCATCGGGCGGGGCAGAGAATCCGAGAACACGGAGGGAGAATCATGACTGCACTCGCCTACGGCGTGGCGATCTCGCTGCTACTGATCGGCCTGGCGGCGGTCCTCAGCGGGGCCAACGCGGTAAAGACGCTGATCGGGATCGAGATCGCCTCGAAAGGCGTGCTCGTGAACTTCGTCGCGACCGATCCGGCCGGCAGCCAGGGGATCGTGATCCTGTTGATCCTGATCGACGCCATCGTCGTCGCCGTCCTGCTGGGGCTGGTCGTTGCAGTGTATCGCCAGTACGGAACCCTCGATATGGACGCACTCGGGAGGTTAACATGGTAACGAATCGACGGACACTGCTCGCATCGACACCCGGTCTGCTCGTCGCCGGCGCACTCGCCCTGGCGGTCGCGCTGGTGGGACCAGGACTCGAAACGCCCGCCATGCTGGCGCTCGGGACCATCGCGCTGCCGTTCGTCGGCGCAGCGCTCCTTCCGTACGTCGCCGTCGCCGGCGACCGTGTCCGGAACGGGGTCGCTGTCGGCGTCGGCGTCGTCACCGCGATGCTGACGCTATCGCTGATTCCGCGAGCGCTATCTGGCGAGCCATCGACCGTCCACTACGACCTGGGGTGGGTGCCCGCCATCGACGTCTCCTTTGGCCTGTATCTGGACGTCCTCGGCGTGATGATGGCGACCATCGCGGGTGTCGTCGGCGCGCTCGCGCTCGTGTTCTCGACGCGCTTCATGGAACGCGAGGGGGGACTCACGCGCTATTACGCGTTGACGTTGCTCTTCGTCGGCGGGATGATCGGCTTCGCGCTGACCGACAGCCTCGTCGCGCTGTACGTCTTCTGGGAGGTTCTGGGGCTGTGTTCGTTTGGCCTGATCTCCTTCTGGCTCGAAGACGACGCCTCCTTCGCGGCGGGCGTGAAGGCGTTCGTTACGACCCGTTTCGGCGACATCGGCCTGCTGGCCGGGATCGCCACCCTGTACGTCGGCGGCGGGACGTTCTCGATCCGTGGGCTGATCGAGCAGGCGGCCGCGGGCGCGCTGCCCGAGTGGACGCTCGCGGCCGCTGGCGGGCTGTTCATCGTCGCGGCCGTCGGGAAGTCCGCGCAGTTCCCCTTACACGTCTGGCTGCCGGACGCGATGGAGGCCCCGACGACCAGCACGGCGCTGATCCACGCTGCCTGTATGGTCAACGCCGGGCTCTACCTCCTGCTCCGGACCCGACCCATCTTCGACGGAGTGGCGTGGTGGACGACCGCCGTGCTCGCCATCGGGACGATTACAGCCTTCCTCGCGGCCGTGCTCGCGACCGTCGAGAACGACTTCAAGCGGGCGCTGGCGTACTGTACGATCAGCCAGCTCGGCTACGTCACCGCGGCCATCGGGCTGGCCGGCGGGGTCCTGCCGGCGACCGCCCACGTCCTGAGTCACTCGATCTTCAAGGCGCTACTCTTTCTCGCTGCGGGATCGGTCATCTTCGCGCTGGGCGGCACCGTCCACAAACACGTGGACATGTACGAGTTCCGCGGCGTGGGGAACCGCCGGCAGATGCCGATAACCAACGTCGCCTTCCTGGTGGGGATTCTCGGCTTGATCGGCATGCCCGGGTTCAACGGCTTCTGGAGCAAGGAGTACATCTTCGCCACGGCGATGGACGGGAGTCCGATCGAGATGGCGGCCTTCGTCGTGCTCGCGATCACGGCCGTGCTGACGGTCGTCTACTCGTTGCGGATCTACTATCTGATGTTCCTCGGCGAGCCGAGCGAGTCCGTCACCGAATCGCCACTGGCGATGACTGGCCCGCTTTCGATCCTGGCCGGCCTGACGCTCACCTCGTGGCTCGCAATCGGCCCGCTCTCGGAGGCCCTGAAGACGTACTTCCCCGGCGCTGACGTTCACGGCTATACGATCATGGAATTCGTCGAGCACACGCTCACCGTCCAGACACTGGCGTTGACTGCCGGGATCCTCGGACTCGGCTATCTCGGGTTCCGCTTCCGGAAACCGATCAACGACGCCGCCCCCGAAAGCCTGCTGTCAGTGCTCGCACTGGGCTACGGCTTCGACGCCGTCTACGAGCGATGCGTCGGGGCCTACCGCTGGTGGTGTGCCCGGACGCGGGTCATCCAGACTGGCGACCTCAACTACAACGTTGTCGGCATCGTGGTGGCGCTGGTGATCGGCGGGATCGTGCTGGTGATCTGACCGCCGCCCACGCCACGAAAGCGGACCCTTTTTGCTCGCGTGGACGCCATAGCGTGACAATGATCGCCAGCACGCGACTCGCGAGGTGGTGGCCGTGACCCGTGAATTCACCGAGATCACTGTCGTCGGCGACGACGAGACGGGACTGATCGCGAACGTCACGTCGTTGCTGTTCGAGCGCGGTGTCAACATCGAGGATCTGGATCAGGCGGTCCGGGAGGGCGTCTTCCGGATGACCACGATGGTCGACACCAGCGAGATGATCGTCACCGAGGAAACGCTCCGGAACGATCTCCAGGATCTCGCAGCGGAACTCGACGTCGACATCACAGTCCGATTCCCGAAAGATCGAGAGACCCAGAGCATCGCCGTCCTCGTGACCAAGGAAAGCCACTGTCTGGAGGCGATCTTCGAGGCCTGGGCGAGCGGCAATCTGGGCGCGGACGTCGAGGTCGTCATCGGCAATCATCCCGACCTCCAGCCCCTCGCCGAGAAATACGAGGTCCCCTTCCACGACATCGGCGACGAGAAGGGCACGCCCGACGAGGACGAATTGCTGGACTTGCTCGCGGAGTACGACACCGACCTGATCGTGCTCGCGCGGTACATGCGCATCCTCAGTCCGGACGTCGTCTTCCGATACGAGAACCGAATCATCAACGTCCATCCGTCCCTGCTGCCGTCGTTCCCCGGTGCCTCGGCGTACATGCAGGCCATCGAGGAGGGCGTCCGGATCGCCGGCGTGACCGCCCACTACGTGACGACTGACCTCGATCAGGGGCCGGTCATCACCCAGCGGGTGTTCAACGTCCCGCCGGAGGCCACCGAGGAAGAACTCCAGGAGATCGGCCAGCCTCTGGAGGCCGAGGCGCTACTCGAGGCGATCGACCTCCATCTCAACGACGAGATCTACGTCCACCGCGGCCGGACTCGGCTCCGGGAGCCGGAGGAGACCGACGCCCAGCTCGGCGCGCCCAAGCAACTCGACGATCTCAATCCCGACCGGCCGATCGATGGGCTGGGCGAGATCGTCAGCGAGGGCGAGTGAACGAAGTGAACGAGCCCTCGAAAGAAGCGAGCGGGGAGTGAAACGACCCGCGAGCAGCGAGGGCTCCCTGCGGTCGCCCTCGGAATGAGCGAACGGGGAACGAAGTGACCCGTGAGCGAGGCGGACGACGTGAAAACACGAGACAGCCGACTGCGGTGGCTGTCCGGGAGCAAAAACGAAAAAGGCGGAGCGGATGTTCGCGTTACTCGAGGCCGAGGTCGGCCAGCGAGTGAGTGTGCTGCCACGCACCGGCGACAGCGTCCACGTCGAAGGTGAGAACGCCGTCGGTGAGTTCGAGCCGGACGGACTCGTCGTCGATCTCCGTGTCGTGGAGATGGAGTTCAAGCGGCTGGCCGAAGTCCGCGACTGCAACCATCAGTTCACCGTTCGCTTCGAGTTTTTCCTGGAGTTCGTCAGCGTCCATGATTCGTTTCAGAGGTACGGGAAACGGACCCAAAAAGATTGCCATGCGTCGGATTGAGAGTCGGCAAACTGTGCATATTGGTAAAAAGATTCATGTAGTTTGTTTTTGGCCAGCCTAAAAAGAGGCAGAATCGGCTCCTTCTGGAAGGGCTAAACCCCGCTGGTGCTGTAGGTGACATAGTCATGCAAGTAACGCACTACGACACGTGCCAGGAGTGTGGCAGTGACCTCGAATCCCCGACGAGCTACCGGCGTCACGCCTACTGTGCGGGCTGTCAGAACTAGGGTGGCATCGATGCCGCTGGCGCTGCCGGTAATGAATTACGGCTGTGAACCAGCTGAGAGCGTCCCCGCCTAGAGACTTCGGGCCGCGTCGATCGCGTCGTCGATGGACGGCGCATCGAAGACTGCCTGGTCGAGATACGCGTTCGTGCCGGCACAGTAGAGATCGCGCGCGACGTCGATCACGTGCTGGTCGAGCGGTTCGGGCTCGCGATCGCACAGCGACTTCCAGTCGGCGATCCCCGCCTCGCTCGCCCGCGTTTTGGCTTCGCCGACGGCCTCGACCCATGCTGACTGCGTCCGCTTGTGATACTGCCGGATGACCTCCTTGCTTACCTCCTGGCCGTCGTAGGAAAACCGGTTCTCGTCGAAGGTTCCCACGACATCGGCGACGCGGATCTCACCCTCGTAGTAGAGACACTCGATCTTGCCGTCCTCGTGGACGAACCCTGCCTCCCCTGCCTGGCGATTGAGCAAGTCGTTCACCTCGCGGGCGACCGATTCGAGGTCGGCGACGTTCGCACGGCCGGCGATCCGGTCGGCCTCCGCACGGGAGAGATACCGGTCTTGCTCCTCGTACTTCGTCGAGAACTCGACGACGGGTTCCGGTAACTCGACGGGCTCCTCGGGCCAGGACTCCCAGTCGAGGCCGTGGTCTTCGGGCTCGGATCGCTTTCGCAGACTCGATCCGACGGGGACGGTATTGCGGAAGACGATTTCCAGGGGGATCAGGTAGTTCTCGCCCGCCCCGTCGTGATAGGCGTCGTAGTCGTATCCCTCCGGTCCGTGGGGCAGATCGGGCACCTGCGTCAGTTCGATGGCCATCTCGCGGGGCTGTGCGCCCGCATCGATCGCCGTCTCGATTGACACGGGCTCGCCATCGACGACGACCCCCTCGTAGTGGGTGGGGATTCCGTCGTCCTCCAGGGCCTCGAAGTTGGCCGCGCCCATCGTACACAGCGCGGCCCCCTTCCCGGGGATTTCATCGGGCATCTTCCCCCAGTCGAACACCGAGTAGTCGTCGGTGAAGACGAACGCGCCCCGACCAAGGTCGGTCGCGGTCGGCTCGTCGTCGATCCGGAATTCCTTGACGCTGGTCATTGAGTCGGCGTTTCGGGCCGGCGACCTTAGAGGTTGCACATTACGACAAAAGCGGCTGTGGCCGACCGACGAACGCCTGGCCGTCTTCGAGTGGCTTATGTCGCTTGCGCTACAAAGTTCCCGGAGATGAGCGAACCGGAACGCGACGTCGTGGAGTTTGTCCTCACGACGGACGTCTACTCCGAGCGAGAGGATCTCGAACCGGACGATCTGCCGTCGATCTATCGGACCGTCTTCTGGGAAAACGGCACGATCGAGCGGCCACTCGTCCCGACCGTCGAGGCCACCAGTGAAGCGGCCGACGTCGAGGATCCCTGGGACACCGTCTCGGGACTGATGTTTACCAGTCACGACGACTTCTCCGAGGAGATCAAACTCACCGACCGTGACATGGCCAAGGAGTGGCTACAGAAGCGAATCGAGCCCGACGAACTCCTCGAAAACCCGACGCTGGCGTCGATCTTCGAGGACGAATTCGACGAGGTCAGCTACGAGAAGGCCCGTGAACAGGTCAGACCGGCCCGCGCCGATCGGGCCTGGATCGACAGCCTGCTCGACGAGTACTTCGAGGACGAGGAGGAAGAGGAGATGCTCGACCTCGTGGACATCCGCGCCCCCGAGGAGGTCGACATGCGCCTTGACGATCTGGTGCTCACGGAAGACCAGGAGGGCGAGATCAACAAACTCGTCAAAGCGATCGAGCACCGCGATTACCTCGCGCGGATCGGCCTCCGGGAGATCGGCAAGCTCCTGTTCGTCGGGCCGCCGGGGACCGGCAAGACCAGCGTCGCCCGGGCGCTCGCCCACGAACTCGACCTGCCCTTTGTCGAGGTCAAGCTGTCGATGATCACCTCCCAGTACCTGGGCGAGACGGCCAAGAACGTCGAGAAGACCTTCGAGGTGGCCCGGCGACTCTCGCCGTGTATCCTCTTCATGGACGAGTTCGACTTCGTCGCCAAGACCCGCGCCAGCGACGAACACGCCGCGATCAAGCGCGCCGTGAACACCCTGCTGAAGTCGATCGACGAGATCAGCCTCATCCAGGACGACGTCCTGTTGATCGGCGCGACCAACCACCCCGATCAACTCGACGCCGCGGCCTGGCGGCGCTTCGACGAGATCGTCAACTTCCCCAAGCCAGACACGGGGATGCGCGCCGACATCCTGCAGGTCGTCACTCGCGACATGGAGATCGACGACTACGATCCGGGAGAACTCGCCGGGATGACCGAGGGACTGACCGGCAGCGACCTCCGGCTTGTCCTCCGGGAGGCCGTCCTGAACGCCCTCACCGAGGAGCGGACCACGCTCACACAGGAGGACCTGGTCAATGCGGTCGCGAACTTCGAGGAGCGTGACAATCTCAAGAACCTCGACATGATCGAGGGCGATCACGACGCGCTGGTCGCCGGTGGGACGCCGAGTGCGGACGGCGGCCACGATCACGACCACGATCACGACCATTCGGACGATTGAGAGCGCAGGCGGCCCGACTGCCGGAGCGGATTTTCGCGCTACTGATTCCAGGGGGCGAAACCCGGGTCGATGACCCGGTGCTCGCGATCGATGGCGTCGATCGCGGCGACGTCTTCGTCGTCGAGGGAGAGCTCGAACGCTTCCAGATTAGCCGCCAGATGCTCGCGGCTGCTGGCTTTCGGGATCGGGACGACGTGCTCTTTCGCGTCGAGCCACGCGAGGCTGACCGCGGCCGGGGAGACGCCGTGTTTCTCGGCGATCTCACGGATCGTCGGCTCCTCGAACACTTCGCCCTGGGCGAGCGGCGAGTACGCGACCAGCCAGTGGTCGTGCTCGCGGGCGTCCTCCCGAAGGCGATCCTGCTGGAGTAGCGGGTGACACTCGACCTGATGGGCAGTGATCGGGACGTCCAGAATCTCCCGGGCCTCCTCGAGCAACTCCGGCGTGAAATTCGACAAGCCAATATTCTTGATCGTGCCTTCGTCGTGGAGTTTCGAAAGTGCGCCGAGGGTCTCTTCGGCGTCGTAGGTGTGAGTCGGCCAGTGGACGTACAGGAGATCGAGGTAGTCAGTCCCGAGCCGATCGAGACTCGCCGTCGTCGACTCGAGGAGGTCCCCCCGGGAGAGGTTCTCGGGATCGACCTTGGTCGCGAGGAAGACGGCATCACGATCGACCGACGAAGTGGCGATCCCCTCGCCGACGTACTGTTCGTTGTCGTACCCCTGGGCCGTATCGACGTGACGGTAGCCGACGTCGAGCGCCGTCCGGACGTTCTCGACCCACTGCTCGCGGTTTTCGTCCGAGTAGGTGCCGAGACCCGGGACTGGCAATGTAGCAGGTGGCATCGGCCTGAATTGGCGGCGTGTCGTCTTCGGTCTGGCGGTCGCGACGGGGACAGCGTGTCGCCGACGGTCCAACCGGCGAGCGTTGCCCACCGGGACCGTCACATCCTTAGCCGACCGCCGCTACGCTCCCGTCGATGGAAGTCACGCTGCTCGGGACCGGCGATACGACCGGGACGCCGACGGTCGGATGTGGGTGTGACGTCTGTGAGCAGGCGCGCGATCCCGACGACGCGCTCCGTGAGCAGTTGCGCGACCGCGGCGTCGAGGTCGGCGATCGTGGCGTCGAGCGGACCCGCTTTTCGGTCCACGTCCGCAACGAGCGCACCGACGAGACGCTGCTGATCGACGCGAGTCCCGACTTCCGGACCCAGTTCCTCCGGGAAGACCTCGACGCTCCCGACGCCGCGGTGATCTCCCACGTCCACTTCGACCACCTCGACGGGCTGGGCAACTTCTATCGCCTGACGCGAGACATGCCAGTCTACGCAGCCGGCGAGGTTGACCCCGCGACCGGGCAAAGCGTCGCCCAGAGCGTCCGCGAGCGCTACGACTACCTCGACGTGATCGACGTCCGGCCGCGCGAGCCATGCGAATCGTTCCGGGTCGCCGGCCTCGACGTCACGCTCGTGCCCGTCGATCACCCGCCGCTTGCGTGTTACGGCCTCGTGGTCGAGGACCCCGAGACGGGCGCGACGCTCTCGCTGTCGGGCGATACGAGTTACGAGGTCCCGCAAGCGAGTCGGGACGCCCTCGCCGGGGCCGACCTGCTGCTGGTCGACGGCATCCTCCCGGCCGACCGGTGTGACACCCATCCGGCCGGCGGGTCACACCACGACGACGAGGGCGTGCCGATGACCTACGGGAGCAAGCACATGACCATCGAAGGGGCTCAGCGCTTGAGCGAGGAACTCGACGCCGGCGAGTTGCGGATCGTCCACCTCTCGCACTATCTGCCAGCGGAGACGGCCTTCGACGCGCCGCTTGCTGTCGACGGCGAGCGGTTCGTACTGTGAGAGTGGTCGACGGGGAGCGATTCGTGCTGTGAGAGTATTTGACGAGACGGAGTCCCGACGGGTCCGCAGCTACGGCCACCGCAACGATCGAGATGTCGATCTTATTGAGAGAGTTGCCCGTTGACGAATCCGTTCACCTGGTGGAGGAGGTCGAGCAGTTCGCTGTCGGCAGCGACACGATATCGCTGCGGTGATGAATCCGCGACGGGTTCGAGGACCTCGAGTGCGCGAAGCAACTCCAGGTGGGTGTATACCGACTGGCGGCTGACACCGGCTTCGGTGGCGAGTTCCGACTTCGTAAATTCGCGTCCCGGGAGCGCGTCCATCAGTGCGTCGAGGATGTAGCCAACGCTCTCGTTCTGTACGATGATCCGCCACCCGCTGGGATACTCGTCGCGCAGTTCGTCCATCGAGGGTGATTCTGTCGTCTTATCCGGGGGTTTCTGGCTCGACATGGTGTGCGTGTTGTCTCAACAATCATGTCGCCGCGTGTTAAATCTGTTGGACACTCATGTCCATCAGAACTGAGCAAGTATAAATAGGAAAGCGAGACAGTGTAGGCAAATGACAGACCCAAGGGCGAGATTCGTCTGGAAATTAGCTCGCCGCCATTCGTGGGGGTCGCCGATACCGGCCCGGCAATTGATCCGGCTGGTGGCGGGATCAGCGGACCACGACGAATTGGCAACTGTACTCGAAGCGGACGTCCTCGAACTCCCGTTCGTCGTCCGATCCCCCGATGGAATCCACATCCCGAACGGACAGGATGCCCACGTCGCCGCGGCGAACTGGTTGCGAGAGAATACGGAACTGGATGATATCACGATCAAGGCCACCTTGTCGCGTCTTCCCGAGGACTGGCCATCGCGGAAGTGACCGTCACCGACGCCTAACATCTATGTGCTGGCGGGCGAAGGGCCCGCATGGACCTCGATCCTGCGTCGTTGAGTGATGTTCCGGCGGAGAAACCAGCCGTTGCAGTCGCGATCAGTGCCGTGGTCGCCACGGTCGTCTATCTCGCGATCCAGTTGGTGATGGACGGCACGATCGACCTCGTCGAAACAGCGGCGTTCGTCATCGTTTTCACCGGGGTCTACGCCGCATTCCTGTACCTGCGACGGGAGATCCAGGAGTAGCGCCAGGAGCGAAGCCCTACTCGAAGCGGTCGAGACCGACCTGCCGACGCTGTCGGCCGGCCGGATCGCGGACCCAGGGCGACCGCGAATCGCGGACGGCTTCGACGTCGACCGCCGGCGGATCGGCGGACTCGTAGCCCGGGCAGGACTCCCCGCAGTCCTCGACAGGGTTGACGATCCGGTCGTGATAGGTGCAGTACGGCACCGCAGCGGCCGGTTCGGCACCGTCGGGATCACACCGGGCACACGCCGGCCAGGCGAAGGTGCGCCAGCCCTTGCCGTAGGCCCGCTCGGCGATGCGTCGGCGAGCGCGGGCCTTCGCCGCGGGATCGACCGGCCGGACGGCGGCCTGCCCGGCCTCGCGCTCGATCAACTCGAGGCCCCACTCGTCGGTCGGCAGCGTCGTCGGTTCCCGGAGGACTTCGCGCTCGCCGGTCTCGGGGTCGAACCGCCAGATCCCGACTTCATCGGGAAGGCGATTGCGGTGTGCGCCGGTGACATGGGAGGCCGTCGCCAGGATCACTTCGTCGAACAGCCCGAGCGACACGTCGGTCCGGAGTTGGGTCTGGAGGTCGCCCGGCCGGTCGAGGTCGGGTTTGTTCTCGATGCCGACCAGACGGTCGAACCACGCGTCGGGATAGCGAGCGACCTGCCGGACGTACCGATCACCCGATCGGCGCTCGGACTCGAAGAAGCCGGTCTCGACCGCCCGATCGGCGATCCGATGGCGCTCGTCGGGCCGGCGGTCGGGGAAAACGTCCCGAAGCGGTCTGGCCTGACCGGAGCCGACCGGCGCGTCGATGGCTGCCAGCGGAATCGTCCCGTCAGTGATCGCGGCTCGCTGGTCGAACTCGGGGCCTGGGTCGATGGCCACGATATCCGCGATCCGCCGGCCGTGGACGTGCGCGCCCAGCTGACGGGCGAGCAGCCGCTCGCTGACCTCCAGGGCTCCACACAGCGCGAGTTCGAAGCCGTACTCCCGCACGGACGGCTCTCGGGTGGCGAGGCACAAGAGCGTCTCGGCCACCGCCTCGCGGATGGGACGGCGACCACGCCAGTGGTGACTGCCGTCGGTCCGGCCCACCGGCAGTAGCGTTTTACCGCACGGCTCCGATCCCTCTCCCATGACCGAAGTCCTCGCTGTCGGCGTGATCGAGACAGTGATCGAATCGTTCCAGGCGGATGTCGTCGCCGCGATACCGCGGGCGCTGTCCGGACTGGTGTTTCTCACGGTCGCGTATGTCGGGATCAAACTCGTCACGACAGTCGTCCGGTCGGTCCTCGAACGGGTGTATCCCGCCGATCAGCGTCTCATCGTCGACTTTCTCTTGCTCGTCGTGGGGACGTTTCTGTGGTTCGGGGCCGGGTTGGCGCTGCTCAACGTCCTCGGCCTGGGGAACGTCGCGGCGAGTCTCGGGACTGCCGCCGGCTTCATCGGGCTGGGCGTCTCGTATGCGCTCTCGAACATGATCGCCGACACCGTCGCCGGCGTCTACCTGCTCAAGGACCCGGACTTCAACAAGGGCGACACCGTGACGACCGCCTCGACGACGGGGACTGTCACGGACATCGGCCTCCGGAAGAGCCGACTGCGGACCGACGACGGGCTGGTGGTCCTCGCCAACCGCAACGTCGAGTCCGGCTGGACGTACCGATCCGGTCCGGACGAGGAGTAAGGGGCCGCCATCGGGCGCTTCGCGATGCCGATCCTGAACCGACCGATTCCCCGCTGGGGAGACACCAGCGGGCCGAGAACAGTACCTTTATGACTGCCAGGCGGGAACGTTCGGTCACGATTACTCTGGAGATGACAGGAACACACGGACACCCGGAGGTGAACATCGGACTCGTCGGGCACGTCGACCACGGCAAGACGACGCTCGTCGAAGCTCTCAGCGGGGAGTGGACGGATCAGCACTCTGAGGAGATGAAACGCGGAATCTCGATCCGACTGGGGTACGCCGACGCGACGTTCCGGCGCTGTCCGGAGGGCGAGGACGCGGCGGGATACACCGTCGCCGAGGAGTGTCCCGACCACGACGTCGAGACTGACGTTTTGCGGACCGTCTCGTTCGTCGACGCGCCCGGCCACGAGACGCTGATGGCGACGATGCTCGCCGGCGCGGCTATCATGGACGGGGCCGTCCTGGTCATCTCGGCGACCGAGGACGTTCCGCAGGCACAGACTGAGGAGCACCTGATGGCGCTTGACATCATCGGGATCGACAACATCGTCGTCGCCCAGAACAAGGTCGATCTGGTCGACGCCGACCAAGCGCGACGGAACTACGAGCAGATTCAGGACTTCATCGAAGGCACCGTCGCCGAGGACGCACCGATCGTCCCGATCAGTGCAGGCCAGAACGTCAACATGGACCTGCTCATCGAGGCCGTCGAGGAGGAGATCCCGACGGAGGACCGCGACCTCGACGCCGACGCCGAGATGCTCGTCGCCCGGAGTTTCGACATCAATCGCCCGGGGACGACCTGGGACTCGCTGTCGGGCGGCGTGCTGGGCGGGAGTCTCGCCCAGGGCAGCCTCGAAGCCGACGACGAGATCGAACTCCGACCCGGCCGCGAAGTCGAGGAGGGCGGCCAGACGGAGTGGCGACCGGTCACGACGACGGTCCGGTCGCTGCAGGCCGGGGGCGAGGGTGTCGATGAAGTGACGCCCGGCGGGCTATTGGGCGTCGGGACGGGACTCGATCCCTCGCTGACGAAGGGTGACGCGCTGGCGGGACAGATCGCCGGCCCGCCGGGAACGCTCCCCCCAGTCCAGGAAGAGTTCACGATGGACATCCAGTTGCTCGACCGGATCGTCGCCGAGGACACCGACGAGGTCGAGGAGATCTCGACGGGCGAGCCGCTCATGCTCACGATCGGGACGGCGACGACCGTCGGGTCGGTCACGAGTGCCCGCGACGGCGAGGCCGAAGTGGCGCTGAAACGGCCGGTGTGTGCCCGCGAAGGGGCGAAGATCGCGATCAATCGCCGGATCGGCGCACGCTGGCGGCTGATCGGCGTCGGGACGCTCCGTGAATGACTGCGGTGCTTGATACCAACGCACTGATGATGCCGGTCGAATGTAACGTCCGCGTCTTCGAGGAACTCGATCGGGTGATCGGCGAGACGGACCTGGTCGTCCCGCAGGCGGTCGTCGCCGAACTCGATCGGTTGTCCGACGGTGGCGGCGAGGAGGCGACGGCGGCGAGCGTCGGTCGCGACCTCGTCGAGCGGTGTCGGGTCGTCGATCACGACGCGACCAATGCCGACGATGCGGTGCTGGAACTCGCCCGCGAATTAGAGGCTTACGCGGTCACCAACGATGGGCCGCTCCGCCAAGCCCTCCTCGCTGCGGACGTTCCAGTAATTGGTTTAAGGGGCCGGAACAAACTCGCGATCACTCAACCATAACATGTACAAACGGGTTCGATTGCGCGACACGGTCGAGGTACCGCCCGAGCATCTGGCAGACGTGACGCCGGGGCTCGTGAAACGACTGCTACAGGAGAAACTCGAAGGCCGCATGGACGAGGACGTCGGCAGCGTCGTGAGCGTGACGGAGGTCCACGACATCGGCGAGGGGGCAGTCGTCCCCAACGAGCCCGGCGTCTACTACGTGGCCGAGTTCGACGCCCTCACCTTCGATCCGCAGATGCAGGAGGTCGTCGACGGTGAGGTCGTCGAGGTCGTCAACTTCGGCGCGTTCGTCGGGATCGGCCCTGTCGACGGACTCCTCCACGTCTCCCAGATCTCCGACGAATACCTGGCATACGACGGCGAGAACCAGCAACTCGCCTCCCGGGACTCGAATCGGACGCTGACCGTCGGGGACTCGGTGCGCGCCCGGATCGTCACCAAGTCCATCGACGAGCGCAACCCGCGGGATTCGAAGATCGGTCTGACGGCCAAGCAGGTCGGGCTGGGCAAGCACGGCTGGCTCGACGAGGAGCGCAAGGCGCGCGCCGAAGCGGGTGAGAACTGATGGCCGATCGGTACGTCTGTCGGGAGTGCCACCGGGTGCAGGACAACCCGGAAGCTGACGTCTGCCAGGCCTGCGGGTCGAGTTCGCTCACCGAGGACTGGGCCGGCTACGTCATCATCACCCATCCCGAGGAGAGCGAGATCGCCACCGAGATGGAAGTCACCGAACCCGGCAAGTACGCGCTGAAGGTTCGATAGACCGTGTCGGAAGAGCCATCGACGCCGGTCGAGAGTGGGACAGCCGACCCGGAGCGTGAGATCGTGCTATCCCTCCCCGAGTCCCTCCGGAGTGCGCTGAAAGAGCCCTTCGGCCCCGTCCGTACGGACGCCGACTCGCTACTGGCCGAAGCGGGCGATCCCCTGATCGCCGTGGGCGATATCGTCACGTACCACCTGCTGGAAGCGGGTCGGCCGCCGGACGTCTCGCTGATCGACGAGCGAACCGAGCGGAGCGCGGTCGACGCTGGAATCAGAGAGCGGATCGTCGAGGACGAGGGGTGGTTCGAGTACCGCGTGCAAGTCGACAATCCGGCCGGGACGGTGACGGCAGCCCTTCTTGGCGCACTTGTCGAGGCACTCGATCGTGACGAGCCATCGACCATCGTCGTCGTCGACGGCGAGGAGGACCTCGCAACGTTGCCCGCGATGGTGGTCGCGCCGCCGGGTGCCAGCGTCGTCTATGGGCAACCCGGCGAGGGGATGGTCCACGTCGCCGTCGATACGGAGACCAGCGAGCGTGCGCGGTCGATCCTCTCGCGGATGGACGGCGACCACGCTCGGGCGTGGAAGCTGCTCGGTGTATAAGTCGGGTGTGTGTTCTGCGGACGCAGTCTGGCGATCCTTGTGCTGGCAGGGGGTGACTGCACGCGAAGCTATCGGGAACACGTCACGTCAGCCACCGGTCCCGGCAGCGCCGCCGATGACTAGGCGTCGAACTGACGAACGCCGTGAAACTCGAAGCGTGCGCCCCCGTCGTCGCTTTGGGTGAGTCGGATCGTCCAGTTGTGGGCGTCGGCGATGGTCGCGACGAGCGGGAGGCCAAGCGTCGACGTGTCCGACCCCGAGAGACCCGGCTGGAACACCTGTTCGTGCTTGTCAGTCGGGATGCCCACGCCATCGTCAGCCACGAAAAACCCGCCGTCGTCTGGCAACTCGCCGACCGTGATCGTGATATCGTCGGTCCCGTCACGCCCGTGTTCGACGGCGTTCGTGAACAGATGGTCGAGCAACAGCCGGAGGCGACCGGGATCGGCGTAGACACTCACCGTCGTCGACACCCGGAGGACGGCCCCCTCGAACGCACAGTTCTCCCAGACATCGTGGGCAATATCTCCAAGTACCACTGGGTCGAGATCCGTCGCGGGTTCGCCCTGTCGCATCACGGTGATGATATCGGCGACGAGGGCGTCGATGCGATCGAGGGCACGCCCGATGGCATCGAATTGATCGGGATCACCGGTCGTCTGAGCAACCTCCAGCCGACCGACTGCCACCGACAGTGGATTTCTGATGTCGTGGCTCACCATGGTCGCGAGTCGCCTGACTCGATCGTTCTGGCGCTTGAGCTGGTGTTCGTACTGTTTGCGCTTGCTGATGTCCCAGGTCACACCGATGGAGCCGACGACACTCCCGTCCGGGCCATCCCACGGGAATTTCGTCGTCATGAGTTTCGTCCCGAGTCCGCTCTCGGCGTGGGATTCCTCGATCCGCTGCTCGATGGGTTCGCCGGTCTCGACAACGGACTGATCGTCCGCGAAGCTCTCGGTCGCGAGGGCAGCCGAGTACAGATCGAAGTCGGTCTTGCCGAGAATGTCGGTCGGATGGTGATGACGTTTGCCCTCCGGGTTTTCGATGTACGGGGCACCAATCATGGAGGGCACCACGTCGCTGACAGCGACGTGTCGCCCCCGGCGGTCCTTGGCGTACATCGAGAACGGCACGTTCGTCAGCAATGAGTCGAGCATCGACCGCGCGTCACGGGTAGTGACGTGTTCCTCAACCAGCGACGCGAGCTTCGAAAGTAACTCGACACGATCGACGTCCGGTGACACGGTAAAGTGACTCGTCACCCCGTCGGGAACCGCCGACTCGAGGTCAGTTATCTGCCCGACGGTGACGACGATGATCGGGGCCGACCCGACGTGCTCGTGGATCTCCTCGATGCCCGCATTGAGGTCGGTCCCGGCGTCAGATTCGACGACGACGCAGTCGACCGATCGACTGTCGGCTCCAGCCGTCGAACGAACTGTCTCCCAGGACCGGAGGGTGAACGGCCGGTCGCGCTCGGTCCACCGGTCGACCAGCGTCTCGACGTCCGGCCCGTGATAGGCCACGACCGGTACGCCGATCATCGCTGGCGTGGCTGATGACAGGACAAACCACCTGATTACGAAGGGTAATACAGGTCTCCGTATAATCCTTCTGGCGGAGTGTTACGTGGACTACATTTATCTTTTAACAGGCGCAATACCCCTTCCTCCAGGAGCGAGCGAAGCGAGCGAGTAGGGAGGGGATACGCGCCGTAAGCTCTGATCGTCTTAGGGTGTCGTGCGAGACAGGGTATCCAAACGAAACAATAATTCCATTTGGGTGAGGAGATTAGAGTGTAGGCAAAGGCCAATGGTGTACGACCTCGACAAAAGTTCGCACTCCGTGTACACCTTGCACTACCACCTCGTTTTGGTAGTCAAATACAGGAGAGACGTGTTCACGGAGGACATGAAGAACTTCATGCGCGGAGCCATTGAGGGGTTCGTAGACAACTACGGCGTCGAAATCGAACGCCTCGAAGCAGATGGCGACCACGTACACATCCTGTTCAAGGCCAAGCCGAGTACCGACCTAACCAAATTCATCAACACGCTCAAGGGAAGCACCGCGCGACGGATTCGAAACGAGTTCCACGACGAAATCAAGCACAAGCTCTGGGGTGATTCGTTCTGGACAGACTCATACTGTCTCATTTCCACCGGGCAAGTGTCGCTTGATGTTCTCATCGAATACGTCGATAGCCAGCGCACGGACCCCCCTAACGACCGATGAACTACAACTACAGGTATCGGCTCTATCCGACGGACGACCAACGGGAGGCGTTAGCGTGGACGCTCGATACCTGTAGACAGGTCTACAACCACTTCCTGAACCGGCTCAACGAAGCCGACGACGTGCCTTCGGAATACGCCCAAAAGAACACACTCCCCGACCTGAAACGCGAATGGTCCGACCTGAAGCAGATCCATTCGAAGGTGCTTCAGGTCGTCGTAGAACGGCTCTACAACAACCTTCGTACACTCTCAGGGCAAAAGGAGAACGGGTACAACGTCGGTGCGCTTCGTTGGAAGGGCGCGGGGTGGTACAAGTCGTTCACCTACAGCCAAAGCGGGTTCAAGCTCATTGGAACCGACACCCGACGGGATCGGCTTCGACTGAGCAAGATCGGTGAGATACCAATCGCGTACCACCGCGAGATTCCCGAGAACGCGACCATCAAGCAGGTCTGCATCAAACGGAACGCTTCGGGGAAATGGTACGCGACGTTCGGCATTGAGATCGACGAACAACCCGAAAAACCCGCCCCCGAAACCATCGACCCCGAGGATGCTGTCGGTATCGACGTGGGTATCCTGAAGTACGCTCACGACACCGACGGGACCGCCGTGGAATCGTTGGACCTCTCGGACGAACGAGAGCGCCTACGACGAGAACAGCGGAAGCTCTCGCGAAAAGAGAAGAGGTCGAACAACTACGAAAAACAACGGATGGTCGTCGCCCGCTGGCACGACCAGATTGCGAACAAACGCCGCGACTTCCTGCACAAGCTCGCCCACTACTACGTCGAGACCTACGACGTGGTGGCCGTCGAGGACCTGAACGTTCGCGGCATGATGGAGCAAGACCGAAACAGTCGAAACACAGCACATTCCGCGTGGCGAACCTTCATCGAGATACTGCGATACAAGGCTGAGAGCGCCGGTACGCACCTCGTTGAAGTCAACCCACGTGGAACTACCAAGGAGTGTAGCAACTGCGGCGTCGAAACCGACAAGCCCCTCTGGGTGCGCGAGCACTCTTGTCCATCGTGCGGATACGAAGACGACAGGGACGCGAACGCCGCAAAGAACATCCTTCAGCGTGCTTTTTCTAAATTAGGCATGGGACAGGCCGAATCCGCGCCCCTGGAGACTGCGACCGCTACGGATACCCGTGTGGTATCTGCAAGTCGCGTCATCGAACGGGGAAGCCCCGCCCTCAACGAGCGAGGTCGTCAGACCGAGCGCAGTAGGACGGGGTAGTTCACGATTGTGGCTTGCCAACAGTTCGGGTGTGCCCAGTGCCAAGCCGCTGTCCACCGAGACTGGTTGGGGGCCCCGACAAGAGCGTGATCACCAATGCCAACGTACCTGACACTGCTACGCTATACGGAGCAAGGAATCTCGACAGTCGAATCCAGCCCGGACCGCCTCGAGTCCCACAAGGACCTCGTCGCGGACCTCGGTGGGGAGTTCAAAGACTTCTACCTCACGATGGGCCAATACGACGGGATCGCCATCGCCGCGTTCCCGGACGACGAGACCGCCGCCGAGTATGCCCTCATCCTCGGGAAAGCAGGGAACGTCCGGACAGAAACACTCCGGGCGTTCAGCGACGACGAGTTCGAATCCATCGTCACGGATCTCTCATAGCCCCCCAGTCACACAAAACTGATCCGAACCGGTTCGCGTCGTGGACGACCCCAGATATCAGGGGCCAATAGAAGCGTTATGCATACCGAATTCGGACAATACTGTTCCCAAGAGCTGAGAATTCCGCTGTCATTTACTATCGTTAGGATCCCTTCTCCCGGTGTGAACCGAATCGCAAGCCCACTATATAGGGGGTCAAAGCAACGATGACCGACGGCTGGAACATCGTCGTCTGTGTCAAGCAAGTGCCTGATGCCGCGGAGGTATCGATCGATCCCGACACGGGGATCCTCAACCGGGCTGACGCCGAGGCAGTCATGAACGCACCGGACTACAACGCCGTCGAGGCGGCCCTGGAGGTCCGTGACGAAGTCGGCGGCACGGTCACGGCCCTCACAATGGGGCCGGCAAGTGCCCACGAAGTCCTTCGTGGGGCTGTCGCGATGGGTGCCGACGACGCCGTGTTGCTGACCGACCGGGCCTTCGGCGGCAGCGACACCTGGCCGACGAGCCTGGCACTGGCCCGGGCCGCGGAGGAGCTCGACGCCGACGTCGTCTTCGGCGGCGAAGAGACCACCGACTCCTCGACCGGGCAGGTCCCGCCGGGGATCGCCGCCCACAACGACTGGGCCCAACTCACCTACGTCGAGGACCTCGAACCACGACCCGACGAGGACCAGCTGGTCGCGAAACGCGACGTCGAGGGCGGCTACGAGCGGGTCGCCGCCGAGTTGCCCGTCGTCGTCGCCATGGAGTTCGGCGAGAACCAGCCCCGGACGGCGGGGCTTCACCGGAAGATCTACGCCGAGACCGACTTCGAGCCGGTCGAGTGGTCTGCCGCCGACATCGGCGTCGAGGACGAGGTCGGGCTGGCCGTCTCGCCGACGCAGGTCGGCGGGATGGCGACCGCCGAGCCGGTCCCACGCGAGCAGGAGACGGTCGAGGACGTCGAAGAGATCGCCGATCGCATCGCGGAGGTGCTCTGAGATGGCGGCCGGTGCCCAATCGGAGAACGCCGCGGACATCGACGCACACAGCGACGTCTGGGTGTTCGTCGAACAGCACGACGGCGAGGTCGCGAAGGTCGCCTGGGAGTTGCTCGCGAAGGGGCGGGAGCTCGCTGACCAGAAGGACGAGGACCTGGTCGCGCTCGTCATGGGCGAGGACATTCGGGAGACGGACATCCCGGAGGAAGCCATCGCCCGGGGCGCGGACCGCGTGCTCGTGGCCGACGATCCGATCTTCGAACCCTATCGCGCCGATCCCTACGGCGAGCAGTTCCGTCACCTCGTCGAGATCCGCAAGCCGGACATCGCGCTGATCGGCGGGACCCACACCGGCCGGGACTTCGCCGGTCGGGTCGCCGTGCCGACTCATGCCGGCCTGACCGCCGACACGACGGAACTGGAGATCACCGACGAGCGCTACGAGATGCGCCGCCCCGCCTTCGGCGGGGACGCCCTGGCGACGATCATCTGCCCGAACCACCGTCCACAGATGTCCACCGTTCGCCCCGGCGTCTTCGACACGCCCGAGCCCGACGAAAGCCGGGAAGGGGAGGTCGAGGACGTCGAGACCGTCGTCGGCGAGGACGAAACCCTCACCGAAGTGCTCGAACGCGAGGTCGGCGACGTGGCCGACATCACGGACGCCGAAGTCGTCGTCGCCGGCGGGATGGGGCTGGAGGGGGATTTCGATCCCCTCTGGGAACTTGCGGACCTGCTCGGCGGCGAGGTCGCCGCGACGCGGGAGGCCGTCGAGGAGGGCTGGATCGAACCCGCCCGCCAGGTCGGCCAGACCGGCAAGACCGTTCGCCCGAAGCTCTACATCGCCGTCGGAATCAGTGGGGCAATCCAACACGTCGAAGGGATGGACGACTCCGAGACCGTGATCGCCATCAACAACGACGGCAACGCGCCAATCTTCGAGAACGCCGATTACGGCATCGTCGCCGACTACGCCGATGTGCTGCCCGAACTGATCGACCTGCTCCGTGAGCGACTCGACGACACACCGGAGGTGTCAGCATGAGTACCGACGCTCAGTCAGGCGAGAACGGCGGCGTTGAACCCGAACCCAAGGAGAGCGAGGGGCCGCCGATGCCCCAGCCGACGAGCGAGACGCCCAACTACGACGGCGAGTTCGACGCCATCGTCGTCGGCGCGGGACTCGCGGGGAGTGCCGCCGCGCTGACGATGGCCGAGGAGGGCCTGGACGTGATCATGCTGGAGCGGGGCAACGCCCCCGGGACAAAAAACGTCTTCGGCGGGATCATGTTCACCCCGCGTATCCGCGAGCTGACGGACTTCGACGACGCGCCCAAAGAACGGTTCGTCGCCGAGAAGACCTTCTCGATGCTTAGCGAGGAGGGTGACGCCACCGAGGTCTCGATGCAGCCCGCGGCCTGGAAGGAGGAACCGCACAACGACTCCTGGATGGTGCTCCGGGGTGACTTCGACGAGTGGTTCGCCGAGCAGGCCGTCGAGGCCGGCGCGACGCTGCTCACCGAGACGACCGTCACTGATCTCGTCCGCGAGGACGGAACCATCGCGGGCGTCGAGACCGACCGCCCGGACGGACGGCTACACGCGCCGACGGTCGTGCTCGCGGAAGGGGCTAACTCGCTGGTCAGCGAGGGGGCCGGCCTGGCCAAGCCCCAGGAGCGCAAGGACATCGCCGTCTCCGCGAAGGAAGTCCGCAAGTACGACCGCGAGAAGATTGAAGATCGCTTCCACCTCACCGACGAGGAGGGTGCGGCAATGCATTACTTCGGCGACGGCGCGGTGGGCGACGCCGTCGGCGGCGGGTTCATCTACACGAACAAGCGGACGCTCGCCATCGGCGTCGTCTACTCGATCGAGGACGCGGTCCACGACGACCGGACCCCCGACGACGTGCTCGACGACTTCAAGTCCCACCCGGCGGTCGCGCCACTGGTGAAAGGCGGCCGGATGGTTGAGTATTCCGCTCACGCGATTCCGGAAGGCGGCCCGGATGCGATGCCCGACCTCGTCCACGACGGCGCGGTGATCACCGGCGACGCCGCCGGATTGGTGCTCAACAACGGCCTGCACCTCGAAGGGACGAACATGGCCGTCGAGAGTGGGTATCACGCCGGGAAGGCGGTCGCCGATGCAGTGGCGGCCGGCCGGACGGACGCCGCGGCCCTCGCCGACTACGAGGACGACCTGAGCGAATCGTGGGTGATGGACAACCTGAACCACTACGGGTGGTTCTTAGACGCCGCCGCGGAGGACAAGGAGTTCCTCTTCGACGACCTGCCGCGGGCCATCGCCGACGCCGAGACCGACTACTTCCGGATGAACGACGAACCGAAGACCCGCCACACGAAATCCGCCCGCAAGCGCCTCGTCGGCGCGATGGGCGGCTATCTCGGTGCGGCGAAGAAAGCCTGGAAATACCGCAAGATGTTCATCTAAACCAATGAGTACACAACCCGGAACCCCCGACGTCGAACAGCCATCGATCGAAGACCGCCTGTATACGGTCAAGTACGAGGACCCCGGCGAGTCCCACCTCGACGTGGAACTGGCCGGCATCTGCGAGGAGAAGTGCGTCACCCAGGACTGCGTGTCAGTCTGTCCGGCCAACGTCTGGCGGATGGAGGGTGACGACGGCGTCCCAACCATCGCCTACGAGAACTGCCTCGAATGTGGCAGTTGCCGGTGGGCCTGCGCCCACGGCAATGTCGTCTGGGAGTACCCCGAGAACGGCAGCGGCGTCTCCTACAAGTTCGGGTAAGCCACTCACAACCGGAGACGACCGAGGACGCCGAGAAGACAGCCGAGTTACGCGTTTTCCGGCGTGACATCCGCGTTCACGTTCGCAATGATCAACCGGTAGTCGCCGCTGTCCAGCGAGACCGTTTCGTTCCCCGAGTACGTCTCCTCGACGACACTGCCCTCGATAGCCTCGAACCCCGACTCCTCCTCGGCCAGGATCTCGTACGCCTCGGGCGTCACGACGTAGACGTCAACGGGCTCGCCACGAACGACGTCGACCTGGTAGGTCACCTCGGTGGGCCCATCGAGGGAGAATTCAAAGTAGTAAAACTCGATGCGACCGATATTGACTTCCTCGGTGTCGACTGGCGTGGCCGTCTCGCCGGTCTCCGGGTCGGTCAGAGTGAGTGTCGTCTCGGTCGTTGCTGGGCCCCCCTCCGCTAAACAGCCTGCCAGTCCTGCGAGCGCCCCGCTGCCGGCGACCGCAAGGAAGGTTCGCCGGGAGATCTTGCCGTCCATCGAACCGACTGTCCGATCGGTCATCACGCGAAGTAACGACGACCGTCTACTTTACTTCCCGGGAAACGGTGGGTGCGCCACCGGCATCCCTCTCACCCCGAGTACCTCGACAGGCAGATGTAGACGGACCGATCCGCTGAAACCGTTATGAGGCCGGCAGTCCAAGTGACATATGAGACGGAAGCCCGATGAGAAACGATCCACAGATTGATGGGGCAACAGCGCGCGAACGAATCTACGAGACGTTCACCGACCGCGATCAGAACGTCGAGTCGGCGGTGGCGGACGGCCTCGTCGTCGGCACTAAACGGCTCGGGTTGTCGATCGGGTTCTTCTCGCGCATCGACGACGGCGAACAGGTGATCGTCACGTCGATCGGGGAGCACCCGCTGTTGCAGCCCGGCGAGACCTGTCCGATCGAGGCAGCCTACTGCCGGCGGACTGTCGAGCTCGACGGACTGTTGAGCGTCCAGGACGCGGCGGTCTCGACGGCGATCAGCGAGAATGCCTACGAGACATTCGAACTCGGGGCATACATCGGGTGCAAGGTCCTCGTCGACGGCGAGGTGTACGGGACAGTCTGTTTCGGTGACGAGCAGCCACGCGAGACAGCTTTCTCTGAGGCCGAGGAGCTGTTCGTGGAGTTGCTCGCGCGCCTGACCGGCCAGGCCCTCGAGAAACAGCAGTACGCACAGGAACTGGAGACGCGAAACGAGCGGCTGGACGCGGAGCGCGAGCGGTTCCGCGGCATCGCCGAGACGAGCTTCGACGCCCTGTTCCGGCTCGACCGCGACATGACGGTCACGTACGTCTCCGCGGCCATCGAGCGCGTGCTGGGCTACGTTCGGGCGAGCGTCGTCGGGGTCCCCCTCGACCGGTTCATCGCCCCCGAGGCGGTCGAGACCGTGGCGCGACTCCACCGGCGGCTCATGGACGGCGAGACCGTCGAGCTGCAGGAGGTGCAGTTCCACGACGCGGCCGACGATCCGGTCACCCTCGAGATCAACGCCCGGCCGATCACGGAGGACGGCACCGTGACCGGTGTTCATGATCACGTACACGAGCGACGGTCGGCCGTTCTGGAACCGGATGACGGCCACGCCGATCACCGACGCGACCGGGGCAGTCACCCATGTCCTTGGCTTTCACGACGACGTGACCGATCGCAAGCGGGGCGAGAAGCTCCTCGAACGGCTCAACCGCGTCCTCAGACATAACCTCCGTAACGACATGACGGTGCTGCTGGGTCAGAGCGATCGCCTCCGGGGGAGCGAGGCGGGCGCGGCGGTGGCTGACGAACTCGAGTCGATCGTCGGTGACGTCCTCGAGTTGGCCGAGGGAGCCCGTCGACTCGAACGCCTCGCGCGCCAGCCCTGGGAACCCGAACGCCTCGACCCGGCGACGGTCGTCGCCGAGGCCGTCGCTGACCCGCTGGATCGGCACCCAGAAGCCACACTCACTCACGAGATCGCCACCGACCGGGAGATCTGTGCGGGCGCCGAGACCCGGATCGCCGTCGCGGAACTCGTCGAGAACGCCCTCGAACACGACGACGATCCGCCGACGCAGGTCACGATCACCGCCCGGGACGACGGCGAGTGGATCGAGCTGACGGTCGCCGATGACGGCCCGGGCGTGCCCGACCTGGAGACGGACGTGATCGCGAGCGGCGAAGAGACGCCGCTGGCCCACGGGCGCGGGCTTGGCCTCTGGCTGGTCAACTGGATCGTCACCCGCTACGGCGGTTCCTTCCAGCTCCGGTCGGGCGATGGCGACCCGCCGGGGACCGTCGCGACGATGCGACTCCCGGGGATCGAGCACGAGGCGCCACTCGAGGCGGCCTGCAAGCGGCCGACCACTCTCGGCAGGTGACCGACGGCGGGCGATCGCGACCGGATCACGCGAGTGCGACGTCAAGGTACAGCATGACGAGCACGCCGGCCATCGTGCCCAGCGTGGCAATGCGTTCGTGGCCGCGGGTGTGGGTCTCGGGAACGATCTCGTCACTGATGACGAACAGCATCGCACCCGCGGCAAAGCCCATCGCGTAGGGCAGCAGTGGGGTGGCGACCGTCACCGCGAGCGCGCCGATCACGGCGAGGGGGATCTCGACGACGCCAGCCCGGATCCCGGCGACTGCGGCGTAGAGCCGCCGATCGAGGCCGGCGTTGATCGCCGCGATCGAGACCGCCAGCCCCTCCGGGATGTTCTGGATACCGATCGCGAGCATCAGTGCCAGCGCCCCGCCGACGTCACCGGAGCCGAAGCCGACGCCCACCGCGAGCCCCTCGGGGACGTTGTGCAGCGTGATCGCCAGGATGAACAACACCACGGAGGCGATCCGCGGGTCGTCGATCGGGAGCTGTTCGGACTGGCCGGCGGCGTCGGCGCGTTTCCGACCCGTGAGCAGAATGTGGGCGTGGGGAACGAGTGCGTCACCGCGATCGAGCACGAGAACCCCCAGTGCGATCCCGATCAAGACGGGCAGGGGCCGGAGGAGTCCGTCGGCTGCCAGCCCCGGAACGATGATCTCGGTCGCGTCGATCCCGGGCACGATCAGGCTGGTAAAGGCCGCAGCCATCATCACGCCGGCCGCAAAGCCCAGCGCCCCGTCCAAAGCACGCTCACTCGGGTCGCGCCAGACGAGTACGAGCGACGCCCCGAGCAGGTTGAGCGTGGCAATGACGATCCCGCCGACCAGTGCCTGGATGAGACGGTTGGTCCCGACGAGGTCGACGAAGGCGTCGGTCACCACTGTCGATCACGTCCATGCGCCACCATCGTCCGGACACACGCGGGGCGGTCATATGTATATTGCCCGGCCCGGAACGAACGTCAGTCCCGGTGCCGAGTGGATTTGGCTAGCCTGAAATCCGGAACGCATTTATATTCTTTAGGCTAGCCTAAAACCATGGACGAGGAACGTGACCGGAGGATCACGACGAGGAAGAGTTGGTCGACCGGCAGCGTAGCGCTGCCATCGTCACTGGTGAGTTCGACGCATGACTGATCCTGACGGCGAAGCGACGAGTGCATACGACCACGACGTGGTCGTCATCGGCGGCGGCCCGGCCGGTTGCTCGGCGGGGATTTTCACCGCCCGGTACGGCCTCGACACGCTGGTGTTCGACCGCGGTCGGTCCTCGATCCGGCGGTGTGCACATCTCGAAAACTATCCCGGCTTCCCGGCTGGCATCGACATCGAGACCTACTGCGAGTTACTCCACGACCACGTCCGTGAGGCGGGCTGTGCCCTCCGCGATGACCTCGTCGAGTCCGTCGAGGCCCTCGAGACCCCCGCAGCGGGCGGGTTCGTCGTCGAGCCACAAGCGGGAGAAGCGGTTACGGCCCGTCGGGTGATCGCGGCGACGCGCTACGGCGGTGAGTACCTCTGGCCCCTCGACGCCGACGGTGAGATGGTCACCACCAGTGCAGACGATGGCGACGAAACTGAACACTTCGAGAAGGACTACCCCGACGCCGACGGCTCGACGCCGATCGAGGGTCTGTACGTCGCCACGCCCTCTCCCGCTGACGAGCAAGCGATCATCGCCGCCGGCCGCGGGGCGGCCACGGCTCGCACGCTCCTCCGGGACCACCGCCGCGCGTCGGGACTCCCCGAGGAAGTGGCCGACCACTACGACTGGGTCCGCCGCCGGGCGGAGCTGGACGAGGAGTGGCACGACCGCGGGCGGTGGCGGGAGTATCTGGACGATCGCGTGGCGGGCGAAGAGTGGACCGAAGCGACCAGGGAGCGCGAGATCGACCGCATCCTCGCTAGCTACATCGACGAGGATGCGATCACGACCCGCCGCGATCGGGGCCAAGATCGCCTGCTCGAACAGCTCGACGACGAGCGGGTCCTCGCCCGCGCCAGGGAGATCGAGGCCGCCCGTGACGCCGACACCGAGCGTGAGGTAACGGAGGCGAGTGACTGAGCATGGCGAGCGAATCAGCCACCGCTACGGACTCGGTCTCCCGACATCGTCGCGCGTTCGAGTGGCTATCGGGCTCGTTGTGGACGGTCGTCCTCGGCAGTCTCCTCGTCATCGCGGGTGGCACCCTCGTGCAGGTGAGCTTCGGCTCGTTCTCGACGACGCCGATCGAAGCCTGGCAGGCCCTGTTCAATCCGGACGTTATCTTCAACCTGCAGGCCTGGCGGCACTTCGTCTTCGGGGCCGAGTTTCCGGTGCTCGGTGCCGAACTGCCCGAGATGAACCGCCGGAGCCTCATCGTCTGGAACATCCGGTTTCCCAGAGTCCTCGTCGCGATCCTGGTGGGGATGAACCTGGCCGTCTCCGGGGCGATCTTCCAGGCGGTGACCCGCAACGAACTCGCGAGTCCGTTCATCCTGGGCGTCTCCTCGGGGGCGGGGCTGATGATCCTCCTCGTGCTCGTGGCTCTCTCGGGCGCGACGCTCGTGATTCCCTACGTCGTCGGCTCGGTGGTGCTTGACATCACCTCCCTGCTCCCGATCATCGCCGCGCTGGGCGGGATCGGTGCGTTCCTGCTGGTCTACGCCATCGCCTGGAAGAACGGGACTTCTCCGGTCCGACTGGTACTGGCGGGCGTCATCGTCGGCACCGTCTTCCAGAGCCTCCAGACGGGGCTGTTCTTCTTCGCGAGCGACATCGGCGTCGTCCAGTCGGCCATCGCCTGGACGACGGGGTCGCTCACTGGGGTCGACTGGGAGCAGGTGCGGATGGCACTGCCCTGGACGATCCCGGTCCTCATCCTCTCGGTGAGCAGCGCCCGACAGCTGAACGTGCTGTTACTGGGCGAGCGGACGGCGTCGTCGCTCGGCATGAACGTCGAGCGGATGCGCTTTGCCCTCTCGACCGTCGCGGTGGTGGCCGCCGCGGCAGCCATCGCGGTGGCGGGTATCGTGGGCTTCGTCGGGCTGATCGTGCCGCACATGGTCCGCAACATCGTCGGGAGCGACTACAAGCATCTGGTCGTCGGCTGTCTGTTCGCCGGCCCGGCGCTGATGGTCGCCGCCGACGTCGGCGCCAGACTGGGCCTCATGGTGCTTGCCGGCAGCAGCGAGCAGGTGCCGGTCGGCATCGTCACCGGGCTGCTCGGCGGCCCGTACTTCCTCTACCTGATGCGCAAACAGGACACGATGGGTGAGATCTGATGCCCGGAGAAACGCCCGAACCGGACGGTGGTGTCAGCCAGACGATCACGAAGCCGGCGTCCCGGGAGAACGGTGACTCACCGGCCGACGGCGAGTCGACCGACGACGGACACGCCGACAGCGAGACGGCGGCCAGCGAGTTCCGGGGCGAGGATCTGGTCGTCGGCTACCCGTCGAGCGAGCAGCCGGTCATCGACGGCGCGTCGATCGAGGTCGCGCCCGGCGAAGTGACCGCTCTGGTCGGACCGAACGGCAGCGGCAAGAGCACACTCCTGAAAGGGCTGGCCGACCAGCTGGCACTCGACTCCGGCGTCGTCCGGCTGGACGGCACCGATATCCACGACATGGAGACCAAAGAACTCGCGCGAAAGCTCGGCCTGCTCTCCCAGGAGAACGTCGCCCCCGATAGCATCACGGTCGAACAGCTGGTCGAACACGGCCGCTACCCCCACCGGGGCTTTTTCGACGGCCTCACCGACGCCGACCGCGCGGAAATCGACCGAGCGATCGAACTGGCGGGCGTTGAGCACCTGCGCGAGCGCGAGGTCGGCCAGTTGAGCGGCGGCCAGAAGCAACTGGTCTGGATCGCGATGGTGCTCGCCCAGGACACCGACGTCCTGTTGCTCGACGAGCCGACGACGTTCCTGGATCTCCACCACCAGCTCGAAGTGATGGAGATCGTCCGGACCCTCCGGGACGACAGCGACATGACGGTCGTCGTCGTCCTGCACGACATCCAGCAGGCCGCCCGGCACGCCGATCGGATGGTCGCATTGAAGGACGGCGAGATCCGGGCGCGAGGGCCGCCCGAGGCGGTCATCACCGAAAGGCTCCTGGCGGACGTCTTCGAGATCGACGCCGCCGTCGAGCGGACGCCCCGGGGGCCACGGATCGAACCGCTCCACCCCCGCCACGAGGGCGACCCGGACAAGCAGTCGTGAGCGCCGGGGACGACTGCCCCCACGGCTCGGCCGACTCCCGCTCTCGCATCGCAACGACGTGCCCGACCGGGATGGTGGGCGGGCACTCCGACCGCTAGCAGGCACGGATACGACGGGTTGTCTGTCAGCACCCCTATTTTTGGCTCGCCTAAAATCGGTGGCCTTTTATTGGTTTAGGCTTGCCTAAAATCTATGGGAGACGATTCGAGTTCGACGAGCGGGGAGTCAGTAGCACCCGAAACACCGACCCGCCGAGAGGCGATCAAGTACGGCGGCGCGGCGCTCGTGGGCGGCCTGTTGGCCGGCTGTTCGAGCAGTGCCACGGACGACGAGGACAACGCCGACAGTGAGACGGCGACCACGTCGGTACGGACTGAAACGGCGACGCCGTCGGATCCGACTGAGACAGCCACCACCTCGGAGGGCACGGAGACGACGACGGAAACGGAGTCCGACACGTACAGCGCATCGATCGCCCCGATGGGGCGGGTCAGCCTGGAAGAACCGCCGGAGACCGTCTTCACCCGGCTCACGCATCATGCCGACATGGCGTTCGCTCTGGGTCGCGGTGACACCATCACCGCGATGCACGCGCCGGCGTACTACGACCGGCTGTGGAACCAGTTCATCGAACGATTACCTGGCGTCACGCTGGACTGGGAGGGGCTGTATTCCTCGTGGCAACCCACCAAAGAGAAACTCTACGAACTCGACAGCGACATCCACCTCGCTGACCCGGCCTGGATTACGGTACAGGACAACTGGGACCCTGCCGACATCAAGGAGATCGAAAGCGGTGTCTCGCCGTGGTTCGGCAACTCGCTGAGTGACACCCACCAGGAGCCGCCGGACGCCTATGCGGACGGCTACGAGTACTACACGCTGTGGGAACAGTTCGAGCGCGTCGCGCAACTGTTCGGCGAACAGGCGCGGTATGAGGCACTCGCGGCGATCCACGCGGACCTACTGGGAACTATCGAAGAGCGCCTCCCCGACGAATCCGAGCGGCCCTCTGTCGTGATGATCGCCGCCCAGGACCTCGACGAGATCTACGCCTACACGCTCGACGAACCTGGATTCCTGACCGCACACACCCGCCCGTTCGGTGCCAGAGACGCCTTCGACGGCGAGGTCGAGTCTGCCTCAGTCATCGATTACGAGGCGTTGCTGGAGGCCGACCCGGACGTGATCCTGCATCTGGGCGGGTTCGAACCGAACACCGATCTGGCCGCGCGTCGCGAGGAGTTCCAGTCCGATCCGGTCGCGAGTGAGATCACCGCTGTCCAGAGCGAGCGGGTCTACCCGCAGGGCGCCCGGTATCAGGGTCCCATTCTCAACCTCTTCCAGCTGGAGATGACGGCCAAGCAGCTCTACCCCGACCAGTTCGGCGAGTGGCCACGCTACACCGAGGGGCCATATCCCGAGATTCCGGCCGGGGAACAGCTGTTCGACCGCGAGCGCGTCGCGGCCGTCATCAACGGAGACATCTGAGATGAGTGACGACGCGGGTTCGAGGACGACACCGACACGACGTGAGTACCTGAAGTACGGCCTGGCGGTCGGGACCGGCGGCCTGCTCGCGGGCTGTAGCGGTGGGGAACGTACCGAGACGGCCCAACCGGCCGACCAGGAAACGGCGACCGCAACACCCACCGAGACGGCGACGGAGACGGAGACGACCACCGAAACGGAGGCGGAGACGACTACCGAAACGGCGACGGAAACGACAGCCGACACCCCCTACACCGTCGAGATGGCACCTGTCGGGGAGGTCAGCTTCGAAGAGGTACCCGAGACGTTTACGCCGTACAGCGGCGACTACGCTGACATGGTGGTCGCGCTGGGCAAGGGCGACGGCATCCAGGGCATCGGGTTCGCCGACCGGTATTACTCGTACGTCTACGACGAACTACCCGGTGTCAGCGTCGATCGTGAGCAGATCGAGGAAGACCCCGAGGTGCGGACCAAAGAGCAGTTCTACGCGCTGGACAGCGACGTCTTCCTGTACGACCCTCAGATGCTGATCAACTGGTTCGACTGGGGGCCGGCAGACGTCAGTGAGATCCGCGAGAACGTCGCGCCCTTGTTCGCGAACCTGATCTTCCGGCGCGAGGACGCCTGGCACGACTACCGCTACTACACGCTCTACCAGGCCTTCGAGAAGCTGGCGGAGCTCTTCCAGCGGGAGGAGCGCTTCCAGGCGTTCGAGACACTCCACGAGGAGTTCCTCGCGGACGTCCAGGCGAGGATGCCGCCCGCGAGCGAGCGGCCGAACGTCATGCTCACCTTCGAGGGGACGGACGAGCCCGAGACGTTCTCGCCGTACCGGCTCAACGACCGTGGGACGAGCAAAAAGCAGTGGCGGGACCTGGGGGTCGCCGACGCCCTCGCCGGCACCGGTATCGAGGGGCTCAGCACGACCGACCGGGGCGAACTCGACTACGAGAACCTGCTCACGGTCGACCCGGACGTACTCTTGGTCCGGGGCCACGAGCGCAAATCGGCCCAGGAGTTCCGCGACACGGTGCTCGCGTACATGGAAGACCACCCCGTCGGGAGCGAACTGACGGCCGTCCAGAACGGGCAGGTCTACCGCGGCGGCTTCCTCTATCAGGGCCCGATCCAGAACCTCTTCCTGACCGAGCGTGCCGCCAAACAGCTCTATCCCGAGACGTTCGGCCACGTAACCGGGGACGAGGAGTTGTTCGACCGCCAGCGGGTCGCGGACATCGTCAACGGAGAGATTTGAATACAGTCTAGCGGCCGGAACCGGCGGGCTACGTGCCAGCAGGAGCGGTGATAGCACGACGACTGACGGGGCCGGCGACGCCGACACCACGCAACCGGCGACCGAAACGAACGGCACCACGACGCCCACCTCGACTGCGACGGACCGGTTGTTGGATTCCCAAATCGCTGGACTGGAACTCACCTTTATAACGAATGCGGCCGTTTGTCTGACTGTTCGTACAATGAAAGCATTTGTCATGCGCGACATCGGCGAGACGGCCATCATCGAAAAAGAACGCCCCGAACCCGGTCCCCAGGACGCGATCTTGAAGCCCACGGAGGGGCTGATCTGCACCTCCGACTGTCACACCGTCCACGGCGCGATCGGCGAGCGTGAGGACCTCACACTCGGTCACGAAGTCGTCGGCGTCGTCGACGAGGTCGGCAGCGCAGTCGAGCACTTCGAGGCAGGCGATCGCGTCGCCGTCGGTGCGATCACGCCCGACTGGAACTCCCTGGCGGCCCAGGACGGCCACCCCTCCCAGTCGAATCAGGCCCTGGGCGGGTGGAAGTTCGCCAACGTCAAGGACGGCACCTTCGCCGAGTACGTCCACATCAACGACGCCGACGGGAACATGGCGAAGATCCCCGAGGGCGTCACCGACCACGAGGCCGCCTACGTCGCGGACATGCTTTCGACCGGCTTCGCCGGTGCCGAGCGCGGCGACATCCCGATGGGCGGGACCGTCGCTGTCTTCGCCCAGGGCCCCGTCGGCCTCATGGCGACGAAAGGGGCCGAACTGCAGGGTGCCGGGCGGATCATCGCCGTCGAGACCGTCCCCGAACGCAAGGAACTCGCCCGCGAGTACGGTGCGACCGACGTCGTCGACTTCGGCGAGGTCGATCCCGCCGAGGAGATCATGGAGCTGACCGACGGCGAGGGCGTCGACGTCGCCATCGAGGCACTGGGGGCTGACGAGACATTCCAGGACTGCATCAAAGTCACCAAGCCCGGCGGCACGGTCTCGAACGTCGGCTACCACGGCGACGGCGAGTTCCGGCACATCCCGCGCGCCGAGTGGGGCGTCGGCATGAGCGAGATCGACATCGTCAACGACCTCTGTCCCGGCGGCCGCCTGCGCATTCAGCGCCTGCTCCGGTTGCTCGATCAGGGCAAGGTCGACCCGACGAAGATGACCACCCACGAGTTCGAGTTCGACGATATTCAGGAGGCCTTCGAGATGATGGAAACGAAGGAAGACGGGATGATCAAGCCGCTGATCCACTTCTGAGGCGACTCGACGGCCTTCGTCGTGAGGATCACCCGTCCGAGATGGTTCAATTTCGGCGTCGTGAATCACGTCGTTCGGCACGGGGGAGGACGACCGACACCGTCGTTCGGCCGCCCCGTCGTTCGTAGCCGAGTTGGCCGCCGTAGCTTTCGACGAGCCACTTCGCCAGCCACAGCCCCAGGCCGCTGCTATGTGAGAGCTGGGAGATGGGCCGATCGTCGAAGACCGCCGCCCGGGCGAACTCCGGGATCCCCGGGCCGTCGTCGGTGATCGTCGCAACGGCCTGCTCACCGTCGGCGTGGGCCGCGATCCGGACGGTCGAACGCGTCTCAGCGCGCGAGCGAGTGGTCGTCGGCGGTGTCGTATCGGACTCGATGCCGCCATCGGGAGGCGCTGAGTCAGGAGCGGTAGATCCATGTTCGACGGCGTTCTCGACGAGGGCGTCGAGCGCCTCGGAGAGACGGTGGTCGCCAGTCACGGGGAGCGCCCCGGGCAGCGACGTCTCGAAGGCAACCGCGTCCGTTGTCCCGGCATGTCGATCGACGACGGTCCGAAGCGTCTCCGCGAGGTCGACCGTCGAGCGGTCGGACGAGACGTCGCCGAGGACGTCCCTGACGCGCCCGGCCGCCGCACTCAATTCCTCCAGATCGTCGGCGGCGGCCCGGATACGCCGCACGTGCTCTCGCTGGTCGTCGTCCTCGATCACGTCGAGAAGCGCATCCGTCGACAGCAGGATCTGTGAGAGATCGTTCCGGAGGTTGTGTCGGAGGACCCGATGGAGGACCTCGTGGTGGCGCTGCCGGCGGTGTTGGTCGGTGATATCGGTGTAGATCGCCAGCCCGTGGTTTCGTCCCTCGTGTTCGAAGGGGACGCCGCGGTAGCGAAACTCCCGCAGGCCGTCGGCCGTCTGGCGCGTGACTGTCGCCCAGTTGGCCTCGCCCTCGGCGGTGCGCTGGTCGAAGGTCGCGGCCTCGCCCGTCCGGTGAGTCGGGACGATGAACTCGTTGAGCGACTCGCCGACAATCGCCGCGCGGTCGTACCCGAACGTCTCGACGAATCCGGGGTTGACCGTCCGGACCACGGGGATGTTCTCGACCATCTCGATCTCGGCGACGGCGTCCTCCGTGAGTTCGAACAGGAGCCCGTATCGATCGGGCGCGTCGGTCATGCGCTCGGGGGCGTCGTATCATTCGTTCGGGGCACGACCGCGACCGATCCCGGGCGATCACCGGTCCGGAGCGCGCCCCGAACCGGCGTGTCGGCGGTGGGATCGGTCTCGACGGTCAGGACGCGACGATCGCCGGACGCGTCGAGGGTGAACGCCTGATCGGCGGCCCCGACGTAAAACGAGGCGACCGACGCCGCCACAGCCCCGCGATCGACGACGTTGAGGACCGTGTCGGTGGCCTCGAAGATCCCCTCGTCGTTCTCGAAGCGGGCCGCGCGGGCAGCCTCCTCGCCCAGTGTCGCGATCTCGCCGGCGATGTTACCGACGATCAGCAGTGGCTGCTCGCGCCGCCGGTCGGTCTCGCGGTTGACCGCGCCGAGCGACCGGGTCCCAAGATCGAAGACGTTCGTGTCGGACTGCCAGGTGTCGAACGCATCGAGAACGAACAGCCGATCGTTCGCCAATGTCGCCGAAAGGGAAAGGTCCCGATGGGCGAGCGCACCATCGAGCGTCTCACGATCGAGCCCAGGCGGCGGCGTCACCGAGACGGCGTTGCCGGTGGCGATCGCCCCGGCGACGAGCCCCGCGATCAGGTCGGCGATCGCCACATCCGAATACTGGAGGACGACCTGCCCGCCCTCGATCAGCCCGCCAGTGAGATCGTCGAGTCCGTCGAGCCCCGTCGAGATACGCGCGTGATCCCGGTCGGTCGTGACGCCCGAAAGCGCATCGCCGACTTCCCCGAGCATCGTCGTCTGTTCGGCCCGGCTCTCCCGGATCGAGGAAATATTGCCCCGGATCGACTGTGCACGGTCGGCGACGTCTTCGGCCGTCGTGGCGATCTGCTCGCTGGAGGCGGCCAGATCGTCAGTCGCCATCGAAACGGACTGGACATCCTCGGCCGTCCGGTCGACGGAATCCGAGACAGCCTCGAAGCGCTCGACGGCGGTCCGAACCGACGAGACCCCGGTCTCGATCTCCTCGACAGTCGTTTCCAGGGCGTCGACGGTCTCGTCCGTCGCAGTTCTCACTTCAGTCAGGCTCGTTTCGATGGCGTCGGCCTGCTCGCGTGATTCCGCGGCCAGGCCCTTGATCTCCTCGGCGACGACGGCGAACCCGTCCGCCGAGTCGTCGTCGGCGCGTGCGGCCTCGATCGAGGCGTTCAGCGCCAGCATGTTCGTCTGCTCGGCGACGTCGTCGATGCCGGCGACTGCCTCCTCGATGGCCGCGATGCGATCCTCGAGCCGGCGCACCTTCGCGGCCAGGTCCGAGCTGGTCTCCCGGACGCTCCGCACGACAGCCATCGCTTCCGTGGCAGCGTCGTGTCCCTCAGCGGCACGCTCACGAGCGTCGGAACTCTGTCGGGCAACCTCGTCTGCGGTCGCCGCGACTTCCTCGATGGTCGCACTCAGCTCCGAGACCGCCTCGACAGTGCTCGCCGCCTCCTCGGCCTGTGTGGCGGCGCTCTCGTCGATCGAGGAGAGTTGCTCGTCGACATCGGCCGACGTGGCTCGAAGCACCTCGATCGCCCCCTGGGCCGTCGCGATCGGGCGGTCGTTCGTCCGGTCCGATCCGTCGGTCGTGCTGTCCGCCGTCCCCCTCATGCAAACCCCTCGTCCAGTTCGGTTCTCGTTCCGTTCGGTTCGTCCAACTGAGACATCGTTACAGCACACATTCGCACACTGAATCGGGACGAACCGGGAATAGTTGAAACTGCGCGGGCGCGTCAAATCTTGCCCGGCCGGCCGGGGAAACTCCACAGGTCGACAGTTTCCGACCGGCCGACCGGGTCGTTCCGAAGGGGGTTTATCGCTCGCCCGGCGACCGGAAGACAATGCGCGTGACGTTTCTCGGGACGAGCGGCGCGGTGCCGACGACCGAACGCAATCCTTCGGCCGTGATGGTCCGGCGGGAAGGCGAGCGACTGCTTTTTGACTGCGGCGAGGGGACCCAGCGCCAGATGATGCACTTCGGGACGGGCTTCGATGTCGCTCACATCTTCGTCTCGCACATGCACGGCGATCACGTGCTGGGGATTCCCGGCCTCCTGCAGACGATGGATTTCAACGAGCGTGAGGAACCGCTGGCGATCCACGCGCCACACGGGACTCGCTCCCAGCTGGAGGCGCTCATCGGCGCGACCGGCGATCGACCGTCCTACCCGCTGCGGATCACACAGAACGGTCCCGGCGACGTGGTGCTCGACGCCGACGAGTACGAGGTTCGCGGGATCGAGACCGAGCACCGGACCCAGTCGCTCGGCTACGCGCTGGTCGAGGACGACCGCAAGGGCCGCTTCGATCGCGAAACGGCCGAGAACGAACTCGGCATCGAGCCGGGACCCAAGTACTCGAAACTCCACGCGGGGGAGCCAGTCGAACACGACGGGCGAACGATCCAGCCCGAGGAGGTCGTCGGCCCGCCGCGGCCGGGTCGGACGGTCGTCTACACGGGCGACACCCGTCCCGTCGAGGCCGTCCGCCGGGCCAGCGAGGACGCCGACCTGTTGATCCACGACGGGACGTTCGGCGACGACCGGGCAGAGCGTGCCCGGCGGACCGGCCACTCGACGGCGCGGGAAGCCGGATCGCTGGCGGCCGAAGCCGGCGCGAAGCGACTCGCGCTGACGCACATCTCGACCCGATATGCCGGGCGATCGGATCAGCTACTGGAGGAGGCTCGCGAGGCGTTCGGCGAGGCCGCCTTCGTCGCTGCGGACGGGCAGTCGATCGACGTCCCCTATCCGGACGACGAGTGAGTGAGCCCGTGACACGGCCTCAGACAACACGGAACAGTTACTTCGGGCCATCCACTGGCTAGGACAATGGCAAAGCAGCGGGCCGATGCTGCCGTCGCTCGGGCGTTTGAGACCATCTCGCCGTGGGGCGTTCGACTCGCCTGTGGCGGCGTGATCGCGGCGGCAGGACTGGCGGGCATCCTCGTCCCAGTCGTCCGTCTGATCGCAACGCCCGGTGGCGTGTCCGGCCCGGCGGTGGGGGCGCTCGTGCCAGCATTATTCAGTCTTGCTGTCTTCGGCGGCGGCTACTGGCTTGCACGGAGCGACCTCGACGGATCGCTGGCTGCCGCGGTCACAGTCTGGTGGTTCCTCGGGACCGCGTTCGGGACGTTCACGGCACTCGGTCTCGTCGGCTATCAGATCGGGTCAGGGGTCAGCGTCTCCGACCCGGCGATCGTGCTGAGCGGGATCGCGTCGATCGGCGGCGTCGGTGGGCTGCTGGTCGGCCGATACGACGCACAGAGCCAGCGTCGACGACAGGCACTCGAGCGTGAACACGAGCGGCTCGCCGACGAACGCCAGAAGCTCGCGCTGCTCAACCGGATCGTCCGCCACGATATCGGCAACGACATCCAGATCATCAGCGGCATGTCCGACCATCTCGAAGGGCACGTCGATGCGGAGGGGGCGGAATATCTCGATCGCATCCAGCGGACGACCGAAGAAGCGATTCAGCTGACTGAACAGGTACGGGCGTTCGTGGCGTCGCTGGGCGGTGAAAACCCCTCCGAATTGCGCCGGACCTCACTCCGGCGAGTGCTGGAGACCCAGACCGAGAACACTCGCGAAGTGTACCGGGAAGCAACGGTCACGCAGGTGGGCGAGATTCCAGACGTCGCCATCCACGCTGACGAACTCCTCTCGACTGTCTTTCACAACCTCCTCTCGAACGCGGTCGAACACAACGACCGGGCGAACCCCTACGTCGAGCTGTCAGTCGAACGCGACGGCGGGACAGTCGCCGTCTCAATCGTGGACGATGGCCCGGGTATCGCCCAACAGGAACGGATCCGACTTCGAAACGTCGACACTACCCCGGACATAGACAGCGAATCCGGGCTCGGGCTGTACATCGTGGGCATGCTCGTTGGTCGCTACGACGGGGCGATTTCGATCGACGACCGGGAGCCCCGTGGGACAATTGTCACTGTCAAGCTCCCAGTCGCCGACGGCGAATAGCGCCGGTCGTTACAATGTCTAGGGTCATCGACGGCGAATAGCGCCGGTCGTTACAATGTCCACGGTCATCGACGGCGAATAGCGCCGGTCGTCACCATCCCCCGGTCATCGACGGCGAATGAATCGGGACGCTACTGGTGACTGGCCGATACTGTCATCTGTGCCGGCGTGGAATGAAACGGCATGGAGCTTTCACACGTCGCGATATGGGTGACCGACCTCGACCGATCCCTCGACTTCTACGAGGCACTCGGTTTCGAGCGATCATGGTCGTTCACCGACGACGGGGTCGAGAACGTCTACGTCAGCGGTGACGGTGGCGAACTCCAGTTGCGTCACGACCCTGACCGAACGACGCCGATCGCACCGACGCGGGCCGACACCGACCACGTCGCGCTGGGTGTCGAGGACGAAGCTGCTGTCGAGGCGGCTGTCGAGCGGAGCCGCGACGCTGGCGGCTCGGTCATCGACGGCCCACACGTCGTCGAACCGGCCGACGCCTACGCCGCCTTCGTCGAAGACCCCGACGGCTACACCCTCGAGTTCGTCACATCGCTGGAGGGAGACCAATGACTGATCCGCGCCTCGCGCTCGTCTTCGACGACGGGTATCGCAGCGACTTCGACATGCTTCGACCGGCACTCGCGGACCTCGACGCCCCCATGACGCTGGCGATCGTCCCCGGGTGGCTCGGCGGCGAGAACCACATCACAGCCGACGAACTCGAAACGCTCGCCGAGGAGGGCCACGAGGTCCTCTCACACGGCCGCCGTCACCGCTACCTGGGAACCCATCGGGTAACGGCCGACGCGTTAGCTGGCGACCGTCGAGTTTCCCTGGACAACCACGTCTTCCCCGATGACGCCCACGGCGTCTACGTCGGCGACGACTACGAGATCACCGACGGCGAGGAGAGCGAGACGGTGACACTCGCCGGGAAGATGGGAACTGACGAGGAGCCGATCATGGAGTTCGAGACGGCGATTTCGGGCGATTACACCGCCGGCGAAGCGGTCGTCCGCCCGACGATGGACACGATCGAGGACGAAATCGTCGGCGTCCGTGAGGAATTCGACGACCTGGGCTTCGATCCGACGGGCTTCGTCTTCCCGTATGACGCCACCGATCCGCGAGCTTGGGACATCGCGACCGACGAGTACGACACGATCGCGAACGCCGCGGTGCGGTCGCTGCCGAACCCGCCGGGGACGCTCCCGACGAACTGGCGGCGGTACTACCTCCAGACGAGCCATCAGACCCGGCCGGAACTCGCGGCCTACCTCGATACGCTCGCCGAGCAGGGCGGCGTGGGGATTCTCGCGGGCCACAGCGACTGGGAGTCCGTCCCCGAGGAACGCGTAACCTGGACCGTCGAGGCCGCCCGCGAGCGCGGGATCGAGGTGACGACGCTCCACGAGGCAGCCGAGCGCTAAACGAAGCACTACCGTCTCACTGGCAGTGTTTAGTTTAGCAGGAATCGCTTCCAACAGCCAGAAAGCCCCGAGTGGCTCCGATCGAGGGCCTCGTTGCGCTCCTCACTGCGTTTCGGTGTCCGCTCACGGGCGCTTCGCGCCCGTTCGCGCGTGCCGAGGCGCTACGCGCCTCGCGCCTTACTTCGGCCGTCGTCCCGGAGCCACTCGCCCCTTTCAGTCCCGCCCATGCCGGTTGACCAACCGGCCTCGAGTGGGACTGAAAGGGGCCGCGCTCTCAGCGCACCCCGACGACGCAAGCACCTGCCGGAGCGCAGCGAGTCGCGGTAGCTGAGAGCGCGGGGGCTTTCTGGCTGTTCTCAACCGTGACTCGATTAACTAAACACCGCCGTCTCACTTCGGCGAGGTTTCAAGACCCAGGAGCGCCTATTCCTCTGTAATGGCGACCCAGCAGTATCGAATTGTTTCCGCCGAGGACTCGGAGATCCACGGGGAGCCCCACATCGAGGGAAGCCGCGTTACTGTCCGAGATGTACACGGACGCGTCGAACAGCGCGGACTCGTCCCCGAACGAGTCGCCGAGCGGTACAACCTGGACATCGCAGACGTCTACGAGGCACTCGCGTATTATCACACCAATCCCGAGGAGATGCGACGGGTCGAGAAACGCCACGACCGAGCCGCCGCCGAGGCCAGAGAGCGGTCGTCGCTCACGCCACCCGACAGCTGACCGATGGCGTATCGGCTCATCCTCGACGAGAACGTCGAGCACGAGGTGGCCCATCGGCTCGAGAACTACGGCCACGACGTCGAGCACGTCGATTTCGTACCCGAGCTCGGGAAGGGGACTGCCGACCAGCCGATCGCGCGGTATTCACTCGACACCGATCGCGTGATCGTGACGTACGACGACGACTTCGTCCTCGAGGTGGACGAAGGCCAGTATCGGGCGGTGTTGTATTTCGACGACGCGGCGCTGTCCGTCGAGCAGGTCTCGGACATCATCCACACTGTTTCTCGGAACTACCCACAGGAAGCGTTGCAGGGCCTCGAGTACGTCGGCGAGGAATGGCTCTGAGCGACGGCCCGGTCACCTCTCACCGCGAATGGAATACGCTCCGTCCGTGAAAACCGTCTCTGTATATTTGACTCAGCCTGCCCGAGTCGCGCCCTGTGTCTCCCATGAGAGGACTGACTGTTGCAGATCGTGCGAAATCAACGTGCCTCGTTCCCGACAATCGACATCATGAGGAATTTTTGCGCCGGCGGCGTCATGGGTTTATACTGCTGAGACACCTAGGGGCCACCGTGCAACGGACGGCTGCCCTGGACGACGTGATCTTCGGCGTGGACGTCCAGAGCGGGGACGTGCGGGGGGATGCGCCCTCCTACGCGCTGGTCATCTTCGACGGCGAGAGCATCGACCGGGACGTGGTGAGCCGCCGGAAACTCCGGCGACTCATCGACGACGAGGAACCCGCCATTGTCGCCACGGACAACATGTACGAACTCGCCGCGGATAAGGACGCCCTCGTCCACTTTCTCCGGGAGTTACCCGATGGAACACGTCTCGTGCAGGTGACCGGCGACGAACAGCCCGAACCGCTCTCGCGAGTCGCCTCCCGTCATGGTGTGGCCTACGGCAAGGATCCGATGAAAGAGGCCGAGGCCGCGGCCCGGCTCGCGGCCGGCAACGTCGGCTACGCGGTGTCGGCGTTCTCCGAAACGACCGAGGTGAAGGTCTCCCGCGGCCGCTCGACCGGCGGCGGTGGGGGCTGGAGCGAGGATCGCTTCACCCGACGGATTCACGGTTCGGTCAAGAAGCTCGCCCGCGAGGTCGAACGCGAGCTCGAGGCCGCGAATCTCGAATACGACCGCGATGTAACCGAGAAGTACGGCGGCTTCTCGAACGCGATCTTCGAGGTCGAGGCCCCACCGGAAGACATCCCCGTCTCGCGGGAACGGTCGGGCGACACCAGGATCGAGATCGAGCGCGAGCGCTTAGAGGGTATCGAGTTCGAGCCCCTGGCCCACCGGCGCGATCACGTCGTCGTCGGCGTCGACCCGGGGACGACCACCGCCGTCGCCGTCGTCGGACTCGACGGCGAGGTCCTTGAGGTCCACTCGACCCGGACTGCGGACACCGCCGCAGTCATCGAGTGGATCATCGAACGCGGGCGACCGATCGTCGTCGCCGCGGACGTCACGCCGATGCCCGAGACCGTCGAGAAGCTCCGCCGGAGTTTCGACGCCGCCGCCTGGACGCCCGACAGCGACCTCCCCGTCGACGAGAAACTCCACCGAACCCGCGAAGCGGCCACCGACAACGATCACGAGCGCGACGCGCTGGCGGCCGCCCTCGAAGCCTACGACGATCACGCGGACCAGTTCGAGCGAGTCGCCGCGAAAGTCCCACCGCGCGAAGAGGTCGGCCCCGTGCTGGCTCGCGTGGTCGCCGGCGAGGAATCAGTCGAGAGCGTGCTGGACGATCTCGCGGACGAGGAGGGCGAACCCGCGGAGACGACCGAACACACCCCGCGGGAACTCACCGCCGAGGAAAAGCAGATCAAGCGGCTCCAGGACCGCGTCGAGCGCCTGGAATCCCACGTCGAAGACCTCAACGAGACGATCGAAACGAAAGACGGGACGATCAGCGACCTCCGGGACAAACTCGAATCGGCCCGCAGCGAGCAGCGGGCGGAGACCCGCAAGCGGCGGGAAGTGACCCGCCTCGAACGCGAGAACGACCGGCTCGAACGCGAACTACAGAGCGAGCGTGAGCGAGTCGAGGACCTGGAAGGCAAGCTCGAACGCCTGAAAGCCCTCTGGAAGCTCGATCACTCCAATTTCGCCGAGGTCGAGGAGACCAAGGAGGGGCTCGTCCCCGTGAAGGTCGTCGAGAAGTTCACGACCGCGGCGATCGAGGACGCCGACGACCGGTTCGGCCTCGCGGAAGGGGACATCATCCTCTTTCGGGACGCGACGGGTGCGGGTCGATCGACCGCCGAGCGACTCGCCGAACTCGACCCACGGCTCGTCCTGCGGACCGGCGGGCTCTCTGACGTTTCCGACGAAGTGCTCTTCGAGGAGGACGTCCCGGTCGCGCCGGCCGACAGCGTCACCGTCCAGGAAGTGGACGAACTCGCCGTCGCCCGCGAACGTGAGGTCGAGGAAGCCATCGAAGAGTGGAAAGAGTACGCGAGCGAGCGCAAGAAGGCCCGGACCGCGGAGATGGTCGACACGCTGATCAGCGAACACCGGGCGTCGGGTCGGGGCGGGGGATGACGCGCCGGCGACCGTCTGTGACCGTCCGGGGGCGACGGGAACCCGTACCGATTTCACCGTCGCCGTCCGAGCAGCCCACATGGAACAATTCGTCGCCGAGAACCTTGATCGGTACGGAGACACCCAGGGTGTCCTGCCCGAGCGACTGGACGCAATCGGCGAGCAGTACCGCCAGCAGGGCCACCTGACCCGCGATCAGTTGTACGAACTGGCCTACGAGACCGCAACACGGAGTGCGTATCACGTCGAGTCCAATCCAGAGGACCGGTGCATCGAGGTGACCCGTAACGTCCGAACAGTCGAGGGCGATTTCTCGCAGGTGCAGCTGCTCTCCGGCCTCTCGGGGTTCAAGGCCCCCGTCGCCTCGGCCGCCCTGACGGCGCTCGATCCCGACCGCCACGCCGTAGTGGACACGCGCGTCTGGGCCGCCCTGGAACGGCTGGACTACCTCGAGGGCCGCAAGGAGAACTTCGACGCCGCCGACTACGTGGCGATGATCGAACCGATCCGCGAAATCGCCGACGAGACAGGGCATTCGCCGGCAGACGTCGGTTACGCGCTGTTCGCCTACGACGACCACGTCCGGGAAGGCACACTTCACTGACTGTTCGTCGTGAAGACTCGGATAAGCGCGCTGAATCGAACGGCGTCGGACCTTACTCAGGGCCAGGTTCCTCGGGAACCGACGAGTCACCGCGAAGTTTGGCGGCGACGACGGCGATGGTTGCGAACAGTACAGCACCGACAGCGAGTTTCTTTTTCGAACTCATATCATCCCGTTGGTCGCTATGGGATATAAACCGACGACCAGAGCTTCCGAGCCAGCAGTACGGGGATCAAGGACGGTGGTGCCGACGATTTGTCCGCCAGTCGGGCGCTGTGATCACCAAACGGAATTCTTAGGCCCGCCGATCACCCAGGACGGCTATGCGCGATCACTTCGAACTCCAGGCGTACGACGCCATGGGGCGGCTCGGCGAGTTGACCGTCCCGCGGGCGGACGTCACCGTCGAGACGCCCGCACTGCTGCCGGTCATCAACCCCCACCACGAGACGATCGATCCCGGACGGCTGGCGGAGTTCGGAGCCGAGATCCTGATCACGAACAGCTACGTCATCTACGGGAGCGACGAGGTCCGAGAGCCGGCGCTCGACGATGGATTGCACGACCTGCTGGATTTCGACGGCGCGATCATGACCGACTCGGGATCGTTTCAGCTGGCCGAGTACGGCGAAATCGACGTCAATACGACTGAGATCCTCGAATTCCAGCGTGAGATCGGATCGGACATCGCGACGCCGGTGGACATCCCGACGCCGCCCGACGCCGACCGCGAGCAGGTCGGCCGGGAGATGGAAACGACACAGGCTCGACTCGAAACGGCCGCCGACTTCGACGCCGGGGAGATGCTGCTCAACGCACCAGTCCAGGGGGCGACCTACCCCGACCTTCGGGAGCAGGCCGCTCGGGACGCGTACGCGACGGGGCTCGATGTCTTTCCGATCGGCGCGGTCGTCCCCCTGTTGAACGACTACCGCTACGGGGAGATGGTCGACGCCGTCGCCGGGGCAAAGCGCGGCCTCGGCGAGGACGCCCCGGTCCACCTCTTCGGCGCGGGCCATCCCATGATGTTCGCCCTCGCCGTCGCGGCCGGCTGTGATCTGTTCGACTCGGCGGCCTACGCCCTGTACGCCCGCGACGGCCGATATCTGACCGTCCGCGGGACCGAACACCTCGACGAACTCGAACACTTCCCGTGTGAATGCCCCGTCTGCTCGGCCCGAACTCCCGCGGAGTTGCGCGACCGGCCGACTCACGAGCGTACCCAGCTACTGGCCGAGCACAACCTCCACGTGTCCTTCGGCGAGATGCGCCGTATCAAGCAGGCAATCCGGCAGGGGAATCTGCTGGAACTTGTCGAGACCCGCGCTCGCGCCCACCCGACAATGCTCGACGGCTACCGGGCACTGCTCGACCACGCCGAACAGCTCGAACGCACCGACTCCGCCTCGAAGGACGCCTTCTTCTACCTTTCGGGGGAGAGCGCCGACCGCCCGGAGGTCCGCCGCCATCACGACCGCCTCGCGCGGCTGTCACCGCCCGCGGACCTCCTGCTCGCGACCGATCCCGACGCCCACGCCGGGGCCGACGCGGACGTCTGGGCGGTCGAGCCTCCCTTCGGGCCGGTCCCGCGTGGCCTCGATCAGACCTATCCACTCACGGCGGAGCTGCCCGACCGGCTCGACGACCGGGCCTACCGGGCCGCTGCTCGTGGCGTGAATCGTCTCGCAGAAACGAGTGACGCCGCGATCACGCTCGTCGACGACGGCTGGCCGGCAAGCGCGCTCGACCTGCTCGCCGAGGGCGTGGACATCGACACGACAGTCGAAGAGTGACAGACGCTCACCGGATCGCTCGGCTGGATCGACTGCCGGCATCGCCGAACCCGGTAAGGTCTGACAGCACCCGTGCGTTTTCCCGTCGGGTCGCCGTTTCGCCAGTATGAGTCAGTTCGACCGGACGAAAGAGTCCGGACACGAATCGGGGGCAGGGACCGAGACCGGTCCGGGACCGGCCCGGACCGAGTCGCGGATCCCGCCGGCGGAGGTCTTTTCCATTCTGGGCAACGACACCCGGGTGGCGATCCTCCAGGCGATGCTGGAACTCGGTGCGGACGAGCAGCCGGTCAGCTTCACGGCCATCTTCGAGCAGGTCGACATGGCCGACAGCGCGAACTTCAGCTACCACCTCGAACAGCTGACGGGCCACTTCCTCGCCCAGCGTGAGGACGGCTACGTGTTCAGATATCCCGGCCGGAAGGTCGTGAGTTCGATCTTCACGGGCACGCTCACCGAACGCGCCCAGCTCGGCTTTTTCCCCGTCGAGGGGTCGTGTTACGATTGCGAGGGGCCGCTACACGGCTGGTACGTCGACGACGAACTCACCATCGGCTGTACGGACTGCGGGACGATCCAGGTCAGCTACCCGTTCCCCGCCGGCGGCCTCGACGACCGCTCGACCGAGGACGTCCTCGAAGCCTTCCAGCACTACGTCCGCCATCACTACTGTCTGGCGGCCGACGGCGTCTGTCCCGAGTGTACCGGCTCGATCGAGTCCGATCTCGTCACCGATCCCGAGGAGGACGCCCTCGATGTCGCCGTCGAACACGTCTGTCAGCGCTGTGGCTACCGCCTGGAGTCGACTGTCGGCATCACGATGCTCGATGTCGCCGACGTCCTGGTGTTCTTCTCGAAGCGCGGCGTCGACCTGAACGCCGAGCCGTTCTGGCACTTCGACTGGTGCGTCAGTGACAAGCGAACGGAGATCGTCGACGACGAGCCGCTCCGTGTCCGGCTGACTCTCCACTGTGCAGGCGACGAACTCCGCGTCCTGCTCGACGAAACCGTCTCCGTGATCGACACTGCAGTCGTCGAACGCCTCCCGGAGTAGCGCGGATGGCGAACGTCTCAGATACCCAACTGTATTCGGATGCAGCAAGGGCTCATGTCGATCGACCTCGTACGGAGCGTGTATGACGCAGTCACTGACTGGACGGATCGTATCGACGACATGGACGACGCGGACGATCCTGCTGAGGGATCGGTAACGATGGTCGAGGCCGAGCAGTTCCGGGCCGTCCTCGGGCAGTTCGCGACCGGCGTGACCGTCGTGACGCTGCCGGGCGACCCGCCCCACGGCATCACCGTCAGCGCCTTCGCCAGTCTGTCGATGGACCCGCCGCTCGTGTTGATCTCGCTCGACCACGACACCGACGCCCACCGGCGACTCGACGACGGGGACGACGACGGGTTCGCCGTCAACATCCTCGCCCGCGACCAACGCGAGGTCGGCGAGTTCTTCGCGGGGATGACCGACGATGGCGATCCCCTCGCCGAAGCGACCGACGCGCCGGCCACGGGTGCGCCCGTCTTCGACGACGACCTCGCGTACGTCGACTGTTCGGTGTACGATAGCTTCGAGGCGGGCGATCACACGGTCTACGTCGGGAAGGTCGAAGCGGCCGAGTTGTTGAACCCCGAGGCCGAAGCGCTCACCTACCACCGCGGCGAGTGGGGCACGATTCCGGCGCCGGCGGACAACGCCTGACTACCCAGCGAAGCCACTTTTCGAAAGCGAGCGACGCCAGCCCACCGCGAGCCACAACTATCTCGACCGTCGCCGTAGTCGGGTGAGTCACGGCCGCGGCGTTGCATCCTGTCTTTCGCGAAAAAATGCCCACTGCAGTGTGTTCGAGACGACGTCGCGTATCTACTCGAACAGTTCGACGGCCTGCTCGAAGCGCGCGGCGGGTTCCTCCCAGTCGACGACCTCGAAGAAGTTCTCGACGAACTCGCCGCGGGCGGGCCCGTAGTCGTGGTAGTAGGAGTGCTCCCAGACGTCCAGCGCCAGGACGGGGTGGCTGCCCCAGAGCGCGCCCTGGTCGTGTTTGTTGACGACGACATTGCGAAGCTGGTTGCTGAACGAATCGTAGACCAAAAGCGCCCAGCCGCCGGCCCCACTGGCGGCAGCCTCGAACTCGCCCTTCCAGGCGTCATAGGAGCCGAAGTCCTCCTCGATTCGCTCGCGGAGGTCGCCCGCGGGTTCGTCGCCACCCTCCGGGCTCATCGACTGCCAGAAGAGGTCGTGCAGGACGTGGCCGGAGCCGTTGTGCGTGACGTTGCGGATCGCGCCGGCCGAGGAGTCGAACTCACCGGCCTCGCGGTTCTCGGCGAGGGTTTCCTCGGCGGCGTTCCAGCCGTTGACGTAGCCCTGATGGTGGGTGTCGTGATGCCAGCGCAGTACCTGCTCGGAGATGTGCGGTTCCAGTGCGTCGTAGTCGTACGGTAGCGGCGGTAGCTCGTAGTCGCTCATGGTAGGCAATTTGATCTGATGAACGTGAGGGATATGAACGTTCTCTGTAGCGGATTTTAGAAGGATATTTGATATTCAAATTTCGACTCTTGAACGGTTATTGGCGGATATAGACCATCGATTCGAAATAATTATACTCATTTTGATTGTTTTCACTTGCCGCAAAGAAATGCCGGATATAGTCGAATCAGATCAAATATCGTATATATATATATATATATATAGCGTATCGCCGGGCTGAGACAGACGATTGGGAGGGCGGCGGCGGATCGGTTTCGGACTGAGAGCGTTCGGGACTGGAAAGATAGTTGTGAGCGCGTCTCCGAATGGGTTCCATGACCGAGTATTTCGAAGTGATCGACCGGGACGGGGCCGCCAGGATCGGCGACCTCCGGCTGGCCGCGTCGATCACCACGCCGGCGCTGATCGACGACGTGGTCGTCGACGGCGGTGACCTCTGGACTGAAGATCGCCAGGTCCCCGATGGCAGCGACGACGAGTTGACGGTCCTGCCCCACCGCGGGTTCCCGGCCGGGACGCCCGATGAAGTTCAGACAGCGTTCGATCCCGCGGTCCCGGACGTCGAGTATCCCAGCGCCGCCGTCATCTCCCCGGAGACGGCTGCCGATCATGGCACCGACGCGTACGTCCTCGCCGGCGGGGCCGGCCTGGTCGGCCACAGCGAGGCGTTCGTCGACGCCGTTGTCGAGACTCGCGAGTCGATCCCGCCGGACGCCGGCCTCTACCTTCCGGGCGTCGCCTCGCCAGGCAACGTCGCGACGCTGGCCTACGCTGGGGTCGACCTCTTCGACACGGACCGCGCCGTCGTCCGTGGGACGCAAGGCTGGTATCTCACCCGCGACGGCGAGTATCGAGTCGACGACCTCGACGAACTCCCGTGCTCGTGCCCGGCGTGTCAGCAGGACGCTGCGGATTTCGACCGCGAAGACTGCGTGGAGCACAACACGAACGTCCTCGACGCCGAACTCCGGACCGTCCGCAACCGGATTCGAAATGGGGAACTTCGGGACTACATCGAGGGCCAGGCCCGCCACGAGCAGTGGCTGACCGCGGCGATGCGTCGGCTGGACGACGAGTACGACTACCTCGAAGGGCGGACGCCGCTACTCCGAAAGGCCGAGATCACGGCGTCGACCGACGACACGCTCCGGCGGGTCGAGATTCAGCGCTTCGCCGAGCGGGTTACCGACCGCTACCGGAACCGCTTCGATGCCCCCCTCGTTCTGGTTCCGTGTTCGGCGACGAAGCCATACAGCGACTCTCAGAGCCACGGCCAGTTCCGCGAGGCGATCAACTACCGCGGGCACGTCGCCTCGATGACCTCGCCGATCGGCGTCGTCCCCCAGGAACTCGAACTCACCTACCCGGCCCAGCACTACGACACCGTCGTCACCGGCCGGTGGTCCGAGACGGAGATCGAATTCGTCGCGGATGTGCTCGAAGCCTACCTCGTTGCCAACGACTACCCGCGCGTGATCGCCCACGTTCCCGAGGACTACCGGGCGATCACCAAGCGCGTCGAGGATCGGCTGGATCGGGAGTTCGAGTACACCGTCGCCGATCACCCCACGACTGACGAATCACTCGCGAACCTCTCGGAAGCGCTCGCGGGCGAGCAAAAGTACCGCAAGCGCGAGCGCCAGCACAACGTGATTCGCGCCATCGCCGATTACCAGTTCGGCGCGGGCGCTGGCGACGAACTCTTCGGGGACTTCGAGATCGAGAGTCGCTATCCGAAGCTCAGAGTCCGGGACGGCGACGGCGAGCAACTCGCCGCGATGGTGCCCGAGTACGGCGTGCTCGCGCTGACGCTCGCCGGCGCTCGACAGTGGGTCGACGCTGACGTCCCCACGAAGCGCGTGGAAATCGATGACTTCGTCCCCCACGGCAGCGTCCTCGCGCCGGGGATCATCGACGCCGACGAGTCGATCCGCGTCGGTGACGAAGTGATCTTCGAAGGACCCTCGGCGTTCGCGATCGGCCGGGCGAACATGAGCGGACCGGAGATGGTCGACAGTTCGCGCGGGATCGCCAGCGAGGTCCGCCACGTCGAAGAAAAATGAGCACCCGCTCCCGGCAGGCTGATCGATCGCTGCGGTGGCTGGTCGTCCTCGTCGTCACGGCGATCCTCTTCGTCGCGGCGGTCGTCGAACCTTCGTCGGATATCGCCCGATCGGGACCGTTCGGCCTGCTCACACAGGCGACCTGGCTGCACGTCTTCGGCTACGCCTTTTTCAGCCTGACGCTGGTGTACGCACTGCTGGATACGCCCGACGAGCCGGCGCTCCATCCAGCGGTCGTCCCCATCATCGTCGTCGCCTACGGCACCCTGCTCGAACTCGTTCAGTTGTTTATTTCCTACCGATCGTTTGCCGTCGGAGACATCTTCGCGGACGCGGTCGGGGCCGTCGTGGTGGTCGCCGTGTGGGCCTACGGCCGGGCCGCGCTGTCGGCACTCGGGTTTCGGCGATCGTGAGATGATCTTGATGGGATCGTCGATCACAAGGTAGGGACGCAGGGGCTTTAGGCACTGACCGGCTATCACTGCTCAATGAGCCAGCCGAGTCCGGACGTCTACGAGCAGGGACGGGGCATGGACGCCCACAACAAAGTGATGCGGGAGATCCGCTCCCGCAACGACGCCTCCTACGAGCCCGACGAACCAACCCGGGTCTGGATCGACCGGGACAACACGCCCGACGGCGTCGTCGATTCGCTGACGATCGTCCTCAACACCGGCGGGTGTCGGTGGGCGCGTGCGGGTGGCTGCACGATGTGTGGCTACGTCGCCGAGAGCGTCGACGGCGGGACCGTCGCCCACGAAGATCTGCTCGCCCAGATCGACGCCGCCCTGGAACAGGAGCGCGAGACCCACGACGGCACCTGCCGGCAGGTCAAGATCTACACGTCGGGGAGTTTCCTCGACGAGCGCGAGGTCCCGGCCGAGACCCGGAGGGCCATCGCCGATCGCTTCGGCGACCGCGACCGGATCGTCGTCGAATCGCTCCCGGACTTCGTCAATCGGGAGAAGATCGCGGACTTCCGCGAGCAGGGCCTGGAAACGGATATCGCGATCGGTCTGGAGACGGCGACCGACCGAGTCCGCCACGACTGCGTCAACAAGTACTTCGACTTCGCCGACTTCGAGGATGCCTGCACGGAGGCCCTCGCCGCCGACGCCGGCGTGAAGGCCTACCTGCTCATGAAGCCGCCGTTCCTCAGCGAGAGCGAGGCCATCGTGGACATGATCTCCTCGGTCGAGCGATGTGCGGCCGTCGATGGGTGTCACACCGTCTCGATGAACCCCACCAACGTCCAGCGCTACACGATGGTCGAACAGCTCTATTTCGACGGCGGCTACCGCCCGCCGTGGCTCTGGAGCGTCGCCGAGGTCCTCCGGGAAACGGTCGAGGAAGACGTGACCGTCGTCTCGGACCCCGTCGGCCACGGCAGCGACCGCGGACCGCACAACTGCGGGGAGTGTGACGAGCACGTCCAGACGGCGATCAAGGACTTCAACCTCCGGCAGGACCCGAGCGTGTTCACGCAGGTCGAGTGTGAGTGTGAGCGAACCTGGGATGTCGTCCGGGAGCGCGAGAAAAGCTATTCGTTGCCGCTGGCGCAGTGAGTCAGGCCGAGTCGTCGGTGACGGCCATGAGCCGCGGCAGGGCTTCGTCCCGCACCAGTTTCGCACCCGCGATCAAGAGGAGCGCGCCGACGACGATTTCCCAGACGCCGACCATCTGCTGGCCGGCGGCGAGACTCTCGAAGCCCGCGGATTCGGCGAGAAATCCGACGAGCGTCAACACGCCGGCCAAAAGCGCCATCGCGACGCCGGTGAGTTGCTCGGCTATGACGTCTAACATACACGGATCTACGAGAACCGGCGATTATGACTCTTTCCGTTCCGTCGTCGGCGTCGAGACGACGGTGGGCTCGGACCAACTGCGCCGGATCGACCGGAACCACGGGTCGGCAGGTGCCGGTCACCAGCATAATTTTTGTTCTATCGTTGTGCATTTTCGATATGGACATCTACCGCCGGCGGGCCCTGGCACTCCTCGGCTCGGCGAGTATCACGGCGATCGCCGGCTGCAGTGGGATCGCCGCTCCGGGCCAATCCTTCGAAGACCGAACGGCACTCACAGCTGACGACGGCGGCACTGGCGACAATTTCGGCCACGAGGTCGCGGTATCGGCGGACGGATCGATAGTGCTCGTCGGCGCATCTCGAGCAGACACGCCCGACGGGACGGAAACAGGCGCTGCCTACGTCTTCGAACGAACAGACGGATCGTGGACCCAAAACGGGAAGCTCGTTCCCGAAACGATAGAGGAAAAGTCTATGTTTGGATTCGGTGTGGCACTGTCGGCTGACGGCAGGACGGCTGTCGTCGGATGCGCGTTCGACGAGCGACGCGAGACACGCCCATCCGGCGCGGTGTACGTCTTCGAACGCGTCGACGGGGAGTGGATTCAGCGGGCGAGGCTGATCGAGGACATGGCAGACGACCCTGCAGACAGATCTGCAGCGTATACCGATGCACTCGGTGAATCCGTCGCAGTCTCGGCCGACGGCGAGACGGTCCTGGCCGGCGCACCGTTCCACGCTGTCAGTGGGAGCAGCGGTGCGCCGCCGGTGTCGGGCGGGTCGGACTTCGAAAACCTGGTTGCGTCCGTCTGGAACCCGATCGGTCCGGCACCGGGGGCGGCGTTCGTCTTCGAGCGATCCGACGGCGAGTGGCACCAGACCGCGAAGTTCGCCACCGGCGAATGGCAGGGACAGAGCCACGTGGGATCGGCCGTCGCGCTCACGGCAGATGGGTCGAAAGCATTCGTCGCCTCCCAGGGACGCAGTTCGGTTTCCGTGTTCGAGCGCGTTGACGGATCCTGGACCGAATCATCGGCGCTCCCGATCGATGATGACGTCTTCCTGAGGCGCGACGGTGTGATCGGCATCTCGACTGACGGAACGACGGTGGTCACCGGGGACTACGGCGGTCCGGCAGCCGTCTTCGAGTGGGCGGACGGCGAGTGGACCCAATCGGCGACACTCGAAGCCAGCCCCACGGAGGACCCCTGGAGTAACGCGAATGTCGCGCTCTCCGGTGACGGCGATACGGCCCTCATCGTCAGAGAGAGTGGCGAGCGGAAGAATGCCGTCGAGGCTTTCACTCGGTCGGGAAGCTCCTGGAGCCGAAAGACGGTACTCACGACTGGCGATGACAGACCGGAAATGGGTTTCGGGGCGTCACTGGCCCTCTCCGGTGACGGCACGACGGCCGTCGTCGGTGCTGCTGGCGCAGCATTCGTCTTCGAGTGAGTGGATCACCGGGAGAGATCCAACGTTGACGTTCGTAACTCCGTGGACTGCCGCCGAAGGTTTCCGAGACGCGTGACGAAATCGTTATACTTTGGCCCGAGATATTCGAGATTGATGGCACCGACCCGGAACATGGACTACGCAGCGTGGACGAAAAACAGCTTTCTCCTCGGCGTTGGCCTCCTGACGATCGGCGCGTTGGGCCACATCGTCGGTCCAGCACTCGTCGGTCAGTTAGAGGGGTGGGTATCGACGCTCCTGCTCGATCTGGAGATCCTCGGCGTGTTGATCGGTCTGATCGCGCCGCTCGTGTTCGGCATCGTGCTCCCGCTGACGGAGTAGCGGCCTGGATCACGGCGACGGTTGAGACAAAAATGGGCCCAGCTCAGAAGAACGCGGCCGCTTCCGCGGCGTAGTCCTCTGGCGGCACGTCGACGACGCTCTCGTCGTGGAGCGTGGCGAAGAACGGTGAGTCCGACCAGTAGTACTCCTCGAAGACCGCCCGCGCGATCAGGTCGATCACCGGCGGGTTCGAGAGGTCACCGTCCTGGAACGTGATCGCGAGGTTGAAACTGTTGTGGCCGGCTGACCCGTAGTACCGGAGAACGTTGACGATCCCGGCCGCCAGGTCCTCGACGACCGGATCGGTCGGATCGGGGACGTCCACGCCCGGCGCGACGCCGCGGACGTGGCGGTGGTGTTTCGGCGCGTAGGGCGCGACCCACTCGACGGCTCCGGTGGAGCCGATGTATCGGTCGGTCTCGGTCGTCTCCGAGACCGCGTCCTCCCAGTAGGAGGCGTCGTGTTCATCTCGGTAGGCGCGGGCCGCTTGGGCGCGGTCGGCCTGGAGGTTCGTCCCGCACTCGTCGATCAGCGTCTGCATGTGGGGATGGATGATGCTGCTGCCGGCCGGCCGCAGGAAGTTCATGTTGATCGAGGCGTACTCGTCGGCGGCGTCGGACTCGAAGGCAGTGGTGACGAACTCCAGGGCAGCCGCCAGCCCGTCGGTGAACTGCTCGACGGTGAACTCGTCGATCGGGACGTAATGATCGTCGGTCAGCACGACGACGTTGGAGTGATCGCCGTAGGGGTTGAGGTTCGGGAACGACGTCGCCTCGCCCCACTCGCCGCGGTCGAAGCCGACCCAGTCGGGGTAGGTGGGCGTCGCCTCTTTGACCATTTCGGGGCAGAAGAAACATCCCTCGCTGTCCCCGACGACGGCCTCGATGTCGGGGTCGCCCTCGGGCCGGACGAAGTTCTCCGAGACGATCCGGCTCTGGCGGCCGGTGAGTGGATCCTCCCGGATCTCTGTCTCGACGGAGACCTCCTCGAAGTCCTCGAGCGGGCTGTGGAACCAGGTCGTCTGGATCGCGGGGTCACATTCGAACGTCATCGGTCCGACGTACGGCCAGCGCGCTAAAAAAGCTACCCGCGGCGTTCCTGGCTCACTGATCGACCCCGGACCCGGCGGTTTTTGGTATGGGCGGTCGTTCGGTGGCGTATGACCGACTGCGTGTTCTGTGCGATCGTCGAGGGCGACGTGCCGAGCGACACCGTTCACGAAACTGATGACGCGCTGGCGTTTCTGGACGCCAACCCGCTCGCGAAGGGGCACACGCTCGTGGTTCCGAAAACGCACCACGAGCGACTCGGCGATGTCCCGCCCGAGGAAGCCGAGGGGTTCTACGCTGCGCTTCACGAGGTTGTCCCTGCCGTCGAGGCGGCTGTCGACGCGCCCGCGACGACCGTCGCCGTCAACAACGGCGAACCCGCCGGCCAGGAAGTTCCGCATGTCCACGCCCACGTCGTCCCGCGGTTTCCGGACGACAGTGCCGGACCGGTCCACGCCCTGTTCACCGATCGGCCACGGATTGGGGACGCCGAGCGGGAGTCGATCGTGGCCGACATCGCCGCCAATATCTGACGACAGTTGGTGTCTTCCAAGCGTGAAATCAGTAGATTAATTACGCATAGTTGTCTGGTTTGGTATGCTGTGCACGCTCCAGGCACATCGGGGGAATGCCCGGAATGTTCGGGGGAACTGCTGCGTGACGGCCGCGAAACGATCTGCCACGACTGTGGGCTGGTCGTCTCCGAAGCACGGATCGACCGGGGTCCGGAGTGGCGGTCGTTCGACGACGACACAAGTGACCGTCGGCGCACCGGACCACCGGTCTCGCGGTCGCGCCACGATCACGGGCTGTCGACTCGGATCGGTCGCGACCGTGGCGCACCGCCGCGACGCCGACGACGGATCGCGCGGTTGCGCCGACAGCACCGACGGTCACAGACGGCTTCGAAAGCCGAGCGGAACCTGATGTACGGCATCATGGAGATCCGCCGGCTCGTCGGTCGACTGTCACTGTCCCGAAGCTTCCGTGACGACGCCTGCGTCCTGTTCGAAACAGCCCAGGGGGAGGGACTGTTACACGGCCGCTCCATCGAGGGGATGGCCGCCGCCGCGGTCTACGCCGTGTGTCGGATCGCCGGCGTCTCGCGGACGGTCGAAGAGGTGGCGACGGTCGCCCACGCGAGCGAGGACGAGCTGACGGTCGCCTACGCTGCCGTCAATCGCGAACTGGGGCTGGAAACCGGGCCGATCGATCCCCGGGAGTACCTGCCACGATTCGCCAGCAGGCTGGACCTCCGGACGGACGTCGAGCGCCGCGCTCGCGAACTCGCCGCGTTCGTTTCCGAGGAGAATCTGGCTGGCGGGCGCGCGCCGAGCGGCGTGGCAGCAGCGTGTCTGTATACGGCGGCCCGTGAGCGAAAGGTCGATGTCACGCAACGCGAGGTTGCGGACATCGCTGGGGTGGCACCTGCAACGCTCAGGTCGACGTATCAGGACGTGCACAGCAAAGCCTAAGCGACTGGTGATGGACGGACAGGGAACGCACGCGCCAGGGTGACAGTGGCGTTGCTCACGTCGTTCGGAGATGATCGGTGCGGGGTTCGTACACCTCGCCCTGCTGTTTGAGTTTCTCGATCTCGTGTTCGGCCTTTGAAGCCTCCATCCCGACCTCTTCAGCGCGCTCGATCACGACATCGACGGGCGCGCCCTCGTCGTATTCCTCCTCGATGTCGGCGATGATCCCGCGGATGTTCTTGATCCGATCGCGCTGGGACTTCGAGGTGCCCGTCTCGACGACGTCGGCGTCGAGTTCGCCCGTTTCGGGGTCGATCCCGATGTCTTCCAGCGACGAGCGGACGATCCCGATGACGCGTTCGGCGTCTTCCTCCTCGACGGTATCCGAGAGTCGCACCCTCGCGCTGGCCTCGGCCAGGCGTACCAGCGCCTCGAGTTTCCGGGCCGTCACAGGCACCGGCGCGTCCTCGCCCGAGCCCTTCGTCCGCAACTCGACGTAGAAGTCCCGGATCGCGGCTTTGGCCTCCTCGGTCATCGTCGGGAAGCAGTCACGCTTGGCGTAGGCGACGTACTTCCGGAGGAGTTCGGGGTCGATCTCCGGGGCGACCGTATCGGTGACGTTTGCGACCTCCTCGGCGCTGTAGTCCGAGGTACTGTTTTGCTCCCGGTGGGTGTTGAGTTCACCCGCGTAGTTCGTCCGGAGGATGTGCTCGGCCAGTTCGGCGTCCGCCTCCTCGTCGGGTTCGTCGGTGACGGTGAAGATGAGGTCGAACCGCGAGATCAGCGCCGGTTCGAGGTCGATCTGCTCGCCGATCGGCTCGTACTGGTCGAAGCGGCCGTACTTGGGGTTGGCCGCCCCGAGCAACGAACAGCGGGATTTGAGTGTGGCGTTGATTCCGGCCTTAGATATACTAATACTTTGTTGTTCGAGGGCTTCATGCATCGCCGAGCGGTCTTCCGAACGCATCTTGTCGAGCTCGTCGACAGCGGCAATTCCACGGTCGGCTAGCACCAGCGCGCCGGCTTCGAGCGTCCACTGCTGGCCGTCGCCGAAATCATCCCTCACAGCCGCAGCGGTGTTGTGCGTGACCAGTCCGTTGCCGAGGAAGTTGTGCGTCTCCGGGACGGTCAGGTCGAAGACCTCTTTCTCGCCGGTGTCGACGGCGGCGACGACCTCCTCCCACCGGAGATCGGCCTCGACGGCCTCCTCGACGAGCGGTTCGACCGGCCCGAGGTCGATGTCCGCGAGCATCGATCTGGCGCGGGCGCGGCCCGGGTTGTCGCCGCGGTTGACGTTCTGATAGTAGTCGCCGGCAACACCGTCGACGGCGGCGAGCGCGGACCCAACCGGAATCTTCTCGCGCTGGCGTCGCTCCTCACGGACGATCTCCTCGAGAGCGGTCTGTTTCTCGATACTCTCGAAGCCGATCGCCTCGGCGTAGCGGTCGATCTCGGCCCCGTACAGCTCCAGGAAGTACTGGACGTGACCGGATTCGATCTCGTGGCCGTTGGCCAACTCGGACGTTCCGCGTCGATCGCGCTCTCGGAGTCTGGCCTTCACGCCGTAGGACTCAAGCATGAGCTGGACCTGCTCGGCCAGCGTCTCGCTGATCGTCGACAACAGGACGCTCGACCCACCGTTCTCCCCGCGCACCGAGACCGAACCGTCGGCGTCCATCAACCCGCGGAGGAACGCGTCTCCGTGTTCCGCGACGGTGAGTTCAGGAGCGAGTGCAAGGTCTTTCTTCGGACTCTCCATGCCGGCGTTTTCGAACAGTCGAGCAATGGTGACGCTGTTGACCCGAATACAGGGCACGCGATCGTCCTGGCGTTCGATCGCCGGGCGCTTGTCGAACTTCGTCTCGAAGATGTCGGCCGCTCGTTCGAGCAGCGCCTCGTTTCCGTTGGAGATCCGGACCATCCCGCGATTCCCGTCGCGGCGGTCCAGTGAGATGTCGCCGTCGCCGAAGACGAGCCCGAGCAGGTACATGAGGTCCGCGTCGAAGGTCTCCGGGATCGTGATGCTGTCGCCGTGCCGGACCATCAGGCGCTCGAAGTCGACGGCCGACCGTGTCTCGTCGATGGCCTCGAGCATTCGATCGAGTTTCTCCAGCGGAACGTGGCGGTTCTTCAGGTGAGCGTAGATGAAGTCCTCTGAGAGATCCAGGGCGTCGGCCGCATCCCGGAGCGTGCCGAATTCCTCGGTGAGTTCCGTCCGGAGGAACTCGATGGACTCCTCTGTAAGCCTCACTTTCTCCGTCGAAAGCGTCAAGAAATCCCGGACCTCGACTGCGGAGCGATCGAGGTCTGCAAAGCACGGTGCGGCGATGAAATCGCCGGCCTCGACATCCGAGATTTCGGTCCACTCGATCCCCTCGCTCCCGCAGGTCAACACCGGCGTGTTCACCGAGGCTTCGAGTTCTTTGCCGTACTCGGTCTCGATCCGGCGGGTCGGCTTCTCGGGCATCCGCCAGACGTGACTCGACGTCCGGGCATCCATCTCGCCGTCGTCTCTGTCGAACGTCTGGACGTCGATCGCTCGCTCGGCAGCCGTTTCGGTGGCGACTGGTTCCGGGAGTTCCTGCGTCACGACGTCCCGAATCTGTCTGAATCCGTCCTCGGTCTGGATCCGGGTGTCTCCAGTGACGCACAACCCTGCCGAACTGGATCCCTTCCCCGACGTGAACACTGACCGCGGAGCGATATGTCGAATGTACTGGAGAATCTGTGAATTGTGCGAGACGACGCCGTTGGAGACGTAGCTGTGGGTTCCCTCGACTTCGAGGTCGTACACCCACTCGTCGTCTGGATCGACCGCTTCGATCGAGGCGATGCGATCCCATCGAACGTCGTTCGTGGCGAGGTCGTCCAATCGGTCGACAGTGGATTCGACCGCGAGTGCCTCCTCGAGTCGGTCGCGGACGACACCGCTGGCAGCGACCGTCTCACCGCCGTCGGGTGCGACCTCGTTACGCTCGTAGTAGCTGATCGCCGTCTGGGTAACGTCCATCCCGTCGGCGAGCGATTGCTGTGAGATGGAGAGTTCGTCCCGCAGTTCGACGATCGTCTCCCAGTCCTCAGCGGCGAGCCCCTCCCGCTGGTCTTTCAGCCACGCGAGTCGCTCCCCGAACGCATCGACGACGGCGCGGAGCGATCCGCGACTCGGGTTTCGGTCGCCGCGCTCGTAATGCTGGTAGGTGGTTCTGGGAACGCCGCAATCTGTTTGTGTGAGCGCGAGAGCTTCACGGACCTCACGTAGAGTATCCCCGGAGACGGGGACGATATCACGGTTCGTGTTCCCGGTCGTCCCTTCGTAGGACTCCGCTGCGAGCTGTTTCCGGTCGGTGACGAAGCCGACTTTCGAAACGTAGCGGCCGAAATCGTCCCCACTGATGCGAAGACGGTAGCTCTCGTTATGACGTTCGTGGATGCTTGCGTCGATACCGAGCGAGGTGAGAAGCCCACGCACGTCTTCGAATAACGCTTCGCTCATCGAAGCGACCGTGATTTCCCGTTCAGCGGAGGCAACGTGACCTTCTCCTTCGACATACGCCCGCAGGAACGCCCGACGGATGGAATCGGTCGCTTGTTTGATTCTTTCCGGGACGCGTTGGTATGCGGAGTTTTCGAGAATCGCCGGCTCGATAGCTTCGAGAAAGCTGACAAATTCGCTTGAGTGACAGCGAAGACGAGTGACACCAGATTCTTCTCGCACATCCTCGGAGTAGGGCAAGTCAAGCGCCTCGAAGGCCGCCCGGGCGTCTTCCAGGACTGCCTCGTCCTCATTCGTGATCCGCAGGTCAGCAGTGTTGTCCGCCCGATGGACCACGTGGCCTTCCGCGACGATGTACCCCACGAGCCTAGCAAGTGAGGGTGTCCACGTATCGGGTGCCGAAAACCGCACGGCGTTGGGCGACTGAGACTCGCGATAGTCTACTTCGATTCGATCATCCTCTGCCGTCGGAACTGATCGCGGTGTCGCGACGAACTGCCCTTCCTCGAGGTTCTCTGCTTCCATCGCCGTCGGCCTCCCGTCTTGCTGGACGAACAGCGGATGCGATGGCGTCACATCGAGTTCCCTGCCGCTCTGGGTCCGGATCCGATACAGGTGCTCAGGAGCCTCCCGCTTCCAAACTTTAGTCGCCTCGGCCGTTGTGAGCGACCCGTCGGGGGCGAGCGTCGGCAGCGGGATCGACGCGTGATCCCAGACGCCGTCGTCGACGGGCTTGGGATCGTCGAGGTTCGCCTCGACGAGTTCGCCGATCGCGCTCGTGGTCCCATCGGCGAGTTGCACGTTCGTGTCGGCATCGAGGCACTTACCCGTGCCAGGGTCCCCGATCAGGAGCACGTGGAGATCGCCCCGAATCCGAGACTCGTCAGGCAGATGTTTTGTCACGCCGGAGAAGAGTTGGAGCGCGATCGCGAGTTTCTCCTGGTCGTAGCCGTAGATCGAGGGCGCGATGGAGTCGGTCATCTGCTCGTAGATGTCCCGCTCCTCAGAGAGGGCGACGATCTCCTTTTTGTCGGCCTCGTCGATGTCCATCTCCTCGAACTCCTCGTCCTCGATCTCGACGCTGACGCCGTTCATGTAGACGTCGAACATGGCCGACTTCTCGCGGTCGTTGCCCCGCTGGTCGAGTTTGAGCACGCCCGTCACGCGGACGTGATCGCCCGCGGTGACGTTGCCGGTGATGTCGTCCTCGATGTTGACGTCGATGTTCTGAGGCGTCTCCCCGCCGCGCAGCCCTTCCGGGGATTCCTGCACCCGGAGCTTCTGGGCGTCGATGAACTCCGATTGATCGAAGTTGATCCGGAAGGGCCCCTGGCGCTCACACCCCTGGCACTCGTGAGGTTCCTGGAAGTCGCCGGTGGATTGGGGGATGCGAGTTAGGGTGCCACATCGCTGGCACTCGAAGGCGGCGTCGGTGATCTTCGGCCGGACTTCCGTGGCCTTCCGGATGATGCCCTGGATGCTGACGAGTTGGCCGCGGTGGTCAGCTCGAATATCCCGGATGTCCGTGGATTCCGGGAGATTGGTCATCCGGACGTGAGCCTGGCCGAGCTTCACGTCGATCGGCAGGTCGAACAGCCGGAGGGCTTCCTCGGCGTACTCCTGGAGCTGGTCGGGTTTGTTGCGGTAGTCCTCCGCCAGGTCGGGGTCGAACCGATAGAGATTCTGGTAGTCGACGAACAGCGACTTCTGGTCGTTGGGGTATTTCTGGGCGAGCTCGCCGATCTCGTTGCGGTAGTAATCGCGATAGAACTCCTCGAAGAGATCGATGAACTCCGTGTTCTCCGCGCGAGCCATTATGGTAGCAACTGTTGAGCGTACTGCCTCAAGAAGGTTCGCAAACCAGGGTGAAAGTGCTCACCAGCGACCAGCGCGACGCGAGGGCGATTTCACCAGCTCCCTCGATACGACAGTCACGTCCGACGAGACGCTCGAATCGATCCAGTTCGGGGTGACTGACTTCATTCAGTCACGACCCGTAAAACTTATTTTACTACGTCAAAGCCGTTTTACTGTAAAACGCTCTTTCCGACAAGAGTGTTTGACGGGTCAAAACAATGGCAACGACACAACACACGCACGATTCAAACGCATCGATGGGCGCTGGACGGTTGTTCGGGGTTGGCGCGGGTACCCTGAACAACCTGCTGTCGTTTCGGCCACTCATCGAGTGGTTCCGCGCGGAGGAACGATGAGCGGATTCCTCGAACGACCGTCTCGGATCCGACGTGTGGTCGCCGGCTTGACGGTCGTCGGCGCGGTTGCCCTCGCCGGCTTCACCGTGCTGGAACGGCCACTGGTCGGCGTCGCCGTATTCGGCCTCGCTATAACCGGTGTGATGGTCGCTCTGTCCCGGACGGAACGGCCAGTGTTTGACGAACGCGACGAGCAGATTTCCCGGGAGGCCGCCGAGTGGACGCTATCGCTGTTGGGAATGAGCTCCATGTTAGTGTTCCCCACACTCACCTTCGCGTGGGGAGTGGACAAATTCGAGTGGCAGCCCTGGAGTACCGCGATCGCCATGTTCGTCGCCGTTCTCTATCTGATCTACGGCGCGTTCCTCGTCGTGCTCCGTAGCCAGAGGTGATCACGGTGGACAACTCACTCACGGAGTATCGCGAGGCGTCCGGGCTCAGCCAGCGGGCCCTCGCCGAACACGTCGCAGTCACCCGACAGACGATCAATGCCGTCGAAGGCAACCGGTACGACCCATCGGTTGAACTGGTGTTCAAACTGGCAGCGTTCTTCGAGGTTCCCGTCGAAGACCTGTTTCACCCCGATGTAGAACTCGAACGCACCGTTTCCGAAATCGGTGACTGACGGTTCAGGGGTTCGTTCCACACTGACAGTCATCGGCGTCAGCCATGTCGGATGGGCCGTCGAAACACGGACCGCCGCTGGGAGTGTGCTGACCGTCAGCGCTCGATATTCAAAAGGGGAGATGGCCTCACTCGATCGCGTCGAACCAGTCCTCGACCCGGCCGAGCGGTGCCTCGGCGGCCTCGGCCACCGTCTCGGGATCGGACGCGGCCAGATCCGCGACGGTCTCGATGTCGGCCGCCGCAAGCCGCTCGGCGTAGGTCGGGCCGATCCCGTCGACCGTCTCGACGTCGGGGGACGCTTCGGTGTCCTTTGCCGGCTCCGAGGTCTCCTCGGCATCCTCGGCCGGCTCCGGGGCCTCCTCGGTGCGTTCCTCAGTTTCCTCGGACCCCTCGTCGGCTGACTCCGCCTCGTCGACCTGCGAGCGCTCGCTGAACCACTCGGCGACCTGGGGCCAGACGTCCTCGTGGGTACTCGAGGAGACGGCCATGCCGACGTGGCCCGTCGAGTACTCGATGATCTCGGTGTCCTCGCTGGGGATGACGTCGTTGAACGGCTTGCTCGCCGCCGGCGGCACGAGGTGGTCGTACTCGCCGACGATCTGCAGTATCGGCATGTCGATGTTGTCGATGTCGACGTGCTGGTCGCCGAGGTACAGTTCGTTCTGGTAGAGCTTGTTGCCCTGGTAGATGTCCTCGAGGAACTGCGTGTAGGTCGTGCCGGCGACGTCGACGCCCTCCTCGAGCCACTGTTCCATCCGGGCGAAGTTCTTCACGAAGTCCTCGTTGTCGAGGTTCTCGACGAAGCGGACGTACTTGGTGACGTAGTTGTCGATCGGGTCCATCAGCGCGAACCCTTCGTCTAAGAACTCCGAGGGGACGTTCCCGAAGGTCTCGGTCACCTTCGCGGGGTCGTAGTACTCCTCGGCACCCCACTGTTCGAGGACGCCACCGGAGTTCTCGAAGTAGAGTCCGGTCGCCATCAGCCCGAGGGCGTTGACCTTCGCCGGGTGAAGCGCGGCGTACATCACGCTCATCGTGCCACCCATGCAGTATCCAAGGATGTTGATCGCATCCTGGCCCGAGCGCTCCCGGACAGTGTCGACGCAGTTTTCGATATAGCGGTCGACGTAATCCTCAAGCGTGAGGTGCTGGTCGAGCCGCGAGGGCTCGTTCCAGTCGATCAGGTAGACATCGTGGCCCGCTTCCAGCAAGCGACGGACGACGGACCGATCGGGCTGCAGATCGAGAATGTAGGGTTTGTTGATCAGCGCGTAGACGACGAGGATCGGCACGTCCTCGCGTTCCTCCTCGGGAATGTCGATACCCGCCGCTTCGGGATCATAGTGGAGGAGTTGGAGTTTGTTCTCCTCGTAGACGACGTCGGCGGGGGTCCCCCCGACTTCGACGTCGGCCATGGTTTCGAGGCGCTCGTCGAGAACGTCGGCGGTCTCGCCGGCCTCCTGCATCTCCTCGAGCGCCCGGCGCTGGACGTCCAGTGCGGCGCTGAGTGGATCTGCCATGGGGATCACTCCTCTACGGCCTCGAGAATCCGGTCGAGTTTCTCCTCGACCGCATGCTGGCGGCGTTCGAGTTCGACCAGGCGTTCACCGATCTCTTCGACATCCCCGCGAGTGGGGAAACCGAGCTCGGCGATGGTCTCCTGGCTGAAGTCGTCGGCCTGCTGGCGCATGTCCAGCATGGACTGGATGAGCTGGCCGTTGGCGGCAGCAAACGCGCTCGTGCCCATGATCTCCTTTGCGGCCTCGTTGGCCGAGGACAGCCAGATGTCACGGAACTCGGTGGGGTCGACCTCCTCGCCTTGTGCGGCGTCGGCCGACCGTTCGAACATCCGTTCGGCGGCGTCCATCCAGACTTCCGTCGCCTGGTTGTACCCCTCAATACCGTCGGTGAAATCGTCGTCTTCCATCACCGAATCCGAGAGGGCATCGGACCACGATTCGACGAACGCCGCCTGGGCCTGCATGTTCTGTTCGACCGACTCCGCGAGGGCCTCGTTCATCTCCTCGACCATCTCACTGTACTCCGCCCCGACGTCCGCGTTCTTATCGCTCATGAGTTATCACGTGTGCGCTTGAAAGAAAAAACTACGTACTACCTCAGGCGTCGACGGCCTCAGCGGCCTGTTCCTGCACGTCCTGGATCTGGTCGCTGACTTCCTCGACCTGCTCCTGGAGGTCCTCGACCTGGTCGGCCATGCCTTCGACGGCTTCGACCGACTGGGTTTCGAGATCCTCATGGGCCTCGATCAGCATCGAGAGCTGGTCGTCGAGCGCGGACAGCGAGTCGGCCGTCATCTCGTCGTAGGCGTCGACGCCCTCGCCGAGTTCTTCCTCAACGGAGTCGAAGGCCTCGGCGTGGTTCTCGAGCAGGAATTCGAACTGCTCGTCGACGGTGGACCGGATCTCCTCGACGGCCGGCTCGACACCGGGGACGCTCGTTTCGAGCGTGTCGAGGTACGTGTGGATCGCCGTCTGGCTCAACTCGACGCCGCGACGCTGGGCGGACTCCTGGCTTTCGAGGCTGCCCAGGACCGCATCGTTCATCCGCTGCTGGAGTTTGACGCCCTGCTCGACGGCCTTTTGACTCTGCTCGATGGTTGCGCGCTGTGCTTCGAATGCGGTCGTGACGGGTGTGGTGTAGTCTGTCATGGGTTAGTCACTCCGGTTGCGTTTGACCGGCAGGACGACGGCCTGGACGATGTCGCCTTCCTCGATGTCCAGCGCCTCACGCTCGGCGTCCGGAATCGACAGCCGACCGCCGCTCTGGACACGGGTCTTGAACGTCGCCAGCTGACTCATCGTACCGAGCTGGTTCATGTCCAGTCCGGCAGCCCCTCCACCAGTCATCTGCCGGAGGAACTCCTGTTGCTGCTCGAGCGCCTTCTCGCTCGCTTCCGTGAACATCGCCGGCGGCCATGGGAAGCCGTCGTCCTCGTCTGTCATCGGTCAACTATACATACAGCCTACAGGTACATAAGCTTTGCCGCTGAGTTCCATTGAGTACCATTAGATGGTTTTTGACGAATCTTCCGGACTGTTAGCGGTCACAAAAGCTCGGCTTGTCCGACAACGAGGACCGCGATGCGGTCGATGTCGGCGACAGCGTCACGTTCAACACGGAAATCACCGACCACAACGTGAGCAGTGTCGTCGAAACCAGCGGCGACACCAATCTTCATCACCTCGAAAACGAGTCCGCCGCCGAAGCGCGGTTTGACAGCGGGATCGCCCGCGGCATGCTCGTGGGTGGACTCATCAGCGCCGCACTGGCGGGCTTCCCCAGCACTGGCGTCTATCTCTTCAAAGATTTCGGGTTCGAAGGCTCCGTCCGCATCGGCGACCGGGCCACCGACGAGGTCGAGATAGTTGATACCCTCGAAGGAGAGATACGTAGAGCATCAGGGCTTCGACGCAAGTCTTCGTCGACGAGGAAATAGTCATCGACATCGTAGCGATCGTGCTGATCGACGAGGAGCCGGTCTGAGTGGCCACTCGATGTACTGAAGGCCCAATCGCTACTTCTCGACGACGAGCAACGCGACGCGTTCACAGACGAGATCGGCAAGCGTCGCATCGGTCGCAGCCCGTTCAGCGTCGGTAATTCCGAAGAACTCGGCGATCAGTTGGGGATCGGCGGCCTCGCGCGTCGCCGTCAGATCGAGACACGCCATCGTCTCGATGACCTCGCAAGCCGCGCGTTCGCGTTCGGTCGCCCTCTCGGCCCCGGCTTCACCCGGCCGGTCGCCCACCGCATGACAGACGATGACTGCGGGGGTTTGGCCCGGTGAAACGCCCATCTCCAGGGCGTCCTGGATCTGGCGACGACCCGCCGCATACAGCAGGATCTCGACGCCGGGATCACGGGCGATCATCTCATCTCGCACGTGTGCGCGATCAGCCAGTGCACAGGCCCGCCGGAGATGTTCGCGACCGGCGACGTACCGCGCGTCGAACGCCTGAACCGCCACACCGTGCTCGTCACCGATGGCGTCGAGTCGCTCCAGCACGCCGTCCAGGTCGTCGATCCGGAGTTCGCCCTCGAGGACCTCCATCAGAAATCACCCAGGCTGGACTGATCGGCCGGTTGCTCGTCTTCGGCACTGTCCCGGTCGCCGGATCCAGCGCCGTTCGCGGCTGTGAGTTCGTCACTCCCCGCCGCCGGCGTTACCCCCTCCATCGAGGGGGCGCGATGGCCGGCGTTCGTCAGGATGTTTTCAGCAGTCTTCTCCCGGCCACGAAGCGCCCCTAACACGACCGCCTTGTCGGCCTCCCGGAGGTCCTCGCGAGACTCGATGCCGGCGGCGAACAGTCGGCGGGCGCGCTTGCGACCCACGCCGCGCACGCCCGCGAGGTCGACCAGTTCCGCCCGGACGCCGTGTTCGACGCGCACGCGGGCCTCCCTGATCGCCGGCGTCACGTCCAGGCCGACTTCACCGGCCAGTCGCTCGGCGGCGTTGAGCAGCCAGGACGCCGTCTCGACCTTCCCGCGGATGTCGCCCGGCCCGACGCCGTAGCGCTCGGTGATCGTCCCCTCCTCGACCTCGTCGGCCCAGTCTTCGAGGAGGCGAGCGGTCTTCAGCGCCGACAGCCAGTCCTCGAAGTGACCCTCCTCGAACTCGCTTGGCATCGCGCCGAGGAACTCCGCTTCGCGCTCGTAGGCCTCCATGGAGTACTCCTCCTCGTCGCCCGACCGGAGGTAGAGTTCGTACATGTCCGGCGTCCGGGAGACGAGGTGGTACAGCCCCATCGCGGTCGGCTGGGGGGTGTCGTCAGTGTCGTCGGACTCACCGATGTCGTCGCCCGCGTCCGACACCAGTTCGCTGGCCGGCTCGAAGCCCGGCGGCTCGTCGTCCCGCTCCCCGTCGTGGGGTGATCGAGTCGATCGCTCCCCGGCCGTCCGCTCGAACTCGCGCAAGCCGTCGAGCATCTCCGCCGCGCTCATCGGGTCGAGGTAGAGTCGCGAGACAGTCTGGCCGATGGATGTGGCCCGAAGGGTGCCGTCCGGATCGTCTTCGCGCGTGAGGAAGTCGTTGGCCTCGAGGTAGGCGATCACCTCGTCGACGACCGTCTCCAGGCGGCCGCCCTCGGTCGTCTGGCTGGCATAGAGCGTGGCCTCCAAAAAGTCGAGCAAGCCCGCCCGGGAGTTGGCGAACCCGGAAGCGACCGTCGAGAGGATGTGCGTCCGAAGTGCGGGTTCGGCGGCGAGTTTCGACTGGACGGGTTCGGGGTCGGCCCAGACGTAGCGCTCGAACAGTTCGTCGAGTTCGTCGTGGCTGCTCGCCAGCAGCAGCGCCTCGCCGTAGGGGTCCAGCCCGGGGCGGCCGGCCCGCCCCATCATCTGGTGGACTTCCAGCACCGAGAGGGGTTGCATCCCGCCCGCCGTCCCGTCGTAGCGCCGCCAGTCCCGGACGACGACGCGCCGGGAGGGGGTGTTGACGCCCGCCGCCAGGGTCGGGGTCGCCGAAATGACCTTCACCAGACGCTCCTGGAAGGCGTCCTCGACAAGCGAACGGTGTTCCCGGGAGAGTCCAGCGTGGTGGAACGCCGCGCCACCCTCGACGGCGTCGGCCAGATCGTCGCTGGTCTCAGTGTCGCTGACCTCGCGGATCTCCGCCGCGATCTCGGCAAGTCGCTCGCGTTCCTCGCCATCGAGGTGCGGTTCGGTCGTCGAGGCGAGCCGGCGGGCCGCAGCCTCGGCGTTCCGCCGTGAGTTGACGAACACCAGCGTCGAGCCGTCGTCCTCCAGCGTGTCCCGCACGATGGCCGCCGTCTGCTTCTCGCTGTTCCGGACGGAGAGGCGCTTCTGGTTGCCATCTTCGAGATGGAGCGCCTGCCCGTAGTGGACGCCCTTTTTGAGGTCGATGGGTCGCCACGTCGAGTCGACGAGTTCGGCGTCGAGCCACTCCGCCAGCGCGTCGGCGTTGCCGATGGTCGCCGACAGCGCCACCGTCTGGAGATCCGGGTTGCGCTTTCGAAGTTTGGCGAGCGTGACCTCCAGGGTCGGGCCGCGCTCGCCGTCGTCGACGAGGTGGACCTCGTCGGCCACGACGCAGTCGAGGTCGTCGATCCATGGCGCATCGTTTCGCACGAGGGAATCGACCTTCTCGCTGGTGGCGACCACGACATCCTTGTCACCGAGCCATCCGCCGTCGCTCTCGTAGTTACCTGTCGAGACGCCGACCTCCAGGCCATAGGCCTCGAACTGTTCGAACTCGGTGCGTTTCTCGCTGGCGAGCGCCCGGAGCGGCACGATGTAGAGCGCGGTGCCGTCAGTTTCCGCCGCGTCGTCTTCACCTTCGTCGTCGCCGGCTTCATCGCCTTCCCCGTCCGTGATCGCCGAGAACATCGCGAGTTCGGCGATGAGGGTCTTGCCACTGGCCGTGGGCACGCTCGCGACGAGGTTCGCCCCGTCGGTGACGCCCCGTTCGACGGCCTCGGCCTGTGGTGGATACAACGCCTCGATGCCGTCCTCGTGGAGGTGTTCGGGCAACCACGCGGGTACCCCCGGAATGTCCGCAACGTCCATTGGGCATGTTTTGGGTCGGCCCCCGGTTTAAGGGTTCGTTCGTCGGCGGAGAGTCTTATGTATGGCCGGCCCCGAGGGAGGCCCATGCGCATTGAATTCGACCGCGAGACTTGCATCGGGATGTTCCAGTGCGTCGTCGAGTACGATGCCTTCGAACGGGACGAGGACGCCGGGAAAGCCGTGCTCGTCGATGGGGAAGAGACGGACGACGGCATGGTGACACTCGACGTGGCGGCGGACGAGGAACTCGACGCGAAATTCGCCGCCCGGACGTGCCCGGTCGACGCGATCACGGTCTACGACGACGAGGGCGAGCAGTTGGTGCCGTGAGTTTGTAGAAAGCTATATTTTGTCGTGTCCGCTGACAACTCGTATGGCACCGACTGTTCCAATCCTCGCGGAGACGAACGAGAAGCTCGAACAGTTGCAGGCCGAAATCGAGCGCGAGACGGGCCAGGGCGTGTCGAAAAATGAACTCCTCGATCGGATGGTCGATCGGGCGTTCGAGTCGAAATCCGACCTGATCGAGTCGTTTCGAGCGGAATAATCGAGTCTGCAGCGGCCTGAACGCCCTCACTCGATCGTGAGTTCGGTCTTCTCGGCGACCTCGTCGGCTTCCTCGAAGTCGCCGCCGCCGAGCAGGCCGCGGGTGGCCTTCTTGCCCCACTCGACGGCCGGCTGGACGAAGGCGTCGACGGTGTAGAGTTCGCCCGCGAGGATCGTCGCCGCCTCCATGCTGTAGAGCAACTCGCCGATCGCCGCCTCGTCGACGCGGTCGATCTCGATGCGGACGTTCGGCAGTCCCGCATTCGCGAGGCTGGCCTCCGTCGCTTCGAACTCGGCGTCGATCAACTCGCCCAGCGTCGACCCGCCGAGATACGAGAGCCCCGCCAGGTCTGTCTCGGGAATCGTCGTGTCCGCCCGCTCTTTGGGTCGAATGAACGTGACCATCTTGTCGTGGGGGCCGGCCCGGTAGAGCTGGAGCTGGGAGTGCTGGTCGGTCGCCCCAAGCGCCCGGACGGGCGTCTGGCCGACGCCGTCCTTGCCGACGCTCTCGGCCCACAGCTGTGAGTACCATTCGGCGTAGGTTTCCAGGGATTCGGCGTAGGGCAACAGGACGTTGATGCCGGCCCCACGCTGGTCGAGCGCGTAGTTGACCGCGCCGTAAGCGTAGGCGGGCGAGTCGAACAGCGAGGGGCCGAGCGCGTCGTCGGCGTCACGGGCACCGTCGAGGATCGCCTCGATGTCGTGGCCCTGCAGTGCGGCTGCCGCGAGCCCGACCGTCGAGAGTACCGAGAAGCGGCCCGGGACGCCGTCGGGGACGCGAAGCGACGGCAGGTCGTGTTTCTCGGCGAGATCCCGGAGGTTGCCCTCCGGTCCGGTCGTGACCCAGGTTCGTTCGGTCCAGTCGACGCCCGCGTCCTCCATGGCCTCCCGGACAACGAGGAAGTTCGAGAGCGTCTCGGCAGTGGTCCCGGATTTGGAGACGACGTTGAGTGCCGTCTTCGAGAGGTCGATGTCGGCGATGTGATCGGCGACCCACTTCGGGTCGACGTTGTCGAGGTAATAGGCGTCGACGTCGCTGTCGAGGGCGGCCGAGATAGTGGCCGCCCCGAGCGCGCTCCCGCCGATCCCGACGTTGATCAGTGTCTCACAGTCCGCGAAGGGTTCGACGGCCTCCTGGATGGCCTCGACATCGACGTTGTCGGGCTGGTTCAGCGTCGCGTAGCCGTGTTCGTCATTCGCTCGGCCTTCCTCGATGCGGGCGTGGGCCGCGGCGACACGATCGTCGAGTCGTTCGAGTGCTTCACGGGGAATCCCCGGCGTGGCGACCTCGGCGAGTGCGTTTCCGATGTCTACCTGCATACGAAGGCCATCCAGTGGCTCCCACCTACCTTTGTCGATCAGCGCTGGCGGAGCGGTTCGACTACTGCAATTCGATCTTGTGGACGAACGCCAGTTCGCGGATCTCGTTGAGCAGGTCGCCCGGCACGGCGTCGTCAGTGATGACGTAGAGTCGCGGCTGGTCGGTGAACTCCGGGTCCTCGGTGATGACCTGCCGGATGGAGATGTCCCGGTCGGCGAGCAGTTCGGTCACGGTCGCGACGATGCCGGACTCCTCGGCCTCGCGGACGGCGACGGTCATCACCGCCAGATCCAGCACCGGCGCGAGATCCATCAGGCTCGGGATCGCCGAGATATTCTGGAAGATCCGCCGTAGTTGGGGATCGTCCAGAATGGCATCAGTCGTCGCGTCGACGACCCGGCGGTCGACATCCACCTCGCGAGCGATACCCGTGTTCGGGATCTCGATCCCGCCCGAAACGACCCGGCCGTCGTCGTTGACCGAGAAGCCACGTTCGAGTAGCAGACGGATGACCCGCTGCTGGCTCGGGCTGTCCTCGAACTTCTCCATGATCGCCTCGAAGGAGGCCGATTCGTCCGTGGCCGATTCGTCAGTCATAACTGGCCTTTCGTCGAGGGAGCGTCGGCGCGCCGCTCATCGATCCGGGTCGCGTCGTCGAGTGCCCGGGCCAGCCCTTTGAACAGCGCCTCGACCTCGTGGTGGGCGTTCTCGCCCTCGACGCTCGCGTGCAGGGTGAGGCCGGCGTTCATCGCGAGCGAGCGCAGGAAGTGCTTCGCCATGACACTGGTGAACTCCCCGACAGTGGCCTGGGAGAATTCACCCCCGAACTCGAAGTAAGGGCGGCCACTCACGTCCACGACGACGGTCGCGACGGCCTCGTCCAGCGGGACGCGCCGGTCGGCGAAGCGGTCGATCCCGCGTTTCTCGCCCAGCGCCTCGGTGAACGCTTCGCCGAGCGTGATCGCGACGTCCTCGACGGTGTGGTGGTCGTCGACAGCGAGGTCCCCATCACACCGGACGGTGAGATCGAACAGGCCATGCGTCGCGAAGGCATCGAGCATGTGGTCGAAGAAGCCGATCCCCGTCTCGACGGTCGACTCCCCATCGCCGTCGAGATCGAGCGTCACCTCGATGTCGGTTTCGCCCGTCTCGCGGGTGACTGCGGCGGTCCGGTCGGTCATGGATCGATACACTCCCCCCTCGTATTTGGTGATTGTGCCTCGCCGGGAGTCGCTGGGAGGTCGCCCCGCCGACTCACTCGACGGCCGCGATCGCGTCTTCGAGTGTGAACTTCCCCTCGTAGAGCGCACTCCCGACGACGACCGCCGCCGCGCCGGTGGCTTCCAGAGCCCGGATGTCATCGACAGTCGCCACGCCGCCGCTGGCGATTACGGGAACGTCGACGGCCTCGACGACGCGTTCGACGGGGGCTGTCCGAACGCCCCCCAGTTGCCCCTCGACGTCGACGTCGGTGAAGAGGATGCCCGCCGCGCCCAGCTCGGCGTACCTGCCGGCGGCTTTCGCCGGATCGAGACCGGTCGATTCGGTCCACCCCGAGACGACGACCTCGCCGCCGCTGGCATCCAGGCTGACGAGCACGCTGTCCGGATGGGTCTCGCTGATCTCGGCGACGATCTCGGGATCCTCGACGGCGGCGGTCCCGAGGATGACGCGATCGACGCCCGCATCGAGGAGGGCCCGGGCGTCCTCGGCCGTGCGAATCCCGCCGCCGAGTTGGAGGTCGACATCGACGGTTGCTTGGATCGCCTCGATGGCGTCGGCGTTCGCACGTTCGCCCTCGAAGGCACCGTCGAGATCGATCAGGTGCAGGGTTTCCGCGCCCGCCTCGACCCATCGTTCGGCCGCATTGACGGGGTCGCCGTAGGTCTTTCCGGTGCCACGCTCGCCGCCGACGAGCTGGACGACCTGCCCGTCCTGCATGTCAACCGCCGGGATCACCTCGAAGTCAGGGAACATGTCCCTGGATCGACTGGCGCAGGCGTAAAGCGTGTCGGTCCGGCGGCTGAACCGTGAGTCGTAGCCGAACTGGCACTCGTTGCGCCCGTATCGCATATAAGTATCTCCCCATCGGATCCTGGGAACGGTGACCACCAATTGCGCTAACTCCTGCAGAGATGGGTTCTACCGCGCGAGACACCGATTTCGCCACGATAGAGATTTCGTGCTCGGGTAACCGAGAGTCGATCGAAACCCGCACGCTTATATAGAACCACAGACAAACATGCTATCGACTTATGAGCCAGCGAATGCAGGGACAGCCGATGATCGTCCTCGGCGACGATGCGGATCGTCTCAAGGACAAAGACGCCCAGAGCCACAACATTTCGGCAGCCCGCGCGGTCGCCGAGTCGGTCCGCTCGACGCTCGGACCGAAAGGGATGGACAAGATGCTCGTCTCCTCGATCGGGGACGTGACCGTCACGAACGACGGTGTGACGATCCTCGACGAGATGGACATCGAGAACCCGACGGCGAAGATGATCGTCGAGGTCGCCCAGACCCAGGAGGACGAGGCGGGCGACGGCACGACCACGGCCGTCTCGCTTGCTGGCGAACTCCTGAAAAACGCCGAAGACCTCCTCGAACAGGATATTCACCCGACCTCGATCATCCGCGGGTACGACATGGCAGCCAAGCGGGCCCGCGAAGAGATCGACGACATCGCGGTCCCGGTCGAGCCCGACGACGAGGAGATGCTCAAAAGCGTCGCGGCGACGAGCATGACCGGCAAGGGTGCGGAACTCAATCTGGACCTCCTCTCCGATCTGGTCGTGGAAACGGCGCAGGCGGTCGCCGTCGAGGCCGACGACGGCTCGACGGTCGTCGATCTGGAGTTCGTCGACATCAAGTCCGCGCCCGGACGGCCCGTCGACGCCTCCCAGATCGTCCGTGGTGGCACCATCGACACGGATCCCGACCACGAGGACATGCCGGAAGAGGCCGAGGACGCCGACATCCTGCTGCTGGATGCGCCCTTCACCGTCAACGAGATGGAGAACGACGCCCAGTTGAGCGTCGACGACCCCGATCAGCTCCAGGAGTTCATCGAGCAGGAGGAACAGGCGATCCGGGAGAAGGTCCAGGCGGTCGCCGACGCCGGCGTCGACGTCGTGCTCTCGAAGAAGTCCATCGACGAGATGGCCCAGCACCTGCTCGCGCGCGAAGGAATCCTCTCGATCAGCCAGATCAAGCGAAGTGACCTCGAGTTCCTCAGCGAAGTCCTCGGAACCCAGCTCCACTCGAACCTGGACTTCGAGTCACTGTCGGCGGAGGACCTCGCCACGGGCGATATCTCGCGGGACCCCGAAGACGGGTGGTACGTTGTCGAAAGCGACGGCAACCACGGCGTGACACTGGTCATCCGGGGCTCGACCGAGCACGTCAGCGACGAGCTCGAACGCGGTATCACCGACGCACTCGACGTCGTCGCGGCGACGATCACCGACGGTCGCGTGCTGGCCGGTGGTGGCGCGACCGAGGTCGAACTCGCCGACCGACTCCGGGAGTACGCCGACGGCGTCAGCGGTCGCGAGCAACTCGCCGTCGAGGCGTTCGCGGACGCCTTCGATCTCATCCCGCGCGTCCTCGCGGAGAACGCCGGACTCGACTCCATCGACACGCTGGTGGAACTGCGTTCGGCCCACGAGAGCGGCGACGGTCACGCGGGGCTTGACGTCTTCGACGGCGATGTCGTCGATACGTTCGAGGCTGGCGTCGTCGAACCCGCACACGCGAAATCCCAGGCAGTGAGCAGTGCGGTCGAGGCCGCAAACCTCGTGCTCAAGATCGACGACATCATCTCGGCGACCGCGCTGGGCGAAGACTACGAGGATGAGGACGACGGCCAGGGTGGCGGCATGGGCGGTATGGGCGGCGGCATGGGTGGCATGGGCGGCATGGGCGGCATGATGTAGGAACTGCCCGGTTGCAGCCCGCCAAAATCAGCCCGCGATTCGCTCTTTTGACGAACGGACGACACCCGTCGAAGGAAGGTATCCGCGGAGAGTAACGCGTCCCCCAAAGATCGACAAACGGACACTCAGTAGTAACGCTTACAATACCAGATCGCACCGCCACTGAGGAGCGCAAACACCCCGAGGCCGAACGCATTCATCGCCGAAACGACGTAGACCGCCGAGTTCGGATCCAGCACGAACAGGTACGGAATCATCAATAACAGGAAAAACAGCGAAAAGGCGAAAATGTAGAAAAACTGCATCCGGCGATCACAGATTTCCACCATGAACATCGATGGCTCGTCCGTCATTGGCGTGGCCTCCCAACAGCGTTCAGGCGAGCGGACATACTAAGCACTCTTGGACGCCGCTGAAAAAACGTTTCCCTCCCGATTTGCGGTGTGCTGAGACGGATCTTCGATCGCCGAGTCGACGCTGCATGCCCTCGTCAGTTCCCAAACTGGATTCCTGGATTGATTGGCTCTTACGCGCGCGCATACGCTCGTGATAGTATTGTGAAGAAATAGTACGCCATTGCTATGAACGGGCCGACACATATTGAACGAACAGCACTATTGAGAATGGGTTCCGAGTTAGGGGTTGGCCGAACGGAAGCGACTCCCGGGAGAGAACGGGATGCATCACGGTGCCCCGTGGTTTCGTTATCGTAGAATCGGGCTGAAATTATAATGGAAAGTTTTATTAATGTCTGATTGAGAATATCGTACCATGCGGAGACCCAATAATCCGCTGGATGAACTGTCCAGACGTAAATACGTTCAGGCAATTGTCGCAGCCAGCGTCGCCGGTGCCGCTGGTTGTTCCGACGACTCGGGGGAAAATACCGACGGACCCGGAGGCAACGGGAACGGCAATGGCAATGGCAACGGCAATGGTAATGGCAACGGGAACGGCAATGGCAATGGCAATGGCAACGGCAATGGCCAACAGCCTGTCGACGAGGTGCTCACCGTCGTCGACAACAACATTCCCGAGCAGGCCAACATGTCCACCTGGCAGACGGGGGACCGCTCTACCGGCATCAACTGGATGACGGAGATCACGTCGGCGCGGACCCAGGGGCTCAACATCATCATCGACGGGCACACCTACGAGATGCCCCACGTCGATGGCGTCGAGGAGGTCGAGATCCCGACGCTACTCACGGACTATACGGTCGAGCCCCCGTATGACATGTACAACACCTACAACCAGGACATGTACTACTGGGACGAGGAAACGAACATCGACGCCGAGGCCCGGGTGACACACGACTACGTGTACTACGGGTACGATGGGAACATCTTCGCCTCGGACGTCTCGTTCGCCAGCGAGGCTGTCGATCAGTTCCGGCGTCACTTCTGGTACGAGGACGGCACGCGTCGACTCGAGCCGCGCAACTCCAACGCGCCGACGGGCGAGTCCGACCTGCCCGACGACGGGACCAACGCGTACGTCATGGAGACCGACACGGTCGAAGGGGTCGCCCAGACCGAGGCCCAGCCGATGCACCCGGCGTTCACCACGCCGTACGCCGAGCGGTACGCGGACGCCGCGGACTCGGACGCCGTGACGACGATCACCGACGAGCTCGAAGGCGACCGCGTCTCCATGCAGCGCTACGCCGACGAGGGCTGGGGTGGCAGCGTCTACAAGATCCCGTCCGCCGACGCCATCTCCGGGACCGACGCCACCCTGACCCTGCGGGACAACCATCCCAACGAGCACATCGACATCCCCACACTCCGCATCCGCTTTGCGACCGAAGACCGTGCACAGGTCATGCGGGCGCGTGGTCAGATCGATATCGAGAACGGCGTCCTGCCGATGTCGACGGGGAACATCAACCGGAACTCCGTGCCTGACTACACTCAGGAGATCTCCCGCTGGCTCCAGATCGGTGGGGACCAGCTCATCTTCAACTTCAACAACAAACACCTCGGTCGTCTGTGGGTCCGGCGTGCGGCTGTCGCCGCGATCGACTGGAACCAGGTCGGGGCCAACGGATGGGGCCCCGAAGTCTCGGAAGCCAACCCCCACCACGTCGGCACACTCGAGTCGGTCGCCGAAGGGAACTTCTCCGACGAGTTCCTCGATCAGATGTACACCTACCCGATCGAGGCCGACCAGGAACTGGCCGGCCAGTGGATGCGCCGGGCGGGCTACGAGAAACAGGGCGGCTCGTGGGTCGGTCCGGACGGCGACAGTGTCGACTGGAACCTGTCGTTCAACTCCGGCGAAGCCTCCTGGATCGGCGGCGTCCAGACCGTGATGGCCAACCTGGAGGACTTCGGCCTGGGCGTTACGCTCGACGGCAACGCCTGGTCTACCTACACCACGCGGCTCGACTCGCCGAGCTACGACTACGACATCGCGCTGCAGTGGGCGAACTTCCAGACCATCACCGGCGCCTACGACTACCAGGGCGCATGGTGGTCGAACCCGCTGCTCAAGGGTAGTCCCGACGACGCCCCGTACTACGACATCACGGATGACGACGAAGTCGACGGCCTGGGTCGGCCGGTCCAGGATGTCCCGCTCCCCTCGGAGCCCGGCTCGATCGAAGCGCCGGATGGCGCTTACAAGATCCCGGACAGTATTCCGGGCGGCTCGGAGACCTACGACATGAAGGAAGTCGTCGAAGGTCTGCGTGAGCCCGGGATCAGCATCGATCAGGTTCGCGAGCGCGCGCAAGTTCCGGCCACGTACTACAACTACTACCTGCCGAACTTCGTGTTCCACTCCTACTACAACGGCGTCTTCGGCAACGTCCGGGATCACAACTTCCCGCCGGCGGACCACGACGTCTGGGGCTCGACCAAGGAGTACGGATCGCGCAACTACAGCGTCCTCACCGGGATGCCACAGCTGAAGTACGACTCGGACTACCCCGACCCGCCCGCGGATCACCGAAGCTAAGTCCCGCCTGACACCCGGTCAGGTTCAGTACCGACCGACTGATTTTCGATCGCAAGCGTTCGTTTTTTCCACGTTCGAACCCCGATCTCGGCGCTCAGTGGACCGACGTAACGGAGACAAAAAGCGACGAGGACTGCCCCTTACCGAACCCGTGTTGTAGAGTCTTCCGTCAAGGACACAACGTCCTCGACCACAGCCCGGACAGCTGGGGCCTCGATCACCGGTCGGCGAGCGCGTCGACCGCAGCCTCACGGACGAAGCCGATGTCGTCCTCGCGAAGCTCGGCCAGTCGGTCGCTCACGCCGGCGACGGCGTCGGGATTACGCTCCGCAGCCAACGCCAGCAGCGACGCGGCGCTCGCCCGGACGGCCGGTGACTCGTGATCGAGGAGATCGCCGAGGGCATCGGTGGCGTCGAGGGCGGCCGACGCGACGGCGTCCGGGACCGCGGGACTGACTCCCGTGAGAGCCTGACTGGCGCTGGCCCGGACCATCGTTGCGTCGTCGTCGAGGCGTTCGGCGACCCGATCGACGTGCTCGGCCACGGGTTCGGGGTCGGCCTTCGCGAGTGCGACCAGGGCGTCGAGGACGACCGCCCGGATTTGTGGATCCGGGTCCGCGAGTAGCTCACAGAGAGTACCGACGGCCGGCCGGACAGCATCGGGATCGGCGGCCGCGACTTCGTAGATCGCGTGGCCGGCGGCCTGTCGGGCGTCACGGAGACGCTTGCGGCCTTCGTCGGCCATGTCGTCGACCCGCGAGCCCATGTCCGGGGCACGTCGACGGGCCGACGCGTCGACCGGAACCTCGACGTCCGCACTCGAGTCCAGCACCGCGAGGAGCCGGTCGGTCACGGGTGCGACGGCGTCGGGTCGCTCCATCGAGACCAGGCCGAGAAACCGCACGGCGTGGGTACGGGCGTGGCCGGCGTCGGCGTCGAGGAACGAACGCACGTCTTCGACGTAGTCTGCACAGGCTGCAGGATCGGTCCGGGCCGCCTCGAGCAGTGCCTCGAGGGCGTTCCATCGGACGATGGGGTACTCGTCCGTCAGCAGGTCGGCAAGAGTGTCGCTCTCGTCGAGAACAGTGTCGCCGGGGAGTGATCCCGCGAAGATGGCACTCGCGCCGGCCCGAACCTCGCGGTCAGTGTCCGCAAGGAGGTCGGCGATCGGCGCCACACGGTCATCAAGCACTGACGGGTCCCGACCGGCAAGGATCTGAAGCCCGTCGAGGCCGTACCGACGGAGCGTCGGATCGTCGGCCGAGAGCATGGCACCGAACTCTGAAGCGTCCTCGGGATCCGGATCCGATCGGTTTTGTCGAAGGAGCGTGGTCGCGCGCTCGCGTGGGTCGTCAGTCATCAGTACCACGTTGCGGTGCCCACCCGAAAAACGGTGTCGCTCGAATCGCTGTGTCGAGGGTTCGCGGTGAGAATTCCATTCCTATCCCTGAATGACATAATACTTCAGATTGGAATTGGACACAGTAAAAGGGATTCGATGACGGAAAATATAATAGGACGAATTCACCATATACGTTCAGAGTATGGGTTACTACATCAACCGTATCGCACAGGCGGTTATTACAATGATCGCCGGGATGTTCGTTACGTACGCGTTGTACCGGTTCATGCCCGGAAGTCCGCTGGACGCCATCATCGCGGACCTGATCCAACAAGAGTTGGGCGGTGGATCGGGGGGAGTCAACCCACAGGAGATCGCCCGGCAGGCAGAACAGTTGACCGGGATCAATCCTGATGAGGGGATCATCGAGGGGTTCATCGGGTATAGCACTGACATCGTCCTCTATCAGAACTTCGGGCAGTCCATCTTCTATAACAGGGGGGTCTTCGACATCCTCTTCCGGGCGATGCCGTGGTCGATTTTCATCAGCGTCTACGGTCTCCTGCTCGGGTACACGGCGACGATCGTCATCGGCGCCATCATGGCGTGGTACGAGGGGACCAGGATCGACTCGGGGCTGGTCGCGTACGTCCTGACGATGAACTCCATTCCGTACTATGTCATCGCGGTCGTGATGCTCGTGTTCCTGGGCTACGAGTGGGAACTGCTCCCGACCGGTGGCCGGTACCCATCGAACGCGACGCCGGGCTTCAACCTCGAATTCATGATTGGAATGGTGCGACACGGGGCGATGCCAATCCTCTCTAGCTTCGTCGTCGGGTTCGCGTCCGGATCGCTCAACATGCGGGGGAACGCGGTCCGGATCATGGGGTCAGACTTCATCCGGTCGGCGGAGATCCGGGGGATCGGCGTCAACCGAATACTGACGCGGTATCTCACGCGGAACGCGATCCTGCCGATCTACACCGGCATGATGATCGGGATCGCACGGCTATTCAGTTCGAGCGTCATCACCGAACAGATCTTCCAGTACATCGGGCTCGGGTACTACACGTTCGAGGCCCTGATCCAACGGGACTACCCGCTGTTGATGGGATCGTTCCTGTTTTTCACGTTCATCACCATCCTCGGGATCCTGTTCGCCGACCTGACGTACGGGCTGATCGACCCGCGCGCTGGAACCGGTTCAACACGGGAGAGCTTCTAACATGACTGATAACGACTCTGAACTGCGGACGGACGGTGGCACGGCCGAGGAGATGATCTTCGGAACCGGCGAGGATATGGAGGCGGCAAGGATGTCGACGCGTGAGCGGCTCACGCGGTTCGCCGACCGGTACATTCTCGCGCCGCTCCGGATCGGATGGAGCGACTGGCGGACCCGGGTCGGTGGCCTCGGATTGCTGTTTTACATCTTCCTGGCGACGGCGGGCGTCGTGCTGGTCGACCAGCCGGAACTCAACGAGGGGCCGCGATACCAGGGTGCGTTCGTCGACTGGAGTGTGCCCTTCGGGACCAACAATCTCGGAGAGTCGATCTTCGAACTGATCGTCCATGCCACCCCGGCGATGCTCAAGATGGCCGCAGGGGGCGCACTTATGACGGTCGGCGCGGGCGTCCTCGTCGGCTTCGTCGGCGGATACAAGGGCGGTCTCGTCGATCGGGTCATGATGACGATCACGGACATTCAGGCGGTCCTGCCGGGCCTCCCGCTGATCATCGTGCTCGCGGGGATCTTCTCGCCCAGGGAGCCGTTCATCGTGGGTGTCGTCCTCGCGATCGACACGTGGCCGGGGCTGGCACGGGCACTACGGTCACAGGTATTGACGCTCCGGGAGGAGGACTACATCGAGGCAGGGCGAGCACTGGGGCTGTCTTCGGCGACACTGATCAGACAGGATCTGATCCCGAAGCTCGCGCCGTACATCCTCGTCAACATGGCCGGCGCGGCCACACAGGTGCTGAAAGCCTCTGTTGCGCTTTACTTCCTGGGCGTCCTGCCGTATTCGACGCTCAACTGGGGCGTGATGATGAACAATGCCTACGAGACTGGTAACGCGGTCTCACAGATCGGCCACGCCGGGCACTGGCTGTTCTTCCCCGCAGCGTTCCTCTCGGGGATGACGTTCGTGCTCGTGTTGTTCGCCCAGGGGCTCGACAAGGTGTTCAACCCGCGGCTGCGTGCCCGGCACGCACAGACGACACCTGACGAGGAAAGCGAGCCGCAGTCGAGCGGTGAGGTGATGTAAGTGTTGGAGACGACAACGGACGGATCCGATCGGGGCGTACCGGAGCCGAGTAACGTGAGTTGGAGGTGCTAAGTATGGCAACCGAAGAACCGACGCAGTACGGCCGACAGGTATCGACTGAGGACCACATCCTCGAGGTCGAGGACGCGACCGTGCGCTTCGACTTGGATCGCGGACAGTCGACGGTACTGGATCACGCCAGCCTCGACATCCGCCGCAACGAGATCATCGGAATCGTCGGCGAGTCCGGGTCCGGGAAGTCGATGTTCGCCGCGTCGCTGCTCGACGTGGTCGAGGATCCCGGCTTGCTGACTGGCGAGATTACCTACTACCCGGAGAACCCGAAGACCCTCCCGCAAGGGATCACGACCGACGCCGACGGCGCGGTCAAGATCCTCGACCTGAACAAAGAACAGAAGCGGCGCTACCGATGGGAGGAGGCCGCGATGGTCTTCCAGGGCGCGATGAGTTCGTTCAACCCCACCATGAAGATCGGGGCCCACTTCAAGGAGACCATCCGCGCGCACAACGCGGACTTAGACGAGCGGATGACCCACGCCCGGGACCTCTTCGACGCGTTGCACCTCGACGCGGACCGGGTGTTCGGGTCCTACCCCCACGAACTCTCCGGCGGGATGAAACAGCGCGCGCTGATCGCGCTCAGCCTCGTCCTCGAACCGGAGATGCTGGTGATGGACGAGCCGACCGCGGCCCTGGACATGCTGATGCAGCGCTCGATCATCGCAATGTTGCGGGAGCTCCAGGACGAGTTCGAATTGACGATCCTGTTCATCACCCACGACCTGCCGCTGGTGGCCGGGCTGGCAGACCGGCTCGCCGTGCTGTACGCCTTCGAGTTCGTGGAGGTCGGCTCTGCCTACAAAGTCCTCAAGAACGCGTCCCATCCCTACACCAGGGCACTGCTGCGTTCACTGCCGAGCATCGACTCGGTCGTCGAAGAGATGCAACCGATCGAGGGGGCGGCTCCCGACCCCGTGAGTATTCCATCGGGGTGTCGGTATCATCCGCGGTGTCCGATCGCCGACGAGCAATGTACGGTCGAGGACCCCGATCTGATGGACGTCGAGGACGAACAGGTAGCCGCATGCTTCTATCCGGAAGAGTCGCGAGAAACGATCACGTATTCGCTTCACTCAGGCGTCGTAGAGGAGGACATGTAACATGAGCGAAACTGAATCAGACGAACCACTGCTCTCGATGGAGGACGTCGAGGTACACTTCAAACCCGGCGGCGTTATCGAGAAAGCGCTCTCCGAGGAGATCGTTCGGGCCGTCGACGGAATCTCCCTCGAAGTCGAGGAGGAGGACATCGTCGCACTGGTCGGCGAGAGCGGGTGTGGCAAAACCACGCTCGGGAAGGCCGCGATCGGCCTCCAGCGACCGACCGGCGGTTCGATCAAGTACCGTGGCCAGAACATCTGGAAGGCGAAGGACCGCTCGAGCGATGCCAAGATCTCGAAGGACGAGATCCAGCAGGCGTTGCAGATCATCCACCAGGACCCGGGGAGTGCGCTCAACTCTTCCCGGCGCGTTCGGGCGACCCTGGCTGACCCACTCAAGCGGTGGCGCAAGGAACTCGGCCCCGACGAGCGCCTCGAGACGATCTATCACTTCCTCGAGTACGTCGGGATGACGCCGGTCGAGGACTACGCCGAGCGGTTCCCCCACCAGCTCTCGGGCGGCGAACAACAGCGGGTCGTCCTCGGGCGGGCGCTGTTGACGAATCCCGACCTCGTGCTCGCGGACGAGGCGGTGTCGGCGCTGGACGTCTCCCTGCGCGTCGAGATGATGGACCTGCTGCTCGAACTCCAGGACATGTTCGGGACCTCGTTCGTGTTCGTCTCCCACGACCTGGCGAACGCCCGCTATCTCACGAAGAAGTCCGACGGCCGCATCGCCGTGATGTACCTCGGCGACATCGTCGAAATCGGTGATCCCGACGAGCTCATCGAGAACCCGACCCACCCCTACACGAAGGTGCTGCGGTGGTCGACGCCCCCGGCCGACCCGGACGTGGCCAGCGAGACCATGCACATGCAGCCGCCGGTCCGCCGGATCGACATCCCCGACCCCGCAGATCCGCCGGAAGGCTGTAAGTTCCACACCCGGTGTGAGCACGCTCGCGAGGTGTGTAAACAAGAGGACCCGGACCTCTACGACGCCGATGGCACCGACGCGAAGTGCTTCCGGGCGCTGGACAACCACGAGTACTGGCACAGTGAGGAACTCACGGATCGCGAGGAACTCGGCTTCACCTCAAGCCTGGACGAGGAAGAGCCGGCGGACGACTGACGTCGACGGGCAGCATTTTTTGTCTCGCCGTTTGTGGATGTAAAAACAGATTTATAGCCGTCGAGTGGCCTCTCTATAACATGGCACAACAGGCTGGCGACCCGACGCTTTCGGTACTCTCAGAGGAGTCCCAGCGCATCGACGGCAAGGACGCGCGTTCGATGAACCTGACGGCCGCCCGGGCGATGGGCGAGGCCGTCAGGACGACGCTCGGTCCGCGAGGCATGGACAAGATGCTCGTCGACTCGACGGGCGACACTGTCGTCACGAACGACGGCGTCACCATCCTCGACGAGATGGAGGTCGAGCACCCGGCGGCCAACATGGTCGTCGAGGTGGCACAGAGCCAGGAGCAGGAGGTCGGCGACGGCACCACCTCGGCGGTGATCCTCACGAGCGCGTTGCTCGACGCGGCCGAGGACTTGCTTGAAAACGACGTGCACCCGACGACGATCACCGCCGGGTTCGAGCAAGCGGGCGACCACGTCGCGAGTGTCCTCGACGACCTGGCGATTGATCTCGACGCCGAGGACACGGAGACGCTCGAAGCGATCGCCTCGACAGCGATGACCGGCAAGGGGGCCGAATCCGAGAAGGACCATCTGACGACGCTGGTCGTCGACGCCATCCGGGCGGCGGTGCAGGCGGACGGCACGGTCGATCGCGACGCCGTCACGATCAAGACCTTCGCGGGCAGCAACCTCGCCGATTCGCGGCTGATCGAAGGGGTCACCGTCAGCAAGAACCCGCCACACGACGCGATGCCGACGGACCTCGCCGAGGCCGACGTACTGGTGTACGAGGGAGAGATCGAAGTCCCGGAACTCGAGACCGCGACCGAGACCCGCGTCTCGGACTTCGAGGAGGTGACCGAGTACCTCGATCAAGAGCAGGCGGCCATCCAGGAGGACGTCGAGGCCATCCTCGAAACCGGGGCGGACGTCCTGATCACGGAGGGCGGGATCGACGATCCGGCCCAGAAACTGCTTGCTGAGGCGGACATCCTGGCACTGCGCCGTGTCGACGACGAGGACCGCCGGCGACTCGCCGAGGCGACCGGCGCGTCGCGGATTTCGGACCTCGAAGCCGCGACGCCCGAGGATCTAGGACGGGCCGGGGAAGTCGGCCAGGAACGGGTCCGGATGCCGCTGTGGCGCGGTGACGCCCGACCCGAGCGGATCACGTCCTTCACCGACGTCGACAGCGTGGCCGGGACGATCGTCCTCCGGGGCGGGACCGAACACGTCGTCGACGAGGTCGAACGCGCACTCGAGGACAGCCTCGACGTGCTCGCGGCGGCCATCGAGGACGGCGAGATCCTGCCGGGGGCCGGAGCGGTCGAGATCGAACTCGCACTCGCACTCGAGGACGCGGCCGACGGGGTCAGCGGGCGCGAGCAACTCGCCGTCGAGGCCTTCGCCGACGCGCTCGACGTCTCGCCGCGGACGCTCGCGGAGAACGCCGGCCACTCCCCGATCGACGCACTCGTCGACCTCCGCGCGCGCCACACCGACGGCGAGGTGACCGCCGGAATCGATGCCGAGAGCGGCGAACTCATCGACGCAGCCGCCGAGGGAATCGTCGAACCCCGCCGTGTGAAGGCGACGGCGTTCGACGCAGCGATCGAGGCGGCACGGACGATCCTCCGGATCGACGACGTCGTCTCCGCCGGCGACCTCTCGACGAGCGGCGACGACGACGGCGGCGCGCCCGGAATGTAGCGCCGTCGAGACACCACTCGGTTCTGTCGTCGACCTGCGGTTTCGACCGTTTCTGTGGGAGTGGCTCGGCCGGACTCCACAAGATACAAATACTCGATTACGTTTGTTTGAACTATGGTAGAGATTCGGGCACTCAACTCGGCCAGGCAAGAAGCGAGTGGGATCCGGATGGTATTGCTGGCCGTCTGGTACTGGATCAGCAGTCACGTCTCGCTCACGATCGCCATCTTCGGCGCGCTGTTGATGGTGATCGGAGCAGCGGTTCTTCAGGGTCCGGGGGCAGCGCCAGGAGTGTACGAGGCACCGTTGCAGAACATCATGGCAGGGATGTTCGGTGTGTGGGGCTTCTCGTTCATCCTGCTGGGGCTGTTCTTCGACATCATCCTCCGACTCCTCGGAGTCTGGCAGCAGCGACAGGCGTCGAAGGTCTGACTGAGCGCTTTCGAAACGGTAGGCACGTTTTCTCGATCGCTGACCGATAGTTGCCCCCACGAACAGTCACCACGCTTAACTCGGTCGTTTTCGTACCCCGAGGGGTATGACCAGCAAGGGACCGACCGAGCAGCATCGACGGACCCGCCGCCTCGAAACGGGCTGGCGATTTCACCATGGGGACGCCGAGGGGGCAGCCGACCCGGACTTCGCGGACGAAGACTGGCGTACCGTCGAGATTCCACACGACTGGAGCATCGAGGGGCCGTTCGATCCGGAGAGTCCGGCTGGAGCGGCCGGGGCGTTCCTGCCCGGTGGCGTCGGGTGGTACCGCCGCGAGTTGCCGAGCGACATCGAGGGCGAAACCGTCTACCTTCGCTTTGACGGCGTCTATCGCGACAGCGACGTCTATCTCAATGGCGAGCACGTCGGCAACCGGCCGAACGGATACACGAGTTTCAATCACGACGTCAGCGGGGTCGAGGGTAGCGAGACACTCGCCGTCCGGGTCGACAATACCGACCTGCCGAACTGCCGGTGGTACTCCGGGTCGGGTATCTATCGGCACGTCCACCTAATCGAGACCGCACCACTCCACGTGGTCCCGTGGGGCACAGACGTCCGCACGCCGGCCGTGACGGAGCGTCGTGCCAGGGTAGACGTCCACACCGAGGTGGCCAACGACGCCGAGGAGGCGGCCGTCTGCACGCTCTCGACGACTGTCTACGACCCGGCGGGCGAGGTCGTCGCCGAGACCGCGACCGAGCAGCGACTCGCCGCCGGACAGCAACACACGTTCGAGCAGGAACTCGCCGTCGCGGATCCCGCGTTGTGGTCGCCGGAGACGCCCGAACGGTATCACGTCCGAAGCGTCGTCCACCGCCAGGAACCGGACGTGGCGGCGGAAACGACGGACGAACCGGTCGACGACTACGTGACGCCCTTCGGAATCCGGACGGTCACGTTCTCGGCCGACGAAGGGGTGCTGCTCAACGGCGAGTCGATGAACCTCAAGGGAGTCAACCTCCATCACAGCGCCGGTGCGCTCGGGGCCGCCGTGCCCGAGCGCGCGCTCGAACGCCGACTCGAAACCCTCGCCGAGATGGGAGCGAACGCCATCCGGACCGCCCACAATCCGCCCCAGCCCGAGCTACTGGAACTCTGTGACCGGATGGGCTTTCTCGTCATCGACGAGGCCTACGACAAGTGGCGTCACGAGAAGACCGGGAAATTCTTCGAGGAGTGGTGGCGCGAGGATCTCCAAGCGATGATCCGCCGGGACCGCAATCACCCGTCGGTGATCGCCTGGAGCGTCGGCAACGAAAGCTACGACCACGGCGACCCGGCGATGCTCGACGATCTGGAAATGCTGGTCGAGGCAGCCAACGACCTCGATCCGACGCGGCCGGCGACCTACGGCAGTCCGGCCTGGGGCGACGGCCACGAGGGGATCCTCGAGAACGCCGAGGCAGTCGCCGAGCGGGTCGATCTCTTCTCGGGCAACTACATGGAACACCACTACGATGACCTCCGCGAGCGGGGCGTCGACGTGCCGATCGTCGGTTCGGAGTGCCGGCCGTTCTTCCGTGGGTCGGGCGACGATCCGCTGGCGTTCGTCCCGCCGAACCCGTGGTTCGGCGTCGCCGAGCGCGACGATGTCGTCGGGCAGTTCATCTGGAGCGGCTTCGACTATCTCGGAGAGGCGCGCGAGTGGCCGAGCAAGGGCTGGCCGACCGGCTTGATCGACACCTGTGGCGTGCCCAAGCCCCCGGCCGCCTTCCATCGGAGCGTCTGGAGCGACGACCCCATGGTCGAGATCGCGGCGTTCGATCCCGCTCGCGAGCGCGCGCCGGCCCGACCGGCGTGGTCCTGGCCGGCCCTCGCCGGTCACTGGACGTTCCCCGACCGCGAGGACTCCCGCGGGTTCGTCCACGTCGTGACGTTCACCAACGCCGAAACGGTGACGCTCTATCAGAACGACGAGCGCCTCGGCGTCCAGTACCTCGCGGACAACCCCGACCACATGATCGAGTGGTACGTCCCCTACGAGCCGGGGACGCTGCGGGCCGTGGCGGAGACCGACGGCGAGGTCGTCGCGACCCACGAGCTACAGACGGCGGGCGAGCCGGCCCGGGTCGAACTCGATCCCGACCGCGAGGCCATCACGGCCGACGGGCAGGATCTGGTGTACGTCGACGCCCGAATCGTCGACGATGGGGGCGTCGTCGTGCCACGGGCCGACCACGAGATCGAATGCTCCGTCAGCGGCGCTGGCGACCTCGCCGGCGTCGACAACGGCGACCTGGCGAGCAACGAGTCCTACACCGACTCCCGGCGGTCGGCCTACCACGGAACGGCGCTGGCGATCGTCCAGGCCGGGCGTGAATCCGGCGAGGTGACGATCACGGCCGACGTCGAGGGCCTCGAGGGCGACGAGGTGACGATCCCGGTTCAGGCCCCGGAGTGAGCGTCCCTGTCTTCCGGATTGATCCGAATCCGTTCGGTCTGTCCATATTGATTGCGTGGTATTGTGTATATCGCAAAATATAATTGCGCTGTAGCTGCTAGCGAAGGTACGATGTCAATACTCGACGACGACGATAGAGCGGAAGTCTCGGAGCTACTCGAAGACATGGACGAGCCGATCGACATCCACGTCTTCACCCAAGAGGATTGTGAGTACTGTGAAGAGACGGTGGCACTGGTCGAGGACGTTGCCGATCTCAGTGACGCGGTCGAGATGGGCGTCCACGACATGGACGTCCCGCTGGCGAGCGACCTCGGCGCTGATCGCTACGAGGGCGGCCCCGTGACGGTCATCACCCGTGAGGATATCGATGGCGTCCGGTATTTCGGGATCCCATCGGGTCAGGAGTTCAGTTCGTTCCTCCAGGACATTATCACGGTCTCGACCGGCGAGCCCAATATTGACGAGAGCGTCCTCGAAGAGATCGCCGAAATCGACGACCCGGTCGAGATCACCGTCTTCGTGACGCCGACCTGCCCACACTGCCCGAAGGCAGTCCAGACGGCGCACAACTTCGCCGTGGCCAACGAGAACATCACCGCCAACTCGGTCGAATCCCAGGAGTTCATGGAGCTCTCCCAGGAGTTCGGCGTCCGGGGCGTCCCTCAGATCAACGTCAACGGGACCGACGGCGAGTTCACGGGTGCGCTCCCGCCCCAGCAGTTCCTCCAGGAAGTCAAGGGCGCGCTGTAAGCCACCCAACCAACAGCCGGTCGACCGATCGAACCCCTTAATCCCCCTGCCGGTCTATCCTCGAGTGGCAGCGGGAGCCCGGCTCCCGTGCCCGGGACGTGCGTTCCGACAGCGTCGGAACGCGGCCAACGGGCATGAGGAAAGTCCCCCCACCGTCCGGGCAGGCGACCGGGCGCAAGCCCGGGGCGGGAGACCGCCGGCGCTGGAACAGAAACGAGACCACTCGCCCCGACCGATGAGGTGTGTGACCCCCGAGTGACAAAGTGCGGTCGATCCCCGCCGCAAGGCGGCCGGTCGGCCGGGCGAGCAAACGACGGGAAGCCCAACCCACCGAGGGCGCGTCGACGGGCGAGAACGGATGGAACGGCGAATCCTCGCCGGTGCAAGTCCGCGTGACTGGTAGCCCGGACACGACGCGGACGCGTAGCCGAATGCCGACAACAGAAGGGGGCTTACTCCCCGCAGCCACCGTTTCTACCTCAGGAGTGGCGAGGCTGACCAGGATCGATCGCTGCCGTGACCCACTCGCTTATCCGGGAGCCACCGCTACGGACGCGTATGCCCGAAACACTCGAAGTCGCCTGCGAGAACGACGATTGCGAACTCGACATGGTCGAACTCCACTACACCTACGACATGCCTGAGGACGTCACCGTCGCGGACTTCCAGTGTCCCTACTGCGGGGAGACGGAACCACTCCGCAAGATCGAGGTCTGACGGCGAAAACGAGCGGTCACCGTCTGTGTGTCGCTCGCTGCTCAGAGATCGCCGATCGCCGCCGCGATCGCGTCGTAGTCCGGGAACTCCGGCCATTCCGCCGCGACCCACGCGTATTCGACAGTCCGGTCTCCGTCGATGAGGAACGCGGCCGGGCGGGGCTCGCTGACGCCCGCCATCCCGTCGAGATCGTGGACGATGCCGTAGGTCTCGGCAACACCATTCTGTGGGTCGCTGAACAGCCGATACGGCAGGTCCGCGTCCGAGATGAAGGCCTTGTGTTCGTAGGGCGAGGAGATCGAGAGCCCGACGACGGTCAGGTCGTCGTCGCTGCCCCACCCGCGCTCGGTGATCTCGTTCCAGATGTACGTCGCCGGGAAACTCCCGTCCATCGGAAAGAAGACGAGCAGGACGGGACCGTCGGCCGTGAGATCTGACAGCGCGACGTCTTCCCAGTACTCATCGGTGACCAGCGGGCGCTCGAAGTCCGGGGCCGCTTCGCCGGACTGGGGATGCTCGGCCGGGCCGAGGTCGACGACGTCGAAGGGCAACTCCATGTCAGGCCTCCCCGTAGGTCCGATCGAGGTACTGGACGATGCGCTCGCTCTCGCTCATCGTCACGCCGGTGCGTTCGTCGATGATCACCGGGACCGCACGCTGGCCGCTGACCCGCTTGACGGCGTTGCGCTCGGAGTGCAGCGGCTCGACGAAGCGTGACTGATAGTCGAGGTCGTATTCCGAGAGTGTCCGCGCAACGCGCTCACAGAACGGGCAGGCCTGGAGTCGATACAGGGTGATGGTCGCGTCGCCTTCCTCGGACGCGTCGGTTGTGGACTCGCTCATGGCGTTCTATGCTGGCTTGGGGCGAACAACGGGTAAACACTGTGCTGGCTGCAGTTTTCGAGGCGGGTTCCGGACCACCCTGCGGCGGCCCGAGGCCCAACCGTAATGTAGCACCCACCCGGATTCGAGCTATGGACGTACTGATTATCGGCGGTACGGGCGTCATCTCGACCGGCATCACGCGACAACTCGTCGAGGCAGGCCACGGCGTGACGATCTTCAACCGCGGAGAGACTGACATCGACATCCCCGATGCAGTCTCGGAGATCCACGGGGATCGCTTCGATCACGACGCGTTCGAATCCACCGTCGCGGACGTCGAGGTCGACGTCGTCATCGACATGATGTGTTTCAGCGTGGAGGACGCCGAAAGCGATATCCGGGCCTTCTCCGGGGAGATCGAGCAGTTCATCTTCACCAGTACGGTCGACGTCTATCACCGGCCGCCCGAGCGAAATCCGGTCACTGAGGACGCCGCCCGCGAGCCGCCGGTCAGCGACTACGCCGAGGGCAAGGCCGCCGCCGAAGATCGCTTCCGGGAGGCAGAGGCCGAGGGAGCCTTCGACGTGACGATCATCCGCCCGTGGAGTACCTACGGCGAGGGCGGGGCCATCTTCCACACCTTCGGCGGTGACACCTACTATCTTGAGCGCATCCGCCAGGGCAAACCCATCGTCGTCCACGGCGACGGCACCTCGCTGTGGGGCTCGTGTCACCGCGACGACGTCGCTGCCGCGTACGTCAACGCCGTCGGCAACGAGACGGCCTACGGCGAGACCTATCACGTCACCAGCGAGGAGGTCATCACCTGGAACCAGTACCACCGCCGGGTCGCGGCCGCACTCGACGCACCGGAACCCGACCTCGTCCACATTCCAACCGACGTTCTCCGGGAAGTCGCACCCGACCGCACGGAGATGCTCCGGGATCACTTCCAGTACAGCACCGTCTTCGACAACAGCAAGGCCAAACGCGATCTGGACTTCGAGTACACGGTGTCATTCGAAGAGGGTGTCGAGCGGACCGTCGCATGGCTCGACGAACACGACGAGATCGAGGTCGGTGACGGCGACGCTTTCGAGGGCGAACTCGTCGATGCATGGCGGGAGTCGACCGACGACTTCGTCGCCGACTTCGAGTGAAACCCGTCGGGCGGCGGTTTCCTGTGAGAGAAGCGACGAATATGGCGTGTCGAACCCTATAAATAGCTGTCTGTCATTATTACTCATCACTGATGGATTCGAACACGCTGGATCTCTCTCCTCCACACCAGAGCGCACTGACGACGCTGGTCAACGAGTACGCCGAGTCCGACTCGCCGGTCAAAAGCGCCCGGATCGCCGAGCAGGTAAACCGAACGGAAGGGTCGGTCAAAAACCAGATGCGAAAGCTGTCAGCGCTCGGGCTGGTCGACAGCGTTCCGGGGCCACGTGGCGGCTATCAACCGACGGAGAAGGCCTTCCAGGCGCTGGAACGCGATCAGGACGCCGACGGCGAAAAGGTCGTCGTCGCCCAGAACTTCGAGCGCGTCGACGTGACCGTCGACGAGGTAACGCTCACGAACGTCCACCACCCAACCGATTGTCGCGCCCGCGTCCACTTCCAGGACATCCTCGACGGCATCGACATCGGCGACGCTCTCGCTGTCGGCCCGACGCCGGAGTTCGACCTCGTCGTCGTCGGCGAGGTGCTCGAGATCCTCGGCACCGGCGACGAAGTCATCCTCGAGATCGGCAAGATGGAAGCGCCCTTCGTCGACGAAGCCCTGTGATTCGACGGCGATCATCCGCCAAGAGCTGTCGGTGACTCCCAAGACGCCGGCATCGGACCAGATGTACTCTCCGAAGCTACCCGGCGAGACGCGATTCTCAGCCCTCGGTGACGCCCCACTGAATGTTCGCCCAGAGGCGCTCCCAGACGTAATAGAGGACGGTCTTCCCGACCGCGGCCGTGAGTCCGATCTTCGCCGAGGAGCCGACCTAGCCGGTGTAGACGAACGCGACGACAAACACCAGAGACGTGGCGAACAGCCGGTACGACGCCGCTTTCACGATCGAACGCCGGTGTTTGTCCATCCCTCACCTCCGATCCGTCTGCCGGTCCGGGGACCAGTATCCGGCCGGCGGGGCAACGAGTGTTGCATTCGTAGGTGGGCCTGCGGACGCCACCCCCAAATATCTAATTACATCTAATTAGATTTGCCGTGTCCGGTGAGGAAGTCACTATCGGGGGCGAACTCGGAACCGGCGGAGAGACGCCCTCGCTACGCGGGGTGACGCCCCACTGACGAGTGTCGTGACAAACGCACACGGCGACAGGCAAAGCAGGACCAGAAAGAGGAACCCCCGAACGAATTACGCCGTCGCGGTTGCCGCGAGTGCCGTCTCGATGTCGTCACCGATTTCTTCGATGAGGTCCGGCACGGCCGCCTCAACGGCGTCGGTCATCCCCTCGCCGTACTCGAAGGGGTTCTCGACCTCGATGGCGAAAATAGTGATCTCGGGCATCGACTGGCCCATCGCCTCGCCGAGCGTCTGCAAGGTCCCGAGTCCGACGTTGTGGGTCGCCAGTCCACCCGAGTCGTCGCCCGGCTCGACCTCGCTCGGGGAGAACTCGTAGTAATCGCCGGGCGTCCCACCGTCGGTCTTGATCGCGTCGACGAGGAAGACGTGGTCGTACCCGCTGAGTTCCTGGATGAGCATGAGTCGACCGGACGTGTAGGTCTCGACATCCAGCCGGTCGCCAAAGCGCTCGCCGAGCGCGTCCGTGACGTCCAGACCGACTACGTCGTCGCGCTTGATGTCGTTGCCCAGGCCGAGTAAGAGTGCGTTCATGATGGGGATGCGGTGTGGTGTGTAGGTGTCGTGCCGTGGTGCGGTGTCGTGTCGTGGTGTCCGCCGTTCTCAGCGACTCATCGAGGCGACCGTCTCGCCGTCCTGTTCGAGTTCGAGTTCCAGGGGCATCTCGCCGATGGCGTGGGTCGAACACGACAGGCAGGGGTCATAACACCGGATGACGCTCTCCATCTTGTTGAGGATGCCCTCCGGGATCTCGGGGCCGTCGATGAACGTCTCGGCGGCGGAGGTGACGCCCTTGTTCATCGCGCCGTTGTTGTGCGTCGTGGCGACGATGAAGTTCGCGTTCTCGACCTTCCCGCCGTCGTCGATGGTGTACTCGTGGATGAGCGTCCCGCGCGGGGCCTCGATGACGCCGACGCCGGTGCCCGCCTTCGGCTTGGTCGGGACGTTCGTGATCCCGTCGTAGACATCGTCGTCTTCGAGGAGTTCCTGGATACGCTCGACGCAGTACAGCATCTCGATGAGCCGCGCCCAGTGGTAGTACGTCGAGCGTTCGTGGACTGCCCCCTCGGCCGCATCCATGAACTCGACCCACTCCTCGTGGGCCTGTGGGGTCCGCACGTCGTCGACGGCGTTCAGGCGTGCGAGCGGGCCGACGCGGTACTGGCCGTCCTCGAAGCCGCGGTCCTTGTAGTAGGGGAACTTGAGATAGCTCCACTCCTTGGAGCGCTCGGCGATGATATCCCGATACGCGCCGTCGTCGATCTCTTCGAGTTGGTCACCACCCTCGTCGACCAGCCGGATGTCGCCGTCGTAGTGTTCCAGGCCACCCTCCTCGGTCACGAGACCCATGTACCCCGTCGGGTAGGTGGCGTAATCCAGCGTGTCGTCGTCCATCTCCTCGAAGATGTCCTTGAGGAGGTCGATCGTCTCCCGAAGGTAGGTCGGCAGGGGCTCGCTCTCTTCGAGCAGGTCCTCGCCGTCTTCCCGGTCGAGCGTGTTCGAGACGCCGCCGGCGACCGCGAAGTCGGGGTGGACCTTCTTCTCGCCCAGCGCGGCGATGACGTTCTGGCCGAAGCTGCGCAGGTCGATCCCGCGTTCGGCCAGCTGTGGGTTCTCCTCTAAGACGCCCTCGATGTTCCGATCGGCGGGATCGGCGTCGTAGCCGAGCACCAGATCGGGGCTGGAGAGATAGAAGAAACTCAGTGCGTGACTCTGGAGCACCTGGCCCATGTGCATGAGTTCCCGGAGCTTGTGGGCGCTCTCGGGCACGTCGGCGTCCATGACGTCGTCGGCGGCCTTCGCCGCGGCCAGCTGGTGGCTGACCGGGCAGATCCCACAGATGCGGGCCGTGATCTCGGGCATCTCCCAGATGGGACGACTCTCGACGAACTCCTCGAAGCCACGGAACTCCGTGACGTGAAACTGTGCGTCCTCGACACTCCCCTCGTCGTCGAGGTGGATCGTGATCTTGCCGTGCCCCTCGACGCGCGTGACCGGATCGATGACTTCCTTCTTGCTCATTGTTGTCTCTTTAGTCGTACTGTAGTTTGTCGCCTTCGATCTCGGGGGTCTCCCCACGAGCCAGCGCTTCGAGGCTCTCTTTCATGACCTCGGCGTCGGGTGGGCACCCGGGCACGTAGACGTCGACGTCGATGTACTCGTCGAGCGGTCGGGCGTCCTCGAGCAGTTTCGGGACGCCCTCGTCGTCGCCGAAGGGTACCTCGCTCTCGTCGTCGGCCTCGCCCATGAACGTCTCTTCTAACATCTCGTCGCGGTCCTGGTAGTTGCGCAGGGACATGATCCCGCGCAGCGCGGCGCAGTCGCCCCAGGCGACGACAGTGTCACAGTTCTCGCGAAGTTCCTCGGCGACCTCGACGTTCTCCTCGTTGGTCACGACGCCCTCGGCGATGCCGACGTCGGCCTCCGGGACGCCCTTCTCGTCGACGATCATGTGGCTGGCGACGATGTCGACCTCCTCGACCAGATCCACGAGGCCGTGATCGACATTCAGAAACTCCATGTGACAGCCCGAACAACCGCCCAGACACACCGTCGCGACGGTCGTCCGGTCGTCATCCTGTGCCTCCGCTTCAGTCTGTGCGCTCATGCTGCCACCTCCTGGAGTTCCGCGATGATTTCACGGTCGTCGTCGATCTCACCGCGCGGATCGAGCACCTGCTCGACCGCTCGCTCCTCGTTGTCGGCGTCGACGATCGTCCCCTCGCGCTCGAACCAGTCGACGGCCGGAAGCACGATGTCGGCGATCTGCGTCAGGGCGGACTCGCGGGTCGCCTGGACGATCACGGTATCTGCCTGGCGGGCAATCTCGATCGCCCGGTCGAGATCCTCGCCTCGGTCGTCGGCGGCAAGCAGGTACGCGACCTCGCTCACTTCGTCGATGCCGTCGGCCGCGAAGTCGGCGCGGTTGGCACCCCGATCCAGGCTCACGACCTCACTCTCGGTCATCGCCGCCAGCCCGTAGGCGTCGACCAGTGCCTCGGTGTTCTCGATCTCGGGGCCGAGCACGACGACGCTGTCCTCGGCGTCGAGCGTGCGGGTCGCGGCCTCGGCGACGCCCGCAACCGGCGAGGCGCTCCCGCCGTCGGCGACCGCACCCGCGGCCTCCGCAGTGGCCTGGGCGAGCGGCGAGCCGACCGTCAGGCTCTCGTCGCTGAACCGCTTCAGGCGATCTTCGTCGCCGTCGACGGTGACGAGTTCCGCGCCATCCGTGGCCGCGCGGCGGACGTACGATGCGGCGACGGGATGGGTGTCGACGATCGAAGTGTCGTAGACGACGATCCCCTCGGCGTCGAGGATATCCTCGACCGACTCGGCCGGTAGATCCTCGTGGCCGTCGGCGGCCAGTTCCTCGCGGATCGTCGCCTCCGTGGCCCGTCGTGCTGCCCCGGGAATCTCCAGGTCGGCGTCGAGGCCGTCCATCGCGTCGGCGAACGCGTCCAGGGTCTCCGTGGGAAGCCGATCCGACGCGACCGCATTGATGGAGTTGGCGTCGGCCAGTTCCGCACTGGCCGTCTCGATGGCCGCGTCCAGATCGACCGCTTCGCCGTCGATCTCAGGCTCGGTGATCCGATCACGGCGGTCATCGAGCAGTTCGAAGCGGCCCATCTCACACAGCTGACTGCCGTCCGCGCCGCCTTTGACGCCCTCGATCTTGACGATCCGGCCGGAGTTGGTGTAGACCTCCATCTCACAGCCGACCGAACACTCGCTGCAGGTCGTCGTCTCGACCTCGCAGTCCCGTTCGCGGCCCTTGTAGGCGCTCAGTGGGCTGTACAGCGACCCCGTCGGACAGGCCTGCACACACCCACCACAGGACGTACACGAGGACTCGCCCAGCGGGACGCCGGAGTCGGCGATGATCGTCGTGTCCTTCCCGCGGTTGCCGAAGTTCAGCGTGTCGTTGCCGACGACTTCCTCGCAGGTCCGGACACACCGACCGCAGCTGATACAGCGGTCGAGATCCATCGTGATGTACTCGTTTGAGGTGTCCGGCTCGATGTCCTTGTACTCCAGTGGGAAGCGGTCCTTGTCCAGGCCCGCGCGGTTGAACATGTCCTCGAGTTCGCAGTCGCCCTCCATCTCGCAGTACATGCAGTAGTGGTTCTCCTCGGTGAACTGCAACTCGAGGATGGACCGTCGTTTCTCCCAGAGGTCCTCGCTGTCGAAGTCGACCGCCATCCCCTCGTCGACGGCGGTCGTACAGGCCGTCTCACGTCGTTCGCCGTCGATGTCGACCAGACACATCCGGCACGCACCGACGTTCGCGAGGTCGGCGTGGGCACACAACGTCGGAATGTCGATGCCGGCCCGGTCGGCTGCCTCTAAGATCGTCTCGCCCGCCGCTGCCTGTACCTCCTGACCGTCGATCGTCAGCGTGACGCTGTCAACGTCCGCGTTGGTTGCATTGCTCATACTATCAACCCCTCAACTCGATAGTGTCGACCGGACATGGGTCGACACACTGTCCACAGCCGACACAGGCCGCCGGATCGATCTCGTGAACCTCGCCGGGTTCGCCCGAGATCGCGTCGATCGGACAGGCGTCGACACACTGTTGACAGCCGATACAATCCTCGGCGATGATCTTGTACGTCCCCGCGTGTTCGCCACTGCCGAGTTCGCAGTCCCCGGCGGGACACTCCTCGTCTTCGACGTGCTGGCGGTACTCGTCCTCGAAGTAATCCAGCGTGCTCATCACCGGGTTGGCCGCCGTCTGGCCCAGGCCACACAGCGACATCTCCTCCATGGAATCGCCCAGCGACCGGAGCTCGGAGATGACGTCGGGATCAGCCGCCCCGTTGGTAATTCCCTCCAGCATTTCGAGCATCTGCTTGGTCCCGTACCGGCAGGGCGGGCACTTCCCGCAGGACTCGTCGACGCTGAACTCGAGGAAGAACCGCGACTGATCGACCATACAGGTCGACTCGTCCATGACGATCATCCCGCCGGAGCCCATCATCGAGCCCAGTTCCATCAGCGTCTCGTAGTCGATGGGCGTCTCGGCGTGCTCCCGGGGAATGACACCGCCGGAGGGACCGCCGGTCTGGACGGCCTTGAACTCGCCGCCGGTGGTCCCGCCGCCGATCTCGAAGACGACTTCCTCGAGTCGGGTGCCCAGGGGGACCTCGACGAGACCGGTGTTCTCGACGTCGCCCGTGACCGAGAACACCTTCGTCCCGCCGGACTCCTCGGTCCCGATGTCGGCGAACCAATCAGCACCGTTCCGGAGGATCGCCGGCACGTTCGCCCACGTCTCGACGTTGTTGACGTTGGTCGGCTCGGCCCACAGCCCCTCGTCGGCAGGGTACGGCGGGCGGGGTTTGGGCATCCCGCGGCCGCCTTCCAGGGAGTTGATCATCGCGGTCTCCTCACCGCAGACGAACGCCCCCGCGCCCTTCTTGATCTCCAGATCGAAGTCAAAGCCCTCGCCGAAGATATCCTGGCCCAGCAGTCCGGCCTCGCGAGCCTGCTCGATGGCGTGCTGGAGGCGCTCGATCGCCAGGGGGTACTCGGCACGGACGTAGATGTAGCCTTTCTCCGCGCCCACGGCGTACCCGGCGATGGTCATGCCCTCCAGAACGGCGTAGGGATCGCTCTCTAAGAGCGTCCGGTCCATGTACGCGCCGGGGTCGCCCTCGTCGGCGTTGCAGATGAGGTACTTCAGATCGGCGTCGTTACCGGCGAGGAACTCCCACTTCATCCCCGTCGGGAAGCCACCGCCACCGCGACCCCGGAGGTTCGATTCCTTGACTTCCTCGATGACCTCCTCGGGCGACCCGCCCGACAGTGACTCCCAGAGCGCGAAGTAGCCGTCACGGGCGACGTATTCTTCGAGACTCTCGGGGTCGACGAGGCCGCTGTTGCCCAGCACGACCCGCTGCTGGGACTCGTAGAACGGAACCTCGTCGATTTGCGAGACACCGTGATCGTGGTTGCAGTCCTCGGCGTGGCTCCGGGCGGCGAGAGCCCCTTCAGCGGGTAACTCGCCGTCTTCGACGGCCCCGGCGAGCTGGCTGGCGTCTTCCTGCGTGACGTTCTCGTAGATGATCGAGACCCCGTCGGGGCGGATGACCTCGACGAGCGGTTCCCGATCGCAGAAGCCCATACAGCCGGTCTTCTCGACCGTGGCGTCGTCGCTCGGACCGAGTTCAGCGGATAGCAGCCCGTAGACGTCGTCCGCTCCAGCGGCTTTCCCACAGGAGGACATCCCGACCAGGACTTTCGTCTCGTCGGGGTAGAGGGACTGTTTCCCTTCGGCTTGCAGGTCGGCCAGATCGTCTTCCGTGCGAATTCTTCGCGGTTCGGTGAGTACAGTTGACATGAGTTGTTCCTCCTATTGGTACTCCTCGATGACTTCGTCGACTTCATCGGGCGCGACGTCGCCGTAGACTTCGTCACCGACCATGACCGCGACGGCGAGACTACACGCGCCGATACACCGGACGTGGTCGACGGTAAACGTCCCGTCGTCGGTCACTTCTTCGAGCTCGACATCGAGTTCGTCACAGAAGGCTTCCGAGACTTCGTCGGCACCTTTCACGTGACAGGCCGTGCCCGTACAGACCTTGATCGTGTGATCGCCACGGGGCTCCATATGGAACTGCGAGTAAAACGACGCCGTCCCGTAGACGTGTGCGATCGACGTCCCGGTGTGCTCGGCGATGAGTTCCATCGTAAATTTCGGCAGATAGCCATACTCCTCCTGGACGTCCTGCAACGCCGGAATGACCCCCTCCTTGGCAGTCGGGACGTCGACGAGAACTTCCTGGACCGTCTCGATCTCGTCGTCACAGACGTCCTCGACCCCGGCGTCGGCCGGAATGACGCCGGAATCAGCCCCGGCGTCGGACCCCGCCGACCGCACTGACTGTTTGACGCGTTCTAGCGTTGCCATATAGGTGAGACTTACCGGTACAACCTGTAAAGGAATGTACCGTATTCTCACTCCATGAAAACATATATGGTAGAATGTGATGGACTGGTCGTGATTCGGTACCCATCGAGTGGATTGAATGTGATAGTATACGCAGAATGGGACTGAAAAGGCGATTTGCAAACACTCCTCAAGATTGAAGAACACAAGTGAACGGTTCGCGAACTCACCAGATGCGGCCAGGACGCGAAAAGGGTTAAGCGGGTTCCACCAGAACAGCGGGGTATGTCACCGTCTCGCCGCGTTCTCGTGTTAGCCGGGCTGTTCGGTGCGATATCGCTGCTGGCGATACTGACGCTATGGAGCGTCTTCTGGACGGTCTTTTTTGCCATCACGGTGGCGTACGTCCTGTATCCGGTCCGTCGTCGACTCGCCGCCAGGGGTCTCGGCCCCCGAGTCGCTGCGGGACTCAGCACGGCTGTGGCCTTCATCGGCGCGCTGGGCGTGATCGCGCCGCTCGGGTACGCGGTCTACGTCCGGCGGTCCGCCTTCTTCGATATGGTCGGGGATCTACCCCAGGAGTTTTCGATCACTGTCCTGGAGATGACCCACACGATCGACGTCACGACGGTGGTGGACGTGGTTCGGGAGACAGCCGGGTCGATGGCACTCGATGCGGCGAGTGCCGCGCCCGTCCTCGCGTTGAAGTTCTTCCTGTTCGTGCTGCTGGTGTACGCACTCCTGCTCAAGCCGAGAATGCCGGCGCGGGCAGCCCGACGGGTCGTTCCCGCCGAGTACCACGACGTCGTCCAGGCGCTCCACGAGCGACTCCGTGACACGCTGTTCGGGCTGTACGTGTTGCAGGGGGCGACCGGCGTCGGCACCTTCGTCATCGCCCTACCGGTGTTCTTCCTGCTTGGATACGACGCTGCGGTCACGCTCGCCGTCCTGAGTGGCGTCTTACAGTTCGTCCCGATCATCGGTCCGAGCGTGTTGATCGGCGTGCTCGTGCTCACGGAAGTCCTCGCCGAGAACGTGACGGCGGCCATTCTCGTCGGCGTCGTCGGCTTCGTGTTCGTCGCCGGGCTACCGGACGTCCTCATTCGACCGCGACTCTCGGCAGTCGCGGCCGATCTGCCGGGAAGCCTCTACTTCATCGGGTTCACCGGCGGCGTCCTCTCGATGGGGGCCATCGGCATCATCGCCGGACCGGTCGTGGTTGCGCTACTCGCTGAATCCGTGGAGCTACTGGCATCGGAACAGCACCCGGACGCCGTCGAACCGGCCGAGCCGTGATCGAGGTCCTCGCCATGATCGACGGCGGTCGCTACTCGGCCGTCTCGATCGGCTCGCCGGCCGCTTCCCACTCCGTGAGGCTCCCCTCGTAGAACGCGAGGTCCCGATACCCCAGGTGCTTTAGGACGACGTAGGTGTGGCTGATCCGCCTGGCGGTATTGCAGTAGAGAACGATCCGGCTCTCGGGTGTGATCCCCTTCGGTTCGAGGATCGCCTCGATCTCCTCGCGTGGTTTGATCCCGCGAGTTTCATCGTCGACGAGTTCCCGCCAGTCGACCTGAACCGCGCCGGGGATGTGTCCCGCCTCGTACTCCCGGCGCTCGCGCGTGTCGACGATCACCGCGTCGGTGTCGATCGCCGCCGCGACGGCTTCGCGACCGACCAGCGGCGACTCGGCCGGGCGTTCGATCTCGTACGCGGTGGGAGTGACATCGGGCACCTCGTCGGTCGTCGGGTGGTCGCGTTGCCAGGCGCTGAAGTCCCCGTCGAGCAGGTGTAGCCGGTCGGGATCGTGGCCGTACAGTTCCGCAGTCACGAGAAACCGCGCGGCGAAGACGCCGTGGGTGTCGTCGTAGGCGACGATGTCGTCCTCGGGCGCGATCCCCGCATCCGACAGCAGGTCGGCGAAGACGTCCTCGCCGGGCAACATGCCGTCGTCGCCCTCGCTGGTCCGGAACGAGTCGAAGGGGATCGACACTGCACCGGGGAGGTGCCCGATCCCCTCGTACTCCCAGGCGTCCCGGACGTCGACGAGGTGGACGTCCCCCAGCCGATCGGCGACCCACGCTGTCGAAACGATATCGGTCATTACCCGCCGTTCGCTCGCCCGTGATTTGAACGTGTGGACGCCACCCCCACCTGCCAGTGCTCGGAGATAGCGGCGACATTTGCAGTCTCGGGCCGCTCGGGCGAACGTCGCGTGGACGACCGGCGAGCGGGCCGGTGTTCAGCGTCGGCCGGTCGGGCATGCGATGACCCCCAGACGGCAAGACCTGCCACTACGGGCGAGGAGTGGCCGTACCTGCCGATACGTCAGCGTCTTTATGGGTACCGTGTATATGATCGGATGCATCATGACTGAGTACGCAAACGACGTTCTCGTCTCGGCGGAATGGGTCGAGGACAACCTTTCGGAATTCGAAAGTGACGATCCGGCGCATCGACTCGTGGAAGTAGACGTCGACACCGAAGCATACGACGAGGCTCACGCCCCCGGCGCGATCGGGTTCAACTGGGAGAGCCAGCTCCAGGATCAGACGACGCGGGACATCCTCAGCAAGGCGGACTTCGAGGACCTGCTGGGTTCCCACGGCATCAGCGAGGACTCGACGGTCGTCCTCTACGGTGACAACTCCAACTGGTTTGCCGCCTACACCTACTGGCAGTTCAAGTACTACGGCCACGACGACGTGAAGCTGCTCGACGGCGGTCGCGAGTACTGGGTCGAGAACGACTATCCGACCACGAGCGAGGAGCCTGACTTCTCGGCCGTCGAGTACGACGCAAGCGGGCCGCGAGAATCCATCCGTGCGTATCGCGAGGACGTCGAGAACGCCATCGAGCGTGGCCTGCCGCTGGTCGACGTTCGAAGCCCAGAGGAGTTCCGCGGCGACATCCTCGCGCCGCCGGGCCTCCAGGAGACCGCCCAGCGCGGCGGTCACGTCCCGGGTGCCCAGAACATCTCCTGGGCGGCCGTCACGAACGACGACGGCACGTTCAAGGACTTCGACGAGCTGGCAGAGCTCTACAGCGACTACGGCATCGACGGCGACTCCACGACGGTCGCCTACTGCCGGATCGGCGAGCGCTCCTCGGTCGCCTGGTTCGCCCTGCACGAGCTGCTGGGCTACGAGGACGCCATCAACTACGACGGTTCCTGGACCGAATGGGGCAATTTGGTTGGTGCCCCGATAGAAAAGGGCGAGGCGGAGTGAACGCAGTGAACTCCGCCTCGAAGAGAGGCGGGGAACGAAGTGACCCGCCGAACAGGGCGAGGCTGAGTGACGCGAGGCCGAACGAAGTGAGGCCTCGGATGCACGAGCGGTGAACGAAGTGAACCGCGAGTGAACGCAGTGAACTCCGCCTCGAAGAGAGGCGGGGAACGAAGTGACCCGCCGAACAGGGCAAGGTAGACGACTGACGCGAGACGCAAGCGAAGCGAAGCCTCTCGGTGTTAGCGAGCGGGCTTTTGGCCCGCGAGCAACGAAGTGAAGGAGTCCACCTCGAAGTGGGACGGGGAGTATCTGCGTCGATTCGCCATTGTCCAATCCAAGACGCAACCGGTAATCCGAAGATCAAGCAGGGTAAAGCAGATGAGACACTTCGTTTTTGGTCACTTCATACCGTCCGAATGCGTCAAGATGATTCAGCGACACGTTAGGACGACGGACGGGACATGGATCGTCGTGGATACGCATGCCGAGGAACAAGCCGTCTACATCTACGAGCAGTGAGTCCAGTGGATATGCGATCGAAAATCGACCGTTTTTGACGTGAGAGAGGGGAAAACAACTGTATCGGACAGCTTCGTGCCGGAAGTGGAACGAATACTCTTTCCATTCGGGGAACCTGGGCTCTCGCATGGCCGGAAAATCCGACTTCGGGCAAGAGCTCGAAACGCAGACGGACGCGTACCTCGATACCCTCAAGGACTGTCTCGGGTTGCTCCCACAGTTACTCGAAGAGTACGAGGCCGGTGAGGACTTCGAGGCGACCGTCGAGCGCATCGGCGAACTGGAGAGCGAGGGGGATACGATGATCCGCTCGATCATCAGTTCGATCACGAACTCCGACCCCGAGGACATGGGGCTGCTCAACACCCGGATCAACTACAACCAGTCGGGACTCATCGAGTTCTACAAGCAGGTCGACTCGCTGGCGAACGTCACCGAGCGCATCGCCGACGAGATCGCCATGATGCAGCCGCCGACTGACACCGACTGTTACCAGGGACTGCGCGAGATGGCCGAACACGTCGCCGACATGACCGAGACCCTAGAGGAGGTCGTCGAGCGCTTCGTCCACGGCCTCGGGACGACCAGCGGCTCGGACACTCTCTACGACGAGATCAAGGCGATCCGGGATATGGAGAGCCGATGCGATTCGATCAAAAACGATGTCATCCGGACGGCCTTCGCCGACGAGGGGACCGCGGAGGCGCTGATGTACCGTGAACTCGCCATTCTCTTCGACGACCTCGCCAACACGATGGAGGACGTCACCGACCAGATCATCGTCATCGCGAGCGACGAGCCGGGGCTGGTCACCGAAGTCGATCCGAGCGAGGAATAGCGCACCGAGACGGACGCCGACTTTCGGCACGAACGGCCGCGACCATCGGATTTTATGATTCAGGCACAAAAGATGCCAGCCGCATGACCGACGACAACCCGCTGGCGGATGCACGCGTTCGCAGGCTGATCGGCCTCTCCGGTGCTTTCGCACTCGCGGCGATCGCGATCTTCTTCCTCGACGGGACAATCCGGTGGGTCGTCCTGGGCGTCGCCGTCCTCGACGCGATCGTGACACCGTACATGTTGGGTCAGGTAGTCGAAAACGGAGAGGACGGGGACGACCAAGAGGTGGACGAGTACGGCTTCTCGACCTGACTCTCGGCCCGAACTGTTCGTAGAGTCGAATCGATCGCGGGCGGAACGATTCGCAGTTCGGCCGTGAGCCCGTTCGTGACTCCGGCGCACCAACGATACCCGATCCAAACTGTACACGGGACGGTCGTTTCCAGGTGGTCGACGGAGATTGCCCGCCACTTCTCTCCCCTACTTCGGGTCGATGGAGAAGTGACTCCCGCTCGGCGTGCATTGAAAACCGCGGGTCGCCAGCACTCCTAGAATACGTGCAAGCCGTGGGCGTCTCGTGCGTGTTCGAGAAGGTCCTCCGTCGTCTCGAAGGACGCACCACAGCTACAGGTGTGATACCCCGACTGGGATTGCTGGCTTGTCGCCATACACAACAGTGAGAGCGGAACCGTAATAATTGTTTATGTAGGTTTGTTACCGATGCACATACGTCATGGTATCCAGTCACAATATGTCGCGACCAGCGAGAAATTCACGAATTTCGATAGAGACTGGACTATGCCCTCGGATATCTTTACGTTCGTTTGATTATATTTGTGCCCAGGATCACCGTCGACTCGACGCTGGCGTCGAAGCTGGAGATGATAGTTCTTATAGCCGGCCTCGGCCAATCAATCCCAATGATAGTCTTCGGAATCGTGGGGCTACCGGGCAGCGGGAAGAGCGAGGCCGCGGCGGTGGCCCGCGAGCTGGACGTGCCGGTCGTCACGATGGGCGACGTGATCCGGGGGGCGTGTCGCGACCGCGGACTCGACCCGGCGACCCACCACGGCGAAGTGGCGAAGGCACTCCGGGCGGAGAACGGCCCCGCCGCCATCGCCGAGGCGTCGCTCCCCCACATCGAGGACGGACTCGAAGACAGCGAGCACGTCGTCGTCGACGGGATCCGCTCGGACGTCGAAGTCGAACGCTTCCAGGCGGCCTTCGGCGGGGACTTCCTGCTCGTCAGCGTCGAAGCGCCCTACGAAATCCGGGCCGACCGGCTCGACCTCCGCGGCCGGGATGCGAGCGTCGAGGACGGGGGCGAGAGCCTGCAAGACCGCGACGAGCGCGAACTCGGTTTCGGCATGGGCGAGGCGATGGAGATGGCCGACGTGACGATCGAGAACGTCGACAGTCTCGCGGACTTCCAGGAGCGCATTGAGACACTATTGACCGATGGCCCGTCGGCGCTGGCCGACGACGAGCGTATCGAACTCGCGGAGGGAAACGCATGAGCGAAGTCTACAGCGTCGACGTCGAGATCACGGCCCCCGTCTACGACACCGAGGTGACCGACCGGGTCGCCGACGCGATCACGAACGTCTTCCCGAACGCCGATGTCGAGCAGCGACCCGGCGAACTCCACGCTGAGACCCACGATCTAGCGCACTTTTCGGAACTCCTCCACCGGCGGGAAATCCTCGACACCGCTCGGGGCGTGTTCTTCGACACGCTGCAGGGCGATCGGTTCAGCTTCACGCTGAAGAAACAGGCGGCCTTCGAGGGCGTCGTGACGTTCTCGGTCGGCGAACCCGACGAACTCGGCGAGATCCACGTCAGCGTCCGGGTGGAAGAACCAGACGTGGAGTCGTTCATCGACCACATCGCACCGCCAACTCAGGACGGCCGACCGATCGATCCCGACAGGAGCGCCTAACATTACGTCGACTCATGCGAGTACAGAACTGATTATTGCCACATACAGCCGGAACGGCTGCTGGATTGCTCAATGAGAAGTTCGAAAACGTACGCTAGTGATCAGCAGATATTATTTTTCAGCGATCGTCTTCGGTGAATCCGACGGCTTCCGACTCCCGAAGGTCGCCCTCCTGTTGTCGTCACTCCTCGTCATCGCCGCCTGCATCTTCCGCTTTACTGCCACCCTTTTGGATGTATTCGAGTTCCATCCGGGCACCGTCTTCCCCCTCGATCACGCCGTCAGCTTCCGTCAGATCCCCCCTCGGCTTTGCGTTCTGTTTCTGATTCTCTGTTGCCATTGTTCTTGACAAGATTTTCGGCTTCAATTGTTAAGTAGTCTTTGACGCCGATATAATACGCGACAATCCCGCCAGCGGCCCCAAATACTGCCAGAATCGGCCACTGAAAATCGAACCGATTTCGAGAACAGAAACGACAAGGAGGATTCCAGACGTGAGCAGGTAGATCAATCCAGCCATCAGCACGGCAAGCGCTTTCTTGAATCGGCTCGCATTCTTGAAAATCACCGTTTTGTTTTCACGGACTGCCTTACTGTAGGTTCGCAACATAATATCGATATATTGCTGGCTCTCTACCTGATAATTCGCCATGTAGCTTCCGACCGAGGCTGTGGGTCCATGGATGATCGTGCTACTCAGATAGGTAGTGATACTTAACAGAAGGGCAAGAAGAAACGTCACGAGTGAAAGAGCAAGCATCACGAAAAACGGTATTGACGTATCTGAAAGCTGAACGATCTCCGTCGTTACTCCGAGAGAAACGGCTGTGAGGGTAAGACTAAAGAGAATTCCGATTAACTTCGCTGTATTCGAGGCTTTGTTATCGATTTCGTTGATGGAATTCATCTGCGTATTGAGCATATCGTGATACCGACGGAGGAGATCTACTTCGGGATCAAACTCGTCGTCGCTCCCACTCATCATATTCCATTTACACATACCCTATATAAAACATTGTGAATGACGTTTCACCCATCACGGACAGCGTGGATTTCCAGAAATTGAGTCAGAAGACCCGTAGATCGAAGAAGAGAAACATAGCGGTGAGAATTATCAGCCAATCCTCTCATGGGGACGGCCATCTACTTCGACCTGGACGGGACACTACTCACGTTCGCAGAACCGTACGAGGCGGTCGTCGCGGACGTTCTCGCGGACTACGTCACTGAACCGAGCGAGGCAGCCGAGACGTACTTCGCGACGTTCGACGAACACTTCGATGCACTCGAATCCGACCCCTACCGGGCAGGGATGGTAGCCGTCTGTGAGCACGAGGACACTGAGGCCGACCCGGGCGAACTGGTCGCTGCCCTCCGCGAGGCCGAGTGTGAGCGCACGCAGGTCAGCGACGACGCTCGCGCAAGCCTCGACGCACTCGGCGAAGCGAACACCTTGGGTGTACTAACCGACGGCGTCGCCGAATTCCAGCGGGCGAAACTGGACCATCACGGCCTCTCGGAGCACTTCGAGACCGTTATCGCGTCCTACGACATCGGCGCACACAAGCCCGACGCGTCGATGTTCGACCGCGCACGCGAGGCGATCGAGGCCGAGCGCTACGTCATGGTCGGGGACAGCGACGCCGATATCGAAGGTGCCCGCGCGGCCGGATTTACGCCGGTCCGGGTCGAGCGCGGCGAGGACGTACCGGACTTCTGGAGCACGCTACGGGCGCTGGCCTGAGCGATGTCGGGGCCTAGACGAGCACCTGGACGACGACGAACAGCACCACCACCCCCAGCACGTCACAGACGTTCGTGACGACGGGGATCACCACGTCGTCGGGGTCGAGTTCCAGCCGGTAGGCGACGTACGTCGCCACGACGGTCACCGCGACGGCCAGCACCGACAGCACCGCGCCGCTGGTGACGGCGACAGCCAGCACCTTCGTCACCGGGAGCGAGGGGCCGCCGGTGAGGACGCCCAGTCCCCAGGCACCGACGCCGATCACCGGGAAGACCGTCAGCGCGAGCGCGACCGTGGCAACGGCGTTGCCTAGCAATCGATCGTCGTCGACGGCAAAGGTGAGCGTCCCGAGGTGAAACGCCGTCGAGAGTCGCGCGGCGAGGATCGATCCGAGGTTGCCCGCCGTGCCGATGGTGACGGGCACGAGGATCAGGAGGGATGGATAGGCCAGCAGATCGGCCTCGAAAGTTTCCAGGACGAGGCCGCTACCGATCTCGATCGTGGTCAACACGAGCAAGACCGGTAACATCGCCCGCGTGATCGCCCGCACCGTCCAGGCCGTGCGGGCCACGGTTAGCCCACCCCCCAGATGACCAGCCTGGCGGCGATCAGCAGGGCGGCCATCCCAAAGACGTCGCCCGCGGTCGTCACCAGCGGGCCGACCAGCGTATCGGGGTTATATCCGCGCCGGAAGCCCGCAAAGACGACCACGACGACAGTCGTCGCCAGCGCGATCCCGGAGAGCAACCCGGAGATGACGGCGACAGTCACGAGGACTGGCAGGCCGGCGGCAGGCCGGGCCAGCCAGGCAAGCGCGGCCGTCGCGACGACTGCGGCGAAGGCACTGGCGAGCAGCCCGTTGGCGATCGCCGCCGCCACTGCCCGGAGGAGTCGATCGTCAGCATCACCCAATCGCGGTTCGAGCAGCCCCTGATGAAGTGCTGTCGCGAGTCGCGCCCCCAGCGAGCCGTAGACGTTCCCCCGCGTGGCGAGCAACGCCGGAACCAGGACGAGCAATCCGTCGATGGCAGTGAGTTCCGCCCGCATGCCGCCGAGGACGACCCCCGCGAGCAAGCCGCCCACGAGACTCGCAGACAACGCCGGCAGCCCCTCTCTGTAGGCCCTGACGGCGACCTCGCGGACAGTCATTGCCGGACAGACGGTCGGCCACCTCAAAAAACGACCGAGTAAACTACCCTCCCGAAACGTCTCACTCTATCGCGTGGGTGTCTCCCCCTTCCGTGTGGGAGTTTTACACACCGTTCTCACTATCTTGGAAGTAATGTGAAAGACTATAAAGAGCCGGAACCAATCATATAGTGAGCGAACAATGACAGGCTACGCAGTTGTCCTCGCATCCGGCGAACTCGAACGTGTACAGGCAGTGAGCATGATCAGCTCGATCGCAGCGTCGTCAGACACACCGGTGCAGGTGTTCGTCACGATGAACGGTCTTTCGGCATTCGAGAAAGACCGCGTCGAGAGCGGCGACTTCCAGGTCGCCGGCCCGGCCGGTGAAGCGATGCTGCAGGGCGGCGGCGACGAGGTACCGCTGTTCACTGAGCAACTCGAGCGCGCAAAGGGCATCGGCCCGCTGGAGGTCTACGCCTGTGAGATGATCATGGATCTCATGGACACGGACCTGGACGATTACGTCGACGTCTTCGACGATACCCTTGGGGTCGCCGGCTTCCTGAATCGTGCGTCCGACAAACAGGTGCTGTTCGTCTGAGGTGACCATCATGAGTGACACACCAACCCCCGACGTCGAGATCGATTCCCGCGGTGCAGCCTGCCCCGGTCCGCTGATGGACCTGATCGGCAAGGTCAAAGAGGTCGAGGCAGGGACGACGATCGAGTTGCTCACAAGCGACGAGGGCTCGAAGAACGACGTGCCCGAGTGGCTCGAGGAGGCCGGCCACGAGTTGCTCGAAGTACAAGCGGAAGACGACTACTGGGCTATCTACATCGAGACCACATGACCGAAGACATCGTCGTCGTCGGTGGCGGCACCGGCGGCACCGTCCTGGCGAACCGCCTCGCCGAGAAACTCGGTTCGGCGATCGACGCCGGCGACGCCAGCGTGACCGTGATCAACGACGGCGAGCACCAGCACTACAAACCCGCCTACCTCTACGTCCCCTTCGGGAAGAAGACCGTCGAGGAGGCCAAACGACCGCTTTCGGATCTCCTCGATCGACGCGTCGATCTGCGCGTCGACCGCGTGACGGAGATCGACACCGAAGACAAGGCCGTCGCGCTCGAAGGCGGCGAGTCACTCGCCTACGACCACCTGGTGCTCGCTACAGGCGCGAATCTCGATCCCGATGCGGTGCCGGGCCTCACCGAGGGCGGGCATCACTTCTACGGTCCCGAGGGTGCCGAGTCCCTCCGGGACGAACTCGCCGACTTCGAGGAAGGTCACCTCGTGCTGTCGGTCATCGGCGTGCCACACATGTGTCCGGCGGCCCCCCTGGAGTTCGTCTTCATGGCCGACGACTGGCTGCGCAAGCGCGGGCTCCGGGAGGACGTCGAGATAACCTACACCTATCCCATTCAGCGGGCCCACGGCCTCGAATCCATCGCCGACTGGGCGACGCCCAAACTCGACGAGCGGGACATCACCCTCGAGACGTTCTTCAACGCCGAGGCGGTCGATCCCGACGAAGGAGTCTTAGAGACGATGGAGGGCAACGAACTGGAGTATGATCTCCTCGTCGCCATCCCGCCACACACGGCCAGCGATCTCGTGAGTGAGGCGGGCCTGGGCGATACCTGGGTCGAGGTCGACCGCGCGACGCTGGAAGCCGAACACGCCGAGGACGTCTACGCCATCGGTGACGTCGCCGACGTCCCGACGAGCAAAGCCGGCAGCGTCGCCCACTACGAGGCGGGCGTCGTCGCCGACCGCATCGCCAGCCGGGTTCGCGGGGAGACGCCAACCTCGGTCTACGAGGGCAAGACAGTCTGCTTCATCGAGACGGGGATGGACGAGGCCACGTTCGTCGAGTTCGGCTACGGTAGCGAGCCGACGATGCGCGAACCCTCGAAACCCGTCCACTGGGCGAAACTGGGGTACAACGAGTCCTACTGGCTGACCGCCAGGGGACTCCTTTGAGGTGGTTCGCGTGAGCGATTCCGAATCGGAACCGACGGATGGCGCAACCGAGCGGACGGACGACGCGACCGAAGCTGGCACCGACCAGCCAGCGGATCTCGAATCCCTGGTTGCAGACAATCCCGAAGAAGTCGCCCGATTGCTCGAACGCCTCGGGCTGGTCAACGACCTGCTGGACGCCGCCGACGTCGCCACGTCGGCGATGGACGACGAGATGGTCCAATCACTGGCCGGCACGGGCACCAACCTCGCGATGGCCGCGGACGGCATGGCGACCGACGAGACGGTCGAACTCGGCGAAGCGGTCGGCGAAAATGCCGACGACCTCGCCGAGGGCGTCGAGACGGTCGCACAGCTCCAGCGGACCGGGACGCTCGACGATCTGCTGGAACTGGCCGAGCTGGCCTCGCTTGCAAGCGCAGCCATGGACGACGAGATGGTGATGTCCCTGGCCTCAACCGGAACCAGACTGGGCGAGGTCGCCGACACCGCCGCGGACGACGACGTCGCCCGTGGGCTGGAAGACGTGCTGGCTGCACTCGGCGAGGCGAGCAGCGACGAACCCGAGCGAGTCGGCGCGATCGGGCTGGTGAAGGCCGTTCGGGATCCGGACGTCCAGGCCGGACTGGGCGTCGTGATCGCCCTCGCTCGGGCGCTCGGACAGCAGACGCGAGACGACCCGACCGCGTAGGGCGGCCCAGAACCGCCGCATCGGATTTTGGACGATCCTGTGACTCCCTGACCGGATCGGCAGCGCCCGTCAGCTCCGGAACAGAGAGCGGTTCCTCGACAGATATCCGCGGGCAATGTTTCGTGCCTGACTCGAAATTCCCGTGGTGGGTCGTCAGTTCAGGAGCCGCTTCGTCGCCGGACGTAGACACCCATGAGAACCAGGGCCACGAGGACAATGATACCGACCACGACAAGTGGGCTAACGCCGCTGCCGCCGTCATCGTCAGTGCCGTCCTCAGCCGTCAGTTCGTCTGTATCTCGCTGTCCTGGCGGGTCGGCACTCGAGCTGGCGAGCTCGTCACCGTTGTCGTCGAGTTCGAGCGTGCCGATCATGAAGTCAAACGTCCGGACGGTACCGCCGTCATCGCCTTTCGTCGCGACGTTGGCCGCGACTTCGTGGGTTCCCGATTCTTCGACGATCACACTTTGGGTCGCATTGATCCGTTGTTCAGCCGGCACCGAGACCTCGCGTTCGCCGACGACGTCGCCGTCGATGACGAATCGCACGTCGACAGACCGCTCAGTCTGGAACGGGTTTTCGAGCGTGACGATGTTCGTCGTCTTCACACTGTTTGCGGGTGCCGTTTCCAGCCGGACGTCGACGATTCTGACCTCCTGCAGTTCGGACGGCTCGACCCACGTCTCGCCCGGATTGGTTTCGCCGCTGGGTTTCCGCTCTGCGTCAGTGGTGGTCTCGTCGTCTTCATCGGTTGTCGTATCACCGTCGTCTTCATCGGTGGTGGTGTCACCGTCGTCTTCGTCGGTGGTCGTGTCACCGTCGTCTTCATCAGTGGTGGTGTCACCGTCGTCTTCATCAGTGGTGGTGTCACCGTCGTCTTCATCAGTGGTGGTGTCACCGTCGTCTTCGTCGGTGTCGACAGTCACGGTAGCGGACTGACCACTCGCGCCGTCGTTGTCTGTGTCATCGGTTGCTGTCTCCAGCGACACTTCGTAGGTGCCATCGGTGCTGCCGGCGTAGGTAGCTTCGTAGGTGTAGGTACCGTCGCCATTGTCGGTCTCGCTGAAGTCGCTCGTCGCGAGCGTGGCCGATTCCGGGCCGGTGATCGCCACCTGAAGCGTCGATAGCTGTTCGTCGGCATCGAATGTGACTCGAACGTCCTGTCCGGACGGGTTGGTGGCTGCGAACCCGGAGATCGACGGGGCCGTCGTATCCACGATGACCGTTTCGGACTGAGCGTTCGCACCGTCGTTGCCGAGATCGTCAGTCGCCGTTTTCAGTGTGGCAGTGTAATTGCCGTCGGTACTGCCTTCGTAGGTAGCTTCGTAGGTGTAGATGCCGTCGCCGTTGTCGATTTTGCTGAAGTCACTCGTCGCGAGCGTGTTCGATGCAGCACCCGAGATTGTCACTTCGACGGTGGCGAGTTGTTCGTCTGCATCAAAGGCCACCCGAACGTCTTGTTCGGACGGGTTGGAGACCTCGAATCCGGAAATCGACGGTGCAGTTACGTCGACCGTTACGCTGCCGGACTGCCCGCTCGCACCGTCGTTGCCGGCGTCGTCTTCGGCACTCGATAACGTCGCCGTGTACGTGCCATCGCTACTGCCGGGGTAGGTGGTTTCGTAGGTGTAGGTACCGTCGCCATTGTCGGTCTCGCTGAAGTCGCTCGTCGCGAGCGTGGCCGATTCAGCACCGGTGATCGCCACCGAAATCGTCGACACTTGTTCGTTTGCGACGAAGGTGATGTGAACGTTCTGTCCCGACTGGCTGGTAACCTCGAACCCGGAGATCGACGGGGCAGACATGTCGCCTGCGCCGGGACCACCACCCGAACCGCCATCGTCGGCGGTGTCGACCTCGACACTGCCGGACTGGCTGCTCGCGCCATCGTTGCCGGCGTCGTCGGTCGCCGTTTCCAGCGTGGCGGTGTACGTGCCATCGCTATTGCCGGCGTGGATGGCTTCGTAGGTGTAGGTGCCGTCGCTGGCAGTTGCCGTGAAGTCGCCACTCGTCAATGTCGTGCTTTCGGCACCAGTGATCGAGACTTCGACCGTCGAGAGTTGTTCTGTGCTGTTGAAGGCTACCTGAACGTCCTGGCCCGAGGGATTCGAGACAGCGAATGAGTCGATCGTCGGTGGCGTCACGTCGATCGTCACGTTCCCGGACTCCCCGCTTGCCCCGTCGTTGCCGGCGGCATCCGCTGCGGCGGTCAATGTCGCGGTGTAGTCGCCGTCGGTACTGACTGCGTGGGTCGCGGTGTAGGTGTAGGTACCGTCGCTATTGTCGGTCTCGCTGAATTCACCCGTCATGAGGGTGGCCGACTCAGCACCCGAGATTGTCACTTCGATCGTCGAGAGTTGCTCTGAAGTGTCGAAGCTCACCTGGACGTCTTGGTCGGACGGGTTGGTGACGCTGAACGTCGAGATGGACGGTGAGGTTGTGTCGATCGTTTCCAGCCCGGGCGCGGGCGATTGCGTGTTGTTCAGCAGGTAAGGATAGGACACGTCGCTGCCAGTCTTGACATCCCACGTCGTTCCGAAGTCGAACGCGAGACTGGTGTTGGCCTTCAGTTGGCTCGTCGTAAGGCCGGTGCCGCCGTCGGAGTCTGACAGACCGGTCGTCTCGGTGTCCCAGTAGGCGTTTTCGACTGTCGCGTTGTTCGTCCCGACGAGACCGCCGAGACTCGCGTATCCCGAGACCGCACCGACAGCGTAGGAGTTGTTGATCACGCTCTGGCCACCATCGGTGACGGTGTTGTTGCCGAGGAGACCACCGACGTTCTGGCCCTTGGCAGAAACGTCACCCGTGGCGTAGGTGTTCGTGACCGTCGCATTGTGCACACCACTCCAGTCTGAATAATCGGTGTTCCAGCCGATGAGGCCACCGGCGTTATCGCCGGATACGGTCACGTTTCCGGTGGCGTAGCTCCCGGTCACCAGACCACCGTTATTTGTCCCGAGGAGTCCGCCGACGGTGGAGTCGCCGGTAACGTCGCCCATCGCGTTCGAGTCCCGTACCGTGCCGAGTTCGTTGGCCCCGACGAGGCCGCCAACGTTCGTCGATCCGCTGACGGTCCCGGCCGCGTCGGACTCGGTCACGATACCCCTGTTCGAACCGGCGAGACCGCCGACGTTCGTCGAGCCGTTGACGGTCGCCGTCGCGGTCAGGTTTTCGACCAGCCCCAGGTTCGTCCCGACGACACCACCGACATCTTCGGTACCGTCGACGCTCCCGGAGACCGACACGTTCGCGATCGTCTTCGCGGCTTGCCCGTGGAATCCAGCCACGCCACCGACGGATGTTCTCCCGGTAATATCGACGTTCGAGAGCCGAAGGTTCTTCACCGTTCCATCGGCGTACTGCCCGGCCGGAACAATGGCGAACAGCCCGACAGTGTCCTCGCCGGGGCGGTCGATCGTGAGATCCGCGATGGTGTGGCCCTCGCCGTCGAATTCGCCTTCGAATCCACGGCGATCCGCTCCGATCGGGGCAAACCCGTGTCCGCCGTTGGCCGAGGGAGCAGCCACCGAGTCGTAGCCCGCCGTGTTCTCGTCGAGGTCGGCCACGAGCGTGTAGTTCGCTCGGGGGTTCTCCCGGGTGGCATCCAGGTGATACCAGTTTTCGATCTCGTAGGGATTGCCTGCCGTCCCGTCACCGGCGGCGTACAGCGTTCGCGTTCCGGGCCGGGGGATCTGGGGGTTGGCCTGCAGGGAGGGGTAGGAGACTGTTCCGTTCGATATCAACACATCCCACGTTGCATCGAAGTCGAATAGACCGAGAGACTCTCGAACGGAGGGTCCCGTCATCTCTGCGGTGGTCCTGCCACTGAACTCCCGGAGGCCAGCCGAGTTGTCCTGGCCGGTCGTCTCGACATCCCAGTATGAGTTCGCGACCCTGGGATTGTCGGTCGTCGTCCCGACGAGGCCGCCGACGCTGCTGTTCCCGGTGACGGGACCGACTGCGTAGGCGTAGACTACCTCACTGTTCCGTCCGGTGACGTTCCCGACGAGGCCGCCAAGGTCCGTTGAGCCGTTGACGCCGCCTGTCGCGTACGTCTGGGTGATCGTGGCATTGATCGTGGTCCCGGCAATCCCGCCGAGGCGCTCGCTGCCGGTGACGTTCCCGGTCGCATACGAGACGTTGACGACCGCACTCCCACCCGTCCCGCTGGTGTACCCGACGAGGCCGCCGACGCTCGTGGCGTCGCCCGCCTGCACGTCACCGGTGGCGTTCGAGGTGGTGATCGTCCCTTGGTAGTTCTGGCCGACGAGGCCGCCGAGCTGCGTCGGGGCTGTCGCGCTCGCGTTGACAGTCACGGTGGCGCTGGCAGTCGAGGATTCGATCGTGCCACCTGCGGTGTCGTCCGATTCGACGCCGTTCGCACCGGCGAGACCGCCGACGCTCTCGTTGCCGGTGATGCGGCCGGTCACCGAGGAGCCCGTTATCGTCCCGCTGGTTTCTCCGACGAGGCCACCCACGTTACTGTCGCCGGTGACAGTCGCGTCCCCGATCGTGACGTTCGCCACCGTTCCGTTGGTCCCGACATAGCCGAAGAGACCGACGTTGTCTTCGCCTGGCCGATCGATCGTCAGGTTCGCGATGGTGTAGCCATTGCCGTCAAACGAGCCGTTGAACGGCGTCGCGGCCGTTCCGATCGGGTCGTGGCTGACGCCCGCCAGATCCAGGTCGGCAGTGAGTTCGTAGCTGGCGTTCGGTGCCAAGCTGACACTCCCCAGCGCGTCTGGGGAAGAGAGTTCGTACGGGTCGGCTTCAGTTCCGCTCCCACCGGCGAACAGACTCCCCAATCCAGGCGCGGGCGATTGGGTGTTGTTCAGCAAGTAGGGGTAGGACTTCTCGGCGCCAGTTTTGACAGCCCACGTCGTTTCGAAGTCGAAGCCAGCGAGGCTGGTGTTGGCCTTCAGCTGGCTGGTCGTGAGCCCCATCGCGTTGCCGGCTGAAGAGGACTGATTAGTCGTCTCGGTGTCCCAGTAGGCGTCTTCGACAGTCGCTCCGCTTCCGTTGGTTCCGACGAGGCCACCAGCGGAATCCCCGGTGACCGACCCGGCCGCATAGGAGTTGTTCACTTTGGCGATCGAACCGGTGTTGATACCCACGAGGCCGCCAACTGATGCCGACCCGTTGACCGACCCAATCGCGTAGCTTTCGGTCACGAGGTCGTTGACGCTCTTGCCGACGAGACCGCCGACGTTGTTGCCGCCGTCCACTGCGCCCGTCGCGTACGTCTCCCGGATCGTACTTGGCTCGGTCGCGTCATTGTAGCCGACGAGGCCACCGACGTTCGTCGCGTCGCCACCGTTCACGTCACCGGTGGCATTCGACTGCGTGACGGTGCCCTGGAAGCTCTGGCCGACGAGGCCGCCCAGATTTTCGGGATCGGTACTGTCACCAGCGAGGGTGACCGTGCCGCTGGCGGTCGCGTTTTCGATCGTTCCGCCCTTTTTGAAGGCGGAGGCGTTGCCGTTAGCTCCGACGAGGCCACCGACGTTCGACGAGCCAGTGACGTTCCCCACCGCAACGGAGCGTTTGAGGACCGCATTCGTCCCGCTCATGTAACCGACGAGACCACCAATCTTAGTGGCATTGCCCGCCTGCACGTCACCAGAATTGAGTCTACCCTGGACCTCTCCTGTCGCACTTGAGCGAGTGACATTAGCTCTATAGAGCTGCCCTACGAGACCGCCTATCTTACGACCACCTGCGTTTCTCGGGGACTGCACGGATCCACTTGCTTCTAAGGCGCGTATCTCAGTTCCATTCAGAGGTAAATGATTAATTTTCCCCTCATAATACACCGCAGGGATAGATGTACCTCCATTCGCTCCAACCATACCGCCAACACTTGAATTGCCGGTTACCGAAACATCCGTTGTCGAGGCCTGGATAGATCCTCTATTATTGAAAAATCTTCCATTAGTGCCGACAGCACCAACAAGTCCACCGACATACGTTCCACCGGTAACTCTCCCATCCACATTCGAGTCAGTTATTTTACCTGCTGCCGAAGAACCGACAAGTCCACCGACTGCTGTTTCTCCTGTGACGTTCACCGATGCATTGGTGTCACGGACAGTATCTAAATATATTTGTCCTGCCACTCCTCCTACGAACGATGTTCCATTAACCTCACCTGTAACAGAAACATTCTTGATTGTCCTAGCCCCTCCTAATTCAGGATGAACCTGTAAACCGACGACCCCTCCCACGCCCCGATCACCACTAATAGAGACGTTCTTTATTGAAATATTAGAGATTGTACCGGACGATATACCGAATAACCCCACAAAGTCTGAGTTTCGGTTAATAACTAAATCAGTTATCGTATTTCCTGCGCCATCGAACCTACCTTTAAATTCACTCCCGGCGCCACTCCCGAATCCATTGATGGGCGTGAAACCACCTGATGGATTCGTTACCTCTTTACGATATCCTCCAGATTCTCTGGATAGGTTCGCTGTTAGGGTAAAGTTCGCGGAAGGATTTTGACGTGTATCGTTGAGATGGGTCCAGTTAGCTACTTCGTAAGGCTGACCACTTGTTCCATTTCCTGCCGGATACAGTTTCTCTTTCCCCGGTATATCCGTCTGGGGGTTCTGCTGTAGATACGGATACGAAACGACACCGTCGGAGTTATTTATTGTCCAAATATTCTGAGAGTCAAAAACATCCTGCGTTTCATATTCTTTATGGAAAAATTCTTTTTGACCCTCGTATCCTTTGAGCTGACCAGTATGCCTTGGATACGGATTGCCCACTCGCTCAGTCACTCCGGTCGTTTTTTGGTCAAAGTAGGCTATTTGCTGTTGTCCATATTCTAATACACCGCCAGCGTGACCACGCACAGTCGCATTTACAGTACTGCTAACCTTTCCGGTAGCATATGTGTACTTCGTCCTAGTACCAACATTTTTCGAGATATTACCTACAAGTCCACCCACAGTGGTAGTACCAGTCACATCACTCATCGAATATGCATTTCGAATATTACCTGTTAGATTACCGACGAGTCCCCCAACAGAACTGCCAGACTGATTCCCACTATCGTCACCGCTGACTGACCCAGTAGTATAGGATAAGTTCACCATTCCCGCATTATAGCCGACGAGTCCTCCCACAGAAGTGCCTCCTGTCACACTTGCGTTTTCGACTCCTGTGAGTGTAACCGTGCCTGATGAACCAACGACTCCAAAGATACTGACATTCCTCGAGTCTGGCCGATTGATCACGAGGTCGGCCAGTTTGTATCCACTACCGTTAAATGTACCATTGAAGCGAGTTGAAGATGATCCTATCGGCTCGAAGCCCTTGTCGTTGTTTGCACTCGGGCTCGCCACCGAATCGTAACCTGCGGTCGAGGAATTCAGGTCGGCGACGAGCGTGAAGTTGGCGTCGAGCGCGTTGCGCACGCTGTCGAGGTCGTTCCAGTCCCCGATCTGGTAGGGATTGGCTGCGGTGCCGTTCCCGCCGGCGAACAGACTTTCCAGTCCGGGCGCGGGCGATTGGGTGTTGTTCAGCAGGTAGGGGTAGGACACCTCGCCGCCAGTTTTGACAGCCCAGGTGTTCGTGAAGTCGAAGCCATCGAGGCTGGTGTTGGCCTTGAGCTGGGTCGTCGTGAGGCCGGTGCCAGCGTCATCATATCCATCGTTCGTGTCGGACTGGCCGGTCGTGTTCACGTCCCAGTAGGCGTCGGTCACCGTGCCGAGGTTGGCCCCGATGAGGCCACCCACTCTATCTTGGCCGGTGACAGTCCCCGTCGCATACGATGAATCCACCGTGCCGAAGTTGGTACCGATAAGGCCACCCACTGTATTTCCGGTGGCGGAGACGTTGCCTGTCGCGTACGATGAACCCACCGTGCCCTCGCCATATCCGACGAGGCCACCTACTGTATTTCCGGTGGCGGAGACGTTGCCTGTCGCGTACGATGAATCCATCGTGCCAGAGCTGTATCCGACGAGGCCACCCACGTATTGGTATCCAGTGACGTCAATGTCTTCGATACTGACGTTTGCGATCACCGCGCTGCTTCCAGTGTAGCCGAACAGGCCGACGTTGTTCTCGCTCGACCGATTGATCGTTAGGTCTGCAATCGTGTAGCCATTGCCGTCGAACGTTCCGGTGAACGGCGTGCCGGAGTCACCGATCGGGGCGAAGCCAGCCCCGTCGTTCCACTCGCTCGTGTCCGACGCGTTGACGTCGGCGACAAGCGTGTAGTGTGCCCCCAGATCGTTTTCTATCGCCTGCAACTCCGAGGCGTTGCTGATCTGGTAGGGGTCGTCGCTCGTCCCCGACCCCGGCAGGTCGCCCGTCGAAACGTTCCCCGCGTCGTTCGCCGCCGCAGCGACGCCCGGCCCGAGAGAGACGCCGACCGTAAGCACCGACATGACCATCAGTGTCGACAGCGCGAGCGCGCGGAGTTTCATCGACCCACCTCCCGTGATCGACCCCCGGCAGGCCCCGAGGGGTCACGACGCCAGTTCGTCGCGGCTACATTCGAGCCAGACGCACCTGAATGGGGGGCTTTCCATCGCCGTTTCGCATCGCCTGAGTTATCAGTATTGAATGTTAAGAGAGTCGCCTTTCGTGTCCGCGCAGGTCCGAACATACCATAAATATTCGTTTGTATACACAAAAGCAGGATATCTTCGTGTGACGGTATCCTGCCCACGATGCAAGCACGACCCGATCGATACATTCGCAAAACACCCGGAAACGAGGGTATCTACGATAACGCGCCATCCCGAAACACGCAATCTATGCCGATAGAAGCGATCGCTGCCCGGTTTGCTATCGCGCACTTACTACCTTCACATGAAGGTACCTAGTCGGCCCGATAGCGACGATCTTTTCGAAATTGGCCCTGGCAGCTTGCCTCGTGCTGGCGCGACAGTGCAGAATCATTTGTGAGAATGGAGATGGACTTCTTGACCGTGGAGCGTGAACCATGGCACCCGCGGTGGTTTACTCGAAGCGCGCTTCGAAGACTTTCTGCTGGGCGCGGTGGAGGTGCTGGAGGAACGTCGAGTGCGCAACGCCCAGCGTCGCCGCGATCTCCGCCGCGGTGGCCCCGCGAGGCTGTTCGAAGTACCCGTGATGGTAGGCGGCGCGGAGAGCCTGGCGTTGCTTGTCGGTGAGTTTGGCCGCCCGCAGCTGGCCACCGGTGTCACTCACCGTGTCCTCGTCACCGATCGCGAGTATGGAGACATCGTCGAACGCCGCTTCTAACCGCTCGAGTGTCGGCGTGACGGTCTCCCGGGACTGGAGCTGTGCCTCGACGACGGCCCCGTTAGGGTCGAGGGTCGTGGTATCGACGACGACGCCGCGCGTCGCGAGATGGGCCTCCGGACTGGGACCCCCGACCGTCACCTGGAGTCTGCGTGGCTCGACGTCGATCTCGTGGACTGACCGCACGTCCGGGTGGGCAGCCAGCAGGTCCTGGATCGCGTCCGTCGCGCCCGCGATGTGAAGGTACTGGACGATCCCGTCCTCGTCGTCCGGGACAGTCCCCTGGACGGTGACCCGCTTGCAGTCCCGAAAGGCTTCGTCCATCGCGAGATCCGCAAGGTAGTACGCGTCGTCACCGACGCGAAACCGGGCCGTGACAGTCCGGTCTGCCGCGAGAGTATTCTCCGTCGCGAGGCTGTGAATCCCGAACGCGACGGTATCGCCAAGCTCCGTGAGCAACCGCCGCTCGGTTTCGCCGAAATGGCCCGGTTCGTCGTGATAGACCGCCAATACACCGTAGGGAACGTCGTTGTGTTCAAGCGGAACCGCCCCGCCGGATCGGAACCCGTGGTCTGTGACGACCTCACGCCACGCTGAGGGGAACAACTCGGCGGTGTCCTGGACGAACTGTGGCTCTCCCGACTGGGCAGCCCACGTGGCGGGTTCGCCCTGCACCTCGTCGGCTTCTGCCGTCGAGGAGATGGCGTCGACGAATGCCTGATCCCCGGCGACGGCTCGCGGGGACAGTCCACCGGCCCCCCGTTCGGCAACCCACGCCACCGGATACCCGTACTCGTGCAAATGGGTGACTGCGTCCTGTATCAGTGTCTCTCGCGTCCGCGATTCGACCAGGGCTTTCTGGACCGTTCGATTGAGGTCCCGCTCCCACTGTAGCTCACGCTCGTGGCGTCGTCGCTCGCTGACGTCCCGGATCGAGACGAGCAGTGTCGGCTCACCCTCATCAGTGATCCGTCGACCAGTGAACTCACAGGCCCGAAGCGTCCCGTCGGAACGGCGGAGGCGCGCCGCCTGTAATTCCGGCTCGGCGCTCCCGTCGTGCCAGTTCGCGAACGCCGCACGAACCGCTTTGCGGTCGTCCGGGTGAATCGCGGCTTCGACGAGATCCTCGCCGATCCAGGACGCACAGTCGCTTCCGGTGATCTCGGCAAAGCGCTCGTTGCAAAACTGCACGCGGCCGTCTTCGAGCAGACAGATCGCGTCACGGCTCTCCTCGACGACGGATCGATACCGCTGTTCGCTTTCCTCGAGTTGGCACTGTAAGCGACGCCGGCGCACGACTGACTCGATCTTCTCGGCGAGGAGTGGGGTTTGATCGGTCGACGGGTCTTTGACGACGTAATCAGTCACGCCGGCGTCGATCGCCCGGGCAGCCACGTCTTCGTTCCCCTCGCTGGTGATGAGGATGAACGGCAGATCCGGGCGATCCTCGCGAACGCGTTCGAGCAACTCCAGACCGGTAATGCCCGGCATCATGTAGTCCACAAGCAGACAGTCGACCCGGTCAGTCTCCGCAAGATGGACGAGCGCCTCGTTGGCATCGTTCGCGACCGAGACACTGATCGCTGCTGTCTCGCGTTCGATTCGCTTCGCAGCGACCGAGGCCCATCGGTCGCTATCGTCGACTAACAGCGTGTGGATGGCGTCCCCACTCACTACGGGCGCATCATTCCCGCTCATTGTGCACCAGCCGCTGCTGTAGCACTCCCTGCTGGCCATTGTCGCTTTCCACGGGCGGCCCAGTCCTGTGCTGAGGCGGTCATCCGTTTACCTTCACATGAAGGTAGTAGGTTGTAAATATCCCGGTCAGACTCGGTCGTGAGACACAGCAACACCTGTTCGGGCCCACTGTGGGGCACCTTCTTGTATCAGGCTGCTCCAGAGTGTAGTAGACGGTGAGAATTCGTGAGTGACCCCTCCCAACAGTCGGCACAGCCGGTGAGTGTCGACCCCTCAGCTCTCCCGTATCCGTATCAGCGACTGACTCGGAACGGACACATCAGCGCGGTCAACGAGGCATGGGTCACTGTCTTGGGATACGAGGCAGCGAACGTCTGTGGTGAGCAGTTTGGAGAGTACGTCCACTCGGGCGACAGGGACAACTTCCGGACGGCGTTCGATCGATTCGTTGCTGGGGAGCGATCGAGCCCGATCGAATTGGACATCCGACATGCAGATGGCCATCCCGTGACGGTGATGCTCGATATCCACGTCGAACGTGACCATAATGGGAGATTCGAGAACGCGCACTGTCAGTTCACCGAAACCGACACGGCAAGCGGCGCAGGATCCGTCTCAAACACTGGTGGAGACACTGACGCGGATTTCAGTGCCACGGAAGAGCGAATGAAGTTGGCCGTTAAAGGGGCGAAACTCGGAATCTGGGACTGGGACATGGAAGCCGACGAGGTATTGCGCGACGAACTGCTGGCGAACATGCTGGGCTATTCACCGGCAGAGATGGGCGATCAGTTGGACGATTGGGAACAGCTCGTCCATCCGGAGGGCAAGCAGCGCCACGACGAGGCACTCGCGGAACATATCGACAAGAACACGGACTTCTATCAGTGTGATTACCGGATGGAGACGAAATCCGGTGACTGGAAGTGGGTGCGAACCATGGGCACGGTCGTCGAGGAGGACGCCGGTGGGGAGCCACGACGGTCCGTGGGGATCCATCTCGACATCGACGAACAGAAGCGCAATCAGTTGAAACTGGCCCGCCGCACCGAGCAACTCGAAGCGCTCAACCGCGTCGTCCGACACGACATCCGCAACGACATGAACGTGCTCCATATGTGGGCAACGGAACTCGAGGGACACGTCGACGAGGCGGGTGCTGCAGCCCTCGAACAGATCCTCTCTTCGAGTCGCCACATCATCGAGCTGACTGAAGTTTCCCGCGAATTCATCGAATCGCTGGGGGCCGGAGACGAGTTGGACATGGAACCAATCGACCTGCGAGCGGTCCTCTCGAACGAGGTAAGCACACAGCGCGGTGCGTATCCGGACGCCGACTTTCGGATCCGCGGTGAGTTGCCGTCCGTGACCGTCCGGGCGAACGGCATGCTTTCGTCGGTCTTCCGGAACCTGCTCGTCAATGCCGTCGAACACAACGACTCCGCGACGCCGACGGTCACGGTTTCGGTGACGGTCCGAGACCAAACCGTCGCGGTTCGAGTGGCAGACGATGGGCCCGGCATCGCGGATGTCCTGAAGGACGAAATCTTCGGCAAGGGGACGAAAGGCCTCTCGGGCGGGACTGGCATCGGCCTGTATCTGGTCGAAACGCTCGTCGAGAGTTACGGCGGGGACGTCCGGATCGCCAACGATGGAGAGGGTCAGGAGCCGTCCGTAAGCAATCGGCAGGAATACGAGGACAACGAGCCCACCGGGGCCGTCTTTGTGGTGGAGTTACCGCTATACGAGTCCGACCACTGAGAGCGTCCCAACTGCCGGCGGTCTTACTCATCCCCTGATCGGTCCTCGGCAGTCCGCGACGAGTCCTGTCCGTCGGACTCGCCTCGCTGGGGGCGGTCGGCATCGCCAGGCCGGTCGTGCTGTGTGTCACGCCGCAACCCGACGGTCAGCGAGTAGACCATGAGGAGGATCACGAGGCTGAACGGCAGTCCAGCCGCGATGACCGCTGTCTTGAGTGCACGCAGTCCGTTACCGAACAATAGCACGATCGCGGTCGCGCCGATGACGAGCGGCCACAGGACACGCTGACCCGTCGTCGGTTCCCGTGTCCCGCCCGTCGTCAGATAGCTCGCCACCAGTGAGCCGGAGTCGGCCGAGGTGACCAGGAATGTCATGAGGTTGAACGTTGCGATCGCGGCCGTCAGGAACGCAAGCGGGTAGACGGAAAACATCTCGAACAGCGCGACTGCGGGCCCGTGTTCCTGCAGGGGGCCACTAATCGCCCCCTCGGCGACGGAGAGTTCGACGAACAACGCCGAACCGTTGAAGACAGCCATCCAGCCCAGCGAAAACAGGACTGGCACGACCAAGACGCCACCGACGAACTCCCGGATCGTCCGCCCCCTGGAAATGCGAGCGATGAACAGGCCGACGAACGGCGACCAGACGATCCAGAATCCCCAGTAGAATATCGTGTACGCGTGTTGCCACCCTGCCGCCTCGCCCGCGAACGCCTCGGTATAGAGACTCAATTCCACGAAGTTGCCGAGGTAGGTCCCGACCCCTTCGAGAAACACGTCGAAGAGGTGGACTGTGTCCCCGACGAGCAACACCACGACGAGCAACGCGACCATCAGCACGACGTTCAGCTTCGAGAGACGCCTGATGCCGTTCTCGAGACCCAGCCACGTCGAGACGACTGTCACGCCGATGAGTGCCGTCGCGATGGTCGCCGCGGTCCACACATCGGTCGCGAGTGCCGTCCCCAGATAGGTCGTCGTGAGAAAGTCGACCCCGGCGGTGATCTGGAGCGCCGCCAGTCCGGTGGCCGTCGCGAGCCCGACGACGGTCGCGACGACTGCCGCGAGGTCGATGAGTCGCCCCGCCCAGCCGTGAATCCGCTCGCCGACCAGTGGATAGAAGATGGAGCGAAAGCTCAACGGGAGGCCGCGATTGTAGGAGAAATACCCGAGTGCAAGCCCGACGATGCCATAGATCCCCCAGGGGTGCAGCCCCCAGTGAAACATCGTGAGGGCTGTGGCGGCTCGGCCTGCCTCGGGGGTGTTCGGTGGGACGTCAAAAAACGAGCCGCCGCCGGAGACGAAGTGACTGATCGGTTCAGCGACACCGAAAAACAGTAGGCCAACGCCCATCCCGGAGCTGAACAGCATCGCCACCCATCCCAGCGTGGAAAACTCCGGCTCGGCGTCGGGACCACCGAGTCTGATCGTCCCGTAGTCGCTCAACCCAATCGCGACGAGTGCGACAAGAAACACGTTGACCGCAAGGACATACAACCAGCCGAAGGATTCGTTCACGAAGGCGAACGTCGCGCGATAGGCCACCGACGCCTGGTCACCGAACCCGACCGTGAGCACGACGCCGACGACGATGATTGCAAGCGATCCGACCAGGACAACAGGGTCGAACTCGGTGCCGAACCACCGTACTGTCGTCTCCCGCGAATGTCGAGTCTCCTCGTGCGTCGAGCGACGCTGTTCAGGCGAGGGGGGCGACCCCGTCTCGTCATCGTCGTCCGTCAATGACTGACACCCACTGGAGGCGAGTTCAACGCTACGACATAAATCAATACTGTTCAGACACGGGCCGAGCCAAGATGGCGATGTGCCCGTTTCGATGCCTCACTGCAGTGACCGTCCAGCACGAAGCGCCGCGTCAGTGATCAACGAGACAGGCGTGACTTCGAACGCGCGACACTGACCTGCGGCGCAAGCTACAAACGCTCGCCACCGGTACGAACGACCATGACTGACGAGATCGAACACCGTCGACTCATCATCGCCGGCTCGGGCACCGCCGGGCTGACGGCCGCGGTCTACGCCGGGCGGGCGAACAACGACCCGCTCGTCCTGGAGGGCGACGAACCCGGCGGCCAGCTCACCTTGACAACGGACGTTGCGAACTTCCCCGGCTTCCCGGAGGGGATCAACGGCACTGAACTCATCAACCGCATGAAAGAGCAGGCCAAGCGATTCGGGGCCGACGTCGAGACGGGCTTCGTCGAGTCGATCGACGACACGGCACGGCCGTTTCGAGTTGAACTCGCCGACGGGACGGTCTACACCTGTGACGCCTTCATCGCCGCCAGCGGCGCGAGCGCGCGCACCCTGGGCATCCCCGGCGAGGGCGACCTCATGGGCTACGGCGTCTCGACGTGTGCGACCTGCGACGGCGCGTTCTTCCGCGACGAGGACATGCTCGTCATCGGTGGGGGCGACGCCGCGATGGAGGAGGCTTCCTTCCTGACGAAGTTCGCCGACACGGTCTACATCGCCCACCGCCGCGAGGCGTTCCGCGCCGAGGACTACTGGGTCGACCGAATCATGGAACACGTCGACGCGGGCGACGTCGAGATCATGCGCAACACCGAGGCGACCGAGATCCACGGCACCCGCGAGGACGGGATCGAGGGCGTCTCGTTGATCCGCCATCCCGAGGGCCATCCCAAGGAGAAACTTGACTCCGAACAGGCAGAGGAAGTCGAGCACTTCGAGCACGACGTCGGCGCAGTCTTCCTCGCCATCGGCCACACGCCCAACACCGGGTATCTTGAGGACACCGACGTCGAACTCGACGAGACGGGGTACATCCGGACGGTGGGTGGCCACGGCGGTGGCCAGACCGAGACGGATGTCCCCGGCATCTTCGGGGCAGGCGACGTCGTCGACTACCACTACCAGCAGGCCGTCACAGCCGCGGGGATGGGGAGTCAGGCCGCCCTGGACGCCGACGACTATCTCGAAGAGCAGGCAGAGGCCGAAGCCACCGAAACAAGCGTGGCCGAGACCGACGACTGAAGCCGATCCGAGTCGATATTTTCCACGGCTTTCGCCGCGCTCGGTCTCCGCGGCTTTCGCCGGCCTCGTCACCCTGATACGCATCGCGTTCCTACCCAAGCTATGGAATCTGCGACGTTCGGCGGCGGGTGTTTCTGGTGTACCGAGGCCGCGATGAAGGAGCTTGAGGGCGTTGGGTCTGTCGTGTCTGGGTACGCCGGCGGGCACGCCGAGGACCCCAGCTACCGGGCGGTCTGTTCGGGCGACACCGGCCACGCCGAGGTGGTGCAGGTCGAATACGATCCCGACGTGATCACTTACGACGAGTTGCTGGAGGTGTTCTTCGCCACGCACGACCCGACCCAGTTGAATCGACAGGGTCCCGACGTAGGCACGCAGTACCGCTCGATCGTCCTCTATCACGACGAGGCCCAGCGCGAGACGGCCGCCGCCTACATCGACGCGCTCGACGCCGAGTACGACGACGAGGTCGTGACGGAACTCACCGAGTTGGAGACGTTCTACCGCGCCGAGGAGAAACACCAGGACTACTTCGAGAAGAACCCGACTGACGCCTACTGTCAGATGCACGCCGCGCCGAAGGTCGAGAAGGTGCGCGAAAGCTTCGAGCAATGAGAAGCGGTTGACCGCTCTCTCCGGGAGAGGGCGGTGATCGCCGGATCGCACGCGCTGAGGCGACCGACGTCATGGAAAACATCCCCGGGGTTATATTTTATACATCCAAATGAAATTATATTTGAATGGAACTTCCCTCTCAGAAAATTGCCCCCTTGCCAGTATTTTTGTGCGATACCGCGTTCCCCGTCGTGTGTGAACAGATCATGTCGTTGAGTAACGCACAGAGGCCAGCGAACACACGCGAGCGGTACCGGTTGATGGCTGGTGCCGCGTCTCGCCCGTTTGCAGTTGGTGCTATCGCCGTTCCACTGGGACTCCCCGTGTTGGGATATCTCTCGAGTGATGTCCGCATCATGTTCACCGTCCACCTTTTCCTCGGCGCGTTCTGGTTCGGGACGGCAGTACTCGGAGCGGTCGTGCTCGGACCCGTGATGGGACGTCTCTCAGGGGAGGCGAACGTCGAATTCGCCGAGGGCTTTGTCCCGAAGATGAATCTGCTCATGGAGCCAGTCTCGGTTGGCGCGATCGGCTCCGGGATCGGTCTCGCGGATATGATGGGCTTGTGGACGACGCCAACACCGTCACTTTGGGCGGCACTCGCGCTCGCTGTCGCGCTTCTGGCCCTCGGATTTGGCCCACTTCACAGGTTCACGGCCGGGATGTTCGACGAGATCGCAGCCGACGACACTGACCACGAACGTCTCGCCGCGCTGAACAAAAAGTACGGCATGCTGAGCCTAGTCGAGCTCGTGCTCATGATCGCTATCGTCGCGACGATGTCCGGCATCCGGTGGGGTTTCTGATACAGCCACATGTGAGCGTCATGTGCTCCGTGTGAGATACGCGATCTGGCTGGTCTCGAACCACGCGCAGCGAGCACGAGGCGCGACAGGGAGAGCGTCTCGGATCGCTCGATCGGGGAGAGCGAGGCGTGAGCGGTGCGCGGTCGAACGGAGCGAGATCGCGGGGTGGCGAGCGGTGATGGCGCGGAACGAAGTTCCGCGGACCATTCGAGCGGGCGCTTCCCACCGGCGAGCAGAACCCGCGAGCAGCGAGACCTCGGTTGTTCAACGGGGGGCGAAGCGACCCGTGAGAACGAAATGACCCGTGAGCGATGGGGGCCCTGAGAGTCGCGGGACCGGAACTGGCGAGGGCTTTCAGACCAGTCTCACTCAGCTCAAATCCGCATCTGAACACCACCGACCGACTGAATGTGCCCGCAGATCAGGGGTGCGCGAAGTACGCGAGAAGTTCGTCGTCCTCGCCGACATCCATCGGATCACTCGCCTCGGGAACCGCGTCGAGACGCGCAAATCCAATGCGGACGAACTGGACCATCTCCTCGACCTCGTGAGTAAGCAGCCCCGGTTCGACGTGGCCGGTGACGTCACCCTTAGTCGTCCGCAGTCGGGCGGGGACGCCCGTCGCCGCCGGCACCCAGTGGATCACGTCCACGCCGCCCTCCCGGACGACGTCGATGTCGTCGTCGGTGTATTCGAACGCCCGCTCGCCCGTCCGGCGGACACAGCCGTAGCCCTTCAGCCAGACGCGATCGCCCTCCGGCGGCAGGTCCTCTTCCTCGACCAGGACCGCCCCGCCGACCGGGATCGTCCGCTTGCCGCGCTCCTCGTGGTCGGGGTGGATCGGCGGCTGGCCGCGCTCGGGCCCACCCGAGAGGTCCATCTCGACGCCGTCCCGGACGAAGAAGGCCCGGTCGGCGTCGTCGTCGATGCGTTCGCGGTTGGCCGCGTAGATCGACGACATCGCCAGATCGACGTTGCTGGTCGAGGTGCCGAGTTCGGTCATCGCGTCGACGATGGCCTCGCCGCGAATGCCCCGCCGCCGGAGGCTGGCGATCGTCGGGGCACGCGGGTCGTCCCAGCCATCGAGATCGCCGGCCTCGATCAGTTCCTTGATGGTCGAGGTCGACATGGGAACGTCGTATTCCTCGACCTGGACGTGGCCCCAGTGGATGACCTCGGGGTACTCCCAGTCGAAGTAGTCGTAGACGAATTGCTGGCGTTTCGCGGAGTCCTGGAGGTCGATCCCGCGGATGATGTGGGTGATGCCCGTGAGATGGTCGTCGATCCCGCTCTGGAAGTCGAGCATCGGCCAGCACCGGTACTCGGCGGCTTCCGGCCGTGGATGCGGGGTGTCGATGAGGCGGAAGGCGACCCAGTCCCGCAGCGCGGGGTTCTTGTGCTCGATGTCGGTCTTCACGCGAAGCACCATCTCGCCGGGATCGTACTCGCCGTCGACCATCGCGTCGAACTCCTCGTGGACGGTCGCGGCGTCCTTCTCGCGGTGCGGGCAGGCCTCGCCGTTGTTCTTCAACTCGGAGAACGTCTCGCCGGGACACGAGCAGGTGTAGGCCCCGCCGAGATCGATGAGGTCCCGCGCGTAGGCGTAGTAGGTCTCCAGTCGGTCGCTGGCCTTGAGCACGCGATTCGGCGTGAACCCGAGGTACTCGATCGCGTCGAGGATCTCGTCGTAAGCGTCCAGATCCGGGCGTTTGGTCTCGGGATCGGTGTCGTCGAACCGGCAGACGAAGTAGCCGTCGTAGCGGTCCTTGTACGAGCCCACGACTGCGGCCATCCGGGCGTGGCCGATGTGCCAGGGACCGTTGGGATTGGGCGCGACCCGCATCCGAACCTCGTCGTACGCATCGACGTTGGGCAGGTCCGGCAGTGCCTGCTCGTCTTCCTCCTCATCGGCGTCGAGTTCTTCAACGCGTTCGGGCGCGAGTTCTTCGAGTCGGTCGCGTTTCTCCCCGGTCGAGAGCCCGTTGACGCGTTCGACGACCGGTGCGATGACGCCCGGGATCTCGTCGCCGTGCTCCCGGAACTCCGGGTTCTCGCCCATCAACGGCCCCATGATCGCTCCGACCTGGGCGTCGCTGTCGTGTTTGAGCGCGTTGAACAGCGCGTCGGCCTCGGCGGCCGCCTCGACGCGCTCGCGAAGGTCTTCGTCCATGTCCGCTACTAATCGGTCTGGGGGATAAAACTCGGCCGATTGCGAGTGTTCGACAACAGCCGTTGGGTTCAGTACTCGCGTTCGATCAGGAAGTCGGCAATGCCTTCCAACAGATCCCGGGACTCGTTGTCGGGGAGCACTTCGAGATTCTGCTTGCCGTCCCTGATGAGTCCCTCGGCCGTCTCGCGGGCGAAGTCGATGCTGCCGGCTTCCTCTAGCTCGGCAACGGCCTCGTCGATGGTCGCCTCGTCGACGGCTTCGACGTCGTCGGTCGGGACGAGATTTTCGACGTCGACGCCCTGATTGCGGGCGTGGACGGTGATGATCGTCCGCTTGTTCTCGACGAGGTCGCTGCCCCGTTGCTTGCCGAGTTTCTCGCTCGGCGTCGTCAGATCCAGCAGGTCGTCCTGGATCTGGAAGCCACGCCCGATGTTGAGCCCGTACTGATAGAGCGGATCGACGTAGTCGTCCTCGCCCATGAGGATCGGCGGGATCGACGCCGCGGCGGCGTAGAGGACGGCCGTCTTGAGTTCGACCATCTCCAGGTAGTCCTCGGTCGTGACCGCCGCGTCGGTCTCGAACTCGATGTCCATCGACTGGCCCTCACAGATCTGGGTACAGGTCGTCGCGAGTTCCGACAGCGCCCGGACCGACCGGTCGCCGGTCGAGCCGGTTTCGAGCATGTTCTCGAAGGCCTTCGCATAAAGAGTGTCACCCGCCAGGATCGCCGTCGAGAGGTCGAATTCCCGGTGGACGGCCGGGACCCCGCGACGCATGTCGTCGTCGTCCATGATGTCGTCGTGGATGAGCGTAAACGACTGGATGATCTCGATGCTCACCGCGGCGGACATCATGTCGATCGGGCCCTCGGCGGCCGGGAACTCCCGATACGGCTCGCTCCGCGGGAGGACGTCGGCGATCGACTCGGCCACGAGCAACAGGATCGTCGGCCGGAGTCGCTTGCCGCCGGCGTCCAGCAGGTACCGCGAGGCCTCATAGAGCTTCTTGGGCTCGACGACCGGGAGGTTCTCGGGAATCGCGTCGTTGACCTGCCCGCGTCGCCACTCGATCGCCTCCATGACCGCCTGCGAGTCGACAGTATCCGTCATCGGAAACGGATTATTCGACCAGCGTGATCACGTTACCGTTTCGCGTGACGTGCAGGTCCTCGCCGAGCTCGTAGCCCTCGCTCTCGGCGAGTTCGACGTACGGCGCGAACCCACCCATGCTCTGGTGGGCCGGGATGATGTGTTCGGGTTCGAGTGTGTTGAGCATCTCGTAGTGGCCCTCGCGGTTGAGGTGACCCGAGACGTGGACCTCGTCGTAGATGCGGGCGCCCTGCATCTTCAGCAGCGTCTCGCTCTGGTAGCGCTGGCCCTCGTTGGTCGGCTCCGGGATGACGCGGGCCGAGAAGATGACCTTGTCACCCTCCTCGAGTTCGTAGGGCGTATCGCCACGGCCCATCCGGGTGAGCATCGCGCGGGGTTCGCCCTGGTGGCCGGTGACGATCGGGAGGAAGTTCTCCTTGCCCTCGCTCATGATCCGCTTGAACGTGCGGTCGACGGACTTGCGGTGACCGTACATCCCCAGATCCTCGGGGAACTCGACGAAGTCGAGTCGTTCGGCCGTCCCGGAGTACTTCTCCATCGAGCGACCGAGAAGAACGGGCTGGCGACCGATGTCGTCGGCGAACTCGACGAGACTCTTCACGCGGGCGATGTGAGAGGAGAACGTCGTCGCGACGATGCCGCCGTCGTAGTCCTCCATGCTGTACATGACGTCCTTGAGGTGTTTTCGAGCGACGGACTCACTCGGCGTTCGCCCCTTCTTGCCGGCGTTCGTACAGTCCTCGATGTAACAGAGGACGCCTTCGTCGCCGAGTTCGCCGAAGCGCTCCATGTCGATCGGGTCGCCGACGACCGGATCGTGGTCCATGCGCTTGTCCAGTCCGTAGACGACCGCGCCTTCGGGCGTGTGGAGGACCGGGTTGATCGCGTCGATGATCGAGTGAGTTACGTTGACGAACTCGAGTTCGACGCCGTCGTCGCCGATCGACGTCGTCGCGCCGGCGTCCATCTTCACCAGGTCGTTCTCGACGCCGAACTTCTCCTCGCCCTGGATCTGCTGTTTGACGAGTTCGATCGTAAAGGGCGTCGCCATGATCGGCGCGTCGTAGCGATGGGCGAGCTTGCTGATCGCGCCGATGTGATCGAGGTGGCCGTGTGTCGGCACGATGGCCTTGACGTCACCCTCGATCTCGCTCATGACGCGATCGTCCGGGATCGCACCCATGTCGATCAGGTCCAGGCTGTGCATCCGCTCGGTCTCGACGTTGTCGTGGATGAGGACCTTCGAGAGGTTCAGGCCCATATCGAAAATCACGACGTCGTCGCCCGCCCGCACCGCAGTCATCTGTCGTCCCACTTCCTCGTAGCCGCCGATGGTGGCAATCTCGATTTCCATAGTTGTGTCCGAGTGGGCCACCCGACGGAAGCCGCAACGGCCGACAGCACCGCACTGTCGATCGCAGCTGCAAGCGGCGTCGACCGCCGTCCGGAAGACCGGACCGACTGAACTGTGAGCCACCGTTCGGCCGCTGGCTCGCAGTCCGGGCGACGACGTGGGCACGTGGTGCCCGACGCCGTCGCGACGGTCGCGTTCGACGTCCATCCGTCGGCCGCCGGTTCCGATCGGGCGGCCGAGCGCTCGGTTATGAGACTCTATGCGGCGTGGCGGTAAAAACCGTGCGGGTTGCGGCCAGCGCCGCAGTTACTGCTCGTCGTCCTCGCTCTCGGCGGACTCGGACGACGGTTCGTCGGATTCGTCCGTTGGGTCCGCCGACTCACTGGTTGACACGCTTTCGGGTTCGTCCGTTGGGTCCGCCGACTCACTGGTTGACACGCTTTCGGGTTCGTCCGTTGGGTCCGCCGACTCACTGGTTGACACGCTTTCGGGTTCGTCCGTCGCCTCGGCTGGCCATCCAGCGGGCGCTTCGTCGGTTTCCGACTCCGACGCTTCGGTGGACTCAGCGGGCTCGAAATCGTCCGGGGCAAGCGGATCGTCTTCCCCGGTGGTCGAATCGGATTCGACAGTCGCTTCCGACTCGTCACCCTCGGCCGTCGGGAAATCGATGTCAGCCGACGCGTCGGTATCGGGCTCTTCAACCGGGGTATCCGTCTCGGCGGGTGTGTCCGCACCGGCCAGGAAGTCCGGCTCCTCGCCCGCATCACCGGGCGATGCCACGCTTTCGGCAGACACGTCCGTCTCCTCGACCGGCGAGGCTGCCGACCCATCGGGTTCGTCCGTCACCGACGGGCCCTCTTCGTCGACTGTCCCGGTCGGGTCTTCGGTCTCGGCCTCGTCGGTCGATTCCGAATCGATCTCGTCGGCACCGATCCAGTCGTCGGCACCCGCCCTCTCACGGGCCGCTGGCGAGGAGTCCTCACCTTCGGGGTCCGGACGTGGCCGGTCGTCGGACTGGGGTGCAGGTCCGTCCTCAGCAGGCGTGGGCCCCCCTGCTGGCTGACTTGCCGGCCCCGTCTCATCGCGGGAGGGGCGTTCCGCGTCCGAAGACGTGGCCCGGGTCGTTTCGGGACCCGCTTGGTCTTGCAGGTCGCGTTGGACTTCCTGAATCCAGTCATCCTCGTCGGCTTCCGTGGGTGTGCTTCGGTCGGATTCCGCCTGTCGTTGGCCAGTCGGTCTCTCAGGTGGTTGAGACTGCACACGGTCTCGCCGCCGAGGTCGTTCGGGTTGTTCTCGCGCGGGAGCGCGCATGACCCGCCGCCGGGCACGGTACCGTTCGGCAGGATCGGGCACGGGTCGCTCGGCTGGCTCGTCATCCGTCTCGCTTGTGTCCTCGCGTTCGTCACGTGCGGCATCGATACCGAGCCGAACGCCCTCGGCGACGACGACGAGGACGATCGTCAGAAACCCGGCCAGCAGGATCAACGCGCCAACCGCGAGCAGTCCCGCGCCGGCGATGAGTTTTACCCCGACGTCGGGTGCCTGCCCGCCGGGCATCCACCCGGGGACGTCGCGGAGGAGGACGAGCCCACCGCCGGCAACCGCTCCGCCGACGATGGCGACTGCCAGGAAATACCCGAACAGTCGCGCCCAGTGGCCCAGACTCTCTTTGAAGGTGATTGCTGCCATGTCGGGGCCAACGCAAACCGGAGGGAAGTAAATTTCGGGGAATCACTCGCCGAGCCGTCGCGGTACCTCACTCGATCGAGATCCCTGGCGAACCGTCACTCACTCGATGAGCGTGCCCGGATTCTCGCCGGCCAGAAACGCCGACAGATCGCCGGACCCGAAGATCGACGCCGTCGTCCCCACTTCGAGCAACGCTCGGACTTTTCCGGCCATGCCACCGGTGACGTCGGTCGCCTCGCTCCCGCCGAGGGCCTCGGCCACAGCCGAAAAGTCCGCGATCCGGTCGATCACCGCCCCCGACTCGTCGAGGACGCCCGGCACGCCCGAGCAGAGACCGATCCGGTCGGCCGCGAGCGAGCGCGCGAGGAGCACCACGATTTCGTCGCCGCTCAGGATCGTCGCGCCCGCGCCGGCCTGGACGACCACGTCACCGAAGAGCACGGGAACGAACCCCTCGGCTCGCAACCGCTCGATCGTGTCCGTCGGTAGCGTCGTTTCACCGTCCGCATCCCGGGAAGCCACCGAGAACGGGTGGACCGGGACCGCCGGCACGCCGGCACCCTGGAGCGCCTCGATCACGTGGTCGTCGAGGCGGCCCATCGCGTCGTGGATCGCGTAGACACCCGTTGCGTCCTGAGACCCCTGCGTGGCGGTGACGCCGTGGGCCTCGGCGTGGTGGTGGCCGAAGCTGCCGCCGCCGTGGACGACGACGAGATCCTCAACGTCGGCCGTCCCGATGGCCCCGGCCGCCGCCGCGAGCGCCTTGCTATCGACGGTCTCGGGAACGTCCTTCTCCGTGATGACGCTACCCCCGAGTTTGAGGATCGTCGTCACGCGGACTCACCACCCGGAATTGGGACAGCGATCATCGCTCTTCCACCCGGACCCCCTCGGTGTCGAGTTCCGCCCGGAAAGCGTCCTCACAGCCGGGCGTATACCGGAGTGCAGTCTCGGTCCCGTCGGTGTCGTCGAGGGCGACGATACACCCGCCGCCGCCCGCACCAGTGAGTTTCGCCCCGCGCGCATCGGCGTCCCGGGCCGCCCAGACCATCGCATCGAGCGACCGCGAGGAAACCCCGAGCGCCGACAGCAATCCGTGGTTGAAGTCCATGAGTCGGCCAAGTTCGTCCAGGTCGGCCGCGGCGAGCGCGTCCTCGCCGCGACGGACGACGTCGCCAATGGCCTCGACGGTGTCGGCCGCGAAGTCGTACTCCGCCCGCAGCCCGCGGACGCCAGAGACGAGCGCGCCCGTGTCGCCCGAGCCCCCATCGTAGCCGATCACAAAGGGGAGGTTTGGGACGGCTTCGAGTCGCCGGCAGTCGTCGCCCTCGACGCGGACGGCCCCGCCCATCGCCGAGCAGAAGGTGTCCGCCCGCGAGGCCTCCCCGTCCTGGACGGCGTGTTCGACCTGATAGGCCCGGTCGGCGATCTCCTCGGAGTCCAGGGTAACGCCGAGTTCACGGGTCGCAGCGTCGATCGCGGCGACCACCACCGCCGCGGACGATCCCAGCCCCGCGCCGAGCGGGATCGCACTGTCGATGTGGACGTCGAAGCCAGCCTCGGGTCGATCGGCCGCGTCGCGAGCCTGTTCGACCGCCTCGTTGACGTAGCCCATCGCCGCCTCCAACAGCGGTTGCTCGACGTCGACATCCGGCCGGCCGTCGGTTCCGCCGCTGTACTCGACGGTAAAGCCGTCAAGCGTGAGATCGCCGGCGTCGACCCGGAGCGCTTCGTCGTCTCGGCGCGTGGCCGTCACTGACGCGCGGCGCTCGATCGCACAGGGGACGGCGGGTTCGCCGTAAACCACGGCGTGTTCGCCGAAGAGATATACCTTGCCCGGGGCGCTCGAAGTGACCATGCTCAGGGTTGGGACACCGATTGCCAAGGGCGTTCCGGACTGCCGGCTCAGATGTCGGTCTCGCGGGCGACGTATTGGCCCAGGAGTCCACCCAGCGCACTCAGACCGACGCTATACAGCAGGGCGAAGGTGAGCACGATGATCCCGAAAATACCAAACAGCGCCGTGATCGAGCCGGCCGTCCCGAACGCCGGCAGGAACGGGATGATCGTCGCCACCACCGTCAGCGCGAACACCAGCGGGATCGCGGCGATGAGTCCGGACAATGCCCCGACGCGGATGGCGGCCGACTCGTCACCGCCCTGGAGGTAGCCTGCGAGAGCCCCGCCGAGCAAGGGTGAGAACGGCAGAAACGTGAGGACGACGGTGGCGACGGCACCGATGACGGCGTTGACGAGTGTATTTCCTTCAGCCATGGGTTCGGGATCGACGGCCGGCGACAAGAACCTTCCCCCGGACGGCGTGGTGAAGACCGCAGTCTCACTCCTCGTCGCTCATCTGCTCGCCGAGCTCGTGACCGAACTGATAACCGCGTTTGGAGACGCTGTAGAGTACGACACTCGCGATCCCGACGACGACGAGCACCACCAGCGCGGTCGGTCCCGACAGCGGGACGTTCCCGACGGTCACGACGACGCCGAAAACGACGAAGACGCCGGTCGTCCACGCCAGCAGTTTCCAGGTTTCCATATACCGTTGTTGGACGACGGATCCCGTATAGGTATCGCCTTCGTGCGGCGGATCGCTCGGCTCCCGACCGGGGGCCTATACCGGGGGCGCCCATGGGTCGCATATGGAACCGACACTCGTCTACGACGACGACTGTGGCTTCTGTACGCGCGCTGCAGCGTTCGTCGCCCGCCACGGCACCGTTGAACTCGTCGGCTTCGCCGAGCTGTCGCCGTCGCTTCGCGAGCGGCTCCCGGCTGACTACCGCGAGTGTGCCCACCTCGTGACCGACGACGCCGTCTACTCGTGTGGCGAGTCGATCGAGCGCGCGCTGGCCGAAACCGAACTCGTCCCGGCTGGGCTGTTCGACATCTTCCGGGCGGTTCCGGGCTACCCGTCACTCAGGGAATGGGGATACCGCAGGATCGCGAACAACCGCGGGACGATCGGCCGGTTGTTGCCGTAGGAGGCGACGACGGCGTTCATGAGCCGTCCTGCCCGCTGATCGATTGCCGGGGCATACCTTCTTGGCCATTGGCCCCCTCTCATCGTGCATGGAACACGTAACCGTCGCCGGCACCGAGGTCCCCGCCATCGGTATCGGCACCTGGCAGATGGAGCCCGACACTGCCTATGACGCCGTCAGCGACGCCCTCGACGTCGGCTATCGACACGTCGATACCGCCCAGCTCTACGAGAACGAAGCCGGTGTCGGCCGAGCGATCGCCGACGCCGATGTCGATCGCGAGGACGTCTTCCTCACTACGAAGGTCAATCCCCGCCACCGATCGGTCGAATCGATCGTCGACAGCGTCGCGGACAGCCTCGCAGCGCTCGACACTGAGTACGTCGATCTACTGCTGATCCACTGGCCGAACCCGCTGGCCGATCTGGAGACAGTGATGGACGGCCTGAACGAAACCGTCGACCGTGAGATGACGCGCCACATCGGCGTGAGCAACTTCGGGAAGGACCGACTCGATCGCGCGCGCGAACTCTCGGACGCCCCGATCCTGACCGACCAGGTGCTGTTTCACCCCTGGTGGCCCCAGCGCGAGTTGCTTGCCTACTGCCAGGCCGAAGACGTCATGCTGACGGCTTACAGCCCGCTGGCCAACGGCGCGTTGCTCGGCGACGACCTGCTCGAAGAGATCGGCGAGCGCTACGGCAAGACCGGCCCGCAGGTCGCGATCCGGTGGGCGACCCAACACGAGAACGTCGCCACGATTCCGATGTCGACCTCCCGGGAGCACATCAAAGAGAACCTCGACGTCTTCGACTTCAAGCTTACGCGCGAAGACCACGACCGCGTGACGCGGCCGTCGTACCTCCAGACCGGGAAGGCACTGTTCGGCGGGATGCTCAGCGGGTAAACGTCGTTCGACCGCGTCGTCGCGAGTCGTGTCGAGAACTGAGTGCAAGCGGAATCCAGTGGTCGATGGCGACGCTCGATCGCTGCCTCATCCGGGTGACCGAATATTTCTTGAAAGGATCCCGTTTGGAGTACAGGGTAGTGTGACGGCACACTAGACTTTTGACGGCCGGCACTGACCGAGACATACGAGCAACGACCGGATCGACGCCGAAGCAGGGTATCCGAGACGACCAGATCGATGTCCTTCGTCGCCCCCTTGAGGTCGCGCAGTGCCATCGCGCCACCGCCGATCAGGTAGACCGTGAGCGGGGCTGAAAGCCCGTCCGCGACTCGCTGGAATTCGTTCTCAATATATTCTCGTCCGAATGTTGGTCTCATTGTGGGAGATCCACCTCGTAGTCAGCCGCCAGCCCCTGGAACTCGTCCCACTCCGGGAGCCGGTCGTCGTCGACCACTCCGTTCGTCTCGAGGTACCGGAGTAGGGCGTCGATCTTGTCTGCAAGATCATACTTCGCCGCCTGGTCTCGGAGATCCTCTTCGTCGACGTCGACGTGGCTGAGCAGGAGGAGACAGTACGAACGGTGGCGGCTGCCGTCATCGATCAAGAGAGTGTGACAGCAGAGCTCCGCCGGCGAGACTTCGTCGAGTTCCGTGGAGAATCGGTAGTACCGGTGGCTCGTGAGCAGGAACTGGAGGTCGAAGGCCGCGAATCGGGCGAGGCCGGTTTCCTGGAATCCCTCTGCGTCGATCTCCGTCTCTGCCTGGGCGAGGAATTCGTCGTAGTCCTCCCAGAGAATCGTGCCCTGTGGGGCGACGGATTCCAGGCGTTGGCGATGCAGATGGTGTACGAGTTCCCGGGCGAACTCCTGAAGGCGGTCGAAGTCGGCGTTGAAGTCATACCGGCCGTCGTCCGTCCCGACGAGACCGCGATCGCGAAACCGCTTGAGAACTCGGTTGACCGTGTTGCGGTAGTTATCGCTCCGGGTCGCGATCTCGGAGACCGTCCGCGGCTGATCGAGGTAGTACAGCACCTCGAGCGCCTTGCCGGTCAGCAACTCGGCAAAGTCGATGTGGGAGTGCTGGCGGACGAGATCCTGGTAGATCTCAACGGCGCGGGCATCTGACGGGACGACACGCTTCCGGCGACCGTCGCGTTCCGTGTAGACGAACCCATTCTGGGCGAGGTCGGCAACGGCACGCGAGAGGTAACTCTCGCTGTGGTCGAGCTTTGAGGCGAGTTCGGATATCGTGTCGCCGCGGTCGACCGTGGCGAGGACCGCGAGTTCGATGCGCCGGAGCACGGTGTGACATAATACGAAACTCATATATAAAGTAGTTTCGAGTAATGTTACGGTTGGCGGGGATCGGAGCCGACGCTACCAGATCCGGAGTTTGGAAGTCAATATTCGCTCCACCGTCGGTCATCGCGTTTCGAGCGGCCCGTCGCTCTTGGCCATCACTTCGACCGCGTCGTCGCCGGTCGGACGCGGCCACCCACGCAATAAAGGGGGTCACGACCCTCCACATAGACACGGCGGGGATCCCCAAAATTGCGATATTCTTCGTCGGTCGGTATTCAGTTCAGGGCAATGGCTTGACGAACGAAAAGGGGGAGCGATACACGAACCGTCTGAATTATCGCGTGTAGCCAGTTTCGGTAACTTCCCCACTATCCACATCGACTCGGTACCTGTATCCGTTCCAGTTGGTCACCCGCAAGTTTCCGTCCACGACGTTCAAACTTTTGTAAGATCGCTGTTCTTTCTCCTCGGGAGGTGATTCAATCTCCCAGACCTTGTTCCCGTCTTTGTCGAATGCAAGTACGTTCGTTGGGTCACTTTCCTCGGGCAGAACGACCAATCGAACGACGATGAGTTCGTCAATTTCTAGAACGTCACCAACATTACTTCGCAATCCGATAGCTGTGTCGTCAATGATCAACTTGTTTTCGTTGAAATCAACCATAAGTGTCATGTTGTGCCCCTAATACAATATTCTTCTTCTCAGTCGTTGAGTAAACGCGAAGGGTACTGTGGTCAGTCCACGTATGATTCGAGTTCTTCAACCGCTTCCCAAGTTACGCCCTGGGCGTCAGGGTCAAGATCGTCTTGCAGGCGGTACTGAGTTCCCCCACCCGGCCGAACTTCTCCACTGACTTCACTCGCCTGGCGGCGGGTCGTGCTCACTTGGACTCGGATCTGATTGTTTTCGACGAACTCGTCGGTCACCTCTACCTTCCCGACGTGATTGTAATCCTGCCATTCAGACCGTAGTAATGCTAACCGGTCAAGGACCTCCTCTGGCGTTTCTGCCGACTGGAGTGTGGACCTCCGCGCTACAAACCCACCGGCAAGGTTCTCGTCAGGGTTCGAAGTCTGTGGTGTGCGTTCATACACGCGCCAGAACTCGTCGCCTTCTTCGAGTTCCATCTCGACGACGATCGAGTCAGGGTCATGCGGTGGGTGTACGGCGTCATCCGGGTTCGCGTTCCGGCCAACCTTGAAGTTGGTAACTGAATGCTGGCTGTTGGTCTCTACCCGATCAATCGCGGTTTCGATATCGCCGGTGGTAATCTCGCTATCCGCCGCGACCTTGACCCACGAGCCCCGCAAGTCATCGTCTGCCAGCAACCCCCGGAACTGCGACCGCTTCCGTGATTCGAGACCACACCACTTCGGTGTTCTATTTCACAAATCTCCCATCAGACACTGCTCCAGTTTCTTTGTCCACCTTGTAGTTCATGCCACTGAGATTGTAGGCTCGAAGTTCGCCATCGTCATCGAATATGGCAGCGTACGAATCATAGTAGCCTTCTTCTGGTGCTTTCTCTATCCGCCAGCGAATCGATCCGTCTTTGTTGACTGCGATGACATTTTGATGTTTTTCTGGGAAATCTTCCCCAGTCAATTTCAGTCTCACCACCACAAAATTGTCGAAGACCAAATATTCTTCAATTGGATGATTGAAATCGATCTCTTCATTGTCTACTTTCAACACGCCGCCATTTACAGTCACCATTGTTAATCCTATGAATCAGATGTTAGTTTCTGAGTGAGTTCCGGTGCTTTCTCAAACCAATCCTCCGGCAGGTCGGGGAGCTGGCTTTTCGGCAAGGTGAATTGCTGTCCACCACCGCTGCCGAAGTCATTCGCTGCTACTTTTCCGGTCCGCATTGTCGTCCCGGCCGGAATATCGGCTTTTGCGACGGTATCTGGCGCGTCACCCGGTATAGCATATTTCCCTTGTAATTCCGTCGGCGACATTGTCGTAATATCGTCTGTGCTGCCCAAGAGGAACCGACCTGCCTTGTCATTTCCTCCTTTGGTATACATTCGATAGAATTCAACGTCGTCCGTCAGCGTGTATTCTGTGACAATCGAATTCTTCGGATACACATCGTCCCAACTGGAGGGATATTCTTGTTCCTGCACTTTCCGACCGATATAGAACTCATCAACCGAGGCCGACTCTTCGATTTGTTCAACGCTATCAAGGCCGTACTTGACACTATCAATATCGACCGCATCTTTACTCACGACACGAACCCACGAGTCCCGGAGGTCATCGTCCGCCAGCAATTCCCGGAACTGCGACCGCTTGTCCCCATCCAGATCGCCGTATTTCCGCGTTGCTTCAACGAGGTCGTCCGATTCGATCGCGTCGCTGTCCAGCAATTCTCTCACTTGGCGACTGGCTGCACCGTTTGGATCCCATTCTTGTCTTCAACGCCAAGATTGTCCCGTTGAATATCGAACTCAGAAAATGCTCTATGCTCATTCGGGCCACAAATGGATCAACAGGAGTCCATTTGTGGCCCACCCAAACATTATCGAACGAATCCTATTTCTGTCACCGTTCCTGTCTCTGGATCTACTTCATATCGATAACTGTTCCAACTTCGTGCGACGATTTGGTTACCTCTTTCTTGAATACTAATATATGGCGCTGGTTCGCTACTCATTGATTTGTGATGTACAGGTTCTATCTCCCATAGTTGGTCTGCGTTGTGGTCGAAGGCAAGCACATTTCGGGGATCGTCGCCTTCTGATGGTTGTGTAAGAAGCACTATCACGATTCCATCTTTTTCTAATACGTCTTTCACGTCCCTCCGTACCTCAGCTGGGGAACCGTTGATCTCGATAAGATCATCGTGATATGCGACTTCCATTGATATTGTAACTGTTTTGAATGCTTAGTTTACAATGTCTTCGATTGACCCAACCCTCGTCCATCCATTGAGATGGTCGTCACCGGCGAAGTATTGAATGGCACCGCCGTTGGCACTTTCACCTGTATCAGGCGACGTAATCTCACCTACTGTACTCTGTCGAAGCGTTATCCCCTCATCACCGGGGACTTCTACTTTTGCAATACTATCGTAGTCTGCGCCGAACTCTTCTGGAAGCAAGCCGAGCTTATCGATTACTTGCCCTTTCGAATTCAGGTTTTGGAGAGTCTCGGGACGCGTCAAAAATGGTCCCGCAGGATCATCTGATGAGTCATATACTCGCCAAAATGTGTCTTGGCTTTTGATTTCGAAGTCGATTACAACGGAATCTTCTTTGTGGGGGCTAAATCCGTTGAATTCTGCGTTGGCATCTTCGGCAGTCAAAAAGTCAATTGGCTCTTGACCCTTTTCCTGGATATCATCTACCCGGTCCAAAGCCAATTTTGTTTCATCTAATGAAATGTCTTCAGAACCAGCGACCTTGACCCACGAGTCCCGGAGGTCATCGTCCGCCAGCAATTCCCGGAACTGCGACCGCTTGTCCCCGTCCAGATCGCCGTACTTCCGCGTCGCGGCGACGAGTTCGTCCGATTCGATCGCGTCGCTGTCCAGTACCTTCTGCAGTGAGGCATCATCTAACTCGTCGAGCAACTGAACACCGTCCTCGCCCGTCTCGTCGAGCAGGTCTCGCGCGTAGTGACTGGTTGCACCTTCCAGGCTATCGTACGATCGGACTGCGCCCGTCAGCTCGTCGCTATCCAGATCAGTGCTCTTCAGAATGTCGTCGAGCGTCCCCGCCTCCACGTCGGCCATGAAGGCGACGCCGTTGTCTTCTGTCGCTTCGAGTAGCTCCCGGGCTGACTGACTGGCTGCATCGTCCAGTCCATCGTAGGTCTGGATGACGCCCCCGATCTCGTTGGTCGTCAACTCGGCTTCACGCAGATCCAGGATGCCTTCGAGCGTCTCCGCGTTCAAGTCATCCATGAACGCGATGGTTTTGTCTCCGGTCTCGCCGACCAGATCTGTCGTCAACAACCTGGCCCTGTCTCCCAACTCGTGGTACTTTTCGATCGCGCCCGTGAGCTGGCCGCGGTCCACGTCAGTGCTGTCCAGAACGTTCCGTAGCGTTCCCGTCTCCAGATCGTCCATGAAGACGACGCCCTTGCCCTCCGTTTCTTCGAGGACTTCCATCGCCCGGCGGTTTGCCCGGCCATCCATCTCGTCGACCTTCCGGACGACCCGGTCCAACTGATCGAAGGAGTCGAGCGCGTCACTGTCCGCCGCACGGGTGATCGTCTTTCGGAATCCGCTGTCCACGTCACTATTAGTCAGCGCTTTGAGTGCCGCGCCGTCGCTCTTCGCTGCGATCTCCACTGCGTCGTCACCGGTCGCGCGTGCAACCATTTTGTAGATGCGGCGCTCGGAGTGGCTCATGTCATCGACGCGTCGTAACGCAGTCGTCAGGTGGTCCGTCGAGATGTCGCCGCGGGCCCACGTTCGAAGGATCGCGCGCTCAGTCTCGACGTCGTCCAATCGAAGCAGCGCCCGGCGGCCGGGATCGCTCAACTGCTCAAGAGCCTCTTTGCCAGTCTCACCCGTCGCTCGAACGAGGCGAACTGTTCTGGATTCGACGCTGGAAACGTCCAAACCGTTGATCCGTCGCCACGTCCCATCTGAGAGTTCGTTTAGTTTCCCAACCGTTCGTTGCCTGACTGGTGCCGAGACCTCTGCCAGCCGATTTGCTATCTGGCCGGTATCAATATCCACGTCGGGGAGGCGGCTATTGATTCGTCCGGCAAGCGCCATCGTCCTCGTCGAGACCCCGGCCTTCAGCGACGTTTTCGCAGCTTTCAGCGCCCGCATCGCTTTGCCGATGCGCGTGCTCGACGAGGAGAGGCGGCCGACGACGGCGCTCGTTCCTTTGTCGCCGATAGCGGCAGAACCGATCATGCCGGTCGCGTACCCCAGATACCACGATTCAGCGAACGTCGATTCTTCACTCCCTTCGACGAAGGGGTTTATGCGTTGTTGGTTCGAGGCGACCTGCTCAGCCATCATGCCCGGCAACTTCGTCAAGACACTGGCGTTATTGGCGACGTAGCCAGCGACGGCCGCCATCTGTTCGGCACTCCCCCTCGGGTTTGTCGCCAGACTGTAAAAGTCAGTGACAGCCTGCTTTCCGGAGGTTTTCACACCCGAGCCAAAGCCCATTAGCTGAATCGCTTCCTCTTTCCCCACATCGTACGGAAGCGGTGCATCGGCAGCGGCTTTCGCAATCTGTCCGAAACCATCTGTCCCGTGGAACTTCTGGGATTGATTGTTCCAGAGCTGGTCGTATGCATTAACCTCGACCGTAGAACTCGTGAAGAAATACCCGGCACCGACCTGTATCACTTCGACTAAGCTGCGATCGACGTAGAACGAAACCTCCCTGCTAACTTCAGCCTCTCCACGTCCCCAAACTCGTTTTTCTACCTCGCCACCCTTCATCAGATCGATTGCACCCAGACCGCTCGCGTCACTTGCCTGGAGTGCAACATCGTATTCAGTTCGACCATTCACGGCAGAGATTGACCGCACGGTGACCGAAGGGGGCGTATTCTCGTAGATCGCCGGGGCGTACTCGTCGGATTGGTCTCGCAAACGCAGTTCCGTACGGTCCGAGAGCTTGTCACCATCGCTGTCGCGGTCTCGGGGATCAAGCCGGTTGATCTGTTCCGTCAAGTCGTTGATTTCGTCTCCATCCGTATCTGCGATAAGGGGATTTGAGGAGACATCTCTATGATCAAGGACTTCTTCGGCGGTCTCGGGGTCTTCAGCCGTCGCATTTTCGTATTCGGTTGCTTGTTCCTTCGAGGTCGCCAACAGTGCGTCCCAGCCTTCTTTCTCTTCAGGATCGGTCAGCCCGTCACCATCTGTATCGACCTTTGTCGGATCGGACTGCACGACAGGGGCGATATAGGTGAAGCTGGTGTTATGTCCAGAGTAGGTCTTCCGTTCGAACGAAACCTCTTCGCCGTCTGGGATCCCATCACCATCGGTATCAGGGTCATGCGGATCCGTTGTAAACCATTGAACAGGACCTGTATTTGCCCACCAAGTCTGTGATTCATTGCGGTCGGTCAACCCGTCACCATCCGAGTCTCGGCGGACCTGTGTGTCAGTCACCACCTGTATTCGAGCGTTGACACCCGAGACGGAGGCATTGAACCGAACGTCGTCTCCGAGACTCGAAATGTCGAAAGTCTCCTTGACCGTCCCAACAGTCCCGATATTCAGTGCTTCACTGACCGTTTTCCCTGTCTCGTCAGTCGCGACGAGAGTCGCGGACGGTTCGACGTCCGTCTGTTCGGTCTGATAGACGACAGAGACGTTACTGCCCACTTCCTCTGTGGGTTCCCAAGACGCTTCGCCCGTGTCTCCAACCGTGGCATTCTCATCTTCGTCTGTGTCCGGTGACTCCGGCACGTGGATCGTGATCGGTTCGTTTTGGTCCAGTTCGATTGCCCGGGGACTCGTGGCCTGGCCAGTCAACGCTTGCCACGTGTCGAGTGTACCGGACGTAAGTGGATTCTCGCGCGCCTCGTCGTTAAACCGCGGTTCGATCGTAATTGACTGATTTGTGAGACCGCCACGAAAGACTCCCCCATCGGTTCGTTTCCAGTTCCAGGCCCAATCGAAGCGCGTCGGCGAGACAAAATCAGGAGGGTCATCCTTGACGACCCAGGACCCAGTGTCGGTTGGTAATCCCGAGAAATCCATAGAGACAGCACCACCACTTCCGTCCCTGGGCTTGTCGTGCAGGAAAACGAGGCTCAGTCCTTGAGGGCCGCTCCAGAAGAACACCTGACTTTTATCGCTCTCGGCAATGGGCAGCGGTGAGTTGATCTGTGAGTTGCCGTAGTCGTAGAACGTCGTGATCTCCTGGCCATTGCTCATCGGGACGACTTTGATGCTCTCGTTCTCCTGTTCGATAGTGATCTTCCGGGCGCTAGGCTCGCCACCAAGGACTAGCGTCGTCTCGTTAGTGACGTTACAGGCCCCCCGACAGCTGAAAGACGCTTGCTGAGGGAACGAGATCGGAGATCCGGACGTCTCTGGGGCCTCCATTGCACTGATCCACTCGTCGGTGTCCAAGACAGTGAAGTACGAAAACGAGTCAACGGTCGCTTTTGCAGTCCCGTTTTCGATGGTTGTCGCCACAGGCGACCATATATCTCCAGTTGACCCATTCCACTTGAACACTGAGAGGTTTCCGTACTCGTCTTCCGGGACCGACTCGTTGATCGGGATTTGTACGGTCGCGTTCTCGAAGTCCGTCCGATTGACCAACCGCACGGTCGGACCGGCAACCATGCTCGAATTGTCGAAGTAGGACAGTTTGTGGCTGATTGATACCGTCGAAGACAGGTTGCCGGACCCACGCATCGTCACTGCCACGCCGCTGTCTGCATCTCGTTTCTCGGTCGCGTACGTCTCGTTGCCGTCGATCGTCCCGTCGTCGTCAGTGTCCGGGTCAGTCGGATCCGTGCCGAGTTCGCCTTCTTCAGCATCGGGAAGTCTGTCGTCGTCGGTATCGGCTCTCAGCGGATCCGTTCCGAGTTCGATCTCGGTCCCGTCGTCGAGTCCATCGCCATCAGTGTCCGCGAGCCCCATCGCTGTCCCGTGGGTACTTTCGTTTCGGTTCGTCAGACCATCCCCGTCTGGGTCCTCCGCACCGTCCGGTGTCCCGTCGTCATCGGTGTCCGGTTCGAGCGGATCGAGGTTGTGCCGGACCTCGAACCCGTCTAAGAGCCCATCACCGTCCGTGTCCGCTTCGAACGGATCAGTGCCGAGTGTGTATTCTCGATACGCCCCGAGCGTATCGTTGTCGAAGTCCTCCATTCCGTCGATGACGTCGTTGCCCGCTTCGTCGTAGCTCGTCGACGGAGCATCACTGTCGTTGTTCGCGGGATCCGTGTGCGTGACGTTCCGTTCGTAGAAGTCCGGCAACCCGTCGTTGTCCTTGTCGTTATCGAGATAATCCGGCATTCCATCGCCGTCAGAATCCGAGAGCCCTTCGACGGAATCCGGCATTCCATCCCCGTCGCTGTCAGTGTCGAGCCAGTTGACTGTCCCATCGAAATCGACGTCATGAGCGAACTCGAACCCATCAGCGACCTCGCGTTTCGTCGGGATCCCGTCACCGTCGTCGTCGCTGTCTCTGAAGTTCGCGATGCCGTCTCCGTCTGTGTCGTTCGTTCCCTCACGGCGGTCCGCGTCCGGAATGTCGTCATCGTCACTGTCCAGGTCCAGCGCGTCGATCGTTCCGTCGCCGTCGCTGTCGATCGGGAAGCCACCGGCAGTCTCCGTCAGGTCAGATAGCCCATCAGCGTCACTGTCTGGCTGACTCAGGTTCGTTCCTAACGCGATTTCGCGCTGATCCGTGAGTCCATCACCGTCGGTGTCCGTCGTATTGACGTCACCTCCTTTCTGCCCTAATCGTTCCAGCACCCGTGTCGCTTTGGTCCAGGCAGTCCGATAGCGAGAGATGGCGTTCGCCCGCGATCCCAGGACCTTTCGTACGTTTGTATTCTTCGTTGAGTCCCCTGCGGAGATCTTTTTGCGAAGTGATTTTGATAAGACGAGCCTGTCCTGGGCCTGCTCTAATACGTTATGCAGGCTTCGATTGGTGCCTTTCGACAGCGAAGATTCAGCTCGCTCAAGTCGCCATTCGGCCTGGAGCACTCGCAACGCCGCCGTTCGATTCGTGGCATCCATGATCTCTTTGGATACCGCATGCAGTATCCGGGTCTGCGTTGGAGAGCGTTTTTGGCGCTTGACATTGCCGAATTGACGTAATCCGTGGATCGACTGTTTCGCGTCGGTGAATACACGGTGATTTACGGGACGGACCTGCGTTTCGTATCCCGCAATTGTATCGGCGAGCCGTGATTGCGCTCGTTGTAAATGAATCTGTTTCGTCTGTTGGGTTGCGTTGAGGCGTTCGAGCCGTAGCGAGGCATTAGCCAACAGCGAACGCGGCCCCCGAATCGAAGAGACGATGGAGAGGGTACCATTGCCAGATCGTGCAATTTCAGGATTGGCTACATTCGGTGATGATGGTTCAGTTGCGACGTTGCCGGACGACGACATAATGGACGAATCCGTATCCTGAAACCCCGCAGCCGTGATCGGTGCGGTTATCGCAGAAGAGACGAGTAGTACTGCCGCGATCAGTGCAAACAGTCTACGTCTAATTTCGTTCCGGTCATACGCTTGCGCCGTTGTGTCCCCACGCCAAACCATATTGATGCCTGATAAGTAAAAACGATATAAATGTATCGGAATAAATGTAATTCAAAGGTGTTTTAAGCCAAGTGTGAAACAGCGAGCAGCTGATGGATTTGTCAAATCCGGCTGCGTGCTTCTACAAGTGGGCCGTCCCATTCGAACCGGTTGATCCGTGCCCGTCAAACAGCTACATGGTTCAGACGGAGACGCTAACCCAGCCCATACACAATTGAGACCGATTCCAATTATTTTATACGGGTGCGCGGCCAACTGTTATGGGAATGCATCGAGGTGACGCGAACGCGACAATCCGGGCGTCGAACTGGCCGGACACAGGGGACCGGTCGATTCGGACGCACTCCGGTATTCCTGCGACACGAGGGGAACGATGTTCACGGGCATAATCGAGGACGTCGGATCCGTCGAGGCCATCGACCGGCGGGCGAACGCGCTCGTCCTGACAGTCCACTCGACGGAACTGACCGACCTCGAACTCGGCGACAGCGTCGCGGTCAACGGTCCGTGTCTCACGGTCGTCGAAATCGACGAATCGGCCGAGACGTTCACCGTCGAGGTGACGCCCGAGACCTACCGGCGGACCAACCTTCGTGAGCTACAGCCGGGCAGTCCGGTCAACCTCGAATCGGCGCTACAGTTGAACGACGGCCTCGACGGCCACCTCGTGACGGGTCACATCGACGGGACCGGCGTCGTGACCGATCTCCGCCGCGAGGAGAAAGCACGGATCTACTCGATCCGACCGCCGGAGAAGTTGTTGCCCTACCTCGCCGAGAAGGGGTCGGTGGCGGTCGACGGCGTCAGCCTGACCGTCGTCGACGTCGATCGGACCTTCAGCGTCTCGATCACCGATTACACGGAAGACGAGACGATCCTCACGGAGACCGGCGTCGGCGACGAGGTCAACCTCGAAGTCGACGTGATCGCACGCTACGTCGAGCGGTTGGCCGGGGAGGCAGACGGCGAGACGGACCTCATGAGCAAACTCGAAGCACTCAACCAATGACAGTCATCGAATCGGACCGGGATCGCTCGCGCTTCGACGACATCGAGACGGCGATCGACGCCATCGAGGACGGCGAGATGATCCTGTTGGTCGACGAGCAGAGTCGCGAGGACGAGGGCGACCTGTACGTGCCCGCGGAGGCGATCACCCCCGAGCAGATGAATTTCATGCTCAAGCACGGCCGTGGACTGGTCTGTGCGCCTGTCAGCCCCGAAATCACGGACGATCTGGGCCTCGAACAGATGGTCCCCGCCTCCGAGAACACCGAGGAGATGAGTACCCGCTTCACCGTCTCGGTCGACGCCGCCTCGACGGGGACGGGCATCTCGGCGTACGATCGCGCCGAGACGGTCCAGGCGCTGGTCGATCCCGAGACCGAACCGGCAGATCTCGACAAACCAGGACACATCTTCCCCCTGGAGGCCAAAGCCGACGGCGTGCTCGACCGCGAGGGTCACACCGAAGCGGCGGTCGACCTCGCCCGAATCGCCGGCTACCGGCCCGGCGGCGTGATCTGCGAGGTCGTCGACGACGACGGCACGATGGCCCGGGAGGATCGGCTGCTGGAATTCGCCGACGAACACGAGTTGCCGATCGTAACCGTTGCCGATGTCCTCGAGTATCGCCACCTGACCGAGACGCTCGTCTCCCGGGAAGTCGACACCCGGCTGCCGACGGCGTTCGGTACCTTCGACATGTACGGGTACGACTACCGCGGCGAGACCCACGTCGCGCTGGTCAACCTCGACGACGTCGATCCCGAGACCGACCGGCCGCTGGTCCGGATCCACTCGAAGTGTCTGACCGGCGACGCCTTGCACTCCCTGAAGTGTGACTGCGGGTTCCAGCTCGAAGAGACCATGCAACGCATCAGCGACGAGGGTGGCGTCCTGCTGTACCTCGATCAGGAGGGACGCGGGATCGGCCTGCTCAACAAACTCAAGGCCTATGAGTTACAGGAGCACGGCTACGACACCGTCGAGGCCAACGTCGAACTCGGGTTCGAACCCGACGAGCGACGCTTCGACGCGGCCGCCCAGATGCTCAGGGACATCGGGCTGGATCGCGTGCGTCTGCTGACGAACAACCCGCGGAAGGCCGCCGCGCTCGAACGGTTCGAGTTCGATGTCGAAATCGACTCCCTGGAGATCGAACCCAACCCCGAGAACGAGGCCTACCTCGCGACCAAAGCCGAAAAGCTCGACCATCAACTCGACGTGTTCAACTCCGACTGAAGACGATCGCGCAACGCCACACTTACCACCCGACACAACACTCTTTCACCCATGACAGACTACGACATCACCGAACTCGAAGGCGAACTGGACGCGAGTGGACTGACCGTCGGCATCGTCGTCAGCCGATTCAACGACCTCATCACCGGCAAACTGCTCGACGGCGCGCTCGATACGCTGACCCGCCACGGGGCCAGCGAGGACGACATCGACGTCGCCCGCGTCCCCGGATCGTTCGAGATCCCGCTCGTCGCACAGCAGATGGCAGACAGTGGCGACTACGACGCCGTGATCGCACTCGGCGCGGTCATCCGTGGCGAGACACCCCACTTCGAGTACGTCTCCAACGAGGCAACCAAAGGGGTCGCGAAGGCGACCATGGACACCGACATCCCGATCTCCTTCGGCGTACTCACGACGGACACGACCGAGCAAGCGATCAACCGCGCGGGCGTCAAACAGGGGAACAAGGGGAGCGAGGCCGCCGAAAGTGCCATCGAGATGGCGAACCTCCTCGAGGAGTTCTAAGCGGACGACGCTTTCAGGGTGGAGCGCGCCAGCCAAGAGGAGTTCCCGGTAGTTCATCCCACGGATGCTTTTGTCCGGGAATCCCCAACCGGGAGTGATGACAGTCGTTCTCGCAGGCATCGGCGCTGACCAGTCCAATGTCGGGCGGAACCTCCCGTTGTACGACGACGGGACTTTCGAGTACGTCCCGATCCCGGAGAAAGCGCCCGAAACCGACGAATCCGAGACGTTCGGGACCTGGCCGCTTCGGAACGGCGGCGTCGCCGCAGATCTCCTCTCGAAGATCCGGCCGGCACCCGGCCGTGAGGAGGAGTGGGTCACCGACCCCGAACGGATCGCCGGTTGGCCGCTCCATCGGGATCCGAACTTCGATGCGCTCACCTACGGCGAACACCGCGGCAGCGCCGATCGGAGACAGGGATACGTGCGGCTGCTCGAAGCGCTGGATCCCGGCGATATCGTCGGGTTCTACGCCGGACTCGCGCCGCCCGGGGGGCATCCACACCGATACCTGATCGGGTATTTCACCGTCGAATCGGTCGTCACGACCGCCGGACGCTCCCCGGCGGAGAAACGGGATCTCCTCGCCGACCATCCTGCGAATGCCCACGCCAAGCGGGCCGACGGCGGCGAACTCTACTACGACCGGGTCGGTGCCGAGGACAAGTACGTCGCCATCGTCGAAGGGCGGGAACCCGGCGGCCTGTTCGAACGCGACCCGATCCGCCTCAGCGAGCGATACGTCAAACCGGGCAACGAGCGCGTCGGGTACTACCTCCGCGAGGGGATCGCCGACGAGTGGGACCTGCGTGCACCCGACGCTGATCCCGTCGCACTGACGCGGAAACCAGCCATGTGTTTCGATCTGTCGGGCGAGACGTTCCGGGATCGAATCGGGATCCCGGGAGCGCGTTGAACGCCATTTTTATTGCCGAACACAGAAGTTTCCTCCGCCAGCCTTAATAGTTTGATACGGCTAAATCAAACCACCAATGCAGACGGACGTCATGGAGGATTATCTCAAGGTGATCTATCGGCTCGAACGCGAGGAGGGCGCGCCCGTCGGGACGTCGGCCATCGCCGACGCCCTAGACGTGACCGCACCGACGGCCACGCGGATGCTCGAAAAGCTAGCCGACGAGGAGTTGATCGAGCGTGAGAAATACAGCGGCGTCGAGTTGACCGAACACGGCCGCCGGATCGCGCTCGAAACAGTGCGCCACCACCGGCTTCTGGAAGCCTACCTCGTCGAGCACCTCGATTACGAGTGGGGGGAAGTCCACGACGAGGCCGAGCGGTTGGAACACCACATCAGCGAGTCCTTCGAGGAGCGCATCGCCGACTTGCTGGGGCATCCGCCGGTCGATCCACACGGCGAGCCGATCCCTGGCGTCGACCTCGAACCGCCGGCCGACGCCGACACGCGCCCGCTTTCGTCGTGTGAATCAGGTGAACGGATCGTCGTCGCGACCGTCCGGGATCGCGACGAGGAGACGCTGCAGTACCTGGCCGACAGCGGGATCGTTCCCGGGCGAAAGGTGACGGTGACCGACGTCACCCCCGTCGACGTCTACGTCCTCGAACACGAGGAGGGGACTCAGCACCTCTCGGCGGCCGTGGCCGAGTCCGTTTACGTCGAGACACCTGCTGAAGAGAGCGATGCCGTCCCCGAGGAGGTGCCCGGGCTGTGACAGAGTACCTGGAGATTCTCGTCGTCGCCTTCGGTATGCAACTAGCGGTGTTGCCGGGCGAGAAGGTCCAGTTCATCATCGCCGGGCTCTCGACGCGGTACCATCCCCTCGTCGTGGTCTCGGCGGCGGGGACCGCCTTCGCCGGGTGGACGGCCCTGGAGATCGGCTTCGGGAACGCCCTCCAGAACGCGCTCCCGGAGATCTATCTCACGGCATTCACAGCCGGACTGTTCGTCCTCTTCGCGGTGCTCATGATCCGATCGGCCCCCGAACCGAACGACTCGACGACCAAGACAGACGGTGGCGTCACGGAGTCGGTCGGGACGCTCGACGTGTCGGTGTTCGGCTACGAGGTGCCGGCACTGCTCGGGGGGTGGCTTCCGATCTTCGCGATGATGGCCGCCGGCGAGTTCGGCGACAAAACCCAGCTCGTGACCATCGGCCTGGCGGCCGACTACGGCGCGACCTCGGCGATCTGGGTCGGCGAGATGCTGGCGATCATCCCGATCAGCCTGCTGAACGCCTACTTCTTCCACCGGTTTTCCCACATGGTCAATCTCCGGAAGGCGCACTTCGGCGGGGCGGCGCTGTTTGGCTTTTTCGCCGCGGACAACGTCCTGAAGATCGTGGCCGGCTTCTCCCTATGGGAAGAGATCATCACGACGATCTCCTCGGTCGTGCTGGCGGCAGTCTGATCCGTCGGCGTGCCAGGGAGTGAGATCGAATCGTTTCGATGATGTGTCCGATTCTCGCCAGGTGGCGTTCCCCAGAAGCGTTATGCATCCGTCTTTCGTAGTAACACGTTACGTGCTCGGAGACGGAAAGCAAAGCGATCGAGCGGACAAGCAGTGGCGGTGAGGGGAGACACATGACACAGGATCGAATGGACCCGACGGACGTATCGCTCACGGCGCTCTCGCGGTCAGTCACGCGAACCGGCGGCAAGTACCTCTGTGGCCTGTTGCGGTGTTCGCTGGCCGATCGCGAACAGGTCGCCACCGGTGATCTCGCGGACCGTCTGAACGTCAGCCGCGCCAGCGTCACCGAGATGGTCGAGAAGTTCGGCGACGGCGATCTCGTCGATCACGAACACTACAAGGGGACGACGCTGACGGGCAAAGGAGAGGTGCTCGCCCGCCATCTGCTGTGGCGACGGTGCGTCACCGAACAGTTTTTCGAACGCGAACTCGCACTCGATATCGACGTCGAGACCGCCTACCGCATCGGGTTCGAATTCCCCGACGCCGGCCTCAACCGGTTGGCCGAACGGATCGACCATCCCTGCGACCGGACGTGCCGGGCGACGGAGCCCGATGAGTGTGCCCAGCTCACTGTCGGCTCCGCGTGATCTGGTTGCCCCCGCTCACAGCGGGGCTGATCTGCTTCGCTCCGCTGTGGGACGGCTGTTCGCCATTCAGATGTTACGGAACGAGAGTGCATTGTAAAACGTCTCCGGCAGTTTCAGCCCGTCATAAAATGTCAATAGTTCCTCAGTAGAGGGAGTAAAACGAGCTGAAACGACCCGAAGGCTCGCCGGGTTATATGGGGATATCGCTCAATGAGTGAAACACGCGACGGTGTCCCCGATGTCAAACTCGAATCCCTCACTCGCCGACCACACGCCGCCGACCGAAGCACAGTCAGTCCAGCGTCACCTCCTCGAACCCGTCCAGGGGGTCGCGTTCTGGGCGTCGATCGCCCTCCCGTTCGTCCAGGTTCCCCTCCTTTTGTCCGGACTGCGCGAGTGGACGACGCTGGCCGCGTTCCTCGCGCTGCTCGCGCTCAACGTCTTCACGTTGTACGTCGGCCACACCTACGGCCGCGAATAGCGACCACTACGGTTGCGCTTCCGCCAGCCAACCGACATACGTCTCACGGATCGCATCCCGTTTTAGCAGGACAAATCCAACCAGAATGACGACGAACCCGGAAGCCGTCGCGACGTCGATGATTTCCCCCAGGAAGACAAAGCCAGTCAGCGCGGCGAAGATGGGCGCGACGTAGGAGACGAGGTTGATCTCGACCGGGCCAAGCCGATCCAACAGGGCGAAATAGAGAAGAAAGCCCAGCGCACTCGCGACCAGCGAGAGATAGCCGAGCGAAAGCAGGGCAGTCGGCGTCCACTCGATTGCGGCCGGCGACTCGCCCAGCGCCAAACTGAGAACGTGCATGAGGACGGCCCCGCCGACCATCGACCAGCCTTCCATGGCTTCGATCGACAGCTCAGCGTCGAGCCAGCGGGTGAGCACACTTCCCAGAGCAAAGGCGCATGCAGCGCCAAAGACGAGCAGCGGCCCGAGGACGTCACTGGAGAGGAGTCGAGCGGGATCAGGCTGGGCGATAACGACGACGCCAGCGAACCCCAGGGCGAGTCCGGCGACGCCGGCAACCGAAAGACGGTCCCCCGGGAGTGCAATCCGGGCGAACCCGGCCGTCAGTACCGGCGAGAGACTCACGATGACCGCTGCGGTCGCGCTCGTGGTTTCGAGTTCGCCGACGAACAGCAGGGCGTGATATCCCGCGATGAGGAGAGTCGACCCGACGATGATCGCCGCCAGATCACGACGGTTCGCGGGAAGTGGATCTGTGACGACCGCGGCGTAGCCTAGCACGATGACGCCGGCGACGTCGTAGCGGAGTGCGGCGAACAGAACCGGCGGGAACGCCGACAGGCCGGCCTTGATCGCGACGAACGCGCTCCCCCAGATCACGCCGAGAGCAAGAAACGCGGTGGCGTTTCGATAGCGCACAGTCGGCGTTCGATCCTGGGGCACCTACTGGTTTCCATCTCGATCGAGGGGCGAGACGGCACCTCACGGCGGGTTGCGCTCGTCATCGAGTGCCGTGAGAACGTCCTGCCGGGTGACGATCCCGACGAGTCGGCCATTTTCCAGAACGGGCAGCCGGTTGATGTTTCTGGATGTGTCGGCCAGCAGTCCGAGGAGTTCGTCCAGATCGGCATCGGGATCGACAGTCACCACATCCCCGGTCATGACAGTGCTGATCGGCTTGCGGGCGCTTTTGACTATGTCGATCCCGACATCGAGGTCGTCCCACGAGAGGTCGAAGCCGTAAGTCCGACTCTCCAGGAACGGCGGAAAGCCGATCGGAATCCACAGGACTCGATTCGAGGGCTGGAACATGTCGACGAGGTCCTCCTCGGTGACGACGCCGACGACGGCCCCGTCCTCGACGACCGGAAACCCGTTGAAGTCCGCACGGGCCAGTCGGGTGAGGACTTCGCTGATCTCGTCGTCAGGGGCGACCGTCTCGACGTCCTCGGTCATCACGTCGCGGGCACGGATCATGCTCCGACGCACACGCCCCGACGCCGTATGTATTCCGGTGAGACGAACAGTAGCGCATAACAGGAAGTCTCATTACGGACCCGTAACAGGATATCCACAATGGCCTCGACGTGGAAGCGCGATTTCGCCAGCGGACTGATCGTCATCACGCCGCTTTTGGTCACCGTGATGGTCCTCCTGTGGCTGTACAACCGGCTGGAAGGGATTCCACTCCCGGTCGAACCCGCACCGCTTCGGGTCGGGTTGACGATCGTCGTGTTCATTCTGCTGGTGTTCGCCGTCGGGTATCTGATGCGGACCGCTGTCGGCTCGATCGTCGAGGACGCGATCGACGATCTCATGAACCAGCTGCCGGGGCTGCGCGTCGTCTACAACGCCTCGAAGATGGCAGCCGAAACTGCGCTTTCGGGCACCGACGAACTCCAGGCACCGGTCAAGCTCGAGACCTGGGACGGGATGCGGATGACCGCGTTCTTGACGGGCAAAACCACCGAAGACGGACGGGACGTGCTGTTTCTCCCGACGGCACCGAACATCACGACGGGATTCGTCGTCGAAGTCGAACCCGACCGCTATACGGAGATCGACGAGCGCGTCGAGGACGCACTGACCCGGATTCTCAGTGCCGGCTTCGGTGAAAGCGACGAAAAATCGATTCAGGTCGACGTCGAGGATGTCGTCAGTGAAGTTGGCGGGAGTCCCGACGGAGAGCGCGACGCCGACTGACGTGCGCGTCCTGCCTCCGTAATTCAAACGTACGTGAACCACTCCTCGCGGTCGCCGGACTCGACGACGTCGAAGAACGCCTGCTGGATCTCGTCGGTGACCGGGCCTTTCGTGCCCGAACCGATCTCGGTGTCGTCGACGCTCCGGATCGGCGTGACCTCCGCCGCCGTCCCCGAGAAGAACAGCTCGTCGGCAGTGTAGAGTTCGCCCCGGGAGATGGTCGCGTCGGCGTGGACCGTATAGCCCCGCTCCTCGGCGAGATCGATCACTGTCTGGCGCGTGATGCCGTCGAGGTTCGACTCAGCAAGGCCCGGCGTGTGGATCTCCCCGTCCCGGACGAGGAAGAGATTCTCGCCAGGGCCTTCGGCGACCTGCCCCTCCTTGTTGAGGAGGATCGCCTCGGTGTAGCCGTTCTCCTCGGCCTCTAAGCTCGCCAGCACGCTGTTGACGTACGGCCCGGTGGTCTTTGCGTTGGTCGGGATCTGGCTGGAGGCGAACTTCCGCCAGGAGGAGATCGCCACGTCGACGCCGTCCTCTAAGGCTTCCTCCCCGAGATATGCGCCCCACGGCCAGACGGCGATGGCGACCTTCACGGGGGCGTCACCGGGGTTCAGCCCGAGCATGTCGTAGCCGTAGAAGGCGATCGGGCGGATGTAACACGAGGGCAGGTCCTCGCGCTCGATGAGTTCGAGCGTGGCCTCCGTGAGTTCCTCGCGGTCGAAGGGGATCTCCATCCCGTAGGGTTTGGCCGACTGATAGAGCCGGTCGAGGTGGTCTTCCCACCGGAATATCGCCGCGCCGTTGTCGGTGTCGTAGCTCCGGACACCCTCGAAGACGCCCGTCCCGTAGTGGAGTCCGTGCGTGAGGACGTGCACCTGTGCGTCCTCCCAGTCGACGAATTCACCGTCCATCCAGATCGTCCCGACGTCCATGTCCTCGAAACTCATACTCGCGCAAAAGCACCCCTCCGTTAAGAGTGTTCACGGTTCGTGTGGCTCACGGCCGATTGTCAGCCGTGCGGAATGTCACGCGTCGCCGGTATCGTCGGGGGCTACCGTAAACCCGAGCGTCTGGAAGTCGTCCTGGTCGAATGTGAATACGTACTCAATGTTGCGATCGGAAGCGAGGACGGCACTGGTATGATCGACGAATGAGATCTGTTGATCGTCGTACCGACCGAACTGTTCACACGTACGATCGAAGGAGTCACCGGTCATCGGAAGAACGTTGAAGCTGTCGGCGTCGCGTATCGTGGCGAGTGCGTCCACGGCCTGGCGATGGCCGACTTTTCGGAGCAGCAACGTCGCCAGTTCCGAAAGTACATACCGACTGGTGAACAGCGGATCGTACGGGAGCTTGCCGGTGCGGATGCCCCGAAAGACGGTCCGTGCACGATCATGTTCGGTGGCACGCTCGTTGAAACGGGCGAAGAACGCGGCGGTGTCAATAAACAGTGGCCGTGGTGAGACAGTCATACAGGACCGCTATCCGTAAAGGACATCGTCGATGTCAGTGGCGCTCATCTCTTCGCCGGCATAGGTCTCTGCTTCCCAGAATCCGTCGTCCGGGTCGACGTGTTGCACGTCGACTGCTGCCGCTGTAGCGCTCCAGATCAGAGAGCCGCCGACCTTCTTACTGGTGACTTTGCCGTCATCCGCAAGTTGGCGAAGACGTTGATCCGCGTTCTGGCGAGTTACGCCGACTGCTTCGGCGATTTCCGCCGTCCCGGCAGGCTCACGTTCGGCCACTGCCGCGAGGAACTCGTGGTCGCCGTGATCGGGCCTAAACCGGCCCTGTTCGTCTCGGTCGTTCCGACTCATATATCCCCATACGTTCGAGACCCACTTAACGCTTTGCTGGTCAGCAATCGGTGGCGTGCTGGATCCCCAGCGTCGAAACAAATTGTGAACTTACGAGAGCGGTTCTCTGAGAGAGAGGGGCAGTCACCGCTCGTGAACGTGGACCGTCACGACATCGCCGTCCTCGACGCCGAGTTCGTCTCTGAGTTGGTCGGGGGCGATGATCTCCAGTTCGGCGTCGTCGTAGTGGGTCCGCTCGGGCGAGACGACATGGGCACCCTCGTACGTCGCGGCGTCGCTCTCGAGGGTGATCGGGTAGCAGTACGCCGGGCCGTAGGTCCGGTCGCCGTCTTCCCAGCCCTCGATCTCGATCGGATCGAGGGCGTTCATCCGCGCCCGGGCGCGGGCACTCCGGTCGTCCAGCGTGAGGTTGAAGGTGCCAGGATATGGCTCGTAGCCGAGTTTGTCGACGAACTGGTCGTGATACCCCGACAGCGAGACGTAGTGGCGACCCTCGCCCATGCCGCTCTCGACCGCGCCGGCGAGCGTGACGCCGATGCCGTGCTCGAAGATGCGCTGGTACTCGGCGTACTCCTCCTGGAGGAGGCGCTCGCCGTCGTCGGTGACCCGGACCCACTGGCCGTCGCTGACGATCTCCCGAGCGACCAGATCGGCGTCCTCCAGGCGCTGGAGCCGACGCGAGGCGGTCTGGGTGGAGGCGTCGAGTTTCGACGCGAGGCCGGAGCCGGTGATCTTGGCGTCGCCGTCGACCGCGCCGGCCAGCGCCAGGAGTTTCAGCGTCGCCAGTTCGGCGTATCCGATCGACTCGTCCGGGAGGTCTGCCATCGCCGCCGGATTGGACGGGATCACGGATAAACACACCGGGAGCGGCAGGGGCGTTCGCACGGCTGGTTTTGGAGGGATCGGGAAAAGAGTCCTGTATTCGCTCACGCACTTATTCGGGTACAGTCAGGACTGCCATGCGAGATAGAAGACGCATATCTTACACAGAGACTCTTCAGATTCAGGATGGAATTGGTGATTATTTTAAAATATTAATCGCATTGCGATACGAACTATCTGCTGAACTCCCTATTTGAACAGAATATCATTCCGTTGATCCCAACTATATTCAGCTATATGTGATAGCCTAAATGGATAGCGACTATTTAATTCTGGTAGCGTGTAGACACGAGATCCTTCCTCATTGAGATGGATCGTGTCGCCATGTCTTGATGTAGAATAATATTTCATCAGGAATTTTATAGGATTTTCCTGAGACGTTGATTGCTTAAATCTACGAATTATCTCATCGTCTTCATGATCCCAGACAAAGATGTCGGATCGAATATTTTCAAAGGGACTCGTGTTTGACTTCCCCAAGATTGATTCCTTTATCCGCATAGATAGTGGCTTCTCAAACTCATAGATATCAATCTCAACAACCTCGTTCTTCTGATTTGCTGTTTTTGTGTCCTGGTTGTCCTCTTGATTTACTGTTTTTGTATCTTGTCTGTTTTCTTTTCTTTTTTCACGTTTGAATTTTGTCTCAGGGAGAAGTTCGCGTTTCTTTTGAATTGAAACCTGGACAGGCTCAAATACATTGCCGCCACATTCCACACAATCTTTCTGATTAGTTGAATATTCGTGACCGCACTCTTGACATCGCCATACAAGGGATGTCGCTTCATCAGGTTTATCGACTACGTGACGATTCGAAACGTCGATTTCTTTACCGACTTGTTCTTCCTCCTTGTTCTGGAACCACTTTGTAGAATCACTATAGCTCTTCAGCCCAAGACAGTCGTGGGATTCGGGGAGTCTGTGTTCTTCGCAGTACTTCAAATTACAGAGAGAGCAGCTGTACAAGAGGGAGTCAGACTCACCACACTCCGCACACTTATTCATCAAAAGTTGCGATGTAGTTCTTAGATAAAAAGTCTTCCCGCTGATCGTAAATCATCAGACAATGAATTATAGAATATTCATCTCACGACCGACCGCCCTTCGGCGTCCAGTCGGCCGTCCCCTCCTCCCAGAAGTCGCTGTCGGGCGCGAGTTTCTCGACCCAGGTGTCTTCCTCGCGGGCGAGCATCGCGACCCGGGAGTCCGCCGACTCCTTGATGACGTCGTGGTCGGGCAGGAACTCGCCGACAGCCTCGGTGAAGGACAGGACATCGTCGTGGTCGGGCATCGACGACCGATCCAGCCGCCCGCGGGAGTGGCCGACGTGCATGTAGGCCTTCAACTCGTAGAAGTCGACGTCCGCGCGATCGGCCACCGCGGCGTACCACGCTGGCCGGGCCATGTTGTAGCCGTCGATCAGCGTCGTCCGGAGGACCGTCCGGGTGTCGTCCTTCGCGGCGAGGACGTCCAGCGTGTCGATCAGGCGATCCCAGGCGTCGTCCTCGACAGCTTTGACGACGTCGTCGAACGTCCGGCGATCGGCGGCGTCGACGGAGACATAGAGCTGGGTGGGATCACACTCCGCGAGCATCTCCGGGTCCGTTCCGTTCGAGACCAGAAACGTCGTGATCCCGCGGTCGTGAAAGGCTTCGATGAGTTCGGGTAGGTGGGGGTACAAGGTGGGCTCGCCGTCCAGGGAGATGGCGACGTGGCGGGGTTCCATGGCCTCCTCGAAGCGCTCGCGCGGAACGTCGTCGTTGCCGCCGTACCCCGAGAGGAGTTTGCGCTGGAGGTCGATCGAGGCGTCGACGACCGCCTCGGGATCGTCCCAAGCGACGTCGTCGAGTTCGTAGGTGTGGCCGGCGTGATCCCGCCAGCAGAAGACACAGCGCTCGTTACACCGGACGACGGGCGTCATCTGGATGCAGCGATGCGATCGAATGCCGTAGAACGCGTACTTATAGCACCGGCCCTCGCCCTGGAGTGCGTTGTCGGTCCACCCGCAGGTCTGGGCCGCGGTGTGGCCCTCGCTGTGGTAGTCGGGATCGGTGACCTGGCGGGCGTCGTCGCTCATTACGCACTGGTTATCTCACAGAACACCAAAAGATCACGGATCGCGGGAATTCTCACTCGAGAAGGTCGAGTGTGTCTTTGTGTTTCGAAATCAGGTCCCGAACACGCTTCCGATAGGCAGCATCTGGCCCCTTGTCGGCTCGCTTCTCTGGTTCATTTTTGTCCATGGTTGTCTCCTCCAACAGGCGGCGTGGTACTCTACCCGATAGTACGATCGCCTACTAGAGCAAACCGGGTTGGTCTACTTGAAACATACGCACTTTGTAGTTTTCGAGAAGGTAATTCGAATGATCTTTTCTGTGTCATCGACCGTCTACCCCGTCGAAAGCCAAGCGTCAGAAACAATCACACCCACATACTCTCGTCATAATACAACGGCCGAGTCATGCGGTCGCTGGCTCCGAGGACGGCGATCGGAAGTCCTCGATGTGGTCGTAATAGTACGCCAGTGTTCGATGGACGTCTGCGAGCGTGAGATCGGGGTACAGTTGCGTGATCTCGTCCGGATCGTAGCCGCTGTGTTCGTACGCCGAGGCGATATCCTTCACCCGGATCCCTGTTCCCTCGACCGTCGGCGTGCCATCACTGTGGTCGGGGTCTCGAACGATTCCCATACTGACTCTTTGGACGCTCTGCAACTTCAACTTGCGGTCGCATGGAGTCGCTGACCAGAAGTATGCTGATCCAGTTTTCGAGCTCGTCACTGGTGGCAAGCCCGGTTCTGCTCGTCAACAGCAGCCTACTACTCCCCGATCGAGATCATGCCCTTGATCGCATCGTCGTCATCGTGGGCGCGCTCGAAGGCTTCCTTGACGTTGTCCAGGGGTTCAGTGAAGTCGGCGATCCACTCGATCTCGGCGGCACCCTCGGCCAGCAGGTCGATCGCCGGGCCGTAGCGGTTGGCGTCCCGGAACGAACCCAGCACGTCGAGTTCGTTGGTGATGATCTCTAAGGCGTCGACCTCGACGGTCGCCTCGTCGGCCAGGCCGATCATGACGACCGTGCCGCCGCGGCGGGCGGCGTCGATCAGCGCCTCGACGTCGGGTTCTGAGTCGGTCGCCTCGAAGACCACGTCGGCCCCCCGGCCGTCGGTGTATTCCTCGACGACGGCGGCGAAGTCACCCTCGCGGACGTTGACCGTCGCGTCCGCGCCGTGTGCTTCGGCGCGTTCGAGTTTGCTGTCGACGATGTCGCCGACGATGATATCGGTCGCGCCCGCCGCCCTGGCAGCCTCCATCGTGACCGAGCCGACCGTCCCGCCGCCCAGGATCGCGACGGTGTCGCCGTGGCCGACGCTCCCCCGGCGGGTCGCGTGGAGGCCGACTGCGAAGGGTTCACACAGCGCGCCCTCGACCTGGGAGACGCTGTCGGGGAGGGGGTGTGCGAGGTTCGCCGGCCAGGCGACGTACTCCGCGAACGCGCCGTCAAAGGGCGGCGTGGCCATGAAGTCGACGTTCGGACAGAGGTTGTACTCGCCGCGGCGACAGTGTTCGCACGTGCCACAGACGATGCCCGGTTCGAGCGCGACGCGGTCGCCGATATCGAGTCCCTCGACGTCGTCGCCGACCGCGGCAATGACGCCCGCGCTCTCGTGGCCAAGCAGGAGCGGGTCCTCGACGACGTACTCGCCGATCTTGCCGTGCTCCCAGTAGTGGACGTCGGACTTGCAGATCCCGACGTCGGTCATCTCGACGAGCACCTCGTCGCTCGCCGGCGTCGGTCGCTCGCGCTCCTCGAACTCGAACTCGAGATCTTCAGTGAGGACTGCCGTCTGCATGGCCCGAGATTGCTGGGCCAGCGGTATATAACCCACAGACTACGATCGAACAGGTCACTCGAAGTGTCGTTCGTTCCGATGAACGCCGTACCCTCCGGGATCCGGAAGCGTTCGCCTCGCCATCTCGTAATCCCTATGGTCGCCGGTGGAATACCGTGGGTATGTTCCTGACATTCCGCGACGAGGTCGAGGCCGCGCTGTCCGAGGCGCTCTCGGCGCTCGACCTGCCGAGTGACGATCTGGGGATCGAACACCCCCCGGAAGACGTCCCGGGCGTCCTGGCGTCCAGTGCAGCCTACCGGCTCGCCGACGTGGCGGGCGCACCACCACCGAAGATCGCCGCCGACATCGCGAGCGAGATCGACCCAGCCGAGTACGACTACGTGGGAAGCGTCCAGACCCAAGGGCCGTACGTCAACTTCCTGCCGAGCGATCGGTACTTCGAAGGGACGCTCGAAGCCGCCCAGGCAGACGACTACGGCACGCTCGAAGACACCGGCGACTCCGTCGTCGTCGAGCACACCAGCGCCAACCCGACCGGCCCGGTCCACGTCGGGCGGGCGCGCAACCCCATCGTGGGGGACGCACTGGCTCGCGTGCTGGAATACGCCGGCAACGACGTCGAGCGTCACTATTACGTCAACGACGCCGGCCGCCAGATCGCGGTCTTCACCTGGGCCTACGAGACTTTCGACGAGAGCGACCTGCCCGAACCCGAGCGCGAGTCCCCCGAGTACGAGATGGTCCGATACTACCGGGCGGCTAACGATTACCTCGAGGAGGCGAGCGAATCGGAGCAGGAAGCCGCCGAGGACGAGATCGGGTCGATCCTCCAGGGGCTCGAAAACGGCGACGAGGAGACCTACGAGCGCGTGAGCGAGGTCGTCGACACCGTGCTGGGCGGGATGACCGAGACCCTCGGACGGCTGCCCGCCGAGTTCGACGAGTTCGTCAAGGAGACCCGGTTCATGCGCGACGGGTCGACCGACGACCTCGTCGATCGCCTCAAGGAACTCGACGCCGCCGTCTTCGAGGAAGACGCCTGGCAACTCGACCTGCCGGACTTCGAGAAGAACCTCGTCTTCCTCCGGTCGGACGGGACCTCGCTGTACACCACACGAGATCTCGCCCACCACGAGTGGAAGTTCGACAACTACGATCGGGCGGTCACGGTGCTCGGTGAGGACCACAAGCTCCAGGCTGATCAACTCTCCTCGACGCTGGAGCTACTCGGTCACGACACCGACCGCCTCCAGCAGGTCTTCTACTCGTGGGTCAACCTGCCCGAGGGCGGGATGAGCACCCGCGAGGGGACCGGTGTGGATCTCGACGACTTACTCGACGAGGCGATCGATCGTGCCCGCGAGGAGGTCGAGGACCGCCTCGAGGACCGCCAGCGGAGCGACGACCTCGACGGGGCGGACGTCGAGCGGATCGCCCACCAGGTCGGGATCGGGGCCGTCCGGTACGACGTCGTGGCCAAACAGCCCACGAAGGGCATCACCTTCGAGTGGGACCGCGCGCTGGACTTCGAGGCCCAGTCCGCGCCGTACGTCCAGTACGTCCACGCTCGCTGCTGTGGCATCATCGACGAGGGGAAAGATGCCGGCTACGAGGTGCCCGAGACGGTGAGTGCGGCGACGCTGACCACTGATGCGGAACGCGACTTGCTCCGTGCGATCGCGCGGTTCCCCGGCGTGATCGAGCAGGCGGCCGCGGAACTCCGGCCACACGTCGTCGCGACGTACACCCGCGACATCGCCGAAGCGTTCAACACCTTCTACCGGGAATGTCCCGTGCTCGACGCCGACCCGGAGACACGGGCGGCGCGGCTGGCGCTGGTGGCCGCGGCGCGGACCACGGTCGCCAACGCACTCGACGCGCTCGGCGTTGAGGCACCGAACTCGATGTAGGCGGCCGGTAGAACAGTCGGAGCAGAGTGAAACCGATCCTCAGCGACCGAAGACGCCGAAGACGCCGCCGGATTCCTCGTCCTCGTCCGCTTCCTCCTCGTCGGCCGCTTCGTCCTCGCTCGGGAACCAGACGGTGTCCTGTTCGTCGATCGACCTGGCAGGTTCGCCGATGAGGATGTCCTCAAGTATCTCACCGAGCCGCCGGTAGGCCTCCGCGGCGGGGCTATCGGGGGAGTTGAGTACCAGCGGTTCGTCGGTCGTCGCCTCGGTGTCCTCGGGCACGATGGCGAGCAGGTCCGCGCCGAGGTCACCGTCGACAAGCTCGACGTCCTCCGGACCGGTCGCTCGCGTCAGGATCGACCCGATGACCTCGCCGTCGACACGCTCGGCCAGCCCGGCGGTCTTGTTCGCGTCGCCGACCGCGACGGTGTCGGGCGTCGTGACCAGCAGAACGCTGTCGGACAACCCCAGTGGAACTGTCGCCTCGTGGCTCAATCCCGCGCCGGTGTCGATCAACACCACGTCGTAGGCGTTGCTCAGCGTCTTGATGACCTTCCGGAGTTTCGCGGGATCGGCGTCGGCGAAGGCCTCAAGGCTCTGCTCGCCGGGAACGACCGTTAATCCACCTGGTGCTTCGGTCAGTGTGTCGCTGACAGCGGCGCGCTCGGCGAGGACCTCGTGGAGGCTGCTGTCGTACTCGACATCGACCATCGCCGCGAGGTTCGCCATGCCGAGGTCGGCGTCGACCACGACGACGTCGTAGCCAGCGTCCTCCAGCGCGACGCCCACGTTGACGGCCGTCGTGGTCTTCCCGACCCCACCCTTGCCGCCTGCGACAGTGAAGACGTGCCCCGTCATTCGCTTGGCTTGATAATCACGAGGGAGGTATATAAAGCCCCGCGTCCGTGCAGGTTGCGCGTAAACTTGCCCTGCCGAAACGATGACGACTTGCATGTCAAAACGCCCACAGGCAACGTCAGGCCGAGCGGGGCACGCATCCCTGTCCATCGAGGCATGTGGTGTAGCGGTCGTGCAGTGTGGCGGCCGATCAGTGGTCGTGCAGTGTATCGGCCGATCAGTGATCAGCGTATCCGCGTTCAAGCGGCCGACAACTGCGGTCAAAGCATACTTACCGGTGATCCGACTAGAGACTCTCAATGAGTAGCCAGGAAGGACATGAGGGGCAGACAGACCGCCAGAAGTACGAGTTCCGGAAGGTGATCGAGGAACTCGAAGACTTTGACGGGTCCGGCACCCAGCTGGTGACCATCTACGTGCCCGACGATACGCTGATCAGTGATGTTGTGGCTCACGTTACCCAGGAACACAGTGAAGCCAGCAACATCAAGTCAAAGGACACCCGGACGAACGTCCAGGACGCCCTGAAGTCGATCAAGGACAGGCTCCGATACTACGACAACAAGCCGCCCGAGAACGGCCTCGTCCTGTTCTCCGGGGCGGTCGACACCGGCGGTGGCCGGACGGACATGATCACTCGCGTCCTGGAGAGTCCGCCCCAGCCCGTCCAGTCGTTCCGGTATCACTGTGACTCTGATTTCCTGCTCGAACCGCTGGAGGGTATGCTCGAAGACAAGGGGCTGTTCGGCCTGATCGTCCTCGACCGGCGAGAAGCCAACGTCGGGTGGCTCCGGGGCAAGCGCGTCGACCCCGTCAAGTCCGCCTCCTCGCTCGTGCCCGGCAAGCAGCGCAAAGGTGGCCAGTCCGCCCAGCGGTTCGCCCGTCTGCGGCTGGAGGCGATCGACAACTTCTATCAGGAAGTCGCCGGCATGGCCAACGACCTGTTCGTCCCCGAGCGCCACGATCTCGATGGCATCCTCGTGGGCGGCCCCTCGCCGACGAAGGACGAGTTCTTAGACGGCGATTACCTCCATCACGAGATCGGGGACATGGTCCTGGGGAAGTTCGACGTCGCCTACACCGACGAGTCGGGGCTGCACGACCTCGTCGACGCCGCCGAGGACGTCCTGGCCGAACGCGAGATGCTCCAGGACAAGCAGGTCATGGAGCGCTTTTTCAAGGAACTTCACGACGGCGATCTGGCGACCTACGGGTTCGACCAGACTCGCCAGAACCTCATGATGGGGTCGGTCGAACAACTCCTCATCAGCGAGGATCTCCGGAAGGACGCCGTCACCTACGAATGTGCGAACGACCACGAGGAACACGAGCTTATCGATCGGAGCGCCGAGACGCCGGAACACACCTGTTCGACCTGTGGCGAGACCGTCGAGACCGGCGAGCGCGAGGACGCTATCGAACACCTGATCGGGATCGCGGAACAGCGGGGGACCGAGACGGTCTTCGTCTCGACTGATTTCGAGAAGGGGGATCAACTACTGACGGCCTTCGGCGGCGTGGCCGGCATTCTGCGGTACTCGACGGGCGTCTGATCGGCTGTTCGGTGATAGTGCGAGGAGGTGTCGATGTGTGGTGGATGCCGTGTCGGACCAGGGGGCGTGCCGACACGGCGTCGACATAACGCCAGTGGGATTGGGGATCGATCGTCGGGTGGCGTCTCGGGCGTTCGGTGCGGATGCAGTGATCTGCTTCCGCAAAAGTACGTAGAAACTCGATTTGAATATACACAATACCAAACCAGTTTGGTATACCGCGGCGAGTCACAGCAGCTGTTCGAGTTGCCGGCGTCGTCCTTCGAGATCGATCGACGGTTCGACCCCGTCGGCAATCGACAGCCGGTCGACCACAAGCAGCGGGTCGACGCCCGCGCGTTCGACGTGTTCGAGCAACGCCGAGATCTCCTGGCGATACACTGCGAGCGACGAGAGCAACCCAACGACGAGTGCCATCGGGATCGCGGCCTCGGACTCGGCGGGGAAGGAATCGTCGATCTGCCGGAAATCGGGGACCGCCTCGGGCGGGTCGGTGGCCGGCCTGAGCTGGAGACACCGGGGACAGATCGCCGCACCGGGTTGCTCTCCAGGGAGATAGTCCCGCAAGTCGGCCGGGACGGCGAACGCGAGCATCCGGGTGTCACAGTCCGGACAGTGCATAGTGGAACTACGGGGACCTGAGTCAAAAAGGTACGCTGTCTGGGATCGACGGCCATGATCGCTTCGCCGTTGCCAGTTGTCGGGACAGTACCCCTCGCCGGAGCACATTTGGGGTCAGGATGTGAACGTCCCACTATGGCCGAACGTCCGCTGAAACAGCGATTCGTCCTCGACACGTCGGTGTTCATCACCCCGGAGATCCGAGAGGACGACGAGGAGATCGAGGAAGCGGTCGGTCGCCTGCTCGACCTCGTCGCGGAGGCGAAGCTCGAACACAACATCTCGTGTTACATGCCGCCGTCGATCAACGACGAGCTGACGACGATGCTCGAGGATCGGGATGTCAGCGATGAGACGATCGCGAAACTCAACACCTGGGTCATCACGAAGAGCCCGGCCCAGTACGAACTCATGATTCCGGCCGAAATCGTCTACGGCTTCATCGACGAGATGAGCGAACGCGTCAACCGCGGCCTCCGGGTCTCCGAAAAGGCCGTCCGCAAGGCCGAGCAGTCCCGCGACGACCCGGCGACCGACAACGAACACATGAGCGAGGTCGACCAGGTCATCTCGGATCTCCGGGACGAGTACCGCCGGGCGCTCCGGCAGGGCGTGCTCGACTCCAGGGAGGACTTCGATTTGCTGATCCTCGCCCGCGAACTCGAAGCGGGCGTCGTCACCGAAGACACCGGCATCATCAACTGGGCGGAGGACTTCGGTCTGCGATACCTCCGGGGACGGTCGTTCCCGTCGTTGCTCGAGGAGTATTTAGCGGCGGGCGAGCGCATCGAGTGAGCGATCGTCGCGCAGGCAGGCGGTTTCCGGTTCGGAATTTGAAACTCCCTGTTTCGGTTGGCGTATTTTTTGCGAAAGCCATAATACCGCAAAGCCAGTGGCTCCACTACCGACTACGCTATGGGACGCCATCACGCTATGTATCGGTCTATACACACGAACGCAGTTGTATCGAGAACTCGACTACAGCGGGGGTCGTCCACATACCGATGATCGTGGGCGTCCCGACCGCGTCCGGCAATGAGACGCGCGTCGCAGTGGTCCCGTCAGTGGCTGAAGATCTCGTCGAGGACGGCCACGAGGTCCTCATCGAGGCGGGAGCGGGCGAAACCGCCGGGTTCGCGGACGAAGACTACGACGACGCGGGCTGTGATGTCCTCGGCGACCGGGACGCGGTGTTCGACGGTGCCGAAGTCATTTTCGAGGTGGAAGCACTCGGAGCTATCGAAGGCAGCGATGCCGAGGTCTACAGCGAGGGCCAGACCGTCATCGGCCTGCTTGGCCCGTACGACGTCTCGGACGAGGTTCTGGAGACCCTGGCCGAACGGCAGGTTAGCGCGTTCGCCCTCGAACTCATCCCGCGGATCAGCCGCGCCCAGAGCATGGACGCGCTGTCGTCGATGGCCAACCTCGCGGGCTACAAAGCGATGGTGCAGGCCGCAAGCGAACTCGACAAGCTCGTGCCGATGCAGATGACCGCGGCGGGAACCGTCCAGCCCGCCGATGTCTTCGTGATCGGCGCAGGCGTCGCCGGCCTCCAGGCGATCACCACCGCCGACCGACTCGGGGCGTCTGTCCGGGCCTACGATATCCGGCCCGAAGCCGCCGAGGAGATCGAGAGCGTCGGGGCCGACTTCGTGGAACTCGATGTTCACGCCGACGACGCCGCCGACGAGGAGGGCCACGCCCAGGAGATGGACGAGGCGTTCTACCGGAAACAGCGCGCCCAACTCGCCGAGGTCGTCGCCGAGGCCGACGTCGTCATCACGACGGCGGCGGTCCCGGGTGGACCGGCCCCCCGACTCGTCACGGAAGACGCCGTCGCCGCAATGGATCACGGCTCGGTCGTCGTCGACCTGGCGGCCGACGGCGGCGGCAACTGCGACGTCACCGAAGTCGACGAGCGCGTCGAACACGGAGGCGTCACGGTCTTTGGGCCGACGAACCTGCCCTCGACGCTCCCCCGGACGGCGAGTGAGCTCTACGCCAACAACCTGCGGAACCTCTTCGACCTCCTGGTCGAGGAGGGCGAGTTGACGATCGACATCGACGACGAGATCGTCGACGCGACGCTGCTCACCCACGACGGGACGGTCAGAGCCCCCCACGAGGACGAAACCGAGGCGGTGACAAATGACGAGTCCAGCGCTGAACAAGGGGACGACGAAAACGGTGACGACACGAATGCAGAGACACAGGACGCACCGACGGACGGAGGGAACGATGTGTAAGTCACCGCACGAGCGGCTAGAACGACACTCGAAAGGGGGTGAGCGAGCGTGAGTCTCGTCACCAACCTCACGCTGTTCGTGCTCGCGGCGTTCCTCGGCTACGAGATCATCACCCAGATCCCCACGAACCTCCACACGCCGCTGATGTCCGGCGCGAACGCCATCTCGGGGATCACGCTGCTGGGTTCGGTCCTGGTCGCCGGGTCCGGCGAGACCACGCTGGCGACGGCGCTTGGCTTTCTGGCGGTCGTGATGGCGACGATCAACGTCGTCGGCGGCTACCTCGTGAGCCACTTCATGCTCGCCGAGTTCAACCGGGGTGGACGCTAGATGGCCGACGGCGTGCTCGGGAGCCTCCCGCCGGCGGCGATCGAGCTTGCATATCTGGCCGCGGCGATCCTGTTCATCCAGGGGCTGCGGGACATGACACACCCGCGGACCGCCGAACGGGGGAACAAACTCTCCTCGGGTGGAATGTTTCTGGCCGTCCTCGCGACGGTGCTTTACTTCGAGATCCTCTCGCCGCTGTTGCTGGCCGCAGCACTCCTGATCGGCGGGTCGGTCGGGGTGTGGCTCGCCGTCAGCGTCGAGACCACGGAGATGCCACAGTTGGTTGGCCTCTTCAACGGGTTCGGCGGCGGGGCCTCGGCAGTGGTCGCCGGGGCCGAACTGATCGATACGGTCGACCCGGCGACGACCGCCACGCTGACGGCTGATCTGACAGTCTCGGCGGCGATCGCGGGCATCATCGGCTCGGCGACGCTGTTCGGCAGCCTCGTCGCCGCCGGGAAGCTCCACGGGCTGGTCGGCGACCCGCCCATCAGCGGGACCGCCGGGCAGGTACTCCAGGGACTCTTCCTCGTCGGTGCGGTCGTCGCAGGCGGGTTCCTGGTCGTCCAGACCGGACCGCTGGGCGGTGACCCGCTGACGTCGTGGCTCCCGTCCTACTGGGTGCTGGTGGCCGGTGCTTCCCTGTTCGGCATCATCCTGGTGTACCCGATCGGCGGCGCGGACATGCCGGTCGTGATCGCCCTTCTGAACTCGATGTCCGGGCTCGCGGCGGCGACGACCGGCTTCGTCCTGAACAACACGGCGCTGATCGTCGCGGGGACCCTGGTCGGCGCGGCCGGCCTCATCCTCACGTTCATCATGTGTGAGTCGATGAACCGCCCGCTACTGGACGTGCTCTTCGGATCCATGGGCGGCGACAGCGGCGAAGACGTCGAGGATATCTACGAGGGTAACATCACCGAGACCTCGCCCGAGGAGGTCGAAATGCTGCTCGAAGTCGCCGAGCGGGTCGTCGTCGTGCCGGGCTACGGCATGGCGGTCGCCCAGGCCCAACACGCCGTCGCGGAACTCGCCGAACTCTTAGAGGAGGACGGCGTCGACGTCGAGTTCGGCATCCACCCCGTCGCGGGCCGGATGCCCGGCCACATGAACGCGCTGCTGGCCGAAGCTGACGTGCCCTACGACAAGATGCGGGAACTCGATGTGGTCAACCCCAAGTTCTCCCAGACCGACCTGGTGATCGTCACCGGGGCCAACGACGTGGTCAACCCCTCGGCCAACGAGGACGAGGACAGCCCGATCGCGGGCATGCCCGTCCTCGAAGTCTGGGATGCCGGGTCTGTCATTGTCAACAAACGCAGCCTGAGTTCGGGCTTTGCGGGCATTCCCAATCCGCTGTTCGCCAAGGACAACACGAGCATGCTGTTTGGCGACGCCCAGGCGTCGATGCAGGACCTCGTCAGCGCGTACAAGGAAAACCGGTAGCTAGCGTCTCCTCATCGGTGGCGTTCCCTTCGCTCACACATCGATCGCTCCTCAGTTTCGTTCGCACCGAGTGCTTCCCGTCCGTAGTCGTCCGTCCAGTCGATCAAACGGCATCCGACCTCCACGAACGACCAACTGCCCAAACGAAACCATCGCCTTGCCAAATAAATTATCCATTACGGAAAGAGATAGGTCCAAATCGGCAAAATATGATTTCGTGTTCGGGAACCTTTAAGTAGTTCCCACCAGTACGTTGTCGTGTATGAGCCAGAGCGAGCACGTACTCAAGACGGCAGGCGAGGTCGAAGGATCCGACGGACTGCGAATGGACGCGGATCGCGCCGAGGAGATCGTCGACGCACTGAACACGGACCTGGCAGCGACGTACGTCCTCTATCACCAGCTTCGAAAGCACCACTGGAACGTCGAGGGCGCGGAGTTCCGGGACCTCCATCTGTTCCTTGGCGACGCGGCCGAGAACGCCGAGGCCTTCGCCGACGAACTCGCCGAGCGCGTCCAGGCACTGGGTGGGGTGCCCCACGCCAGCGGCGCGACGCTGGAGGCCGAGTCCCCCGTCGAACCGGAAGACGAGAACGTCTACGACATCCGGACCTCTCTCGAAAACGATCTGGAGATGTACGGCGACATCATCGAGACCCTCCGGGAGCACGTCGAGCTGTTCGACAACCTCGGCGACCCGACCACGGCGGAGATCATCCGCGAGAACATCGTCACCGTCGAGGAGGACGCCCACCACATCGAGCACTACCTCGAAGGCGACACGCTGGTCACCGCCGACGCGATGGAGTAAACCGGTCCGTCACGCTTCCTGATCGATCCCGTCGGCGATCGTCGACGCGACCCGGGCGTTCGTCCGGTGATCGATCGCTTTCGTTTCGAAGATTGCACGCGCACTCGCGAGTGCTGACTCGTCGCGTTCAAAGGAGAGTCCCGGGTACTCGACAGCAGTCAGGACCAGCGCTTCGGGGGCAGCCGGCGCGACGCCCGCGGGCCCCTCGACCGGGTCGTCCCCGAGCAGTTGCTCGATCCGGTCGAGTTCGGCCACACCACTCGCGAGGGCGTCGATGACGGTGACGGCCCGCCGGACGAACTGTCGGGGGAACCCGTCGGCGCGGAGAGTCACGACCAGAAAGTCACCCTCACTCCGTGCCTCGCCAGTGAGATCGCGCACGGTCCCGGTGTCGTCGGGCGTGAAGTTGTGAAAATCGTGCTCGCCGGCGAGGGCGTCGAGGGCATCCCCTGCCCGCGACACCGAGGCGTCCGGGGCGTGAAGGTGATACGTGTACTCGCGGGCGACGGCGTCGTGAGTCGCGTGAAACTCGGCGGGCACGTCGGCGCTCGCCCAGGCCCGGACGTCGGCCGGGAGTTCGCTGTTGAGCGCCGCGGGCGTCAGCCAGTCCGGACAGTCGAAGGCGACCGTCTGAGCGAGCGCGGAGACGCCGGCGTCAGTCCGTCCGGCAGCGGCGTATCCCGGCGGAACATCATTTGCGGACGTATCGAAGACTTCGAGATCGGCGAGCGCCTCGAGGATCGCGTCCGAGACGGTCGCCACGTCGGGCTGGCGCTGGAACCCGTGGAACGGGCGGCCGTCGTAGGCGATCCGGAACGCCCGTCGCGAAACGTCGGTCACGGGCCAAATTCGACGGCGCGGGCCTTCGCCCTTTCGACGGCAGTCAGGTCTCCGCGGCCCGATACAGAAGATCGTACTGGTGGGCGACGTAGGTCAATTCGCCGGCAGCCAGTTGTTCCCGGCGGGTGGCTATCCAGTCCGCAGACTGTGTCACATCCGCGTCCGAAAGTGCGGTCTCGACGAAGTCGAGAATACACCCAAGGAAGTACGCTTCGTCGGCCGGGTATGCCCCGTCGCGGGGACGAAGGACCCAGTCCGAGGCGGCCATCGCGAGCAGGTCGCCGTCCGCACGGCGACAGGCGTCGGCCAGGTGCCGACCGGCGTGGATATCCCGACCGGGTTCGGCGTCGATCGCGTCGTGATAGGCCGCTTCGACGGCCTCGTCCGCCGGATGGTCGGGCTGGAATATCGTCCCGCCGTCGAAGGTGATCGGGAGATACGCGAGGCCGCCGGGGGCCAGCGCCGATTCGATCCCGGACAGCAACTCGGCGATCGGAACGAGGTCGGCGAAGGCCTGGGCGACGAGCAGATCGACAGCCTCGGCGGCCTCGAGTGCCGCGAGCGCGTCGCCGGTCTCGTAGGCGACCGAGAGATCCGCGACAGTGAACCCACGCTCTTCGTGGGTGACGCTGCGGCCGATGCGCCGGAGCTCGGCAGGCCGGACAGCGCGCGCGAACTCGATCACGCCAGCGTCGCCGTCGACACCGCGGTATCTGCCAGTGTCTATCCCCCACTCGAGCAGTCGCGGCACCATCGTCCCCGTGCCACAGCCGATATCGAGGATCTGGGGCTCGGAGGCGAGTGCCGACAGCAGCCGATCGCGAACCCGCGGCGAGCGGGCGCGATCGTCCAGCGACCGCTTGGCTTCGAGATACCGGGTCTCGGTGTGGTTCATTCGAGATCGCGTGCGTGACTCGCCCAGGAAACGTCGTCTTCCCAGAGCCGGATCTGAAGGTGTTCCGGGTTTGGATTCGCCAGGGCGTCTGCCACGCGGTCGCCGAACAGGCGGGCGAAGTGCTCGACGCTCGGATTCAGCCCCTCGAATTCGGGGAGATCGTTGAGAAGCGCATCGCGATAGCGGTCTTCGAGATCATCGAGGATGGCCTCGACGTCGTCGATATCGACGAGATAGCCGTACTCGCCGAGTTCGGGGCCGCCAAAGCGAACTTCGACGGTGAAGTGGTGGCTGTGGGGAACGCCTTCCGGCCCCGGATCGGGGACGGTGAGGAAGTGCTGTGCGACGAATTCGCGTGTGACCGTCAGTTCGTAGGTGTGGGATGTCATTGGATTGGGTTCGTTCGATGGTTCGGTCATTTGTCTGTGACTGTGCACTGTCAGTGGTACGTCAGCAGGACCTGTAGGGCGTCTTCGGGCTGGTCGTCGAGGAGTCGGTATGCGTCGGGGGCCTCTTCGAACGGGATCCGGTGCGTGACCAGTGATTCGACCGGGAGCGACGCCAGATTGTCGAGTGTGACCTCGGTGCGGCGATCGAACGACCAGCGGCCGCGACGATCCGGGTCGATCGTACTCACCTGGCTGGACTCGATCGAGACGCGGTCGCGGTGGAAATCCCCGCCGAGGTCGAGTGTCGGTGACTTGGTGCCGTACCAGGAGCCGACGACGATCCGACTGTCGTAGCCCGCAACCGCGAGGGCGTCGTCCAGTGCCGACGGGGTACCCGAGAGTTCATACACCAGGTCGGCGCCGTCCGGCCCAGCCGCATCGTCCCAGCGGGTTGCCGTCAGGTCATCCGGTGCCAGGGTCGTATCGGCACCCAGTTGCCGGGCACGTTCGCGGCGCGCCGAAAGCGGGTCGACGACAACCAGTTCCGACAGCGGAAACGACGCCAGTAACCCGATCACACACAGCCCGATCGCGCCGGCACCGAAGACGACCACCCGCTCGCCGACTCGCGGCCCGCCATCGAGGACGAGCGTCGTCGCCGTCTCGACGGTCGGATACATGACCATCTCCTCGGCAACAGTCCCGTCAGGGACCGGAATGAGGGTCGAGGGCTCGGCGCTGAATCGGGTTTCGTGTGGGTTGAAGCCGAAGACCTCTCGACCCTGCCAGGACGGATCGACGGCCGATCCGGTCTCGATCACCTCGCCGACGGCGGCGTAGCCGTATCGCAACGGATACGAGAGGTCGCCATCCAGCGCGTCGAGGGTTTCGTCGGCCGGGAGATCACGCGGGGCCTCGCCGTGATAGATAAGCAGTTCTGTCCCGGGACTGATGGCCGAGACGTGCGTCTCGACGAGCACCTCATCGGCCGAGACCTCGACCGATCGTTCGCGCAGGTCGAGCGCTTCGGGACCGGTGAAGTACAGCGACTCGCCCGTCATCAGTCGTCCGCCGGGAGTTGCCCGTCGCCGTGTATTCGAGCCCCGGTCGCTCGACACTGTTCGAGTGCCTCTTTGGCTTGCTCACCGGCGGCCTGGGCAGTCGGGCCGCGGCCGATGCCGACCTGGAGTTCGATGTCCGTCTCCACACGGACGTGTTCAATCGCGTCGTCGAACGCCTGCGCGGCGATGTCGGGACAGATGGCGATGATGTTGTCGCCGCCGACGAAGTGGGCGAGACTGTCGTACTCGGTCCGGAGATACGTTGCCAGTTCGAGCGTGGCTCGTCTGATTGCAAGCGACACGTCAATGGCGTTCTCACGATCCGTCAGCGATCCGGTCACGTCGACGACGTCGAAGTGACCGACAGTCACCATTCCGGTATCAGCCGGTTCGTCGTCACCGATGACGAGTGCCTCGCGGCGATTGCCGTCCTGGGCGCTGCCCGCCGCCTGGAGGCGTTCGCTTGCCTCGCCCAGCGCCTCGACGGGCGACTCGGCCAGCCCGACGCCGATGCTCACAGTGACTGGATACCGGTTTCGGACCCGGCGCTGAAACCGCTCGAAGTCCGCCGGATCGATCTCGTTGCCGACGGCGTACATGTTGTCGAATCGCCCATAGAAGGCGTACCCGTCGTATGTATCCACGAACGCGGCGAAGTCAGCGAACAAAGACGCCTGCAAGTACTGCAGATCCATCTCACGCCGTGGCTCGGGCGTAACAGTCCAGGGACCGTAGTCGTCGATCTGTATGAGCGCGACCCGGATTGTTGTCGTCACTCGCGCAAATATGAGCCGGTTGATAATCATTGTTCGGACTGCTGTGATTTCTTCCCGGAGCAAGTGTCCGGTTCAGACCCGCTCGAAGAGGACAGAGAGCCGTCCTGAGTCGATGAGTCGTTCGGCGACCAGCACAGTCCCGATCCCGATGAAGACGCCGACCAATGTGTCTGAGAGGTAATGTGTTCCGAGATAAAATCGTGAAAACGCGAGCGCCATCGCCAGGATCGCAGTGATTCGAAACGGGATCGTCTCGGATCGATGGGCGACCGTCGCGTAGATTGCAGCGGCAGCTGCATGACCCGACGGGAACGAGTGAACGACCGTTCCGGAGCCGTCGGTCAGACAGACTGGGTTTGGTGGATAGGGGCGCTGAACGGTGAACATCAGCGTAATGACGATCACTCCGCTGAGCGCCATGGCGACGAACATGAGTCGAAACTCCTCGCGCCACTCGGCGAGATAAACCAGGCCGAGAAAGACCAGTCCGGCCGCCACCGATCCGAGCCCGGTTATCGAGTTCATGAATTTGGTGAGCAGCGGGCTTCGAAGGTCGAGGAGGACATCGACGGCAGCGGTGTCGAACGCCACGATCCACTGGATGAGATCGCTAAGTAGCTGTTCCATACGCTTGCCGTGCCTACTGGCTGGGCGTACATGGACTCTCCGGCCGAGGTGACCGGAGCCATGTCACAGCCCGTCGCCACGAACACGTGAGACGGCCCGCGATCCCGATAGTACGGCGACGCCCCCGAGCACCCAGAGGCCGACTTCGAGGAAGAACGACGCCGATCCGACATAGTATCCGAAAAATGCCCCTGGCGGGATCGCCAGCGGGTCGGGCGGCGTCACGACCGGCCAGCCCAGCGACAGGAGGGCATCTGGACGGCCGTTGACGACGACGTGCAGACCATCGGCAACGAGATGTGATGCCCAGCCGACCGCGACCCCCAGACCGGCAGCACTCGACACCGCGACAGGCACGACGATGGCGAATAGCAACACCGAGTGGCCGACCGAGTGATACAGCTCGACGACCCCGACCATGCCGAGTGGTTTGTCGATGACGTCGGGGGCCGCCGCGCCGACCACCAGCCACGGCATCGACAGACGGGACGCCCGTGAAAGCAGGGCGGCCACCAGGAGATGCGTCGGAAAGAGCACGTCAGCACAGAGGGTCTGGACGCACTTCAGCGCTCCTGGCCCGAAAGCCGACCAGTCACAACCAGGAAATCACGGGCGAAGACAGCAAGCGACGGGGCGAGGACGAGCGGGGCCGCGGTCCAGACAAGGTGTCCCGGCACAGCCGGCGCGAGCGCCGCGGTGAGAAACACCATCTGGACGCCGGCCAGGTACTTGCCGACGTTGCTGTCAGGTGGGTCGAACACCGGCCGGTCACGGCGGGTTCGCCAGGCCAGCCCACCACGGTAGACGTATCTGGCTGCCGAGAGCGAGAGATACCAGACCGGAAGTCGCCCCCAGACGACAGCGACCACCGGCGCGGCGACGAAGCCGAACGTATCGAACGTCATATCGAGTCGCTCCCCCAGTGTTGTCTCCTGACCGAGCGTACGAGCAACGGTCCCGTCCAATTTGTCGAGGACGACACCGCTTCCATAGGCCAGCGCTGGGATCCAGACGAGTGGCGTATCCGGGGGCACGACGACGAATCCGGCCACGACTGCATACAGCGCGCCACGAAGGAGGGTGAGCGAATTGGCCAGCCCGAACAGCCGGGCGAGGGGCTCGCCAGCAGTGCGAGCCGGGACGAGGCGATGGCTGACATACCATAGCTGGCCGCCCAGGCAGAGCCCGGCGACGACGGCCGGGTCCAGCAGCCGGGTGTCGATCCCGCCGGGCGGATATAGCCCCCGAAGGACGACGCCGATTGCGAGCGCACCGACGAGGGGCAGCCCCACTTCTAGCCCGACAGATGCCGACTTCTCGGGCGGTCGGTCAGTCATGCGCCCCTCCAGTTCCGGGGCGAGTGCTGATCGAGGGACAGCCACCACGAGCTCTCGCGTTTGCCTGAAGCACGGTTGACGGGGTCATCCAAGAGTTGTCGGGTCTTGGGACCGGACCACCCTAAACCTGTGACCCACAGTGTTCGCCTCCCGGAGCGCAAGACGGGGAATCAGGACCGCAACAACACAAGAAGGATGCCGACCAGCACAAGCTGTGCGACCTTATCGACCGCCCCGAGCGTCCCGATATCGGCCGGGAAGGACTTCGAGCCGTTGACGAAGTTGATGAGCAGCCACAGGCCGATCTGGGCGAGGACGAACGGGATCCCGACGGCGTAGACCGCCCGACGGCGATAGTCGATCAGGATGAGGACGATCGCGCCCAGGAACCCGAGGCCTGCGAGGATGAAACTGATGCCCATCCCTGAGGGAGCCATCCTGACGCCGAGCAAGAGATGGACCGCGGCACTGACGAGGGCCGCGAGGATGCCGATCCAGTGAAGCCCGCCAAGTGACTCCACCTGGAGTCCAAGACCCGACTGTTCAGTTGTTGCCATATCACACATTTCGGCAAAGAGGTACATAACCGTGGTGTCGGCGGCCCACGTTACCGCATCGGTCGTCGAGCCACGAAAGCGGTTTTCGGCACTACCGTTCGAAATCGGGATCGCGAAGTGCGTCGATCCGGTCGATCTCCTCGGGCGCAAGGCGTTTTCGGGCTGCGGCCAGGTTCGAAACGATGTGGGCCGGCGTCGTGCTCGACGGGATCGGCACGACGGTTTCCGAGACGTTCCAGGCGATGACGACCTCGGCCGGCGAGAGACCGTGTTCCTCGCCGATCTCGGCCAGCAGCGGCTCGGCCAGCAGCCCGGGCGCGGACAGCGGGGAGTGAGCGACCACCCGGATACCGCGCTCGTGACAGAACGAAATGAGATCATTTTGTGGCTTGTAGGGATGGCGCTCGATCTGGACGATTTCGGGTCGAACACGCCCGGTATCGAGAATCGTCTCTAACTGGGCTCGGGTGACGTTCGAGACGGAGAGTGTCCGGGCGAGGCCGCGGTCGTAAACAGCTTCGAGGTTCTCCCAGGCCGTTTCGAGCGAGATGTCGGCCGTCTCGATATCGCCGTCGTCGGTTTCGGGGAACGTCAGGGCCTCCTGTTGCTCGACCGGTAGCTCCGCCAGTCGATCGAGCGAACCCCGGTGTGCCCAGGCGTCGGGCCAGTGGAGGCCGTAGCTGTCGAAGGCGTCGATACCGAGTTCCGCGAGACTCCCCTCGGCGGCCTCGATCATGTGCTCACGACGGTGGTTCGTCCGCCAGACCTTCCCGAGGACGAAGAGTGCCTCCCGATCCGGCGCGCCCGGGGCCGCGAGCAACTCGCCGATCCGGTGTTCGTTGCCGTAGAGTTCAGCGCTGTCGAGGAAGCGACAGCCGGCGTCCAGTGCCGTCGCGATGGAGTCCCGGCGGTCGACGTACTCGCCGTCACGGTACCGCGAACAGCCAAAGCCGACCGACGGGAGTCGAATCCCGTCGCTTTCGGTCGAGTTCTCATCCGCAGTCTCCGGCCGAACAGCTGTCGCAGGCGGCGGATCGGCTGTGGTCCCATAGGCCGGCACGTCGATCGGTTCGCCGTTGGCAGCAGCAACCTCGATGGCGTTGCAGACGGCGACGACGTGGGCACCCCGTCGACCAGTCTCCCGGGAAGGCGTTCCCGCGGCGACGCTGTCAGCGAGTCGCTCGACAGCGTCGGCGTATTCGACCGACGACGTGGGTGATTGGGGCGGCACGGCGGTGTACTCGCGACCGACGCGATCGAACTGAACATCATCGACGGCGGTCTCCATCGCGCCAGTGCCTTCCAGATACAGCGACCCGTCGTCACCGTGCACTTCGAGGCCGTAGAACTCTCGACTCCGGTGGGGCGCGTAGAAACTGGCCGTCAGCCGGACGGTTGGTCCTGATTCGAAGGCGAGCGTCGCCTCGATGTGGCTGGGTGTCGAGGGCCGTTTCGACTCGCGCTCGGGCCAGATGTCGAGGGCGTCGGCGACCCGAACCGTCTCGACGGGGCCGAACCACGAGACGAGCAGCGTCAGCGGGTAGACGCCGCCGTCGTACAGCGGCCCGATCGAAAGAAACGAGTCGGGCCGGTCGTGCCAGTCGGTCACGCGGCCGACGTGGGCGTGGGCGTAACCCAGTTGCACGGGACCCGGCCGTCCGCTGGCCAGGACGCGGGCAGCCCGGCGCTGTGACGGGGCGTCAGGGTTCTCCGGCGCGACACCGAGTGCGCGATCGCGCTCACGGGCCATCTCCAGTAGCTCGCCGGCGGTCTCGGCGTCGAGCGCGAGCGGTTTCTGGGAGTAGACGTGTCGATCCGCCGAAAGCGCCGTCCGGGTCACCTCGGCGTGGGCCGCGTGGGTCGTCAGGTTCACTACCACTGGCGCGTCGACGGATGCCAGTGCTGTTTCCAGATCAGTGAACGCCGGGCAGTCGTACGCCGCAGCGAGCTGTTCCGCGCGTTCGGCGTCGAGATCACAGACCCCGGCAAGGGAGAGCGACGTCGACGCCAGGCCGGCGGCATACTCGTCAGCGATCGCGCCGGCACCGACGAACAGACAGTCCATGGACCTATCCCGGGCGGGACGTACTAATGCGTCCCGGCGGAGGGGATCGTTCCGCGGCCCACCCAAGGCGGGGCGATGCCGTTTTGTCCGCCTGGAACGAACGACGACCGTGACAGAACCGGGAATGGGACAGCTCGGAACCGCCTACCTCCGGGTCTTGCAGGCGATTGGCAAGCGCCTCGACAACGGGACGAACGTCTTCGATCGAGAGTGGGACGTGCTCGTCGTGCTCGACGCCTGCCGGGTCGATGTCCTCCGATCCGTCGCCCCCGAGACGGCCCTGATCGAGGACGTCGAGTCGATGCGATCAGTCGGGAGTTCGTCCTCGGAGTGGCTCGAAAACACGTTTCCAGGGCATCCGGAAACGGCCCGGACCGTGATGGTGACTGGCAACACCTGGACCGACCGCTACGTCGAGGCCGACGCCTTCGCCGCCCTGGACGAAGTCTGGAAGTACGCCTGGGACGAGGATTTGGGGACGGTCCCCGCTCGGGCCGTCACCGACCGGGCGATCACGATGGCCCGCGAGCGTGACCCCGATCGGCTGGTCGTCCACTACATGCAGCCACACCATCCGTTCGTCCCCGACCCGCTCTCGACGGACGACGGCATGGTTCGAAACAGCGATCACAGCAACCCTGCGAACCCCTGGGTCGCCCTCCGGCGCGGCGAAATCTCGAGCGATAGGGTGTGGGACGCCTACGAGGCCAATCTCAGACACGTCCTCGAGGAAATCGCGATTCTCGCCGAGAATGTCACCGGTCGCGTCGCGATCACCGCGGATCACGCCAATCTCTTCGGCGAGTGGGGGCTGTACGGCCATCCGATGCACCTGCCGGTCCCGGCAGTCCTGACTGTCCCGTGGGCCGAGACGACGGGCGGCGGGAGGGAGACGTACTCGCCGAAGCTATCGCCGCCGGAACCGCTCCCAGTGAGCCGCGTCTACGGTGCCGAGGACGACAGGGCACGTCTCGACGCACTCGGCTACCGGTGACGGACGGAGCCGGCAGTATATTCCTCTCCGGGGCGAACGCCCCCTATGGTGCAGGTCGCTGTGGTTCACAACACGCTCGATTTCCAGGGGGGCGCGGACGCGGTGTGTCTGGCGACCTGTGAAGCACTGCTTACTGACCACGAGGTCACGCTGTTCACCCTCAGTGAGACCGATCCTGACGTGCTGGCGGATCGCTTCGACGCGGACCTCGACGGGCTCGCAGTACGGACGCCACCGGCCAATGGGCTGCTCGCTAGCACTCTCGGCCGACTCGCGCCGAAGATCGGGCCACAATTGGCCGTCCGAAGCGTGCTCGTCGAGCGACACTTCCGACGACACGCGGCCGCGTTCGACCTGGCGGTGAGTACCGCAAACGAGTTCGCCTTTTCGGGGCCGTCCGTCCAGTACATCCACTATCCGCAGTTTCAGCTTCAGGAGCTCACAGACGCCGACCCCGGTCGGCTGAACCCACTTTGGAGCCGACTCGCCGGCCCCGACCGGGATGATTTGCAGGACGCGACGCTGCTGGCAAACTCGGCCTGGACGGCTGACGTTGTCGAGGACATCTACGGCGTTCGACCCGACGTCCTGCACCCCCCGGTCGACGCCATAGACGGCGGTCTTGAGTGGGACGACCGCGAGCAGGGGATCGTCGTCATCGGGCGGATCGCGCCCGACAAACGGGTCCTGGATGCGATCACCGTCGTCGACCGGCTCCGTAACCGCGGCCACGATATCCACCTTCACATCGTCGGGTCTGCACCGCGTTCCTATCGAGAATATGCCGAGAAGGTAGCGGCGGCGGCAGACCAGCGGTCACACGTCGTCTTCGAGCGTGACGTCTCGCGCGAGCGCCTCGAAACCCTGCTTCGAACCCACCGCTACGGGCTGAATCTCAAACCGGACGAACACTTCGGGATGTCCGTCGCCGAGTACGTCTCGGCGGGGATGGTCACGTTCGCACCCGATGGCGGCGGCCAGCGAGAGATTCTCGACGGCCGGGCCGACCGGTTGTTCGACTCCGTGGAGTCGGCCGTCGACCGGATCGACACCGCGATCAGCACCGACGACCGCCCGTCGCTCGCTCGCGATCGATTCACTCGCGAGCAGTTCAAATCGGCGATCGGCGAATACGTGAATCGAGCGCTGGAACGGTAGCCTCGGGAACGCCGCCACCACGGAACGGGGAACTTTTGAGCGACAGTCGCCGAATACCGACGATGAACGTCGGCTTCGACCTCGACGGCGTCCTCCTGGACTCGGCGGCCGATCTCGCCTGGCTCGACCGCGGACTCGACGCCGCGTTGGCCGAACTCGACATCGAACAGACCGAGTCCAACCGGCGAAAACTCTACCCCGACGCGCTGGCTGACCTCGAAGCCGTCGCTACCGAGTTCGACGTCGAACCGGACCGCCTGTGGACAGCCAGGACACGCAACTACACCGAGGCGAAGGTTGCGGCTATCCGATCCGACGAACTCATGCCCTTCGAGGATCTCGACGCCATCGAGCGCGTGACCGACGAAACGCTGTTCTGCGTGAGTAACTCCCCCCAGGAAGTCGTCGAGGCGTTCCTCGAAACCACGGGCTACGACGAGGCGTTCGACGTGGCTGTCGGTCGCGGGCAATCACGGAAAGCACTCGACCGACTCAAGCCCGATCCGGCCATGTTCGAGCCGGTCGCCGACGCACTGGGCGAGGGGGAGTACGTCTACGTCGGCGACCGCGACAGCGACCGCGAGTTCGCCGCCCGGACCGACATGGGCTACGTCCATCTCGATCGCCGCGAGCGGACGCTCGGCGAGGCGGTCGAGACGATCGAAGACGAAGCCTGGGAGTCCCCCGACGGTGCAGCGGTAGACGCGGAGTCGACGCCCGAATCGAGGTGAAGGATTTTGGGCCGGCAGTGCGTATTGGGTGCCAGTGACTGACACCGACCGACCGAGAATCGAGTCGCGATCGCGTCGACTGCTCGCGTATCTGGGCCACAACCGCGATCAGTTGTTCGTCGACGCGGCCGTGTTACTGTCGTGGATAGTCGCCTCGGCGGCCGTGTTTCGCTGGCTAACGCTCCCACAGTGGGCACATTACCTCGTGCTGTTCGTCGGCATCGCCGTCTACGCGAAACTCACCCCGGCGTGGGAGCGACCGTATCGGAGCCCCGATTGATCAGACCGGCAGTGGCGTGTGACGCAGCAGTGGCAGCAGCGTCGCCACGAGCCACAGTAAGACGCCGAGTCGGACGTGACTCACCTGCTCGGGATCACGGCGTTCGTCGCGCGAACTCCCGGCGGCGATCAGCCCCAGCGCGACCGCCAGCGCACCGCGATAGACGAGCATCGTCAGCGAGAGATGTGACACACCCAGATACGAGTAATCGAGGAGGACTGCGGCCACGAACCCGAGCGACGCGCCGGCAAAGGCCCGCGGGCGATCGAGCTGTCGGGCAAGCAGGTACGTCACGGTCGGAAGGCCGACGAAGAGAACGGGATAGAGCCCAAAGGCGATCGTCTTCGGCGCAACGTCGAGTGCGCGCTCGAGTTGGATGCCGAGCAGCCGGACCGAAAGTGTCACCGCCACGATGCCGGCAGCAAGCAGGAGCGTCCGGCTGTCCTGTGTGGGGACCCGCTCGCGAACACGCGAAGCAACGCCCGAGAACCGGGCGCTAAACGCGCCGAGGAGAACGACTGGCAGCACGGACGCGACGCTCACGCCGAGGTCACGGAGGTCGACGATCGTCAACCAGCGATCGAAGTCAGACTGGTCCCCTCCAACGGGTATCCGCCGGATCTCGGGCGCACTCGACCCGGCGACGAGTTCGCGTTCGAGATGGGACTGTGACTTCTCGACGCTCGTGACGACGTGTCTACCCATGAACCAGTCCCAGTGTTCGTGGTGGGCCTGCATCGCCGTCCACTCGCCGTCGCCGTCGGGAGCCGTATACGCCCGGATGTGGTGACGACTCCCGAGGTAGGTGCCGTCGTGGACCTGGTAGTCCACCGTGAGCCACTCGCCGACCGTCCCGTCACCGCCCGCATCGGCCAGGTAGACGTACCGGTTCGAGCCGGTCGTGAGGTCCCACTGGACCGCCGGATCTGTCGCCTCCGCGGCAGTCGGATCCGCGGCGATCGGCTCCGTCGGTTCATCCGTGACGTTCCAGTCAGCCATGTCCCGCCCGAGGAACTGCCCGCGGACGGCCGACGGATCGCCGTAGACGACTGCGTTCAGCGCGAGCGTTGCCCGATCGAAAGAGTAGCCCGTGCTCGTATACGACCATAGCTGTCGATCGGTGTCTTCGAGCGAGAGATACGTCGGTTCGACAGAGGACTCGCCGACAGCTTCGGTCACGACGAACGAACCCATCGATCCGGCCAGGAGCACGGCTCCCAGGACGACCAGCGCCGTCGCCGGACGGAGTTCGACCGCCATCGACGCGATCTATGGTATCGACACCCAAAGAAGTGTTCGTCAGCGAACGGACCTCAGTAGACGACAGCAGCTCAGGCGAGATCGTCGTACGTCGGCCGGTCGTGGTCGCCCGGGAAGTCCGCGACGGGTACCTGAACCTGGTCGCCCGAGGCCATGTCCTTGATCGTGATCTCGTCGTTTTCGAGATCGCGCTCGCCGACGATGATCGCCGTCTCGGCGTTGATCGAGTCGGCGTAGTCGAGTTGTCCGCCGAAGGATCGATCGGAGACGTCGGTCTCGACGACGTGACCCGCTTCCCGAAGCTCGCGGGCGATCCGCGCGGCGACCGGGCGGGTGTCGCCGACCTGCAGGACGTAGTAGTCCGTTGAGAGTTCTTCTTCCGGCCAGACGCCGGCGCGCTGAAGCAAGAGAGGCAGCGTCGAGTTCATCACGCCCGGCGCGACGCCGACCGCGGGCGTCGGCTGGCCGCCAAAGCTCTCGATGAGGTCGTCGTAGCGGCCGCCGCCGAAGACCGCCCGCGAGACCTCGCCCACGGAGTCGAAACACTCGAAGACGACGCCCGTGTAGTAATCGAGTCCACGGGCCGTCTCCAGGGATATCGTCGTGTACTCCCGGACGCCGAAGTCCTCGGCGGCCGCAAGGACGGCTTCGAGATTCTCGACGGCGTCGGCGACGCGATCTGTGCCCGCGAAGTCGGTCAACTCGTCGAGGTCGTCGGTCGCCAGCAGGGCGTCGAACTGTTCGGCCTGATCGTAGGAGAGCCCGGACTCCGTCAGGAGATCGTAGTACTCCGCTTCCTCGATCTTCGCGCTCTTGTCGACGGCCCGGATCGCGGCCCGCTGATCCACGTCGGCGTCGAAGGCCTCCAGGAGACCGCCCAGAATGTCACGGTGGGAGACACGGAAGTCGAAATCGTCGGCGTCCAGCCCGAGGTTCGTCAGCGCGTCGGCGGCGAAGGCCAGAATTTCGGCGTCGGCCTCGGGTTCCTCGCTGCCGAAGATGTCGACGTTGGTCTGGTAAAACTCCCGGAAACGGCCCTGCTGGGGCTCTTCGTAGCGCCAGAACGGGCGGGTGGAGTACCACTTGATCGGCTTGGCGAGGGCCTGCTGTTTCTCGACGACCATCCGGGCGACGGTCGGCGTGAGCTCGGGCGTCAGCGCCACGTCGCGGCCGCCCTGGTCCTCGAAGCTGTAGAGGTCCTCGACGATCTCCTCGCCGCTCTTCTCGACGTACATGCGGGTCTCCTCGATGGCGGGCGTCGCGATCTCGCGGAACCCGTACCGGGCGGCGGTGTCCTCGACCGTGTCGATGACCTCCCGGTGGGCCGCCATCTCCGCGGGATAGAAGTCGCGAAACCCTTTGATACCGTCGTACATACCCCTGCGTTCGGCCAGCGGGCGTTTGAACCCTTCCTTCCGGTCGCGTCGGAGTGACTGTGGGGAGAAATCGCCCTTCGATCAGTTTTGTTCCGTTTGTGTACCGTCAATGTAGGAGACGGTGGCTGTCGTGACCCTGTCGGTGAACGGTTCGGTGACTGAACCCTGTACGCCGACGACGTGGAGGTCCTTTTTCAGCATTGCTACCGTCCATGGGAGAACGTAGCTTTGCTGTCCTGGTTCGCCGTGAATCCATGCCTCACTCGGAACTGCGAAACTTCCCCGATGATGTGTTTGCGTCGTGAACGCGACGGCGATGGCTTCCTCATCAGGATACGGAAGCTGCTCGCTCGGGATGACCAGCCACGGTCGTGGGTTCCCAGCAGTCGGTTTGAACGGATCCGGTGCCCACACGACATCCCCCCGCTCTACCATTGCACTCAGTCCTCCTCATCTACCGGACGTTCTTCGATCGGATCGACAGCGGTCTCCATCCACGTCTCGACGGCATCGTCGGAGAATCCACCGTCAATGGCGTCGGCTGTAGAAGTGCCGAGAAGGCCGGCGGATGCGGCGGCGTGCTCGGCGTCGGCGATCGCCCAGAAGCGGTCGCGATGCTCGACCAGGCCGTGTTCTTCGAGTCGTTGCAACGTCGGCCCGACGCTTCCGGCCGGAACGTCGACGCTCCCGACGATCTCACGCTGACGGAACGCCTGATCGGCGTGTTCGAGCAGGAAACGGTAGACCGTCCCTTGTGTGGTATCAGGCCCGAGGTCCGGGAGAGACGATCCGTCCTCGTCGATTGCCTGAAATCTGTCCTTTGATATCGGCATCGTACGTATCTGTTTGTATCAGACATTATTAAGACTTATCGTCATTTCGTTTAGGTCCGCTGATACTCGGATATCCAACTCGAAAAGCACCCCTTTCAACGGTCGCCAATCTCACTCTCGCCGTCCACGCACGACCGACTGGACGTGCTCGGGGAAAATTTCGCCAATTGCGTCCTCCCCGTACTCATCCGCCAGCACAGCCCGAAGTTCGTGTTCGTAGTCGCCCTTCGCCAGTCGCTCGCTCGGCCCAGTCTCGATCCGGAGCAACTCACCAGCCAGATCGTCGATCGTCTCTCGACCGTAGCCGGCGAGTGGCGCGACGTACTGGACGCCGTGACGGTCTTCGAGACTCTGCGCAACTGATCGCGACACCGTCGGCGCACGGTCGTCCCGCCGGGTCCCGTCGCCGACAGCGTCGAAGCTGGCCGCGGCAATCGCCTCCAGGGTCACCTCGTGGACCTGCTGGATGCCGTTGCGTGGATAGCCATCGTCGACCATCCGCTCGACTGCGTCCTCGGCGACGGCGCGGTCGAGTTCGACGGTCTCGTGGGCGAAACCGAGTCCGTCGGCTGCCTCGCGGGCGTTCTCGGCGGCGTCGGTCACGCCGAACGTGGCCGTCACGAGCGTGACGTCGAAGAAAGGGTCGGCGAGCAACGCCGCGAGCGCGGAGTCCTTCCCGCCGCTGAACGAGAGCGCGAGCTCCATCTACCGGCGTTTGATGTTGAAGCTCTTGGAGTCGGGCGTCAGTTCCCGGAGGAGTTCTTCCATCTTTTCGTCGTCGATCTTGCCCTGGATGCGGCCGCTCTGGGCGATCGCGACGAGTTGACTTTCGACCTGCTCGGCGACCTGCGGCTTGGACATCTTCAGCGTGTTGAGCCGCTTGCGGGCGTCGTCAGTCAGGTGCTGGCGCAGGACGGCCTTCTTCTGGGCATCGGCGCGCTGTTGGGCCGCTTCACGGGGGTTGCCGCCACCCTCCTGTTGGGCCTGGTCGCGAAGCTGCTCCATTCGCTCCTCGCGAAGCTGTTCGAGTTCGTCGTCGGATGGCTCGCCACTCATGGTTGTGGATAGTTGTCGAGTCGGGGGGAAAACGATTTCGCTACTCCGCGATCGATGTCACGATCGGGCTGGAGGGTCCCAGGGAACCCTATGCGTAGCGTTCGAGTTCCGGTCGGTCGAGGTCCTCGATAACCTCCTCGGCCGTCTCATCAAGGAGAGCCTGTCCGTCGGCCGTGATCCGTCGGCCCTCGCCCTCGGCGGTCGAGACGTAGCCCGCGTCTTCGAGTTGCTGGAGCGCCGTCCGGATGATGTTGCGGCTCCCGTCGGCCTGGTGTTTCGGACGGACCTGGTAGCGGTTGGTCCCCTGTTTGGTTCCGCCGTAGGCGGTCGCGAGCGTGCCGACGCCGACCGGGCTGTCGACGGCGACCTTCCGGAGCAGGCTCGCGGCGCGGGTCTCCCAGAAGTCCTCCTGCTCGGGGGCGAGTTCGCGGCCGGTGCCGGTGGTGGTGAAGGTGAGCCATTCGGGCGCTTCGATCGCACTATCCTCGGCGAGTTCTGCGGCCACGGCCTCGATGAGGTCCTCGGCCGGGACGTCGTAGAGCGTCGTCATTGACGTATCCTTCCCCGTGGCGTCATTTAAGCGCATCGTTGTCCGGAAACCACGTCTGGGGCGCGTTCACACGCCCAAATGGGAGTTCCGACGTTACGAGGATCGATACCGTTCGCCCAGAATCGCGGCCGTCGTGCCCCCGATGAACAGAGTGAGCCAGTACGTCGAGAGCCGGTAGATGACGACGCCCGCCCCGGCGACCGACGCGGCGAGCCCCGTCGTCGAGACGATCAGCGCAATAAATGCGGCCTCGATCCCGCCGAGCCCGCCGGGGAGTGGCGTGATCGCCGCGATCGAGGCGACCGGGACGACGACCAGCATGGCGACGAACGGAACGACGTGGCCCAGCGACGCCAACGACAGCCACAGCGCCGTCGACAGCGAGAGCCACCCCGCCGTCGAGTACAGCGAGGCGAGCAAAATCGTTCGGCGACTGCCCGCAACTCGGTCGATCGCCGTGAAAAATCCCTCGATACGATCCTCGATGACATTCCCTTCGGGCGGTTCTACGCGGGGAAGCACGGAACTGACGCGACGGATCACCGGCGTCAACACCCCGACGACGACGCGTTCGATCTCGTAGCGATACTGCCAGCCAAGGAGTGCCGCACCGAGGAAAGTTGCCGCGAGCAATCCGACCGCAGCCGCCGCAAAGTAGAGATTCTGGTCGAGGTTGACTGACTCGACGGCGAACGTCCCCAGTCCGACAGTCGCGAGGCCGATCGAGGGCACGAAGTGCAGCGTATCGACGCTCGCGATCGCGGCCAGGCCGGTCTCGTACTCGCTGTCGGCGGCCTCCGAGACGAGCAACGCCGCGACCGGTTCGCCACCGGCCTGCCCGAACGGCGTGATCGCGTTCGAGAAGACAGCCGAGGAAAACACCAGGATCGCCGTGTGAGCCGGGACCGGCGAATCGAGTGCGCCAAGGACCGTGTGCAGGGACATCCCCCAACAGGACAGCCAGACGACGGTCATCGTCACGACGGCGAGGACGATCGGCAGCCGGGCACGCGAGAGATGGCCGAGCAGGGCGTCGATGCCGACGGCCCAGAACAGCAACCCGAGCACCACGAGTGCACCGGCGAACCCGGCGATGGTTGTCTTTCGATCGCCGTCCATGGAAGCGACTCATGGGTGGGTGCGATTTGAACCCACCGGAACCGGGTGAGGGCCGCCCCGACTGGACACGCAAGCGGCCCACCTGTCGCAGCCGATCGCCGGGCGTATTACGAACGGGAGCGAACCCGACCTATGGACGAGCGGAGCGCACTGGGACTCATCGCTGATCATCTCGAACCCGCGGGCGACGACGCGGCGATCGTTGATGGCCTCGTCGTCACGATCGACATGCTTCACGAGTCGACCGACTTCCCAACCGGGACGACCCGATACACCGCCGGGTGGCGGGCCGTCGGCGCGTCACTATCGGACGTCGCCGCCATGGGCGGCGAGCCGACGGCGGCGGTCGCAGTCTACGGCGCGCCGACGTTCGACGGCGAGGAGATCACGGCGTTCGTCGACGGTGCGCGCGACGTCTGCGCGGCGGTCGACGGGGCCTACGTCGGCGGCGACCTGGACGAACACGACGAGTTGACGGTGGCGACAGCGGCGGTCGGGCGAGCCGACGATCCCGTATTGCGCTCGGGTGCGTCCCCCGGCGATATCGTCTGTGTCACCGGGACGCTCGGGCGGAGTGCGGCCGCCCTCGGCTTCTTCGAGTCGGGCGAGTACGAACGAGCGAACGATCTCTTCCGATTCGAGCCGCGGGTGGCCGCCGGACGCGCACTCGCCGCATACGCGAGCGCGATGATGGATTCCAGCGACGGACTCGCGCGGTCGCTCCACCAGCTTGCCGAGGCGAGCGACGTCGGCTTCGCCGTCGAGTCGCCGCTCCCGGTCGCCGAGGCACTTTCCGAGGTCGCCGGTCCGGACGAACGCCAGGAGCTGGCCGTCTCCTTCGGCGAAGACTTCGAGCTCGTATGTACGATCCCGGAGGAAAAACTCGACGCCGCTCGCGAGGCGTCACCGACGGAAATCTCGTCGATCGGCCGAGTAACGGCTGAGGGCGAAATCACGCTCGACGGCGAACCGCTTCCCGATCAAGGATACACGCACGGCGAATCTGGCTGAGCGGGGCGAACGGTCACCGCTCAGACGTAACCCAGTGACTCTAAGCGTTCTTCGACATCGCCATCGTCGGTGGTGGCCGATCGTGTCTCTCCGCCGTGAATCTCCCGCCGCTGCTCGAAGGGGAGTTCGACCCAGGGGACAGCGGTGAGTTCTTCGTCAGCGATCCCGGGCGGATGGCCGTAGATGTCGATCGGCAGCGGCGAGACGCGCTCGCCGAAGAGGTTGCCGTGGTCGCTGGTGACGACGGTCTTGCCGTCGAGTGCCTCGACGAGTCGCTGTACTTCGGGGAGCGCGATCCGAAGGTTCTCCTCGTAGGCGTCCCAGACCTGGGCCTCGTCGGCCGCCCCGGCGTCGAGACGCTCCCAGGCCGAGGGATAGGCCCGATCCGCCCGCCCGTCGAGGAACGACCCCTGCGCGGCGAGATCTGCCCCCGCCTCACCGATGAAGGGGTAATGGGGTTGCATGTAGTGGACGATAAGCCGTTTCTCCGGGTGCGTCTGGGCGACTTCGAGTGCGCGGTCGGTCATCGTCTCGGGCAGGACCGTGTCGGTTTCCTCGTCCCAGCCGTCTCGCCAGACGTGTTCGACGTGGGCGAAGTCGCCGCCGTGATTGGCCACCTGCGGGCTCGCAGTCACGTAGACCGTGTCGGGGTGGTCGCCAGCGAAGTTCGCCGAGAGGAAGTCACTGGTGTGACTCGCGTTCGAATTGACGCGCTCGGCCGGCACGGTAAAGGGGTTGTTCGCTTCGAAGATGTCGTACCGACAGGCGTCAAGGACCACAAGTGTATCCCAGTCACGCTCGGCATAGGAAATCGTCTCGTAGTCCTGGCGGACGAACGGCCGGACGAGCCGGGCCTTGAGTTCGCGTTTGAGCACGCTCGCCGTCGAGAACTCGCTGGGGAGCCACCGGACGAACGACGCGATCGGTTCTGGGAGCGAAACCACGGGTACTGCCTGCAGCTACTTCGCACTGCCCGAAAAGCGTATCGCGTTCGCCTCAGGCCCCGGGTGAGAACGCAGCGGCTGGTTACGGGACGACGACCTCGATCGGCACGGGCATGAAACACAGTGCCCCGAGCACGAAGGTGAGCCCGGCGAGTGCGAGGCGCTTCGTCCCGATCGACCCCTCGCGAAGCGGGGTCGCCGACCCGGCCCGGACCATGACCAGGGCGATCACGCCCCAGATCCCCCACAGGATCGTCGACTGGGTAAACTCCGTGAGGAAGTACAGCCCGCCAGCCATCGCAAAGAGGACACCGGGGACCGCGGCGGCCACCGTCTCCTGGCGTTGCCCCAGCGCAGACCGGAGGATGTGCCCGCCGTCGAGTTGGCCGACCGGGATCAGATTGAGGAAGGTCACGAACATCCCGACCCACCCACCGAAAACGACCGGATTGACGGCCAGTCCGCGGGGGTAGTCCGTCGGCTGCCCCACCAGATCGGCCAGCAGCGTGAGCAACAATGGGTCGTTGAACTTGATCGATGCGCCCTCGTCGGCCGCCTGGAGCGCCTGCTCAGGGACGGCGATCGGATCGAGATGGAGACCGACCACCGTCACGGCAATCGTCGCGGCGAGTCCGGCCAGCGGGCCGGCGACGCCGATATCGAACAGCGCCTTCCGGGACGGGATCTGCCCGCGCATCCGGATGATCGCCCCCATCGTCCCGATCGGCGGCGGAACCGGAATGAAATACGGGAGGCTCGCGTCGACACCGTGGTAGCGACTCATCACGTAGTGGCCGAGTTCGTGGGTCGCAAGCACACCGAGCACAGCGGCGGTAAAGGGCCAGGCCCGGAGCAGATTGAGCGGGTCACCGGCGATGTCAATGTAATACCACCACGTGCCCGCGTACAGCGTCGTGGCGACAGTGAGAACGAGCATCACGATGTTGCCCCACGGAATGCCGTCGATCCCGACCGATTCGGGCTCGGCGACCAGGGCATATGGGGCGGGTCCGCCGTCGCCGTGACGCCGCGTCACCGAGACATCGTATCCCCGCCGGGCGAACAGCGGGTCGACTTCAGTCGAGAGGTTTCCCGGTGAGATGAGTGGCTCGCCGATGTACCGGATCTCGTCTTCGTCACGTTCGACCCGGTAGACGTGAAATACCGACGTCAACGCCCCGACGCTCGGGGGGCTGTTGGCCGGCTCGTCGGGTGACATCTACGTCGCTCTGAAGAGTTGGTGACGTAAAACACCGACGCCCTCGCAAGCGGGGGACCAGCGGGCGGGCGTCAGGGACCGACAGCGGTGAGTCAGGCTGCTTCGACGCGCCAGGTGGTCGCGCTCGTATACGACCACTTCTCGACGTCGAGGTCCGGGGCCGACTCGCTCAGTTTGACCATGAGTGCACCGATCTCCTTGGGCGAGAGATCGACCTCGTCGGCGATGAACTTGCTCTTGAAATACATCTCGCCGTCGCTGGCTTTGCGCTTCAAGAACGCGCGTAGCCGCTGTTCCTTACTGGCAGTCGACTCCTCGCGTTCCGGGGAGGGCGTTGCTTTGGCGCTCATGTGAATCACTTCGATCTTGTGTATCGACTACAGCTACATATAAAGGGGCGAACATTCGGGTAACTTTGAGCCGTTTCAGCCGTTTTGAGGGTCGGAGGAGACGTTTTATAATCTTTTTAGAACCCATGAGACGTTTTATAGAGTTTTATAGAGATTTCTTTCAATAGTTATCTAGAGATATATACCGTGCGTGTTCGGCCGCGCTGACGTCGAAACCAGCGTAGTTTCGACCGGCAACCGGCCCCAGGACATCTCGCGCGACGTGACTGGTGGGACGTGCTTGATAACGCTTAAGAGTGAATCGGAGTTACGGCGATGCAATGAAAATCGTCGTCTCGATCGGCGGAAGCGTGCTCGCGCCGGACCTGGACGCGGATCGCGTGGCGGGCTACGCCGGGGTGCTCGGGGAACTCGAGGCCGCCGGCCACGATATCGGCGTCGTCACCGGCGGGGGCAGCGTCGCACGGGAATACATCGAGACTGCACGGGCACTCGATGCCAACGAGATGGAACTCGATCACGTCGGGATCGCGGTGACGCGATTGAACGCGCGCCTGTTGATCGCAGCACTCGGCGAACGGGCCGCGCCCGAACCGGCAGCGACCTACGAGGAAGGCCGGGAAGCACTCCGTCGCGGCGACATTCCGGTTCTGGGTGGCACCGTCGCCGGACAGACGACCGACGCCGTCAGCGCCGCCTTCGCCGAGTACGTGAACGCCGACCTGCTGGTGTACGCGACGAGTGTCCCGGGCGTCTTCGACGCCGATCCAGCCGTCGACCCCGACGCCACGAAGTTCGAGACGCTGACCGTCGGTGAGCTCGTCGACGTGATCGCCGACATCGAGATGAACGCCGGCTCCAACGCGCCGGTCGACCTCCTTGCAGCGAAACTCATCGAGCGCTCGGGCATCCGGGCGGTCGTCCTCGACGGCAGCGACCCCCAACGCGTGCTCGATGCGGTCGAAGACGACGCCCACGACGGGACGGAGATCGTTCCGAACGATTCGGAGTGACTGTATACAATGAATGACGAAGTATACACGGTGGATCAGGGGGCGACAGGCTGTGACTGAGGAAGACCCGTACGCCACGATCGAGGACGGGACAGCGACGTTCTGGGCTGACGGTGTCGCCGACGCGATCGAGGCGCGTAACCCGGAGGAGCCGATCGTGATCAAGGGTGGCGTCTCGCCGTCGGGCGTGCCACACATCGGCCACTTGAACGAGATCGTTCGCGGGTACGTCGTCGCCGAGGTGCTGCGGGAGCGCGGCCACGAGGTCCGGCAGGTGTTCACCAGCGACGACAGGGATCGCCTCCGGAAGATTCCCAGACGGTTGGCCGACCTGGAGTGGGACATCGTCGGGCTGGGAGAGGTCGACGCGGGCGCGCTCGGCCGGAACCTGGGCAAGCCCTACACCGCGATTCCGGACCCCTTCGGGTGCTGTGACTCCTATGGGGCACACTTCACGACGCTTCTCGCACGGAGCGCGGAGTTGCTCGACGTCCCGATCGACGTCGTCTCGAACACCGAGCTGTACGCAGACGGTGCGTTCGAGGAGCTGACGCGACACGTTTTGAAGAACCAAGAACGCGCGCGCGAAGTTCTCGCGGACTACCAGGCGAGCGTCGACGACGAGTACGTCCCGTTTCAGGTCGAATGTTCGTCCTGTGGCATCCTGACCGACGGGATCACCGACGTCGATCCGGCCGACGGGACGGTCGCCTACGAGTGTCGGGACGTGACGGTCGGCGAGGAGACCATCGAGGGCTGTGGCCACGAGGGCGAAGTGAGTCTCCGGGAAGGGAAACTCCCCTGGCGCTTCGAGTGGCCGGCCCAGTGGGAGGTCCTCGGTGTGGACTTCGAGCCCTTCGGCAAGGATCACGCCGAGGGCTCCTGGCCCTCCGGCGTCGACATCGCCCGGAACGTCTTTGAGGTCGAACCGCCGGTCCCGATGGTCTATGAGTGGTTCACCCTCGACGGCGAGGCGCTGTCCTCGTCGTCGGGCAACGTCGTCACCGTCGCCGAGGTGCTCGAGCTCGTCGAGCCGGCCGTCCTGCGGTACTTCTTCACCAAGGACCCGCGCAAGCAGCGGGATTTCTCCATCGCCCACCTCGACCAGCTCGTCGACGAATTCGACCGGCTCGAAGCAGTCTACTTCGGCAAGCAGGATGCCGACGAGGCGGAACGAGAACGCGCCGAGCGGGTGTATCCGATTGCCGTCGACGAACCGCGCGAGGAGCGGATTCGCATCCCCTACACCTTCGCCGCGGTGCTCGGGATGACCGACGATCCTGATCTCCGCGAGGAGATCGCCCGTCGCGAGGGCCACATCCCCGAAGACGCCCCGGCGTGGGCCGTCGAGGAAGCGCTCGAACGGGTCGATCGTGCCCGCGCCTGGGCGCGGCGGACGGACAACGCGTTCAACTACGACCTCAAGCGCGAGGAGATGCCCGACGTTGCCTTCGACGCCGAGACGGCGGCCGCACTCGACGACCTCGCGGATGTCGTCGCGACGGGAGCCGACGGCGAGGCGATCCAGGCGGAGATCTACGAACTCGCCGACGAATACGACCTCGACGTGAGCGACTTTTTCGCCGCCGGCTATCGACTGTTGTTCGACCTGACGGAAGGACCGAAGCTCGGGCCGTTCCTCGCGAAACTCGACCAGGAGTTCGTCGTCGGACGGTTACGGCGCGAGCGGTAACCGCCGATCGAACCGACACGCTCGGCCACGTCTCGCGCTCACCACGCCCGGAATCGCTGCGGAGATGGGTACGGTAACGCAATCCTCTTTGCAGGAGCGGTCATTCCTACTGACAATGGTCGATACGCTCACGTTGGTTCTCGCGGGCGTTCTCGCGTACTCTCTGGGGGCGACGGCGCTCGATCGCCGGGGGTATCTGCCCGCGTTCCTGAAAGTCTCCGGGCCCATCACGACGCTCCATACCAAGCGTGGACGGGCCGCACTCGAGTGGCTCGCCCGGCCGAAACGGTTCTGGCGGGCCTTCGGGAACATCGGCGTCGGGTTCGGGCTATTCATCCTCGCCGGGATGTTCCTGACAGTCCTGTTCTCGGGGATCTCGAGTCTCCAGCAACCGGAAGCGAATCCGATCCAGGAGCCGAAAAACGCCCTGGTCATCCCCGGCCTCAACGACTTCCTCCCGCTTGCGGCCGCGCCGGAGATCATCTTCGGACTGCTCGTCGGGATGATCGTCCACGAGGGGGGCCACGGCCTGCTCTGCCGGGTCGAGGACATCGACATCGACTCGATGGGCGTTGCCCTCTTTACGATCATCCCGCTGGGGGCGTTCGTCGAACCCGACGAGGAAAGCCGGGCGAAAGCCGATCGCGGCGCGCAAACGCGAATGTTCGCGGCGGGAGTCACCAACAACTTCGTGATCACGGCACTCGCCTTCCTCCTGCTCTTTGGCCCGGTCGCGGGGTCGATCCAGGCCGTCGGGGGCGTCGCTGTCGGCGGTGCACTCCCTGGATCGCCGGCCGCCGACGCGTCCCTCGGAGAAGGTGACGTCATCACGGGGATCAACGGGACCGAGGTGACCAACCAGTCGACGCTACGTGACGCACTCGCCGAGGCCGACGGGCGGACCGTCGCGGTGTCTCTCCACGAGGACGAAACGAAACGCATCCAGCGATCGGTGTTCGTCACCGTGGCCGTCCTCGACGGGCCGCTCGGGATCGATCGCGGTGACACGATCACGAGTGTCAACGGAACGGCCGTCCACACGGTCAGCGGGCTGGTCGACGCCGTCGAGAACCGGACGGTCGCCACACTCGAAACGGCCGACGGAAATCAGACGACCGGGCCGATCGGCGCGTACGTCAGCCGCGTCGCCGAGGGCGGGCCGTTCGCCGACGACGGCGGGCCGGCCGGCGAGTCAGTCGTCATAACGCGCTTCGACGGAACGCGGATCATCGGACAGTCACAGCTGCTCGACGCACTCGAGGGGACCGACCCTGGCGAGACGGTCGACATCGAAGCGTACGTCGACGGCGAGCGCCGGACGTACAGTGTCACGCTCGAGGAGAACCCGCGCGACGGGACGGGGTTTCTCGGAGTCGTCGGCATCCAGCCCGGGATCAGCGGGATCGTCGTCAACGACTTCGGTATCCAGTCCTATCCCGCCGAAACATATCTCGGTATCCTCGGCGGCAACGGTGATCTGGACATCCCGCTGGGTCAGCAGATCATCCTGCTGATCACACTCCCTCTGGCGAGTGTGGCAGCCCCCGGACTCACGTTCAACTTTGCAGGCTTTCTCGGCCCGATCACCGACTTCTATACGGTCACGGGGCCGCTCGCCGGTCTCGGTGGCGGGGTGTTCGTCGCCGCGAACCTGCTGTTCTGGACCGCATGGGTCAATCTCAATCTCGCCGTCTTCAATCTGATCCCGCTGTTCCCTCTGGACGGGGGTCATTTACTCCGGACAGGGACGGAATCGATCGTCGCCCGGACGCCCGTGAACAAACGCTGGGCAGTTCGGACCGTGACTGTCTCGGTCGGACTGGTGATGTTCGGAAGCCTCATGCTGATGCTGTTCGGCCCACAATTGCTCACCTGAGCCATATTTAAGTCTTTTCCCGACCTGCCGGACCGGAAGGTCTGCTTCTGTATATAAGTAATAGTGGTCTCTACGTAGGGATGCGAGGTTCCCGGTGACTACCGGCCCACCAAGGACTCGGTGCCTCTGACATCGCCGGTCCTCCGTGTATGCCCGTTTGACTGTAGCGGTCCGCCGCCCCGTCCCCGAGCGGACACGGCCCTCCAAACGCCATCCGGTTTCGACCGTGGGATACACGACGGATTCGAACGCCCCTCATCGGTTCACCGGGAACATTGATTCGATCCGAGAGCAGCGCGTCCTGACACGGCCAGTCGAATGTCCCGACAGAAAGCCGTGACTCCCAAGTCCCGAAGCTGACAGCGGGCAGTGCGAGAGTGTCCCCCCAAAAGGTGAGCCCTGCCGTTCGAGCGCGGTCCGTAGATTCTTAGGGCTCGTCGTCGTACTCCGAAGGGATGCGGCTCGAGGACTACATCGAGGGATTCGAGCGCGACGAGGCCGCCGAGAAGCGACGCCTCGCCGAGGAGAAGTCCTACGCGATCACCGATCACCTCGAAGACGTCGAGCGACAGCTCGAAGAAACCCTGCAGGGTGACGCGCTCTTTGGCTCGACCGCGCCCGAGATCTTCGTCGGGCGGTCGGGCTACCCGAACGTCTCCTCCGGCGTGCTCTCGCCGGTCGCCGACGACGGCGACCCGACGGACTTTGCGACCAGTGGCCAGTGGTACGCCAACGGCCTGGGGATCGAGGACGTCCTCCAGCGTCGGACGGGCCTGCTCAACTCCCAGCGCTCGGCGAAGGTGGACGTGAATGACGTCTGGGATGGGTTCGTCGGCACCCAGCGCGAGGTCGCCATCGCCAACCGGCCCGTCGACGTCGAGATCGGGCTGGACGGGACGCCCGATTTCGACCTGACCACTGACGACATCTCCACGCCCACGGGCCCGCGGGCACGGGCGACCGAAGCCACGCTCGCCGAGAATCCCCACGTCCCCCGTCCCGTCGAGAAGACCCTCGAGGACGACGACTGGCGCGCCGAGGGCGCGATGACCTATCTCTACCGGAAGGGCTTCGACGTCTACGACGTCAACACCATCCTCTCGGCGGGCGCGCTGGGGCAAGGAGCCAACCGGCGACTCGTCCCCACCCGGTGGTCGATCACCGCCGTCGACGACACGGTCGGGCAGTATCTCCACGGGGGGATCCACAATGCGAACACCATCGACGAGACCCAGGTCTGGTACAACGAGTACATGGGCAACCGCTACTGGATCATCCTCACGCCCGGCGACTGGGAGTTCGAACTCGTCGAGATGAAAGCCCCCGAGAGCGTCTGGAACCCCCTCGGGGAGACCCACTACCTCGCCAGCGCCCACGAGGGCTACGAAGGGCGGACGAGCTACGTCGAGGAGACCGCCGGGGCCTATTACGCATCCCGACTCGGAGTGCTCGAACACCTCGTCGACATCGATCGACAGGCCAAGTCTCTCGTGCTCCGGGAAGTGACCGACGACTACTGGGCCCCGGTCGGCGTCTGGCAGGTCCGGGAGGGCGTTCGCAACGCCTTCGAGGATCCGGAGGGCCTGCCCGACGCGCTTTCGGGCCGATACGGTGAGGCCGGAAGTTTCCGGGACGCCGTGACGAGCGTGACCGAGCAACTGCCCGTGTCGCTGACGGCACTCCGCCGGAAGTCCGAGATGGTCGCCGGCCTCCAGGCGACGCTGTCGGACTTCTGAGGGAGGAACTGCCGGATTATCGAGAGCGTGACCCTGGCGAAGGTGGTGTTCAGATAAGAGATCCAAACTGGAGAGAACACACCGAAATCCCTCGCGGGGCTCGACCGCTCCGGGACTCTCACGGCACACTCCGTTCGCCGTTCGAGCGGTCCGAGGCCTCCCACGGGTCGGCCTCGCACTCGCTGCGCTCCGGTAGGTGCTTGCGTCGTCCGGGAGGGTTCGAGCCCCGCTCGCCCTTTCATCCACCAAGCACATTGACGGTCTCACAGTCCAAATCCTGGCGGATGAAAGGGCGAGGCACGCGTGGCGGCGTACGCCGCCACGGTTTGCGGAGGTCGGCGACGCCGACCTCCCTTTCCGGGAACCCCGGCGATGTAAGTAGCGAGGGACCGTAGGTCCCTCGGACCATGCGAATAGCGTGGGAGCAAGCTCCCACGGACAGTGCGAGCGGGCCTGCGGCCCGCGAGCATACGGCGGCTTCGCCGCCGTGAGCAGAGACCGCAACACAGTGAGGACCGCAGCGAGCCGCGGGACCGGAACTGCACGAGGGCTTTCGGTGTCTGCACTCCAGCGGTCGGTGCGTATCCGAACGCTACCCCGGCGAGATGGCCTACCCTTATTTGCCAGGCGTCTCGAAGAACGGGCAATGACAGATGATACCGAGGGGGAGATCCAGGAGACCCTGGATCTGCGGGAGTACGAGTCGACGGCGCTGACGCAGTTGCTCACGCTCGGGCGGACGACCGCACCGAACCTGGCCGAGGCGACGGGGATCCCGCGCGCCCGGATCTACGACGTGCTCGAGACGCTGTCGAACGAAGGCTACGTCAAGGAGATCCCGGGCCGACCGAAGGAGTACGAGCCCAAACATCCGGAGACGATCCTCGACCGCGCAGTCGAGAACCGCCGGCAGTCCTTCGAGTCGGCCCGCGAGGAGATCGATTCCTTCCGCGAGCGCTTCGTCGCGGAGTTCGGCCCCGTCTACGAGCGCGCCAGCGAGGACGTCACGCCCACCGAGGACCTGTTTCACGTCGTCGACGTCGGCGAGCCAAGCGAGACCGAAACCCGCCGACTCTACGGGTCGGCCGACGAGGAGATCGCCGTCATCACGAAGAGTTTCGCGTACTTCGATGGAGTTCGTCCCGCGTTCGAAACTGCCTACGACAACAATGTCCCGATCCGGGTTCTGTTGCTCGATCCTGACCACCTCTCGGCGGAGAATCGTGGCGTCCAGGCCGAGGTGATCGAGACGCTCCAGGCGGACTATCCGGACATCGAACTGCGATTCAGCGAGAAGTCCCTGCCCTGGCGCGGCACGATCGTCGATCCCAGTATGGACTACGAGACCGGCGAGGCGATCATGCTGGTCGAAGAAAAGGACATCCCGCTGTCGATGCGACAGGCCGCGGTCACCGAGAACGGCTCCTTTGTCGCCGGGCTGGGCCGGTACTTCGAGTTGATCTGGGAGTACGACAGCCGGCCGGTGGATGAGGACGCCGATCGGTCGGACTGACGAGGCGACGGGAGACATCCGTCCGGCGGAACCCACACCTACTTTTCTCCCCGGCGGCAACGACCGGCCATGAACCACGAGCGCTCCCGCGAGCTGTACGATCGCGCGCTGTCGGTCGCCCCGGGCGGCGTCAACTCCTCCGTGCGGGCGATCCAGCCGTACCCCTTCTTCGTCGAGAAGGGCGACGGCGGGCACGTCATCGACGCCGACGGCAACCGCTACCTGGACTTCGTGATGGGTTATGGCCCGCTCCTGCTGGGCCACGACCTCCCGGAACAGGTCCAGTCGGCGATCCAGCAGCGCGCCGCCGAGGGCCCAATGTACGGCGCGCCCACCGAGGTCGAGGTCGAACTCGCGGAGTTCGTCGCCAGACACGTCCCGAGCGTCGAGATGACCCGCTTCGTCAACTCGGGGACGGAGGCGACCGTCTCGGCGGTCCGCCTCGCTCGCGGCTATACGGGCCGGGACAAGATCGTCATCATGCAGGGGTCCTATCACGGCGCTCAAGAGTCGACGCTCGTCGAGGGCGAGGGCTGTCACACGTCCCCGTCGAGTCCGGGCATCCCGGAGAGCTTCGCCGAGCACACGATCACCGTCCCGTTCAACGACCGGGAGTACGTCGAGGGCGTCTTCGAGAGCCACGGCGACGAAATCGCGGCCGTCCTGACCGAGCCGATCCTCGGCAACCACGGCATCGTCCACCCCGTCGAGGGGTATCACGAGACCCTCCGGGACCTCTGTGACGACTACGGCTCGCTACTCATCTTCGACGAGGTGATCACTGGCTTCCGCGTCGGCGGGCCGCAGTGCGCCCAGGGCAAGTTCGGGATCGACCCCGACGTGACCACGTTCGGGAAGATCGTCGGCGGCGGGTTCCCGGTCGGCGCGATCGGCGGGAAAAGCGAGATCATCGAGCAGTTCACGCCCGCCGGCGATGTCTTCCAGTCGGGCACCTTCTCGGGCCACCCGGTGACGATGGCCGCCGGGCTGGAGACGCTGCGCTACGCCGCCGAGAACGATGTCTGGGAGCAGGTCAACGATCTGGGAGAGCAAATGCGCGAGGGGCTGACCGACATCGTCGCCGATCGCGCCCCCGAGTACACCGTCGTCGGGTCGGACTCGATGTTCAAGGTGATCTTCACCCGCGACGGGGCGAGCGGCGAGAACCACTGCGGGTCGGGGTGTCGCCAGCGCGAATCGTGTCCGAGCTACGACGCCTGTCCGAAGAACGGCGCGGACGTGGATCGGGCCGAGACCGAGCGCTGGGAGCGCCTGTTCTGGCCCGCGATGAAAGAACAGGGCGTGTTCCTGACGCCGAACCAGTTCGAATCGCAGTTCGTCTCTGCCGCTCATACTGAGGACGACATCGAAGAAGCGCTTGAAGCGTATCGGAAAGCGCTGTAGCGCGGCGTCACCCTAGAGCGGCGAGGCTCTGACCAAGGACAGCGAAACAGCGGTAGTTGTCTCGAAATTTTGGGACCGAACTGTGCAAGATGTAGAGGATATAGTCAGCAGGGCAGTCAGGTCAGCAGTGAAGAACGGAGCGGGAGTTTGTAGTTGAACTGTTCGAACTCGGCTATGTCGTATGTTACATACGACAAACGCATATTTGACCGTCCACGGGACTCTTTAGTCGGCAGCCAGGTGGTAGTGTATGGGCTTCCCTGTCATGCCGCGGTCGGCAACAGTCTGGGGCGTGGTCCTCCTTGTCCTCGGCGTCGTACTCGCCGGCGCATTGTTGCTTTTCACCCCGTTTACCGGGTGTACCGAAGTCGGTGTACCCGACGATGTGAACACTGGCTACGAGTTCGTAGGTATCGAAAACGGCAATATCGTGTACTCACCAGATGGGGTGAACGTGTGTCAGTCGCCGCTACAGGTAGTTCTCATTGCCTTCGTTCCAGGGATGGGTGGGCTGCTACTACTCGCGTACGGTCGCTACAGCAACGACCAGTCGGCGACAGGTTGAGTGAGTGGATGAAGCGTAGCGCGACCTCAATCTCGCCCTGACAGTCCGCGTTACGTGAGGTGTGGGATCGACCGGCACGTCCTCACTCCAGTGACCGAGGCGCGCCTTCAATGCAGCACGGATCGTGAGAGTTGACGGATATTGGACCGCTTTCATCGATGGTGGACTTGCCGAAGAGCGTCAGCCGTGGCTCGCCCGGAGATGGGACTGTACTTCTGCGCTGTTGCTAAGTCGCTCCACCCCATGAGCGCTTGGAGTGGAGCCGGCGCAACGCCCTGGTAGGCGTGGTAGCTAGCAGCAGTCGCACTGTGACAATGCGGATAGATCCGGCCATCAATGTCTGCTGCCTCGGCGGCAGCTGTCACTCGTCTATTGACAGTAGTACGGGATCGAGGGAACGAGTCGTACTGGTCAGTAAATCGCTCCAGACACAACTCCAGCCGGAGCGACAAATCAATCGGGATCGACCGGGCGGAAACAACCGTCTTCGGGTGCCAGCGAGCGTCCATCGCTTCTTCCTGTGTGAGTTGCTCATTGTGAGTTGTCTCTTGTGCTGCTTGCCGACGACAATAGCCGCACTCGCAGGGTTCGTGGTGTGGAATACGAAGCAGCATCCGATCCCAATCGATCCACTCTGTACGGAAGTGAGCAATTTCACCAGCCCGGAGTCAGAGTCGGCCACCGGCCAGACACACGAACCGCGCCTGCAAGTCTCGCGGCTCCGGCAGTGAACGACACGCTTCCAGAAGGAGTTCAAACCCTCTGTCCGTGAGTACATCCCCGTGGGTGTGCCGCGTCGTCAAGGATTGTCGATGCTGCTGTGCCCATTCATTCGACTGCTGATGGTCGTCCGTCATCCACCACAAGAACACTGCGCCCCCGGATTGAAAGGAAGCATACCAGTGACAAGTCAACAGAGTGCCCGCTGAATATAGAGGATGCAGTCATCACCCACCGGGCCGCCTGAACGTGTAGCTTACCGTATCTGTGTCAACTATGAGGGTACCGGCGTCGTGATCCACGACAACCGCAACGGTGTCATCGTGCGTGAAATCGTGCAATGGCATCCCAGTCTGGAGCGTCCCATTGCGCGACAATTCGACACGTGCGGAGCCGAAGTCGATGTGAATCCGATTATCAGTCGCCGTTACATCACCCGTGCGACCGAATCGACGTAGTTCATCAATCAGTGTCTCCCACTCGTTGAGTTGCACTCGTGGTGTCATCCGTCGTTCGATCATGATGCCGCGTTCAGGAAAGTCTTGATACAAAATATAGGCCGCCGAAGTAACGCGGAGAACTACGAACGATCCACCAACTGGTAAAACACTCGTGCAACATTTAGCGGATCTAGCCAGCAAGCGCCGTGCGTTCTATTCAGGCCAACTTAGCTGAATCAGCTGTTATATCGAACGTGCGTATTGCTCATTGAAGCTTTGATCAAGCACCGAAATGCTCAACACGTCGTGTGTTATTTTGTACTGACATAGCTTCCCCAGAATCCGAGACTGAACAATTAGCGTCATCACTTCACCGCGGGCTCTTAGGGCTGGTTCTCGGAATAGTTGGTATATTCGCTCTCCAATTAGCAGGGAGACTTCTGGTAGGGGAGTACCTGATCGGTATTATCGGTGTGATCGTTACACTTGGGACAGGCTACTGGATACTCTCGCTCTTTTTCGAAGGCCTTCAGGAAAGATAAGCCGGCAGTCTGTTCAACTGTATTGAGCACTTAGAGGCGGTTACTCCGGAGGAAACTCCGTGCAAGGCCCGCGAATGTATCAAACGAGAACTTCGTGACGGATTCTAATGGAAGATTCGCGCCGTCTATCTTGCACGCCAACTGCGAAAATATCAAAAATCTGCCCATTATTTCGCTCAGTTAGAGAAGAGCAAGTGACGATTGTGTAACCTCTCACTCCGCCACTCCAAAACCCACTCACGTGAGCGCTTCGACGACGTCACGGGCACTGAACAGTTTCAGATCGTCTCGTTCGTCGGCCGCTTCTTCGACTGCCGTGGTGAACCCACCCCGGGAAAAGAGCGCGTACGTCTCGACCCGATCGCCCCCGTCTTCGGGCATCCATCGGAGTTCCTCGACGTGGTTCTGAAGCGTCGAGAACGCGTCGTACCCGAGCGGAGCCTGCGTGAACGTGCACTCACCGACGATCAGCGTCTCGCCCGTCGTGATGCCCACCACGTCGATCTCGTGAATAATCGTACTTTGAAGTATGATACTTTGAAGTTTGACACTCTGAAGGATCATACTTGGAAGCGTCATTATGAGTGTAGCGAATGCCACCGTCCTAGGAGACAACGATCATCGCGACAGGCCGGTTCGTCGCCCTTTTCTCCCCCACTTGCTTACCCCGACATAACTCGCATGGACCCGGAGGACAACCGCCGGAGCTGGGCCGAACGCGACGGAGCCTATTCGCCGGAGTACTACGCCCAGATCGGAGAGAACGAGGTGAGTGAGACGCTCGCGACCGTCATCGAATACTACGCGAGCGAAGACGCGAGCATCCTCGAGATCGGGTGTGGCTCGGGTCGCCACCTGGACCACTTACTCGGCGTCGGCTACAAGGACCTCGCCGGGATCGACATCAACGACGAATCCTTCGAGGTGATGGCCGAGGAGTACCCGCGACTCGCCGACACCGGGACGTTCCTCAGTGGCGCGATCGAGGACCATCTTCCGAAGTTTCCCGACGACGCCTACGATGTCGTCTACTCCGTCGAAACCCTCCAGCATGTCCACCCCGACGACGAGTGGGTCTTCGAGGAGTTGGTCCGGGTCACCGGCGACCTGCTGATCACCGCCGAGAACGAGGGCAACCGGCCAAATCGGGGACCCGACGCCGAGGACGTCAGCTACGTCGACGACGACTTTCCGCTCTATCACCGCGACTGGAAGGCTGTCTTCTCCGATCTGGGACTCGCCCAGATCGTGTGTGAACGGACGAATCGCGACACGATCCGGGTCCTCCGGGTTCCCGAGTGACACGTTCCGAGACGAGCCGAGTGCCCGCACGTAGCCACGTCGATCAGATAGACATCAACAGGTCTTCGATCCCGTCCCACAGCCGATCCGAGAACGCCGACTCCCGGCGGTGGAGGAGGATCAGACCCACTGCAAGGGAGACGAGCCCTCCACTCCCGGCCAGAGCCCAGTGGACCGGTGCGTCAGGGACGACGAGAACGTAGGAGGCGACGAACAGCAGACCGATCCCAGCGAGCGCCAGCGCTGCCGCGAGTAGCGCGAGTGCGTGATCGAGCAGTCCACTCATTGCTCTGCACACAGACGATGTCATTCAGCGGATTAAATCCCACCGGTCCGGTGTTCCCGGGACTGGCGTCGCACGGCGACCACGCTACCCGGCCTGAGAGGGACTCTATGCCGACCCCGTGTTCGAAGCGACCGCCAGGAATAAGCCGCCATCAGTCGATCAGGGGGTATGGCCGAATTTCAGGACCGATTTCAGGCGGGCGTCAATCTTGGTGGCTGGCTCTCCCAGTACGGCGATGCCGACCGCGAACACTTCGAGTCGTTCATCGAGGCGGACGACATCGAGCGGATCGCCGAGTGGGGGATGGATCACGTCCGGCTCCCGATCGACTATCCCGTCATCGCCGATGGGGACGGGTACGACGAGAGCGGCTTCGAGTACATAGACGCCTGTCTGGAGTGGTGCCGGGACAACGACCTGCACGTCATTTTCGATCTCCATCAGGCACCGGGATACAGCTTCGACGATCCCGACGGCAGTCAGCTCTTCGAGGACGCGGCCCGCCAGGATCGGTTCGTCGACGTCTGGCGGGAGTTCGCCGAGCGATACGAATCGGCGGGTGAAGACGTCGTCTTCGAGTTGCTCAACGAAGTGGTCGATCCGCCGGCGAACCAGTGGAACGACCTCGTGGACCGGGCACTGCAGGCGATCAGGGAAGTCGATCCCGAGCGTGAGGTGATCGTCGGCGGGCCGGACTACAACGATGTCGACGCACTGGAAACGATCGACCCGATCGCCGACGACAACGTCGTCTACACCTTTCACTTCTACGAGCCGAAGCTGTTCACTCACCAGTACGCGAGTTGGATGGACTCGATGAGCGAATACGCGACGACCGTCGAGTATCCGGGGACGTTTCCGGGCCTCGAAGCGTTCCTTTCGGACAACCCCGGGTACGCATCAGGCTACGATCGATTCGTCGACGAATGGATCGATCGCGAGTGGATCGAAGACACACTAACGCCCGCTGTCGAGTTCCGGGAGAAGACGGACGCAACGCTGTACTGCGGGGAGTTCGGCGTCATCGACCAGGCACCGCTTGACAGCCGGATCAACTGGTATCGCGACGTGGTCGACGTCCTGAACGATCTGGGGATCGGTCACGCCTGCTGGTCCTACCGTGAGATGTCGTTCGGGCTGATCGACGAAGATCGCGAGCCCGTCAGCGATGAACTCATCGCTATCGTGAGCCAGCACTGATCAACCGGGGACAGGGGGCCTCTCGGCGCAGCCCGCTGGCTAGCGAACCATCGTCAACAGCATCTTGAAGCGATCGACGGCGGCGACCGCGTGGGGCGTGTCGGCGGGAAAGACGATCGACTCGCCCGCCGCAAGTTCGTGATCGGTGCCGTCGATCGTGACCTTCGCAGTGCCATCAAGCACCTGCAGGAGTGCCTCGTGTGGTGCAGTGTGCTCGCTGATCGTCTGTCCTTCGTCGCAGGCAAAGACCGTCAGCGTCGCGGCCTCCCGGTCGACCAGCGTCCGGCTGACGATCGCCCCGTCCTGGTAGTCGATGAGGTCGTCGAGTTCGAGTGTCGATCCCGCGAGGTCCGCAAGTTGATCGTCGCTCATACCGGCCGTTCGACCGGCCGACGCTTGAGGCTGCCGGCAAACATGTTCGGGCGTGGTCAAACCGATACCGCTACGGACCAGTCAACCGGGTTTCCGTCCATGCGCGTCAGCGTCATCGGCGGGAGCACGGTTGGGGACGAACTGTACGAACAGGCTCGTGAAGTCGGTCGGTTGCTGGCCGAGCACGATCACGAGGTCGTCTGTGGCGGTCTCGGTGGGGTGATGGAAGCCGCCGCGCGCGGGGCGAAAGAAGCAGGTGGCCATACGATCGGAATTCTCCCCGGCGAGGACCGCGAGATGGCCAACGAGTACATCGAGACGCCGATCGCCACTGGCCTCGGCAACGCACGCAACGCCCTGGTCGTGAGCAACGGCGACGCCGCCATCGCGATCGACGGGTCGACGGGCACCCTTTCTGAGATCGCACTGGCACTCGACGCCGGCAAGCCGGTCGCGGGGCTGGATACGCACGAGGTGAGGGGCGTCGAAGCCGTCGAGACGCCGGAGGCCGCTGTCGAGTATGTCGAGTCAGTCCGTCTCAGCTAGCCAGTCGAAGACCGTCCCTTCCAGCAGCGATTCCCGCTGTCGGCTGATGTACTGGAACGGCATCCTCGGGATCGCTTCGCCGGGCAGGATGCCGTCGAGTGGGGCGCAAAACCGACCGCGATAGCACGTTGGCTCTCATCGAAACCGGAGTATATTGCATATTGTTTACTGAGGGATCGATCGGGATCTACCATGCAAAGATCGGAGCGCCAACTCGGACGGGAGCGCACGAATCCCGGGGACGATTTGTCCGATCGGTGCCAACCCCCAAGAAGCGCCAGGGAAGCCCTGACAGGCAAAAAATATGCTTCCCAATCCGGTCGGAGCCATATCGAGTGTGGCTACGTTCGAGCATGTCACCGACTGTCGAAAAGCCAGCACGACGGAGACTGACGAACGCGGAGCGGCTCATAGATACGGGAAAGGATCACCGCCAAACGGGAGTTCGGGAAGGCATTACCACTGAGAGCGGCCTTATACGGTTGTGAATGGTACAAAAGGGTGATGAGTAGACGGCAGACAGTCGGAAAGCGAACGTGGCATCGCGTTCCTGCGGAGGGATCGAGCAATGAGTGATACCGATAGCGAAGCCGACCATCTGGACAACGTCGAAGACGGGTGTGGGTGTGCGGAAGTCTGGGAGCATCTTTCGGCGGAGCGAGAGCGGACAGCCTCTGACGATTGAAGGCTGCCCCGCGGCGAGACGTTTTTAGCTATACGATCCCACTCAAGCATATGAATGAGTGACGAGACGCAGGGGCCGGAAATGCCCACCGATCGGGAGTCGCCGGTCGGCCAGCCGGTGATCCGGGGTGACCCAGACGCGACAGGCGAACATGCGGATCGCGCCGTCGAGTTCGATCCAACCGAGGACGAGAGCATTCAAGCGGCCGCAACAACCGTCCGCGCGTTCGCCGAGAATACCGTCGGTGACGAGGACAGCGTCTACATGCTCCGGGGTGCGGCCGCCTGTGCCGCGCTGGTCCGGGGCGTCGGCTCGTACAAGGCGGCCGCCGAGCGGGCCGGCGGCGAGACGACGGTCTCGTTCATCCGGAAGTGGTCCCGGGTCCACGACTTGCCCCGGTCGATCCGCCGCCACGTCGCAAAGGGAGAGATCGCTCCCACGGCGGCCAAACACATCGCCCGCGTCAGTGGCACGTCCCGGTTCCTGCTGGCGTTTGCCATCCTCGATCACGGCTTGACTGTCCGGGAGGTTCGGACGCTCGCGAGTGAGATCACTGACGGGGCGGATCCGGCGGTCGTCCTCGGTCAGGCCGGGTATCCACTCGGCGAGCTCACGATCCGGTTGCCGGTCGACGCCTATTGTGAACTTCGGCGACGGGCCTCGCTCGAGGACGAATCGCCCGGGTCGCTGATCGCCGCGGCACTGGCCGATCACTACGACGCGGTTGAGGAGCCTGATCGACGGCAACCGTAAGGACTTAGCCGGCAACTCCCCCATGAGCGAGTGAGGGCCGGTAGCTCAGTCAGGCAGAGCGTCTGGCTTTTAACCAGACGGTCATGGGTTCAATTCCCATCCGGCCCGTTCACGCTGGCGCTCGCAATCTCGCGAGCGCATGCTGTTCGAAGCCGGTGGGAATTGAGCCCTGGGAGTCGCAGCCCCGGAATGGCCGAGTGAAACGGGGCCACATGCCCGGAACGTCTCCCTCCGGTTCAATTCCCGGCTAATGACGATTGTCATCGAACAGTGTTCTACTAACAGCAGTTGTCGAAGCGCTTGCGATAGCGAAAATATTGGTCGGTGACCGAACCAAACGTCTTAGACCGACTCGAACGTCCAGAGCTGGTTGTTGCCGCCGTGCCAGTCGTACTGCTGGACGTTCGCACCATCCGATGTCGAGGAACTCGTAATCTCGACAGCCTTCTGGCTGTGGACTGGCTGGATATGATACTGGCCGCCGCCCTGGTCGTTCAGGTAGAAGCGCTGGTTGTCGCCGCCGCCGTCCGAGTACTGATGGACGTTCGCACCGTCCTCGGTGGACTGGTTGGCGACGTCGAGCACTTTCCCGCTGTTGACGTTCTGGATGCGGAACTGCCCACCACCGGTGTCCTCGACGTTCCACTGCTGGTTCTCGCCGCCCCAGTAGCTGTACTGCTGGACGTTCGCACCGTCCGACGTCGACTGCCCGGCGACGTCCATGCCTTTGCCACTGTTGACGTTCTGGATGCTGTAGGTGCCGCTGGATGGCGGATTCGAGGAGCCACTCGAACCACCGGTGTCACCGCCGCCTCCGCCACCGCCACCACCGCCACCACCGCCACCGCCGCTACCGTCGGCACCGACCCAGACCTCCGAGGAGCCGCTGCTCTGGTAACCCTCGGTGGCCAGGATCATGTAGTCGTGGTTGCCCATGGGCAGCCCGTGGTTCTCCCAGGCATCGAAATGATTGCCGGTCGTGATCGTCCCGCTCGTCCGGGAGTTTTGCCGAACGGACCAGTACTGCGTGAACGTTGCATTGCCCTCGATCGAGGGCTTGTTCACCCGCTCGGACGTGTAGATCTCGTAGGTCGACCCGTTGGTAGTATGGGTCCCCTGATAGGAGTCGCCCGGCTTGTAGCTGCCGTAATCCTCGATGATGTAGTACTCCACCAGCGGGTCCGTCGTCCACCCGTACAGACACAGGTAAGAGTTACCCGACGGGTTGTAGTTGGCCGTGTAATCGACGTCACGGCGGCCACCCGTCTGCCAACCTTTGCCACAGACGAAGTTGCCTGTGTCCGACCAGTCGACACTGTAGTTGCCGCCGTCTCCCAGCGTCATCTCGACTGTGCCCTCGGCGTTGGTCCAGAAGGAGTAGTAATACCCGCTGTCGTTGCCAGTCTGATTCGAGGTGATGGCCGCGGCCGGACTCGCGATGGATCCAATGCCGAGTCCTGTCGCCACTGTCGCGGCCGCTCCTTTCAGATAGCTCCGCCGATCGAACCGGCCAAGTCGGCCGTTGTCGCTCGATTCGTCCGCCGCGTCTTCGATGTTATGTCGCCCCATTGTGTTTTACCAACAGACAGATAGCATGAGTCCAACCACATAAATCATTCTATTTTCGAGTCATATCGAATTCGGGGACACAAGCAGAAATACAAGTCAGTAGCGAGAGATTACCACCGGCGGAAGGGTGACTTTCAACGGTGACTACCGGCAATAGGTGATCTATGCTGATATTTCAGTCCCCGTTCGATTGCCGTGAGCGCGAAAGGGGATCCTCTTGTTGACGATACAGCTCGAATCGTCGCTTTCACGAGATCGTGACGGTCACCTCGTCGGTCGTGGACCGGCCCTCGTTGTTGGTCGCGGTGAGCGTTACAGTGTAGGAGCCGACGGACTGGTAGCGCTCGTCGATGTACCAGCCGCTGCCGGTAACGCCGTTGCCGAGATCCCACTCCAGCGAGGAGATGTAGTTCCCGGATCCAGTGGTGTCATTGATGTTGAACTGCACCAGATCACCGGTGCTGGCTGAGGTCGTGTTCGGATCAATCTCCGCAACGAGATCGCCGCTGGTACCGCCACCAGTGCCGCCATTACCGCCGCCACCACCGCCTCCGCCACCGCCACCGCCGCCTCCGCCACCGTCAAGCGAGAGATCAAGGGTGTTGAGGTCCCACCAGCTCTCGTCCATGGAGACGCGGATCACCTGCTGTCCGGCGTCGAGTGAGACACCGGAGGTCGAAGCCGTCTCCCAGGAATCCCACCCGCCGGTGTCCGGTACGTCGACCGTTCCCGACACGTCGGTGCCGGCTACTTCGACGTGGAAGGCGCCGCCGCCGGCGTTCGAGGCGACCAGCGCGTCGATCGTGTACTCGCCCGACTCGTCGACGTCGACGGTGTACTCGACCCACTCGCCGGACTCGACGTAACCGATCGAATAGCCCGAGCCAGCGGAGTTCGAGGAGATGTCGACGCCTTCGTCGGTTCGGAAAGATGTCCCCTCGTTCTCGGACGTGTTATCGCTGTAGGCGACGCCTGGGCCACCCTGGTCGTACTCTTCGGCCGGAATGGTGCCGGGGATGCTGTGCGGCGTGCCGTTGTAGGGCTGTTGCTCGCCGTCGGTGCCGTCGCCGTCGTCGGTGCCGTCGCCAGCCACGGTGACAGTCACGGTCGTGGTCTCATCGGGGTTCGCGACCGTCCGGGTGACGGTCTCGGAACCGGAGTCGGTGCGCACCTCGATCCGCTGTTCGCCGAGGAACGCGTCGACCGAGTAGGTGCCGTCGGAATCGGTGGTGCCGGTCTCCTCGGTCCACCACTCGCCGTAGACCAGATCCATCCACACGTCGTAGCTGGGCTTGGTGGACCAGTCGTCGTTGAAGAAAGGCGCGTCGCTCTCCCAATGGTGACTGTCACAGAAGCCCCAGACGAGGAACGACTCGACGGCGGGGTGGCTGAAGGTCACGCGGAGGAACCGCTCGAACCAGTCGGCCTTGTCGGACTCGGCCCACCCCGAGCCCGCCTGGTCGTACTCCGTGATCTTGAGCGTGTCCGTCAGCTGGCCGTACTCGTTGAGCGTGGCGAGGATCTGGTCGGTCGACAGCGTCTCGTTCTGCCCGAAGTGACACTGGAGACCGATCGTCTCGAGGTCGACGCCGTTGTCGAGCAGGTGATTGATGTGTTGCCTGTAGCCGCGCTGGTCGCTACCGTAGTTGCCGGCTATCGCGTTGTAATCGTTGACCGCGAGCGTGACCCCGTCGGGACGCACCGATTCGGCCTGCTGGTACCAGTCGGCGACGATCTGCGCGGTCTCGGGAGTCGACGAGAACGGGTCGATAATCGTCGTCGAGTGCTGGACCTCGTTGAGGACCTCCCACTCGTGGATGTCGCTCCCGTAGTGATTTATGATCTCGTCGATGTGGGCCATCCCCAGCTCGCGGACCGTCTCCGTGTCCCCGTTGTCGATGGCGGTCTGTACGTCCGACGGGACCGCGTAGTCGACACCGTAGATGCAGACGTGCCCGCGCACGTCCAGCCCCTGGTCAAGCAGCCAGTTGACAGCGTCGTCGGCCAGTTGCGTGTCGCCCTCCCAAAGCGCCCATTTCATCTGATTCTCGATCACCGCAGTGTTGAACAGCTCGGGGATATACGTCCGATAGTTGTCCCCAGAACTGTACTGGTTGATCAGTGTGTCGGCGTGGACCGCCGTGCCCCACCTGAAGTCGTGGGACTGCTGGGTGACCGAGACTGTTGCGCCGGAGACCGCCGAGCCGTCCTCGGTCTCGACGCTGACTTGGAGGTCGCCCGTCCGATGCTCCTGGATGCGCTGGTCGACCGTCTTTGAGGTGTCGGCGGTCTCGCCGGCGGCGGCCCCGGAGGCGCCCACGCCGGCGCCCCCGGCGAGCATCGCGGCGCCGAGCGTCCGCATCCAGTCGCGGCGGCTCATGCCGAAGCCGTCCGAGGTGTCCGCGGGCGCCATGTCGTTCCTGTCCCGTTTCTCGGCGCGGCGCTCGGGCGACTCGTCCGCGTCGGCTAGTCGCTGTTCCTCGTCCGTTCGTGTCTCGTCTGGTTCTGTTGTATCGTCCGTCATGTGTATTATCGTTGGTAATTGGTCGGTTCGCGTCGCCGCATCGTTGGCGTCCCATCTCGGGACAGGCTTAGCGACGGGGACTCCAATCAATCGTGAAGTCCCGGAAAAGAAATCTACGGCCGCTTTACCGCCCGATGCGTGTCCGGAGTGGTTCTGGCACCGATCAGGAGATCGTGACGGTCACCTCGTCGGTCGTGGACCGGCCCTCGTTGTTGGTCGCGGTGAGCGTGACAGTGTAGCTGCCGGCGGATTGGTAGCGCTCGTCGATGTACCAACCACTGCCGGTGACGCCGTTGCCGAGATCCCACTCCAGCGAGGAGATGTAGTTGCCTGACCCCGTGGTGTCGTTGATGTTGAACTGCACGAGGTCGCCGGTGCTGGCCGAGGTGGTGTTCGGATCAATCTCTGCAACGAGATCGCCGCTGGTACCGCCACCACCGCCACCAGTGCCGCCATTACCGCCGCCTCCGCCACCGCCGCCGCCTCCGCCGCCACCGCCACCACCGCCACCGTCAAGCGAGAGGTCGATGGTGTTGAGGTCCCACCAGCTCTCGTCCATGGAAACGCGGATCACCTGCTGTCCGGCGTCGAGTGAGACCCCGGAGGTCGAAACCGTCTCCCAGGAGTCCCAGCCGCCGGTCGCACCGAAGCTGACGTTCCCGGAGACGTTCTGTCCGTTGACTTCGAGGTGGAAGGAACCGCCGCCCGAGTCAGAGGCGACCAGCGCATCGAGGGTGTAGTCACCGGATTGCTGGACGTCGACGGTGTACTCGACCCACTCGCCGGACTCGATGTAGCCGATCGAGTAGCCCGAACCCGCGGAGTTCGAGGAGATGTCGACGCCTTCGCCGGTGCGCATCGCACCGCCCTCGTTCTCGGACGTGTTGTCGCTGTAGGCGACGCCCGAGCCACCCTGGTCGTACTCCTCGGCCGGAATGGTGCCGGGGATGCTGTGCGGCGTTCCGTTGTAGGGCTGCTGGCTGCCGGAACCGCCGCCACCGCCTCCGCCGCCACCGCCTCCGCCGCCACCGCCTCCGCCGGAACTGCCGACTGTGACGCTGGAACTGCCGCTGGATTGGTAGCCCTCAGTGGCCAGGATCTGGTAGTCGTGGCTCCCCATGTTCAGGCCCGCGCTCTCCCAGGCGTCGAAGTGATTCGAGGTGGTGATGGTGCCGCTCGTCCGGGAGTTCTGTCGAATGGACCAGTACTGCGTGAACGTCGCCGTCCCTTCGATCGAGGGTTTCTCGACTCGCTCGGACGTGTACATCTCGTACGTGGAGCCGTCAGTGGTGTGAGTCCCCTGGGACTGGTCTCCGGGCTTGTAGCTGCCGTAGTCCTCGATGATATAGTACTCCACCAGCGGGTCCGTCGTCCACCCGTAGAGACACAGGTAGGAGTTGCCCTGCGGGTTGTAGTTCGCAGTATACTCGATGTCCCGGTCCGAGCCGGTCTGCCAGCCCTTGCCGCAGACGAAGTTACCCGTGTCCGACCAGTCGACACTGTAACTACCACCGGACTCAAGCGTCATTTCGACCGAGCCCTGGTCGTTCGTCCAGAACGAGTAGAAGTACCCGTCGTGAGTCCCGGTCTGGTTCTCGGTGATCGCAGCGGCGGGACTCGCGATGGATCCGACGCCGAGTCCTGTCGCCACTGTCGCGGCCGCTCCTTTCAGATAGCTCCGCCGATCGAACTGGCCGAGTCGGTCGTTATCGCTCGATTCCTCCGCCGCGTCTTCGATGTTGTGTCGCCCCATTGTGTTTTACCAACAGAACTATACCGCAATTCCATGCATATAAATCATTCTATTTAGAACGGATGTCCAGAACAGACATACAATCAAGAAGCGGATCATAATGCCGGTAAATCGCCACCAAGACAATACAATTGGTAGGTAAATAAATCGACAAGACATGTCGACCTGGCTGTCGGATGGTGACCTGCATCGGTGGAATATCGTTGCCGAGGTTCGTCGACTCGCGGTCAGCGAAGCAAACGACAGCAATCGTACCGAGCCAAAGTCGATGAAGTCCCATCTCGATCGAACACAAAACGGTCGTCGGTATCCGCATCGGGAGAGGGAATGGCAAGGCCCTGATAGATAATCAACAGACAGACCGCCACTGAGCCACGCCAAGCGAGTTCAACGCCAACGTGGGGAGAGCCGGACTGTCGGCCCGAACGGAACGGTCGCGTCAAGGACGAGAGTGTCAGCTCGATCACGACGATGCCCAAAAGGGCAGCAGGAAGCCGGTATTGATCTCAGCGATTGGCCACGCTTGCGACCCCGTTCACATCACTGACAGTGGCATCGGAGACGATCGACGCCAGTCGCTCGATCCCGTCGAGGAGCCGGGGACTCGGCTGATTGAGCAACGAGTCGTCGATCGCGTGGAGTTCGGCGTCGAGGTCCCATTCGCGTTCGACCAGCGGCCGCGTCGACGGTTCGGCCGCGCCGCAGTGATGGACGATCACCCGATCCGGGTCAGCATTCTCGACCGCCGCCCGATCGATCTCCCGAGAGCGTTCACCCGGGTCGAGGAAAGGGTAGCGACCGCCCGCGGCGCGGACGGCTTCGGGTACCCAGTTGCCGGCCGCCATCGGCGGATCGCCCCACTCCTCGCAGTAGACGACCGGCCGATCGTCACCATCGAGCGTCGCGTCCCGGACCCGGTCGAGGCGATCGCTGGCGCGTTCTTCGAGGACGCGACCGCGTTCCGGGAAACCGATCGCGTCGCCGATCGTCCGGAAGGTCTCCAGAACGGCATCGAGCGTGGTCGGTTCCGCGTGGGCGACCGTGAACCCGTCGTCGCGCAACGCATCGCGGAGGTCAGCCTGGAGTGAGTCGTTCGTCAGAACGAGATCGGGATCGAGTTCGGCGATCCGATCGAGATCCGGGTTCAGCCAGCCACCGAGCCGTGGGACATCCGGGACATCGCAGTGAGCGGTGACCCCGACCAGCCGACCGCCCGCGTCGAGGGCGGTGACGGTTGACGTGGCACTCGGGGCCAACGAGACGATCCGATCCATAACCAGTCGTCCGGTTCCGACCCATAAAACGTCTGTGCGCCTGCTGTCGGGGGTCGGTGAACGGGGAGACGGCGTACCTGCCCGAATCGAGGGTTCATGGAGGTACAGCGCGTAGGAGACATATATGGAGGACGCGAAGGGGATTGAGAACGCGAGGGGGCCCGACCCGGTCGTGGTACTCGCGGACGTCCGCAAGGAGTACGACCTCGGCGGAACGGTGACGGCACTCGACGGGATCGATCTGACGCTCCCGGCCGGCTCCTACACCGCCATCATGGGGCCGAGCGGCTCCGGGAAGAGTACGCTGTTGAATCTCATCGGCGCGCTCGACACGCCGACGTCGGGGACGGTTACCGTCAACGGGACCGATGTCGGTGGCCTCTCCGAGCGCGGGCGCGCACGACTCCGTGGGACCGAGATCGGGTTCGTCTTCCAGACGTTCAACCTGATGCCGCGGCTGACCGCCGTCGAGAACGTCGAACTCCCCCTCGTCTTCGCCGAATGGGACCGACGCGAGCGGGCCGAACGCGCCCGCACCCTCCTCGAACGCGTCGGACTCGGGGACCGACTCGATCACTTGCCACAGGAACTCAGCGGCGGCCAACGCCAGCGAGTTGCCATCGCCCGCGCCCTGGCAGCCGACCCCGCGCTCCTCTTGGCCGACGAGCCGACCGGGAACGTCGATACTGACACCGGCGAGGAGATCATGTCGCTGTTCGCGGACGCCCACGACCGGGGCAACACGACTCTGCTGGTGACTCACGAGCGTCGGATCGCCGAACACGCCGACCGGATCGTCCACGTCAGAGACGGCGTCCGCGAGCGGACCGAGCACCTGGGAGGTGACGACTAATGGATTGGCGAGAAGGGGTTCGGATGGCAGTGCGAGCGATCGCCGGCCATCGGCTCCGGTCGGCGTTGACGGTCGTCGGCATCGTCATCGGCATCGCGACGGTGATCGCGTTCGCGAGTTTCGGTGCGAGCGTCCAGACCGACGTCGTGAGCGAGTTCCAGTCGACATCGGCGAGCGAGATTTACGTCGCCTCCGGTGGCGGATTCCTGGCCGGTGGCGGGCCGCCCGGGAGCGGGATCGGCCTCACGACCCCGGCCGTCACGACATACGATCTCGAACAGCTCCGTGCGATCGACGGCACGCGGACCGTGATCCCACGGGGGTCGGTACCCGTCTCGTCGTTGACATACGCGAACCAGACGGTCACGCCCGGAAGCCTGACGGCGACGAGTCGGGGGGCGTTGGCGGGCACGATCGTCGAGGGCCGGGTCTTCGAGTCCGGCACGAACGAGATCGTCCTCAACGAGATCGCCGCCGCGCAGTTCGAGCCGAACGTAACCGTCGGTGACACGGTCGAGCTCCTCCGAGAGGGCACAACCTCGCTGACGGTCGTCGGCATCACCACCGGGGCTCGCGGTGGGTTCACCGCACTCTCGCCGCCCGGACCGGAATTCTACGTTCCGGTCGACCCACACTACCGGACGACCCAGGAATCGCCGACCCTCGGCGTCGAGCAGCGGGCGTACTCACAAGTGACGATCGTGGCCGATGCCGGCCGCGTCTCGGAGACCCGCGACGCGATCGAGACATACATTCAGACGGAGTCGGATGCGAGACAACTCGCGGGCGACGGTAGCCAGGTGACCGTCGAGTCGACCGAGGACGTCGTCGGCGGCATCCAGGCCGTGCTTCAGGACATCACGCGACTCATCACCGGGATCGGCGTGCTCGCGCTCGTGGTCGGCGCGTTCGGCATCGCCAACATCATGCTCGTCAGCGTGACCGAGCGCACGAAGGAGATCGGGATCATGAAGTCGATGGGCGCGACCAACCGGGAGATCGTCGGGCTGTTCCTCGTCGAGTCCGTCCTGCTGGGTTCGCTCGGGGCCGTGATCGGTATCCCGCTCGGACTCGGCGTCGGGTACGCGGGTGCGACCTACGCCGAGGTCGGGTTCACGATCCCCGTCGAGTGGGTCGCCATCGCCATCGCGATGGGGATCGGTATCGGCGTGATCGCCGGGCTGTACCCGGCCTGGCGGGCCGCTCGCGTCGATCCGATCGAAGCCCTGCGATACGAGTGAGCGGCGAGGAGGGCGGGACCGGACGTGACCACCCGGATCGATCGCGGAATACTTGTCCGGGGGTTGCCTACGACGAGCCAATGGACGGGCCGCTGTGGACCGAGCGACACGCGCCGACGATCGAGGAGTTGCCACAGCCGGAGGTACGCGACCAGCTCCGGGGTGCACTCGACGATCCGATGAATCTGCTGGTCCACGGTCCGGCGGGTGCCGGCAAGACCGCCGCAGTCCGGGCGTTCGCCCGCGAGGCCCACGCCGACGTTGAGGCCGACCTCGTGGTGATCAACGTCGCGGACTTCTTCGACCTGACGAAGAAGGAACTCGCCGAAGACCCCCGATTCGAGCGGTTTATTACGCCCAAACGCCGCCGGGAATCCTCGAAGGCCGACCTCATCAATCACGTTCTCAAGGAGGCTGCGAGTTACACGCCGGTCTCGGGATCGTACAAGACGATCCTGCTGGACAACGCCGAGCGGATGCGCGAGGACTTCCAGCAGGCGCTGCGCCGGGTCATGGAGCAGTACTACGAGGCGACGCAGTTCGCCATCGCCACCCGCCAATCCTCGACGCTGATCCCACCGATCCGTTCGCGGTGTTTCCCCGTGACGGTCCGCGCGCCGACCCACGACGAGACCGAGGCCGTCCTCCGCCGGATCGTCGAGGCCGAAGACGCCGACTACGACGACGAGGGGCTGGAATACGTCGCGGGCTACGCCGGCGGTGACCTCCGGAAGGCGATCCTCGGTGCCCAGACGACCTACGAGCAAGCGGGCGAGATCACGATGAACGCGGCCTACGAGTCCCTCGGCGAGGTCCGGACCGACGAGCAGGTGGCGGCGATGCTGTCCGCCGCCGAGGAAGGGGACGTGACCGACGCACGGTCGACGCTCGACGACCTGCTGGTCGACGAGGGTCACAGCGGCGTCGAAGTGCTCGAAGCGATCCTCAGAGTGGGTCGCTCACGATACGCCGGGGATCGATTGGCCCGGCTCCACGACCTGGCCGGGGAGATCGACCGCGACCTCGCGGCGGGCACCGACGACCGCGTGCACCTCTCGCACCTGCTCGCCGAACTCGCCGCCGAGACGTGAGCGATCGACCAGGGAACGGTCGGCCCGGCACGGAACGGCGGGACGGCCAACGAGGAACCGGACTCTTCGAAATCCTTATACACGCTTGTAGGGGACATATGAACAACGAACCATGGATATCGAAATCATCGAAGAGGAGGACAATCCGATGTTGCATCGGACCGACGTCCGATTCGAGGTCGTCCACGAGGAGGCGACGCCGTCGCGGCTCTCTATCCGGGACTCGCTGGCTGCAATGCTCAACAAGGACGCCGCGGAAGTCGTCGTGCACGAACTCGATACGACCTTCGGCATGCGCAAGACCGTCGGCTACGCGAAGGTGTACGACGACCCGGAGTTCGCGCGTGAGGTCGAACAGGACCACATGCTCGAACGAAACAAGATCGTGGCTGAGGACGGCGAGTCCGAGGCAGAGGAGGCCTGAAATGGCGCGTCACGAGCTCTACAACGACGACGGAACCACCGACCGTGAACTGTGCCCGCGGTGTGGCGACGCGTTCCTTGCCCAGCACGGTGACCGCACGCACTGCGGCCGGTGTAGCTACACCGAGTGGGAGTAAGCGCCCACACGGCGCATGCGGATTCTCGGCATCGAAGGCACGGCGTGGGCGGCGAGTGCCGCCGTCTACGAACGGACGGACAGCGGTGAATCCGTCTCTATTGAAACTGACGCCTACGAACCCGACAGCGGCGGGATTCACCCGCGGGAAGCCGCCGAGCACATGCGCGAGGCGATCCCGCAGGTCGTCGAACGGGCACTCGACATCGCCCGCGAGCAGGCTGCCGACGCGGGCGAAGACTCCGACGAATCGCCGGTCGACGCGGTCGCCTTCTCCCGGGGGCCGGGCCTCGGTCCCTGTCTGCGGATCGTCGCCACGGCCGCCAGGGCACTGGCACAGCGGCTGGACGTCCCGCTGGTCGGCGTCAATCACATGGTTGCGCATCTGGAGATCGGTCGTCATCGCTCGGGCTTTTCCGCGCCGGTGTGTCTGAACGCCTCCGGCGCGAACGCCCACATTCTGGGGTATCGCAACGGCCGGTATCGCGTCCTCGGGGAGACGATGGACACGGGCGTCGGCAACGCCATCGACAAGTTCACCCGCCACCTCGGGTGGTCCCACCCCGGCGGGCCGAAGGTCGAAAAGCGGGCAAAAGACGGCGAGTACATCGACCTGCCCTACGTCGTCAAGGGGATGGACTTCTCCTTTTCGGGAATCATGAGCGCCGCCAAGCAAGCGATTGACGATGGGGCGGCCGTCGAAGACGTCTGTTACTCACTGCAGGAAAATATCTTCGCGATGCTGACGGAAGTCGCAGAGCGGGCCCTCTCCCTGACGGACGCCGACGAACTCGTCCTCGGCGGGGGTGTCGGGCAGAACGATCGCCTCCGGGAGATGCTCGGAGCGATGTGCGACCAGCGCGGGGCTGATTTCTTCGCGCCCGAACCCAGATTTCTCCGGGACAACGCGGGGATGATCGCCGTCCTCGGCGCGAAGATGTACGACGCGGGCGACACGATTCCGATCGAGGACTCACGCGTCCGGCCGGACTTCCGGCCCGACGAGGTTGACGTGACCTGGCGATCCGACGAGGCCGTCGGTTCGTGGGGCGGGTCGAGCGACGACGGGACGGTCGGTGCCCGGGACGGAGCGGGAGCCGACGATGCCGTCCAGGGGGCCGAAGCGACCGTCACCGTCGAGGACGGCCGCGTCCGGAAGGAGCGCCATCCACGGACCTACCGCCATCCGACGCTCGACGAACGCCTCCGGACCGAGCGAACGCGCGAAGAAGCCCGACTCACGAGCGAAGCGCGCCGCGTCGGCGTCCCGACGCCGGTCGTCCACGACGTCGATCCGAAGGAGGGTGTTCTGGTGTTCGAGCGCGTGGGCGAGCGGGATCTCCGCGAATCGTTGACGCCCGATCGAGTCCGTGACGTGGGACGGCATCTCGCGACGATCCACGACGCGGGATTCGTCCACGGCGATCCGACGACGCGCAATGTCAGAGTTTCAGAAGATCGCACTCACCTCATCGACTTCGGCCTCGGCTACTACACCGGCCACGCCGAGGATCACGCGATGGACCTCCACGTCTTCGCCCAGTCCCTCGCCGGGACGGCCGACGACGCTGCGGCCCTCCAGGCGGCGGCCGAGGAGGCCTATCGCGAGGCGAGCGAACGAGGTGGAGCCGTCCTGGACCGACTGCGCGAGATCGAGGGGCGCGGCCGGTATCAGTAAGGGTCCCAGGACGCGCTGTACTGAGAGGATACTACGCCGTCTCCGAGCGACTCAAGTATCGCCGTTGCCCTACGTAGAGTGTGTCCCAGCAGGTTACGCAGGTCGATACGCTGTTCCTCCACGAGGACGGCGAGGACTTCCAGGTGGTCGTCCAGCGCGACGGCGAGCGCGTCCTCGGCGGTCGCCTGGAGGTCAAAGAGACCGAAGCAGGTCCACGCCCGGCCCGCCTCCGGATCAAGCGGGGCAGCCAGGAGGACCTCCGCAGTCCGGACCAGTTCGTCGAACTCGCCCGCCGAGCGGGGCGGATTCGCGTCTCCGAACAGACCTCCGCCCGCGGTCGCCGCGTCGTCCGCGAGTTACTCGACGCCTATCAACTGGATGCGAAGGTCGTCCGGACCTGCCGGTACTGCGCGTCGGCGGGGCAGTACTCGCCGATCACGAGCGAGACGGCGATCGACGCCGACGGCGAAGACATCTGCCCGTCGTGTGCGATTACGGAACTCGAACGCGAGCTCGCCTACCACGGCGACGTAACCGGGACCGCCCGCGATCGACTTGAAGAACTCTTATTGGATGTCCAGGACCTCGAACGCATCGTCAATCTCCTCTCGGGCGAACTCGACCCGGAACTCACGAAGTTCGACGAGATCAGCGCCACGGTCGAGGACATCGATCTGGTGCCGACGGACTCGCTGTCGTTGCACCCGGGAATGCAGCAGAAACTGGAGGGGCAGTTCGACGAACTCCTGCCCGTCCAGAGCCTCGCCGTCGAGAACGGCGTCACCGAGGGGCAGGACCAGCTCGTGGTCTCGGCGACTGCAACCGGGAAAACGCTGATCGGCGAGATGGCCGGTATCGATCGGGTACTCAACGGGAAAGGCAAGATGCTGTTTCTCGTCCCGCTGGTGGCGCTCGCCAATCAGAAGTACCAGGACTTCCAGGCGGAGTACGGCGACATCGCCGAGGTGAGCCTCCGGGTCGGATCGAGCCGAATTCGAGGCGACGGCGGCGGCTTCGATCCCAGCGCCGACATCATCGTCGGGACCTACGAAGGGATCGACCACGCGCTGCGGGTCGGTCACGACCTCGGGGACATCGGGACCGTCGTCATCGACGAGGTCCACACCCTCGGCGAGGGCGAGCGGGGCCACCGGCTGGACGGGCTCATCTCGCGGCTGAAATACTACTGCGAATCGGGTGGGAAGACGGCAGCCCGCTCGAATCGCTCCGGCGGACGGGGCGGGTCAGCTTCGAGTTCTCAGTCGGGCGACACCCAGTGGATCTACCTTTCGGCGACCGTGGGCAACCCGGGGTCGCTCGCGGACTCGCTGTCGGCCAAGCTCATCGAGTTCGAGGAGCGCCCGGTCCCGATCGAGCGTCACGTCACCTTCGCCGACGACTACGAGAAGGTCGACATCGAGAACAAGCTCGCCAAACGGGCCTTCGACACGAAATCCTCGAAAGGGTATCGCGGCCAGACGATCATCTTCACCAACTCCCGGCGGCGGTGTCACGAGATCTCCCGCCGGCTCGAGTACTCCTCGGCCCCCTACCACGCCGGCCTGGACAACAAGCGCCGCGGTGAAGTCGAGACCATGTTCGCCGATCAGGAACTGTCCGCGGTCGTGACAACGGCAGCGCTCGCCGCGGGTGTCGACTTCCCGGCCTCCCAGGTCATCTTCGACTCCCTGGCGATGGGCATCGAGTGGCTCACCGTCCAGGAGTTCTCACAGATGCTCGGCCGGGCAGGTCGTCCCGATTACCACGACAAGGGCACGGTCTACCTGCTGGTCGAGCCCGACGGCGTCTATCACAACAGCCAGGAGATGACCGAGGACGAGGTCGCCTTCAAGCTGTTGAAGGGCGAGATGGAACCCGTCATAAACCGCTACGACGAGAGCGCCGCCGTCGAGGAGACGCTGGCGAACATCGTGGTCGGCGGGAGTGCTGCCAAGCGCCTCAACGACCGGATGCTCGGCGAGGTGCCGACCAAGCACGCCATCGGCAAGTTGCTGGAGTACGAGTTCATCGACGGACTGGAACCGACGCCGCTGGGCCGGGCCGTCACACGGCACTTCCTCTCGCCCGACCGGGCGTTCCTGTTGCTCGACGGGATTCGCAAGGGAAGGGATCCGTTCGACATCGTCGCCGAGGTCGAGTTCGCCGACGAGGAGTTGTAGCGGATATGGCACTGTCTCAGAGAGCGCCGAGTTCGTCCAGATACCCGTAGACTTCCACGAGAAAGTCCCGATATCGTCCCAGGTCCTGAAGCGCGTCGTAGACGATGTCCTGATCGAGTACGTCGCCGTATTCGTGAGCCAGGATGTTCCGGAACATGGCGGCCTCCGCCATCGACTCGGCCGTGTCGTCGGTCAGGACGTCGAGTCCGCCGAGTCGCCGCATCGTGGCGGCGTTGGATCCGGGCGCGTTCCCGTCGAGGTCACGGACCAGCATCCGCGCGACGTCGATGCAGGCCTGGCTCGCCTTTTCGAAGCGACGTTCAACCACGTCGCGCGTTTCGGGGTTCTCACGGAACGACTCCCGGGTAACCGACTGGTTCGCCGCCAGGATCTCCAGACACGTCTCGACGTATTCGGCCTTCTCGACGATCGTCTCCACTCGCTCGGGGTCGTGGGGGTTCGACACGTCTCACCCTCCCGTCTCGACGATCCGGTCGAGGGTTTCGATCGTCTGGTCGAACCGCTCGCGCAACGTCTGCTCGGATCGTCGGTCCGCGACGCGTTCGGCGAACCGTTCCCGTAGCCGATCGATTCGGCCGGCGGTGCCGATGAGGACCGTCCCGTGGGTCAACGCTGCACGACCGACGCGTGGGTCGATATCCTCGACGAGGGACACGTCGAGGTCGTTGCGATCCAGCGCAACCGAGAGATCCGCGAGCAACGAGAGCAACGCATCCCCGCGTTCGTCGACCGTCGATTCGAACTCGACGACGACATCGACGTCACTGGCCGGATCAGCCTGCCCGGTCACCTGCGAACCGAACAGGACAGCAAGCCGGACGGGATGGTCGGCCAGCACCTCACGGAGACGGGCAGAATCAATCTGCTCGGCGTCTCTCGGCTCGGCCGGACCGTCCCCGTGGTCGAACCGTTCTCCCATTGCCATCGTCTTGGCCAGCCGACGACAAACGTGTTGTGGTGGCCAGGGCCTGCTGGTAGCGATGGGGCGCACTTTGTGGGCCAGCCGTGGAAGCCTGGCGCGCCAGACCCCATACGCATCATCGCCGTGGTGGAGTTGTCAGCGGAGGAACTGTCGCAGTCATTTTCCCGCCGGCCGACCGGGTGATGGACGTGCGAAGTGGGATCCCGGGATGATCCTCGTCTTCGCGATCATTCTGAGGGCACTCGTGTTGTTTGCCACCGAGGCCGTCCCCGTGGACGTCACGGCCATCGGGATCATGCTCGCGCTGCTGGTCGTCGAGCCCATCTCGACGATGCTCGTCGACTGGGGACTGCTCGCCACGCCAGTGTACGTCCTGGCGTGGCGAGCAGCGAGGTGACGGCCGTCGAGGTGACGCTGGCGAACGTCGTCGTCGGCGGGAGTGCCGCCAAGCGCCTCAACGACCGGATGCTCGGAGAGGTGCCGACCAAGCACGCCATCGGCAAGCTGCTGGAGGACGAGTTCATCGACGGACTGGAACCGACGCCGCTGGGTCGGGCCGTGACGCGACACTTCCTCTCGCCCGATCGGGCGTTCCTGTTGCTCGATGGCATTCGGAAGGGGAGAGATCCGTTCGACATCGTCGCGGAAGTCGAGTTCGCTGACGAGGAACTCTGAGGGGGCGGCGTGTCCGTCGAGAGCGGGGCCGACTGTCGATCAAAATTTCAGACATAAAAGCTTTTGCGACCGACAGAGCAAGACTCAAACAATCCCCTCCATGCACAACCGAGTCCGGATCGGTGCCGTCCTCGCGGTCCTCGTCGGGATGAACGTCCTGTTCGTGGTGGCGATCCTGTGGGCGTACGGCGTCCTGCTGCCCGGGGTCGTCGCGGGCGCGGTCGTCTACGCGCGTCACGGAACCGTGAGCTTCGACCTCCTCCAGCTCCCGGTCTCGTGGTCGACGGTGGCCGTCCTCGTGGCTGGCTTTCTCGGCGCACAGTTGTACTACGGCTACCGCCGCGTCCTCGAACAGACACGGACCGGACGCGACGACGGCGATCACGTTGTCGCACGGATCGTCCGCCGGCTGGCGATGACGGCCGACGTGCCCGAACCCACCGTGCGAGTCCTCGACGCCGAGGAGCCCAGTTGCTATACCGTGGGTCGGTTCACCGACGCGACGATCGTGGTATCGACCGGGCTGATCGACCGACTCGACGCCGACGAGCTCACGGCTGTGCTCGCCCACGAGGTGGCACACGTCGCCAACCGGGACGTGACACTGATGACGGTCACGACGCTGTTTCTGGAGATCGCCGATCGCGCGTATCGATCGGCACGGCTCGCGCGCCGGGCGATCCAGTCGCCCGGGGACGTCTCGTTCCGGGGAAAGATCGCCCTCTATTGGTTCCTCCCGCTGGTCACGCTGACCTACGTCTTCGTCGCGCCACTCCTGTGGGTGTTCCCGACCGTCGCCGACTGGGCGACGCGAACGCTTTCACACGCCCGGGAGTTCGCCGCCGATGCCGCGGCGGCGCACATCACCGGTCGGCCACTGGCACTGGCAACCGCGCTCTCGACGCTGTCGGCGTCGGGCCGGACTACGCCGGAGACGGATCTCCGAACGACCACGATGCAGGCACTCTCGGTCATTCCGTCGCCGCTGATCGCCGACCGGGTGGCTCGATCGATTCCGACGCCCGATCGACCGCCGGCTGGAGATCGACGCGACCGGCTGCGGGCGTGGCTCGAGGGAGAAACGCCGTCGGGCGTCCCGAAGGGGGACCAGCGCAGCGCCGGAACCGACAGACGCACACACCCACCAGTTGCGGAGCGGATTCGGCGACTACAGGAGTTGGCTGCCGATGCAGAACTGGAGGGTGGTGTATGACGGACACGCGTCGTGCGGTGTTCGCGCTGGGTACCGTCGTCTGCCTGATCGTGGTCGCCAGCGCGCTTCCGGCCGCAGATCCACGACTCGACCCGCCTGGATCGCAAGGCGAAGATGTTGTCGCAGGGGAATGGGATTCGGGCGACGAGCGATCGGACATCCCAACCGAGTCGACGAACCAGTCCACCTCGACGGAGCAGGCAGATAGCGAGGCGGACGACGAGGAACAAATCGATATTCTCGACTCACCTGTTCCGGGAACCCAGATGACCGTCAAGACCGAAAGTAGCGGATCCACGCGGACGGACAACGTCACCGTCGACGGTGAGGTTGTTGGCGAAACCAGCCGGCACGGAAAGGTCGAGGTCGAGGTGCCCTTCGAGGAGTCGATGACAATTTCCGTCGAGGGCAAAGACGTGAACCGTACTGTCGACATCGAAACGGATGCGACGATCCACAAGCGGTCGGCGGCAGCGCCGGCTCGCAATCTCTCGATCACCGCCGCTGTCGCGACGGAGCCACTCGTCGGCGCGCCAGTACGTGTCGACGATGAAGTGGTCACGTGGACCGATGACGACGGGGACGCGGCGGTCCCGTTACCCGACTCGCCGGGTCCGGTCGAAATCAGTGTCGTGCGGCGTGCAGTCAGGGCTGAACGAACCGTCTCGGTCACGGAACCAACGGTCGATTTTGCCACACCCGTGTTGTTCCCCGGGTTCCCCGCTCCGGTGGTCGTTTCGGCCGACGGCGAGCCTATCGAAAACGCAACCGTCCAGATCGGCGGTTCCGTCGCCGGAACGACCGACAGAAGCGGTCGGACGACGGTCTGGCTGCCGATCGAAGATTCAGCCACCGTGACGGCGACAGTCGGTACGGCATCGGCAACGGCAACGGTCGGCAACCTCTATTTCCGGCTTGCAGCCGTTGTCGTTGTGGTTCCCGGGCTCATCATCGGTGGCGTCCTGACGTATCTCAAACTCGTCGCACTCCGCAAGCGGCGTCGGGCCAGGGGGTTCGTCAAAGTCTTTGTCGGATTTGGCACTGTACTCGCAGGACTCTCCGGTTCCGCTGGCCGTCTGTGGGGCTTGTTGGGCAACTGGCGTCCCTCCGTCCCGGCGATTTCACGCCCGTCGCTGTCCGGTTTCGGCGAGGGGTGGCAGTTCCCTGCCGTCGGGGCGACGTTCACGGCAGCGTCTCTGGGCGGGATCACGGCGACACTGTCGTCGTTTGGGTCTCTTCGAAGAGTCGTCAGTGGCTCGCCGGATCGTACGGGAACCGAGCGGTCGCCGAGCAGTCGGTTCGTCGAATGGCTCAGTGACGACGAGACCAACACAGTCGACGACGATGCAGAGCAAGCGACGGCAGGCACGGACGAGCCACCCCCCTCGCTCACCCCAAGAGAGGAGATCCGCGCAGCGTGGCACAGTTTCCTGGATCGGCTCGACATACGAAGGCGCGAGACGGTAACGCCCGGGACGGTCGCACGTCGGGCCATCAGGACCGGGTTCCCGGCCGACAGCGTCCGGCAACTTCTGGGGGTTGTCCGTGCTGTCGAGTACGGTGGTCGGGAGCCCTCCCCGGAGCGCGTCACTAGCGCCCGGGCGCTCGCTGAGGAGTTGATCGCCTTCGAGACAGAGCAGGGCGACGACCAACCGCGTGCGGACGGCGACTCAGACGAGGTGAGTGACGAATGAGTGCGCTCAGGGCGCTGGCCGGAAGCGTCAGTCACCTCCGGGCGCGGATTGGCGACCCCGAGCGCGCCGGCGTCGCGGTCGTCCTCGCTGGCGGGACGGCGGCTGTCGTGACGCTACTCATCGGTGGCTACGTCTCGCTGTCCGGATCCATCTTCAGCGTGTTACACCTGCTTGCGGTGTTGCTACCGGTGGTCGGCGGGATCCTCGTCCTCGTGTCGGCTGGATGGGGGCTGCGGCGGCGTTTGAATTACGGAACCGTCGATCCCCTCGTCGACGGTGACCCACCGGAACGGGGGAGTATTCGATCGATCCGGGACATACAGGCCGACGACCCGATCGAAGCGAGCGCGACCGACCGGTATCGCTGTCAGCGTGACGACCGTACGAGAGAGGTCCGCCAGCGCTTGCTCGACGGGGCGGTCCGGACGTTGGTTGCGCGAGGGGGACTTGGCAGGGCGGCCGCCAGGGACGCGATCCAGACGGGCGAGTGGACTGACGACCGGGTTGCGGCCGCGTTTCTCTCGCCGGCGGTGTCCCAGCCCCTTGCCGAACAACTGCGGCGGATGGTCGATCCAGGGGCAGCCTACACGCATCGGGTCCGACGGACACTCGCCGCGATCGAAACGATCGGGACGGAGACGCCAGCGGACGCAGCACAGACCGCTGGCACGGCGGAGACGGACGAATCGCCCGCAATGGCGTCGGTTCAGGAGGGTCCGCGATGACCGATCGCACGGTCGACCGGATCAATCGGTCAGACGGCGCGATTGTCACGACGTTTCTGGTCGCCGGCATCGGATTCGTCGCCGGGAGTCCATTCCTGATCGTCGCCGCGACGGTCCCGCTTTGGTATGCCGCCGCGAGCGTCATCGGCACCCGGGAAGACGCGGAAATTCGCGCCCACCGTGAGATGGTCCGCAATGGCGACGATTGCGATAGCGACGGGACGGCGACACGCGAGGAGCCGCTCACCGGTGATCCGGGTGACGTCGTTGCCGTCCGGACGACCGTCGAGAACGTCGGCTCGGAGCCGATCGTCGACCTTCGGCTCGTCGATGGCGTGCCAGCGGCACTCCCTGTCGTCGATGGAACGCCACGGGCCTGCGTGAGTCTCGACGCCGGCGAGACCGTGACGATCGAGTACGACATGGAGCTCCATCGCGGCGAGCATACGTTCGAGGCGGTGGATGTCCGGACGCGGGATCTCACTGGAACTGTCGTCGAGACCTGGAACGTTGCGGCGACCGGCGCGGAGGCGCTCAGCTGTCTGCCACCCATCGAAACCGTCCCGCTTCGCGGTGGCGCAAACGATTTCGCCGGCACGGTCCCGACTGACGACGGCGGGAGTGGCGTCGAGTTTTATTCTGTGCGTGACTACGAACCGGGCGACGCCGTCGGCTCGATCGACTGGCGACGGTACGCCCGGACACGGGAGTTGACGACCGTCGAGTATCGCGCCGAGCGGTCGACCCGGGTCGTGTGTCTGGTCGACGCCCGGCGCAACCAGTTCCGTGGGGCGTCCCTGGATCGGCTCGCCGCCGCCGAGTTATCCGCAGACGCTGCGGAGCGAACCTTCGAGACGCTCGTCGAGGCCGGTCATCCGACCGGCGTCGTCGCCGTCGGCGATGACAACCACTCCTCGATCCCGCCGGGGACTGACCCGGGGACCCGGGAGGCCGCCACGACGTTGCTCGAAGCGGCGCGATCGAGCAAGCGTCTCACGAACGTTCCATTCTGGCACTTTGGCATGTCAAAAGATCCGTTCACGAAGATCGAAACCACGCTGCCCGGCGAAGCCCAACTCTACCTGTTCTCGTCGTTCGTCGACGACAGGCCGGTCGAGTTAATCGAACGGTTACGGATGCAGGGGTACACCGTTCGTGTCGTCTCCCCGGACCCGATAGCCGAGGACAGCCTCGAACGTCGATTCGAGGCGCTCGTTCGCCGGACCCGACTCGCCCGTGCCAGGTCGGCCGGGGCCCGGGTCGTCGACTGGGACCGCACGCGACCGCTCGGCATCGTGCTTCGCAATACGATCGGGACGGTGACCACACAATGACAGTACGGGACCAACGTATTCCGGAGACGATCAGCACGGCCGTCGTGATCGCCGGGATCGCCGGCGTCCTCTCGCTCGGCATCCATGACCCGATCGCCGTGTCCGGCATGTTCGTCGGCCTCGGACTCGTCGTCGGGATGGCCAGACTCACGGGTTCGTACTGGCGGGTCTGGCTCGCCACCGGCTTGTGTGCTGGCATCGCCGGTATCGGCGTCGGACTGATCGGCCTTCGACTCGCTCGGGTCGGGACGACGGCCGGGATCCTGGCAGCGGTGACGACGGTGATCGGGATCGGGCTCGGCCTACTCGCGATCGCCGGGCGGACGGAAAGAACGATCGAGCGAGGTGGCGTCGCCGCGATGTACGGCTCGCTCGCCGCGTTCGGCTGGGCGACCGGGCTACTCGCGGTCGATGGGGTCGGTGGCGTCGGCGCGGCGTTATCCGGGCTGGTGTGGATCGGCGGGACAGGCAGTCTCGGGCTTCGCGTCTCGCTCGTCCTCGCCGCAGTCGCCGTCGGCGCTGCGGTGTTCGCACTCCCGCCCGCCGCTATCACCCGCCCGGAGAACATCGGCACGTATCGGACCGTCAGACGGGGGTTCGTGGTCGGACTCGGGATCGTCACTGTGGTCCTTGCCGGCGCGATGTCTGTCGGTCGATACGTCCAGGTGATCGAGACGGTCATCGACCTCCTCGCCGGGTCCGCCGTCGTGCGCGTCCCCCTCGCAGTCACGATCGCTGCCGGGACTGGCCTGGCTGTCTTCGCCGCGGTGGTCCGCGAACTGTGGATGCGGGCGAGCGAGCCGTACAACGCCGCCGTCCCGATGCTGTCCGGCGCCCTGGTCGGTATCGGTGGTTTCGTGCTCGTCGCGTTCGGCCTCGGTACCGGGATCGAGGACGTGATCGTCGTCCTGTTCGGGACGGCCGTCGTGCTGGGCGTCGGCGGTAGCTTCACGTGGGCCAGCGGTATCGAACTCGCCGACGATGGGACCGGCGCAACGCTCACGGCCGGCGCAACGCAAACTGTTTCGTTCGCGCTGGCCGTCGGCGCGATCGTGACCGGCGCAGGCGTCGAACTCCAGGCCGGCCTCGGCGTCGGCTCCGTACTGGACGGCGTGTCGGCGCTCGCGCTGTTCGCCATGGCCGCGTTCGTGACCGACGTCGGCCACTACGGCCGGCACCTCGGCTGGGAAATCGGTCGTGACGGGGCCAGTCCCCTCCCGCAGTTCGTTCGCGTGGGCTGGAGTGTGGCAGTCGCCGCCGCCGGGTTCGGCATCGGGGTCCTCGGGTTCGTCGTCGCGACGCTGTTCGCACCCGTCCTCTCGGCCCCGGCGATGCTGGCCGTGGTTCTCGCGCTCGGGGCGATCCTGCTCGGAAGCTGGCTACTGTTCGCCTGATGAACGGGCCCTCGGAAGCTGGCTACTGTTCGGCGGGGGGCTCCTCCATCGCCGGCACCGAGACGCGATCGAGGACCGACTCGACGATGGAGCGTCGGGAAACGCCTTCGACGCTCGCCTCCGGCGTCAGGACGAGGCGATGGGCGAGGACGGGCGGCGCGATCCGGCGAACGTCGTCGGGGACGACGAACTCCCGGCCGTCGATGACGGCCCGGGCACGAGCGGCTTCGAACAGTCGCTGGACACCGCGCGGGGAGACGCCGACCTCGACGCGTCCGTCCGTCCGGGTCGCCCGGCAGAGGTCGGCGATGTAATCCCGCACCGGATCCTCGACGGTGATCGTCTCGGGCACCCCCTGGAAGTCGAGAACGTCCGTTCGGTCCGCGACGCGCTCGACCGTCGGATCCGGGTGATCCCGATCCGCGCGGCGGTCGATCAACTCGCGGGTCCCGTCGGCGTCAGGGTAGCCAAGCGAGGTCTTGATCATGAAGCGGTCGCGCTGGGCCTCGGGGAGTTCGAAAGTCCCCTCCTGTTCGACGGGGTTCTGGGTCGCGATGACGACGAACGGCTCCGGGAGGGCGTGGGTTTCGCCGTCGACCGTGACCTGCCCTTCCGCCATCGCCTCCAGTAGCGCCGACTGGGTCTTCGGTGGCGCGCGGTTGATCTCGTCGGCGAGGACGACGTTGCCGAACACGGGGCCCGGAGTGAAGTGGAACTCTTCTGTGCCCTCCTGGAAGATGTACGACCCGGTGATATCGGCGGGCATCAGATCCGGCGTGAACTGGATCCGGGAGAACTCAAGGCCCAACGCCGTCGCGAACGACCGCGCTGTCAGTGTCTTGCCTGTCCCGGGCACGTCTTCCAAGAGGATGTGTCCACGAGCCAGGATCCCGGCCGTGATCTCTTCGAGGACCGTCGGGTCGGCGATGACGGCCGAGCGGATCTCGTCGATGACCGCCTGGACCGTCTCTGCGGTGTCGGGAACTGCCATGCGAGAGTTCCGTTGCCACGTCAACTTATAGTTCCTGTTTGCGAACAGGAGGCCACCGCCCGGCAACCAGGCACCTGGACAGACACCCCCCGACGGCAGTGTGTGATCGAAACACAGTCTCACAGGCCGTCGGCAGATGGATTTTTGTCCACCGCCGACTGTGTGACGGACGTGCTACCGAGTGGACTGGATCCCGGAATGATGATCGTGTTCGCGATCATCCTGGCGGCACTCGTGTTGTTCGCCACGGAGGCCGTCCCGGTCGACGTCACCGCCATCGGGATCATGATCGCACTGCTGGTCGTCGAGCCGGTCTCGACGATGCTGGTCGAGTGGGGCGTTCTCGAGTCGGCCGTGTACGTCCTGCGCGCGCCGGGCAGCGAGGTGACGGCCGTCGAGCGCGGGCTCTCAGGATTCGCCAGCGTCGCGACGATCACCGTCCTGGCGATGTTCATCCTGAGCGCCGGCGTCCGGCGGACCGGCGTGATCCAGATCCTCGGCCGGAAAGTCGGAGCGTTCACCGGCGAGGACGAAACCCGCCAGTTGGGCGCGACCGTCGGGATCGTCAGCCCGATCTCGGGGTTCATCAACAACACCGCCGCGGTCGCCATCCTCCTGCCGATGGTGACCGACCTCGCCGAGAAGGGCAAGACTTCCCCCTCGAAGCTCCTCCTGCCGCTGTCGTATGCCTCGATGTTCGGCGGGACGCTCACGCTGATTGGGACCTCGACGAACATCCTCGCCAGCGACCTCTCGGCCCGGCTGGGCCGCGATCTCGGCATTCCGGAGCTTCACGCCTTCTCGATGTTCGAGTTTACCCACCTCGGCGTGATCATGATGGCCGTCGGGCTGGTGTATCTCATGACGATCGGGCGACGGCTCGTCCCAGCCCGGATCAAGCCCGCCGAGGACCTCACCAGCGAGTACGACATGGCCGAATACCTGACCGAGGTCGTCGTCCGCGATGATTCGCCGGTCGTCGGCCAGCGCGTCGGTGAGGCCCTCGAGGGCACGGACTTCGATGTCGACGTCGTCCAGTTGATCCGGGAGGACGCGGTCTTTCTGGAGCCACTGGGCCAGAAGGTGATCCAGGCCGGCGACGTCTTCGCGCTCCGGACCGATCGGGACACCCTCGTGGAGCTCATGGACGTCGACGGGTTCGACCTGCTGGGCGACGTGGCCGTCACTGACACCGAATTGGAGGCCCCCGAGGAAGGCCACAACCTGGTCGAGGTCGTCGTCGCCCCCGGATCGTTCCTGGTCGGCGAAACGCTCGCGAGCGCGAACTTCCGGCAACGCTACGACACGACCGTGCTCGCCCTGCGCCGCGGCGGGGCCGTCATCCGCGACCGGATGGATCGAACGCGACTCCGGGTCGGCGACACCCTGCTCGTCCAGGGAGCGACCGACAGCATCGACCGCCTCAACAACAACCGCAACTTCATCGTCGCCCAGGAGGTCGATCGCCCCGACTACCGCGAGTCGCGGATTCCCGTCGCCATCGGGATCGTCGCCGCCGTCGTGGGCCTGGCAGCACTGACGCCGATCAACATCGCCGTGGCGGCGCTAGCCGGCGCGCTCGGGATGGTACTCACCGGCTGTCTGAAACCCGCCGAGATGTACGACGCCGTCGAGTGGGACGTCATCTTCCTGCTCGCCGGCGTGATTCCGCTGGGGATCGCCCTGGAGGTGACCGGCGGCGCGGCGCTGCTCGCCGACGGGATCGTCGCCGTTGCCCCCTCGCTCCCGCCGATCGTCGTCCTCGGGCTGATCTACGTCGTGACGGCGCTGTTGACGAACGTCATCTCGAACAACGCGAGCGTGGTGTTGATGATCCCCGTCGCCGTCGAGGCGGCCGTCGCGCTCGGAGCCAATCCCTTCTCGTTCGTGCTCTCGGTGACCTTCGCCGCCTCGACGGCGTTCATGACACCCATCGGCTACCAGACCAACCTCTTCGTCTACGGGCCCGGCGGCTACGAGTTCATGGACTACGTCAAAGCCGGTGCGCCCCTGCAAGCGATCTTCGCCGTCGTCACGACGCTCGGCATCGCCCTCTTCTGGGGGCTGTAACGTCGATTGGAGATGTCAAACAACGTAACTTCGGGTGGTTTCACGGGATCAGTAACCGACGACGCTGGGACGTATACATACCTATATAGCATTCATAGTAACTATTACCCAAATCCCTTCTCTGCATCAGTCTGATGCCCTCCATTACTCGACGAGCCTTCCTGGGTAGTTCGAGTGCGGCGCTTGCCATCGTCGGTGGCTGTATAACGCAGGAATCCGCTTCGACTCCTGCTCACTGGGTGGCCGTCTATCTGGGTGAACGCGAGGAGAGCCACGACGTCAGCGTGACGGTCAAAAGCGGGAGTGGGGACGTACTCTTCGCGAAAGACTACCGTCTCTCGGATGCCAACGAAGCCCACGAGGACGCCCCGTTCGAGGCATCGACCGACCCCGAGACAGTCACCGTGTCCGTCGACGGAACCCGGTTCGAACGTGACTGGCCCGTCTTTGAGCAACCCGAGTTGCCCTGCGATGACCCGAATCGCGCGGGCATCGAGCTATGGGTCGAGAACGGGACCGACGGCTCGCCCGGAATCCGAATGGAAGCGGGTTGTCAACACGTGACGATGGATTGACGGGATCCACAGACAACTCAGTCCGCTACCTGTATCGAGCGCTCGAGATGAGCAGGTCAGAATGTAGCCAGTCGATGAAGCATCGTGAATAGCAAAGAGACCGAAGGACGCCACGTCGAGGTACCGGATGCCGGATCGACGGGGCGACTCAAACTGCCTGCAGCACCGGATGTGGTAGTGGGTCCTGTCTTCAGGCCTCAGTAGATCGACCGGAACAGCGCGAGGACGTCGCCGGCGTCGACCGCCCCGTCGTCGTCGAAGTCAAAGGTGTCGACGTTGTTCTCGACGACTGCGCTATTGCGGTTGTTCAACAGCGTCCGGACGTCGGTGACGTCGACCGTCCCGTCGCCGTCGACGTCCTCGGCCAGACCGTCGCCGTCGGGGTCTTCGGAGACGTCAGGGCCGAGTGCGGGGCCGGCCTCAACCGCGAGCATCGCGTCGGCGCTGAGCACCGAATCGTCGTGGCCGTTGCGGACCGCGTCGACCTCGGTGTCGGCGTAGTGGCCGTAGACTGTAACGGCGTCACTCGAGGCCGAGAGACTCTCCAAGGCGTCCGTCTCGGCCGTGACGGTGAGCTGGCCGTCGGAAAGCGTCGCGTCCGCGACGGCGACCGTCTCTGAATCCTCGTTCATGACCGTGAACGTCGAGGCATTGATCGACTCGACCGCGTCAGGGACGTCGTAGGTGAGGGTCGTCATCTCGCCCTCGGCTGCGATCGAGGGGGCCTCGAGGGATCGGGTGACGCGTCGGATCCGGTCCTCTTCGGGCGGCGAGATCGTGCCCTGCTCCTCGATGTAGTTCACGACGGCGGTCCCATAGAGGGTGTAGTCCTCCTCGACCGTCGGCAGGTCGGCAAGGTCGTCCCAGCCGGCCATGTAGGAGTTGACCGTGACGTCGTAAGTTTCGTCCATGTCGACCGGTTCGCCGTCGATGTACATGTTACCGATCACCGAGTCGGCGTCCGGTCGGTCGACGATCTCGTAGGTGAGGCCACCGACCTGCAATTGCGCCTGGATTCCGTAGTCGCTCGTGGGCGGCGTGACCTGGCTGGCCAGCAAACTCCGGAGTTGTTCACCCGTCATCGCCTTGGTGACGAGCGTGTTACCGAACGGCAGCGAGGTGTAGACGTCGTTGTAGGTGATCTCCCCTTTCTCGATGATGAAGTTGCCGCGGATGCCGCCAGCGTTGGTCACCGCGGCGTCGGCACCGGTCTGTGCGACGAACGCGTCGCCGATGACGCGACCCCAGCCCGTGTCGTCGGGGTAGTTCGACCCGAACCGCGAGTCCAGGGCATCGGTGGTTTCGCCGGCGACTTTCGACAGGTCCTCGGCGAAGCCACGCTGGACGGCCGCGTCAGCCGACTCGTTCATCGTCCAGTTGCCCTCACCGAGATCGTAGAGACGGCCGTCGGTGAAGCCGACGCCGTCCTCGCTGACGGAGAGGTTGACCTCGCCGAGATACGCCGCGTTACCGCCGGCCTCGACGATGGCCGCCCCGGAGGTGACTTCGGGCCCGTAGGTGACCTCGTCGTCACCGGAGACGATCACGTCGATGTTGTCGGTGTTGTTCGCGAGTTCGCGTGACTCGGGGATCCCGATGTGGGACAGCGCCACGACGACGTCGGCGTTCTCCTCTTCCTCTAAGGTCTCAGCCACCTGCTGGCCGGCCGTCGAGAAGTCAGTGACTTCGTAGCCTTCTTCCTCGAAGTCGACGGCCGTCTTCGGCTTGACGGCGTCGTCGACCAGCCCCATGATGCCGATCTTCACGCCGTCGCGCGTGACAGTCGTGTAGTTCTGGGTGCCGGGCACGTTCCCGCCGTCCTCGGCGCGGATGTTGGCGACGAGCCACGGGAACTCCGAGGCGTCGCTGAAGTTCCCGACCTCCTCGAAGCCGTAGTCGAGGTCGTGGTTGCCGATGCCCTCGGCGGCCGGGTTCAGGACGTTCAAGACGTCGACCGGGACGCGCCACTGCGAGACCGCCGAGAGGGAACTCGGGCTGACCTCGTCCCCGCCCCCCACAACGAGCGAGGGGTTGTCGAGTGCAGCCTTGCGGTCGTTTACCGCGCCGACGAGCGTGGCCATCGACTCGTTGTTGGCCATCGCCGTCTGGACGTCGTTGTACTGGATGATCGTCAGGTTCGTCCCATCGCCGGGATCGACCGACTCGTTGAGATCGGCCGGCCCGGCGGTCGGGGCGGCTGCCGCTGTGACGGCACCCGGACCCACGGCCGCGCCAACGGCCACCAGGGCCATCGCCATCACAACCAACGCGGCGACTTGGTGTCCTCCCGCCGTTCCGGACGATTCAGTTCGTCGTGACATATCCATCTGATTTCCGCTCCGTCAGGAACAAAGGGCTTTCCGTGAAACTTCTTTAGAGTTCTCTATAGCCTATTTAATGCGATCTAACTCCGTTTCTATACTGGATGACTTCGTCTCTCATCGGATCGCTCCCGATGGCTATAGACGCCTATTGAGCACTGTTCGCAGAGAGGGAAACCGTCGCGAAGAGACGCCTGTGGTCGATCACCCCAGTTCTGACGGGATCAGAATGCCGCGATGATCACGGCGGGGACGAACGCGACCTCCAGCACAGACAGCAGGATCACGATGAACGCGCCGGGCAAGCCCCCGATGGCGACGATCAAGAGTACCAGCGGTGAGATCGCCACCTCCAGTCCGAAGGCCATCTCGGCGACGAAGAACACGACGAGGCCGATCACCGCGTTCCAGACGAACGGTTTGATCGCCTTGACGATCCAGTACGCGCCGAAGACGACGCCGAGGACGATCAACAGCGCCGTGACTTCGATACCTGTTACCATACCTGTACATCTGGCCGTGGGAGTATGTGCTTTCCGGCCAGTGAGATCGGGAGAGGGTTTGAACGGGGTGACTGTCGGTGGAAACAGCATGAAAGCCCCGGACCGTTCGAGTCGAGAGGGTCGCCCCTTTCAGCCCACTCGTGTCTCCTGGTCGGGCAGCTGGTGTGGGTGAGGCTTTCACGCTGTCTCCGGTGGTCTCGACTCTGGCAATATTTCGAACGAAACGCTTTACCTCGCGTCGTCGTAAGAGGTTCATACGGGACCGTGGGGTAGCTTGGTATCCTTGCGGCCTTGGGTGCCGTTGACCTCGGTTCAAATCCGAGCGGTCCCATTTTCGTGGCGCGAGCAAACTCGCGAGCGCCCGCAAACGGAAGAGTGAGGATTTGAACCCTGGAAGTCACGCGCAACGAGCGAAGCGAGTGAGCATGTCTTCCTCTGGTTCAACATCCGCGCGGTCCCATACCACCTTTTTACGGCGTCGGGTGCGCCTGCGGCGCACCACTCCTTGTAAAAACGTGGGCGAAAAACGTCCTGCTCGCGAGCCGGCGGCTCGCTCGCAGTGAAACGCGCTCGCTTCGCTCACGGTTCCACCGTTCGCGTTTCCGAGACGCTCCCCCCGGTCGCGTCTCGCTTCGCTCGCGCGTACGCTCAACTATTCCAGTCGTCAACGCCCTCGTCACAAGTCATGGCCTTCACCGTCTAGGCGTAAGGGTTCGAAGCGTTCCCCTCCGAGAAGTCGATCGCGTCTTTCTCGCCGTCGGAGAGCCCGATTTGGCCGGGTATCCGGCGTGATCGAGGCCGAACACCCTCTCAATCGATGCGGTTTTGTCCGGCTTGCCAAGTTAGCCGGATGGAATGACCTCGACACGTTCTAAGATCGCTGCCGCGGGACGCACGCACCTGAGGCACAACGGCGAAACCATTACCTTTCTGCATTCAAAATAAATTCATATGAGCAGGACGTCAATCCCGATCAATTCAGAGACGAAAGACCGTCTCAGTCGCCTCAAGCGGAGCGACGAGACATGGGACGACTTTCTCACACGACTGGCCGGTGAGGACGAACCGATTCGCGTGGGGGCTTGGAGTGACAAGGACGCCGAGGCGGTCCGGGAGTCGATCGATCGGTCGCGGGAGAGTTTCGGGCTCGATCGATGACGTTTCTGGATTCCTCAGTGATCGCCGATATGCTGGCCGGCGATGACGATGTCGTGGAGTTCGTCGAATCTGAAGGCGAGCCGTACGTCACTTCGACAATTTGCGTTTTCGAAGTGATCGAAGGGTATCTCGGCCAGGGAGATGCCGATGTGTACGCGCTCCGCCAGGATTTTGGTGGTGTGACCGCGATCGACCTCACCGAATCAATCGCCCTCGAAGCGCTCAGGTTGCAAAACCTGCACTACGACAACGGCAATCCACGGCCGGTTCGGGACTTGCTCATCGCCGCCACTGCTCGATCAACTGGCGACCATCTCGTCGTTGCGGACTCGGATTTCGTGACGCCTGTCCTCGAAGACGAAATCGAGATCACAAACCTGCGGTCGGACGATCAGGTTCCATCCCCGTAGGACACGCCGGACGTACAGTGTCGGCGGGGGAGGCCAGGGCGGAGCGGACACCCAGGGTTCTACTCGTCACGATTGCTCTCGACCAGCGGTTGCACCGATCGTAGCGCTTCCGTCCAGCTGCCAGCGGACGAACGATCAATACCCCACAATCCCATCCATCGACCTGTTACTTTTGTAATCACATCCCATACCACAGCCAAATGAGTCCGCCGTCAGATGCCACGCTGTTCGAATGTGCGACCTGCGGAAACCTCGGGTTCGGCGACGGGGAGATCAGTTGCTGTGATGACCCGATGCAACCGGTCGAGGAAGAACAGGTGAGCGTCGAGGAGCCCTCTCTCGATGAGTTGCTACGGACCGTCTTCGACATGTCCGAAACGGAACTGGACATCTGTCTCTGCGTCATGGAGGGTGGCGAGTTGACCGTGCCGGACCTGGCCGAAGACGTCGGGTACGACCGAAGTGTCGTCGCCCGGCATCTCGACCACCTCGTCGAGTTGGGCGTCATCGACAAGCACCGACGCCTCCTCGAAGAGGGCGGACAGATCTACGTCTACACGCCCAACGACGCGGATGTGGTAACCCGCCGGCTCACCGGCGCGTTCGCAACCTGGGTCCAGGACGCCACCGCGCTCATCGATTCGATCAGTCGCGAGAAGGTCGAAGCGATGGTGGAGGTCGACACAGATACTCCCCAGTGGAAGATTTATCAAAAATAGCGCGTCGTCGGGGTTCGAGCCGCGTTCAGTTGCCGTCCGCAGCCACCGCGTAGCCAACGCCCAGCACGAGCCCGTAGACACCGTGCCAGAGCAACGACGGCATCGCGAAGTTGGGGAACGGCGGCGAGGCGGGCGACCCAACGGCACCGAGCCAGACGGGCATGAGGAGCGCGGCGAGGCCGACCCACGTCAGCACGCCCCAGGCGATCGCGAGGCCGACGACTTGGCCGTTCGAGTCCATTCCCAGCATGCCGACGATGACGGCGAAGGCAAGCCCCAGCATCGCGCCGTGGAAGACGTGAACTGCCATCCCGACGGGAACGCTGGGTGGGGGTGCCAGCGTGTACAGCGATGGGATCGCCACGGCGATCACGGCCTCGTTCATCACGATCATCAACGCACCCATCACGAGTGCCCCGGCAATCCCGGCAAGACCGCCTTTGACCACGTTTGTCGGCTGGACGCCTCGCGTCACGGTATGACTTGTTTCCGTTGCCATATTGTATCATCCGCCCGTTGGTGGATATATGAACGGAGCCTGTGTGACCGGCAACCACGTCCCCCCAACATTCATATAGGAGAACAGGTTTCCGCTCGACGGAAAGTGAGAGCAGCCGGTTGTTCGCGAAGCATCTGATCCCGCTTTCGGGACCGGGTCGCCGCTGGTGGAACAGCAGCTTCCGGATCACCGGCAATCGCTGTGAAACGTGTCCGGCGGTCAACGTGAACCCAAACGATAGGTGCGACGGGGACCAACGTTTTGATATGCCAGACGGCAGGACGTGTTCCGAACGAGCGACGAGGGAGCCACCCACCATCGATGATCGTCGCTGACCTGCACGTCCACACGACCAGATCCGACGGAACCCTGCCGCCGGACGCCGTCAGCGACGCGGCCCGGGCAAGCGAGTTGGAGGCCGTCGCCGTGACGGATCACGATCGACTCCCGCCCCTGGACGCGCCGGTCGTCGAACGCGACGGCGTAACGGTGATCGCCGGGATCGAGCTCCGGGTGACCGCCGGCGACCAGCAACTGGATCTCCTCGGATACGGCGTCGATCCGACGCCGGCGCTTCGCGCGGAAACCGAGCGACTCCAGCGCGACCGGATCGAGCGTGCCCAAAAGATCGTCGACTGCGTCGAGGATCGCCTCGGCGTCAACCTGGATCTCGACGTGCACCCGGGTGTCGGCCGGCCGCACATCGCGCAGGCAGTCGCCGACAGTCACGACCACTATACAGTCCAGGACGCATTCGATCAGCTCATCGGCACGGACCAACCCTGTTACGTCGCCAGGGACCTCCCCACCTTCGAGCGCGGACGGGAACTACTCGACGACGCCGCGGCGCTGGTCGGTCTCGCCCACCCGCTCCGGTACGACGATCCGGCCGCCGCGTTGGCACACGCTGGAAGTCTCGATGCGATCGAACGGGAGTATCCCTACGAGAGGGCGGTCGATCGAACGCCGGTCGACGACGCGATCGAGGCCCACGATCTCCTTGCAACCGGAGGGAGCGACGCCCACGGGGAGACTCTCGGTATCGCGGGGCTGGGACGCGCCACGTCCGAGCGGTTCTGTACGGCGCTCGATGCCGCGTTGTCGACAGTCTGACGGTGTCCAGATGGTCGAGACGGATCGCCCCGAGACAACACTGATCGTCTGCCGGGCGTCTGACGAGAACGGTGCCTTGAATGTCTCTGGGCCCGAAGGACCCAGTATGCAGTGTCACTACTGCGACCGCGATGCGGACGTCGCGGTCGAGAAAGACGGCGTCACGGTCGGCCTCTGTGAGGACGACTTTCGCGAGCAGATGACGGAGCTGGCGGACGGGGAGTGGCTCGAGACGGTCGAAGACGACCTGAACGTCGAAGGCATCGAGTGACTGCCGGTTCGTCCGCCCGCACAGTCCCCGCTCGGCAGTGAGTCCCCGTTCCGACATCGACCGATCGCGATCGCGGGTTCTCAATCAGCGTGTTCGTCGAGCCACGCGAGCAGTTCGTCGGAGACAGTCCCGCTCTCGCTAAGGAAACAGAGGTGCCCGCCTTCGACGCGGCGATGCTCACCGCGCGGGAGTCCCTCGGCGAGGCGAGCCGTCGCCTCGGGATCGACCACGGCGTCGTCAGTACCGCTCATCACCAGCGTCGGCGTCGTGATCTCGTAGAGATCGTCGAGCGCGGTCCCGAGCCACGCAGCCTGCTGGTCTCGCCGGCGTGCCGGTTCGGCGTCGTCGGCCCCCCGCCACTCGGCAATCTGCTCGATGACGTCCGGATGGGCCTCGGGGACGCCGGGCGCGAAGGCAGTGTCGAGTGACGCCGCCAGCGCCGCAGGGTCGTCCGTCGGGGCAGCCATGGCCGAGAGGGCATCTTCATCGACGGCGTCCCCCGGTGCAGTCCCGAGGACGGCGAGGCTTGCAGCCCGTTCGTGACGGCGGGCGTATTCCAGCGCGATGACACCCCCGAGTCCGGCCCCGACCAGATGGACACGCCGGGATCCGGTCGCCGAGACGACGGCCGCGAGATCCGAGACGAGCGTGGACAGCGCATACGGCCCCTCGGGAGCGTCGGACTCGCCGGTGCCACGGAGATCCCAGACGGTCGCCTCGTAGGGGCCGGCGACGGCAGCGTGCTGGTAACTCCAGAGCCACGCGCCAAAGCCGACGTCGTTGACGAAGACGACAGCCGGCCCGGACCCACTCGTCTCGTACCGGAGGGAAACACCATCCGCGTTGACGCTCGGCATATCCGAGTGGTGTAGACGGGCGGAGAAATGACTGCCGGATCAATACCGAAACGTTGTGCGGACCACCGAAGCTAAATCTCTTCGTGCCCAATCCAGGGCTAATGGGGATCTCAGCGTTCATCGACGCCGTCGAAGACCGGGAGAAGTCGGTGACCGTCCTCAACCGTGAATCGGTTGATCCGCTCTACCGGATGCTGGACGGGATGTTCGACAACGATAACGTCGCCGTCACCGAGAATCAAGATCCGGACGCACCGAGCGACGTTGTATTGTTGCGCGACAAGCAGACCGGATCGCTGGCAATCTCACAGATGGACGAGATCAGCGAGACGCTGTTGCTGGTCAACTCGGATCTGTACGTGACCGGGACAGTCCCGCTCGAGGAGGTCGAAACGCCGGAAGTCGTTGCCCACCTCTCGGACGTGACCTTCACCGTCTCTGACAAGCAGAAGTTTCTGTTGATCCACATCTCCAGACATATCGAGTCACTGGCGCTCGAAACGGATGGCGGCGTACTTCATTCATCGTTCCAGCAGCTCTCTCGATTGCGTGACGAGCGCGGGACAGCGGACGCATACCGGACGTTAGCCGACTCGGGGGTTGACGTCCACGTGTACGGAGTCGGCGGCTGGGAGCCACCCGCCTTCGCCGACAGGTTGTCGGTCCACCCCGGATCCACTCCCGAACTCCAGGATTCGTGGTTCGTTGTCCACGACGGCAACGGCGACGAAAGCCGGATGGCCGCGCTCGTCGCCGAGGAGATCGGGCCCAACGAGTATCGGGGCTACTGGACGTTCGAACCACGACTGGTGCGCGAGATCCTCGGATATCTCGAAACGCAATACGTGTAACCGACCAGTACACCACCAAATAGAAATCGGGGGGGGGGTAGACACCGTCTGCGTATCTGAACTCCGGGGGGAGGAGTTCGGGGTGCCTCTGACAATCTCGTGGGGGAGAGGGCCGGCGTGCCGACCCAGTCGGTATTTGTTGCCGGTTACTTGTAAAGGGGTGAGACAATTTACTCAGCGTGAACAAGCCCTCTGTCAACACCAGTCACACGTCATCAGCGGTCCGAAGGACGCATGACCTGCCGCAGGACGTCCGGCGCAGCGTCGAGTGCCGCATCGAGGGCGTCGGCGTCCGGCCCTCCACCCTGGGCGAAGTCCGAGGGACCGCCGCCACCGCCGCCGACACGATCGGCGAGTTCGCTCACGACCGAACCAGCGTCGACACCGCTACCCTCGGGTGCGGCCACGACGAACTGCGCGCCGTCGGCCGCCGAACCGACGACCGCCACCGACCCCGAATCGGCGATCGCGTTGGCCGTCGCCCGCAACTCGTCCATCTCGCCGTCGACTCGCTGGACGACCGCCGTCGTCCCGTCGAGATCGACTTCCTCGCCCTCGCTTGCGCCCGATGCGCGAACCTCGGCGAGTTCAGCCCGGAGCGCTTCGATCTCCTTGCCGCGTTCTTTCCACTCCGCGAAGAAGCGTTCGGCCGTCTCCGGGACGTCCTGCGGATCGACGTCGAACGCCTCGGCCGCCTCGTAGAGGGCGTCTTCGGTCGCCTGGGTCGCTTCGATGGCGGCCTCGCCGGCGGCGAACGTCAGCCTGACGACGCCGTCCTGGATGCGTTCCGTCGAGCGGATCTTGATCGCGCCGACCTCGCCGGTCCGGGAGACGTGGGTCCCACCACAGGCCTGGACATCGTCGTCGACGTGGATCAGGCGGATCTGCTCGCCGGCCGGGATCCCGCCCTGGTAGAGATCGAACCCGTACTCGGCTTCGGCCTCGTGGCGATCTGGCCACTCCTGGGTGACCTGGGCGTTGTCGGTGACGATATCGTTGGCGACCCGCTCGATCTCCTTGACCGCCGCGCGGGAGACCGGTTCGTAGTGACGGACGTCGATGCGTGCCGAGTCAGTTCCCTTCTGTGCGCCGGCCTGGCGGATGTGGTCGCCGAGAACCTGCCGGGCGGCGTGAACCACGATGTGGGTGGCCGTGTGATGGGCCATCAGCCGCCGTCGCCGCCGTCCGTCGACCTGACCGCGAACGAAGTCGCCCGTCCCCGGGTCGGCATCTGTCCGGTGTAAGATGACACCGTCCTGGATCTGGACGTCGGTCACCACGACCGTCTCGTCGTCCGTCGAGAGCGTCCCCTGGTCCGGGGGCTGGCCCCCGCCTTCCGGGTAGAACATCGTCTGATCGAGCACCACGTCGTACCCGTCCGCACGCTCGAAGACGTCGAGGACGACCGCCTCGAACTCGGTGCGAGTCTGGTCGTCGTAGTAGAGTTTCTCGGTCTCGGGGAGGTCGGCGAGACGCTCGTCCGTGTCGCTTTCCTCGGTCGACCCGGCGCGTTCGGCGTCCTCGTGGCGCTCGGCGACCAGTGAATAGAAGTCCTCGGGCGTCTCGACAGCGACCCCGCGGTCGGCGGCGATCTGTTCGACTGTCTCTGGCTGCATCCCGTGGCTGTCATAGAGTTCGACAAGTTCGTCGGCGGGAATCGGGTCGCCGGAGTCGGCGTACTCCTCGGCCAACTGCTCGACGCGTCGATGGCCGCGGTCGAGCGTCTCGCGATACTTCTCGACCTCCGTGCGGACGATGTCCCGGATCGTATCGCGGTTGTCGTACCCAAGCCGCTCGGCCTGCATGTCGACGAGTTCGTCCAACGGGGCGTCGACGCCGACCTCGTCGACCAGGCGCTTGGTGCGCCGCAATACCATCCGCGCGAGATAGCCCGTGCCGACGTTACTCGGTACGATCCCGTCGCCGAGCATGTACGCGAGTGTCCGGCTGTGGTCGGCGATCGCGTAGATGGATTCGAGGGGCTCGACGAGTTCGCGGAGGCGGTCGGTCGCGACGCCGATCTCCGCGGCGATGTCGTCGCGGGCAGCCTCGACGTCCTCGGCCTCGTCGATGTCCATCCGACCGGAGAGCTTCGCCGCTTTGTGGACGATCTCCGCCTCGTCGGCAGTATGATCGATCCCCGCATTGTCCGTCAGGAAGTCGATCATGTCGGGGTAAACGGCCTCGTAGACCGTCGGCGTGCCCTGGGACATCCAGGTCCAGCGTTCGAGCCCGTAGCCGGTGTCGATGACCCGGCGATCCATCCGGCTGTAGGTGTTGCCGTCCTTCATCTCGAAATCGCCGTCCGGGTCGCGCTCGAACTGCATGAACACCAGCGTCGCGAGTTCCGCGCCCTCGTATATCACCTCGAAGGCGGGTCCGGCGTTGCCGCCACCGACCCATGGATCCTCGATGAGGGTGACGGCTTCCCGGTCGGCACCGACTTCGGCGAGTAAGTCCATGCAGTACTCGACGCACTCGTCCTTCCAGTAGACCTCGCCCTCGTAGGCGTAGTCGGTGCCCTCCTCGGCGTTGAACGCGTGGTGGCCCATCATCTCGAAGGCCATGGTGTGTCGGCCGGTGACGCCGACGTTGTCGATGTCCTGCATCCGGATGCAGGGCTGGCTCACGGCGAGGGGGTTCGCCGGCGGCGGCGACGCGCCGCTGGTGACGTGAGGCTGGAAGTCGTAGATCGACGCCTGGGTCAGGAGGACGTCCTCCCGCCAGCGGTTGGCCGCGACGGGATAGGGCTCGATGCGCTCGTGATCATGTTCCTCGAAAAAGGAGAGGAATTGCTCGCGCATCTCGCCGAGGTCGAATGCCTCGTCGAACCCCGGATTATCGATGAAGCTGTACTCGTCACAGGGAGGTTCGCCACAGGTCTCCCGCGCCTCGTCGAGCGTCCAGAAGTGATCCCCACACTCCACACACTCCTTGCGATGGAATCCGTGCTCCTCGAAGTATTCGAGCCGGTATTCCTCCTCGAGATCACTCATTCGTTGACTGTATTGTGGCCCGTCCGGCCCTAAATCAGTTCCGAAGGGGCTGTTCGGGCAGCTAAAGGTGTCCGTGGGCCGAAAACGGGCGCTCCAGCCGCGTCATTGTTTCGTACCTGGCGGTTGGAGGAACGCGGTGATCGAAGACGTCTGAGACACACGCAAGCGTCGGTCTGGCTACTCGACAGGCGTCAACAAGGTGCGTGTGAATCGCTCCATGGCCGTGCCGAGCAGATCGAAGACGTGCAGCGAGAACGCCCAGAGCAACACGCCGACTGGAACGGCAAGCAGTGCCTCCGAGAGCGATCCCAGGTGCCACCAGGGCCCGAACTGGAAGAGTTGAACACCATCGTAGTGCAACGGTGCGGTCACCAGCGCGAGCGAAAGGGCTGTGAGCGTCACGGCGACGGTGAACTGGATCACGCCGACTGGCAGCCGAACCAGCGCAAAGGCACACGCGCGCCAGGTCTGCTCATCGGTACACGCATTCCGAACGTGGGAAATGGGCTCCGAAGGGGAGGTATCCAGCTTCCGTGGGGACTGGATCGTCTCGTCGAGGAATGTCGCGGCCAGGCGTGCCTCGACTATCGCGAAGACACGCAGGAGGACGACCGTCCCGGCGAGGATCGCGATGCCGACGAACAGAACCGAGAGAGTGAGCCCGAGCGAGATACCGATCACGACGCCGAGAAACGAGAGGATGCCGAGCGGAAAGCCCAGCACGTGATACACGAGCCGTTTGTACGGCCCGGGATGGAGGACAATACCGAGACCGTCGTCGGAGACGGAGGGGGACCTGATGTCGAAGGCGGACATCGACTGTACATGTCAGCTCCCGTTATGAAAAAACTATCGGAAGGGTCAATCAGGTGTAAAACCACCGTCTGTCGCCGCTTCTCACCGCAATTTTTCCGCCCCAAATTTTTATATTTCTGTCAGTCACGGCCGTCGAGCGCGAGTGAGGCGAGCAAGGCTTCGAGTTGGATCCGTTCGCTCGCGCCCTCGGTGATCCGATAGTCGGCTTCACCGACACGATCGAGGACGCGGACGGCCGCCGCATCCGAGAGGTCGAACTCCCAGACGGTGCGGTGCAGCTGGTCGATGATGTCGCCGCCGGCGATCCCTTCCTCGGTCAACAGGGTGTCGAGACGCGACCGGGCGGCAGTGAAGTCGCCGTCGAGCGCGAGGTCGACCATCTCGCGGATGTCCTCTGGCCGGGCCGTCGACGTGATCTCGAAGACCGCTTCCTCGGTGACTGTATCGCCGGACATCGACGCGGCCTGGAGCCCGTTGATCGCTTTTCGCATGTCGCCGCCGGCGACGTAGACCAGCGCCTCGATCCCGTCCTCGGTAACGTCGATGACCTCCTCTTCGGCGATCTGGCGGACTTGCGCCTCAACGGCCTCGTCGGCAAGCGGCGAGAACCGGAAGACGGCACATCGAGACTGGATCGGGTCGATGATCTGACTGGAGTAGTTACACGAGAGGATAAAGCGGACGTTGTTCGAGAACTGCTCCATCGTCCGGCGAAGCGCTGACTGGGCGTCTGCGGTGAGTGCGTCGGCCTCATCGAGGAATATAATTCGGTAGTCATAGCCGCCAAAAGAAGTGCGCGCGAAGCTCTTGACGCGGTCGCGAACGACGTCGATGCCGCGCTCGTCAGAGGCGTTGAGTTCGAGGAAGTTCTCCTCCCAGTCCTCACCGTAGAGTTCGCGGGCGATGGCGGTCGCAGCGGTCGTCTTGCCGACGCCGGCCGGCCCGGCGAACAGCATGTGGCTGAGGTCGTTGCGTGAGACGTAGCTGCCCAGTCGCTCGACGATGGCCTCGTGGCCCGCGATGTCTTCGAGGGTTTGTGGGCGGTACTTCTCGATCCAGACTTCCTGTCGACCCGCCCGGGTTGACTCGGCCTCGCTCATAGACGATGGGTGGGTCCCGGGTGGGATAAAGCATGCGAGGTCGACCGACCGTCGTGAGTGAAACCTCGACAAATGCGAACGGAGAGCTGAGCGAACCGTGGCTGCGAGGTCGCGTGATGCGAGACCGAACGAAGCGGAGGCTCGCTACGTGTGAGCGGCCGTCCGGCTCAGAGACAGCAACGAGCCCCGAAGCGCTCATGTCCGTCCGGCCGAACCCACGAACATGGAAGTCACGGTGGAGCTGGTCGACGAGATCACGCGCGAGTTCGACATCGAGCCGGGGACGACCTACGGCGAGTTGCTCGCGGACTTCGACGTGAGTCCACACGAGGTGTCGGTGCTCGTCGACGGACGGCCGGTCCCCGAGGACGAACGGGTCGACGCCGAACACGTCCGCGTCGTCCGGTTGATCAAAGGTGGCTGATGCCGATTCGTACCGCCCAGGATGGCGATCTCGTCGGTGTCTTGAACGTCCTCGACGGGGCCGACCTGGCGACCGACCACGACCAGGTACAGACAGCCATCGAGCGTGGGGATGTCTTCGTCGCTGTACCGGACGAGGATCGGGACGGTTCGCCAGTCGTCGGTGCGCTGGTACTCGACGGCGAGGAAATCGTGAACGTGGCCGTGCGCCGGCGACGTCGGGATCAGGGGATCGGGACCGCGCTCGCCGAGCGAGCGATGCAGGAGCGGGATCGACTCGTCGCCGAGTTCGATACCGATGTGCGGCCGTTTTACGAGTCGCTGGGGTTCGACATCGCGGCGACGGGTGACGGGCGGTGTCGAGGCGTGTGGCGGTTGGGCGACGGCGGGTCGTTGGAGTGGCGTCGCGGCAATCGGAGACGGTACAGTTTAGTTCGCGGAATGGAAAATCGGGAGTGAGGGCCCGTATCTCAGTCTGGTTAGAGAGAGCGGCTCATAACCGCTTCGTCCTTGGTTCAAATCCGAGCGGGCCCATACAGCGTGCCGCGAACGACAGTGAGCGGCCGCTATATCACCCCCGAGGATTTGAATGAGACCTGACGCGCACAGCGAAGCGAGCACGTCAGGGCGTGGTTCAAATCCGAGTGGGCCCATCCAGTAATAGACTGTTTCAACGGTGGATGTGCCGAGGGATCGACCGCATGATCACGGTGCGAGCGGACAGAAAATCGATACAGGAGTCCGCCGTCAGGCAGGGGCGATGATCGTGTCAGTCGCGACGACGTTCCACTTCCAGGTGAAGTACACAAGCGTGTAGGCCTCTCCCGATTCGTGGGCCGCGTTCGGGATCGTCGCAATGCCGGTGTGGCCACATTGCTCATTCGGGCACGTCCAGTTCCAGTTGATGTAATTACCCAGGTCAGCGTCGTCGGGCACTTCGTTGCCGCGGTAGACCGCGATCCAGTCCCAGTCGCCGTACGGTTCGTGCCGGTCCGGCGTTTCGTAGTGGACCGCGAAGCCGTCGTCGGTCGTGTGTCCAGTGATCGAGTAGCCCGAACCGGTCTTGTGCTGGACGGTTGTATCGGACAGTTCATCGATGTCGGGTTCTGCGGGTCGGTTCTGTGACATTGTAGAGCTCCGTGTTGGTGCCTCCACTTGTCTCAATGGTTGAGGCAGTCCTAATTACATATATTAGATATATAAATGCCAGGGTTATTTGTACCCGTTGTCGCTTTCGCATGCAATGTCGAACGCAAGACGGCGGCAGAATCGAACTGTTGCCAGTCAGATTTCTGTGGATTCCACGTCGCTGTACGCTGCAATTGGTCGTGACGCTGCTGAGCGGGCTAAGCCAATGTCGCCCCCGAAAAAGATTGAAATATTGATGAAGATTATCAAAAGAACCGACAAATAGATTGATAAAGTACTATATTCCAGGGGATTGAATTGTTTGGAGATGCCCGAAGTAGAATACCTCAATTTCGATGTCGTGGACGAGAACGGATGGAGTATCGAGGACGACGACATTTTCGAGAAGGCTGCCGGCGCCGACCTCGACGACGAAGATTACGGCGTCCTGGAGGTCGAAGAGGGGGAGTTCATTCTCGATGCGGCCGAAGACGAGGGATTTAATTGGCCGTTTTATTGCCGTGAGGGAAAATGTGCGGTCTGTGGTGCAGAGGTTCTCGAAGGCGAGATCGAAATGCCCGATCAGGAAATCATCACAGAAAAGGAGAAAGAAGAGGACAACGTTCGACTGACCTGTGGGGGGACGCCAGTCGAAGACGACACCAAGATCATCTACAACGCCAAACATCTGAATCTGGATTGGTACAGCTACGTGTAATTTTCCGGAAATATTTGAGAACGAGCCCGTCTCGATTGACAGTGTTCAACTGAGCAGCGAGGAGGCTGAATTTTGGTCCGCTAACCCGCCTATACAGTACTGAACGCCCAAGCGAAGGCACTGTGCTGAGACCGTTACGATGTCGCTTCCGCCCGTTCCTCACCGCGCTGGATCGCGTCGGCGAGCAGCGGGCGCATCATTCCCACCAGTGGCGCGGTATCGCCGTCGGTCCAGACCGCGCGGTGCTTGCGAACGCCGGGCAGCGACGTCTGGATGTCGGCACTGACGAGCAACTGAGCGCCGTCGACCATGAGGATCGCACTCACGGCCCCGGGTTGGATCGGGTGGGAGTCCCACCACGTCCAGGTTTCGAGCACGCGGGCGTCGGGTAGCGCCGTTCGCAGTCGCTCCCGGACGGACTCGGCCGGCGAGCCGATGACGATCTCGACGCCGCGATCGCTGGCCGCCCGCAACGCCGTGAGCAATTCGTCGGTCAACAACTCCTCGACCGCGATGGCAAGCAAGACCTCGTCGGTCGCGTCGTCGAGCAGGCCTTCCATGCGCTCGCTGACCTCGGCGTCGCCCTCCATGACCCAGACGTCGCCGTCCTCCGTCTCTGCGGCCGGCGGCTGAAGTCGTGGGAGGAGCGTGCCGATCCGATCGAGCACCGTCGAGAGGCGGCGATCGAGCATCGACACCGCCTCGTCGGGATCGACGGCCCGGAACTCCCGGGGCGTTCCCTGCTGGACGTCGACCAGCCCACGTTCCTTGAGGCCATCCATACAATCGTAGACACGGGCACGTGGGACGTCGGCGACCTCGCTGACTTCCTTTGCCGTCCCCTGGCAGATCCGCTCGAGCCCGACGAAACACCGGGCCTCGTATTCGGTAAAATCCAGCGTCTCGAGTAACCCGACAACCTCCTCGACGACGGATCGATCCTCCGCAGTCGACTCAGATTGTTCCCCTGTCATTGTCGTGTACACACGCCATCGATTAGGAGCAATTGGCCCTCCGTCTGAATAATCCTTTGGACGTTTCTACGCATATCGTAACAGACGGAGGAGATGGGCCGGCCAGTCGAGCCCTGAAACGATCGATATCCCGGTCCAGACGGCGGAATTCGGTTACACATAGTACGATCGGAGTCCTGACTCTGTTTTTACTAGGATAAAAAATAGACGTAACACCTAAATGCTCGCATCGACTACGGATGGATACAGGAAGTAAGCGCCAGGACGATCATGTCACGAACCAATTCGGTACGAACGGTATCCGAGCACCAGGCGAGCGAACGGGACCTCGAGAGCGAACAGTCCGGTCGCGTCGACACGTGTCCGGAGTGTGGCGGCACAGTCACAACCGACGATGGGCGCGGCGAGCGCGTCTGTGAGCAGTGTGGAATCGTCGTCGAGAGTGACGCCATCGATCACGGGCCGGAGTGGCGGGCGTTCACGCCCTCGGAAAAGGACGAGCGCAGCCGGGTCGGGTCGCCGACGACGAAGCTCCTCCACGACGAGGGGCTCTCGACGAGCATCGGCTGGGCGGACAAGGACGCCAGCGGCCGCACGCTCTCGTCGTCCCAGCGCGAGAAGATGAGTCGCCTCCGGGTCTGGGACGAGCGCTTTCGCGCCACGGACTCTAGGGATCGCAACCTCAAACAAGCGCTGGGTGAGATCGACCGCATGGCGAGTGCGCTGGGGCTGCCGGAGAACGTCCGCGAGACCGCGTCCGTGATCTATCGGCGCGCGCTCGACGAGGATCTCCTGCCCGGCCGCTCGATCGAGGGGATGGCGACAGCCTCGCTGTACGCGGCCGCTCGCCAGGCCGGAACGCCCCGGAGTCTCGACGAGTTCGAACCGATCAGTCGCGTCCGCCGCCAGAAGTACGCTCGCGCCTACCGGTATCTCGCTCGCCAGCTCGAACTCGGGATCGCCCCGGCCGATCCAGCGGAGTACCTGCCACGGTTCACGTCCGACCTCGACCTCGACGACGACCTCGAACGACAGGCACGGGACCTCCTGTCGGAACTCAAAAAGACGGGGGAACACAGCGGGAAGAACCCGACCGGCCTCGCCGCCGGCGCGATCTACGCCGCCGGGCTGCTGACCGGCGACCGCATCACCCAGGGGGAAGTCGCCGAGACGGCCGACGTCAGCGAGGTCACGATCCGGGATCGGTACTCCGAGTTGCTCGAAGCACTCGAAGGCAAGCAGATCGACGCCCGCAGCGAGCGTGGCGGCAACTGATTCAGCGACGCCGGGCGGGCCCGGCCGACCCTGATTCTGGGTTACTGTTGTCTTGAGCGGCCAAACAGCGTGAGCCAGCGCCATCACCGGTCTGATCTGAACGGTCGAGTCGCGGCCCGGTGTGGGCAGTCGAGTCGCCGGCCGGCGTGACGACAGGTATAATCGGATCGGGGCCCGTGGCTCCGAACGTCCGGAGTCATGACGGGAACCGATCGAGGGGGACGGCGATGAACGAGGAGGTCGACCACGCCGCCCGTGCCCGTGACGTCCTCGGGTTCTCGCGGTGGTGGCTGGTGCTCGCGGCCGCGGCCATGATGGCCGTCGTCGGCCCCTACCAGTACGTCTGGAGCAGTCTCCGGGATCCAGTCGCGACCAACCTGGGGATCGACAGCGCCGCCCTTTCGACGGTCTTTACGCTGTTCGTCGTCGTCCAGGCCGGGAGCCAGTTCCCGGTCGGGTGGTGGCGTGATCGACACGGTCCCCGCGCGGTGAGTGTCGCCGCGGCCATCCTCGCCGGCGGCGGCTACCTCGGCCTCTCAGTGGCCGAGACGACCTGGGAGATCTATCTCGCCTATTCGCTGGGAGCCCTGGGCGTCGGCATCGTCTACACCGTCGCCGTCAACACCGCGTTGAAGTGGTTCCCTGACCGGCGTGGACTCACCGCGGGGGTCGGTACGATGGCCTTCGCGGGGGGGAGCGCCGCCTTGGTCCCCTACGTTCGGGCGAATACCGGCGCGGGTGCGCCCGTGACGGCATACGTCGGCGTCCTCCAGCAGGTCGGCGTCGTGATCTTCGCGGTCGTGCTCGTCGGTGCGCTGGTCCTCCGGGACCCACCCGAGGGATGGCTGTCCGACGGCAGCGTCACCGACACGGGCCCACAGTTCACCTGGCGGGAAATGGTCCGAACCCGGCAGTTCTGGCTCATGTACGCCATGTTCGTCGCCGTCTCTGGGGCCGGCCTCATGCTGACCGAGAAGATCGTCTCCTACGCCGACCACCTGGGACTCGCGGGCGTGATCGCCACGGCAGCCGCGACGCTCCTTCCGCTGGCCGGCGGCATCGGCCGACTCGTGCTGGGTGAGGTCAGCGACCGGGTCGATCGGACCAACGCGATGGCCGGGGCGTTCACGCTCTGTGGCCTCGGCCTGTTCGCCGTCGCGTACTTCGGCGTCAGCGGGATGGGGAGTGCTTTCGTCGTGGCAGTCGTCGTCGCCACCTTCTTCTGGAGCCCGCAGTTCACGCTGTTCCCCAGCGTCGTCGGTGACTACTACGGCGAGAAACACTCGAGTGCGAACTACGCCCTGCTTTACTCCGGGAAGATCTGGGGTGGCGTCTTCGGCGGGACCGTCACGGGTGCCGCCGTCGTCGCCGTCGGCTGGACGGAAACGTTTCTGCTCGGAGGGACACTGGCCGTCCTGGCAGGTGTGGCTGCCCTCGGACTCGACGCGCCGTCGCCACCTGACGCCGACAAACGCTGAGTGGACGTGACTTTTTGATCCCTGAAGCCCACGATGGGGGTATGCCATCCCCCGATCTCGATCGGTTCTCCTCGCGTCGGTCGACCGTCTACGGCCAGCGGGGCGTCGTCGCGACCAGCCAGCCCCTGGCCGCCCAGGCCGGCCTGTCAGTGCTCGAAGACGGCGGCAACGCCTTCGACGCCGCCGTCGCTACCGCCGCGGCGCTGAACGTCGTCGAACCCACCTCGACGGGCCTGGGTGGCGACGTCTTCGCGGCCTACCGGACCGCCGACGGCGAAGTCGGCGCAATGCGGTCCTGTGGGCCGGCCCCGCAAGACGCAACGATCGACGCCGTCCGTGAGGCCGTCGCCGGCGCGGACGACACCGCCCCGGAAGACGTCGAAATGCCGTTCACCGGCCCCCACACCGCCACCGTGCCCGGAACCGCGCGGGGCTGGGAGGCCACCGTCGAGCGCTTCGGCCGGGTGTCCCTCGCCGAAGCGCTCCAGCCGGCGATCCGGTACGCCACGGAGGGGTATCCAGTCTCCGAGCGGATCGCGTCGGCGTGGGAACACGGCGAGGACCTGTTCGAGGACGACAACGCCCGGGGGGCCTACCTCTTCGACGGCGAGGCACCGAGCGTGGGCCAGACGGTTCGCCTGCCGGCACTCGGGGAGTCACTGCGACGCGTCGCCGAGGCGGGGGCCGACGTCGTCTACGAGGGGAAGATCGGCGAAGCCATCGCCAGGGAAGTCCAGGATCACGGCGGCTTCCTCACGACCGAGGACCTCGCCGCGTTCGAACCCGAGTTCGTCGAGCCCGTCTCGACCACCTACGGCGACGTCGAGGTGTTCGAACTCCCGCCGAACAACCAGGGGCTGATCGCGCTGGAGGCGCTGAACATCGCCGCGGACGTCGGTGCCGGCGACCACCCGATCGGTTCGCCCGAGTCCGTCCATTACCTCGTTGAGGCGACCAAGCGCGCCTTCCACGACGGCCACCGCTACATCACCGACCCGGACTTCGAGGATCACCCGCCGCTGGCTTCCCAATCCTGGGCGGAGAAACGCGCAGCCGACATCGACGAAACGGCAAGCGACGACGTGACCTTCGGCGTCCCGGGCGCGAACGCCGAAGACGCCGACACGGTGTTGCTCTGTGTGGCCGACGACGCGGGCAACGTCGTCTCGTTCATCAACTCCCGGTTCGCCGGCTTCGGCTCCGGGCTGGTCGCCGGCGACACCGGGATCGCGCTCCAGAACCGCGGGGCGTCGTTCTCGCTGGATCCCGACCACCCCAATTCGCTCGCACCCGGCAAGCGGCCGTTCCACACCCTGATCCCGGCGCTCGCCCGCCTGGGCGCGGACGACTGGGCGGCCTTCGGCGTGATGGGCGGATACATGCAACCCCAGGGCCACGTCCAGGTGCTCTCGAACCTCGTCGATCACGACCTCCCCCTCCAGGCCGCGCTGGATCGCCCGCGCTGGCGCTACCGCGAGGACGGCACGCTCGCGGTCGAACCCCACTTCGATTCACAGACGGCGGCGAAACTCGTCCGGATGGGCCACGACGTGCGGGTGCTCACGGGCGAGTACTTCGGCGGGGCCCAGATCGTCAGGAACGACGGCGGGACACTCTCGGCTGCTACTGAGCCGCGCAAGGACGGCAACGCGGTGGGCTACTGAGTGGGAGGGAGCCGCCGGCGAACGCGCCGCGCCGGTCGGGCAACGGCGCGAAGCGACGAACCCAAACCCGGCGACGCACAACGACGATCCGAATGAAGCTCCGGTTTCTGGGCGGCGCTGGCGAGGTGGGCCGCAGTGCGATCCTCGTCAACGAGTCGCTGCTGCTGGATTACGGGATGAAGACCGAGACGCCCCCGCAGTTTCCGGTCGGCACCGTCGAGCCCGAGGCCATCGTCGCCTCCCACGGCCATCTCGATCACGTCGGCTCGATCCCGTCGCTGCTCTCGGGGAGCCGACGCCCGCCGATCCACTGGACGCCGCCGACCCGGGAACTCGCGCTGACGCTCGCCCGGGACACGCTGAAATTGCATGGTGGCACCTACGACTGCCCGTTCACCGAGGTCGACGTCAGGCGCGTCACCCAAGTGTCGGAGACTCATGGCTACCGCGAGTCCTTCGAGGCGGCCGGCCACGAGGTGACGTTCTTCAACGCCGGCCACATCCCCGGCAGCGCCCACGTCCTCGTCGACGACGGCGAGACGCGACTGCTGTACACCGGCGACTTTCACACTGACAGCCAACGCTTGGTTGCAGGAACGACCGCACGCCCGGACGCGGACGTGGTACTCACCGAGAGCACCTATTCGGACATCTCCCACGAGGGCCGCGCGACCCTCGAGGAGCGCTTCGCCGAGAGCGTCAAGACGACGCTGTGGGAGGGCGGCACCGTCGTGATCCCCGCCTTCGCCATCGGTCGCACCCAGGAGATGCTCATGATCTGTGAAGCCCACGATATCCCGTGCTACGTCGACGGGATGGGAAAGCGGGTGACCGAGATGCTCCGCCGGCATCCGGAGTTCGTCCGGGATTCCGACGCTCTCCAGCGCGCCAAATCACACGCCCGGTTCGTCGACGGCCGCGACGGCCAGCGCAAGCGCATCGCGGCACAGAACACGGCGATCGTCACCACCAGCGGGATGCTCTCGGGCGGCCCGGCGATGTCCTATATTCCCGAGATCCGCGATCGACCGGTCAACAAGATCGCGCTGACTGGGTATCAAGTCGAGGGGACGCCCGGCCGGGACCTGCTGGAGACGGGCAGCGCCGAGATCGACGGTCAGCGGATGCCAGTCGCCGCGCAGGTCGAGTCCTATGACTTCTCCGCGCACGCCGATCGTGCGGGCCTCGACGCGTTCCTCGATGCCTACCGCGAGACGCAACTCCTCGTCAATCACGGTGACAGGTGCGAGCAGTTCGCCGCCGAACTCGCCGGTGACGGGTTCGACGCGACGGCACCCTCGATCGGCGAGACGGTCGAAGTCCGATAGTCAACCGACCACCGGACGTGATCGACGAGACGGACGTGCGGCAAGTTGCCGTCCTGGGGCGGCACCTTAAGTAAATACGCGTTGTTGTCCCGGAACGAGAGACATACATGGTGAGTCGTTCCGAAACGATCCGGATTCTCCACGTCGACGACGAGCCGGATCTCACCGAGCTGGCCGCGACGTTTCTCGAACGGGAGGACGACCGAATCGTGGTCGAAACCGCGTCGAGCGCCGCGGACGGTCTGGACGTCCTGGACGACTTCGCGGCCGACTGTATCGTTTCGGATTACGACATGCCCGGGCGAAACGGTATCGAATTTCTCAAAGCCGTCCGTGAGCGCCACCCGGAGTTACCCGTCATCCTCTACACTGGCAAAGGATCAGAAGAAGTCGCCAGTGAGGCGATCTCCGCCGGTGTGACCGAGTACATGCAAAAGGAAGCCGGGACCGACCAGTACACCGTGCTGGCGAATCGCATCACCAATAGCGTCGAACAATATCGTGCCCGTCAGGCGGCCGAACGGACGCGCGAGCGACTGACGGAGCTCTCCGAAAGCACGACGGACTGTCTGTGGATGTTCGACCGCGAGTGGGAGGAACTCGTCTTCATCTCCGGCTACGAGGACGTCTGGAACCGGTCGGAATCCGCTATCCGGGACGACCCACGGGACTTCCTGTACGGCGTCCATCCGGACGATCGAGCTCTCGTCGAAGACGCTATGGCCCGCCTCTCGAACGGCGAGACGATCGACGTCGAGTTCCGGATCCTGCGTGGCGACGACGATCCGGGCGCGGTGTGGATGAAGGGTGAACCCGTCCGCGACGACGAAGGGGCCGTCGTCCGGGTCGTCGGGTTCACTCGCGACATCACCGAGCGGCGAGAGCAGCGCCGGCGGCTGGAAACGCTGATCAGCAACCTCCCCGGCATCGCCTATCGGTGTCGCAACGAACCCGGCTGGCCGATGGAGTTTGTCCGTGGGGAATGCGAAACTCTCACCGGATATACTGCCGACGCCATCGAGCGCGGCGACGTCGACTGGAGCGAGGACGTTCTGCATCCGGAAGACAGCGAGGACATGTGGAACCGCGTCCAGGACGCTGTCGACGCCGACCGACCGTTCGAGGTCACGTATCGCATTCGAACGAAAGTCGGTGATACCAGATGGATGTGGGAGCGGGGGCAGATGGTCGACGCCACCGGACAGGATACCGAGATACTGGAGGGGTTTATCACCGACATCACCGAGCGAAGGCGACGGGAGCGCGAACTCGAACGGTACGAGGCGTATCTTCAGGAGTCGACGGACATCATCACCGTGCTCGATGCGGACGGGACGGTCAAGTACCAGAGTCCCGCAGTCACGCGAATCCTGGGGTACGAGCCGGGAGAACTACTGGGAAAGAGCGGATTCGACTACGTCCACCCCGAGGACGTGGATGCGGTTAGGGCCGCGTTCGCCGAACTCGCCGGCGAGCCCGAGGGGACCATCACCGTCGAGTGTCGGTTTCGCACGGCCGACGGCGGGTGGCGCTGGCTCGAGGTCAACGGCTCGAACCAGCTCGACACGGAGCCGATCAACGGGATCGTCACGAACAACCGCGACATCACCGACCGGAAGAAACGCGAGCAGGAACTCGAATCCATCCTCCACGAGATGGACGACGCCATCTTCGTTCACCCCGATGGCGGGCCGTTTACGTTCGTCAATCAGGCTGCCATCGAACGGTACGGCTACACGGAAGCGGAACTCCACACGATGACCCCCGCGGACCTCAACGTGCCATCGGAACCGGGCGAGGTAGCTGAGCGCGTCCAGGCAGTCATGGCGTCCGGCCAGGCGGTGTTCGAAACCGAGCACCGAACCCGATCCGGGGAGACGATTCCCGTCGAGATCAACGCGACGACAGTCACGTTCCACGGGGACCGGTCGATCCTGTCGATAGTCCGGGACATCAGTGAGCGGAAATCGACCGAGCACGAGTCCCAGAGGCCAAACCGGGATTAGATCCGGTGGTCGGGAGACAGCTCCATCCCGTCGAACGCCGACAGCGTCGCGTCTCGTTCGCCGGCGAGCGCGTCCCGGACGTCCGCGTCCGTCCAGTCCAGCGGGCCGAGGACGCCGACCGCGGCCCTGATCGCCGCCTCGCGGTAGTAGCCCGCGTCGTACTCGCTTTCGTCGTCGATCTCCGACGCCAGCCGGACTCGGTCCATCCCCTCTCTGTCGTCGTCGGCAACGACGTAGACGATGTCCTGGCCCGGCGCGGAGTCAAGCCCGATCGAATCCGCCCGCTCCAGCGCGGCGACGGTGCGGGTCCGGTGGGTGTAGGCGTCGACGTCCTTCGAGGCGCGATTCCGGACGAGCAGGTCCGTCGTCGGGACGTCCCCGGCCGCGAGGGCTGTGAGGTGGGCCGCGAGCGTGTCGATCACCGCCGCCGGGTCGCGCGTCTCGTCGAACGTCTCGATGAGCGAGCGCTGGAGCCCCGCGACCCACGCGGGCGTCGATCGCTGCCGGCAAGCGAGTCCGCGCACTTTATACGGGTCGTCCTTTCCGGAGTCGTCGTCCGGATCACGCCGCCGGCCGACGTACTTCGTCAGCGCCCCGCCCGCACCGTCGCGTCGGGGACAGAACGCCACCCAGTCGAAGGCCCCCTCGTGCTCCAGGGCGATCCCGACGTCGTCGGTGATCTTTGCGGCGATCTCCTCGAGTGGCTCCTGGGTCGCCCCCTCGCGGGCCGTCACCCAGATCGAGTCGACGATGCCATGCAGTACCTTCCAGCCGCCGGCTTCCAGGCGTTCTTTCGCCGTCAGGAGGATATCCCGGGCGTGGGCGTTGATCGCCTCGTGGACCTCGATCCGGCCGAACTTGGCGTTGCTGAACCCCTGGTACCCGAAACACGAGACGAGGATCCACTTCAGGGCGTCCACCTGCCCGGAGAGGGCGCGCCGTTCGGCGACCGAGAGGTCGTCCTCGGCCAGCCGGCGTTTCATCTCCGCCCGGTCGTCGATGATCGGCCCGAGGACGTCGGGGAGATAGCCCTCGCGATCACAGACGGAATAGCCCAACTCGGGCACGTCGTCGTCGTGACACGAGCACCGGACCGTCTCGGGCGAGAGATTGTGTTCGCAGATGATGTTGGGGTACATCGACGCGAAGTCGAGTTCGTGGACGGTGTCGTGAACGCCGACGATCGGTGAGAGCGTGGTTCCGCCCCGATCGGCGTCGTGGAGCGCCCGGGCGGTCTTGAACCGCTCCGGTCGCCAGGCCCGCCACTGGACGAGGACATCCCGCTTTCGGACGGCACGGATCTGGATCGCCGTGAGCACGTTCCCGATCGACGCCCAGGACAGTCCCTGGAGGGGCTTGCCCGACCGGGCAACGAGGTCGAGTGCCCCCGCGAGGTTCGTCTCGCCGAGGAAGAACGTGTTCGAACGGTCGATCACGACCCGTCCCGGAACGTTGTACCGCGCCGGAGAGTGCATCCGTCGCCCGTAGGACTCGAACGTCGACGCCCCCGCGAGTTGCTGGACGGCCGGGATTTCGTCCCGCGATTCACCGCTCGGGACGCGCTGGAGGCCGAGGTCGACGCCGTGCTCGGTGGCCGCCTTATCGAGCAGCGGGAGGATATCGCTCCGTTCGACCCAGAGCACGTCCGGATCCTCGTCCGCCAGCCGCCGCCGGAGCGTCGAAAGCGTCTCCTCGACGGTGTCGCCGGCCGGCTGCGTCCCCGGCAGTGCGGGCTCGGCGGTGGCCGTCGAGGTCGCGTCCGTGGCCGACAAAGCTGTCGGGGCCGTCGTTCGCGCGCCGATCGCCAGTGCGGTGAGATCGCCCGCAGCCGCCGCCGTCCGGGGAAGATCCAGCCGAAGCACGCGCGGGGGCCGCCCCGGCGTCGGGTCGGTGCCGGTTTCCAGACAGTACCGGAACTCCGGCGAGAAGTCCACGTCGAACGCCCGAAAGGGAACGCGACCGGGTGGGCCGCGATCCTCGACAAACCGCGCAATGTCCCGGACTGCATCGACGCGATCCACGTCGATCCGGAGGACGGGCTGGTCGGCGAAGCGAAACCCCGGCGACTTCCACTCGAAACAGAGGTCTTCGACTGCGGGGTGCATGTCGAGATCCGCCCGTATATCCGCCAGATCGGCGATGCAGGCCTCGCGGTCGGGATCGCGTTCGGTCATCCCACGCGCCGCGACCGCGTACACCGTCGGGCGATACGCGGCCGCGCGCGACGCCGACCACGCCGGTTGATCGACGGTGCCGTCGAGGGACCACACGAGCGGGTCGCCGTCGCCGAGGAAGTCGATCGTGAAGACCATCCCCCGAAACCTCACCCTGTTCTTTCGTGTGGAGATGTCCCATTCCCCGCCGAGATTTCGTCGGATTGGTGCCCGAAATCGTCGATTTGGGCTTCGAGGTCGTCGACGCGATCCGCCTGCTCGCCGATCTCCCCTTCGAGTTCGTCGAGTCGCGCTTCGAGGTCGTCGATCCGCCGTTCCTGGGCGAGCGCGATCGCGAGCAGGACCGGCACGATCGGGGAATGGTGGTTCAAATTGCCCGCCGCGTCGGCGTGCGTCCGGGCGTGCCCGAGGAGGCGATCGAAGCGCTGCTGGTCCTCGTAGCGCAGCGCCCGCCGGAAGGGGGCCCAGCGGTCCTCGACCGACCGGAGCACGTCCCGGAACGTGGGGTTGGTCCGTCCCATCGTAGTCACCTGATTGCCGCCGGCCCGATAGTGAGTGACTGTGCGGTCGATCCGGATCCACTCGCCCTGACGGAGCCGCCGGACGCGACGGCCGGATGCCGAACCCGGAGGATCTCCGCCCAGTAGGTGATCGTCGTCTGGTGGACGCCCTCCTCAACGCGGTAGACCAGCGTCTCGAAGTCGAGGTCGTCGCACTCGAATCGGGGGCCGAACTGGGTTTCTTCGAGGGCGATCGTCGTGGCAGCCGCCTCGATCGGGTCGGTGTCGCCGGGGTCCCTGGACCGCGTCAGCACGACCGGGATGTCGTGCTCGCGGGCGATCGCGGCGAGGGTCGCCAGCGAATGGGAGAGGAGACGTCCGGCGTCGGCATCTCGAAGTTCCCCCTTGCGATAGAGCGCGTCGAGTGCCGGGGCGACGACAATTGCGGGGCGGTCCGTCGCCGGCGCGCCGAAGGGCGAATCGCCATCGCCCCGGAGCCACCGGCCGAGTTGCTCGACCAGGGTGTAGTGCTGGTGGGTCGTGAACGCGCGGGCGACGTGGACGCGATCGAGCGCACGCTCGGCCGGGGCGACGCGGGCGAAGGCGTGCGTCGTGGCGTGGCCCCCCGCGTCGATCCAGACGACGTCGCCGCCCGCCGAGAGCGCGGTATCGAGTGCGAGCGCGTGAAGCGGGCCGACGACGGCATCGCGTCGCGATCTCGCGGTTCCCGCGTCGGGTTCCAGCAGATAGAGGTCGTCTTCGAGCGTCGGGAGTTCCGGGAGGGCGAGGCCGTCGTCAACGTCCACGGCGGTCGCCGCGTCGTCGACTGCGCCGCCGGATCGCTGCCGAGCACGCTGGCCCGGGAGGTCCTCGCGACTCGAAGCCGGCCATCGCGGGTCCCCGATCGACGATCCGCCTCGCCGGCTGTCCGCTCCCATCCGTCCGGTGATCGCGTCGTGTTCCATACGACAACGATCCGCCGGGACCGTCAAACCGGCTGGTGTGTCGTTTCATGGTTTCCGGATCGGCCGAAAACAGGGTGAAACCGGGGGACTGCACCGCTATCGGCGTCGTTTCCGGGTCGGTTCCGGATGCCGGGTCGCCATGCGGGTTTCCGGAAGCGTCACATGGGACTCACTCCCAGAGGTCCTCGATCCCGACCCGGATCGTGACCGGCCCGTCGGGCAATTCGAGGATCACGGGCGAGCGATCCGCGATGTCTCCCGCTATACTGACCTCGTACGTCGGGGTTTCGAGGCGCACGGTCCCGACGCCGGGCTCGAGCAGGCCGATGGCGTTCCGGAGCCCCGTCGCGTAATCGACGGTCATGATCTGTTCCGGGAGGACTCGCTCGTCGGTCTCGGCCTCTGGGGCGCGCTCGACGGTGAGCCGGTGGTTCCGCCGGCTGGTGTCGACCTCGGGATGGACCGCCTCGATGGTGTCACCGCCGCGTTCGATGGACAGATCCGTGGCCGGCGTCACCACGACCGGGTCGCCGTCGAGTTCGAGTAGCGCCGCGTAGCAGTGGTACGTGTCCTCGAACATGAGGTCACGCGCGTAGGCGTACAGCCCCGGCCCGAGGTGCGGAACCGTCCGCCGGTAGCTGTCGTCCGTGACTGTGGGACCGGGCGGATCGCCGAGTCGATGGCCGTTGAACAATGTATGTGTTTTCCGAGCGATGCTCCCGGGCTGGAGCGATCCCCCTGGCAGCGGAATGTTCTGGGGTGCGATATGATACCACGTGTCATCGTGCAATTTGTACAGTCCCCAGTTGTACGGGTTGAGCCCGAACGCCTGCTCGACGGAGTGATTGACGAGCGTGAAGTCAACCCGTAGCGGGAGGGTTCCCGCCTCCGTCTCCGGGTGGAGGAAAACCGGCGTCTCGGGACCGGCCTCGTGATACCAGACCCTCTTAGTCACGTCTTCGCGGGTGGGAGGCGGCGGCGGGACGTCCCGGCCCGCGTGGATGGATTCCTCGCTCGGCCCGGGCGCTGTCCGGTCCCAGACGGCGATCGACAGGGCGACTTCGGCGCCGGTGGTGCTGTATCGCCCGGGAACAGGCACGCGGATGGCGTCCTCGACGGTAGAGGCGACGAGTGCCCACTGCCCGTAGATGGTCTGGCCCGGGGCAAGGCGCAGGTAGTCCGGAATATCATGATCGGCGTGCTCCTGGACCCGCCAGACGCCTTCCCCGTCGCGGTGGAACGACGGTTCCCCGTCGACGAAGTCGTGTGCTGCGGTCGGTTCCAGCAGTTGCACGAGGTTTCGGTCCCTGCCCGGGATCGACACGTCCAGATAGCCGTCCGGCCGGAACCAGCCGTTCCCACCGAACGGCGAGAGCTTCTCGAAGGCGATTACGTGCTCGAAGTCGCCATTATTGGTGAGTGTCCCCTCGACGAGCGCGGGGCCGTCGGCGTCCGGTTCCGAGACGAACTGGAAGCTGTCCCACAACCACTCCTCGTCACCGCCCCCACCGCCCGCGCCCAGCGCGTAGACCCGGTCGGTGGCCGCGGCCGTCACGAGCTGCGAGCCCTCCGCCTGGAACGGTTCGCGCTCCGGGTCAGGCTCGGGCGGGGTCACCACCGTCGGCCCCGCGACGGTCGTCGTTGCCCCGGGCGTCTCCTCGCTCGCGGGGGCCGTACACCCGGCCAGCCCGGCGGCGACGACCGTCCCGAGGAAGGTACGCCGGTGCATGACCCAGGAGTTCGTTCGATGCCTGCATAAGTTTTCATCCGACTATCAGTTCCGTGACGTGGGTTCGACCCTGACTGTCGGGTCGTCACCACTCGGCCATGGGTTCCATCGCTCCCCGAAGGTGGACGAACGCACAGCTACTCCTCGGCGATGACGCGATACGTCCGGGTCGGGCCACTTCCGTCGGCCTCGACCAGGTTGTACTGTTCCAGCTTCTGGAGCCACGACCGGACCGTCCGTTTCGTCCGGGGGTCCGCGACCGCCGCGACGTAGCGATCGTAGACCTCCCGCGGCGGGAGCCCATCGCTCTCCTGGAGGATCTCGAAGACCGTCCGTTGCTCCTTGTGGAGTGCGTCGAGGGCCCGCGACCGGACTTCCCGGCGGGCTTCGGGAATCGCGGCCTCGATGTGGGACGCGGCGATGGCGTCCGCGCCGTCGCGGTCGGCCCGCCGGGCGGCGCTCCGGAGGATGCTCAGCCCGACGCGGGCGTCGCCGGCAGCGGCGTCGGCGATCCACCGGAGCTGGTCGAAGTCGACGGCCCCCGAAGCCAGCCCGTGGTCGACGCGGTCGGCCATGATGTCGGTCAGCTCGTCGACGTCGTAGCGGTCGAAATGGGTCGTCTCGGCGGTGTGAAGCCGCGACCGGACGCGCTCGTCGAGGCCGGCCAGCAGCTCTTCCTCGTCGTTGGTGATCAGGACGACCGCGAACGTGGGGAGGCGATAGAGGTCGTAGATCAGATGGCCGTCCTCGAGCTGGTCGACCTCGTCGAGCGTGACGATCACGGGCGGGCCGTCGTAGGCTTCGAGCCGGTCGAGGAGTTCGTCGTGGGGCGTCGACTGGCGGTGGACGTCGATCGTCCGACCGAGGCCCTCGAGAATCCGATAGAGGGCTTTGAAGCGGGTGTACGATTGCCAGCAGTTGACGTGGATCGACTCGACGTCGAGGGCGGTCTCCCGGAGGCGGCCGACGACGAACTTCGCGATGGTGGTCTTGCCGGCCCCCGAGGGCCCGGTGAGCAGCGCGGACTCGGGCGGGTCGCCCTCGACGACGGGTTCGAGGACAGCCGAGAGCGCGTCGACCTCGCCGTCGCGGTGGACGACGTCGTTCGGGACGAACTCCTCGCGGAGCACGCGGGCGTCCTCGATCATCAGGCGACGATTTCGCGGCGAGCGTCATAAGCGGTCGGGGGTCGTTTCCGGGTTTCCGGGTTTCTGGTTTCCGGGCTTCAGTATCGGCGAGACCGTGGACATCTTCGAGAGTCGTGAGCGCTACGAGCTGGTCGACCAGGACGGAAACGGGCGTCGGACTGTGTACTCCGTGAATACAGAGGCCCACATCCGTATGTTATCGAGTCCATAGGCTTATTTCTATGGACCACATAACATAGGGTAACGGATGGCGTCCTACACGACCGTCGAAGACTGGCAGGCTGTCGAAAGCGGCTACGTCGTCGACGTGACCATCCGCCAAACGGAGGTTGAGAAGTATCCGAGTGGCTGGGACTACAGCCTCCACCTCGGGGAAGTCGGCGGCGACACCATCCTCCGCTACGACAACGCACACGAACGGACGAAAGGTCACGAGCGGCATACCCGGGACGGTGTCGAAACTATCCAGTTTCCGGGAATGCTGACGCTCTACGACCGCTTCAAACGGGAAGTCGAAGAGCAAACCCCCGTCTCGTGGGATTGGTCGGCGTAGGACGCCTCCAGGAGAGACACCATGCCCACGCTCAAAGTCACCGTCGGCGACCGCGACCGCCTCGATCAGCGCACGCGCAGCCGCATCAAAGCTGCCCAAGCGGGTGAGAATCTCGACGACGCCCAGCCAGTGCTGAACTTCGGCTCGTACGCTGAACTCAGTCGGCTCCTGAGTCCGAAGAACCTGGAACTGCTTGAAGCGATCTCCGAACACGAGCCGGCGAGTATCAGCGAAGCCGCCGAGTTGGTGGATCGCGATTACAAGCAGGTCCATCGGAACCTCACTGAACTCGAAGACATCGGCGTCATCGAGTTCGACGGCGGCGGATCGGGGCAGGCGAAGCAACCGACACTGGCGTACGACGGTCTCGAGATCGACATTCCCTTTGGGGGATCGAACGGGAACGTCGGCGCGGTTGCGCCGTGATCTAACCTTCTTCAACGTGTTATGGAAGCGTGCAGATCGAATTTTGCGATGCAAACAGGTGGAGAAACATTCTGGACTAAGTATGATTTCAGAAGGCCATACAAGATACAGAGGTCAAGTTCAGCACAATACTGGTCAGAAAGTGGGAAACTGATGAACGCGAGAGGTCAGCATCTATTAGTAGATGCCTCGAATGCTTACGGCTCATCACAAGAATGGCGTAGCATCATCGAGACTTATCCGATTTCTGGACAAGTTTCTTACCATTCAGATACGTGGTCACTGTTATGGCGAAGGCAGACAAGGAAGCGCAAGAAGGTCTTTCATCCCTCCCTCGCCGAGCATTTCAACGTATCGTCGGGGACTTGCGACACGATTTTCAGGGGGCCAAACGGAAAGGAGCAGATGTTATCCCCTCTGCGTTCACCCTACTCGTGGAGAAGTGGCTCGGGTTCTGGGTCACTCTTATCGGCCTGACGATTACCGTGGGTTCTCTTGGAATGGGACTTGTTTACGCCGCTGAGATGGGAAGCACCGTTCCTGCACTCTCTAATACGGTCCCGTGGCTACTTGGCCACATCTGGACAGTCGGTCTCCTCGTCGTCCTCACTTACGGCGTGATTCTTTTTTCACTCATACTCGTCTCTGTCTCCCGGCTCGTTCTCTGGGGGCGTGATACCTATCTCCACTTCTGGAACCGAGACACACCGCCGTTCACGACGGATATTCCAGAGGAAGGGTCTAAACAATGGCCGCCTACCGATGAGCAACGACAGGAAGCGTGGGGTCACGCCACAGACTACTTAGGAAACGGTTCTATTCTCTTTATCTCTATCGTGTTTCTCCTATCTCTATTGGAGCAGATTGCTACAGAAACGCTGAACGGATTACTCTCATCTTCGTTTCTATCCGTCGTCGGTAACAGTGTTAGTGTGGGAATTGGATTGCTGGACTTTGACAGCATTCTCGGAACAGCCGCCCCAAATGCCAGCCAGCCCGAAATCGCCCTCTTCGTTCTGTTCTTTGTTCTCCCATCAACCGTAATAGCGATTGGTACTCGTAACCTCCTCTATCTTGTTGAGGGTGGAGTTCGAACCCACATTGAGAACGTTCGTGGAGGAGATCTCCTCAGCTGGTCCACAGTCATTCTCTCCGTTATGTTCCTCTATAGTCTCGGTATCTGTGCCAATATTCTCGCTCAATTGTCCTGAGAACGGACTAAGTGAAAGGAATAGACTCCAAGCCGGTAGATGTTGTCTCGACAGGGGTTTTGTTGTCCTCATAGTGGGTGTGCAGATAGGAGTCAATTGACTCCTCCTTAGACCCCTTCTTACAGAGTTGCCACGCATGTACTTCACCAATTCCTTGTTTACGCTCGCTCGTCACGCTATGCTAAACACGCGCCCTGTATCTTGCACGCGAGCCTTGACAAGTGTTGGATAGACAGAACGTGAGAACCGTCTCTGACACGCTGCACATTCCAATAATCAAACCGTGTGAACCAGACAGTCCCGACGCCACTCCCAATCCGGCCCCATCACCCACTTCTCCGGCAGAAAATCCTATACAATTATAAACGTGGACGGGCCGTCACCACACGACATGGATATCGACGCGGCGGCAACGCAGTGTCGGGAGGTAATCGACCTGTTGAACGAGGCGGTCGTCGCCGACCGGACATTCTTCGAAGACCTCCTCGTGGGGCTGCTGGCTGGGGGACACGTGCTGATCGAGGACGTACCGGGGACGGGCAAGACGCTGACGGCGCGCTCGACGGCGACGGTGCTGGGGCTGTCGTTCTCGCGCGTCCAGCTCACGCCGGACCTCCTCCCGGCGGACGTCATGGGCAGCCAGGTGTTCAACCAGCGCGACCGGGAGTTCGAGTTCCGCCAGGGGCCGCTCTTTGCGAACGTCGTGCTGGCGGACGAACTCAACCGCGCGCCGCCGAAGACCCAGTCGGCGCTGCTGGAAGCCATGGAGGAGGGCCAGGTCACCATCGAGGGCGACACCCACCCGCTGCCCGCCCCCTTCTTCGTGATCGCGACCCAGAACCCGATCGAGGAGAGCGGGACGTTCGAACTGCCGGAGGCACAGAAGGACCGCTTCCTGATCAAGACCCAGCTCGGGTATCCCGATCGGAGTGGCGAGCGGACGATCCTCGATCGCCGACTCGCGCGTGACGCGGCGACGCCGTCGGTCGAGAAATTACTCGAATCCGGGACAGTCCAATCCCTCCGGGACGTTCCCGAGACGGTCAGCGTCGAGGGAGACCTCCGGGAGTTCATGCTCGACCTCACGCGGGAGACCCGCTCGCACCACCACATTCGAACCGGTGTCTCCCCGCGTGGGACCCAGCGCCTGCTGGAGGCGAGTCGGGCCTTCGCCGTGATCGAGGGGCGTGACTACGTCGTTCCGGACGACGTCACCCGGATGGCCGAGCCAGTCCTGGCTCACCGGCTGGTGCTCACGCCCGAGGCCACGGTTCAGGAGATCGAAAAGCGCGAGCTCGTCCGGGAGATCGTCGAGGACACGCCGGTCCCGACAGTTCAGGCGGACGCGACCGCCTGAGGAGGATGGCAAGGAACCACACTCGGGGGGTCGTTGCCCTCCTCGCTATCGTCGCCGTGGTCCTCGCCGCGGTGGCGGTCGGGCCGCTGTTTACCGCCGAGCAGGGCGGCGACACAGTGGGCCTCGAACAGCCGCCGCTAGATGGCGGGAGTTCCCAACCCGGGGACATCGACGCGCCGACTCTCCGGGCGATCCTGACCGCGATGGCCGTCGTCGGGTTGCTGGCGACGCTCGTGCAGTTCGTCAGCGACCCCTGGGAGAGTTTCAAGTGGCTCGTCGGCACGGCGATCGGGACCGCAGTGTTCGCCGCTGCGCTCTGGCTCGTGTTCGTGCAGCTCGGGGACTTCCCGACAGCCGGGGCACCGACGCCATCGGAGACGCCACCGGGGACAGCAACAACCCAGACCACAGAGGGGACCACGGGCTTCGGCGACGGATCGGAGACGCCGATGGTGCTCCCCGTCGGCGGGGCAACCGGAATCGTCCTCGGCGCGGGCGTCTTCGCCGTGCTCGCCTTCTTCGCCTGGCGATCCGACTCGCTTCGGTCGGTCCTGTCGGCCGAGGAGGGGGGCGAGGCGGAGGCCGTCGATGCCGACCTCTCGAATCTCGCAGCGGTCGCCGGCAACACCGCCGACCGCGTCGAGGCCGCCGAGACACCGCGGGCGGCCGACAACGCGATCTATCGCGCCTGGGGAGAGATGGTCACGCTGCTGGGCGTCGGCGATCCCCAGGAGGCGACCCCAAGACAGTTCGAGGCGACGGCGATCGAGGGAGGGATGGACCCCGAGGACGTTCACGTGCTCACCGAGACGTTCGAAGAAGTCCGGTACGGCGACGCACCGCTGACCGAGGCACGCCGGAAGCGTGCCGTCGATGCACTCGAACACATCGAAGCCACCCACGGAGCCGACGAGACAGACGCAGACACGGGAGGTGAGGGATCGTGAACGAGAGTCTCCGCCGGTTCGCGGTCGTGATCGGCCTCGCGTCGCTGGCCGGCGGGAGCGTGGCAGTCCTAACGGCAGGGGCGGGCGGCACCTCGAGCCTGACGGCCGTCCTGTACGGGGGTGGCGGCGTGATCGCCGGCGTGATGGCGTTGCTGGTCTACCGGGACTGGCGGACATCGAGTCGCATCGAGCCCCCAGCGGTCGAACGGACGCCCACGCCGCCGACACCCGGAACCGAATTCGACCGGACGCTGGGACAGTTTGACGGGAGTGGAACCGGATACCTCCCGGATCGCGCCGACATCCACGATCGGCTTCGCGAACTCGCGGCCAGGATTCTCGCCCGAAAGCGCGGGACAACACCGGAGGCCGCACTGGCCGCGATCGATGCCGGCGACTGGCCGCGTGAGGAGGCGAGTTCCGTGTTCCTCCGGAACGCCGACGCGTCGGTCCCCGAGTCGCTGTCCGAACGCGCTCGTGGCCTATTCAGCGACGATCCCTCGGACTTCCAGCGGCTGGTCAGGCGGACGGTCGCGACACTCGAAGGCGAGTCCGACCTCGTCGATGAGGCGGGCGAAGGACGGCTGGCCCTCGACGACGACCGGCGATCCGAGGAGACCCACTCGACGAGCGATCTCGCGGCGGAGATGGTCGGCGGAAGCCAGGTATACGACGCCGTCACCAGCGCGCGCTTCCGGCCGCTGGTCCCGCTCGGCGTCGCGTTCGTCGGCCTCGGCCTGTTCGTCCAGAACGCCGGGATCATCCTGGCCGGGACCGTCCCGATCGGCGTCCTGGCGTTCGCCCGGTTCGTGACGCCGCCGGATGCCACGCTGACCGTCGAGCGGACGCTCGACCCCCGCCATCCCGATCCCGGGGACGAGGTCACGGTGACGACGACGGTTCGCAACGACGGCGACCGGACGCTGCCCGATCTCCGGGTCGTCGACGGCGTCCCGGAAGGACTCTCAGTGGTCGAGGGATCACCGCGGCGTGGGACGGCACTTCGGCCCGGCGAGGCAACGACCGTCGAGTACACCGTGACTGCCCGCCGAGGGACACACGAGTTCGGGCCTGTCTACGCGATCGTCCGGGACTATGCGGGCCGGTCGGCACGCACGCAACTCGTTGAGGCCGTCGAAGACGCCGACACGTTGCTGTACTGTATTCCGGTGCTACAGGCGACACCGGTGCAGGTCCCACTGTTCGAACACGCAAGCGAGTCACTCGGCCGGATCCCCGCCGAGGGCGGGGACGGCGTGGCGTTCTACGCGACCCGGGAGTATCGATCGGGCGACCCGACGAATCGCATCGACTGGAAACGCCTGGCGCGGTCGCCGAGCGAGGAACTCACGACGATCGAGTTCCGGGAGGAACACGCCGCGTCGGTCGCGATCGCCATCGAGACCGCCGGGTCGTCGTATACGGCACCCGCGCCGGACGAGCCGACAGCACTCGAACGGTCGATCGCGGCCGCTCGACGGCTATGTGGGTCGTTGTTGGGGACCGGCGACCGGGTCGGGATCGCGGCACTCGGACCGACGCCGGTGTGGATCGCGCCCGGGACCGGGTACGACCACCGCGAACGCGTCGAGCGCGTGCTGGCGACCGACGACGCGTTCCCGGCGACGACACCCGACAGCGATACGTTCAGCCCGCGCTGGGTCCGGGAGTTCCACCGCCGGTTCCCCGAGGAGACCCAGGTCGTGCTGGTTTCGGCACTCACGGACCCCACCTACCACTTCGTGATCCATCGACTCCGCGCGTACGGCCATCCGGTCACGGTGCTGAGCCCGGACGTGACGACGGGCGAAACCGTCGGTGAGCGACTCGTCCGTCTCGAACGTCGCCACCGGATCGAGGCGTTGCGGGAAGCCGGCGTCCGGGTCATCGACTGGGCAGACGAGGAAGAACTGGGCGTTGCACTCACGCGGGCCGGATCGAGGTGGTCGGCATGAGCGAAGCGTCACGGTTCACCCACCAGCCAGGGGCCGTCCTCAGGGCGGGTGCGCTGGTGGCCGCACTCGGCGTCACACTGCTCGTGGCCCCGATCACGATGATCGCGCTGGTCGGATGTGTGATCGGCATCGCTGGCCTCGCGATCGGTCTGACGCGACACATGCGGACGGTGACTGGACTCGGGGCGGCCATGATCGTCGCCGCCGTCGTCGCCACCGCGTTCGCGGGGATCACCGTCGAGTGGCTGCTCCCGGCGGTCGTTGGAAGCGTCCTCGTCTGGGAGTTCGCGCTGGGTTCGTTCACCGCCGGGGCCGAACTCGACGGCGGGAGCGTCGAACGCGCCGAGTTCCTCCACGTCGGAATCATGACCGCCGTCGCATCGCTGGTGGCGGCGGTCGCCTACGTCGGTTACGAGACACTCACGGTCGGCGTCTCCTTGCCCGGCACGGCCCTGCTGGTCGTCGCGGCGATCGCGCTGTCGCTGGGCCTCCGGGACTGACGACCCCCACTCGCTCGGTTGTCTTCGCGGCTACCCCACTCGGACCGTCGTCGGGCCAACGTCATCCCACCGTTAGACGTTAGAGGCGTCACTGCGAAGCGTTGCTCACACCGTGTCACGAACGCACACACTCAGACGGAGTTTCGTGGCGGGGCTGTTCCTCGTCGCCCCGCTCGTGGTCACGATCGTCGCGCTCAGACTACTGATCGGGTGGCTGTCAGGGTTCGTGGATCCGATCGTCGCGGCGACCGCACTCTCCCAGTACACGGCGAACATCACGCTGGTCGCGCAGGTCATCACCTTCCTGACGCTGGTCGTCGTGATCACCGGGCTGGGGTATCTCACCCAGCGGTCGATCGGCGATTGGGCGTTCGCGTGGTTCGACCGGGTGTTCGGCATCGTCCCCGTCGTGCGGGTCATCTATACGAGCGTCCGCCAGATGACCCAGGCGCTACGCAACCGGGAGAACCGCTACGAGAACGTCGTGCTGATCGAATATCCACGCGAAGGGCTGTTCGCCATCGGGTTCGTCACCGGCGAGAGTCCGGCCTCGACCCACGCAGTCACCGGCGAGGCGTACAACGTCTTCGTCCCGCACAGCCCGAACATCACCGGCGGGCGACTCGTCCTCGCACCGGAAGACACCATCCACGAGGTCGACATCAGCGTCCGCCGGGCCATCCGACTGCTGATGACGACCGGCATCGCCGAGGAACAGTCCGACATCGACGCACTCGCCGCCGAGACCGACGTCGACATCCCGGACGCCGCGGCGTTCGAGGGCACGCCGTCAGCCGAGGAAAGCGACGACGCATAGGCCGGGACTCGTGACAGTGTGAATCAACGAATTCGGGGCTGTAGACACGTATTTGTCCCGATCGCCAATCTTTTAGGCCACCCTAAACAACCGGGAGGTACGATGACTACTCAGGATATCTGCGTCGTCGTGCCGACGATCAGAAACCACGAGTTCCTCCGGGCGTACGCCGAGAACGCCCGCAAGCACGGGTTCGACCTCGATCGATTGTTCGTCGTCCTCGTGACCGAGGACTTCTGTGACACCGCGGCGATGGAGGCGATGCTCGAAGAGGAGGGGCTTGCGGGGGCAGTGTTCGATGGAACCGACCGCGAGGACTGGTTCGAGGAACACGGAATCGCCGAGTATGCACACCTGATTCCCGACGCCAGCCACGCCCAGACCTCCTTCGGCCTGCTATATCTCTGGGCGCACGAACGCTTCGAGTATGGCGTCTTCCTCGACGACGACACCGCCCCACACGACGAGATCGACTTCTTCGGCACCCACCTCGACAACCTCGCCTACGAGGGCGAACTTGCGGCCGTCGAGTCAGACGAACAGTGGGTGAACGTCCTCCAGGAGGCCGAGGATCTCTACCCGCGTGGCTATCCCTACAGCGCGATGGACGAGGAGCGGACGGTCACGACCGAGCACGTCGATAGCGTCGTCGCCTCTCAAGGCCTGTGGACCAACGTCCCGGACCTCGACGCGGTCCGGATCCTCATGGACGGCGACCTGAACGGGCAGGCGACGACCCGAACCACGACGGGGGACTTCGGGGAGGACTTCGTGGCGGGGCGCGAGAACTACCTCACTGTCTGCTCGATGAACCTGGCCTTCCGCCGGGAGGTCGTCCCGGCGTTCTACCAGTTCCCGATGGACGACAACCCCTGGGACGTCGGGCGCTTCGACGACATCTGGTCGGGACTGCTGTTGAAACGTGCCGCCGACGTCCTCGGCGGGCGGATCTACAACGGCGCGCCGCTGTGTGACCACAACAAAGCACCGCGGTCGACCTTCGGCGACCTGGCCAACGAGGTGGCCGGCCTCGAACTCAACGAACACGTCTGGAAACTCGTCGATCGCGCGGGCGACAACGCTGACTCCTACGCCGAGGTCGCCCGCGCGGTGGCCGAGGAGTTCCAGACGAGCGCCGACGACGAGTGGGAGAACGCCGACTTCCTCGCGTACTGTGGCGAGTACCTCGACGACTGGGTGGACTGCCTGGATGCACTCGACGCCGACGCGGACCGACGCGAAGCGGCGGTGATCGCCGAATGACCGATCGTGACGACCGTCCCGGCCGCGATGCGGAGGGAAAGACGTCGGCGAACCCCGGCCGAAATCACGGCCTTTTTACGTATTTAGGCAAACCTAAATCCAACATGACACGGAGATCGGCGAGTCGGCGGCAGTTCCTCGGCGCGGTCGGGGCAGGCGCACTGGGCGGGCTGGCAGGCTGTGCGAACCCCTTCGAGAGCGAGACGACGGAAGGGAGCGGCGAGGAACTGTCGGTTCCGTCGCTCGCGCAGTTCCGCGGATCAGGGACGCTCGTGGAAGGGCGACCGGCCCCAGGCGGCACGTCGATCGAGGACCTACCGGATCTCTCGGGTTCGTTGAATATCTACATGGGCGGCGGCGAGGGCGGCATCTACGAGCGGTTCATCGAGATGTTAGAGGAGATCTACCCCGAGTTCACGGGGTTCACCGACGACGCGCCCTCGTCATCCCAGGCCCAGTCGATCGTCGAAGCGGTCCAATCCGGCGGCTCCCAGGCCGACGTCTTCTGGTCAATCGACGCCGCCTCTCTCGGCTACGTCGCCGAAAACGACGCCTACGAACCCCTGGCCGCGGAAGCACTCGAACCCGTCCCCGAGGATTTCCAGGGCGCAGACGGCTCGTGGGTCGGCGTCGCCGGCCGCGCCCGGAGCGTTCCCTACAACACGGAGACGATCGAGGAAAGCGAGATTCCCGAGACAGTCGCGCAGTTCCCCGAGACGGCCGCCCTGCAGGGAACGATGGGATGGGCACCGACCTACGGCGCGTTCAAGGCCTTCGTGACCGCGATGCGCCTCCAGAAGGGGGCCGAGACGACTCGGCAGTGGCTAGAATCGATGCGAAACGCGGGGACCGAACGCTATCCCAACGAGTACGTCGTCACCCAGGCTGTCGCCGACGGCGAACTGACCGCGGGCTTCGCCAACCACTACTACGCGATGCGGGTGAAAAACCAGCGCCCCGACGCGCCGCTGGATCTGGCCTTCACGAGCGGTGACGCCGGGGCCTTAGTCAACGTCGCGGGAATCCTCCAGATCGAGGGCACCGAGAAGGACGCGTTGATCACGGACTTCGTCCGGCACCTGCTCTCGGCGGAGGCCCAGGAGTTCTTCGCCACCGTGAGCTACGCGTATCCGATGATCCCCGGCGTCGAGCCGGTCGGCGGGCTGCCGACCGTCGACGAGCTGAACCCGCCCGAGATCGACCTCGCCGACCTCTCCGATCTCGAACCGACACTCGAACTGATGTCCGAGGCCGGCGTGTCGGGATGAGCCGCGAGGGCCGAGTCGAGGACCTCCGTGAGCGCTTCTCGAGAGTCCCCGGTATCGGCCGGCCGTCCGAACTCACGCTGCTCGCCGCCGCCATCGCGGTCGCGCTGGTGGCCCCGCTTGGTTGGTTGTTCCTCGAGGTCTTCGACCTCGGCCCGCGTGCGCTCGAACTCACCCTTGATTCACGGACCATCGAGATACTGCTCCGTAGCGTCGCACTCGTGGCCATCGTCACGGCAGGCAGCGTCCTCGTCGGCGTCCCGATCGCACTATTGACGGCCCGAACTGACCTCCCCTTCGCCCGGTTGTTCACCGTGCTGGCCGCGCTCCCCCTGGCGGTCCCCAGCTATCTCGGGGCGCTCGCAGTCCTCTCGGCCTTCGGGACCGGTGGCGTCCTCACGAGCGTGCTCGCACCGGTCGGGATCGAACAACTGCCGGAGATCAGCGGCTTCGCCGGCGCGGCACTCGTCCTGACGCTTTACACCTATCCGTACGTCCTCCTGACGACACGCGCGTCGCTACTGTCGCTTGACACCTCCCTCATCGAAGCGGCTCGGACGCTCGACGCCGGTCGACTCGAGGCGTTCCGGCGGGTAACCCTGCCGCAGATCGCGCCCGGGATCGCCGCCGGCGCGCTGTTGGTCGCGCTCTATACGCTCGCGGACTTCGGGACGCCGAACTTCATGGGTGTCGAGGTGTTCACCCAGGCGATTTACGCACGCTACAACACCACGATGCGCCCGTGGGCCGCCCTGCTGTCCCTCCAGTTACTCGCGGTGACCGTCGGGATCCTCTACCTCGAATCGAAGGTCGGGGCCGACGATGAGGGAGCGTACCAGAGCCGGGGGGCAAGTGGTGGCGCAGTCATCGAACTCGGGACCTGGCGGTACGTCGCCGCGCTCTTTCCCGCCGTCATCGCGGGGTTGGCGATCGCCCTCCCCGTGATCGTCTTCGGCCTATGGCTCTCAAGCGACGCGGGCGGCTACACCGCCGGCGGGTTGGCCTTTTCTTGGACGTATGGCTGGAACTCGGTCTATCTCGCCCTCTTCGCCGCCGGGGCCTCGCTGCTGGTCGCGATGCCGGTGGCAGTCGCCGCCGCGCGTGGCCGGTCCCGACTGGCCGGCCTGGCCGACCGGCTCTCCTACGTCGGCTACGCCACGCCGGGGATCGTCCTCGCGTTTGCACTCGTGCTGTTCGCGCTCAACACGCTCCCACTGTCCTATCGGGAGACAGCGTACGACCTACTCCTGATTCTCGTCTTCGCGTACGTCGTCCGGTTCGTCCCGCAGGCGATCGGCGCGATCCGGACCGCGACGATGCAGGTCGACGGCCGCCTGATCGAGGCTGCCCGAACGCTCGGCCGCACCCGCACGGAGGCCTTCCGGGCGGTGACGCTGCCGCTGATCGCCCCCGGGATCGCGACCGGGGCGGCCCTCGTGTTCCTCACGACGATGAAGGAACTGCCGGCGACGCTACTCTTACGGCCGTTCTGGTTCGACCATACGTTAGTGACCTACATCTGGCGCGTCCGGGAGGCGGGTCTCTACGGCCGGGCAGCCGTCCCCGCGCTCGTGTTGATCGTCATCTCCGCGCTCTCGATGGCTGTCATCCTCTCCCAGGAGGGTTCGAACACGTGACTGCATCACAACACTCGACTCCCGTCGACGCACAGCCCCGGTCCACCGGCGCGTCCGAACCAGCCGAGAAGGGCCGCGCAGTCCTCGAACTCGACGGCGTCACCAGACAGTTCGGGGCCGAAACCGCCGTCGCGAACCTGGATCTGACCGTTCAGGACGGCGAACTCCTCACGCTGCTCGGCCCCTCCGGCTGCGGGAAGACGACGACCCTCCGACTGCTCGCGGGGCTTGACGAACCCGACGCTGGCGCGATCCGGGTCGCCGGCGAGACTGTCGCGGGCGAGGGCACGTTCGTCAAACCGGAGAACCGCGACGTGGGGCTGGTCTTCCAGGAGTTCGCGCTGTTTCCCCATCTCACCGTCGGCGAGAACGTCGCCTTCGGCATTCAGGATCGTTCTGACGACGAGATCGACGAGCGGGTGGCCGACCTGCTCGAACTCGTCGGCCTCGGGGACTACGAGAACGCCAGCCCGGAGGACCTCTCGGGCGGTCAACGCCAGCGGGTGGCGCTCGCGCGCTCGCTCGCCCCCGAACCCGACGTGCTTCTGCTCGACGAGCCGTTCTCGAACCTCGACGTCGGCCTGCGCGAGGAGATGCGCCGGGAGGTCCGCCGGATCATCAAGGAGACCGGCGTCACCGCCGTCTCCGTGACCCACGACCAGGAGGAGGCCCTCTCGATCAGCGACCGCGTGGCCGTCGTCAGGGACGGCCGGGTCGAGCAGATCGGTCGCCCGGAGATCGTCTTCCAGCAACCCGAATCACGCTTCGTCGCCGAGTTCCTCGGCCAGGCCGGGTTCGTCTCCGGCACCTTCGCCGAGGGCTGCGTCGACACGCCGCTTGGCTGTCTCGACGCCGACCGGATCGAGGGCCTCGACACCGAATACGAGGGAGCCGATGTTGACGTGCTCGTTCGACCCGACGACATCCGGGCCGTGCCGGCCGATCCGGCGGGTACCAACGGCCGGATCGTCGATCGGCAGTACACCGGCCCCTCGTTCGTCTACACCGTCGAACTCGACTCCGGAGCCATCCTGCACTGTGAGCACAACCACGCCGAGGAACTCGGGATGGACAAACGCGTCCGGGTCCGCCTGGCGACCGACCACCCCCTGGCCTGGTTTCCCGCCGAGTGATGGACCGACGCCGCTTTCGCCTCGCGACGCTCGCACTCGCCCTTCTCGGCGCACTCGCCGTCTGGCTCGTCTCGACGAACCTCTTTCCATACCACTCGCTGAACCACGACGAGGGCGTCTATCTCCAGCAGGCCGCGATGTTGCTGGAGGGGAAACTCACCCTCCCCCCGCCCGTCGAGGGCGTCTTCCGCCCGTGGTTCTTCGTCGAGAGCGAGGGGTTCTACCCGAAGTACAACCCCGTCCCCGCCGGGCTGTTCGCCCTCGGGGAACTCCTTGGCGGCTATCGGCTGGCGCTGCCCGCCATCGCGGCCGGGATCCTCGCGGGCGTCGCGGGTGTCGTAAGCGAAGTGTTCGACCGCCGGACCGGCCTGCTCGCCGCTATCTTCGTGCTCGCCTCCCCCCTCTTCCTCCTCGATACCGCAACCTTCCTGCCGTACGCGCCGACGACGCTGCTGAATCTGGCCTTCGCCGACGGGTACCTTCGGGCAGACCGGACCGGCGACTGGCGGTGGGCAGCGGCGGCAGGTGCGGCGATCGGCCTCGCCTTTTTCGCCCGGCCGTACACCGCCGTCCTGTTCGCCGCGCCGTTCGTGGCTCACGCGCTGTGGACGCTCGCCCGGGACTGGCGGACGGCGATTCCCCGGCAGGCCGCGACCGCCGCGCTCGGCCTGGCCGGCGTCGGACTAACCCTCGCGTATAACGCCGCCGTCACCGGCTCACCCCTGACGTTCCCCTACGAGGCGTTCGCGCCGCTGGACGGCCTCGGGTTCGGCCACCGCGAACTCCTGAATCACGCCATCGAGTACACGCCCGGCCTCGCCGCCGAGGCCAACTGGAACGTCCTCGCGACGTTCGTCGACCGCTGGATCGCCGGCGGGATCGTCGGCGCGGCGCTCGCGGTCGCCGGACTCGGCGTGGCGGCCCGGCGAGGGCTGGACGCCAGGCAAGCCACCCTGGCGGCCGTCGGCGTCTCGGTCCCGGTCGGGAATCTGTACTTCTGGGGGAACTACAACCTGCTCGGCGACCTCGACGCGGCCGGCGACGGCCTGATCGCCTCGCTAGGTCCGTACTACCACTTCGACCTGCTGGTCCCGACGGCCGCCTTCGGGGCCGTCGCCGCGCTGGCTGCGTTCGACGCCATCAGTGAGGCACTGCAGGCTCGCCTCGACCGCCGAACGGCGCTGGCAGCCCTCGCCGCGATCACCCTCGTGAGTACGCTCGTCCTCGGCGGGATCACGGCCGGTGGGGCCGCCGCGCCCGTCGAGCGCAACGCCGACGTGACCGACACCTACGAACGGACCTACGCGCCCTTCGAGCCCGAACCACCGGCCAACGCCGTCGTGCTGACGCCGACGCCGTACGGCCCCTGGCTCAACCACCCCTTCCAGGCGCTGCGGAACGATCCGGGCTACGACGGCCGGACGGTCTACGCGATGGCCGACCGCCCGTTCGCGATCGCCGACGCCTTCCCGGACCGGGATCTCTACCGGTTCGGCTTTCGGGGCGTCTGGGACCCGCTCGGCGACTCGCCGGAAGCCGCCCGACTCCAGCGCGTCCAAGAGCGAACAGGTGAGACCGTCACCCTGAACGCCAGCGTCGGCCTCCCCGAGCGCGTCACGAGCGCGACCGTCACCGTCGAGACCGACGACGGCACGGCCCACTACGTCCCGAGAGAGACTGGCGACGAGTTGCAGTTCCGGCTCGTCATCGGCGACACCGTCCGAGCGGTCGGCCTGCTCGAAGCCGGCAGCGAGGAACAGCCTGCGATCGACGGACGTGAGGCGGTCGACGTGACGGTCTTCGCCGACGACGGGGTGGGCGGGTTCGAATACCGGCTGTCGGTTCCAGTCGAAGCCGAGGGCGGACAGGTGCGCGCGCTGACCCCCCGCGTCGAATACTGCTTCGACGCCCAGGCCTGCGGTGGCGCGGCGACGTACGTGCCCGAAGAATCACCCGACGGGGTATTCGTCCGGACAGAACTGCGAGCGACGAACGAGACACAGGAACCCTGATCCATGAGCCACGAACTCACCAGACGGGACGCGATCGCGGCGCTGTCGGCCGTCGGGGCGTCGCTGGCCGGTTGTACCGCGCCCGCGGCGGACGACGAGCAGGCTGATGCCGGCGAGGAACCGTCACTTTCCGACCACGACCGCGAGACGCTTTCGGCCGCCGCCGAGGTGCTCTACCCCGACGATGTGAGCGAGGTCGAGCCGTTCGTCGAACGCTACGCCGCGGGCCGGACGGCCGACCGCCCCGAACACGCCGAGGGGATCGTGGCCGCCGTCACCTACCTCGACGAGTACTGTCAAGCGTGGTACGAGGCCGACTTCGCGGCGCTGTCGCCCGACGAGCGCGACGAGGCACTCCGGCGGATGGGGGCCGAGAAGGCCGATTCCGATCCGAATGGGGAGGACACCGAACGCCTGCGCTATTTCGTGATCAACGACCTGTTGCTCGCGCTGTACGCCTCACCGACCGGCGGCGAGTTGGTCGGGATCGAGAATCCCCCGGGTCACCCGGGCGGACTCGCGAGTTATCAGCGGGGGCCGGAGTCGTGAGCGCCGATCGCACGCCGAGCGACGGGGTTGACGTCTGCGTGATCGGGGCCGGCCCCGCCGGCGCGCTGATCGCCCATCGGCTGGCCGCCGCTGGCCACGAAGTGACCGTCCTGGAGGCTGGCCCGCGATTCGACCCGCAAAAACGAATCGAGCAGATGGAGGACACCCTGCGCCCGGCCCACGGCCGGCCCGAAATCTGGGACATGGGCGGGGAGCGCGACGCCTTCACGTCGAGCGGCGATCGGCACTATCCGCTGAACCACACCCGGGTGAAGGGCGTCGGCGGGTCGACGCTGCACTGGCAGGGGATGGTGATGCGGCTCCACGAACGCGATTTCGCGGTCGCGTCGCGGGACGGTGTCGCCGCCGACTGGCCGATCGAGTACGACGACCTCCGGCCCTATTACGCCGAGGCCGAGGCGGCGCTGGGCGTCGCCGGCGCGAGCGACAACCCCTTCGCACCGCCACGCGAGCAGCCCCATCCCATGCCGGCGTTCGACCCCTCACACAGCGATTCGATCTTCGCCGAGGCCTGTGAGGCCCTGGGGATCACGACACACTCGGTACCCAACGCCCGCAATTCCGAACGTTACGACGGCCGGTCGGCCTGTGTAGGATATGGCACCTGCCAGCCCGTCTGTCCCTCCGGCGCGAAGTACGACGCCACCAGCCACGTCGAGAAGGCTGAGGACGCGGGCGCGCGAGTGATCGACCGTGTCCCGGTCCAGCGCCTCGAACACGACGACGCGGGCGAGCGGGTCACGGCAGCTGTCTATGCCACGCCCGATGGCGAGACGCACCGCCAGGAGGCGCGGGAGTTCGTCCTCGCCGCCGGCGGCGTCGAGACGACCCGACTCCTCCTGCTGTCGGAGTCACCGCAATACCCCGACGGCCTGGCGAATTCGAGCGGGGTCGTGGGCCGGTACTTCCACGAGCACCTGTTTGCGGGCACGAGCGGCGTGATCGACCGGGAGACCCGCCAGCACCACGTCGGGTTCAACACCACCGAATCCCACCAGTTCTACGACGAGCCGGCGGCCGGAACGGACCGGGGAATCCCTGCGGCTGACGCCGGCGCGGACGATCTCGGGCCGATCAAACTCGAATTCCGCAACTACGGCGGCCCCTCAACCGTTGGAGTTGCACTGTCCGACGGCGGGTGGGGTGATGGACTACGGGAGCGGATCAGTGACACGTATGGCAGCCACCTCACAGTGGGAGCCCTGGTCGAGCAAACGCCGCGCCGGGAGAACTACGTCGGCCTCGACCCCTCGCGGACCGACGACCACGGCAATCCCGTCCCGGAGATCCACTGGGGGCTGGACGATCGCACCCGGCGGACGCTCCGGCGAGCCAACGCGATCCAGGAAGCCATTCTTGATGAACTCGACGCGGGGATCACCTGGCAGATCGGCCCCGAGAATACCGGGCCGGCGTTCCATCACATGGGCACGACGCGGATGGGAACCGATCCGGACGGGAGCGTCGTCGACGCCCGAGGGCAAACTCACGACCTCGCGAACCTCTGGCTCGCGGGATCGAGCGTCTTCCCGACCGGCGGCGCGATGAACCCGACGCTAACCATCGCCGCGCTCGCGTTGCGGGCAGCCGATCACGTCGAAAAGCGGCTGTGACGTGATGGGTGACGGAGTCAGTGCACGTCGACGCCGGTGATCTCGAAGCGTGCCCCGCCGGCCTCGCTTTCGGTCACGCGGACGTCCCAGCCGTGGGCTTCGGCGATCCCCTCGACGATCATGAGGCCGAACCCCGTTCCCCCCTCGGAGGTCGAGTATCCCATCTCGAACACCTGCTCGCGGTCGTCGGCGGAGATGCCGGGACCGTCGTCCGCCACGTAGAACCCCCCGTCGAGGTCGCCGATGGTGATCGTCACGTCGTCCCCACCGTGCTCGAGCGCGTCCTCCGGAGTATGCGACGGAGGGCTCGTCGAACTGTGTTCGACGGCGTTTCTGAGGAGGTTGCCGAGGAGTTCCTGCAGGCGACTCCCGTCGGCACGGACGGTCGCGTCAGTGTCGACGATCACGTCCGCGTCCGACGTGTCGACGTTCTCCCTGCAGTCCTCGGCGACGACGTCGAGGCGGACGGTCGACAGGTCGTCGATGGCCCGGCCCTGCTGGGCCAGCGTCAGGAGGTCCTCGATTAGGGCCTCCATCCGATCGAGCGCCCGCGAGGCGGTCTCGAGGTGGTCGTTGTCGGCCTCGTCCCGCAGGATGTTGACCCGGGCGTGCGCAACGTTGAGCGGGTTTCGCAGGTCGTGGGAGACGACGCTGGTGAACTCCTCTAAACGCTCGTTCTGGAGGCGAAGCTGGGCTTCCTGCCGGTGTCGCTCGACCGCGTAGCGCAGCGACCGGGCGAGATCGTCCGCGTCGAGATCGTCCTTCAGCAGGTAGTCCTGGGCCCCGCGTTGGATCGCCGTGACGGCGGTCTCCCGATCGTCCAGGCCGGTGAGCACGACGATCGGGACGCGTGGGTCCTCGTCCTGGACGGCCCCAAGCGTCGCCAGCCCGGTGCTCTCGGGCAACCCTAGATCGAGAAACAGAATGTCGTGTCGGCCGGCTTCGATCGCCCGGAGCCCCTCGGCGAGCGTCTCCTCGTGTTCGAGGGTGACGTCGCCGACGATGTCGGCCACGTGGGATTCGTTGAGGTGGTGCTCGACGAGGCGGGCGTCGCCGGGATTGTCCTCGATCAACAGGACGTCGATCGATGTGCCTGCGTCGGACATGGGTCACTTCGGGGGCATCTTGACGACTGACAGCCAGAACTCCTCGAGACTCCGGACGACGTCCATGAACCCCGAGTAATCGACGGGTTTGCTCAGATAGGCGTTGGCCTGCAGCTCGTAGGATTTCACGATGTCCGACTCGGCTTCGGAACTCGTGAGCACGATCACAGGGATCCGGCGCAGTTCCGGGTCATCGTTGATCTCTTCGAGGACGTCCCAGCCATCTTTTTTCGGCATGTTGAGGTCCAGGAGGACGAGGTCGGGCCGGGCCTTGTCCTCGTAGTCGCCGCGCTGTTTGAGGAAGTCCATCGCCTCGACACCGTTTTCGACGATGTGCAGGTTGTTGAGGATGTTCCCCTCCTCGAAGGCCTTTTGCGTGAGTTTGGCGTCACCCGGGTTGTCCTCGGCGAGGAGGATCTCGACCGGCTGACCGGTCTCACTCATGGTCGACACCCTCCGATTCGGCGACGTTCAGCCCCTTGGGGATGGTGAATTTGAACGCCGCGCCTTCTCCCTTCTCGGATTCGATCCAGATCTCGCCGCCGTGGCGTTGCACGATCCGGCGGGTGATCGCCAGCCCGATCCCGGTGTTGCCGGCCTCGGCGTTCGCCCCTTGCCTGAAGATATCGAAGACGTCGTCCTGTTCGTCGGCCGGGATCCCCGGCCCGTTGTCCGCGACGGCGAACTCGTAGGCCTCCGGGCGGTCGGTGACCGTCACGTCGATCCGTGGGGTTCCGTCCTTCTCGGCGTGTTCGATCGAATTCTTGAGGAGGTTCTGGAAGACCTGGCCGAGCTGATCGCGGTCGGCGCTGACGGTCGGCAGGTCCCCGACCGTGATCTCGGCGCTGTGGTCGGCGATCAGCAGCTCCAGGTCCTGGCGGGCGCTTTCGAACACCTCGGCGGCGTCGACCTCGTCGAACTCCTCGGCCTGGGTGTGGACGCGGGAGTACTCCAGCAGCGAGTTGATCATCCGCTTCATCCGCTTTGCGCCGTTGACGGCGAATTCCATGTACTCCTCGGCCTCGTCGTCGAACTGGTCGCCGTATTCCCGTTCGAGCAGGTCGACGTAGCTCGACACCATTCGCAGTGGTTCCTGGAGGTCGTGGGAAGCGATGTAGGCAAACTCCCGGAGGCTCTCGTTAGATTTCTCCAGGGCCTCCCGGTGGTGTTCGAGTTCCCGCTGGTATTCCTTGCGGCGGGTGATGTCGCGGGTGTACCCGGCGAGGGCAGCTATCTCCCCCGAGTCGTCATACACCGGCTGTGCCTGCACCCACACCCAGGTTTCGTAGTTGTCCGCCGGGTCGACCCGAAACTCCAGATCGGCGGGTTCGCCACCGGACAACTCTTCCATCGCAGCAACGACACTGTCGCGGTCGTCAGGATGGACGGCTTCGAGGAAACTCCTCGGGTCGTCCTCGAGTGTCGAAAGCGGCTCGCCGAAGATGTCCTCGTACCGCGAATTGGCGAAGATCACCTCCTTCCAGTCCGGCGAGAACATCCACAACGAGTCGTCCGTATACTCCGTCAGCTGCAAGAGGAGATCCGGATCGTCCGGCACCACACGGTTCTCGTCGTCAGTTCGAGCACTGTTCATTATATGTGATGGGGAGAAACGTGGACTTGAGTGTCCCCCTCGACGAATCAGAATTGATAACCCCCTCAGGGAAGCTATCGGCGACGACTCGTCAGCTCTCACCAGCCGAATCAGGCCTCCCCTGGCACGTGCCGGGATTTCCTGGCCGGCACAGAGACCGGACAGTCGGGCAAAGAATGATTATAGTTCGATGAGAAGCACGATCATGGCTACATCAGACGCCAGCGACTGGAATCTCCGACGGTTCAACGCGGCGATGGCCGTCCTGCACTTCGTCCAGGGCGCGCTGATGGTCTACCTGAGCTCCTCCCGGGAGTGGACGGTCACGGCCGTCTACCAGGAGTTCGATACGACCACCGAAACCCTCTCGCCCGTCATGAAATCGATCGGGACGATCGAACTGGCGTACCTGGCCGCCGGGTTCCTGTTCATCTCCGCGATCGCACACGCATTGATTTCGACGGTGCTGTACGATCGATATGTCGCCTATCTGGAGCAGGGAATGAACCCTTACCGGTGGTACGAGTACGCCGTCAGCGCGTCGGTGATGATCGTCCTGATCGCGATGCTCGCCGGGGTCTGGGACCTGGGCACGCTGATCGCGCTGTTCGGCCTGGTCGCCGTGATGAACCTCTGTGGGCTGGTGATGGAACGCCACAACCGACTGACCGGGGAAACGGACTGGAGCGCCTTCGTCGTCGGTTCGCTGGCCGGGATCGTCCCCTGGATCGCGATTGCCGTCACCATCATCGGCACCTTCACTTTCGGCGAGGGGAGCCCGCCGGACTTCGTGATCGCGATCTACGTCTCACTCTTTGTCCTGTTCAACCTCTTTGCGATCAACATGCTGTTGCAGTACCGGGGCATCTGGAAGTGGAAAGACTACCGCTTCGGCGAAGTCGGCTACATCGTCTTGAGTCTCGTGGCCAAGTCACTGCTGGCCTGGCAGGTGTACTTCGGCGCGCTGAACTCACCGGTGTAGCGGACGGTTCGCCAACAAACCCATTCTTTAGGCCAACCTAAAGCCTCAAGTGTCCCCGGACGAACAGTGGCGTAATGAGCAATGAGGAAGCCAGCGGGGACGACACGTACACGTTCGCGGACGTCAGCGTCGTGATGGGAACGTACAACGAGCGCGAAGCGATCGGGACCGTGCTCAAAGACATCAAGCGGGTGACCGACGGCCAGGCCGAGGTGGTCTGCGTCGACAGTTCCAGTGACGGGACGGCCGAAGTCGCTCGCGAGCACGGCGCGCGCGTGATCGAACAGGAGCCACAGGGCTACGGCGTGGCAGTACAGACGGCGATCACGACGCCCGACCGGCCGGTGATCGTCACGACTGACTGTGACGATACCTACCCGATGGAACGCCTCCCGGACTTTCTGGACGCGATCAACGACGGCTACGACGTGGTTAGCGGCGACCGCCTCTCGAGTGGTGCCGAGACGATGCCGGCGTTCAATCGATTCGGAAACCACGCCTTCGCGTGGCTCGCGAGTGCGCTGGTCGGCGAGCGCCTCCACGACACGACCACCGGGATGCGGGCCTACCGTCGCGAAGTGATCGAAGCCATCGAGTGGACGGAAAACACCGGGCTATCGGCCGAACTGCTCCTTCGACCGGTCGTGCGCGGCTATCGCGTCACGGAGATCCCGATCGATTACCGCGAGCGGATCGGCGAGACGACGCTGTCCCCGCTCTCGGGCGGGGCCGCCATCGCGAAGTCGATCCTGACGGTCTCCCTGGCGGAGCGCGCCGATGGACGGAGCGTGGAACGGGCCAAACGGCCCAACCGGGCGGCGGATTGAGTGGCCGGGATATGTGAGAGCATCGAACGCAGACCGATCACTCCTCGAACGGCGGTTTGGCACCGTCCGGCAGGTTCTCGGGATGGACGATGAGGTTGCTCCGCCCGATGTCCACCTTCACGACCTGGCCCTCCTCGTCCATCTCCGAGAGAACGCGGCTCACCTTCGATTTCGACCAGTCCGTCGCGTCGACGATAGCGGACTGTCGCATCTGCCCGTCGTTGTCCCGAAGCAACGCCAGCACCCGCTCCGTGTTCGAGAGAAACGCCGGCGGTACCGACGCCGTCTCCTCGGCGTGTTCCTCGACCGGGCCAGCACTGTCCGCCCCAGTTGTTGAATCCCCCCGCGTGGCGTCTTCGCGACCCTCCATCGCCGGAGCACTCTCATCGTCCGTGTCGGTTTCTGCCAGCCCATCACCCGCCACCGTCTCGTCCTTCGATGGATCAGCACCCCCTGAGACTTCATCCTCCAGGGGAGCCGCACTCGCGTCCAGATCACTCTCCGAGGATGCATCCACGTCTCTATCGCTCGCGTGAGATCCACCCGGATCCAGCCCCTGTTTCGTGTGATCGGGACTGTCGTCTTCCGGGGACGTGTCGGTTCGTCGACGACCGAGGGGGATGGCGAACGAAGACCGGGCGGACAGTACCAGGATCCCACCGGCGAGTGTCAGCCCGACAACCAGCAGGCCGTCGACCGGCACCCACGACAGGCCGAAGATACCGGTTGACACCTCGGCGGCATCACCCTCGCCGTCGCCGTCCGTATCAGCGCTCGTTGGGTCGGTGCCGAAACGGTTGACTTCCGCACCGTCGTCGAGCCCATCCCCCTCCGTGTCGGCGACTGTCGGGTCAGTGGCGTACGCACCGACTTCGACGCCGTCGTCGAGACCGTCGCCGTCCGTGTCGGCCCCTCTCGGGTCGGTCTCGTACGTGCGGATCTCGAGTGCATCCCCGAGGCCGTCGTCGTCCGTGTCCGCGACGGTCGGGTCGGTGCCGAAACGGTTGACTTCCGCACCGTCGTCGAGTCCGTCGCCGTCCGTGTCCGCGACGGTCGGATCGGTCCCGTACGTGTCGAGTTCCATGCCGTCTGTCAGTCCGTCACCGTCGGTGTCGGGGGTCGTCGGACTCGTGTCCGCCAGCAGTTCGTCCACGTCGGCCAATCCGTCGTCGTCGGTATCGGGATCGGTGGGATCAGTGCCGTAGACGGTCACCTCTGAACCGTCAACCAGCCCGTCACCGTCTGTATCCGGGTTCGTGGGGGCGGTATCGTGGATTTCGACCTCCCGTCCGTCGTCGAGTCCGTCGCCGTCCGTGTCCGCGACGGTCGGATCGGTCCCGAGGGCGACCTCTCGCTCGTCGGTCAGGCTGTCATTGTCGAGCGACGCGTTCGCCTGCAACACGGTGACCGTCACGGACGAAGTGGACGATATCGTCGACCCGTTTTCGGTGCTGAAGACGACGCCAACCGACTGCTCCCCGTGTACGTCGACGGGCCAGGAACTGACCGATAACGACGTCCGTTCGGTGACGCCGCGCCGTAACGATACTGCTTTGCAGGTCAGGTTCCGCCGGTCAGCAACCCCGGACAACGAGGCAACCAAACACACGTCGGCCTCGACGGTCACCGTCGTCGAGACCGTCACCGTGAATTCGTGGGACGAGGATTGCCACAGGAACAATCCGTCCTCGAGTGGAACGCTTCCGGGGCCTGAGTACGCGAAGTCCTCGACTGTCACTCCAGCGGGCGCGGCGTGAACACCGGTGACGAACGCCACGCTAGACAGGAGTAAGCAAACGACGACGGCAGTCTCGGCCAGATCACGCATGGGTGCGATCGTCGGGAACTGCTGTCCTGTGTGGGAGACACCACCGCCGTGTTGGCGCTTCGTCACTGGTGGCCTACTGAACCGCCACGAGCGATCGCCACGACCAGACGGAGGAGACACGAGTTTTCGTTGAAACGTACGGTACGATGACACTAATACCTACGGTAGCGACTCGCCGAAGCCACCGGATAAAGTAAGTATCAACTATAACTAATAAAAACCGCATGACGGAGAAGTCTGTGAATAGGCTGAACAGTCAGTACGACAGACCCGATATAAATGAAATAGATGAAACAGTCGCAACGGGAGTCCGGATTTATCGGGCCGCCCCCAGTGGCGACATCTGAACGAGGTGTTCATCCAACGACACGAAAACCAGCCAACATCCAGCCTACGTCCCCCCTCACGGTCTCCGTGCGGCCATATTTCGAAGGTGGGGCAGTCACCGTGCACAGCTAGCCAGTTACTGCGGACGTCCACAATCGCATGCGAATCACGAACAACGAGTCACGATATACCGGTGTCGCCAGCCCCGCTGGCGGCCGAATAGTGCGGACAAACGCGCGTATTGACGACAGGGGTGAGCCACAATGAACGACAAACTCAAGGCCCTTACATTGTCAGTGGTAGTGCTTTTCAGTGTCATCAGCGGCGGAGCCGGTTTCGTCGCGGCCCAGAGCAACGCGGGGAACGCCGCCGGCAACGTGTCGGTGACGGATTATAGCGTCGGGAACACGACCGTCGACGTCGGAGAGTCGGTGACCGTCACGGCGACAGTCGAAAACGTCGGGTCGAGTGCGGCCAACGCGACGGTCGAGTTTATCGTCGACAACCAGACTGCCGAGACCCGCAACGTCTCGGTGGGTGCCAATGCGACGACGAACACGACCTTCCAGACGAGTTTCGGGACGCCCGGTCCCCACACCGTCGCGGTCAATGACCTCGCACCGACGACGATCACCGTCCAGACGCCACCACCCCAAAACGGGACGATCACCGGGACGGTAGTCGACGACGACACGGGCTTGCCGATCGAGAACGCGACCGTCGCCGTCGGTGGCCCGGACGTCTCGGCCACGACTGATGCGAACGGGATCTACACACTCTCGGGACTCCTACCTGGCCCGTACAACGTGGTCGCCAGTGCCGAGGAGTACAAACCGACCTTTACGACGGCAGTCGTCAGACCCGGCAACACGACGACACTCGACCTTGAACTCGACGAGTTGGTCGAGCAGTCCTCCGACGAGGCAGAGCTCCTGCTCGACGGTGCGCCCAACGGCCTGCAGTCCTACAATGTGACGATCAACATTGCCGATGAGGCAAGTGGAACGCACGACCAGCTCAGGGCCCACCTGCTTCCATCGGACACCGTGCAGGTGCTGGAGCGAACTGATACGACGCTTTCGTTCCGGGTTGCCGACCTCGGTGAGACGATCGGGTCCTTCGAGGAGCAGCGGAAACTCACCACCTTCGAGTTTACCGGGCCGGTCGAAGCGGACGAGTTGTCACTCGAGATCCACGGACTGGTCGACGACAACGGTGATCCGATAAATCAGAGTCGTCTCAGTCTCGAACTGAACCTGCTGTTCGAGAACCCGCTCCCGGGTGCGGCGGCCGACGATCCGCCGCTTGATCCGGACGACGATGGCCTCTTCGAGGACATCGACGGTGATGGCGAGGTCGACTTCACCGACGCCATCTCGCTAGCGTTCGTCGATTACGACGCCCTGTCGGCCGAGCAGCAGGCCGCGCTCGACTTCGACGGTGACGGCGAGGTGACCTTCGCGGACGCGATCGAACTCGCCTTCCAGGTCTAAGCGAGCCGTCCACGTATCGTTCGCCAACCACCATCTTTCCGTTTCACACACGCTATGCAATACGACACCACAACAGACATTGCAATCCTCACTGGAATCGCCCTGGTATTGACCGCCGCCGTCGGCGTTGCCGCCGCGGCAGGGACGCTGACGGTTGGCGAACGAACCATCGCTGTCGACGAACGCACCCAGGTCGACGTGACGCTCGCGGATGCACCGAACGGCGTCCAGCGGTACAATCTCACGGTCGGGGTCGAAAACGAGACGGTCGGCAACATCGAGTCGGTCGAGCCCGGTGACATCAGCGCGTTCCAGATCCGCGCCAGTACCAACGATACGGTGACCTTCCGGGCGGCAGACCTCGGTCAGGCAGTCCAGCCGGCGTCGACGAACGTCTCGCTGGGGAGACTGACCCTGACGGGAACCGATCCGGGTGCGTCGACGCTTTCGATCACCATCCGCGACTTCCGGAACGACAACGGCGAACAGATCCGCCCGCCGGTGGAAGCTGGCTCGCTCGTTGTCCAGAAGAGCGGCGGTGACGTGCCGGCCGACGACGCTCCCGCCGACGATGCGCCGGCCGACGACGCCCCCGCCGACGGCGCTCCCGACGATGGCCCAGCCGACGACGGCGGGGCCGGGCAGGATGTCCCCGATCTCCCGGGTCCGACGCTGCTCTGGGTCGCCGCCGGCCTGGTGGCACTCGTGCTGCTCGTCGGGGCGGTGGTCTATCGCCGCCGAACGAACGACGAGTGGTAATCCGTCCACCGACGCGGACGGGGAAACTCGACCCGTCGATGCCCGCCACAGCCGCCCGTCGTCCAAGATTGACGGGCCGTCCCCCTGAAACAGGGGGGTTCGTGAGCAGCGGCTGAACGGGGGTTCCGGCGACGACACACGGCGTCACCGACCGAGGTCGAGGTTACTTCCGAAGAAAGTCGGGCAGCTCCTCGCGTTCGAGCCCGTCTTCGAGTCGCTGTTCGAGCATCTCGATAGAATCCAGTGCCGGCGGGAGCGAATCGCGGCGCTCCGGTTCGTCCTCGGGGTCGACGGTCGTCTTGTCGCCGTCCGGTTCGACGAGTTCCGCCCAGACCGTGGCCGATTCCGCAACGTCGCCACGTCGACCGGCCGCCTTCCGTTTGCCCTCCTGATAGGCGAGTTCGATGAGGCTCCGATCGTAGGACGTCCCCCCCGCTTGCAGGACTCGCTCGTATTCCTCGGGATTTCCCGCGCCGATCTCGGCCGCCACGCCGAGGGCGAACGCCCGCTCGGCAGCCTCGTCCTTCCCGAGCGTCTCCCAGTCGGTGCCGTACGTGCGTTCGTACATGTTACGTCTGAACCTTGCTATCAGGGAACACCCGAAGACCCTCCGACGAGAACGCGATCTCGCGGATGTCACAGTCGATGGCGGTCCCGCGCATCTTGATCACCTGGACCCCCCGCGTCATGCTCCCCGAATCCAGAAAATTGTGGAAGAAGATGACGCCGTGCGCCAGATAGTGTTCGTCCGAGTACGCGCTGGGGTCAGTCATCTCCGAGATCAGGACGATGGTGGCGTCGGTCTGTTTCAGCGCCGATAGAAAGCCCGTGATCTCCTCGGAGACGTCGGTGAAAAAGTGCTGCAGCAACATCGTCGAGTCGATGACCGCCCGGTCGATGTCGTTGGCCTCGATGTAGGCCACCAGCCGGTTGGTCAGGCCGCCGTCGCTTCCGAACTGCGAGATCGTCCGTTTGCCACTCTCGGTCACGAGATTCAGAAACTGGACCGTATTCGACTGCATGGCCCGGTCGAACCCAAACTCGAAGCCGGCCATGTCCTTGCTCAGTTCGGACTTCGTCTCGTGCATCGTCACGTACAGACAGGTATCCCCCTCTTTGGCACCCTGGGTGATGAACATCGATGAAAAGGTCGTCTTCCCGCTGCCCGGCGGCCCACTCACGACGTAGAGCCGGTTCGGCAACAGTCCCCCCTCGACGAGTTCGTCAAATCCCGGCACGCCACTTGCCAGACGCATACATGAAAAAGACACCGTCAGCACATAGATGTTTCTTCATGGTTCTCAAGAGTGATAGCGGCGGTCGCCCGGCTCATGACGCGAGAAACGGCCACCTAGCGGTATTCCCTTGCGCACACCCGACAGAAGCGGTAACTCGGATGGAACTCGTTTGCCGCCCCGCAGTGCCGACAGCGAACCGTCTCACCGACATCCCCCTCGTCGGTATCCCGTGTCTCGATCGACGGGCGCGGTCCGCGTTCCTGTTCGGTACTGTCCGGTGTCGTCCGTTCGATCGACGTGCCGTCTTCGCCGAGATACCAGTAGATGAGCAACTGAAAGAGCAAAAACCCGAGTATGTACGCGACGATCCAGCCCCAGACGGGCGTCATATGTTACCTTTTGTCGTCCGCACACTTGGGTTTTCGGTTCTACCCGGTCACAGACGCCACAGAACGTCCCGCACCGTCACTCCAAGTCGTCGGGGTCGTCGCACCGTCACTCCGAGTCGGCGTCGTTGAATTCCTTGAACGCGGTCGTAAAGTCGTCGTCGTCGAACGAAAGCATCGTCTCGTCGAGGCGGTCTCGCAGGTGATCACGTCGATCCAGCAGTCGCTGGTAGGGGTCGTTGTGCTGAAGTTCGGTCTCGCTCTTGTTTGCCTGAAGCGTCGCCACCTTCGACATCACCCGGTACAGTTCCTGGAACTGCTTCTCGTAGGTCTGGAACGTCAACAGGCGGTCGATGGTCTCGAAGAGATCGTCACGGGAGACCGGCTTGGTGATGTACGCGTCGAAGGGCATCTCGATGATGTCGAAGTCCGGATCCACGGCGGTTACCATGGCGACCCGGCAATCGAGGCCGCGATCCCGGATGCGTTCGAGGACGTCGTCGCCAGAGAGTCCCGGCATCCGGCGGTCAAGCAGGACGATATCGACAGTTTCGTCGAGCGTCTCCAAGGCCTCCTGGCCGCTGTAGGCTGTCAGAACCGTGTACTGGCCCTCCAGCTGGGCTGCGTACGCGTCGGCGACGTCCGGCTCGTCGTCGACCACCAGGACGATGGGAGCAACACTGGCTGACATCTGCGTGCCAAAAGTTGGTATGGCACGTCTCATAAGGTTTCGGGCCTCAATCAGTGCGAGAAAACACGCTTCGCATCGATCACCTGACAGCCTCGGCGACCGGGCAACTATATTCGTCGGCCCCGTACGGTGGAGATATGGTCGAAGTCACGTATCACTGTCCGTACTGTGGGGCCGTGACGAGTATCGATCGAGCCCCGTCGTTGCAGGACGCCTCCGTGACGCGTCACCCACTGGCAGATCACGAGTACGCCGCCACGACTGCCGACGTCGAAGCCGGAGACGGCATCGAATTCGTCTGTCTCGGCGACGTCGGCGGTGAAGCCACCGCTACCGGGAACGCCCGCTCGCAGTCATCCACAGCCGGTGACCGTGCGGGACCACGGCCCGGACGGGACGGCTGTGGACGAACGTTCTATCTGAACTACCGGCAGTCACCACCGCCGACAGTGGGACCCACACGATGAAGGCGGCCATCCGGACATGATCGAGTTCCGAACGCTGCCCGAGCGAGTCGTTCCGACGTGGTTCCAGGACGGCCTGGCGACCTTCGAGGCGTTTCTGGAACCCCGTCCACTGTTCGAGGCCGACGCCGTCCTCTGGACCGTCGTCCTCGTCGGGTCCGCGCTCGACGTCGTGACGACGATGGTGGGAACGGCCGCCGGCCTCCCCGAGGGCAACGCGGTCGCGCGGGCGTTCATGACTACCTACGGGACCCCCGGGATCGGCGCACTCAAACTGGTCGCCCTCGTGGCCCTGGTGATCGCCTGGCACTACCTGGCCGAGCAGTCGGCTCGGCTCGTCCTCGGTGGGTTCTCCATAGTGACGCTGGTCGTCGTCGGGCTCAATACGGTCACGCTCGCGGGGCTGTGAGAAGCGTTCGGAACTGAAACCGAAAGGATAAAATAATTGGTGTATGACATGAAGAGATACCGGACGGGGACAGGGTCCATCAGCCGGGAGAGTGAGATCCAGCAATAGGGGGCTGGAGCCTGCTTTCCGAGGAGCGGCGGACCCATCATCCAGGGGACTGGGATCCGCCGTTCGGGGGGTACACCGATGGGAAAGCACCAGACGCCGTCCGAGAGGGCGGCTTCGACTAACTATCGTATCGAATCGGTCGAATACGTCGTCGAGTGGCTCTCGCTCAGAACGCTGTCCGTGGCTCTCTGGACAGCCGTGTTCACGGCGTCAACCCTCGACGTGGTAACGACGACGATCGGGCTTCGCCAGGGGCTTTCGGAGGGCAACGCACTCGCACGCGCGCTCCTCGAAACACTGGGGGTCGTGGGCCTCGTCGGACTCAAACTCGCCGCGTTGACGGTCCTGGCCGCGACCTGGTATCTCGTCGACGAACAGCAGGGGTACGCCGCCCTCGCAGGGTTCGGCGGCGTCACGGGGGTTGTGGTCGTGTGTAACGTCGCCATGATCGCGACGATGTGAGCTCGACCGGCCAGTCCCGAATTTAAGACGATCGCGTCCGTCGCGATGGACATGCGCGCAGCCGTCTTTCGCGGCCCAGGCGAGATCGCTATCGAAGACGTCCCGAAACCGGCACTCGACGCGCCGACCGACGCCGTCGTCCGCGTGACCCACACCGCGATCTGCGGGTCGGATCTCTGGCCGTACCGCGGGCAAGAGGACCGCGACGTGCCTTCCCGTATCGGTCACGAACCGATGGGGATCGTCGAGGAAGTGGGCGAAGAAGTCCGCTCGGTTGCGCCCGGCGATCGGGTGTTCGCGCCGTTCGTCACCAGCTGTGGCGAGTGTGAGTTCTGCCGGAAGGGACTCCACACTTCCTGTGTGAACGGCGGGTTCTGGGGCGGCGACGACGGCGGCGCACAGGGCGAGTACGTCCGAGCGCGCCACGCCGACGGCACGCTCGTCCGCGTGCCCGACCGCCATGCCGACGACGAAGCGACGCTCCAGGCGATCCTCCCGCTGACGGACGTCATGGGAACGGGTCATCACGCCGCGGTCAGTGCGGGCGTCGACGCCGGCTCGACGTGCATCGTCGTCGGCGACGGCGCGGTTGGACTGTGTGGCGTCCTCGCCGCCCGCCGGCTCGGTGCCGAGCGGATCATCGCGATGGGCCACCACGAGGACCGCCTCGCACTCGCCGAATCGTTCGGCGCGACAGACACGATCGCCGCGCGCGGCGAGGAGGCCGTCGAGCGCGCCTTGGAAGTTACACACGGCGGTGCAAACCACGTCATGGAGTGTGTCGGATCGACGGATGCGATGAACACAGCGATCGAGGTCTGTCGGCCTGGCGGGGCCGTAGGGTACGTCGGCGTCCCCCACGGGATCGAAGAGAACGGACTCGACGTCTTCGGACTGTTCATGGACAACATTTCGTTGAACGGGGGGATCGCCCCGGTCCGGGCCTACGCCGAGGAGTTGCTCGCGGACGTTCTCGGCGGGACGCTCGACCCGTCGCCGATCTTTACGAAGACGGTCGACCTCGACGGCGTGCCCGAGGGCTACCGGGCGATGGATGAGCGCGAGGCGATCAAGGTGTTGGTCAAGCCCTAAACCGGGTCCGGAACTAGATCACTGCGGCTGGCGAGGCCGGCGGCCGAGAATCCGGTCCGCGAGGCTCCCCAGGGCTTTCAGCGCGACGTTGACGTACAGGCCGACGAGGAAGGCCACGCCGGCGGCGAACCGGGCACCGTCGACGCCCTCGACGCTGCCGAAGTTCCCCAGAAGAAGGTAGACGCCCGCCGCCAGAATGCACGCCGCCGGGATCCGCATCGCCATCTCGACGACGTGCTCCCACTGATTCCACTCGGTGTAGCGATCCAGTTTGTGCATGAGCTTCGTGAAGATGTACCCAAGTGCCCCGAAACCGGCATAGAGGTAGACATACACCGGGATCGTCACTGGATTCGGGTCTGAGCCATCGGTGGGGATTGCGACGGCCCACCCGAGGACGCCGGTCGAGAGGACGATTCCGACGAGCGTCAGCCCGGCAAAGACGCCAATGACGATCCAGTTCAGCAACGACCACTCGACGCCGTCCTCGATGGACGCCCCACCCGAGTTCGAATCAGTCACCGTGCTGTGCTCGTCTGACGGGCGCTCCGTCCTCATAGACTGCATTCACAATTGACAGTAGTAAAACCCATCGTCCGCCGGTTCCGAGCCACCGAGTCGGCCGAACCGGTCGGTTCCCGTGGGTGATGGAAACGCACCGACTGTCAGCCCCTCACGGTCACCGTTCCCTGTATCACCACGGTTATGCATGCCCCACTCGTTGGCCCGTCCATGGGAGACCTGACAGCGACACTGGAGACGACCCACGGCGACATCGAGATCGAACTGTACGACGAGCGCGTCCCGACCACCGTACAGAACTTCGTCAACCTGGCGGAACACGACCCCGCGGCCGACGCCGAACCAGCCCCCGAAACCCCGACCTGGGAGGACCCCGAAACCGGCGAGACCCGCGGCGATGCGTTCTATCAGGACACGCCGATCCACCGAATCATCGACGGGTTCATGGTCCAGATGGGCGACCCGACGGGGACCGGTCGCGGCGGCCCGGGCTACACCTTCGACGACGAGTTCGACAGCGATCTGGGCCACGACGGCCCCGGCGTCGTCTCGATGGCCAACTCCGGGCCCAACACCAACGGCTCGCAGTTCTTCATCACGTTCGACGCCCAGCCCCATCTCGACGGCGATCACGCCGTCTTCGGCGAGGTAATCGACGGCATGGACACGCTCGAAGCACTCGAGAACGTCGACACCGGCCCGCGTGACGAGCCCGAAGAAGACGTGCGACTCGAAGCCGTCCGGATCAACGACTGAACGCCGGTCGTCGATAGCCGGAGCGGGGGATCGACATGTGCCTGCTCCGACGGGCGTCGCTACGCAATGACGACGACCGGCCGGGACGATTCGGAGTGAGATAGGAACGTTGAGGACGATACAGCTCCACAGTACTGGCATGTCGTCGACGATGGCGGTCATCGGCGTCGGGACGGCAGTCGTGTTCCTCGGCGCGCTCGCGGCACTCCGGTGGCGCGAGGACGAACTGCTCGCGGCCGGCCTGCTGACGCTCGGATCCGGACTGGCGACCATCTGGTCGCTGCTAGGCGTCGGATGGGCCGGGAGTGGACGAGGGGAAATCTCGACGACAATGTATCTGTCACTTGCACTCATGGGCGGGATGACGACGCTCTATTTCGGCATATTCGTCCGGTCACGGCTTCGCAGCCGGTAGCGCCGGCCGATGCGCTCACCCCCGACGACCGACGTGGCCGCAGCAGTCGGATGGATGTCCACAAATTATAATTGAGGATTAATATTTCGAACGAACACGAATAGAAGTGCGATACTGTTACACTTCATTCCATTTTAGAGTGAATATCTGTGTTTAATCCTCCTAAAGCGCGGACATCTGTCTCGAATGTATCCCGACATTTTAAGACCAGGGGTCCGCTATGGGGGGATATGTCTGACAAGAAATCACAAGGCAATGTCGACAGACGGCGGTTCATGCAAACCGTCGGTGCGGGGGCCGTTGCAGCGGGCGTCGCGGGATGCAGCCAGTCGGACACCACGGACACGGAGGGGCCTGCAGACACGACGGAGGGGCCGGACACGCCGCCACAGGGCGGCACGCTGACGATGTCGCTGCCGTCCTCGCCACCGAGCGTCAACGTCCTGAACACGTCGTCGTCCTACGCGACGGCGATCATGGACTTCATCTGGGAGTACGGCACGTTCCTGGACTGGACGACCTTCGAGGTGAAGCCGTGGGTGTACACCGACTGGACCATGGAGAACACCGAGGGCGAGGACCCGAACCCGGATGTCTATTTCAACGTCAGGGACGGTCTGACCTGGACCGACGGGGAAGATCTGACGATCAGCGACGTGATCTTCACCTACGAGTACCTGCTCGAACAGGAGCCGGGCAAGTACACCTCGACGCTAAATGCGATCGACTCCGTCGAGGAAGCCTCGGGCGACTGGGACGTCCATCTCTCGATGAACCAGGTCGTCGGTACCTACGCGCTCAACCAGCTCCAGTTGCCGCTGCTGCCCGAACACGTCTGGAGCGACGTCGACGATTACACGGAGTACCAGCCGGGTCAGCAGGTCGACAGCGGCGGTCCGGTCGGCCTGGGAATGGCGGAGCTGACGCAGTACGAACCCGACACGTCCATCGAACTGACCTTCCGGGACCCGGACGAGTACCAGCTCGGCCAACTCGACTGGCTGGCGGAACACGATACGTTCGTCCAGGGTGGCCCGTTCCTGGATGAGCTCCGGTATCTCGTCTACAGCAGCGAGTCGGCGTACGTCCAGGACTTCTTCAACGACGAGATCGACGCGATATACAACACGCTCCCGACAGGGGAGATCCAGAAGGCCCGCGAGGAGGACAGACAACTCGTCCGCGGGGGCGACACCGGCTACGGTTTCTTCATGTTCAACCTTCGCCGGACCCCCTTCGACGACGCGGCCTTCCGGCAGGCTCTGGAGTTCCTCTGGGACGACATCCAGTGGGTGCGGACACTCAACCAGAACTACGTCCTCGAAGGTGACTTCATCATGCCACCCGCCTACGAGGCCGTCCGTCCCGAGACCGAGACGGGTGCCGAGATCCTCGAGGACCCGGCGACAAACGCCTTCGAGTTCCGCGGGGATGGCGAGGGGGAACCGGACCTCGAAACCGTCCGGTCGTTCCTCACAGAGGGACAGCTCGTCACCGGCGAGAGCGGGACGTTCGCCGGCAAGGATTACCCCGGCAGCCTGACCGGCGTCACGGCGAGTCAGTCCGCGCCGCGACACGACTACTCCTTCGGCGAGGTGACGTCCTCGGTCCTCCAGGACGTCGATGGCGTCGACCAGGAGATCCGCGTCAATGGGCAGACGATCACCGAGATCCGCGGGGAGCCGCTGACGTACATCAGTTACCCGCCGGAGCTGGTGCCCGAACTGACGGAGATGGACCAGGTCTACGTCAAGAACATGCAGGAACTCGGCATCCCGATCAAGCGAGAAACCGTCGGGTTCAACGCACTCCTCCCGCGGCTGTACGCCCAGGAGGACTTCGACGTCACCCACCTCGGCTGGGGTAACACGTCGCCGCTGGGCGTCAGTTCGCTCTACAATCTCTTCCACAGCGACAACGCCGACGATCACTCGGTCGTCGAGGAAGGGTCCGAACAGGAAAACGACCAGCGCCAACTCAACAACAACACCGGGTACGGGCTGTTCGACCACGCGGGCGCCGACGACCTGATCGATCAAGCACGCCGGACAATCGACCCCGAGGAGCGCAATGCGCTGGTCCGCCAGGCGGTCGAGCGGATCTACCTCGACTCGCCGTACATGGTCTATCAGTACAGCAAAGTGTTCTGGCCGCTCCACCAGCGATTTTCCGGCGCGGTCGAGAACATCCCCGGCGTCGGCGGCCCGGCACTGACGACCCAGATGCTGAACATCTACGAGAACGAATAGCCCGTTCGGTCGTTTCGTCGACAGAATCGAGCCGATTCGGCACATTAATCACAACGCGACATCGTAGCAAGACAGAGCCCTGCAATGACACGGCACGGCGTCGGTAGGTGTGAGGTGAGGCGATGAGTCGGATAAGCGCCAGGTACCTCGGTAAGCGACTGGTCGCGTCGTATCTGACGCTGCTTGTCATCATGACACTGCTGTTCCTGTTGGTCAAGTCGATGCCGGGCAGCTTTATCAGCCAGATGCGGAGTCCGGGAATGACGGCCGAGCAGATCGCCCAACTCGAGGCGAGGTGGGGACTGAACGATCCGATCTGGGTCCAGTACGCCCGGTTCATGATCAACTACCAGATGGGACACTTCGGGTGGTCGATCAACTGGAACGTGCCCGTCTGGGACCTGATCGCCCGGCGGTTGCCCCGGACGCTGATCCTCTTCGGATCGGTCTACATCGTCGGCTACGTCGTCGGCCCGCTCGTGGGGATGTACCTCGGCTGGTGGCGCGGGACGATGAAGGACCAGTCGCTGTTCTCGGGGAGCCTGTTCATCTACTCGATCCCGGTGTTCTGGGTCGCCTGGTTGTTCATGTGGGTTTTCAACTATCAACTCGGCCTGCTGCCCGGCAAGTACATGGTGACGCAGTTCCCGGAGTTCGACCTGACAGCGGTCAACGTCATCGTCGACTTCCTGCGTCACCTCGCGTTGCCGGCGTTCACCGTCGCCGCGATCACCTGGGTCGGGTCGATGCTGGTGATGCGAACCCAGATGAACAACGTGACCGACGCGGACTACGTCTACCTCGCGAAGGCCAAAGGCCTCAGCGAGCGGACCGTCATCGTCAAACACGCCGCGAGAAACGCCCTGATCCCGGTGGCGACATCGGCGATCGTCGCCCTGGCGTTCATTCTCGACGGATCGATCATCATCGAGAACGTCTTCAACTGGCCGGGGATGGGCAGCGTGGTCGTCACCGCAGTGATACAGCAGGACACCCCGGTCGTGCAGGCGGTGTTCTTCATCCTGGCAATCCTGATCATCATCGCGCGACTGTTGCAGGACGTCGTGTACACGTATCTCGACCCGCGGATCAAATTCGGAGGCAACGAATAGATGGCGACAGACACTGACGAACCGTCGCGTTTCGAATCGCTCGCCCGTCGCTATCGCCCCCGCATCGAGCGGTTCCAGCGGGGCTGGGAGCGCTATCGCCAACACCGGATGGGGATCGTCGGACTCCTGATCCTCGTCGTCTTCGGCCTCTGGGCGCTGTTCCCGTCCGTGTTCGCGCCACATAGCCTGGAATGGAAGGCGTTTCTCGGAACGGAAGGCGGCCGAATGACGTTAGAACAGACGCGGTCGCTCCCGCATCCGCCGGCGTTCGGCGATCCCTTCTTCGCCCCGCTGGGGACCAACCATCTCGGCGAGGGGATCGCGACGCTGATGGTCTATTCGGCCTCGAACGCCCTGTACATCGGCCTCGCCGCCGGGATCCTCTCGAGCCTGGTCGGCGTCCCGCTGGGACTGATCAGCGGATTCTACGGGAACACGTGGATCGACGAACTCATCCAGCGCATCGCGGACATCGTCTACAGTCTCCCGTTCCTGCCGCTGGTGATCCTGCTGGTGGCCATCCGTGGAGTCAACACGACGAACATCATCATCGCGATCGTGATCAAGTCGTGGGTGAACAACGCCATCGTCATCCGCGGGGAGACCCTGTCCCTGAAGGAACGTTCCTACGTCGAGTCCGCGAAGGTCGCCGGGGCGAGCGACGCTCGCATCGTCTTCCGGCACATCCTGCCGAACGTGTTGCCGCTGACTTTCGTCTACCTGGCCCAGGACGCCGCCTACGCGATCCTGACCCAGGCGTCGCTAGCGTATCTCGGCCTCGCCGACTTCACGTCCCAGTCGTGGGGACTGATGCTCCAGAACATCCAGGCCCAAAACGAGGTTTTCTCCGCCCCGTGGTGGCTGTTACCGCCGGGGATCGCCATCGCGCTGGTGGCGGCCGCCTTCTACTTCATGGGCTTCTCGATGGAAGACGTCGCCAACCCACAACGTGAGTGACTATGACACTGCTGGAATTCAACGATCTCTCGGTACGATACAGCACTGACGACGGGGCCGTCCACGCCGTCGAGGACGTCAACTTCACCGTCGAACCCGGCGAAACGTTCGGCCTCGTCGGCGAATCCGGCTGCGGAAAGACGACGCTCGGAAAGTCCATCCTGCAGTTGCTCGACCGCAACGGCTACGTCGAGAGCGGCGAGATCTGGCTCGACTGGGTGTTGCCCAAATGGACCGACGAGGGAGGCGAGCCAACCAACGAGGCGATCGCCGACGATTCGATCCCGGTGCGTCAGGACGGGAAGATGAACCTCGCCGCCCTCGACGAGACCGAGATCCGGCAGGTCCGCTGGAACACCATCTCCCTGATCCCACAGAGCGCGATGAACGCGCTGAACCCGGTGTACAAGGTCGGCGACCAGATCACGGAGGCCATCCAGTTGCACGAACCGGAGACCACCGACGAGGAGGCCCGGGAGCGGGCCATGCAACTGCTCGAAAGCGTCGGCGTCGAACCCGAACGGGCCGACGATTACGCCCACGAGTTCTCCGGCGGGATGCGCCAGCGCGCGATCATCGCCATGGCGATGGCCTGTGACCCCGATCTGGTGATCGCCGACGAGCCGACGACGGCGCTCGACGTCATCATCCAGGACCGGGTGCTCGACGCCATCCGGGACATGCAAGAGGAGTTCGACGCGGCCATGCTGATCATCAGCCACGACATCAGCGTCATGGCCGAAACCTGTGATCGGATCGGCGTGATGTACGGCGGTCGGCTGATGGAGAGCGGGACGACCCACGACATCTTCGAGAACGCCGCCAACCCCTACACACTGGGGCTGGAGAACTCCTTCCCGACGATCACGGCCGAGAACGAACAGTTGCTCTCGATCCCCGGGACGCCACCCCAGCTGGTGGATCCGCCCGACGAGTGTCGGTTCATCGATCGCTGCCCGTTCGCGGTCGACGCGTGTGAGAAGTCCCACCCGCCGATGTTCGACGTCGAAAGCCAACAAGGGGAACTCAGTCAGGCGACCACTGACGGGCATCGGTCGGCCTGTCACCGGGTGGACGAGATCGAGGAGCTACGCAACCGAGCGACGGAGGACGAGACATGGCAGGAACGATAGACACAACCTTGATGGAGGTACGGGACGTCTCGAAGCTGTTCGGGAGTTCCCAGGGCCTGCTCGACACGCTCCTGGGTCGGGAACCACAGCCGGTCCGGGCCGTCGACGGCGTCTCGCTGTCCGTCGAGGAGGGCGAGGTCCTCGGGATCGCCGGCGAATCGGGCTGTGGGAAGACCACCCTGGGGAAGATGCTGGTCAAACTGCTGAATCCGACCGAGGGAGACGTCGAGTTCGACGGCATGGACGTCACGGACCTCTCCGCGGCGGAGCAACGGGAGTTCAGACAGCGCGTCCAGATGATCTTCCAGGACCCCTTCGAGAGTCTCAACCCCCGGATGACCGTCGAGGACGCCGTCGCGGAGCCCCTGCAGATCAACGACATCGGCGAGGACTACTACGAGCGTCGCGACCGCGTCATCGAGGTGCTCGAAGACGTCGGGTTGGCACCGGCCGAACCGTATCTCCGGTCGTTCCCCCACGAACTCTCGGGCGGCGAGCGCCAGCGCGTCGCCATCGCGCGGGCGCTGGTCGTCGATCCGGACTTCGTCGTGGCCGACGAGCCGGTCTCGATGCTGGACGTCTCGATCCGGGCGAGCGTCCTCAACCTGATGCAGGACCTCAGAGAGGAGTACGACCTCACGTACGTGTTCATCAGTCACGACCTCTCGCTGATCAGGTACATGTGCGACCGCACGGCGATCATGTACCTGGGGGACGTCGTCGAGATCGGCGACACGGACGACATCGTCACGGACCCGAAACACCCCTACACGGAGGCGCTGTTCGACGCCGTCCCGGTGATCGATCCCGACGCGGAACGCGACCGGGCGAACGTCACGGGCGAGGTGCCGAGCCCCCGTGACCCGCCGACCGGCTGTAAGTTCCATCCGCGGTGTCCGTCCGTGATCCCGCCCGACGACTGGACGGGCAGTCAGGACGCCTTCCGGCGGTGCCTGCAGTTCAAACTCGGCATCCAGCGGGAGACCCTGGGGCCGACGGACATCCCGGAAGACGAGGAATCAGACGACGTCGAGGAGGAGGTCGACGCCCTGTTGCGACACGGTCTCGTCCTCGACGTCCCGGAGCCCCATCGCATCGACCCGGAAGAACTCTCGGAGGGCGTTCCGGTCGAGGCACTCGACCTGCCGGCGGCCGTCGAGTCGGAACTCCGGGACGCTGCCCGGGACGTGTTGACCGACGGCGACTACGACAGCGCCCGTGATCGTCTGGCCGACCGGATCGAATCCGTCTGCGAGACCGAGATACCCGACCTCCGTGAGGCGGAGGATCGAACGCTCGCCTGCCACCTCTATGGGTCCTCCGGTGGGGACCGGTAGAACCGCCAACGACGATGCGCGACGGCACTCGTCGGAACGGAAACAGGTTCGAACCTGACGACGAACGGGCGACGACGGACGCGTCGGGTCGCGGTCACGGCTGGCTCGCCCTTTCGTTCGTGCTGGTCCTTGTTCTGACCGGTGTGATCTTCGTCGCGACCGGGCAGGCGTACCTCGCCTACGAGCAGAGTGGCTCGGTGACGGCGACAGTCACGGACGTCAGTGTCGCGGATGGCGACGGAATCGTCCAGGTCAGGGTCGCGGTTCACAACCCGACGGCCGTCGCAGTCGACATCGAGGCCCCGGCCGGGATCACCGGTCGAATCGACGGCCGAATCGTCGCCAGGGCGCACGCAACCCTGTTCACCGAACGCACCGTCCCGGCAGGCGGCAATCGAACGATCGACGTACCACTACGGATCCATCACCAGTCCGGAGAGACAACTGTGGCCGCGGCGCTCGATAGCGATACGTTCGACCTGAGTGGCCGTCTCCGGGGAGCGATTCACGATCGGTCGATCTCGATCACCATCGAGCGGGGTGACCAATGACCGTCAGTCAGACCATCGAGCGCATGGTCGCATTCGTCACTCGCGTCACCTCACACCGAACACTCGGGGTCGGAACCGGTGCGCTCGCGGGGATGGGCGCGTTCATGTACAGCAACGAGGGGTTGCTCCCGCCGGCAGTGCCGCGATGGGTGCCCGTCGTGGTGCTCTGTCTCGCCGGCGTCTACACCGTCGTCCTCTCGACGTCGCTGTCCCGGAGTATTCGGGCGTTGTTGATCGCGTTCGTGACCGCTATCGGGACGCTGTTTCTCGCGTCGGTCCTGCCGGTGTGGGTGTTGCCGTACGGACGTGGGGGCGCGGATATCGCGCTCGTCTATTTCCTCCGGCAGGCCCTGCTGGGAACGCTGATGGCGTTGCTGGTCATCTTTCTCGGGAGTTACTTCGCCACGTTGTTCGTCGCCGGATATTTCGACTGGTGACGCCTGCCGGAAACGGGCCGCCCGCGTCCAGGCCGGGATCGGCTGTGCAGCACTCGATCCCGTCAGACCCGCGGCAGCCGGCGTGTGACCGGGGTGTTTTTGCCCATCGGGACCGTTCAGGCGTCCGTGACAAGGGAAACACCGGATCGCGAGAAGCCGATCAAGGAGCGTGGCCTCTACGCCAGCCACGGCGATGCACCCACGCTCGGCGCGTATCTCTCCTCGCTACTCCATCTCCTGTCGTTTCCGGCCGTCCTCGTGATCGCCGTCGTCGGCCACCTGCTCGCGTTCTATCCGTATCCCGGAATCATCCCCGTGATGATCGGGCTGTTCATCGGAGAGATCGTCGTCGTCGGCGCGGTGATGCACGTCACGTCCTGAGACAGTGATCGACGGAAGCAAGCCGTCAGTAGGCGACCCTGAAAAAGCCCTTGAAACCGCCGTAGCCGGCCGCGATCATCACGATTCCGATGAGCAGAATCTTGCCGGCTTCGACGGTCGGAATCGGATCACTGTACGGTTCCAGACCGATGAGCGACATCAGCCCGAACATCGACACGGCATACCCGATTGCGAGTCCCAATATGCCGACACCGAGCAGTCCCAGACTCGTCGGGGCACGTAGCGGTCGCGGGATCTGTTCACGTACCGTCGCCATAGCGGAAGACTAGCGAGCGGACAGTTAAGCGTTCCTGTCCGAGCGGTCGGCCTCCTCGACGGCTTCGAGTTCGTCACCGACTGGCGAGAGGTCGCTATCGAACGTGTTGTCGTCCGCTTCACCGGATGGCTCACTCTCTCGATCACCAGTGACAATCGAACGCGGCGACGGGCGCACGGCGTACCCGATGCCAACGGCGGCCGTGCCGCCACCCACCATGAGGAGCGTCTCGACGGCAAGCAGTGCCTGCTGCCCGGTGACGACAGAGAGGTGAATCGCCTGGCCGATGACCAGCGCGCCCACGACGACGAACACAGTGTGCACCAGCCGTCGTACCGGGGAATCCGGTCCGAACATGTCGTGGTTCGACATTGTACTCTTGGCGTTTCAACTCCCCGATCCGTCCCGACATCGGTCGATCGACGGCAAGCGATAGGACTCCGCTCGCGTGCCCACGTTTCGAAACCTTCAATTGTGCCTGCAGTCTATCGGAGAATGCAACGAGCATACGAGGGTTGGTGGTCTAGGTTGGTTATGACACCTCCTTGACATGGAGGAGGTCGGCGGTTCAAATCCGCCCCAACCCACTTCTGACGCCGACTGCGACGAACAAAGTGAGGAGCCAGCGGCGTCTGCGTGGGCAAGCGGATTTGAGCCCAGAGGACGAGCGAAGCGAAGTCCTCGCGGTTCAAATCCGCCGAGAGAGCGAAGCTCTCTCGAGCCTTCGTTCACTGCGTTCACGAGGACGCCCCAACCCACTTCTGACGGAGGATTGTAGGCCGGGTTCTACGCACAAGAACTGGGAAAAGCTCTTGTGGTAGAACCGTTTCTCTTAGGGTAGGAGCTGGAGGCATTACGAATGAGCTTTCAAGAACGACTCCGCTCGATAGAAGAGCGGTACGACGTCAGTGAAAGCGAACACGCCCGGGAGCTCGGGCGAACGGTCGCCCACCTCCAGGACTAGCACCGCTATTCTGTTTGGTCGAGATACGTAACGAACGCCGCTTTGCTGATTCCGTCTGCACCGATCAGTTCGTCGTGTCCGGCCCGTTTGACGGACTCGATCAGAAACTCCGTACAGAGATCAATATGCGCGTCTCCGTAGTACGTGTAGGCAGTTGATTGGGGGAGGTCGAGATCGTACTCTGCGAGAACGATTTCAATGTCGTTCTTTCGCTTGACAACGTCACAACCCCATTCAGCAAGTAACGAAAACGGGGTCGTGTTCCGTCGGACTGTGAGTATTCGTTTCGACTCGACGATGTACTCGTTGACCCACTCTTTCCAGTCGTAGTCCGCCGTCGCGAAGTCCGGAAACGAGAAGCCGGTTTCGATACTTTCCAGGTACCACTGTGCCATACTGATCGAAGTCCAGTGATTCGCATTGGGCAGTGCGTGCGTGAGAATGAGCGTGGAGAGAAGCTGCCCTGCGACGTCGACCGCTGCTTGATCCCAGTCAACTCGTTCAACCGCAGCAGGGATCCGATCCAACTCTATCTGTTTGTAAATTTCTAGCTTCTCCGCTTCCTCGAGCTCTTTCTCCTTGATTATTTCCTCGAAAATCTGAAGCAATCGAACAGTGATCGTACGATCGTCCGGAGACATCTCATCGAGAGCGTCTTCGAAGTTTTCATCGATATCATCGATGGTCCCGCTCGTCCCCTGGTTAGTATACAATACGAAAACCGTCTCATCGAGATCGTATCGCTCTATCAAAGCGTCCTTCCCGCATGACGTGATCTCATCCCGATCTTGGGTGACATATGCAAGAGAGTATTGCTGGTCCTTGGGATGGTGGTAATGATCGAGGGTCGTCATTTTGCAGTTATATTTCGCGAAGAAGATTAAAATCAGCTCTCATTGAAGCAGAGAACCAAACAGGAGGGGAAGCTCGATGTCGGCTTGATTTTCACACGTCACGTCATGAGAGAGGGGTCGCCACTCTACGTCTAACAGATGAGGAGTCAACCGATAGTGATCTCAATACTGTCGTGTCTCCAACAGTGGGCTCAGGAATTCATTGAAAACCGCATCCACACCCAGTCTTGACAAACGGAACAGCCGATTTCTATCTGCCGTCAGTAGAGTCACGCTGGGCCTGAAAGCACACCGTCAAGTACTAGATTTATATTCCAGCCGTCAGTCCTCCAAACAATACACATGCCGCCCATCCAGACCAGCGAATTGACGAAGTATTACGGCGACGTACGGGGCGTCGAGGACCTTTCCTTCGCCGTCGAGGAGGGTGAAGTCTTCGGGTTTCTCGGCCCGAACGGCGCGGGGAAGACGACGACGATCCGGACACTCATTGGGTTTCAATCGCCGACAGAGGGGACGGCGACCGTTCTGGGAGCCGACATCAGGGACGGGGCAGCGCTGCGAGATGTCCGAAGCGACGTGGGTTACCTGCCGAGCGAGCCGAGTTTCAACGAGAACGTCACCGGTCGCCGCTTGCTCGACTACCACGGGTCGCTCCGTGGAGACGTTCGAAGCGACGAGATGCTCGAACTGTTCGATCCACCGCTCGACCGGAAAGTGCGAGAGTACTCCCGCGGGAACAAGCAGATGCTCGCCATCGTCATGGCGTTCATGCACGACCCGGATGTGCTCATCATGGACGAGCCCACCTCCGGACTTGATCCCTTGAAGCAGGAACAACTCCTGGAGTTCATCCGCACCGAACAGCAACGCGGGAAGACCTTCTTTTTCTCCTCGCACATTCTGAGCGAGGTCCGGAAAGTCTGCGATCGAGTGGCGATCATTCGCGACGGCCATCTCGTCGAACTCGAAGACGTCGAGTCGCTGCTGGATCGCAGTGGGAAGATCGTCCGGGCGCGGCTGAGTGGCGATCTCGACGCCGACGCGCTGGCTCTGGACGGCGTCCACGATATCGAGGTCAGCAGCGACGGGAGTGAAGATGGGGACGAAGGCGACGGCGAAACGGCCATTGCAAAGAGTGAGGCGACGAGCGTCACGTTCACGTACACTGGGGCTTACGAACCCCTGCTCCGGCAGCTACTCGAGTACGAAATCTTCGATCTGACGATCGAGGAGGCCCCACTCGAAGACGTGTTCATGCGATTTTATGGGGAGAACCCGGCCGAGCGTGTCGAAGCAGTCGAGAACGGCAAGCCCGTCGACAGCGAGATCGAGCAAGGGGCGGGGGAGGCCGATGTTTGAGACCGCGCGTTTCGAGTCCGAACGGCTGGTTCCCGCTTCGGCGGTCATCGGGCTGGGGCTTGCGGCCTTCGGCGGGATGATGACGCTCATCGCCCCCGGCATCCTCGGGGACGTCGATATCGCGGCCCTGCTTGAGCAGTACCCGTCCGTGATGGTTGAGGAGATGGGGCTGGGACACATGGGGACCATCGAGGGCTTCATCGCACTCGAACTCTACGAGTACGTCTGGCTGCTCGGCCTCGGGGCGTACGTCGCCTACACCGCGGCCGGCTCGATCGCCGGCGACGTCGAGACCGGGCGGATGGACACGCTGCTGGCCGCGCCGATCGCCCGATGGCGACTGCTCGTCGAGAAATACCTCGCACTGCTGACGCCCATCGTCGTCGTCAACGTCGTCGTCTTTGTGGGCGTGACGGGAGCGGTTCAGGTGATCGAGGAGACGATTCCCGTTGCCGACCTCGTCGCGGTCCACGTGCTGTCGATCCCCTACTTGCTTGCCTGTGGTGCGTTCGGCATGCTCGTCTCCGTCGCCGCGCCGCGCCGCATTCTCGCCGAGGGCGTGGCGGCCGGCACGATCATCGGAACGTTCCTCTTCGAGATGCTGCTCAGCAACACGGATCTCGCGTGGCTGGGTGGTATCGCGCCAATGCGATACTACGATCCCCTGGCGATCCTCACCGAGAGCACGTACGATCCCGTCGGAGGAGTGGTCCTCTGTTCCGCCGCAGTCGTCCTTCTGGCCGGGAGTGCCTGGCTGTTCGGGGAGGTCGACGTACAATGAGCACCGAGAGAGCGGGGCCCGCGACCCGCGAACCCGACGACAACCCGCTGCTCGTGGTCGCCCGCTTCGAGGGGCGCAATCGACTCCGGGTGACGGGCGTCATCGCCGTGCTGTTCTCGCTGTTCGGCCTCATGTACGTCTGGCTCGGCCCGCAGATGATCGAGGCCGGGTTCTCGGAGTTGATCGACGCGATGCCACCGGTCGTCACCGAACTGTTCGGCTTCGAGAGCCTGGAGTCGATCGAAGGACTCCTCGCCAGCGAGTTCTACACGCTCGGGTGGATCGTCGGTCTCGGGGGCTACCTCGCGTATTCGGCGGCCGGGACTGTCGCGGGCGATCTCAGGGACGACCGGATGGACACACTGGTGGCCGCCCCCGTGGCCAGGCGAAGCGTCCTCCTCGGGAAGTACCTCGCGCTTCTCGTCCCGATCCTCGTCCTCAACGCCGTCGTCCCGGTCGTGCTGTACGTGGCATCGGTGGCTATCGACCAGACGCTTCCGGTTGCCGATCTCGCGATCGTCCACGCCTTCTCCATCCCGTATCTCCTCTTCTGGAGTGCGATTGGCCTGTTGCTCGGGGTGGTCGTCCGCCGAGGTCGAACTGCCGGGCGGGTCGCACTCGCGCTGGTCTTTTTCGGCTGGCTCGCGGAGTCGATCATCTCGACGACCGATTACGAGTGGCTCGGCGGGCTCTCACCGATGCGATATTTCGACCCGTCGGGCGTCCTCGTCCACGGAACCTACGACGTCGCCGGGGCTGGTCTGCTGTTGGCCGGGGCGATCGCGACAGTCGGCCTCAGCCAGTACTGGTTCCAGCGACGGGATCTCTGAGTTGGCTCCGATGCAAGCGCTAAGCAAGCGATCGGTTCCGGGATCGTTTTCGCTCGTCCGTCCCGATAGCCGGCTATGATCGCCGTCTTCGCAGACACCCACGGGACTGACGACCTACAGTTCGCCGGACGGGCAGCCAATGCACTCGCTGATGCCGAGAGAGTGCTCCATGCGGGAGACTTCACGACGGCGGCGGTCTACGAGGCCTTCGAGGCCCGAACTTCCGAGTTGATCGCCGTCCACGGCAACAGTGACGCGGCTCCACTTCGGGATCGATTGCCTGCCGTCGAGACGATCGAATGGAACGGCCGGCAGCTGCTTCTCGTCCACGGACACGAACACACGCCGACGTCGCTGCCGTTGCTCGCTCGGGAGCGAGATGCCGATCTCGTTATCACCGGACACACCCACCGGCCAGCGATCGAGCGACTCGGGGATCTCCCCGTCCTCAATCCAGGAAGCCACGCCGATCCGCGGAGGGGCGCGCCGTCGTACGCCGAACTTCGCCAGGAAACGGGTGACGTGGTGATCGAACTCCGGAAGCCGACGGGGAAAATCATCGAGCGACGGCGCGTCGCTGGGGAGTGAGTGGGTCGATCGCAGGGTGAGGGCCGAAGCGGGAGTAACGCACATCGACCAACGGCCGGACGGCTAAAGTGAACACCGGAAGGTCAAACGCTCGTTTGACTTCCCGTCCGAACCCATTGTTGGACACAGCCAGGCATCGCGCCATCGGGCGATGCGACGGCGAACCCAGGGGATCGAACGGCGTGCCGACGACGATCACATGACAACAAACGACGAAACATCTATTATCGCCGAGATGAAACCGCGAGTCATGGTTGACCCGGTTCTCGTCGGCATCGTCGTCGTCGTCCTCGCGTTCGTCTTCTTCGTCTACCTGTTCGTCCGCCGGATCGCGACCGGCTTCAGCCAGGGCATGCGTGAAGGCAAGCGCGGTGGGTGACCGGCCCCGCCACGGGACGAAACTGGTTTGGCTGACGGTCGAGAAGTTTCTGCCGTCATGGACCCACGCATCCGCGAACACGCACAGCTGGTCGCCGACGCGCTCGATCTGAGCGAGGGCGACAACCTGCTCATCAAGAGCGAGCCCGCAGCCGAGGATCTCGTCGTCGCACTCTACGAAATCGCCGGCGACCGCGGCGCACACCCAGTTTCGATCCGGACCAACCGGAGCGGACGGGCCATCCGAAGCTATCTCCAGGCGGCCGACGCCACCGACGTCGACTTCGAGACACCGGCCCACGAACAGGCCCTGGTCGAGGCCGCCGACTGTCACGCCGTCATTCGCTCTCACGTAAACGTCACCGAACTGGAGGACGTCGCTCCCGAGGTCAACTCCGATTACGAGAAGGCCCACCAGCCGATTCTCAACGAGCGGCTGACCGACCGCTGGACGGTCACCCAGCATCCGACGCCCGCCGACGCCCAACTCGCCGAGATGAGCACCGAAGCCTACGAGAACTTCGTCTACGACGCCATCCTCAAAGACTGGGACGAACAGCGGGCGTTCCAGTCCCAGATGGTCGAGGTTCTGGCGGATGCAAGCGAGGTTCGGATCGCGAGCGGCGACACCACCGACGTCACCATGTCCGTCGACGGCAACCACGTCATCAACGACACGGACACGCACAACCTCCCCGGTGGCGAGGTGTTCACCGCCCCGATCCCCGACAGCGTCGAAGGTGAAGTCCTCTTCGACAAGCCAGTCTATCGCCGTGGGCGGGAGATCACTGACGCCCGACTCGTCTTCGAAGACGGCGAAGTCGTCGAGCACAGCGCCTCGAAGAACGAGGAGCTGCTGACGAGCATTCTCGACACCGACGAGGGAGCGCGCCGCCTGGGCGAACTCGGGATCGGGATGAACCGCGATATCGACCGGTTCACCTACAACATGCTCTTCGACGAGAAGATGGGCGACACCGTCCACATGGCCGTCGGTCGCGCCTACGAGGACAACGTCGGCGCTGGCAACGAGCAAAACGAGTCGGCCCAACACGTCGACATGATCGTCGACATGAGCGAGGACTCATTCATCGAAGTCGACGGTGAAGTGGTTCAGGAAGACGGGACGTTCGTCTTCGAGGAATAACGGATCGGCAGCCCACTGGAGTTCAGTCAGGCGATCGAAACCAAACACGAAATCCGCTATTCTTGCGCCCTCACAGCGCGGATTAGTACCTCCGTTGTTCGGGATGGGAGAATACCGGACCGGGGGAGGTCCGGATGGAGCAATGTGTGGCATCGAACGAGAGCATCGTTCGAATTCACCATGGCGAGAAGCCATGATGAAACGGAAACCTTCCGCAAGTTATCGAGGCTTGGTGGGTGGAGCCAGTGACGGGGTCATGTCCTGACCCAGACGGGTAGATGAACGGCACATATGTAAATGTAACTTCCATTCTCAAATATGGAAAACGGAGCGAGTATTCCGGTCCGGAAAGGAATATGACGAATAGTTCCCAGACAAAGCCAGGGTTCACCGACAGACACAGCGATGCCACACGAACGCCAACTGTCCGAGATCACTGGTGTCGAATGGGGACACGGACAATCTCTATAGAGAACGTACGGCCAGCAGCGGGGCCAGCGAACGAGCGCGAACAATGAAACCATCTGCCAAGCGTATGATCGGGGCCCCCGAGCATCCGGCGAGCGAAGCGAGCCGGTTCACCGAGCGGGAGCGAAGCGACCGCTCGGGTCGTTTTTGGCCCAGCTTTTTGCGAGGAGCGGTTCGCGAGCGGAGCGAGCGAACCCGACGAAGTAAAAAGATGGACGGGCACGGTGGGATTTGCGCGCTGGGCAATCGGACGTGGTTCGGTTGGCAAACATGGTTTTCTAAACGTCGGGCAAGTGGTTGCTGCGCTGTTCGGCCTGTTCGCGGTCTGAGCGGCGGTCATAGTGCCGATCGAGAATCTGGGTACTCGCGTCGAGCCGGTCTTTGACGACACGACGGGGGACGTCCTGGCGTCGGTAGTAGGTGACCCGGCCACTCCGGACGTCGTGAGGCGATCGCGTCGACGGACACTCAGTGGCCTTGTCGATGTGGGTCGCCTCGCACTCGTTGGGGTCCCGATCGTGCGGACAAGGTTCGTACCGCCAACACGGTCGCGTGACGCGGTACAGCGTGGTCCGGAAGGTGTTGCCAGCCGGACGACCGTACTCCGTCGTCAGCAGCGGCTCACGACCGAAGTCGTCGGTCACGTCGTCACGGTGGTACTCCAGGTAATCCTCGATGTAGGCGGCGGTTTTCTCGCTGATGCGATTCCACCGGGAGCCGCTTTCCTGGTTTTTCAGCGGGGTTCCCTGGTCGGGCCGGTGGACGAAGTGGACCGCCGGACCCGAAAACCGGGGGTGAGTCCCATCGAGGTCGACGTCACCGAGATCGAGGCCACGGACCGCTCCGGTTCGCGCACCAGTCTCCCACAGCAGGAGCAGGATCAGGTGATCGCGTGAGGCGGGGTACGCACCTTCGAGGTAGTCCAGTATCTCGATCGTCCGCTCCGGGGACAATGTCGAGTTCGACACGTCCTCGCCGTTCTTCATCGTCGGGAGCGACAGCTGCTCGAAGAGATCCGGATCGACGGCATCGATGTCAGCGGCGAATCGAAGGAACCGCCGGACCGTCGCCAACTGTCCCTTGAGGGTCACGAGCTTGATCGGTTCCCGATCGTCACCCTGACCCTCACGTCGCCAGATGCGATACTGGTACAGGTTACGGCCGGTCAGGTCGTTCAGGTTCTCGATCGACTCCTCGTCGCAGAACTCCAGAAACGCTTCGAGCCGGTATCGCTCGCTCCGGCGCGTCGCCTCCGCGTGTTCGTCCCGCATCGCGTTGTGGTACATCTCGACGGCGTCAACCGGCGAGATCGGGTCGAGATCGTCGGTCAGGGTCGATCACCTCGCATCATAAATCCGTAATCAGGCCAATTATGCATAAATGCATTGACTACCCTTTTAACGGATTGATATTTTTATTAGGGTATAGCGATTAGAATAGGGAGTAACATTCCGAAACGGCATACAATGCGACAGTCGGGTACGTGGATGACGATCTGGGACGATCGTATCCTTGAGGTGATTCGGGAGAAGGGGCCAACACCAGTGGGTGATCTGGTGGACGAAGACAGCATTCGGATTTCGCAATCGTCCGTTTCGAGACGCTGCCAGAAGCTCGCCGACAACGTACTCCTTCAACCGATCGGGAATGGCGTGTACGACATCACCGGTCAGGGAGAGGCATATCTCGAAGGAACATACGACGCAGAGAACAATGTCTTTCTGGAAGAAAACAACGTCTCTGCACCGTCCGTCGGAGAGAGATCGGAGGGCTCAATTGAGGAATGACGGATCGAAAGCCAGCGCGCTGGATGTGTACCATCGACGAGCGCATCATCGAATACCTGGCCGAAGAGTCCTGGGCAACCGCGGGCGTCCTCGAGCGCGAGATACGCTTGAACGCTTCGAAAGCACGGATCTACGAGCGATTGAAACTACTTGCACAGGTCGGCTTGGTCGCGCCGATCTACGAGGGAAGCAACATGTACGAGATCACCGGACAAGGGCGTGAATACTTGCAGGGCGATTTAGACATGAAGCACCGGCCGACTCCGAAAGGACGTGCAACCTAATATTCTAATATATACTTAAAATACTAGATCGATACGATTAAAATCCCTGCAATGAGCGGCATAGTCAAAGTAATCAAGATGACTGCACCTAAAAGAAGCTGATATATTGAAAACAAAAATTCTCTATTAGTTTCAATTAACATTTCATTGCCTTGAATACATCCTGAATTATAACTAACAATCGACTCTCTAATTTCATCCGCATCAAGGCCACTAGATACAATGTCCTGAACTTCTTCGGAGTCTAAACCAGATCGCAATGATCGTGTATCTTGATGCTCGTTCATCATATTTTCACGGGATAGATCTACAAATGGTATCTTACCAATAGTATCAAATAAGACTAATATATATTCAGCGGCAAGAACTCCCGTACCAGATTCTGGTGATAATACAATAATCGCATTTAAAAACACCGTGTATAGTATTAAAACAAGTATAAGAAAGACAAATATTGAAACCACAATTATAAGTTTGAATTCAATAGATTCCGGCGAGATAACAACAAAGGCAGAATTATTTGAGAGTAACGGGGACGAGATAAATATCGACAGAGCCGTTAAAACTAGACCGAGTGCGGTGAGAGACACCCGTATAACTCGATTAGCTTGCTTTTGTTGTTCTTGTACGATGTTCACCTGGTCATTAAGGACTCGCTGAGTCTCTTGAAGTAAAACCGAATCAAAAGCAGAAGAATCGCTATCCATACAATAAACAACCTGGTTCTTGTACTAATATTTTTGTATATACATGCAAACATTTTCATACACGAGATAGTCAAACTCCATCAAATGGTGAATATATAGATATGAAACCCATATATAAATAACACGACAAAGGAAGCGATGTAGGTATCTACACTGCCACACTAAAATGTCTCCAATCTAAAATTAAACCTGTACCCGAAAACCATCCTATGTTTTCAGATATACCACTTAATCTGGGGTTGTGGGATGAGTAGAATAGGTTTACATGAAGGTAGATTTAACAAATAGGCCCGTCACTCCGAGAAACATGGGAAATCCAGATACTTGGGAAAATTATATAGTTATGCTAATTGGAATAGTTGCTGCTGGTGGCGGAGCATATCTATTCTTTGATGCAAGTTCTACAATGAGAATGGTCGAAGCAGGTGGAATCATTAGCCAAGCTGTAGCTGAATCCCAATACAGTCAGGCTTCTGATAACTACCTATACGGCGGTACCATCATGGTAAGCGGATTTGGTGTAATAATCTCTACGGGATTTTGGTATCTCGCAGAAGTGCTTCGAGAAGTGAGTAACTAGTAAGATCGATTAAAGAACCGCGAAACAGTACCGCATTGACGTACCGGGCAACATCGCTCCTAAAGGTCGCTCCGTTGCCGGGCTTTCGCCTTGGGATTCCCCCCTTGCCCGCCGGGCGGCGGGGGGTTGGCGGCCTTCCGGATGCCTCGACCCCCCATGGCAGGGGGGCCTCGGCCTTCCGGGTGCCTTTATCGGTTGTCGAGCAAGCAGTGAGATCGACTGATGCGACCGTACAGGGTGGGTCGGTCGGTGGGTAATTTTGGAGAAGACGTTTCAGCCACCTACTCAGCAGGACCGCGCTCTTTCAGGAGCTCGAGTAGACCACGCCAGTCGGTGTCGTTCGAGTACAGTTCAGCGCGGAGGTTCCAGTTCCAGGGTGCGGCGTCGTCGGGATCGTAGTCGGAGGCTGCGCCCTCGATGGGCTCGACATCGCCAGCGAACAACTGATCAGCAGGTTCGGCTGAATCGGCGGGCCATCGGCCGTAGAACTCGGCGGTCTCTTTGGCCGTCTTCCAGAGTGCCAGGGTGGTCAGTCGCTTGACCTCCGGGTGCAGGTCCTTGCCAGTGTGACCGATCACGATCGTCGACCAGACGCCGATCTTTCCGAATCGTTTTGCTGAGGGCGTCCACTGCGAGGCGACCGGATGGCGGTATGTCCGAGCGTCGAAGTGAGTCGAACCCTCGTCGATCACCACCACTTTCGGTTTCTCGCGGTGTTCCATCAGCGTCACCATCAGATCGTGCATCGAGGAGACGACGAGATCGGCACGAGACCAGGAGGCCGCATTTGTGACAACCATCAGATCATCAGGGACGTCCTCGACGAGGCCGCCGGCCCGATCAGCCAGTTCGATCAGCTTAACCGCAGTGTTCGTCTTGCCCGTCTTCGGGTCGCCAGCGACCGACACCCACGACGGAGCACCGTTGTTGTGGAGCTGGTCGAGCAGCGAGACGACCAGCGACAGCGTGGACCCATCGAGGTCCTGTTCCGTGACACCGACCAGATGCGAAGCAACGCCGGATAGGTTCTCTTGGACAGCTCGAGTACCAGCATCAGTTTCGACCTTCGAGAGGACGACCTCACCAAGCGAGGTTTCACTGAACGAATCAGCGCCGAAATCAAGACTTTCGACGAACGACAGCGCCGAGCGGTCGGCTTGGTCAGCCACCACTCCGGTATGCGGGTGCATCCGATGATCGCGTTCGATGTTGCCCTGGACGACCTCGCGCAGCTTTGCGAGAGTCAACAGGTTTTCGTCTAGGTCAGTCATCAGCGCTCGCCTCCTGGTCGGCGTCGTCGGGGACGCCTTCGAGATCGACTTGCGAACGGATGTTCTCGGAGAACTCGCCATCCGGCAACTCGTTTTCGACCGTCTTTTCCAGATCGAATCGTTCGATCGCCTGGTCAATCCGGTCGCCGATCGCCTCACCTTCATCGGGGAGAGTCCCCCGCTCGAAGGTTTTGACGACCGACTTCACAGCGTCACGGGTTGCGTTTCGGACGATGGTGAAGCTCATCGTCTCGATAGCGAAGCCGCGTTTCGCGTCGTCTTCGAGCACCTGACGGATTTCATCGACTTTTATCAGCGACCGGGCCAGGTCCCGATCGGGAAGCGACCCGCGCCAGGTGCCACGCGCCTCGAGCGTGTCCGGGTCGAACTCAGTCGCACCGTACAGCGGGACCCTTGCTTCTTGCCAGTGGTTCAACTCGCCTTCGACAACATCGAGCTTCGACCAAGCAGCGGGCGACAGTTCCCAGACGCCAGCTTCGTCATGGAGGCCGAGCACGACGAGGTACCGGCTGTCCTTGTGGTACAGCCATCGAACGACCGGGCGGGCGAGAATGGCACCAGTCGGGACGGCCAGGAACAACGAGACGAGCACGACCTTGCCAGTGGTGCCGATCGAGATCTCCGGCACGCCGTTGATCCACACGTAGCCGATCACGCCGATCAGCGCCAGCGACAGTATCGCACCGATGAACAGCCGATACGCGATGACGAGTTCCAGCCACGCGGGACGGGACTGGTCAGTTTGATTTTGTTTTTGGTCGGTCATGCTATCCGCTCCACGTCAACTTTTCCGCCGCGTTTGGTTGCGTATCCAGAGACGAGGATACCGACGAAACCGGCGAGAAAGCCGATTACTCCGGCGATCTGGACGTATTGCCATTGGGCAGCAGCGCCGAATATCTGCGTGTCCTGTTCCAGCGGGACAGCGTACAGGGTGTCATCGGTCGCGATCGACACGCCGACGAACCCATCAGCGACAGTGGCCGGAACCTCAATCCGGGTTTTGCCATCAGGCAGCACGGTTTTGGTTGTCTGAGGGATCTCACCACCTTTCATGAACGAGCCAGCATCAGTGACAGTGATGCCCTGGGGCACGTCACGGACCTCGACGACAACCCAGGCCATGCCGGTGTCATCATCATAGCCCGAGTCATGTAGCAGCGTGGACTCATCGATCTGGGTTGCCGCCGACTCCTCCGGTTGGCTGTCGCCAACCGAGACGTTCCCGGACACTGATTGAGCAGCGACGGAGCCGGGGATCGTGGTGATCGCCACGGCGAGCAGGACAGCAATCGACAACACGGCTATTTTCGTAGGGGTGTGTTGAGACATTGAAAAACTCCTTAGAGGTTAGTTGGCGATGCTGTTGACGACATTGACTCCGAGCAGCCCGAGCACGACAACGCCGAACCACTCCAGATACTTGTTACCAGGAATCGCATCCGGGAGAATGCCGAGATCCGGGATCTGGTCGCCCCACGAGGCACCTCCAGCACCCGATCCAGCATCGTTGAACCGGTCGATCAACTCGTCACGGGTGTCGCCGAACGCAGTCCATTCTTCATCACTGACGTAGTTCGAGTCGGTCTGCGGGGGCCGATGCTGCTGGACAGTCACCGAATCAGCACCATCGATGGCCGCGATCGTGAACGGCTGGTTGACGGTTGTGAGCGCGTACGTGTCAGGCTTTTCGCCAGCATAGACACGTCGGACACGGGACACATCGGCGATCGTCTCCGACAACTTGGCACTGAGATCAGCAGTCCAGTACGTAGACGAGTCAATTGTCTCCTTGGTGAAGTCCGACGGGACGACGCGAGCAGTTTCACCTTTGCTTGTTTCCACGACGTACTCGACAGCATCGAGCGGCTGACCGTCAGGCTGACTTGTTGGGTCAGACGTGAATCGGATCGTGCCGCCCTGGATTCCATACGACCCATCGAAGTAATCGATCGGTTCGATGTACGATCCGGGCCGGAACGCGAGATACCACGTCTCGTAGAGCCTGTTGCCGTCAGCGTCAGTCGCATCAGGATTGATGGACGTGCCAGCAGTCAGCTTCGGGACGTTGGTGGAACTTGTCGTAGCGACGAAGCCATTGCAGGTGGTGCCATCGGAGAATTCGAGAGTCAACTCATGCTCGTACGCACCAGGGACGTTGAGCGCGAGCAGATTGCCGATCGCCTGGGCCTGGGCGGAGTTGCTCGAAATTGAGTTCGCAAGATCCGTTGCGGACAAGTACTGATCGGGCGAGATTTCGCCGGTTTGGATGCCGGAATAGGTGTTCGAGACCCACACCGAGATGTTGTTGAGGATGTCATCGAACGTCGATTGCATCGACGACCACACCGAATTCCACGTTTCAGTATCGAGATACCGCGAAACCGTGCCGCTTGGCGCAGTAATGTCCAGGTAAAACCATCCGCCATAGTCATTCATACTCGATGTTAAATCAAACCAATTGAGCCGCAATGGATCGAACTCAGCAGCACCAAAGCCGCCATCATTCCCTTGGTGCATTCCAACCTGCGGTGTCTGCACGCTCTTCACCGTGAACGACGAGCCATCAGACAGTTGCACGTCTCGCGTGGTGATATTCCAAGACCCACTCGCCACGTTCGACTCATTCATCGACGTGTTCGAATCGGTCGCGGTCATCCCGATGGCGTCCATTGGCGAAAGGTCGGGGTGAGACTGCAACGCACCGAATGAGTTGCCGAACTCAGCGGCGGACTCATTCCACGACTTGAGGAAATTCTCCTCGATCGTGGCGAAATGGCTGTTCGCCGCGGCCTGTCCCTGATTGATCGCTTCGCTCTCGGTCGCGCCGTTTTTGATCGCGTCGAGCGCGGCGAGCTTGCCCTTCGAGAAGGCCGCTTCGGGGATGTACTTGATCAGGTTCTGGTTATCAGTGAACGTCGATTGATTGACGCTCTTGCGCTTTACCGCGGCCTGATAGACCGTGGTCTGGAGTGTGTCCGGCCCGAGGCCGTCAGGCGGCTGGTCAGCGCCGAGCACGCCAATCTCAGTCAATACTGCATCCGTCGCAACGACCCCGACTACGGCGAGCGGGACGAGAGGCACAGCCTCAGCATCACCGACAGGGGATGGAGCGAGATCGCCAGTCGGGAGATCGCCACCGAGCACTGTTGCACCAGCCGCAGCGCCAGCGCCCGTTTTCAGCAACGAGCGTCGGGTAAGGTTCGGCTGGGAGACGGTTCGAGTCGATTCTACCGATGGTTTAGTGTTGCTTGACATAAATAACGGTGTCTCCGTTGTTACAGCATCCGACCGTCGGAGTAGTACGAGATGGCTCCGAGCACGGCCAGGAGGCCACCGAGGCCAAGGCCGACCGTCTTTAGCGGGACTGAGCCATCAGACGGCATCAGGCCGCCGCCACCGACAGCGTTCTTCTCGATCGTGTAGAGATCGACAGATTCGACGGACGAGCCATTGACCAGTACGCGATACTGGTCAGCCTGATCCGCGGGCAGCGACCACTCCCAGGTGCCAGTCGTGTTCAGTGTCGCATCGATCGTTGAGTTAGCCACCAAGGTTTCAGACCCATTGACGATCGAGTACACATGGCCGTCGAGGACGGCTGACGAATTGGACGCCGAGACGAGCAGCGACCGAGTATCGTCAGTTACCGAGACCGTCTCATTCAACGGGGCCGTATCCACAGTGTCAGTCGTGGTTGTCGTGGCTGCGGCGGCAGGTGCAGCGACACCAACGATAGCCGTCAGTGTGAGCATCAGGGCAGCCAGGAGCGTGCCGATTGTTTTCTGATTCATATGTATTATCCACTCCATGAGAGGAAGCCAGCACCCATCGACTGGGTGACGAAGGCGAGCACGCCACCGAGATCACTACCGAACGTGATCGTTTTCATGATCGGAACGAACGGGGGCGAAATCACGAGCCAAACGACAGCGATGACGAGCCAAATCTGGAAACCAGAATAGGCACGCCACGCGAAGTCGTTGGTCGCAATGATGATGCCGAGACCGAGGATCGACAAGAAGATCCCAACAGTCAACTGCGAGGCGTAGCCATCGGCGGAAATCGTGTACAGCACGTCATCGAGGCCGATTCCGAAGAACGAGAAATCGACCCAGCCAAGGGTACCAGACGTACCGAAGATGAAGACGATCATGCCGATGATATCCTCGGCATCATACTGCATCTGCGTCATCAGTCAGACACCTTCCGCAGCTTGGTGGGGTTGTACTCGTTGCCGTTGACCTCGGCAGTCTCGGCCATCTTTGCGATCCAGTAGGTCGCGCCGCGTTCGAGGTTGTCCTGCTTGGCCGCAGTTTTCACCTCATCTTTGGCGAAGTAATCGAACACTTCACCGTCTTCATCTTCCAGTGTGAGGATCGCCGATTCACCATACTCCGATTCCGTGGGCCGCATCGACAGCAGCCGTGCGGTGATAGCCTCTCCTGGGGAGAGTTCGCGGAAATCCGAGTCGTCGGACGATTCAGTTACGCTCTGTGCTCCTTCCGGCGGCGTTGGGTTGTCAGTAGCCATACCCAGTACACCGTACTTACCAGATGCCCATAACTAGGGAAGCCGTACGTCGCGGCGTAACAGGTCTCGATCCGTCGGAGACTAGCTAGTTCCAGACGTCCGCGATCGGCGGGGGACGATCACCAGTCCTGAGAATTCTATCACCATTCTCTCCGAAAATCTGTTCTTCAAGAACGTCATGGTGGACGCGCTGAGACGGAGATTCTGGCATATCTTTCCAGTGGTACGTGCCGATGTGATCGACACGAGCAAGGGCGGACCCGAGTTCTCGCCGCTCTTCGAGCGCCTCGACGTCGGCCTCGATCACCACGTCACGCACGACCGGCGCGAGGTACGACCGGGCCCGGTCGCGGTCGAGATCGGGATAGAGCGCGTGTTCTTCGTGCGCGTTTTCAGCATGGACGAGCAGCGAGGTTTCTGTGGCGTCACGAACGCCTCGACGAATATCATCCCGGTCAGCGTCGAGCTTAATCTCCTGCCGGACACGCCGCGAGGGCGTCCAAAATCGGCGTTCAGTCGCCCAGTACATCGCCAGTTTCCACCACGCGCTCTTTCCATCGCTATCGAGCGGGTCCCAGTCAGGATCGTCCAGGGACTCAGTGTTTTGCAACAGCGCGTAGGTCTGGGAAACGTACTTTCCGATATAGCTGCCAGCAGTCTTCTGCATCGGGTTTTCGTCCTTTCCGTCGAAGTCAATCTGACCGTCCTCCTGGTGCCAACGGACCTTATCTTCAATCCAGTCCTGGCTGTGACCGTGGTTGCCGTAACGGTACCACGATACGAAGCCTTCGTCAGCGTTGAACTCCGCGCCGTCGAGATCGTCCAGATCATCGCGGTAGACGAGCGGGTACAAATCGACAATCCGACCTTGGCCAGTCAGATTCTCAGTGTCGTTGTTCCAGTGTTCAGACAGCGCGTCTTTGTTGCAGAGCCAGGGCATCCCGTCAACGTCACGACGGGGCGGGTCGAAGAAAAGCACGTGCAGGTGCGGGTAGCCCTTCGAAGTAAATTCGAGCACCTTCACGTATTCCAGCTTCTCACCGGGCCTACCGTCCTTTTCGGAGCGTTTCAGCCAGTTAGTCAAGTAGTGAAAGTTTTCGCTTATCTCCTCGATAGCTTCGAGCAGATTATCGAACTTCTTGGGATCAGTGGTCAGCGTGGCGAAGACAGCAGTCTCAGCATGGCGATAGCCCCATTCGAGGCTATCTTGCAGCATAGCGAACGCCTTGTTGACGCGCCCGGAGTCATTGAACCGGGTGGCGAACTGCTTGGTCATCCGGCGCTTTTGGTAGCCAGCACGGTCAGCCAGGTGGACGTCGAAGGCCAGTCTGTAGTCATCGATTCGTTGGATGTAACGGCGCAGTGACGAAGCGAGGTGTTCTTTTTGCGAATCGGAAAGTTCTAAACCTGCCGTAGCAGGCGTCTGCAGCATCTTCAGACAGAATTCTTTGTCATAGACCAAATCGCTGGACTCTTCTCCCGTGTCAGTAGTGCCTTCTGAAATCAAGTCAAGAAGGGAAAGGGTGGGCGCAACGAGCCGCCCGCCGGTTTCCCCGGCGTCGAGCGACGTGGTACGGACGAGATCGGTGTTCTCACGCAGATCGTTCACGAAGCGATTGCAGAACTGGTAGTCGTCGTCGCTACCGTCCAGGGCCGTCCAGCCGTGGTCGGTGTAGGCTTTGCGTGACCAGGAGTCATGACGCTCGAACGCGTCACCGCTCAAGTCGTGGAAACCGTGGTAACTATCCGGATTCTGACCTTTCAGCACCCAGTGGACGAGGGCGCTTTGACGGACGCCCTCGGGATGCTGGGCCAGAAACCGCAGGATGCGAACGCGGTCGCTGTTCCGATCGGTCAGCGCGTCGGGGTCGCGCTGTCCGTAGGCCATTAGACCGCGATCCGCGAGGTACGCCACCAGACTGGTGGGGTTGTTACAACTCGCGGACGAGCCCGCGAGTGCCGGCATTAGGGTTTGTCGTCAGGTTTCAGATAACCGAAGTCGTCGAGCGCGAGCGTGGCCCAGGTCATCAGGACCAAGACGATCGTTGCTTGCCAGAAGGGAGCACCGCGGACCCGAGCACCGACGTACGTGCCAATCGACACGGCGAGCATCAACCACACGACAGGAGGGCGATCGCGAATCACCGTGATCCCTCCTCGATCGCCTCGATCGCACGGCGGACCCGGAAGTCAGACGCTCCCGTCGGTTCACCGAGCGGGCCAGGGCCACGGACCTGATTCAGCACGTCGACGATCTCCGGGCAGGCCACACACAGCGGGACCGTCAGGCCGTCAGTCGAGACCCGGTTTTCCGAAATGGTCCCAGTAGCGGCTGCAACGAACTGATCGAGGAGAATATCGAGATCGTCGTCCTCGAGGGACAACTGATCAGTCATCAGCGACACCTCCGAGGTTCCGCTCGCGGTGGTCCCAGCGCGGCGTCACTTCGACCGACTCGGGGGTGTCGATCGCCGGGATCAACTGGTCGCCGACCTCGATCGGCGTGGGTGGCACGTCTTCGTCGAGGTCGAGCCACTCGTGCAACGGGCGATGGTGGACGTCGGTCGTCTCTGAGAAGACGTCGTACGGATCAGCGCCACCAGCGATCGCACACAACTGATGGAGGTAGACCGTCTTGTCCTCTCCGTCGTACCGCGAGCGAGTGTATGCGTACCCGTGGCCGGTGAGGGTCACCGAGGGAACGTCTCGGTGCCGCGGACGGGTGATCACGCTTGATCACCTCTGTCGAATCCGAAAATCGCACGACAACGTCGGGGGCCGTTCAGCAGTTGAACGGGCACCGAATTCCGAGAATTTTCTGAAAACGCTGAAACGGCTGATAACCGTCTACAGCGTTCTTTAGACGGAAAAACAGAATCGGCTTCTAAACCGATGGTCTGAGCACGGGCACGGTGGGATTCGAACCCACGAACCGTCGGATTAGAAGTCCGACGCTCTGTCCGGACTGAGCTACGTGCCCCCTACAGGATATGACGTGAAGGATTACAAAAAGCGTCCGGATCAGGACGCTCCCTAAACGCTGGCCTGTGTTTCGCCACGTTCGAGTCTGGATTCGGCAATGGCGAACGCGAGCGTGCTGAACAGTCCCAACAGCGTCCCGGCGGTGAGCATCGCCGCGAGATACGAAAGGGAGACCCGGCCAAGGACGTACAGACTGACGGCGTGGATGACACCGGCGATGGCGAGAATGTAGAACGGGGCGTTGAGATATCGCCACCGGAATCGTCCGGCAAGATATTCGTCGGTCACCTGGCCGAGGCTGCTAGTGATCCCGGCGGCGGCGAGCCAGTGGATCGCCCCCGCGAGCACCGCGGCCACAGCCTGAGTCGCACCCAGCGTCGCAGATTCCAGCCCGCCGCGGACGGTGTCGAGCATCTCCAACCCGCTCGCGCCACCGATCGCCAGCAACACCCCGGCAACCACGTAGGTGACAATCGTCACCCGGCCAGCGTACAGCCCGGATCGAGCTCGATCGACGACGCCGTCGACGGCGTCCCCGAGTCCGAGTCCCCGCGAGAGGATGTAGATGCCGAGCAGCCCCGACGCGAGCCCGAACACGTCGCCGGGCATGCCGAGGAAGTTCGCGATGACGGCAAGGGGATAGATGAGCAACAGAATCCCGAGCGGGACCAGAATCGTCCCCCGAGTCTCGGGATCGTTGAGCACCTGTTTGATGGTGTAGTACATCGATTCCAGATCCTGGGCCTGGCGGACGACGACCCGACGGACGCCGTCGATGTCGACCCGCGAACGGATCACGGGCACGACGCTTTCGTCCTGTGCGCCATCGGTGACGATGACCGCACGGACGTCCTCGCCGGTCGTCAATCCCGCGAGGACGGTGTCGATCTCCACACCGACGGCCCGATTGGCAGCGACGTCACTGCCCTCGATCCCAGTCACAGCGGCGACTTCGACGGACTCGCCGGCGCGATCGAGTTCGTCGTAGAGGTGGATCCCCTCGAACAACACGTTGAGGTCACTGTCCTCTGGATCGGCCGTCGCGAACTCGACTGCGGCGCTCTCGACGGCATCGCGACCCACGACCGGCGTTTCGATGCCGGTCTTCCGGCCGATGTCGTCGTCGAGATCCACGCACAGGACCAGCAGCATCTACCGACCGTACGCGACGGCCGTATAACACTTTTCTGGGTGCGGGACACAGAAATCTGAGATTTCGTAGTGACTCGATGGTGCGGTCACCGTCAGCGGTGGGTCCGGGCGTCCTCGTGAACGGAGTGAACGAGGGCTCGAGAGCGCTCCGCTCTCTCGGCGTCGTGCCGAACAACGTGAAGCACGGCTTGAGAGAGCTGTGCTCTCTCAGCGGATTTGAACCACGCCGAGACGTGCTCGCTTCGCTCGCGGTTACACCGCTCGCCATTTCGAGACGCTCCCTCCGGTCACGTCTCGCTCTCGCTGCGCGCGACTCGTCTGCTTCTAATCCGCCGGCCGCCTCGCATACCCGGCGCTCGTAAATGAGCGCCGCGAAAACTCAGTGGGTCCGGGCGCATTTGAACCACGCCCACGTCGCTCGTTTCACTCGCTCGTGGTCTACTTCAAATCCGTATCACCGCATTTGCGGCTCACGAATTGTTCGCCGCAAAATGGGTCCGGGCGGATTTGAACCACGCGAACACGGTCGCTCACTACGTTCGCGCTGCGTGTTCTCTCTTTCAAATCCTTGTAACCACACAAACGGCGCTGGCTCCTCGTTTCACTCGTCGCAGTCGCCGTCAGAAGTGGGTCCGGGCGGATTTGAACCACGAGGACTTCACTTCGCTCGTCCTCTGGGCTCAAACCGCCATGCCATTCGCTCCTCACGTCCGTTCGTCGCAGAATGGGTCCGGGCGGATTTGAACCACCGACCTCGGCCTTGTAAAGGCCACGTCATAACCAACCTAGACCACGGACCCGCATCCGAAGGAACTGTGTACGGCGAAATAACCCTTACGAAGGGGCAAAGAGAAGGCGTCACCGTTCAGTTCAGAACCAGTGTCAGCTTCTAATCCAAACGCTTTCACACCTCGCGCCCGTCCAGTGGAACGTGGACTACAGTCGACTCGTCGACGTACTCGTCGTCGTGCTGCTTGCTCTGGCGACAGTGCTTTCGCTCACTGGCCCCACGAGCCCGCTTGCCCCCATTCTATCGCCGTTGTCCTACGAGGAGCCGACGATCTCGATCAGCGACGAGAACGGCACCGAACTCGCAACCGTCGACGTTCGGGTCGCCGATACCGACCGCGAACGCTATATCGGTCTGAGCCGGACCGAGTCCCTTTCGGACGGTGAGGGGATGCTGTTCGTCCACGCCGAATCCGGCACCTATCCCTACGTAATGCGAAACATGGCGTTCCCGATCGACATCGTCTTCATCGATACCAACGGGACGATCACGACGATCCATCACGCCGAGTTGCCAGCAGATCCCAGCGACCCACAGCACCAATACTGGGGAGAGGGCCAGTACGTGCTCGAAGTGCCATTCGGCTGGACCAACGCAACGGGCATCGAAACTGGAGATCACGTCTCGATCCCCGAATCGGTCCGACCGTAAGATCGATTGGACTTACTGGGTCTCGCTTCGCACCCGAAGCGAATTTCACGTAGCGCACGCGCCATAGGAGCATGCGCCTTGCCGAATCGACCTGGGCCCAGGCGGAAGCCATCGAGACAGATCTCGCCATCCTCCCGGTCGGGAGCACCGAACAACACGGCCCGCACGCACCCCTCGGAACCGATGCCATCATTGCCGAGGCCGTCGCCGACGCAGGGGTCGAGGCCTATCCCGGAGACGCCGTCGTTGCCCCACCGATCACCGTCGGCGTCAGCGAGGAACACCGTGCCTTTCCCGGCTCGCTGTGGGTCAGCGAGGACACCTTCCGGGCGACCGTCCGTGAGACCGTCGCCAGTCTCGCCCACCACGGCTGGGACCGCGTCGTAATCGTCAACGGTCACGGCGGTAACGTCGGCCCACTCCGGGAAGTCTGTGCCCGGATTTCCCGCCACGACGACGCCTATTCCGTCCCGTTCACCTGGTTCGAAGCGGTCGACCCCGAGGACATCGCGATGGGCCACGCCGGCCCGATGGAGACCAGCGTGCTCGAAGAAGTCGCGCCCGATCTCATCGACGAAGAGAAGATGGAGACAGCCCGCGAGGAAGCCGCCGAGCGCTGGGGCGAGTGGACGGGCGGCGTGAATCTCGCCTACGACGTCGAGGAGTTCGCACCGAACGGCGTCGTCGGCGATCCGACCGCGGGCAGTGCTGACCTCGGCAAGGAGTTGTTGGCTGCCGCTCGGGACGCGCTGGTAACACTGCTCGAAGACGTGGCCGAGCGCGACCGCCCGAAGGCGTAAGTCCCTATTCGTCGCTTTCGCTCTCCTCGTCTGCGGATTCCAGTGCGCTTCGGATCTCGGGAACGGTGCCCGCCAGATCGCTCACCTGCTCGCGAGCATCGGACAGATCAGCGATGAGGCCCTCGACAGCGTCGATTTCGTCCTCCAGATCGCCGGCATCGTCGAAGGCATCGGCCCGCTCGCCCATCGTGTACCACTTCTTGGCGTCCCGGAGGTGAGTCTCGGCCTCGTCCGGGTCCAGTCCGGTCCGGAGAGCATTGAGAACGCCGAGGATGTTGTCGGCCTCGACGTCCCAGATCGCGTCGGGATCCGGAAGTTCGTCCCGAGCCGCTTCGAGATGTTCCTCGACATCGCTGCGCATTTCATTGGCTGCCTCGCCGAAGAGATCGTCGTCGTCGAGCGTCGATTGACTCATAGACACCACTTCACACGCTCTCGGTTAAAAGATTGCCCGAAAATCGCGGTTGATTCCGTTAATCAGCGCCCGAAGGACGGCGATCGGCGAGGACGTCGAACTCGGCGTTGGTGTCCCCGAGCACCAGCAGCGCAAACTGGCGGTGAAACACCCGGATCGGGACGTAAATCACAGCCGCTGCGACGAAGACCACCAGCATGTACGCGATCCCCAAAACGGCAAGTACCACAACCGCGATGGCCGTGATCGAACCGCCCAGGAGCGCGCTAATGCCGATCAAGACGGCGACAATGGCGAATGGAATCAACAGCGCCACGGCGGCAATCCCGACGACGATACTCCCGGCGATTCCGGTGACAATGTGGAGGCCGAAGGCGACCAACACGTACGCGCCATACTCGGTCCACTGGCCGGTGAGCGTCGGCCAGAAGCGCCGCCAGGCCGACAGCACGCCACGATCTTCACGGAGCATGATCGGGACGACGAACACAGTGGTGAAACCATTCGCCAGCGCAACCGAAATCCCGACGGCGATCCCAAGTGGGAACAGGACGAGAAGGCCAACGACAATTCGACTCGCAGACGGAGCCACGACCTCACCCGCGAGCAGCCCCGCGATGACGTCGCCAAACAGGAGCAAGAACGCCCCGCCGAAAGTCGCGAAGGTGACGGCCCCGAGGACGAGCCGAAAGGCGAACAACCGGAGTCCACGACCGATATAGCGGCCGAAGTACTCCCGAATGTTGACCTCGTTGCTCGACAGCGACTCGACGAAGACGAACTCCATGATCGCGCCGATCGCGCCGACGATCAGCCCGAGAAGGACGAGTACTGCGATGACACCGAGGGCGACAGCGACCGCAGTCGCCGTGAGCTCCGGGAGCGAAACGCTGAATTCAGGGATCGTGTTGCTCGGGACCGAACTCGCACTGGCAGGGACGTTCCCCGTAATCGAGAAGACGCTGCCGCCGCCACTTCCCCCGAGGAGGAAAAAGAGGATGACGGCGAGGCGGGCCCACCGGCCGCCGTCGAACGGGAGGAGGAACGAGCGGGTCATGTCGACGGCGTCGTCGATACGGTCGATCGCTGCGAGAGCCATACCGGTGGTGTCCGTCCCCACGTGACTTAGCTCTAGGCCGTCGAGAGAGTCAGAAACCACGCAACGCGGAGTTACGTACAGCACCTCCGAAAACAGGCGACCCGATCTACTCAGGGAGAGGAGCGTCACAGTCATACGACGGACAGCCGGCCAGTGTCGAGGAGACGACCGATCCAATACGCCCGTCCTCGTAGAGACTGATGCTGGTGGTGCTGTAGTTGCAGTCGAAGATGATACATGGCACCAGCAGCGTCTCGGTGTCGATGGCGGGGCCCCAAAGCTGGACAAAGTATTGCGATGGCTCCAACAGCGTGGTTCTGAGTGCTTCCGCTGCCGGTATCGTATACGCTTCTCGGTGGACTGATTCCTCTGCCACCCGGTCGAGAATCCGGAGATTGACAGTCCGGTGGCCGGCGGTCGCATTCCAGATGAGGAGATCGTGGGGGACATAGTCCTCATCAACGCCGTCCCGACTGCCCACCTCGATCTCCCGGTACGTTGTTTCCGGGTCGAAATCACCACGGAGGCCCGTGTTGGCTGGCGGAAGATCAGTAGGGGGTGGCGGTGGGGTTGCCGTGCCCGCCGCACCTGCCGGCCCGGTCGTCTGGCTCGCGAGACAGCCGGCCAGCGACAGTGTGCTCGTGGTAATAGCCGCAAGCGCCTGTCGGCGGTTCATAGTGTTTCAATGACCATTAGGCCCAAATAGTCTTTGGTCGGGTCGATTGCAATGGGCGTGAGTCGACTGTGGGCTAGCTATGAAATAGTTTTCAGCAGTCAGTATTGACGGACGAAGCCGTAGTCGTTCGCTGCACGCAACTCCCGTCCCGGTCGTTTCAACCACACCTGAAAACAGATTCGAGAGGGTATTATACACGGAACGGCCGTCAGAAGGCCATCACGCCGTATCGTCGATCCCGACCAGTCGCATCCGGGGGTAGCCGTCGTCCATCTCCATGACACCCCTCGCCTCCAGTCCCTCGTAGTCCACGAGAATCTCCACGTCGGCGAACTCGCCGGTGAACTCTGTGTAACCAACGTCCGGGTCGACCGCCGTCTCGATGGCTTCGGTCTTCATCCCGACGGACACCTCTTCGCAGTGTGGCTGATTCTCGATCGCGCTCTCGATGGCACTCGCGAGCTCGGCGGCGCTCGCGGGGCTGATCGGCGTCCCGGCGAACTGGTGGTAGAGCGCGCCGAACTTGATCCCGAGTTCGAACGTCGCCCGGTGGGCGTCGGTCGGTTCCATATCCTTGCTGGGAGCGGCGGCGGCTAAAACGTTGGCCGACGACGCTGGTCAGCTGGTTTCCCTGCACGACGGAACGACGGCCTCACCACCGATGGTGAACGTGGTCGTAGAGGTGTGCCTCGTAGATGTCCCGGACTGCGCCGTGGGTCTGGTGGGAGAGCGGGTCGAAGGCCGCCGCGGCGGCGTTGGCCTCGACGTGCTCGGGCGACGTCGAACCGGGGATGACCGTCGAGACGGCGTCAAAGTCGAGGATCCACCGGAGGGTGAACTGCGCCATCGACATTTCCTCGGGGACGTACGGCCGTAGGTCATCGACGGCGTCGAGCCCGGCCTCGAAGGGCACGCCGGCGAAGGTCTCCCCGCCCGCGCGACCGATCCCGGCATCGACGCCGCCCTCGGCGGCGCTCTTGCGGTGGTCGCCTTCGTCGAAGTCCTCGATGCCGTCGAAGGCGTCGGCGAGCAGCCCGGAGGCCAGCGGGACGCGGACGATGATGCCGACGTTCTCGGCGGCTGCCCGTTCGAAGAACCGCTCCGCGGGTCGGTGACGGAACGGGTTGAAGATGATCTGGACCGTCTCGACGACGTCGTACTCGATGGCCTTCGTCGCCTCCTCGACCTTCTCGACGCTGACGCCCGCGTGGTCGATCTCACCCTCCGCACGGAGGTCTTCCAGCGTCTCGAAGGTGTCTGGGTTGTAGAAGGCCTGTGTCTCGGGGCAGTGCAACTGCACGAGATCGAGCGTCTCGACGCCCAGCCGCTCTTTCGAGCCGGCGATGGACTCACGGAGGCCGTCTTCGGAGTGGCCGCCGTCCTCGTCCGGGGCGGCCTTCGTCGGGACGAAGACCCCCTCGCGGCCGCGTTCCTCGAGCACCTCCCCGATGAGTCGCTCGGCGCGCCCGCCGCCGTAGACCTCGGCGGTGTCGATCAGGTTGACGCCCGCCTCGAGTGCCGTGCGGATGGCTTCTTTGGCCTGTTCGTCGCTGACGTCGTTCCAGACAGGACCGACGTTCCACGTGCCGAGACCGACCGCCGAAACGTCGACGTCGGTCGATCCGAGAGTTCGGTACTCCATGCGTCGACTGTCGAACCCCGGCGCGAAAAATCCGGGGGTTGAGCGGTGACCAGATTCGCCCATGACGGCTGAATAGTGCTATTCCGTCGTCTACAGCTCGAAAGCCCCTGCGCGTTCCAGTCGAGGGGCTCTCACGGGTCGCTTCGCTCACGGGTCACTTCGCTCCCCGTTCGCAAACGAGGCGCTCGCGTTCGCTCACGCCTCGCTCTCCCCGTTCGAGTGGACGTGGCCTCGCTGCTCGCGGGTCACTCCGTTCCCCGCTCGCAATCCCCGCGGTCTCACTGCGTTCGACCGCGCACCGCTCGGCCACGCGCTCGCTGCGGTCCTCACTCACTACGTTCGTTCCGGTCCTAGCGTCGCCCGTCTTCCCGGAACGCCCAGCCCCTTTCAGTCCCGCCCACTATAGCCAGGGAAGAAACCGACACGGGTGGGACTGAAAGGGGGCGCTCGCTCGACCTGGCCCGGACGAAGCAAGTAGCGAGGGACCGTCGGTCCCTCGAACCATGCGAACGGCGGCTTCGCCGCCGTGAGCAGAGACCGTGGTTCGAAAGAACGAAGTTCTTTCGTCATCCCGGAAATCTCCGATTTCCGGCGACAACGAAGTGAGGACCGCAGCGAGTCCCGGACAGTCGAGCGAGCGGGGGCTTTCATGCTGTTTACAACCGCGCTTCCAACGCAGCCTACATCCCAAGAAGCAATCCAAACGCGAACGTTCCCCATGACGGGATCGATTTGCCTTTAATCCCGGCGATGGAGTGAAGAAGTATGACAGACGTTGAGGATCGCGATCCGCCGACGTACGAGCGCTTCGGCGAGGTGGCAGACCAGTACGACCCCGACAGCGTCCGCGATCGGGTGTTCGCCCACTGGGACGCCGTCGACGCCTACGAGCAGACGAAAGCGCACCGCGCCGACGGCGAGGACTTCTTCTTCGTCGACGGGCCCCCCTACACCTCCGGGGCGGCCCACATGGGGACGACCTGGAACAAGACGCTGAAGGACGCCTACATTCGGTATCTCCGCATGCAGGGCTACGACGTGACTGACCGGCCAGGCTACGACATGCACGGCCTGCCCATCGAGACCAAAGTCGAGGAGAAACTCGGCTTCGAGAACAAGAAGGATATCCAGGAATTCGGCGAGGAGAACTTCATCGACGAGTGTAAGGACTTCGCCGAGCAGCAACTGGAGGGGCTCCAGGAAGACTTCAAGTCCTTCGGCGTCTGGATGGACTGGGACGATCCGTACAAGACGCTCAGCCCCGAGTACATGGAGGCCGCCTGGTGGGGTTTCGAGCAGGCCCACGAGAAGGGATTGGTCGAGCAGGGCAAGCGCTCGATCTCCCAATGTCCCCGGTGTGAGACCGCCATCGCCAACAACGAGGTCGAGTACGAGGACGTTTCTGACCCCTCCATCTACGTGAAGTTCTCTTTGCAGGATCGGGAAGGCAGCCTCGTCATCTGGACGACGACGCCCTGGACGATCCCCGCCAACACCTTCGTCGCGGTCGAGGAGGACTTGACCTACCAGGGCGTCAAGGCTGAGAAAAACGGCGAGACTGAAGTCCTGTGGATCGCCGAGTCCTGCGTCGAGGACGTCCTCTCGAAGGGCCGGTACGACGACTACGAGATCGTCGACGAGGCGACTGGCGAGGAGATGGTCGGCTGGGAATACGAGCACCCGCTTCGTGAGGAAGTCCCCGACGCGCCCGACGGCGAGGACGCGCTGCAGGTCTACACCGCCGACTACGTCGAGGCCGACCGGACGGGGCTGGTCCACTCCGCGCCGGGCCATGGTGAGGAGGACTTCGAGCGCGGCCAGGAGTTGGGGCTGGACGTGTTCTGTCCCGTCGGCGGCGACGGCGTCTACGATGACACCGCTGGCAAATACGCCGGCGAGTTCGTCAAGGACGCCGACGCGGCGATCATGGACGACCTCGCGGCGAAGGGCAACCTCCTCTCGCGGGACACCACCCACCACAGCTACGGCCACTGCTGGCGGTGTGACACGGGGATCATCCAGATCGTCACCGACCAGTGGTTCATCACGGTGACGGACATCAAGGACGAGATGCTGGACAACATCGCGGACAGCGAGTGGCACCCCGACTGGGCGCGGGACAATCGCTTCCAGGACTTCGTCGAGGAGGCACCCGACTGGAACGTCTCCCGGCAGCGCTACTGGGGGATCCCGATCCCGATCTGGACTGCGGAGGACTGGGATGGCTCCATGGACGACGCCATCGTGATCGGCGACCGCGAAGAACTCGCCGAGCGCGTCGATCAGGATATCGAGCCCGATGCTGTCGACCTCCACAAGGGCACCGTCGACGACCTGACGATCACCGAAGACGGCCGGACCTACGAGCGCGTGCCGGACGTCTTCGACGTCTGGCTCGACTCCTCGGTTGCCTCCTGGGGAACGCTGGACTATCCCGAACAGACTGAGGACTTCGAGGAGCTGTGGCCGGCAGACCTCATCATGGAGGCCCACGACCAGACTCGCGGGTGGTTCTGGTCCCAACTCGGCATGGGGACTGCGGCAGTCGGCGAGATCCCATACGACGAGGTGTTGATGCACGGCTACGCGATGATGCCTGACGGTCGCGGGATGTCCAAATCCAAGGGCATCACCGTCGAGCCACAGGAGGCCATCGACGAGGGGGGCGCGGACCCGATGCGGGCGTTCCTGCTCGCCCAGAACCCCCAGGGCGAGGACATGCGGTTCTCCTGGGACGGGATGGACTCGATGGGGCGCAACCTCAACATCCTCTGGAACGTCTTCCGGTTCCCGCTGCCGTACATGCGGATGGACGGCTTCTCGCCCGATGAAATCACCGTCGAGGACGTCGAACTCGAGCAGATCGACGAGTGGGTGCTCTCCCGACTCCAGACTGTCGAAAGCGAGATGGGCGAGCACTTCGAGGACCGCCGCCAGGACCGGGCCATCCAGGCGCTGATGGACTTCGTCGTCGAGGACGTCTCCCGCTTCTACGTCCAGGCCGTCCGCGATCGCGTCTGGGCAGAGGGCGAAGACGGCTCGAAGACGGCCGCCTACGCGACGCTCTATCGTGTCCTGGAGGAGACCGTCGCGCTGCTGGCTCCGTTCACCCCCTTCATCGCCGATGAAATCTACCAGTACCTGACCGGCGACGCGGGGTACGACACGGTCCACATGTGCGACTGGCCGGAGCCCGACGACGCGCTGCGGGACGTGGGGCTCGAAGACGAGATCAGCGTCGTCCGCGCGGTCGAGGAGGCCGGCTCGAACGCCCGCCAGCAGGCCGAGCGCAAGCTCCGGTGGCCGGTCAAGCGCGTCGTCGTCGACGTCGACGACCAGGAGGTCGGCGGCTCGATCGAACTCCAGGCCGACCTGCTGGCCGACCGCCTGAACGCCCGCGAAATCGAAGTCGTCGCCCCCGACGAGGCGTGGGGTGAACTCACCTACAGTGCCGAGGCTGACATGAGCAAGCTCGGCCCCGCCTTCGGCGACGAGGCGGGAGCCATCATGAACGCGCTCAACGACGCCAGCGTCGCCGAGCCGACGATCGAAGCCCTCGAATCGGCCGTCGCGAGCGATCTGGGACGGGGCGTCGATCTCACCGAAGAGATGGTCGAGTTCGTCCGCAACACGCCCGACGGCGTCGCGAGTACGGAGTTCGAGGCCCTGGATGGGGGCGGGGTCGTTTACGTCGATACCACGCTGACCGAGGACATCGAGAGCGAGGGCTACGCCCGCGAGGTCGTCCGGCGGGTCCAGGAGATGCGGAAAGATCTCGACCTGGCGATGGACGCTCGGATCACCGTCGAGTACGACATCGCGGACGAGCGCGTCGAAGGGCTGGTCGAAGAACGCGAGGACCTGATCGCAGCGGAAGTCCGGGCTGACGCGTTCGGTGACTCCGAAGACGGCTATCGCAAGGAGTGGGAAATTGAGGGTGTGACGGCAGAGATCGCGGTCAAGGAAGTCTGATTCTGACGGCTAAGGAGCATACGCGGCCGGCGGCCGCGTTTCAACGGAGTCGAGCGGCGAAGACGCGAGACTCCGCCTTTTTGGTCCAGCTTTTTCGACGAGTGGTGTGCGAACGGCGCGAGGTTCGAACGTAGTGACGAACCTCGAACGCGAGCGGTGTAACCGCGAGTGAGCACAACCTGAGGAGAGAAAAGTGGTAGCGGGATCGAAGAGGTCGATGCGGAAATCGCGGCCGAAGAAGTCTGAGGTGCTGCTCGCAAGGGGGCGACCGTAAGTGACGGTCAGTACCCTTCGACTGACACGCCATCGAACAGTTCGAAGTCAGCGACGTTCTCCGTCACGACGGTAGCCCCAGTCGCTTTCGCGACCGCGGCTATCAGCAGATCGCCAGCCAGCGCGTTGATCTTGTCCTGATTGATCGCGTCGTCCCGCTGGAGGGCGGCCTCCAGTTCGCCGGCGACGACGGCGTGATCAGTCTGAAAGGGGACGGTTTCCACCCACTCGAACGTCGAAAGAAGCTGGTGGCGATCGAGGTTCCCCTGGAGAGACAACCCCACAGCGATTTCCTTGAGATTGAGCGTCGTCGTGACGAACTCGGCGTCCTCGTGCGCCTCGAGATACGTTTTCGTTGCCTCCCTGCCACCCCAGTAGTGGATCAGAAAGGTCGTATCAAGCAGTTTCATCCGAGTCCTCCGACTCATTGGCGTCGGCTAGCTCTTCGATCGCCGTCCGCTGGCGCGCCGCGAGTCCCGCACTCGTCCGATCGCGGGATTCCTGGACTGTCTCCTCGAGTGCATCCGCTACGTCTTCGTCCAGTGTTCCGAACCGCGCGCGCCAATCGGCCGTCGTCTCGTTGAGCAGCCGCTCGACGAGGTCCGTGAAGCTCTCGTCCTCGCGCTTTCGCCCCTTCAACCGATCGTAGGTGTCGTCTTTGATCCCGATCGTTTTCGTCCCCATGGTTTGTGTTTGTGTACACATACACAAAGAATTGTCGGCCAGTGCGAATAGCACACAGTCACAACAAAAGGAACGGCTAGGGATCCTCGTCGATCGTGACGTTCCGGAAGCGGGAGACGCCGCCGGCGTCGCTATCGTCGTCGTTGACGAACACGAGATGGGAGACATCCGTGCCGGCAGACACGAGTGAGGAAGCGTCGATCTCGTAGGTGACCCAGCCGTCGCCAGCCGAGTAATACGGGGTAGCCGCCTGGCCCCAGGACTGGGTTCCGTAGAAACGGACGAATCGAGATTCCGCCTCCGATTCGTCAGTTTCGAGGCCGACCCCCTGGATCTCGACCTCGCTCGTGGCGTTGAACTCCACAGAGAGGACGGTGTCCGCGGTGACGGTATTGTTGATCGGGACGGAGGCCCACGTGTTGTTCGAAAGCGTCAGCGTGGCGTTGTCGTCGCTCACTGCGACACCATAGTCCTTGTCCTGGGACCCGTAACTCTGCACGGGTTCGGTCGTGGTGGTGCCGTTGACGCTGAATTCGAACTGGATCGACGAACCGAGGTCGGGGGCGTCGTAGGCCCGGATGTTCCGGAACTGCGAGTCGGTCGCGATGTCCGTATCGTCGATGTCGTTGACGAGCGCGAGATAGTCGGCTTGCTCGTACTGAGACGGCCCGTAGAGTTGGCCGACGGGGATCTCGTAGTGAACCCACCCGTCCGTCGTCGCGTAGTCCACCTCGTCGTACTCGATGCCCCAAGATTGGTTGCCAAACAGCGTGAAGATCCGGTCGCTGGAGATCAATGTATCGGTTTCGAGCCCGATCCCGTGGATCTCACCCTCGGTGCTCGACCGGAAGTCGAATTCCAGCACGGTCTGCTCGGTGACGTTGTGGTCGAACTCGACCACCTTCCAGGTATTGTTTGTCAGGACTGCTTCTCGCGCGCCCGTCGTGTAAGTAAACTCGTCGTCGTAGTCCTGGCCGCTGCCGTACGATTGGATCCCAGCAGTGTCGAAGCGGAGATACGACGGAACGGTGCCCTCCCGAGGTGGTGTCGCCGTATAGACGATCGACGAAGAGCTATCTTGTTCCCAGACGAGACGAGCCTCCGCGGCGTCAGCAGGATACAGCGGGCCGACGTCGGCACCCGCGTTGAGGCGCTGGCTCGATACGTAATCCGTCACCGGGTACGACCGGTCGCCCAACTGAACCGACAGTCCGTCGACAGTGAGGACATCACCACCCCGGTGCTGGAGAACGACACCGTTGTCGGCGCTATAGTCGGTCTCGAAAACGGCCGTCGGCGGCGCTTGCTCGAACTGCTCGACGAGACCGAGCGCGAATACGGAGACGGTCACGCCCAGAATGATCGCGATCGCGACCAGCAACACGTTGGATACGACGGGCGTTACCGCACGGTCTTCCCGAAGGTCATCTGGCCGACGCGAGCAAGAATCAGCGCCTCGGCGGCGCGGCCCGCGAGCGGTATCGGACGACGACGGCGTTTCCGAGACACCGGACCCCATGGGGGAACCTACCCCAGCAGTGTAAAAAGTAATTGGGTAGCGCCAGCCCCGCCAGTATTACTCAAATTCGAAAAAGTATTATTCCGGCATCGATTACCGCTTCGACAGGCAATGGTGACACGACGAGGCGTGCTTCAGACGATCGGTGCCGGTTCGTTGGTGGGGCTGGCAGGCTGTACGGGCGGATTGGGAGCATCAAGCGCTGGCACGCAGGCTGACGCAAACGAAATTACCGGTGGGTACGGCCGGACGGTGGCCGTCCCCGGGACGGTCGAGGATATCGTCGGCGTCGGCCCGGGCGCACTCAGGCAACTCGCCTATCTCGATGCGACCGATCGTGTCGTTGGCGTCGAGGACGAGACCGAGTCGATGCTGTCGGCCCCGTACAACCTGGCGAATCCGGGGCTCCAGGAGCGGCCAGTTATCGGCTCGGCTGGACCGAACGCCGGCGGTAACCCGGAGGCGCTGCTTTCAGTGGATGCGGACGTGATATTCTACTACGGCGATCCATCGAGAGCCGAGACGCTACAGAGGCAGACCGAGACGCCAGTAGTTGGGCTCGAAATCGTCGATATCGTCGACAACGCGGCCCGCGAGACGATGTTCGACAGCTGGCGGCTCCTCGGCGAGATCCTCGACAAAACCGATCGCGCCGAGGCAGTGATCACGTTCGTCGAAGAGACGGTCGCCGATCTGACCGACCGGACGGCCGATCTGGCCGACAGCGAGGCCGAGCAGACCTACGTCGGCGCGATCAGTTACAAGGGGAGCCACGGGATCGAGACGACTCGCAAGCGATTCCCGCCATTTCGGTTCGCTGGGGTCGAAAACGTCGCCGGCGAGATCGACACCGACGCCGCCTCTGTCCAGGTGAGCGAGGAGCAACTGCTGGCGTGGGACCCCGCGCCGATGTTCGTCGCCGCCGACAATCTCGGGCTCGCCGTCGAGGATCTCGAAGCCAACCCGGCGTATCAGGACCTCTCGGCGGCGGTAAATGACGAGATCTATACGATCCTCCCCCACGCGAGTTACCATCACAACTACGGGTCGATCCTGGCGAACGCCTACTTCGTCGGGCAAGCGCTGTACCCGGATCGCTTCGGCGACGTGGATTTCGAATCGACCGTCGAGACGATCTTCGAGACGATGCTCGGCGCTCCACTGTACGAATCGCTGCTCGAAGCGTACCCGGCCTACGAGACGGTGATCTGACGTGATGCAACGGGATCGATGGAACGGTGATCTGACGTGACTGAACCAGCCCTGGCGGCCCACCGCGAATCGACCTCACGACGACTCGGATTTCTCGGTGTCTCAGTGGGGTTGCTGGTGATCGCGTCACTTGCCGGACTCGCGATCGGCTCAGTCTCGCTCCCACTCGTGGACGTCTGCAGTGCCCTGGTTGGCGGTAAGAGCGATCTCGCGCGTTCGATCGTCTGGAACGTCCGAGTGCCCCGGGTGCTCACGGCGATCGTCGCCGGCGGCGGGCTGGCGATCGCGGGCGCGGCGATGCAAACCGTCCTCCGGAACCCGCTGGGTGCGCCGTACACACTGGGGATCTCCCAGGCTGCGGCCTTCGGCGCGGCCGCCTCGATCGTCCTGATCGGGACCGGCGCGGATGGCCTCTCCAAAGTCGGCTCTTTGGGGCCCTATCTGACGACGATCGCGGCCTTTCTCGCGGCGATGGTCTCGACCGCCGTCATCCTCCTGTTGGTGACCTACCGCCGGGCGACCCCCGAGACGATGATCCTGACCGGCGTCGCGCTCGGGTCGCTGTTCACCGCCGGGATGACGACGATCCAGTACTTCGCCAGCGACACCGAGGTCGCGACCATCGTCTACTGGACCTTCGGCGACGTCGGCCGGGCGAGCTGGCCCCAGGTCGGGCTGATGGCCGCCGTCGTCGTGCCCGGGTTCGCCTATTTCCTCCGCAACGCCTGGAACTACGACGTTCTCGACGCCGGGACCGAAACCGCGACCAGCCTGGGCGTCGACGTCGAATCGGTGCGGATCCGCGGGATGGCGCTGGCCTCGGTCGTGACCGCAACCATCATTTCCTTCGTCGGTATCATCGGGTTCGTCGGGTTGGTCGCCCCGCACCTCGTCCGAATGGTGATCGGCGGCAACGAGCGATATCTGCTCGGGGCCTCGGCGCTGGTCGGCGCGACGCTGCTGGTCGTCGCCGACACCGTTGCCCGAACGATCGTCGCGCCGGTCGTCCTGCCAGTGTCGATCCTGACCTCGTTTCTGGGCGCGCCCCTGTTCATTTACCTCGTGATCGAGGGGAGGGACTACTGGTGACACTCACGATCGCAGACCTGCGGTTCAGCTACGACGCCGAGCCGGTCCTCTCGGCCGTTGATCTCTCGGTCGAGTCGGGTGAACTGCTCGGACTGCTTGGCCCCAACGGCTCGGGCAAGAGCACGCTGTTGCAGTGTCTCAACGGGATTCTGGAGCCGGACGCGGGAACGGTACGGATCGACGGCGATCCAGTGGCGAGACTGACCAGCGACGAGCGCGCCAGACGGTGCAGTTACGTCCCGCAGGCCGAGTCCGGCGCGTTCCCGGCGACCGTCTTCGAGACCGTGATGCAGGGCCGACGACCCCACGGCGGGTGGTCGCCGAGCGCACGCGATCGAGAGGCAACGGCTGGCGTCCTCGATCGGCTCGACATCGGGAATCTCGCCGATCGCCAGGTCAGCGAGCTCAGCGGTGGCCAGCGCCAGAAGGTCCGTCTCGGGCGGGCACTGGTCGGCGATCCGTCGGTCACGTTGCTGGACGAGCCGACGAGTGCGCTGGACCTCCGCCACCAGTTAGAGGTGATGGACCTCGTCGTCGAGCACATTCGAGCCAGCGAAGTGGCCGGCATCGTCGCGATTCACGACCTCAACCTCGCCGCCCGGTACTGCGACCGGATCGCGCTGCTCGCAGACGGCGAGATCCACGCCGTCGGGCCGCCCGAAGTCCTGACACCCGAGACGATCCGGACGGTCTACGGCGTCGAGGCGTCCGTCCGCGGGCACCGCGACCGGCAGTTGATCGTGCCCGAAGCGCCGGCCGAGAAAACCCACACTGCGGAACAGTCTGCCCGACAGCGCCAGCCAGCATCGACCGACGACTGAAACCGATCACCTGACCATGACATTCGAAGTGACACAGATCGGCACGGTACGCAACGATTTCGAGATACCTGTCGGTCCCGAGGAGATGGCCGCTCACGAGAGTACCATCGTCATCGACGAAGAATACACCGAGGGGCTGTACCGCATCGCGGACAACGACTACGTCACCGTGCTGTTCTACCTCCACGAATCCGGGGAGCCGAGCCTTCGAGGGCCGCGACGCTACGGAACCGAACGCGGGATCTTCGCCTGCCGGAGTCCGAATCGCCCGAGCCCGATCGGGACGACCACCGTCGAGTTACTCGACCGCGAGGGTCGGGAATTGCGGGTTCACGGACTCGACGCCATCGACGGGACGCCGGTGCTCGATATCAAGCCATACGCGCCCAACTTCGATCGACCCGACCATGTGGCCGACCGCCGCGAGAATCACGGTGGCCGAATCGAAGGTCCCAGCGCCGACCGTGATGGACGGGCGCGGGAGGTCGGCGGAGACGAACAGTGAATCAAACGACGAACCATCGCGACACCAGCAATTCGAACCAACAACACATGACAATTTGCATGCCGATCACCGACGGTGACGGTCTCGACGCACCAGTATCAAAGCACTTCGGTCGCGCACCCGCCTTCGCGGTGTACGACCCCGACGCGGAGACAGTCGACGTCGTCGACAACGACAGCCACCACCACGGCGGCGATAAATCCCCGCCGAACGTCGTCGCCGAGACGGGCGCGGAGACGCTGATCTGTGGCAATCTCGGCGGGAAGGCCGCCGAGCGCTTCGACGCGATGGGGATCGACGTCTACTGTGACGCCGACGGAACGGTCGGGGACGCCATCGAGGCACTCCGGGACGGCGAGTTGACACCGGTCGGGCCGGACGACGACGGATGTGACCACGAAGGCGGTGGCCATCATGACGAGGACGGCGGGCACGGACACGGCGGTGGCGGTCACAGCCACAGCGACGGCGATCACGGCCACGACGGAGACGACCACCACGACGTATGACCACCGTCACGATACTGGCGGACAACAGAGTCAGCGGCTCGCGGCCGAAGGGGATCCGCGCCGAGTGGGGGTTCTCGGCAGCGGTCGGCGACCGCCTGTTCGACGCCGGACAGTCGGGAATCGCCGCCGCAAACGCCCGCAAACTCGGCGTCGGCCCCTTCGAGACGGCGGTACTGAGCCACGGCCACTACGATCACACGAAGGGACTGCCCGCGTTCGTCGAAGAACTCAGGGAGATCTACGTCCACCCCGACGCCTTCGAGGCGAAATACCATGGCGAGGAGTCGATCGGGCTCCCCTACACCCGCGAATGGCTCGAAACCCACGCCGAGATCACCACCCACACAGACCCAATTGAAGTGGCGGACGGAATCGTCGCGCTCGGTGAGATTCCGCGGGAGTACCCCGATAGTAGAACGGGAGAACGAGTCGAGGGCGGCCAGCGCGTCGAGGACCCGGTCCGGGACGACCAGGCGCTGGCGGTCGAGGGTGAAGACGGCATCAGTCTCGTCCTCGGATGCTGTCACGCTGGCCTCCGGAACACGATCGCCCATGCCGAGGCTGTGCTTGAGGACCCTGTCCGGACGGTCGTCGGTGGGACTCATCTCCGGTCGCCCGACCCCGAGACGATCGAAGCTATCGTGGAGTGGCTCGACGGTCGGATCGAGCGGATCGCGCCGACGCACTGTACTGGTCATGTGGCCGAGCGAGCACTCGAAAACGCCTTCGGCGAGGACTACCGTCGCATCGGCGTCGGCTCACAAATCGAACTGTAGGGCGACGTCTGACCCCGAAATGAGACCAGACCACGGCCCACGGCGACCTGTCGGTCGGACACGTTCCGGGGGGAGAAACACGTATCCGTCCCACGGGCATAAGCGCTGCAACAATGGTCAACATCGGAGATGATTCGCTGTACGAACGGCAGGCGGATCTCTGTTCGGTATTCTCTAACGCGAAGCGACTCAAGCTGCTCGATCTACTCAGAGAAGACGGCGAACGGACGGTCACCGAGCTCCAGGAGGCGACCGACATTCCCCAGTCGACCGTCTCCCGGCATCTGAAGCTGATGCGTGATCAGGGCGTGGTCGAGAAGCGCAACGACGGCGTCCACAGCTACTACACGCTGAGCGACGAGCGAGTCGCGACGAGCATGGAACTCATGCGTGGCGTGCTGCTTGACCGACTCGAACGCGACGACCAACTCGCCGTCAAGTGACGACGTTTCGACGCGAATCCGTCCTTGCTCAAAATAGTGGAAATCAATCCCGTCACCGGTCCATCCGACGTCCAAAAAGCCGTACTGCGAGTCCAACGCTGTCCGATGGCCAGTGAGACTGATGGATCAGTCGTCGGCCGGCGTCCCGTCGCTACCCGCATCCGCGTACTTCATTTTCGTGTGTGGCAGCTTGCCACCGTCGGCCAGAATCTCACGTTCGCGGTCGGAGGCGTCGAGCGTCGCCGTGGCCTCCCACTCGTCGTTGACGCGAACCGTGAACTCCTCGGCACCCGACCGAACGGCAGCGGCGACGTCCTCGACGATCTCGATGTCGTCGCCCTGATCGATCTTCTCGTAGGTCTCCTCGTCGATCTCCAGGGGCAGCAGCCCGAAGTTGAACAGGTTCGCCTTGTGGATTCGCGCGAAGCTCTGGGCGAGGACGCCCTCGACGCCGAGATACATCGGGCAGAGAGCGGCGTGCTCACGTGAGGAACCCTGTCCGTAGTTCTCGCCGGCGACGAGGAAGCCGCCGTCGGCCTCCAGGGCGCGGTCGGCGAAGGTCTCGTCGACCCGCGAGAGGGTGAACTCCGAGAGCTTCGGCACGTTCGACCGGTACATCAGGATGTCCTGAGTCGCCGGGATGATGTGGTCGGTCGTGATGTTGTCGTCCATCTTGAGCAGCGCCGACCCTTCGAGCCGTTCGTCCATCGGATCCTTCAGCGGCACTTCGCCGATGTTCGGCCCCTTGATGAGTTCGTCGTCGACCGCGTTCTCGGGCTCGATGATGTCCGTGTCCGCACCGTAGTACTCCTCGGGGAGTTCGAAGCCGGGATCGTCCATCCCGAGTTCGTCAGCGAGGTCGCGCGGATCGACGATTTCGCCGGCGATGGCCGCCGCGGTGGCGACCTCGGGCGAGCACAGGTAGACCTTGTCGTCCTCCAAGCCCGACCGGCCCTCGAAGTTGCGGTTGAACGTCCGCAGGCTGACCGAATCGCTTGCGGGGACGTGGCCGATGCCGATACAGGCCCCGCAGGTCGATTCGGAGAAGTTGACGCCGGCGGCCATCATCTCGGAGGCCCACCCCTCGCGGGCGAGCATCTCGGAGGCCTGTTTGGAACCCGGCGCGACGATCATCTCCGTGGTCGGGTCGATCTCGCGGCCTTCGAGCATCTTCGCCGACGGGAGGATGTCCTCGTAGGCCCCGTTGGTACACGAGCCGATGATGACCTGCTCGACGTCCTCGCCCGCGACCTCCCGCACCGGGACGATGTTGTCGGGCATCGACGGCGTCGCGATCAGCGGTTCGAGATCCGAAAGATCGACCGTGATCTGGTCGGCATACTCGGCGTCCTCGTCCGGGCCGATCTCGACGTAGTCCTCGCCGCGGCCGAGGCGTTCGAGGTAATCCTTGGTCTCCTCGTCGGTCGGGAAGATCGACGTCGTCGCGCCGAGTTCCGTCCCCATGTTGGTGATCGTCGTCCGCTCGGGGACCGTCAGCGACTCGACGCCCGGCCCGGAGAACTCCAGCACCTTGCCGACGCCGCCCTTGACCGTCAGTCGGCGGAGCAACTCGAGGATGACGTCCTTGGCAGTCGCCCACGAGGGCAACTCGCCCTCAAGCCGGACGTTGACGATCTCCGGCATCTCGATGTAGTAGGCCCCGCCACCCATCGCGACCGCCAGATCGAGCCCGCCGGCACCGATCGCCAGCTCGCCCAGCCCGCCGGGCGTCGGCGTGTGACTGTCCGAGCCCAGCATCGTCTTGCCGGGCTTGGCGAAGTGCTCCTTGTGTACCTGGTGACAGATCCCGTTGCCCGGCCGCGAGAAATACGCGCCGTACTTGCCGGCCGCAGACCGCAGGAATCGGTGGTCGTCGGTGTTTTTGAAGTCGAATTGATACGTCTGGTGGTCACAGTATTGGGCGGCAAGCTCGGTCTGGGCCTCTTCGAGGTCCAGCGCCTCGAACTGCAGCCAGACGAGCGTCCCCGTCGTGTCCTGTGTGAGTGCCTGATCGATCTCGATCCCGATCTCCTCGCCGGGGACGAGTTCCCCGTCGACGAGGTGATCGTCGAGAATCTTCTCTGTGAGCGTCTGTCCCATATCGTCCGGAGACAGGCCACGCACGGACATAAATCCCCGGTGTTGGCGCGAATGCTGCGGGTTCGCCGTCCCGTGATTCCGTCGTATTGCGATGATCGTCCATGGCAGACGCCGTCGCCGAACGGGAGCCCACACGCGAAATCATCGATCGGGAGCCCACACGCGAAATCATCGATCGGGAGCCCACACGCGAAATCATCGATCGGGATCCCACACGCGAAATCATCGATCGGGAGCCCACACGCGAAATCATCGATCGGGAACGACCAGTCGGGCGGTCGTCCCGTCGTCCCGTCGTCAGTGTCGAACGTCACGTCCGCGTTGAGTCGAGTGGCCCCCCAGGTTACGAGCCAGAGTCCGATGCCGCGCCCGTGGCTGGTCGGGGTCTCAGTACCCCGCTCGATCACGTCGAGTTCTGCCTGCGGGATCCCGGGACCGTCGTCGGCAACCTCGATGGCGACACCGTCCGGGATCCGGTCGGCACTGATTCGAACGGGCGCCCGGTCGGCGTCTATCCCGTCACGGATGCCGTGTTCGATCGCGTTCTCGACCAGGTTGGCCACCACGATCATGAGCAGGGATTCGTCAGTCCGCACTGAGAGGCCCGGCTCGACGTCGATCGCGACTGGAGCATCCTGGTCTCCCCCACAGACGTTCTCGATCAGCCGGCCGAGGAATGGACCGACGTCGACGTGTTGTGTTTCCCCCTCAGTCTCACGCAAGCTCTCTTCGACCGCTCGCGCCTTGTCGGCCATTTCGACGATATCCGTGGCCGTATCGACAATCGTCCGCGCCATGGGGTCGTCGTACCGATCTTCGAGCGCCTGCGCCCGTGAGGAGACGACCATCATGTCGTTACGGAGGTTGTGTCTGAGTGCGCGGTTGAGTACCTCCAGTTGCTGGCGGCGTTCGTGGCGCTCGGTCACGTTTCTGAGGACCAGAACGTGCCCGACCTCCCGATCCCGGGCGTCCGTTATCGGCGAGCTGTTGACCTCGTACCACTGGCCCTCCATCCGGAACTCGGTCGGCTCGGAACGACCGATGGCCCCGGTCAGCTGGGCGTCGAATTCGGCGATGTTCCGACCGAACACTGTGGATCGCTCCCAGCCGAAGCGCTCGCAGGCACTCCGGTTGCATCCCAGCACGTCGCCGTGTGTGTCGACGATCACCAGTCCCTCGGACAGCCCCTCGAAGGCAACGCCGGTCCCGAGTCGCCAGGTGCCGGGCGAGAGATCGAACAGCCGGTGATAGAACAGCCCGTACCCATAGGCAAGGCCCATCAGGGCGAACCCGATGGGAGCCAGCGGGAGGTGTTCCTCACCGACCACCCCAGCGGGTTCGAGCATCACCGTCACGAACGGCGGCATCGTCCCGATCAACAACCACGACGCTTGCCGGGAGAACAGCCCACGCAGCAGGATCAATCGCGCGATCAACACCAGGCCGACGACGAGCAACACGAAGACGTACGCCAACACGAGCCAGGCCAGGATACCCGGCGGCGTGCTCACGACGGAGATGCCGTCGGGCCGGTGGACGACGGCGACGTCGGCGAAGTATAGTTTCGTCAGCGGCGTGGCCGCTATCGCGGCAATGCCGACCAGCGGCGGGACGAACAATGCGGCCAGTCGCCAGCTCTGTGACATCCAGTCGAGACCGACGTACGTGATCACGAACGCGGTCCAGGCGACGGGGACGACGAGACTGCACCCCGTCATCACGATCTCCGCGAGGATCAGCGCCGTCGAATTACCGCTCAAGACCGTGACCAGTGCCCCGGCGATCCAGACGTTCGACAAACCCATCGTCGCTGCAAACCACTCGCCGCCCGGGACGTCGCGATACTGGACCCCGACGACGGTCAGCCCGGCCGTAATCAGCCCGGCGAGAGCAACGACTCCCGGATAGATATCTGAAACGCCCAATACTGCACCGGTAAACCCGTACAGGACGTCGCCGAGTGCAGCACCCGTCACAGTTCATGTGTGTGTTCGGAGATGTTAAACGCTATGACGAATATGTAACACAATACGGATGAAGACTCAATAGAACCGACAGCTGTGACATCCAGTATGCAGGTCGTCCAACCGCTGCGTCCGGACCCGCGAACGGAACCCTCTTTTCCCTTCCTCACATCCCCGTGGATAATGTTCAAAAGTGGAGAGTTCGTCGCCGCACAACTCGACGACCTCCGGGACGACCAGCGCCAGCCCAACGGCGTCGACCTGACCCTGGAGGCCGTATTCGAACAGACATCGCCGGGTCGGATCGGCCGGGACGGCAAGTCGATCGGCGAGCGTGAACCGATCGACCCCGACGACGGGTGGTATCGCCTCTCACCGGGTGGGTACGTGGTCCGGTACGCCGAGACCGTTCGTATCCCTGAGAACCACGTCGGCTTTCTGCTCCCGCGATCCTCGCTGCTCCGGAACGCCTGTATGCTCGACACCGCCGTCTGGGACGCCGGCTACGAGGGACGAGGGGAAGGACTGCTCGAAGTCCACCACGAGATCGAACTCGAAGCAGGCGCGCGCATCGCCCAACTCGTCCTCGCGGATGCCGACCACTCGGGCACCTACGCGGGCGACTACCAGGGCGAAAACGTCCCCTGAACGCCTGGGCGAAACCGTCCCCTGAAGCCTGGGCGAAACCGTCCCCTGAGGTCTGGGCGAAACCGTCCCCTGAAGCCTGGGCGAAACCGTCCCCTGAAGCCTGGGCGAAACCGTCCCCTGAAGCCTGGGCGAAACCGTCCGGGCAACGCAGAGATCACCACTCCGGTATATAGTGCATGAATATACAAGTAACACCATTATACTCCAGGCCGCCGGAAGTTCACTACGGTGTCGGCGTGATACCGACCGACCGGAGCCCGTGCCTCTGACATATTCACCTGCTCCGGCAGTCGACACCGTCTGGGAAAGGGGGGCACCCTGAAGCGGTCCTACCCTTCTGTGGGAACGATCGACCAGTGACGCGACCGTTCACACCCCGGTCTCGTTCGAACCGCGCGTTTTATGCCTCATCGATACGACCAGCCGACACGAAGGGGGTCCCGTCCAATGATTGCCTGCTGTACGTTCGACGCCGATCTGTTGGGCCCGACGTTCGAGGAGCACGCCGACCTGTCGGTCACTGTCGAAGGAATCGACGCCGGGCGGGCGGTCCCACTCCGCCTCGTCTTCTGGGCCCACGGCATTCCCCCGGCGAAACTCGATGCGACGCTTCGGTCGGACCGGACCGTGGCGACGGTCGACCGGCTCTCGACGACGCCGTCCGGAACGCTGTACCGGTCGATTCACCACGCAAGCCTCCCGTCTGTCGCCGTCTACAACGCCGCGATCGAGCACGACGCGCTGGTGCTCGCGGCGACGAGCGACGGCGATGGCTGGAACGTGCGACTGCGGATCCCTGATCGGGAAGAGCTATCGATGCTATGTGACCGATGTGAACAGCTCGGTATCGGCGTCTCCGTGGTCTCGATCAGGGATCGGGACGCGGCCACCCTCGACGACGAGTTCGGGCTGACAACCTCCCAGCGGGAGTTGCTCTCGCTCGCCTGGGATCGCGGCTACTTCTCGATCCCCCGGGACACGTCACTGGCCGAACTCGCCGGTGAACTCGAGATCTCACAACAGGCCGCCTCCGAACGACTCCGCCGTGGTCTCTGGAAGCTCGTCTCGAACACGGTCTGTGAAGACGACACAAACGAAGACTGTGGGTCGTGTTGAACGGGCCAGCGAGCCAGCAACGACCTCGGCATTCACGGCCCGTCGGAGACCCGACATCGGGAAATGATCGACGTCACACGGACGCGACACACGCGACAGTCCGGCGAGCATGCGTTCTTTCAGGGCGCGAAACTGGTAGGTGTTCATTTATATGCGTCGCCCGTTCCTTCGAGTACATGAATTCAGGGGAATACTATGTCATTCCCGAGGGTGCGGACGACGAATGGGTACGCCCGCAGCCTGTCGACGATCTCGTCCTCGACGCAGTCATCGAGCACTCCGAGTACGACGAAGACGAACTCGACGGACTCTCGTCGTATATCGACCTCGATGAACTGGTCGCCCTCTTCGAGGACGACACCGACACGACCGACCTCTCTTTTGCTGTCGAGGATCTCGACGTGACCGTCTATGAAACCGGTGAGGTCGACGTCGAAGTCTGATCCAGACCGGCGTGTCGCCGAGCGACCGCTCCAGAGTGATCCCAGATGATCAGCGACGGGAGTGCAAGATTCGGACGTGAATTGTGTGCTGGCGCGCCGAGAGCCCGCGAGTCTCCCGAGGATTTCCTCAACGTCTTTATCCCAGGGGTCGAGACGTGAGGTATGACCCGGATCGCACTCATCGCCCACGACGACGAGAAGCCCGAGATGATCGACTTCGTCCGCACCCACGAGGACATCCTCACGGGGTTCGACCTCGTCGCCACTGGCACGACCGGCAAGCGGATCATGGAAGAAACTGGTCTGGACGTCGAGCGCAAGCAGTCCGGGCCACTGGGCGGCGACACCCAGATCGGTGCCGAAGTGGCCGACGAAGCACTGGACGGCATCGTCTTCCTTCGCGACCCGTTGACCGCCCAGCCCCACGAACCCGACATCACGGCACTACTCCGCATCTGTGACGTCCACGACACGCCCATGGCGACGACCCGTACCTCCGCTGAGTTCCTGATCGAAGGGCTCGCCGACGAGTAACGGACCGCCGCCGGCTTTCGAAATCCTTTTTTCGCCCCTCGTCGTCTCTGGATATGCGCCGCCTTAGCTCAGACTGGGAGAGCACTCGACTGAAGATCGAGCTGTCCCCGGTTCAAATCCGGGAGGCGGCATCATACTCACGGTTCAAATGCCCATGGAGCGGTGCGTTGGCGACCCCCTCGGATTTCCTCACGATCAATTCGTTAAACTCGACTCGGTACTCTTCGCGTCCCGCGCAGATTCTCGTCCGTATTCCAACGGAGAGGAGACTGGAAGACACAATCCTTCACCTGGGAGATTCCGACGGTATAGAGACTGGTTGTAAACTAAAATGCGAAAACTCTTTTAAGTGATGGGACAATATGGTTTACAAGAATGCTTACGAAGGCCGGGCTCGCTATTCTGGATGTACTGAGTCCCGGAGGGGATGTAACCGCACAAGAGTTGGCCGCAGAAACCGGGTATAGTCGCAAGCAGGTCTACCGCGTCGTTGACGACTTACTCGACAAAGGGGTACTGGACGAGTCCAGAGCGCAGCACAACCAGCGTGTCCTGCGCGCCTCTGATGATCCGATTGTCGAAGCGTACCGGGACCTGACATCGAACCTCGGGCACGTGGACTGGGCGGACCTCCTCTCACCGGCCACGATACAGGTCTGCTGGTACCTCGATGAACCACGCCGCATCACCACGATCGCTGACCGATTAGGAATCACGCGACAGGCTGTCCACAAGGCGTTATCCCCGTTGAAGAACCGAGCGATGCTCGCGCCCGCCGGCCCAGAGTACGCACTCGCCGACGACCTTCACCCCTTACTCGAATTCGCCACCACCATCGTCAGGCATGGCCACCGCAACCGTGTTCGGCGACTCGCGCCCAGTGCCACAATTGCGTGGTGTGACCCGAAACGCGCGCTCGTCCAAGTACAAACCTCCGAAGACACGGACACACTCCAGAACGCCGACGACTGGGACGTAACTGGATTAGCGAAATTCCAAGCGTACGGCCTGCAGTTCTTCCTCGCAGGAGAACCCGCTTTCTGGTACGCGCCAGACGATGATCTCACCCTTGCAGATATCGTTTGCCATACACTCATCCTCAACACTGACTCCCGACGCGTGAGCTACGCGATGCTGCTCATCGAACAGGAACGAATCGAACAGGAAGCACTCACCGAGACTGCGACCTGGTACGGTCTGGACTCAATGATACCCCAGACGTATCGTCTCATAGACGAAGGCACCGACGCCGCCGATGAGATGGCGGCGGAAAGTCCCTTGCCGAGCGCTCAAGAATACGCGGTGCTGAAAGACCAGTATGGAGTCGCATAAATGACCGTCTTCAGTGGCGAAGAGGCCATCAAGACGTTTCTTACCGAATTTGACGGGTGGCTCTCAGAATCGGTGGACGTGTACCTCCTTGGCGGGTCTGCAATGACCGTTCGCGGGCTGAAAGACCAAACCGAAGATATCGACTTGGCCCTCGGCGTGCCAACCGAATTCGAACACGTCTACCACGCCCTTCGAGAACAAGGGTTTCAGGTGACGGACGAGCCGACCGCGTCATTCGAAGGGGTTAGAAAAACGATTGAACTCTACCATCCCGACCGCGGGTTTCGGGTTGACTTGTTCGAGCAACAGGTTGTCGGGAAAGTCTGGATTACAGAGAGCATGCACGACCGGGCGGACGAGTTCTGGACGGGGGAGCATGCAACGGCGTACGTGCTCGCTGATGAGGATCTGTTCTTGTTGAAGGCAGTGTCCGGCGGCGATTTAGCGGCTGGCAGACGACGCGACATTGAAGACATGCGGACGTACGCGCAGCGTGGACTCGCTTACAAAGTGATCGTCGACGAGATTGAGGAACAGCGCCCGTTCAATACGGGATCAATTGAAGCGACGCATATCCGTAATCAATCCCACCCGTTGTTTACCATCGAGGTGGCTGTACAGTCGCTTTCCGGGCTGCCATCCTCGTTTACGGATCGCGTGTCGGAGTTCGCAACCGAATTCGAGGTTGAGTACAGTATCTTAGAAGCGGTTGATGAGGGGCTCCGGAGTCCACGCGCGATCAGCGAACGAACTCTTTCAAACGTCCGAGAACTCTCAGTTGGTGACGAGGAGGCAGTCTCTGCTGGCATCAACCGCCTCGTCGAAAAGCAAATTCTTGACCGAGAGGGGGATACTGTTCACTTCTCGGCCAACTAACTCGGAGCTTTCGAACCTCTCAATGGCGGCACTGCGATAAGGATGGCAAGCGTTCGGCAGTACGCCTCAGGGTACGTGCTCGTGTACATCGATGAGTACGTCCGCAAGTACGTGAGTACGTACATTCTACCGAACATTAGCACTCCCAGCGGAGATCCGATATCGAGGTACTGATAGCGACCATGGACGGAACGCGACCAGACCCACCTACGTATTAACAATCCAATCCAGCGGTGTAGTGCCGTGGAATTTCCTCGTCTCGGGACGGGGAATATGTCCGTCTCGTTCATCGCTATCGAAGTGTCACCAAGTGTCGACAACGTGTGTTCTACTACCGCCTCACGGCACGGTTTTATTCGTTTCAGACCGCTGCCGTGTGTATGGACGAACTGACAGCGAATATCTCGTTCGACCGATTCGCAGATATGCCGGAATTCTACGGCTCCGGTGCTGCGGAATACCGTCTGGCGATGGTGAAAGAGCGCGCTGATTTTCTTGATCTGTTCGCAGGCGCTCGGCACGTGGATGCCGTGACGTACGCGGAAACGCCCGATCTGATGGTGAAGATGCTGACCGAGTACGACATTGGTTCACTGGACGTACTCATCGGGAACGCCGAAGACTACGCTGACCAGGTGAGCGAAG